>Ga0228535_1000043_pt1 | contig 386448 bp, 398 predicted proteins | sample SJ1metagenome_FD_168457 | JGI IMG/M metagenome (GOLD analysis project Ga0228535, IMG submission 168457) | Enriched culture of PCE-dechlorinating microbial communities from Ithaca, New York, USA - SJ1 | ecosystem: Engineered > Modeled > Simulated communities (microbial... > Unclassified... | reverse complement strand
ATAGTCCCCCTTTCCGAAAAGGAAATCAGGACTTTAGCGAATCTAATCCGCTTCTTTAAGCTTTAGGTCGTAAAAACTACAATCCAACAGCCTTCTCAGCTGCCTATTTTAACTCCGCGCTTGACATTTGACCGACGAACTCGGGAAATTCGCCCGTTTCGTCCCTTTTTGCCCCGAACACCTAGCATTTGGCACCCCGCGCCCTTCAGTGAGACTTGTGCGCGAAGGCTCCAAAATCCGCATCGAGAGCAACAAAGACCACAGCGATCTCACCGACGCACTGCACGCTGAGTGTTCCAACGAACTGGATCGGATCGCCGGCGAAAACCTCTGCGGCATCGTCTTTAAATCCAAATCTCCAAGCTGCGGCCTCAAAAGTGCCAAACTCTATCTCGACAACGGCTTTTGCGAAGGGAAAGAGGACGGAGTATTCGCCTCCATGTGCCGTGAACGTTTTCCCCTGCTGCCGATGGAAGAGGAAGGGCGGCTTCAGGACATGTGGCTGCGGGAAAATTTCGTGATGCAGCTCTTTGCCTACCACCGCTTCGAGACGTTCAAAAACGCTTCGCCCTCCATGAAAGAGCTCGTCATGTTTCATACCGCGCACAAGTTCATGCTACAGTCGAAAAACGAGATGCTCTACCGCCAGATGGGCAACGTCGTCGCCAACCGCGATAACGTGCCGTTCGAATCCCTCCTCGAACGTTACGAACATCTCTTCAAGACCGCCATTTCCCACAAAAGCTCCATCAAACGGACCCGCAACGTCCTCGAACATATGGCCGGTTTTTTCAAACACGACCTCACCCGTGCCGAAAAAGAGATTCTCCACGGCCAGATCCGTGACTATGCCGACAAAATCATCCCGCTGATCGTTCCCCTCTCGACGATCGGCCTCTATGCCCGCAAATACGACACCCGATACCTGCTTGAGCAGGTATTCCTAGACCCCTACCCCAAAACGCTGGCCCTGCGGTCACACCTCGATGCGGGAAAATAGATGCGCCGCATCCTCTGGTTCCGCCGTGACCTGCGCGTCGCCGACAATCCCCTTCTCGCCCAGGGCGGAGAAGTGCTGCCGATTTTCATTTTCGATCCCGATATCCTCTCGCCGCTTCGGCGAGACGACCGGCGCGTCACCTATATTTTCGACGCCGTCGTACGCCTCAAATCCGAGCTTAAAACGCTCGGGCTGGATCTGATCCTTTTTTACGGCCGACCCGGCGACGTCTTTGATCTCCTCTTGCAACGGAGCGCATTCGACGAAGTGTGCGCTTCGGGAGATTACGGTACATACGAACGCGACCGTGACCGCGACGTTTCCCACCGCTTGCCCTTCCGTTTTCTGGAAGACACCTACATTTTTTCTCCCGACGAAGTGCTCAAAGACGACGGCACCCCCTATCTCGTTTTTACCCCCTACTACAACCGGGCCAAGCGTCTTTTTCGTCCCGAGCATATGCAGGAATACCACCCTGTTATGCAGACACTCATTCCCTGGGAAGGAGACGCGATCCATACCCTCTCGCATGAGGGAATCGAGGCACGTCCGATCGATCTTGCGTCGCTGGGATTCAAGCGCGCTTCGCTCACCGCAGCCCAACGCCGCACCCCGATCCAGAAACTCGACCTCTTTGAGGCCAAACTCCCCGACTACGCCCTGCGTCGCGACTTCCCCTCTTTAGACGGCATTTCGCATCTCAGCGTCGATCTGCGCTTCGGAACCGTTTCGGTACGGGCGGTACTTCGATGGCTGGCCGGGCAAAAAAAACGCGGGGTAGACACCGAACCGTTCTTCCGCCAGCTCATTTTCCGGGAATTTTACGCTTCGCTGCTCTACCGTTTCCCCTATCTTCGGGAACGCAATTTTCGCTACCGTTTCAGCGGCATCGACGATGAAGTGCGGTTTGAAGCGTTCCGCAACGCCCGTACGGGAGTGCCGATCGTCGACGCGGGAATCCGTCAACTGCTCGAGAGCGGAGAGATGCACAACCGCATCCGGATGATCTGTGCGAGTTTCTTGACGAAGAACCTCCTTCTCCCCTGGCAATGGGGAGAGCGTTTTTTCGCCGACCGACTGCTCGATTACGATGCTGCCAGCAATATCCTTTCCTGGCAGTGGAGTGCGGGCACCGGCATCGATCCTCAGCCTTATTTCCGCATCTTCAACCCCTACACCCAAACGGCGCGCTTCGATCCCGAAGGAGTTTATATTAAACAATATCTTCCCGAATTGCGCGATCTCCCGGCCAAACTCTTCGCCGACGAACGTTCTTTGCTGCAGTCGGACATCCCCGGCTATCCCCGGCCCGTCGTCTCGCACAAAGAGAGTTCCGCGAAGGCTCTCGAACACTTCCGTAAAGCCCTCTAACCAAACGCCATTTTTCCTCTACGAACCCGTGTGGGAATATTCTAAAATTCCCCCAAAACGGAAGGAAAAGCGTATGAAAGTCGTTCTCACCATCGCCGGTTCGGACAGCAGCGGCGGCGCGGGGATCCAGGCCGATCTCAAAAGTTTCGAGGCGTTCGGAGTGTTCGGTGCATCGGCCATCACCGTCCTTACAGCCCAGAACACCCTCGGAGTCCAAAAAATCCATCCCTTTCCGGCTTCCTTCGTCGCCGAGCAGATCCGAAGCGTTACGGCCGATTTCGACGTTGCGGCGGTTAAAATCGGGATGCTCCATTCAACGCCGATCATCGAAACGGTTGCAGCGTTCGTCGAAACCCTTGATATCCCCGTCGTCCTCGATCCCGTCTGCGTATCCAAAGCGGGTTCAAACCTCCTCGAAGACGATGCCCTCTCTTCGTTGCGCGAACTCAGTCGTATGGCGACCCTGACCACCCCGAATCTCCATGAGGCCTACCGTCTTTTCGGATACCTCAGCGGCGAGAGCGATTCGCTCGATGCCCTCATTGCCCATCCATCCCCGGTCCTTATCAAAAACCATATCGTCGGCAGCCTCAGTGCCGACCTCCTCTACTTCGGGCGCTCGAAACGGATTTTTACCGACGACCTGATCCCCTCGACCGACCTGCACGGCACCGGATGTTCGTACGCTTCGGCCATTGCCGCGTCGCTCGCTCTGGGGAATTCGCTCGAAGAATCGATCGTGCGCGCCAAACGCTTCATCACCGAAGCGATCCGCCGGGCTCCGCACATCGGGCACGGTCCGGGGCCCATCAACCACAAAGCCGGAGCACCGCATGCGTCTTAAAGGTCTCTATGCGATCACCGATGAAATCCTCACCCCCGATGCCACCCTCCCAGCCCAGGCAGAACAGGCACTGGCGGCAGGAGTCAAGATCCTTCAATACCGTAACAAAACCGCTTCTGATGCCGATTGCGAAGCGGTATGCATCAGACTTCAGAATCTTTGCCGGAGATACGGGGCGATTTTCATTATCGACGACCGACCCGAACTGGCCCGGCGTATCGGTGCGGACGGCCTTCACATCGGCAAAGACGACATAACGCCGCATGAAGCCAGATCCATTTTCCCCGAAGGTATCATCGGGGTGTCGTGCTACGGAAGTATACGACGCGCACTCGCCGCTCAAGACGCTCTCGCCGATTACGTCGCTTTCGGATCGTTTTTTCTCTCCCCGACCAAGCCCCGTTCCGGGATCGTCCCAATCGATACTCTGAGCAAAGCCCGTAAAACCCTGGGGATTCCGATCTGTGCGATCGGAGGTATAAACGATTCGAATATCGGCCGCATCGCCGCTTACTCCCCCGATATGATCAGTTGCGTCAGCGCAATCTGGAAAGGGCACATTGCCCGCAATGTCACCCATCTCATCCAAGGAATGACCCCATGAAACTCCGTCTTGCCATCGAATGGTTCCTAAACCCCGACCACCTCCCTTTCATCGTCGCCATGCGCAGAGGCTTTTTCGAGCGCCGCGGGATCGAATTTGTCCTCATCGAACCGACCGAGCACTACGACGGACTTAGCGAACTGCTCGAAGGCAACATCGAACTTGCCACCAACGAGCCGCTTCATCTGATCGAGCAGTTCGACCAACGGTTTCTCTCTCTGGGGCGTTTTTTCGAAACCGAAGGGGGCGTTTTGCTCAAAGCCTCGTCGTATGAAAAATTGCTTCAGGGGGAGACGATCACCGTCACGACTCCCGTCTCCAACCCTACCACCGACGCAATCGGCTATGAGATCATCCGCCGTTTTTATCTCAAAGCCGGGGTAAACGTTTACCGTGAACAGGTCGTCTTCGTCCCCAACGGTTTCGAACACATCCGTTATTTACAAGAAGGTGCCGACGCCGCATGGCTCTATTTTTACAATTTCGAAGGGATCGAAGCGGCTCATGCGGGACTGGATGTCCTCTATCTTGACGCGCGTAACGCGGGGTTCGCCAACTTCAGCGCACTGGATATATTCGTCAACCGCTCTTTTTATCAGCAGCACAAAGCCGAATGCTCCGCTTTTTTGCAGGCGGTGCGGGAATCGATCGCCTTTATCCGGACCTTTCCCGAAGAGGCGATGGAAGACTACTATGCCTATACCCAAACCGCCCCTTCCGCACTCAGCGACGATATTCTCCGATCGACGATCGGGTGCTTCGACGAGTATTTCGTCTCCGATCACCTCCGCTCCCTCCCGATTCTTGAATTTTTTACGGAAATCGGGATTACCGACCTCAAACCCGAACATTTCAAAACCGCGTTTCTGCACTGAGAGGAGCTTGCCATGCGCACACTGTTTTATCCGATTACCCTCTCGTGGGTCTTGTTGCTGGGCGGCTGCACGGCTGCATCGAACTCTCCCCTTCCCACCGTTGCGGCAGTCGATCTGGAACGCTACAGCGGCGAATGGATTGAAATCGCCCGGTACGAAAACCGTTTCGAGCGGGGATGCGCATCGGCAAGTGCCGAATACCGTCTTAACGGCGAATACGTTTCCATCACCAACCGATGCTACGATACTTCGGGAAAACAGACGGCCGAAGCTCTCGGTCGGGCCTACCCGGTTGCTGAAAGTTCCAACTCCAAACTCGAAGTCACGTTTTTCCGTCCGTTTTACGGCGACTACTGGGTCCTTATGCTGGCCCCGGATTACCGTTACAGCGTCGTCGGGGATCCGAAGCGCAAATACCTGTGGATTCTCGCCCGCACTCCTTCATTGTCCGAAAATGATAAAAGTGCCATTCTGGAACGTCTTCCGGCGCTGGGGTACGATCCGGCAAAACTGTATTGGACACGTCCCATTCGGTAACGTTTCGCTTAAATCAATGCCCTGAAAGGAGTCCTAGCGCAGGCATCTATAGAAAACTTTAAACTTCTTCCCCTACAATACCCCCGCAACAACAGAAAAGAGAGAACAGACGATGGCGCTCAAACGGATCACGAACCTTTTATCATGGGTCGTAGTGATGGGGGTCATCGGGTATTTCGCCTACATGCGGGGATGGATACTCGCCGATTTCGAATCGGTATCCCCCGCACAGGCCCAGGCGCTTTTACAAAAAGAGGGCGGAACCGTCCTTCTCGACGTCCGGACTCCCCAAGAGTTTGCTCAGGAGCGGATTGCGGGGGCTTCTTCGCTTCCTCTGGGCTCCCTCGAAGCCAATCTTCCCAAACTCGAACCGTTCAAAAACAAAACGATCGTCGTTTACTGCCAAAGCGGCATGCGCAGCGTCGCAGCGGCCCGCATCCTCCAGCGCAACGGGTTCAAACCGGTCAACCTTGAAGGGGGAATCGGGGCATGGGAAGGCGAAGGGCTGAAACTCGAGCACTGATTTGTTCGGTCTCGATTAAAGTTTTTTCGGCATCTGCCGATTTTAAAATATACCATTTAGAAAGGCTTCACAATGGATGCAGTATCTGGCAATACAATGAGCGGGACTGAACTGTTCGCCCTGAAAAAATCTATGGAAATCGAAGGCAACGGTGTAGCGACATTGTTGCAAAGTGCCGAAAAGTCGGCTGAACAGGCTCAAATGGCCGGACAAAATGTCAGCGGCGCAGGCGTAACCGGCGTCGGACAGAAAGTCGACGTAAAAGCCTAAATTTCCATCGCCCCGGGCGATGGAAAGCTCCTTTTCCTCTATTTATTACTTTACTCGTGACTTCATCGTTAGAATCGTTTTACTTTGTCTATATCCTCCGCTGCAACGACGGTACGTTGTATACCGGCATCGCCCGTGACGTCGAAAAACGTCTGGCCGAACATAACGGTTCGCCCAAAGGAGCAAAATACACCCGTTCGCGTCGTCCCCTCTTTCTTGCCTACCATGAATCCTGTTCTGACAAAAGCAGTGCGCTTAAGCGTGAAAAAGCAATCAAAAAAATGACCCGTTCCCAAAAAGAAGCCCTTTTAGAAAGCTCCAAGCAAATCTAGGAAATAATCCGTATACAAGCGGTAAAACGGCTTCATCGGCTCTTGTTTTCCGGTTCGGCTCGGCCAAGTTACCAAAGGTAAACGTTTCGGCCTTCAAACCGCAAATTCAGCCCTGTCCGCCATTCCCCTTGATCTATAGACTTAAATGGTAGTATTATTACATTCATGTCAAACACATTTAATAAAACTGTATCCGTTATCATTGCCTCCTACAACGGCGCATCCTATATCCGTGCCCAGCTCGAATCGATTGCGGCTCAGACCCTTCAGCCGGAGGAAATCATCGTTCAGGACGACTGTTCGAGCGACGATACGGTCGAAATCGTCCGGAGCTATCTCTCCCGTCTGCCGATCAGGCTGCACGTAAATCCTGAAAATCTCGGCTATGTCCGTAATTTCGAATCGGCTCTTGCCAAAGCACAGGGCGAATACATCGCACTGTGCGATCAGGACGATATCTGGGAGCCCCATAAACTTGAAACCCTCGTTAACGCCATCGGCAATAAGTCTCTGGTCTACAGCGATTCGTATTTGATCGATGCCCAAGGCAAGAGCATCGGGAAAACCCTCTCCCAGAAACTGCGCAACCGCTTTATCGCGGCCTCGACGCCCCTGTCGTTTGTCTATGACAACTGTGTTTCCGCCCATGCGATGCTGTTGCACCGTTCGCTGCTTCCTCACCTGTTTCCGTTCCCTTCGCGTATCCATTTCGATGCATGGATCGCGGCCTGCGCCGCATCGGCCGGAGGGATTGCCTACGTCGACGAGCCGCTGGTGGGATACCGTCAGCACGCGTCCAATACCCTCAGCTGCAACGGGCGCAAAAAGTGTTCGCTCTTCCATGAAATCGCCCGTAAGCACGCTAAAAAAGCTCAAGGGCACGCATCCAATTCCGAAGTGATTAACGAGCTCCTGCGCATTCCTACCCTCGAGCATAGTGACCGGGAGACCTTGATTCGTCTCAAAAAAGCGCACGATACCTTCCCTCACCGCTGGTTCAACCCTTCGATGCTCCGCCTGCTCCTGCGCAACCGTACCGCCCTTTTTGCAATCACACGCCGTCATCCTCTGGGACTGGCCGTCAAAAAGTCGATCGGGCTTAAGCTCTACCGCGCGCTCCCTTTTCTCTAATCACCCGAATCGGGAGCATATATGGCAATTTGCCAGATAATCGTTTACAAGCTACGATTCACTCTACACTACGGCTATGAACCGCCTGATTGAACGAACCGAAACGATCACCCTTTTTTTCCGTCTCTATTTTCTCTATGCGGATATCGCATCACGCCAAAAGAAAACTGAAGAAGAACGTTCCCGCATGAACGCTTATAAAAGTCTCATGCGTAAACTGGCATACTTATCCCGTTTCCATGGCATCGGTGCTTCGGAACTGTGCGCTGCCGTTCGCGACGTGCACAAAGAGGCCGCTGCCGCCTATACGAAGGTCTTTGGTGAAGTGATCGGTGAAACGCTCACTTTCATTCATGAGCATGTGCTGTTAGATGTCAAAGAGGATTCTTCTTTGCATGAAAGGTACGCATGATGATCCGTCTACTCAAAAGATTGTTTCGGATCCGTCCGAAAGGCCATAAGGAATACCGTATCACGAACCTCACGTTCGGATGCGTGGAATAAAACTCCCCTCGAAAAGAGGGGTCTCACGCCATTACGTTAAGATTCATCCCCTTACCCGTCATCTCTGCCGCCAACGATGAAATGTTGCTCAACGATTCCTCGCGGTTTTTTTTCAGTTCGGAAGCGAGCATCTCCATGACCGCTTCGGTCGCGGGACGATTAGACTGCATGGAAGATTCTGCGATACTGTTTGCTTCCAGAGGTGTCGGGGCTTGATGGGAAGTGGTAATCTGCATCATTGTCGGTTCCTTGAATCACGGCTCATCTAAAGAGCCAAAACAGTATTTTTTTATGGATTTATACCAAATTTATGTTGCAAAACCAAATAAAAAAGCGATGAAACGTCTATCCCGGCTTTATACTTTGTCCGAGACCTGATCTTCGGGACGAACGAAGAGCTTTTCAAAAATCTGGCGGGCAAGGCTCCAGCGGTTTTCTTTGGCATTGAGCATAATAATGAGACAGTCCTTCCCGTCTTTTTGTGCGCGGGCGATGAGGCACGGCCCTGCTTTGGAAGTGTAGCCCGTTTTGACCCCTACGGCGTATTCATAGCGGTTGAGGAGATGATTGTGGGTCTTGGCGACAAAGGGGCGTCCTGAAATAAGCTCGGCATATTCGTGCCGGTTCATCCGGGTGATTTCGTTAAAACGGGGATTCTGAATCGCGTATTCGGCCAGCCGCAGCAGATCGATCGGGGTCGAATGGTGGTTGCCGATGTCGTAGCCGCACGGATTGGTGAATACGGTGTTGTTCATCCCAAGTTGCAAGGCTTTGGCGTTCATCATTTCAACAAATTTCTCGACGCTTCCGCCCACCGCGACCGCGATCGCCATCGCCGCGTCGTTGTCCGACTCGATCATGGCCGCCTTGATGAGATCATCGAGGACCACCATTTCCCCTTCCCTGTATCCCGCTTTGGTCGGTTCGACCCGGATCATTTCGGCGGTAATCACGACGGGGCGGTAAAGATACCCCTGTTCAAGCGCCAGTATAGCGGTCATGATTTTGGTCAGGCTGGCGGGTTTGACCTCTTTGAACGCTTCTTTGGAATAGACCATCGCATCGGATTTGAGATCCTTGACGATCAGCGCGTCGACTTTGAGTCTGTCCATTTCGTCTTTGTCGATCTGGGCGTTGAGGGAAAAAGCGAACAAGATCGCTATCGGAAAAAAATATCGGCTCATCATGCTGAAAAAAAACTCTTGCTTTCGGAAATACTCTCTCCTAATAATGGCAAAAAAAACTTCAACATCCGATGATTCGGCTTCTGCAGACCCCCTCTTGCACAGGTAATGTCCCGTATTTACCCATCCGAAGAGCCATTTTTATCCGCCTCCGCCGCTATCCCTGCTTTTGAAATTGGCAAACGCCCCTTCCACGCTCATGGTGCTTTTGTAGCGTGACGGGGTCAGCTTGACGCTTTTGGTTTTCAGATTGCATACCGCGATCCGAAAATAAGAACCGGTAAAGGGCTCGACGATGCAGACGATATTTCCGTCCACTTCGCGCGTAGCATGGATAATTCCCTGCAAATTCGGGAAAAAATACTTCGGATAACTCAGCGGCGTGATCTCCACCACTTCGGCATACATGTTTTTATCGAGCGTCTCGGCGATCATCCTCGCATCGTCGTAATGATCGAACTGTACACACCAGTCGTCGAAAGTTTTGTTGAAATGCCGTAAATCCTCATCCAAAAAACCGCCGGCGGGAGACTGCAATGCATAAATACTCAATAGTGTAAACCTTGTCGTTGATGTGCCTGACCCATGCAAAAAACACGTGATCGTAAAAACCGCTCCGATTCGCGTGAACAATTTTGCGATTGTGTAATTTTATCAGGGGGAGCATTCAACAATCAAGTGGGGCGATCAACTCTCTGCACCGCAACCGCAGCCGCTCACCATCCCGATCACGTAGTGGTCGTCGACTTCGACGAGTTCGAATTCGTGTTTTCCACAAAAGCGCCCCTGCATGTAAGACAGCTGTGTCCGGGCGGCTTCGAGAGCCGAGGGTTTGTCGCCGTAGGTGCTGATCTGACTCAGCCCCTCTTTTTTGGCGCAGCTGCAAAGTTTTTCGATAACAACGTGATGTTCCATGTCCGTTCTCCCGCTCTTTTTCCCTCCGATTGCATTTGCCGTTCTACACCGATCCCACGGATACCCGGTTGCGCCCCTGCTCTTTCGAGCGGTACAGCTGCGCGTCGGCGTGTTTATAAAGTTCTTCGCACGTGATCGCCGAATCAGGACCGCGCACGGCGACTCCCACCGAAATGGTAACGCACGATGCGGGAGGATTTTTTTCGTGCACGATATGCAGCGTTTCAACGTCCCTGCGTATACGCTCGGCCAGATCATAATATTCGGCCTCCTCCATACTGCCAACGAGCACCGCAAACTCTTCGCCGCCGAGTCGGAACGCGCATTCTCCGCCCCGCGACGTGTACATTTTGAGTATTTCGGCGACGCGGCTGAGAACCTCATCGCCTTCCTGGTGGCCGTAGGTGTCGTTATAGAGTTTGAAATTGTCCACGTCGATCATCATGAGCGCGAGGCTATAACGGCTGCGTTTGGCGCGGTTGAGCTCTTTTTGTATCGTTTTGACGTAATGGCGGCGGTTGTAGAGTCCCGTCATCGGATCGGTGACCGCCATCTCTTCGATCATTTTTTTGTCGGTAATATCGTGCCGCACGGCGGTATAGCCGACGACTTCGCCGTTCTCAACGGTAGGTGTGATGGTCGTATCGACCCAGTAGTGGGTCCCATCAGCCCTGCGGTTTTTGATCTCCCCTTTCCACACCCTTCCCGCCGATATGGTCGTCCACAACTGAGCGAACAGTTCGGGTGACATATCGGGATGGCGGACGATGCGGTGATTTTTACCGATCAGCTCTTCTTTCGTATAACCGCTGACCCGGCAAAACGCTTCCGAAACATAGGTGATGATGCCGTATTTGTCGGTGCGGGAGGTGATGACGTATTTATCGACGATGTCGATGTATTGCTGCAGGGTTTGGGCTTTGGCGCGGATCCGCTCTTCGAGGCTTTGGTTCAGCTCGTTGAGCTGGGCAATCTTGTGTTTGATCTCCAGCGACATCTGTTTGAAAGCGTCGACGAGGATCTGCCATTCATAGTCGTATTTCGAGGCGTTGATATCGATGTCGTAGTCCCCTTCACTGAGCTGTTTGGCCTTATTCGTCAATTCCTGGATAGGACCGGAAAACGAGCGGAACGCCATCACGACCATAAAGCCGATCAGAAACACGCCGTTAAAAAAAATAACCATCAGCGACGTCATCAGCTTGTACCAGCCGTTGAGGAGTTCTTGTTCGTTGATCGTGACCGCAACGATCCACCGCAGCTCTTCGATATAGTCCCACGCAACGGCGACGCCGGAACCTTTAGCGTTCAGGGCATATCGTTCCCCCTTCTCCCCTTTTCGCACTTCATCGGCCGGAAAACATGATGGCTCATGCATTCTTCCATACGCTTTGTACCCGCCGTGGCGGGGCGGAGCCATAGCGATCCACTCTCCGTTGCGGTATACCGATGCGATCACTTCACCTGTTTTACCGAGTTCGCGATAATCGTTGATGACGGCATGGATGGCACGGTTATCGATTTGTACCGCCGCCACCCCGATCACTTTCCCCTCTTTGAGAATCGGTTTGGCCATAAACGCGGCGTAATCGCGGCTGGGGGGGTAGTAACGGAAATCCGAGATGTAAGGGAGGACGTTGCTCAGGGCGTTTTTAAATACGGCGGCAAGTTCGCTGTTGCGGTAGGGGCCACTGAAAAGGTTGGTATGAAGATCGTTCTCTTCTTTCACACTGTAAAGGATATCACCCTGTATCGAGATGATGAAAACGTCATAAAAACCGTTTTCACGGGCAAAATCGGAAACGATCGTATTCCATTCGGCGGGAGGATCTTTCCAGAACGAACGGCTAAAGACCGCATGGTGACGTGATTCAAAGTCGATGATATAGCCCAGATTGTCGAGAGATGTTTTCTGTGCGCCGACATAACGCTCGATCGATTCGGTTTTGTGTTGGAGGACGTTTCGGATTTCGATAAGACCGTCATGACGGACCCTCTCGCGGACCTGGAGGACGACAAACGCCAAGACGACGAACCATACGGTCGATATGGCCAATAGCCAAAACACGGTACGACGAGTGACTGTCATATTGCGCATCAGAGTCATACAAACCCCTTTAATGACACCATCGTACTCTGAAAAACTGTCGATCCTCTGAATTATATTATTTAGTTATAAATAATAACTATTCACACCCTTAGATCTTTTTGCTTAGGGCTTCGATATGCGCGCTGTTTCCGAGGACGACGAGGATATCCCCTTTTTCAAGTACGTCGTCTTGTTCAAAGGAGGTATACCAGATTCCGCCGTGTTTGTAGGCGATGGGCTTGACTTCGTATTCCTCTTCGAAAACCGGTGACAATACCGACGTACCGACCCAAAACGAGGGGACCGTCAGTTTGGCGATCTTCATCGTAATCGAGAGGTCGATCGTTTCGTAGTGCATATTTTTCACCATTTTTTTGACGATCTTTTTCGCCGATTCCATTTCGGGATAGATCACCTTGGCCGCGCCGAGTTTGGAGAGGATCTGGCCGTGTACCGTCGTAATCGCTTTGGCCACGACCGTCTCGACCCCCAGTTCTTTCAGCGCCATAACGGTGAGGATGCTCGCTTCGATATTTTCGCCGATACTCACCACCGCGACGTCGGCATTCCCGATCCCGGCTTCGCGCAGTGCCCGTATATCGGTCGAATCGAGCACTATAGCGTCCTGGACGAATTCGTTGATCTCCCGGATCTGTTCTTCGTCCTGATCGACGGCTATGACACTTAGCCCCTGCTGTGCCAACCCTTTGGCGACATGAAATCCGAATTTTCCCAATCCGATGACCGCAAATGTTTCCATGATTAAATAATGACCTTTCCTTCTGCATATTTGATACGGCTCTCGACCGCTTTTCCGACAATGACGACCGTAAAGGCGAACACCCCGATCCGCCCCATGAACATCAGTAAAATAATATTCGCTTTGCCCCAGTCGCTGAATAATGCGCTGTAGCTGAGAACTCCGCCGTTGCCGGTGGAGAGTCCTACCGTTCCGAATGCCGAACACGCTTCGAACAGGGTACGCAAAAACGGCAACCGCTCGATTTCGCTCAGCAGCACGGTCGAAGCGACGACGTAAAACGATGCGACAAAAATGATGGCATACGCTTTCTGGATCTGATAGGCCGGAACGGAACGCCGAAAAATATGGACGTGGGTATCTCCCCGAAGCGTATACCAGACGCCGATCAGCGCCAGCGCGACGGCGGTGATTTTGATCCCTCCGGCCGTCCCGCCGGGAGCTCCCCCGATCATCATGAAAAACGTCGAGAAAAACAGGTTCGCATCGCTTAGTGTCGATAGATCGATACTATTGAACCCCGCCGTTCGGTAGTTGACCGATGCAAACCATGCGGCAAGCAGTTTTTCATCCCACGAAAGCGGTTTGAATGCATTGTTCCATTCCAATGACAACAGCAGTCCCATTCCGATGACGATCAGAATAACCGTCATCACCAGGACGATTTTCGTATGGGTGGAAAGACGTAGAATCTCTTTTTTCCGAAAATGGTAAAGCTCGGTCAAAACGATGTAACCCAACCCGCCGAGAATGATCAGTCCGGGGATAGTGAGGTTGATGATCCAATCACCGCGATACCCCATCATGTTGTCGCTAAAAAGTGAAAAACCAGCGTTATTGAAAGCCGAAACGGCATGGAATGCCCCATACCACACCGCTTTTTCCAGCGGCATGTCAACCCAGAAGCGAAGCGTCAGGATGAACATCCCGATCACTTCGATGATGAAAATCGACCCGAAAACGATTTTTAAAAACCGTATCAACCCGTCCATTCCCGGATAATTGAGCGACTCTTGCAGTATCAGGCGGTCACGGTGGCCGATTTTCTGACGGCGCATCACGGCCAAAAAGGTCACGGCGGTCATGTAGCCCAATCCCCCGATCTGGATCAGCAGCATAATGACCGCCTGACCTGCCGGCGTAAAATCGATCGGGGTGTCTTTGACGATAAGCCCCGTAACGCATACGGCCGACGTAGAGGTAAAAAGCGCATCGATAAATCGGAGTTCGCCGTTATGGGCAAACGGCATCAACAGCAATAATGCGCCAAAAAGAATCAGTCCGATAAAACTGTATACGATAAGCTTGAGTTCATGCGTATGTATGTGTCATCCTTCGTTATGGAGTTGTCGTGTCGCAGATAAAACGGTACCCGATGCCCATTTCCGTCCGTATGTAACCCGGACGCGCCGCATCCGTTTCAATTTTTTTGCGTAACGAATTGATATACGTCCGAAGATATTGCATTTCGTGTTGATATCCGACTCCCCAAACTTCTTTAAGTATGCGCGTATACGGAAGCACCTGATTGAGATGAAGCATGAAATATTTTAACAGATTATATTCCGTCGGCGTCAATTTAAGATATTCGCTGTTTTTCCTGACGCTGTGTTCGGCAATATCCAGGGTAATATCCCCGCAAACGATGACATTCACTGAAGGCTGCAATCCGAGGAAACGACGCTGGGCGGAGCGGATTCGTGCGGCGAGTTCATCCAGGGAAAAAGGTTTGAACACATAATCATCCGCCCCTGCATCGAGTGAAGCAATAACCTCCTTTTCCACATGACGTGCGGAAATGACGATGATGGGAACCGCCGTTTCGGAACGTATCGTCCGGATCATTGTTTTGCCGTCACCGTCGGGAAGCCCCAGATCAAGTAATATCAGATCCGGGCGGTTTGCACGGAACGTGCGGTTTGCGCTTTGCATATCCATCGCGACAAGCGTTCTGTAACCCTGTTGCCGAAGCGACAGGCTCAGCATTTGTGAGATGGATTCATCGTCTTCGATAATCAGCACCAGTTCATGGGCCCTCATAATGCCTCTCCCATGGGATGGTTCGACGCTTTTCGGATCGGAAGACGAATGTCGAAGCAGACCCCATCCGTGCAATTGCGCGCATCGATCGTCCCTCCATGTATCGCCGCGATATCGCGGCAAATCGACAAACCTATCCCGTTGCCGCCGACATCGGCACCGTCGTCGATACGATAAAACCGTTCAAACAGATTTTTCAAATCGCTTTTTTTGATCGGAGCGGATTCATTGAAAAAAAGAAGCGTAATCGCCGAATTGTCCCCCATTACCGTTATTTGGATACGTTTCCCCTCGTCGGTGTATTTGAGAGCATTGTCCATCAAATTGACCATTAGGCGGACCAAGAGGGCGCAATCTCCCCAAAACAGTCCCGTATCGGGATCTATCCGTACCGTAATCTGGTCTTGTTTGGGATGGTAGCGGAACTCTTGCAACGCGACACCGATAATATCTTCGAAATCGCACCATTCAAGTCGCAGCAATCCGCTCCGATTCTTTAACCGGGCACTGTCAAGCAGATTCAGCACCAGACGATTGATCCGCTGGCCGGAATCATTGATCTGAAGCAACATGCTACGGCGCATTTGCGGATCTATCGGGTGGTCTTTGAGCAGCATTGAAATGTTCCCAAGCAACGATGAAAGCGGTGTTTTCAAATCGTGCGACAAAGTATCAAGGAACATCTCCCGTATCGCGTTTGCCTCAATCCGCTTGGCCTGGTAGGTGATGGTGTATCCGACCACGAAAAACAGGATAAAGCTCAATGCATGAACCAGGTCATGCACACTGAAACTAAACTGCGGGGGGACGTTGAGCAAATCGAACGTTATCACGGTAACCACCGTTACGACCGTCGTTGCCTTCATATCTCCGCGCAATGCGATGACCAGCACCGGCAACAGATACAGCAGCGCGATATTGATAAGGCCCAATACATCGCCGAAGAGTATGCTTATGATGGCCGTCACCGACAGAAACATCAAAGCAATCACATAATGACGATAGGGAAAAATAAACGTTTTCATTTATGCAGCGTCTTTACCAGTCTGATAAAAAAGATAATAACCAATACAAATAAAAAAAGCGATTCCAGAATCACGACCCACGTATTGCTCGGCATAGGACCTCTTTGCATCATAATGCACGAATTATAGTGGTGAAAAAATCAACGAAAAATCAAAATTTCGGAAGAAGGGATCTCCGCGGATGCGGAGAAATGACGAAAACCAATGAAGGGTCTGCCCGCAGGAGGGCAGGATGTCCTTAGCGGACGATATCGAAGAAGTAGTCGGTCGAAGCGATGTTTTTGGTCTCTTCGTCCAGCTGATCGAGAACTTTGTTCGTGATCCAGGTGAGAAGGTTGAGCGCCCCGTCGTAACCGCTGATGCTGTAGCGGTGGAGATGGTGGCGGTCGAAAATCGGGAACCCGACGTAAATCAGCGGTGTACCCGTATCGCGCATCAGCTCTTTCCCGTAGCTGTTTCCGATCATGAAATCGACCGGCTCGGTGAAGAGGAAGCTGCGCATGTGCCAGAGGTCTTTTCCGGCCCATACGTGGAGCGAATCTTTGGCCGGAGAAGTATCGAGCAGCGCTCTCATCTCTTCTTCCCAGCCGTTGGGGGCGTTGTGACACAACACGTGCGTCGGTTCCGCACCCATCTCGAGGAGGAACGACACGACGCCCAGAAGGAAGTCGGGATCGCCCCAGATCGCGAATTTTTTGCCGTGCATGTACGGATAGGAATCCTGCATCGCATCGACGAGACGTCCGCGCTCGATTTTGAGCTTTTCAGGAACGTCGGTGCCGGTCAGTTCGGCGAGTTTCATCACGAACTCGTCGGTACCTTTAAGACCGATCGGGTTGCTGAATCCGCCCTCGTGTTTCCACCGTTTCTGAACCATTTTCATGGTTTTGGCGGTAGCGTATTTCTGGAGACTGATCGTCGCTTTCGAGTTGATGCAGTCTTTGGCGTCCTCGAGCTTCGTTCCGCCCTGGAACATTTCGTATTTGCCCGCAGGCATGTCCCACTGATCCGAGTGGTCGCCCAGCATGATGTAATCGGTGCCGAACGCTTCGACGATGCTTTTCACCGAGCGGAGGCTTCCGATATAGGTTTCAAAACCGGGGATGATGTTGATACGCTCTTTTGTCTCCCCTTTTTGACCTTCGGTCAGCTGGCTCATGATCCCGTGCATCATGTTGTCGTAACCCGTGATGTGGCTTCCGACGAACGAAGGCGTGTGGGCGAAAGGAACCGGATAATCGGCAGGGAGAAACTCGCCGCCGTCCTCTTCTTTAGCACCCGTGATGAACGCGCCCAGGTCATCCCCGATGACTTCGGCCATACATGTGGTCGAAACGGCGATCATTTTGGGTTTATAGATGGCGGCACAGTTTTTGAGCCCCTCTTTCATGTTGACCAGACCGCCGAATACCGCCGCGTCTTCCGTCATCGAATCCGATACGCACGGTGTCGGCTCTTTGAAGTGACGGGTAAAGTACGAACGGAAATAGGCGACACATCCGTGGCTTCCGTGAACGTAAGGCATCGTCCCCTCGAACCCGAGCGCGACCATGACCGCACCCAGAGGCTGACACGCCTTTGCGGGATTGATCGTAATCGCTTCACGGGCGAGGTTTTTTTCGCGGTAATCCCACGTTTTGGTCCATTCGGCGATCTCGTCCACTTTGGCCGGATTGATCGCGAGCATAGACGACTCGAACTGTTTTTTGTTCGCCAGGACTTCCTGGTATTCAGGTTTTAGGAACAGGTCTTTCCCGTTGACGATTTTGTCTACGTTTTGCATGATAAACTCCTTATATCAGGCGAAGAGGGATCAACCCTCTTGCTCCCATGGTGCTTTGGAATGTGCCCATACCGGAGAGTTGATCGCAAGATCCATATCCTGGGCGAAAATGGCGAACCCGTCGTAACCGTGGTAAGGTCCGCTGTAATCCCATGAGTGCATCTGACGATACGGCAGACCCATTTTCTGGAATACGTACTTCTCTTTGATCCCCGAAGCGACGAGGTCAGGCTGAAGTTTCTTGACGAATGCCTCGAGCTCGTACTCGTTGACGTCGTCGTAGATGACCGTCGAGCGGAAAATCTCTTCTTTGGTACGTTTGTAATCGTCGTCGTGGGCAAACTCGTACCCCGTACCGATGACTTCCATACCCAGATCCTCATACGCACCGATAACGTGGCGCGGACGGAGACCGCCGACGAACAGCATGACCTGTTTCCCTTCCAGACGCGGCTTATACTTCGCGATGACCGCATCGATCATCGGCTGGTATTTGGCGATCACTTCTTCGCATTTTTTCTGGATCGACTCGTCGAAGAACGAAGCGATTTTGCGAAGCGATTTGATCGTCTGTGTCGGTCCGAAGAAGTTGTACTCGACCCAGGGGATCCCGTACTCTTTTTCCATGTGACGGCTGATGTAGTTCATTGAACGGTAGCAGTGCAGCAGGTTCAATTTCACTTTCGGCGTCAGCGCCATCTCTTTGAGCGTGGCGTCACCCGACCATTGCGCAACGACGCGAAGACCCATCTCCTCGAGGAGGATACGGCTCGACCATGCGTCACCGCCGATGTTGTAGTCTCCGATGATCGCGACGTCGTAGGGAGTCGCTTCCACATCGGTGGTATCGAGGTTGACGTCGGCATCGAAAACGTAGTCACGAACCGTGTCGTTGGCGATGTGGTGACCGAGTGATTGAGACACCCCGCGGAAACCTTCACAGTTGACCGGAACGATCGTTTTTCCAAGCTCGGCCGCTTTGACTTTCGCAACCGCGTTGATATCGTCCCCGATCAGACCGATCGGACACTCCGACTGGACGGTAATACCGTTGTTGAGAGGAAACAACTCTTCGATCTCGTCGATACATTTGGCCAGTTTTTTATCTCCGCCGAAAACGATGCTGTTTTCCTGGAAATCGGAACTGAAGTTCATCGTAACGAACGTGTCGACACTGGTTACACCGATATAGTAGTTACGACGACCCGCACGGCTGTACTGACCGCATCCGATGGGACCGTGGCTGATGTGGATCATGTCTTTGACCGGACCCCATACGACCCCTTTGGACCCCGCATAGGCACAACCGCGCTGGCTCATGACGCCCGGAACGGTTTTTTTGTTCGAGCGGACGTCGCCGCACGTTTTTTGGCTCTCGTCGTTGGGAGAGCCGACACCGAGGTGTTTTTCACGGTTTTTGGCCGCTTTTTCGGGATACGCTTTGAGGATCTCCTCAACGGCGGCTTTTTGTCTGGCTTCTAATGTTTCTGGACCCATGGTACACCTCCTCAGGCCACTTCGATACGGAATTGTTCCATCGAATCGAGGTTTTTGCACAGTGCCATCGTCTCATCGTCGCCCGCATCGAGGCGTTTGGAGATTTCCGACATCTGGTAGCGGTTCATGTAGATCATGTACTTCTGCTCGTTGTTGGGGTTCTCTTCTTTGAAGTAGTGAACCAGGGCTTTGAACAGGAACGTGTTTTTGTTCGTGTAGCTGAGCCACTGTTTGTCTTTCTCTTTGGTCCCCATCAGCAATTTGATCTCGTTGACACTGCTGGTGTCGACGTCTTTCAGTTTTTCAACCACTTTTTCGTCCGGAATTTTGTTTCCCATATCCGCTGGGAAGTGAAAACCTAAAATAAACATCTTGTCTCCTTTGTCTGTTGTTTTCTTTTCATTTAAGATGTTATACGTAGCGGGAGCGAAGCCCCCGCCACTACGCTAACGCTGAGTTTGCTTCAGCAGCAGGCTCAGCACGGCACGCCGTGCGTTACACCTTCGGCAAGCCATCAGGTGTTGCGCTTGGATTGTGGTAGAAGCGTTAATTACGCCTCTGCCGCTTTACCGACGATCGATTCGTCAACTTCTTCTTCAAGACCGAATTCGAGGAGAAGGTCTTCGAGCTCATCCATGCTGACCGGAGTCGGGATGATTTTCATGTCGTTGTAGACGATTTTACGGGCGAGTTCTTTGTACTCTTTCGCCTGGTCTGAACTTGGGCTGTACTCGACAACCGTCATACGGCGCAGTTCCGCGTGTTGAACGATGTTGTTACGCGGTACGAAGTGGATCAGCTGCGTTCCGATACGGGTTGCAAGCTCGAGGGCCAGATCGTACTCACGGTCCGTCATACGGGCGTTACAGATAAGACCCGCAAGGCGTACTCCACCGGTGTTCGCGTATTTCAAGATCCCTTTAGAGATGTTGTTCGCCGCGTACATCGCCATCATTTCACCCGACATTACGATGTAGATTTCCTGAGCTTTACCTTCACGGATCGGCATTGCAAATCCGCCGCAAACAACGTCCCCGAGAACGTCGTAAGAGACGAAATCAAGACCGTCTTCATCATAGGCACCCTCTTCTTCGAGGAAGTTGATCGCCGTGATAACCCCGCGACCCGCACAACCTACTCCCGGCTCAGGTCCGCCCGACTCGGTGCAGTTGATCCAACCGCCCGGAGTTTCCGGAGCGAAAAGACCTTTACCCCAAAGGCGCGCTTCTTCCATCTCGACGTCCTCGATGGTTCCGTTGTCCGCAGCAAGCTGAAGAATGGTGTTCTGCGCTTTCTCATGGAGAATCAAACGGGTTGAGTCCGCTTTCGGGTCACAACCGACGATCATAATGTTTTTACCGAAGTAATGTGCCATAGCGGCCAATGTGTTTTGGGAAGTGGTAGATTTACCGATCCCGCCTTTTCCGTAGAATGCGATTTGACGCAAGCTTTCGCTTCCAGCCATCTTAAACCCCTTGTGTTGAACTTCGCTGTAGTTATTGCAAGGGGTGTTCTACGGTTTTTTGCGACATTTTTTAAAATGACGCGACAAAATGCCGCTTTAAAGACAAATTTGTAGGAACGGGTTTTGCAGGAGTCCGTTTTTCGCCGGAAAGACGACGGATAAAGGGCCTTGAACGATCAAAGAAGAAGGGAAACGGTTCAGGGGAGACGGTACAGCATCCCCATGTTGCCGGGGACGAAACCGTAGTGACGGTAAAAAGAGATTGCGCGGCTATTGCGGCGGTCGGCCGCAAGCGCGATGCGGCGGTAGCCTCTGCATTCTGACTCGGCGATAAGTTCTTCGATCAGCGCTCTGCCGATCCCGCGACCACGGCAGGAACCGGTGACGATGACGTCTTCGATCAGCCCCACCTTCCCGCCGACGGCGGTCGAAACGAGCGGCTGCATCGTCGCCATTGCGACGATCGCGTCATCGACCTCGGCGACCAGCACCGTTGTTTCGGCTGTGTCGAGGAGCAGTTCAAGCCCACGGCGGTGCGCCGCGACGTCGATCGTAAAATCGTCTTCGAGAGCGAAGAGCTCGCACAGAAGTGACGTCATCGTTTCGACATCGTCCATGCTCGCGCGGCGTATTATCATCGGCCCGTTTTCATCCTCTCGAGAATTTCCGCGAGTTTATCATGGCGCAGCTGAATCAACCTCTCGATCTCGTCGTAATCGAACGTCCCGAAATAGCTCATATCAAAAAGTCTGAGAAGGGCTGCGCGGCAGCAGCTCTTGTCACACTCCGTGACGAGTTTTTTCGCTTTTTTGTACGGCAGGTCGGTCTCCTGGAATATCACGATCGCTTCGGCGACGGTTTTACCGCCGCATTCGCATATCTCCAGGGCGAGCACTTCTTCTTTCGTCGCCATAAAAACCCCCTTAGAGGGAGTGGGCCTTTTTATAGTCGTTGGCCGCTTTCACCGCGTCATAGAGCTGTGCCGCAAGATCGGGCATTTTGACGTAATCGCTCCAGAGGGTGTCTTCGACTATGTCGTGTATCTGGGATGCGACGTCGGTTGCGAGGCGTTTGAGCTTGGCGAGCTCTTTTTTGGGATCGATTTCTTCAGACATGATGACTCCTTGTTTGAGAGATTGAATGCATTTTCCGTTCAAATCAGAGCGAAAACGCGTAGATATTGCCGAATTTGACCGTTTCACCCGCACCGCGGGTCATGTGATAGAACGTCTCTTTACGCTGGAAGTGGTAGCGTTCGTAGAGGTCGGTCGCGGCACGGTTTTGCAGCGGGACGTCGGCGATCACTTTTTTCAGCCCGCGGAAATACAAAACCCCGCGCATCATTTTCTCCGCTTCCTCTTCAAACCCTTCGCGGCATTCCCACGGCCCCAGATAGACGCCGCGCGCATTGATGACGCTGGAGTGCTGAAACGAATTGGGAAGCGCGAATTTAAGCGAACTGTTCCGCTCCATCTCGTCAAAGAGCAGCGCACTGCGGTCCTCGCCGTACGTCTCGTAATCGAGCCGCCGCAATACGGCGTCGAAATTGCCGCCGTCGAGTTCTTTGGCCTGCGCGTTCGTAAAACTAAACGGCGGAACTTTACCGACGTTGAGAAAACGCCCCACTTCGGCAGCCGTAGCGAATCCGTATCCTTCGAAAAAGGGGCGCATTTGCGCTGTCGAACACAGCGAGAGGCGGGGCGCTTCGTTTTGGAGCGCACCCAGCAGCGTCTCGAAAAGCCGCCGCCCGATCCCCAGATTCTGATGCGAAGGGCGGACCATGAAATATTTCACCGAGGCGCTCTTCTCGTACACGACGCCGACCGCCGCACCGACGAGTGATCCTTCTTCGTAGGCACCGTAGCACAGGTGGGGCGCATGCATCATCATGAGCTTGATGTGGTATCCGTCCAGCAGCACCCCCGATTCTTCGGCGATTTTTGCCAGCTCCGCGACGTCGGCGTATTTGAGCCATCCTATAAACATACCGCTTCCTGATAAAGGGATCTGAGTTCGTACGATTCGAGCACCCGCTTGCGCGCGGTGACGATCTCTCTGATTTTCGGCAGGAGCGCCGAGAGGATCGTCGTGTCGGGAATGATTCCCATCCGCTCCAGATGATAGCGGATCGTCGCGCTTCCCGAGTGCTTGCCGATCGGGAACTCGCGGACGCACCCCACCTCTTCGGCTTCGTAGGGTTCGTACGCGTGCGAATCTTTCATCATCCCGTCCGCATGGATGCCGCTCTCGTGTGAAAAAAGCCGTTCCCCCACCACCGGGGCGTTCGGAAGAAGCGGCATATTCGCCGCCGAGGCAACCGTCGAGACCAGTTCTTTGATCTTCACGGGGTCGATGGAGCGTGCTTCACCGTACAGATGCCGCAACGCCATCAGCACCTGTTCGAACGACGCGTTGCCCGCCCTCTCGCCCAGCCCGATCACCGTCGTATTCATCGATACCGCCCCCGCATCGATCCCGCTGAGGGCGTTGGCGTTGGCCAGGCCGAAGTCGTTGTGGGTATGCATTTCGATCGGCAGCAGATCGTAGCCGCAGAGGGTTTTGATCGTGCCGTAGGTCTGCGTGGGGGTCATGATCCCGACCGTATCGCAGTAACGGAAACGGTCCGCCCCGCACGCGCGTCCCAACTCCATCACCTCGCGGATAAATCCGATATCACCGCGCGAACTGTCTTCGCCGCCGATACAGACGAAAAGCCCCTCCCGCTTTGCGGCGGTAAGGACGTTTTCCATCTCTCGGAACATCGCGTTTTTGTCACCGCCGAATTTCACCCCGATCAGCAGATCGGAGATGGGAACGGAGAGATCGACGGCACGGACGCCGCAGGAGAGCGAAGCGTCCAGATCTTCCATCTTCATCCGGTTCCACGTCATCATCCGCGCCCCAAGACCGAGGGCCAAAAGCTCTTTGATGTCGTCGCGCTCGCGCTCACCCATCGCCGCAATACCGATTTCGAGTTCATCCGCACCGCACGCATCGAGCAGCGTCGCGATACGGAGTTTTTCTTCCGTATTGAACGCGACATAGGGAGCCTGCTCCCCGTCGCGCAATGTGGTGTCATTTATTATCGCCATTCTGGCTCCCTTACACGCCCAATGGGCAAAGCCCATCGGACTACGCTAACGCTGTGTTTTCTTCGGCAGAAAGCCCACGCGCAGATAAACCGCGCTTGAAAACTCACCATTAACCTCTGTTTCATGGTTAATTTACTTCCATTTCCTCGGGGAGGTTGAAATATTTACGCGCCGCTTTGAGCACGGAGGCTTCGATCGGCTGGTACGCGTAGCTCTGATCCGCGACGATCCCCGCAGCTGCGAGGTCATTTTGCGGACAGCCGCCGATTTTGGCGGTGAGGATGAGCTTGACGTCCTTGAGACGATCAAGGATCGGCTGCAGCGGATTGGTGCCGTCGGGCCCGGCGCAGTATTCGGCCTCGACCTTGCGGTGATGGATAAACCGGATCCCCCGGTCCCCCGCTTCGTAGATCAAAAATTCCCGTACGCTTCCGAAGTGCTGGTTGATCATCCCCTCGCCAGCCGTCGTTACCGCGACAAGAATCGTATGACCGTCGGAGCTGAGCTCCGCCTTTTCTTTGCGGACCCGTTCGTTCGCCTGATCGAGGAAGAATCGGAACTCTTCGATCTTCGCCTGAGCCGCCTGGCGCGCTTCAAGATCGTATTTGATCTGGAGTTCGTCGAAACTGAGCCCCGCAAACGTGTCTTTGGTAAACTCGGCTCCCCGGTCTTCACCGATGAGTCCGACCGCGTCGGCACGGCACTGGCGGCAGTGCTGCATCAGCTTCATGTCCATGCCGCACGCCTCCTGCACCTCCATCTGCTGCTGGTCGGTCGCGCTGGGTATACCGTCAAGGGCAAATTTGGTTCCAAATTCCGGCTCCGAGAGGATCGGCATGATGTTGTGAAGGAACACGCCGATCTCTTTGAGTTTCTTGGAAACTTCAGGGAGATGTTTGTCGTTGATTCCCGGGATCAGCACCGAATTGGCCTTGATCAGAATCCCTTTTTCGGCACACAGCCGCATCCCTTCCAGCTGCCGTTCGAGGAGGATCTTCGCCGCCTCTTTTCCGTAATAGCGTTTGTTGTTATGGAAAATCCACGGATAGATCAGGCTTCCGATCTCCCCGCTCTCATCGACGCTGTTGATCGTGACGGTAACGTGGTCTATGTTGTACTCCACCAGTTCGTCGATGTAGCCGGCCAGTTCCAGCCCGTTGGTCGAAAGGCAGAGTTTCAGGTCGGGGGCAAATTTGCGTACAAGGGCGAACGTCTCGAACGTTTTTCCCGGATTGGCCAGCGCGTCTCCCGGACCCGCGATCCCCAGAACGCTCATGCGCTGCACTTCCCCCCCGACAAACATCACTTTTTTCGCCGCTTCCTCGGGGCTCAGGCGTTCCGAGGTCACCCCCGGGCGCGATTCGTTGGAACAGTCGTATTTGCGGTTGCAGTAGTTGCACTGGATGTTGCACGCCGGCGCGACCGCGACGTGGATACGGGCATAATGGTGGTGCGCCCCTTCCGAATAGCACGGATGGTTGTGGATCTTTTCCTTGATATCATCGGGCATAAAAGCTTCGTTGTGGCTTGACGAACAGCTCATAGGTTTCTCCTTGATGTAAATCCAATGATCCTTTGCCTCATCCGGCGCGCAATCATTCTTGAGAGGTGTGATGCAAACGGCGTTCTTGATCCTTCCCCCTCCCAATGACGACAATCCCGACATTTTTGTCCCCACCTCGACATTCCCCGCGACATCTCCGAACGCAGAATAAGAATTGCATCGCTCTTTCCGAATGAAAAAAGGAGGAGCATGCCGATGATCGTCGCCGTACCGATGGACATTTACCGATCTCTCTGCCACGACAACCCCTGCACGAGCCCGCAGTTCGCCCTCTACGAAGTCCTCGCCGAACACGACGAAGTGCGCTACAGCCTCCTCGAAATCCGCCCGAATCCGTGGGCGCGGTACGGTGGCAACATGATCAGCGACCCCAGGATGAAAGCGTGCGAATGCGAATGCGCGATGATGCAAAACCCTTCGCACATCAGCGAACACTACGTCCTCCTGCAGGCTCTCGGGAAATGCAACGTCCTCATTGCGGGACACTACTGTTTCAACACCCTCTATGCGATGAAACACGTCGGGATCAAGATCCACAAAATCCCCCCGTTTCTCAAAACCGCTTCCGAAGCGATCGAACATTTCATCATCGGTACCGAAATCACCCGCTATCTGCGCTGCGTCCATCAGGTCTGACGCCGCAAGAATGCAAAATGCATCGATTCTGACAACACTATTCACGGAGGCACCCATGCAGATCCGCTATAACACGTCCAGCGTACGGCTCGAAGAGATGCCGCTCGACATCGGCTACGCCTCAGAGAGGGTCGAACTCACGGGCGGTTCGGACGAAACGTTTCGCATCGGCGGGCAGGAGGGGGTTACGCAGCTCATCGTAACGACCCCTTTCATCGACGACGAGCTACTCGCCCAGCTGCACGAACTCGACCTCCTCCTCTCCCTCAACGCACTCGGGGGAATCACCAAAACGCTGGTCGTCGCCACAAGCCGTCACGTGGATCCGAAGCTCGCCGAATGGCGTTTCGGGATCGACAGGGACGAATCGTTCGGGGACTACTACGGGATTCGTCTCTCGCCGGGGGAACTGGGCGGAGAGTTTGCCAAAGCGCTGTTCGTGATTTCAAAAGACGGGGCCCTCTTTTACGACGAGATCCTCCGCGACCTGAATGCCCCCTTCGCGGTCGAAAACGCGCTGATAAAAATCGCCGCCGCGCAAAACTGTTATACCGGAAAAGGATGCCACGGATGAATACCCTCCTAGAGACGATCAAAAAAGAGATCCGAAACCAGACCACGATCCCCTACTTCGGCCTTGGGGTCTTTGAGGGGGCGACAACCAAAGAGGGCGAAACCCTCCCCTATGACAGCGATTCGCTGATTCTGGCGATGAACGGGGGCCGTGCGATGGCACCCCGGCTCATGTACGAATATTCCCGCGCCGCGATGCACCTCGAACAACGCCGCGGCGTGGACTACATGGTTCAGCTGATCAACCACATCTACACGAAGCCCTTCGACCCGACACCGCTGCACAAAGCGATTGCCGATATGTCGCCGCGCTACATCATCGACACCAACCGCGACACGAAATTCCAGGAGCTTTTGGCCTACACGCCGCACTGTCTCATTATCGGCAAATCACGCATTATGGGAAACGATTACCGCTATGAGATCTACGAATACGACGTCGAAAACCAGAAATATTTTCAGGTCGACGACGAGGTACTCGAGAGCGCCGAAAAGATCCTCTTCAAACCGATGGGTTCCCCCCTCCCCGTCCCCAGCTTCGTCATCAGCGATGCCGATTACGTCGACTGGCTCACAGAGGCGATGGGAGGCTATGCCGTCCCCAAAGTGCTCAAAACCTACCGAAAAACGAAAAAATACCTTTTTTTAGGGACCTGTTTCGACCGTGACACCGACCGGATGGTCGCCAACGAGCTTACGATCGATCTGGAAGGCGGTTACGTCGTCACCGACCGCGAACTGGGGAAAAAAGAGCAGAAGTTCATCGACAAGCATAACCTCGAAGTGATCCCGATGTCATTGCCGGAGTTTATCCATGCGTTTATCTAATTCTCGTCCGTCAGGACGTAGCTTCAGTGCCATAGCGGCCAGCGTAGGATGGGGGGCTTTGCTCCCAATCCGTTCAAAATCAAGATAGCAAAAGGAGAATATTATGCCGTACATTCCGACCGTCAAAGATGTTTCCCCGCGCGGTGAGCGCTATTTCGACCTCTTCTCCAAACTCCTCGGCGACCGCGTCATCGTTATCACCGAAGCGATCGACGACCACATGATGGGGGTCATCGTCTCCCAGCTTCTTTATCTGGAGGCTATGGATCCGGAGGAGCCGATCCACATGTATATCAGTTCCCCCGGCGGATCGGTGATGGCGGGGCTGGCGATTTTGGACACGATGAACCTTATCAACGCCCCCGTCCACACCTATGCGATGGGGCTGGTAGCCTCGATGGCTGCGGTACTCTTTACCTGCGGAGAAAAAGGTCACCGTTACATGCTTCCCAATGCCGAAGTGATGATCCATCAGCCGCTGGGGGGCTATTCGGGTCAGGCGAGCGACATCGAGATTCATACGAAACATATCCTGAACCTCAAACGCCGATTGTACGTCATCCTCTCCGAAGCGACGGGGCAAAGTACCAAAGTGATTGAAAAAGAGTCCGACCGTGACAATTACATGGAAGCCTCACAGGCGATTAAATTCGGTCTTGCGGACGAGATCATTACCAAATTCAGCGCAAAGGATGTCTGATGAGTGCCACGGAAAAAACCTGCTCATTTTGCGGTCGTAAACAGAGCGAAGTGAAAAAAATGTTCTCCTCGGAGACGACCCACATCTGCAACGAGTGCGTCTCCACCTGCGCGGGGGTGCTCCAAAAAGAGGTGCGCTACGAGCAGCGCTCGGCAATGCAGCAGCAGCTCCCCGTCCCCGAGAAAATCGTCGAATTCCTCGACAAATACATCATCGGGCAGGAAGAGGCGAAAAAAGTCCTCGCCGTCGCCCTCTACAACCACTACAAACGGATCGAAAACCCCATCTACAACAACGTGGAGCTGGAAAAATCCAACATCATGCTCGTCGGCCCCACCGGGAGCGGTAAAACGCTGCTGGCCAAATCGCTCTCCAAGATCATGCAGGTCCCCTTCGCCGTCGCCGACGCGACCGCACTGACCGAAGCGGGATACGTCGGCGAAGACGTCGAGAGCATCCTCAGCCGCCTCCTCGCCGCGGCGAACTACGACATCGACCTCGCACAGCGCGGTATCGTCTACATCGACGAGATCGACAAAATCGCCCGCAAAGGGGAGAGTTCCACGATGGGGCGCGACGTATCGGGTGAAGGGGTTCAGCAGGGATTGCTCAAAATCCTAGAGGGTGCCGAAGTCTACGTCCCCATCAAGGGGAGCCGCAAAAACTCCACCACCGAAACGGTACTCTTCAACACCTCGCACGTCCTCTTCGTCTGCGGCGGTGCGTTCGTGGGTCTCGTCCCCGACACCCATACCAAAAAGTCCAACAAAGTCGGATTCGCCAAAAGCTCTGGCGACAAAGCTGCCAAGCCCAAAAAGATCGATGCCAAAGCGCTCGTCCACTACGGGATGATCCCCGAGTTCATCGGGCGTATCCCCGTCGTAGCACAGCTCACCGAACTCACCAAAGATCAGATGATCCAGATCCTCACCGAGCCCGACAACGCCCTCATCAAACAGTTCCAGGCGTTTTTCGACATGGACGGCATCGAGCTGAATTTTGATAAAAAAGCACTCGAAGCGGTGGCGCAAAAAGCGATTGATCGCGGTGTCGGAGCACGGGGATTACGGGGAATTATCGAAGAAGCGATGCTGCCGTTGCAGTACAGCTGCCCGTCCAAGAAGAATTTGCAAAGCGTCACGATCACCGACGCGGTCATCGACGATCCGACCAAAGAGCCTATTTTCGTTTATAAGCAAGAAGATCACGCCGAAGCGTGATCTTCCTAGTGTTTATTGCAGCTTCTGCGCTACGAGGTCGTTGACGACCTGAGGGTTGGCTTTTCCTCCGGTCGCTTTGAGCACCTGCCCGACAAAGAATCCGAACAGTTTGGTATTACCCGCTCTGTACTTTTCGACATTGTCGGGGTTTTTCGCCATCACGTCATCGATGATCGGCGAAATGAGCGCGGGATCGCTGATCTGCACCAGTCCCTGCGCTTCGACGATCTGGGCGGGATTCTCGCCGCTTGTAACCATCTCTTCGAATACCTGTTTGGCGATTTTGTTGGAGATGATCTCCTCATCGATCATTTTGACCAGCTCGGCGATCTGTGCAGGGGTAAATTTCAGCTCACTCGCCTCTTTTTCTTTGAGCTCACGGGCCACTTCGTTGGAGACAATATTAGCCAATGTGACAGGGCTGTTGTACGCGGAGAGTGAGGCTTCGAAGAATGCAGAGAGTTTCTCATCCCGTGCGAGGGTGTTGGCCACTTCGTTCCCCAGTTTCATGGTCTCCGTATAGGTTTTATATCGGGCCTGCTCCGCTTCGCTCATCGGGGCCACTTCCCCCTCGACCTGCACCTTTTTCTCGACCGATTTGCGCTCAGGTTTGGCCGGGGTTTCATCCGCTTTGGCTTTTTTGTTCCACGAGTCTTTTAAGCCTACGATTTTGTTGAATACCGGGGCTTCGTCGGTGTAATCGACCGGATCGGCGTAAAAATACCCCTGACGCTCGAACTGGAAGCGCACGTCGGGTTTTTCGGTGATGACGGCCGGTTCGATGAGGGCGTTTTTGATGATTTTCAGCGAGTCAGGATTGAGGTCTTCGACCCCCTCGGGCGCTTCGCAGGCGTAAAGGCGGTCGTAGAGGCGCACCTCGACCGTTTTGGCGCGTGCGGCGTCGACCCACTGGATCGCGCTCTTGACCTTGATACCGCTGGTATCGGAACCGCTTTTCGAGTCGGGATGATACGTCGCGATAATCTCGGTGATGTTGCCATCAGCGTCTTTGATCACCTCTTTGCAGGTGATGATGTAGGCGTGTTTGAGCCGTACGGGCTGTTCAGGCGTCAGGCGATAAAAGCCCGCGGGAGGGTTCTCGCTGAAATCGTCGCGCTCGATGTAGATCTCACGTGAGAACGGCAGTTTACGTGAGCCTTCTTTGGGGACGTCATCGGGGTAATACGAGGCGTCGAGTTCTTCGCTCCCCTCGTAATTTTCGATGGTCACTTTGAGCGGGTCGAGGACACACATGACGCGCGGCACTTTGGTGTTCAGGTCATCGCGAATACAGAACTCTAATTGAGCGACGTCGACCATCGAGTTGGCTTTGGCGACACCGATCTGATGGCAGAAATTCAGGATCGATTCGGGAGTATACCCGCGTCGGCGCAATCCCGCGATGGTCGGCATACGGGGGTCGTCCCAGCCGCTGACGTAGCCTTCGTTGACCAGTTCGAGGAGCTTTCGTTTGCTCATGACGGTGTAGTTGATCCCCAGCCGCGCGAACTCGTGCTGATACGGGCGCGGTGACGTCAGCCCCAGCGTATCGAGCACCCAGTCATAGATGTCACGGTTGTTTTCGAACTCCAGCGTACAGATCGAGTGTGACACCCCCTCGATGTAGTCGGAGAGACAGTGGCCGAAATCGTACATCGGGTAGATATGCCACGCATCGCCCGTGCGGTAGTGGTGGGCATGACGGATACGGTACAGCAGAGGATCGCGCATCTTCATATTTGCCGCGCCCATGTCGATCTTGGCACGCAAAACGTGCTCACCGTCCTTGAACTCGCCGTTTTTCATCCGTTCCAGCAGGTCGAGGTTTTCCTCAACGCTCCGCTCGGCGTATTTACTACGGCGTCCCGGTTCGGTGACCGTTCCGCGGTATTCGCGGATCTCCTCCTCGCTCAGGCTGTCGACGTAGGCTTTGCCCATTTTGACCAGTTCGACGGCATACGCATAAATCTGCGGGAAATAATCGGAGGTATAGCGGACATTCCCCTCCCATTTGAATCCCAGCCATTCGACGGCGTCTTTGAGCGCCTCGACGTAGCGGGTATCTTCGGTTGTGGGGTTGGTATCGTCCATTCGCAGGTTACAGTGCCCTTTGTAGTCGCGCGCGATCCCGAAGTTGATCGCGATCGATTTGGCGTGTCCGATGTGGGGGAATCCGTTGGGCTCGGGGGGGAAGCGTGTCACGACCTCGTTATATTTGTGTGCTTTTAAATCCTCTTCGACGATGACACGTAAAAAATCTTTGCTCTCGTTCATTGCTCTAAAACCTTCTCAATCGTTTAAAAGTCGTATTTTATCAAATATGTCCCATTATAACGATACTCGGAGGCTAAATCCACCAAAACAATGACTAAAAACTCATCAAGACCATGTAAATTGAAATACATCCTACAGATAGGTTATAATCAGTACATGAAACGACAAGACGTACTCAAAGTATTGGAATCATACAAACAAGAGCATGCGGATGAGTTCGGCATCGTCCGTATCGGCGTATTCGGCTCGGTTGCACGCGATGAAGCGACGGAACAAAGCGACGTTGATGTCGTGATCGAGACCAAACAGCCCAATCTTTTTAAACTTTCCCGCATCCGTCTCGACCTCGAAGAGCTGATGCACACCCATGTCGACCTCATCAGCTACCGCGAGAGTATGAACACGTTTCTAAAAGAACGTATCCAAAAAGAAGCGATTTATGCCTGAAAAGGCTCTGTTGATCGAAACTCTCTCCCAAATTCACGGCGCTACTGAGCGCATCCTCAGACGCTTCGAACCTATCCATTCTCCCGATGATTTTTTAGCTGATGAAGCGGGTCACGAAAAACTCGATGCTATCTGCATGCAGTTGATCGCCATCGGTGAAAGCCTCAAAAATATCGATAAAATCACCGATAAAAAACTGCTTCCCAATTATCCTGCGGTCGATTGGAAATCGGTCAAGGGGATGCGCGACATCATCAGCCATCACTATTTCGATCTTAACGCCGAAGCGGTATTTGACGTCTGCAAAAACGATATTCAGACGTTAAAAGAAACGATTGAGCAGATGCTTCGGGATGTAATCGCATAATGCAATTTGAATTTATTCCTGCTCGCAAAACTACTGTATCTAAACAAGAAATTCTTGATGATTTACGAAATACTGCAAAAAAACTTGATAAAGAAACAATCACTCAAAAAGAATATAGAGATAATGGTTCTTATGACGATACTACCGTCAGCCGTAAATTTGGAACATGGAATCAAGCTCTTAAAGCTGCCGGATTACAATTTTCTAATGAAACTAATATTTCTGATGAGCGTTTATTTAATAACCTTTTAAATTTATGGGAACATCTCGGTCGCCAACCTAGAAGAAGCGATTTAACAAACGATATCTCTGAATTTTCTCAAAGTCCATATAATCGCAGATTTCAAACTTGGACCAATGCACTTCAAAATTTTGTAGCATGGGCAAATGATGAAGAATTAATTGCCCCTGAAAATAAAGTTGATATAAAAAAGAAAACAGGACGTGATCCCTCATTACGTTTGAGATTTAAAGTCTTGCAAAGAGATAGTTTCACCTGTAAACAATGTGGTGCAAGTCCAGCCAAAGATCCATCCATAGAATTACACTTAGATCATATTGTGCCTTGGAGTAAAGGTGGTGAAACCTCATATGAAAATCTACAAACTTTATGTTCAAAATGCAATCTTGGAAAAAGTAATTTATAAAATCTAAAAGGTCTATATCCCCTCCTCTCGAACAAATCTTGCATTCTCTCCTCATAATTCCCACCATTATGAGGACTACCCATGAAACGTGTTTACCTCGACAACAACGCCACCACCAAACTCGACCCTATCGTCAAGGTCAAAATGCAGCCTTTTTTCGAAGAGCTCTACGGCAACCCGAACTCGCTGCACCAATACGGGATGGAAGTACGCCCCTACCTGAACGAAGCGATGGGATACATGTACGATGCGCTGAACGCTCCCGATCCCGATGACATCCTCATCACTTCGTGCGCGACCGAGAGCAACAACACCGTCCTCAAAGGGGTCTATTTCAAACATATCCTCCGTGACCCTAGCAAAAACCACATCATCACCACCGCCGTCGAGCATCCCTCGGTGCTGGAGACGCTCCATTTCCTCGAAGAGAACGGCGCGGAGGTGACTTTCGTCGATGTGGATGAAAACGGCTACGTCAGCGCCGAGCGGATGGCAGCGGCGATCACTGACAAAACGGTACTCATAAGTATGATGTGGGCGAACAACGAAACGGGGATGATCTTCCCGGTCGAAGAGGTCGCCGCTATCGCAAGAGAAAAAGGGATTTTGTTCCACACCGACGCGGTGCAGGCGATCGGAAAAGTCCCGGTCGATCTCACCAGAACGCCCGTCGATTATCTGACGTTTTCGGCGCACAAATTCCACGGTCCCAAAGGGATCGGCGGGCTGTACGTGCGCAAAGGCTCAGAACTGCCGAACCTATTGCACGGCGGGGAGCAGATGGGAGGCAAGCGTGCGGGAACCCTCAACGTCGCCTACATCATCGGGATGGGGCTGGCGATGAAACAGTCGGTGGGGCATATCGAGAAGATGAATACCGACGTGCGCGCACTCCGCGATCGTCTCGAAGATGCCCTCGCCCTTATCCCCGAGACGATCATCGTGGGAGACCGCGCACGCCGTACCCCCAACACGATCCTCATCTCGGTGCGCGGCATCGAGGGGGAGGCGATGCTGTGGGATCTCAACCGCGCCGGGATCGCCGCCTCTACGGGGAGCGCATGCGCTTCCGAATCGCTCGAGGCCAACCCCGTCATGAGCGCCATCGGCGAAGACCCCGAACTCGCCCACACGGCGATCCGTCTGAGTTTGTCACGTTTCACCACGAGCGATGAGATCGACTACATCATCGACGTCTTCACCCGCGCGGTGGAGCGGCTCCGCGCGATCTCCTCGACCTATGCCTATACGAACGAAGTGGGCTGATGCGCCCTTATCGCAATATCTCCGACGCCGAGCTGGGGGCGCTGGGAGCCCTGCGGGAGTGGGACCCCTCGGCGTTTTCGGCGCTCGATCTTCCCGCCCCCGTGCTGTGGGTCCATACGCTGCGCGAAAAACACACGACGCTCGATCCTCTCGATGCGCGCCTCATCCGAACCCTCACCGTTTTTGAAGTCCGCGGTGAAGTGATCAGGACCGATTTCGGCAGCTACGCCCTCATGAGCGGGAAAAACATGTTTGCCCCCTGCGGCTGCAAACGGTTCTGCGACTGCTTCGGGCAGCTTTATCTGTTCAGACAATAGCGATCTTTTGCCCGTAACGCCGCTTTCGCTCCGCCGTATATTCCCACCACGCTTTGGGCTCGCCGCCCTCCATAAAATCGGTGATCGACATCAGTACATCCAGGGCACATGGGTCCTGCCGTTCCCCGAACGCGCGGCAGAAACGGACGTAAAGATCGTAGGGGTCTTCGCCGATCAGCTGCTCCGGACGACTGATGCCGATGCGCATCAGATCGTGCGCCATCGTTTTGCCGATGTTGGGGAGGTCGGTAAGACGTTCGACTTTTTCACGCACTACTTTGGCGGGATTCACGGCGTCTCCTTGGCGTTAGAGATTAAAAACAGGGCGTTTTTCTTTTTCCTGGGTTTGCGGGCTCAGCATCTTCTCCAAAAACCCTTCTTCCCCTTGCAAGGCGGTTTTCTCTTTCGCTTTCGTAGTTTTGATGTTTTCGAGCAGATCGGCGCTCATCATCGGATCGGCGGCAGCGGAGCTTTTTTGGGACTGTTCGGCTTTCTGAGCTTCGGTCAGTTCCTTGAGAAGCTGTTTGCGAAAATCGCTCACCATCTGGTTTACGTCGATGGGCTGCTCGGGGTTCTCTTCTTTGAGTTTCATCAGTTTCTGGCGGTACTCTTCGACGAGGGCTTCGATCTTCTCTTCGTTAAGCTCCTGCAGGAACAAAGCGGCCCCCTTGACTTTGAGGTCCTCTTTGAACTTTGCCAGCGCAGCGTCCTGCGCATTGATTTCATTGCGGCTGCGATACTCCTGGGCCGGGTAAAGCTGCGCGATCATCTGCGCGTACGCCGAAACATCCCCCTGCATTTCGGATAGGTTCGCCATCGGATAAGGTGTTGTGGACCCTCCGGTTAATGACGCGACGTTCATCGTAAACTCCTTGTAAGGATTATGCGACCTTACAAGCAAAAACCGTTCTTAAACCTCATATTCTTCCCCCAGCTCGGTGCTCGTGGATCTGAGCCGCTCGGCCAGAACGGCCGCCACGCTGCGCATAAACTCGAACGACGCTTTTTTGTGGCGCTGCGAAAAACGTTCGAAAGCATCGCGGGAGATAACATACACATCGGCATCAGCCGCCGCGACGGCCCATGTGTACTGAGGACTCCCTTCGAGAAACGAGAATTCGCCGAAAAAATTTCCCTGCCCCAGCGTATGGAGATGGATATTTTTGTTCTCCCCCATCGGCAGCATCACCCGCACCAGCCCGCACCGGATAAAAAACAGTTCGCATCCCAGGTCACCGGCTTGAAAAATAACCTCCCCCTGTCGAAACGAACGGGTTTCGACGAGGTTTTCGATCTCTTCGAGAGTATCGGAACGACGTCCCCGGAAAAAATCGAATTGAGCCAGGGAAAGCGGTGTTTCGCTCGACTCCACTTCCCGATTTTCGCTGATAATCCTCTCCTCGACCCATTCGAGGGCATCGTCGAGGTCACTGAAAACCTTGACGGGACTCATGTGCTTGAGCAGCCCGACGTGGTTAAACAGAAGTTCCAGGTCGTCTCCGGTAGGGAGCTTGTGCGGCAGACGGCAGAGGATCAGGTACCCCTCTTTCTCGTGCAGGATATCCTTGATCTGCAACAGGATGTGGGCCGCGGTGATGTCCACCGTCTGGACCCGCTTCATGTCGATGATAATGTATTTTTTGTCCGCGAGGTCGCTGCGCAATACCGAATACAGCTGGTTGGCCGTCCCGAAAAACAACGTACCGTGCAGTTCGTAGAGTGCAAACGTATCGCCGCTTTGGCGCAAGATCGCTTCTTCGTCCCGTTTACGGACGATTTTGCTGCGGGTATCGCTCCCCTCGATGCGCCGGTAAACGACCGACATCCCGATCTGTCGGATAATGTAGAGCACCACCGCCAAAGCGAGCCCCACCCCCGCCGCGACGATCAGGCTGACCGAAACGGCGATGACCGCAACGGTCGCGATGATGATGAAATCGAGTGCCGTTTTGGGGCTGCGCAGCAGCCGGATGCTGCGTCGGTCGATCATCCGCCACCCGATGACGATCAGGATCCCCGAGAGGACGGCGACGGGGATCCAGGCGATATAGTCGCCCAGCATCCAAAACGCGATGACGGCCATAAGCCCCGCGATCAGCCCTGAGCGCGAGCTCTCGGCTCCTGATGCGATATTGACCATCGTCGGCCCCATCGTACCCGATCCGGGCATCCCGCCGATCAGCGCGGAGAGGGTATTGGCCGACCCCTGGGCGAACAGTTCGCGGTTCGAATCGTGGTAGGAGTGGGTCATCGAATCGACGATCACGCACGTTTTGAGGGTATCGATCGACAGCAGCGCCGCAAGTGTCAGTGCGGGAAGGAGCAAAAGCGCCACATCACTCCACGAGAGGTCGCCCAGCAGGATAAAACGCCCCTCCAGGGCGCCGAAGAGATCGATCCCGCCGCTTCCCCCAAGGGCGCCGATGACAAAGGGGTTATTGGGGCGATATAGCGACGGATCGGCCAGGGCGAGGAGAAAATAGACCGCCGTCCCCAGTACCATCGCCGCGATCACCGAGGGGACACGGCGGACGATCCGCTCGGCATAGAGCATTGCCAGAACCGTCGCCGTCCCCACCGCGATACTCTGCCACTCCCACATAAAAAGGTTAAGCGCCCCTTTCCAAAAGCCCACCCCTTCGGGAAGCCCCAGAAATTTAGGGGCCTGCGAAGCGATGATGTAGAGCCCTACCCCGCTGAGATAACCGCTGACGACAGGAAAAGGCATGTACTTGATGAGCCGACCCAACCCCGCCGCACCGAAAGCGATCTGGATCACACCCGCCATCAGCGCGACGAGCATCACCATCGTAAACACGCTCGGAGCGCCGTAACCTCGGGCGATAAACTCCAGACAAAACGCCGAAAGCACCGCCGCCGCCGGAGCGCTGGGAGCCGAGATGAGACGGTTCGTCCCTCCCATCAGCGCGGCGACGCCGCCGACCGCGACGACTCCCAAAATCCCAGCTACCGCACCGTACGCGCCGTAATCGCCCCCGATCGAGGCATACACGATTACGCCGAACGCAATCGCCGAGGGGAGCGCGACGAGCATTGCCGCCGTTCCTCCCCAGAAATCGCCCATCCATCCCGTCTTGTTCGTCATTCGAAAAACTTCTTCGCTTTTTCTTTCCATTGTATCCAAAACGCGATTAGTTTGCCTCCAAACGCCCTATTCGTGCTACAATCGCGCCCATGATTTTCCACCCCGATACCCGGCTGGGCATCCTGTACATGCTGGCCGCTTCGTTTTTGTTCGCCCTCACCGTCGCGTTCGCCAAGCTCCTCACCTCGTCGATGGGTTCGGTGGAGGTGACCTTCTGGCGTAATGCCGTCGGGCTGGTGCTGATCCTCGCCCTCGTGTTTCGCAAACCGATCCGTAACGTCGGAGGACGTCCCTTTACCCTCGTTTTTCGCGGCGTCGTCGGAACCGTGGCATTACTGGCCTTTTTCTACACCGTCGGAGCAACCACCCTCTCCAACGCCATCGTCTACTCCAAAACGGAACCCATTTTCACGGCAATCCTCGCCTTCTTCCTGATGGGAGAGCATCTCTCCAAACGGGCGGTTCTGGCAATTATCGTCGGTTTTGCGGGGGTTTTGCTGCTCAGCGGGGCGGAATTTAACTACCTGCACGCAATGGGGCTGCTAACGGGATTTCTCTCGGCACTCGCCTATACCAGCGTCCGCAGCCTCAAATCCCACTACGACGAGCGGACGGTGGTCCTCTCCTTCATGACTTTCGGGGTTCTGATCCCCGCCGTGCTGATGGCTGCGGCACGACACTACACTTCGGAGGTGTTTGCGTTTGCCCTCAGCCCGTTCGTCATGCCGCAGGGGAGCGACTGGCTGTGGATCGTTCTGATGGGGAGTGCGGCCGCGTACGGGCAGATTTTCATGACCCGCGCCTACTTTTACGCGAAAGCGGGAATCGTCAGTGCGACAAGCTATTCGGTCGTTTTGTTTGCCACGGCGTTCGGGATCGTTTTGGGGGATGCGCTGCCCACCCCTGCCGTGATCGCCGGGGGAGCGCTGGTCGTTTTGAGCGGTATGCTGCTGATACGCAGCCGATGAATCAGAATTTCGAACCGATCGTTTCGGCGATTTTCTCACCCGCGCGTTCGAGCGGCATATCGCTGTAAGGAGCTTTCGGAGGGGTCGCATTGGTTTCGGCGGGCTCAGGCGCCGGAACGCTCGGAGGCGTCTGCGCCTCAGGAAGGACCGAAACGTTCGTCTCCGAACTCACGTTCGCTTCTGCGGCTTTGCGCTCGGCGAGATAGGCATCGAGATAAAACGCCTTGAATACCAAAAAAGCGATAATGGCGGCGAGGGCATACAGCACTAAACGCATCGCGTCTCCTTTATAAATCCGACATATTATGGCGTTATGTTAGCAGACAATTGTCAACGGATCGCAGGATTTGGTAAACGCCCCTCTCTCAATAACGCACATTCAGACTGATCCGGACCGAACGGGGTTCGCCCGGATGGACCATATGATCGGTAACGCCTGCGGCTTCGGACGCAAGCCGTGATTCGTAAAAATATTCGATGTCGTAGGTTTTACGGTTGAACAGGTTGTAAACGTCCAACGCGAGATCGACGTTTTTCGCAATACGTCGTCCGGCTTTTAGATTCACGAGCGTTGAAGGTTTCGAACGCTCCGTATTCTCCTCGTTCAGCGCACGGCTTCCGAAATACCGGAGCCGTAACCCGCCGAACCAGCCGTTATAATCGGTTACGGCGGCTCCGACCGACACCACCTGTTCGATCGCTTCGGGAACGTATTTTCCCCCCGCCGAAGCTGGATCCCGGTAACGGGCGCGGGAGAGGGCGGCATCGGCATCAAGGATAAACCACGGTGCGGGTGTCCAGTAGTTGGCCCATTCGATTCCCATCCGCCGCGATGGACCGGTCGCTTCGGTCCCTCCGGTATCTCCGGCAAAAACCAGCTCCGAATCGCTTTGCATCATCCACAATGACAATGCCGTCTGCAGACCCGGTACCGAGCGGTTCTGCACTCCGATCTCCGCCCCTTTAGTCCGCACCAGCGGAGTGGCCGGATCGGATGCTTTGGTCACCCCCCTGGCGTCGTTACTGTGAAATCCGTACCCGCCGTTGAGGAAAATTTCCGTTTGGCCCCACGGACCGAAGACGAATCCAAGTTTCGGGCTGAGTATCGAATCGCTGACCGTCCCCGAATCGGCGGGATTAACATCGCTTTCGACGTCGAAACGGTAGGTGTCTCCCCTCAGCCCAAGGGTAACCCGCACTTTATCTGCGGCTTCGATCTCCTCCTGCCAGTATGCTCCCACAGCGCTCTCATTGACACGATCCGATGTCACGTGGCTGACAAACGTGCGGTTTTGGGTGTTGGAGAGGGCAACGTTTCGGATCGCGTCATGGCGGAACTGCACACCGTACGAACGGATCGAGTCGGCGCCGAAAAAGGCCGCCGTCTCCGTCCGTTTCGCTTCACCGCCGAGAATCGTCCGCGAGTCTTTCTGCCGGAACTGGTCTCCATGGACCGGGTCATTCAGATAATACGTGAAGTTCGAATACAAATCGAGCCCGTAATCGATGACGTAGGCGTTGAGGCTCGTCACGCCGCGGCTGTCTCGGCTTTCGTATTCTCCCGAAAGACTGTAACGGTGGGTGGTTCCACCGTCCGAAGGATCGAGTGAACCGTAACGCCCTATCAGGCCGCTGTCGATCGCGCGGACGGGAACATGGTTCGTCGCATCCCAGTCTCCGCGGTATCCCATCGCCGAAATTTTGTACCGGCGATTTGCTGATTCCTTCGTATAGCTGACGACGCCGTTGAACCGTTCGTACCCTTCGGGATGGTCCCACGGGCCGTCGTTGAAGAAATATTCCAGTGCGTACAGCAGCGTCCCTCCCTCCAGTTCGAATGAATCGATATTTAGCGCCCTTCTGTGGCCGAAACTCCCGCCCGTGAGGCTCAGCAACCCTTCGTCAACACGGTCGGCGTAGCGGATGCGGGCGCTTCCGGTGGAGGCGAAATCGCCTTCGCCCGCATAATAGGGCCCTTTTTTATACGTGATCTGCGAAATCAGCTCCGGGATCAGGAAATTGAGATCATTGTACCCCTGTCCGTGGGCATGGGTGGGGAGATTCGTCGGCATCCCTTCGATCGTAGTGTAAAAATCGGTGCCGTGATCGAGGCTGAATCCCCTCAGAAAATACTGGTTCGCCTTACCGTCGCCGCTGTGCTGGGTCACAATCAGCCCCGGAACCGTTTCGAGCACCTCCGCAGGACGAAGCAGCGGACGTTCCTCCAACTGCCGGGCGCTCACCGTCCCTTCGCCCGCGGAAGTGCGGTTCGCCACGGCGTCCGCATTCGCTTCCACGGAAATACCCGGAACGATGACCTCCGAGATGGTTTGTTCTCCTCCTCCGTACAGCGGAGAAACGACGCCCAAAACGGCAACGATGCGGCTGACAACCCGATAATCCATGACCCACCTCGAACAAGTAATATTTTTTTTATTTTAGTATTATTGTCCTCCCCTCATTAAAACAAACTGAATTGTTATTCATCTACTTACCGCGTCACGACGTTTGCTATAATTACGGGAATAAATACACAGGAGCGGAGATGGCCAACGACGCGATCATACGGTTCAGCGTTTCGCTCCCCGAAGAGCTGCTGATCTCACTGGACAACCAGATAATCAATCAGGGGTACGTTTCGCGCTCGGAATTTATACGCGACCTGATCCGCGAACAGATCGTCGAAGACCGCTGGAACAGCGAAGAGGGTGTGGTCATCGGTGTTTTGACGCTGATTTACGACCATCATCAGCGCGATCTTCTTCAAAAAATGACCGATATTCAGCACGATACCGATGCACAGGTACTGTGCAACACGCATGTGCACATCGACCATCACAACTGCCTTGAGACCGTGATGATAAAAGGAACCGCGCGACAGGTGGAAGAGCTGGCCGGCAAAATCAGCGGCCTCAAAGGGATCAATTTTTCGAAACTGACGAAAACGACCACGTTCTGAGCCTGAGCCCTATCCTCACCCCGCTTCTTCGAGGTTGTCCGGTTCTTCCTGAACAAGACGCCCGACCCCGCGATCTTCGAGGGGGATATCGACCCGATAGGGTTTTTCTTTGAAAAGGGGGGATTTGAGCGTTCCCTCTTTGTTCACCCCAAGCCGATAGAGCGTTTCGTTGCGAAAATGCTCGTCGAACGCCGCACTAAAGGGCATGTCCCACGTGATGCACCCGATGCTCGGACAGATCGCCGCGCATTGCGGATCGTCGTATATCCCGACGCATTCGACACACTTCTCGGGCTGGACGTAATAACGTTTTTCACCGACCGGGTTGTGCGCATCGTCGAGAATCGCACCCACGGGACATTGCTGCAAACAGGCATCGCAGGTGATGCAGGTATCGTTGATGATGACGGACATAGGGTTACTCCTTGTCTTTTGAAGTGTGTAGAATACGCAACAGCCATGGGGGCGGGTTCCCCAGCAGCAGTTCCTGAAGCTTGGCGATCGACTCGTCGATACGGTCGTTTTCGCCGCAGCGGAGGGGATGGATTTTCTCGGCCAGCACCATTTTTGACGCCGTGGGCCCGATTTGCGAGCAATAGAGGATATCCGCTTCCTTGACCGTGCCGATTTTGTAGGCGAGTTTCTCGTGTTCGTCGGCGATAGCGTCTTGAGAACTGTCGATCGTCCTGACGTATTCGGCACTCTGGGGAGTGATCCGATAGAGTTCAAAACTTTTCGACCATCCGAAATGCTGATTGACGAAAACGCCGTCAGACGAAGCAAACGCGACGAGCACGATTCCCCCCTCTAGACCGCGACCGCTTCGTGCGACTCGCGCGCGGCGACGGAGATCTCTTCCTTGAACGGCTGGGGCGAAACCTCGGGAGTCAGTACCCCCCGTTTTTTCGACTCGCCGATGACGTAGTCTGTACTGTTGACGAAATAATCGTTATACTCGGCCGTATAAGGCATATCCCAGACGATACATCCCTCCGTCGGGCACTCGGCCGCACAGGCGGGCGTTTCGGCATGGCCGACGCATTCGATGCATTTTTCGGGTTTGACGTAGGTGTATTCCCAGTCTTCGCGCGGCGAATCCCCTTCGCTTACGATCGCGCCCACCGGGCACACCTCGATACAGGCATCGCAGTTGATGCACAAATCGTTAATCATTACCGCCATGGTAAACTCCTTGTCCAATAGTAAATGTCAATACGCTTCTGTCGCGATTTATCCGTTGTGAATCGGATACAGCTTCTCTTTGCATTTTTCGTACGAGGAGGTATCGGCCATGGGGGTGAGCTTGATGTCCACCGCTTTGAGCAGCAGCGTCACCTCACACCCTTCGCACAGTTCCATCCGCTCGAACGCATCGGTCGTAATGAGCGAATTGAGCGCTCCGCAGGGAGTCTGAACGCTCACTTCGCTCAGGAGCGTCCCCTTACGGTAATGCTGCAGCTCACCGCGGAGGCGGTTTTCGATCGATACGTTCCCCTCCTTGGCCCCGCGGCAGATCGCGATGGCCGCTTCCTGCACGCGGCATTCCACCTCATCCCCCACGCTGAGCCAGTTCGGGGTCTGCGTTTTCAGGAGTTTGAGGGGCATATCGGCCGCCCGCACCGTAATACAGCTGAAAAATTCGTCGCTGCTGATCGCTTCGACGGTCGCGGTGAAGGTATTCACGCCACACCTCCTCACCACAGATAGATGACGATTCGTTTGTCGATTTCGCGTTCGAACGCCTCGAGGATCATCCCCGCCGTCGAGGTGGGTCCCAGATGGCATCCCGAACAGGCCCCGAGATAGCGCAGCCATATTTCGGGGGTATCGCCGGGCACATAGCGGATCAGTTCCACCCCGCCCCCGTCACCGGCCAGAACCGGAGTCAGATGAGCCGCTATGACCGCTTCGACTTTATCGCGCTGTGTCTGCTCGTCGAGCCTTCGAAACGCGACATTTATGTCGGTCGCCTGAGTCTGGTTGCTGACGTAGGTGAGCAGAGAATGGGCCTGTTTTTCCCCGGCATGGGCGGCGCGAATCATCCAACGCATCGCGTTTTCAGGATCGTCGTTACGCAGCAGTATCCCCAGTTTGAGCTGTGCGGCGCCGATTCCCCCCTTGGCGGCGTGAGTGTAATGAAACACCGACCGCTCTTTATCGGCATCCACCCCGATTCCGTTTTCGTACATCCCCCCAAGATAGAACGAAGCGACTTCATGGCCCGCTTTGGCTGCCCGTTCGAAGAGTTCACGCGCCGCGGCGAGGTCTTTCCCGACACCGTAGCCCTTGACGTACATCGTCCCCAGATTGACCGTCGCGTCGGTATCGGTATGAATAAGGCTTTCCCAGATCGAACGGGCAGCGGCATAATCAGCGCGTTCGTATGCCGCGAGGGCTTCTTCCATTAGCGATAGGCTTTCCATAGCATTCTCCTTTATCCGTATTACTCTTAAGGACACGGTTGCATTTGCCGTTCTACGGTGACGAACGAAATATGCATTTTGTCCCCGATACCAATCCTAGGAGGAGCTGATGATCGCCATTCCGATCGAATCGCCCGAGGGGGCACCGATGAGCAGCAAACTTTTCGGAAACGCCAAATATTTCGCGCTGTACGACCCTGCAACCGACCGTCACACCCTCGTCTCGAACGAAGGGTGCGGCAACGGTATTAAAACCGCCGCTTTTTTGCTCGAACGTGGGGCCACGTCGGCCCTGTACGGTTTTTTGGGAGACGGACCTTTTCATACGATGATACGCGGGGGGATGAAGGTGTTCTGGCTGGGGCGCAAGACGATGCGGCTGCAAGAGGCGATCCGATGCGCGCTCAAAGGGCAGCTGGTAGAGGTAACCCCCGACAATTCAAGCCTCTATCTCGATCCCGGGACCGACGCGGGCGTATGTACCTGCGGATGCAGCCATGACTGAGATCATAACCGCCGAAATGGAGGAGCTGCGCCGCCTAATAGCCCAGACGGTCGCCAAACGCGATATCCTCAAACGGGAAATGGAAGCGTGGTACGATCGCAACAAGGGGAGCCGGTTCGAATTCAGCAGCGACCTCATCACCGTCGATTCGACACTCAGTGAACTTGACAGCCATTACAAACGGTTGTGGGACTACCATAACGGATCGCGCGCGACGTCCTGATCGGCTCGCATCTGTTTTTGTTATCAATCATTTCAATAACCATACGGGAGATTTATACCATGAACGAAACCCTACGAAGCGAAATCCTGCGCCAAGCGCGCGCGGCGTTCGAACGGGCCTCTACCCTGCGCGAAAACGAACGGCTCGAAGTCTACCTGCACGAAGGCAAAGCGATCACTTCGGATGTTCTGGACGAAACCGAAAGCCTGGTGTACGGAAACGGCCGTATTTTGTGCTACGAAGTGTGGGGGCACGACTATCTCGAAGGGGAGATCGTCGCATGGATCAATCAGGTCCGTGCCCAGAGCGATCCCAAAGCCCTGGACCAAAGCATCCTCGAAACGCTCTCCCTCATCGCATCGCGCAAGGGAACTGCCCCGGAAAACATCAGTTCGTACGAAGTCTTTGCCAACCTTCGGATGGAGCAGATCGAGCGGATCGAACACGCGATCATCGACTACTGGTGGGACAACAAGGAGATCGAAAACGCCAAATCCCTCGCCCTCGCCCAGATCGACGCGGCACTCCGGGGGTGACCCCTGCGCCGGGCGGCAAAGGGGCGCTTGTGGTTTCGTTAGGAAAATCAGGGTAGAATGCGCCCTTATGAAGCGAACCGAATCTTTTTCTCTCTACGCCTTTATTATCGCGGTACTGGTTCACCTCATCATCGCGTTGCTGCTGATTCTTCTCAATCAGCTCGAACCGCCCGTCCCTCCCGAAACCAAACCCGCCGAAGAACGGTTCCGCCTTTCGCTCAAAGAGTACCCCACCTCGCGCCCCGAAGCGATCGTCCCCAACGAGATCCCTAAAATCACCCCCGCCCGGCCCATCCCGCGCGGCGAGCAGATGATCAGACCCTCATCGCCGGCACCGGTATCCAAAGCAACCCCAAGCCCGGTCACGCCTCCGCCTTCCTCGCCCCGGACACCTCCCGAAACCGAGAAGCCCGAACCGCGAAAAGCGTTCGTCCCCCACACCGCCAAAACGGTCGCAACGATCGAACGCCAGCCGAAAAAAGAACCGGGGCTCTACGACATCCTTTCCCGCCCCGACGCTTCGGCAAACCAGCCGGTCAAAAGCTCGACAAAACTCTCAGACAGCATCGAACGGCTCTACGGGGACAAATTCAACGAGCTCTCCGAAGGGGAACAGCGCTACATCCTCGACAACCAGGAGATCATGCGCCGGATCACGCAGGGGGTTCTGGACCGCTACGGCCGCAGCCGGATCCCCGACAGCATCCGCGTCAACGACACCAACATGATCGAGTTCTACCTCCACCCCGACGGCAGCATCTCAGATCTTCGCTTTCTCAAAAACAGCCGTCTCTCGATTCTCGATGACACCACCCGCGAAGTGATCGAACTCGCCTACGCCAAATATCCCCGTCCGCAACAAAAAACGCTGATCCGCTACCGCGTCTGGTACAACCTCACCGGGTATTGATCCGAAACGGGTATAATCGATTCCCATGAAACGGTCCCGATCGATCGGCGCTTTTGTCGCGGCACTCTCCATCCACCTGGCGATTGCGGCTCTTGTCTGGCTTGCGCTCGCTCCGCAGCCGGACGAACCGTCTCCTCCGAAGCCGACGTTCAGCATCCGTTTCGGAGAGAGTGATAACGAAGAGGAATCGCCAGACCCCTCTTCCGCTTCCCCCGCCCCTTCGGCGATCGCGGAGCGTCAAAACGGGCAAACGAACCCAAGTCCTCCGTCGGCATTGCCCGAGCGTCCCCTCTCCGCCGTTGCCGAATCCGAACACAAAGCCTTTAGCGAAGCCGACCGCGAAAGCCTCCCCTTTTCGGTGCTGCACCATTACGGCGAAGAATTTTTTACCCTCTCCGCGGGGGAACAGCACTACATCATCGACAATCTGCAGCGAATTCGCAAAATCAACGAAATAGTCGGCACCCGTCTGCTGCGCGAACGGCCCGACGACGTCGATCCGCTCGACAACAACGTCGTCGAATTTACCCTTCATCCAGACGGGACGATCAGCGACCTGCACCTGGAAAAAAACCGTATCGGAACGCCACTGGACGAACTGACGCTTCAGACGATCAATCTCGCCCATCCCAAGTATCCCAAACCCGACCAGCCGACGAAAATTCGGATCCGGGTCTACATCATCGTGAAATAATCAGCGCTTGTCCAGCACCGCGAGCGCCCCTTTGTAAATCGGTTCGTCGATAAAACCGTACACGTCGTGCACAAACCCCGTTACGCCGCGGGCGGCGTGTTCGCGAAAGAGTTCGACGATCTCTTTGGCCCGTTTGAGTTCCGCCTCGCTGTGGCCGAATATTTCGTGTATCAGCTCGGCCTGGGCGGGAGATATGCACCCTTTGGCGTCGAATCCCATCATTTTTTCGAGTTCCAGCCAGTTGCGAAGGCAATCGAGGTTCTTGTGATTCTGGTACACGAACGATACCGGCTTGATGCCGCAGGCGCGCGCGGTCGTCAGAAAACGGGCCAGCATGTAGTGGACGGTCGGGTTGTCCGGGTGCAGCAGGCTCTGGGCGAGCCCCAGATCGGCGAACAGATCAAGCACCCCCAGATAATACGCAGCGATCCCCCGAACCGATGCGATCTCCTCGAGTGCGAGCCACGCCTCTTTGGTCTCGATGGAGAGATGCAGTTCGATCCCCTGCGCAATCAGCGACGACGCACGGCGCACCTCCTCCGCGGTGCGGATTTTCGGGATGCGGATCCCATCGGGCATAAAGGGGTTGAGATACGCGATCTCCTCTTCTCCCCCTTCGTCCAGCGGGTTGACCCGGACGACCAGTTTCTTGTCGCTTTTGGGATTGGCCGCGAGGGCGATCGCACACAGCGCGAGGGCGTAGGGCTTTTGCTCGGGAGCGACGCCGTCTTCGAGGTTGAGCATCAGGCATTCGGCGGGAACCGAGGGGATTTTCGAAAGGTGCCTGGTGTTGTGGGCCGAGAGCATCATCGCCGACCGGAACGAAAGGGAACGGTTCTGGATGCGGGGAGTGGCGGAAGCGAGGTTTTGAAGGGAGGAAAGATCGTCTCGGGCGATCAGGCTATCGAGTTTTTGCAGGTCGGTTAGCGGCACGTTTGAACTCCTCTCGATGCAGGTAATAATAGAGGGTCTGGATCTCGGTATCGGTCAGGTAATACCGCGGCATCCCGATGATCCGGCTGTTGAGTTTGAGGTAAAATTCCCTGAAAGGGAGTTTATTGATGGGCTTTCCGGCAAACACCTTCGAGACCCCGTCGTCTTTGTAGCGGGCGATAAGCTTCCCTTCGCCGTTTTCGCCGTGACAGAGGTGGCATCCCACCCCGCGCGGGTTGTGATAAAGCCCGGCGGCATACTCCTCTTTCGTGATGAACGACTCGGCGTTCGCACCTGCCGATGCCAAAAGGAGAACAAAAATCCAGCGCACGCTCAACCTTTAACCAATGTTTAGACTTTTAGCGGTATCATACCCAAAAACAATGCTGACGGTGGTTAAATGCAGATTCTCGACGGTAAAGCGCTTGCACTCAAAATCGAACAAAAGGTCTCCGAAGGGGCCAAAGAACTGAAAGCCAGGACGGGCAGAGTTCCGGGTCTGGCGGTTATTTTGGTGGGCCACGATCCCGCCAGCCAGGCCTACGTCGGGATGAAGAAAAAAGCGTGCGACCGTGCCGGGTTCTATTCGGTCACCCACGAAATGCCCGAAGACATTTCGCAGGAGGCGATCATCAAAACGATCGAAATGATGAACGCCAATCCCAATATCGACGGGATTCTGATCCAGCTACCGCTCCCCAAACACATCGACACGACGAAAATCCTCGAGGTGGTCTCTCCCACCAAAGACGTTGACGGTTTCCATCCCTACAACGTCGGCCGTCTCGCTACCGGGCTTGAGGGTTTCGTCCCCTGCACCCCGCTGGGAGTCATGGAGCTTCTCGCCGAATACAACATCGACGTCAAAGGGAAAAACTGCTGCGTCGTGGGAGCTTCCAATATCGTCGGCAAACCGATGGCCGCACTGCTGCTCAACGCAAGCGCCACGGTCGAGATCTGCCACATCTTCACCGACGATCTCAAAAAACACACCCTTGCCGCGGACATCGTCCTCGTCGGTGCGGGAGTCATTAACCTGATCAAGGCGGACATGGTCAAGGAAGGCGCCGTCGTGATCGATATCGGGATCAACCGTGCCTCTGACGGCCGCCTCGTCGGCGACGCGGACTACGAAGCCGTCGCGCCAAAAACCTCCTACATCACCCCCGTTCCCGGCGGAGTCGGGCCGATGACCATCGCGATGCTTCTGGCCAATACCCTCAAAGCGGCCCAAATCCACGCGGAAGAAGAGAAATAACCCTTGAAGAAAAAAATCCTCGACGCGGCGCACGGCGCCTACCGGTTTTCCAATACGTGGACCGGGACGGTCATCATCGTCCTGTTTATCATCTTTTTCGTTGCCCAGGCGTTTCGTATCCCCAGCGGCTCTATGAAAGACTCCCTTCTCGTCGGTGACCACCTCTTCGCGAAAAAATTCGCCTACGGGATTTCCACTCCCCATATCCCGTTTCTCGAAATTCCCCTCATCCCCGGAACCGACGGGCACATCGTTGACGGCGACGAGCCCCGCCGCGGCGATATCGTCATCTTCCGCTACCCGAACAACACCCAGCTGCACTACGTCAAACGCTGCGTCGCGCTTCCCGGCGACGAACTGTTCGTGATGGACAAAAACCTCTACCTCCACCCCCGCGAAGGGGACGAATACGCCCGCCAAACGTTCAAAGGGTACGAACTTGTCGAAATCCAGGGAAAACTCTGGGTCAAAAACCCCTACGAAAAACACCACCCAGGCATCCACCACGATGCCAAAATCGTCGATAACGGCCTCTACCCCGCCGAAATTTTCAACTTCGGCCCCGTACAGGTCCCCGAAGGGGAATTTTTCATGATGGGGGACAACCGCGACCATTCCAACGACAGCCGTTTCTGGGGCGCCGTCCCCTACGGGCTGATCGAGGGGACGCCGTGGTTCGTCTATTTCAGCATGGATGACAATTACGAAGTGCGCTGGGACCGCATCGGTAAAACCCCAAGCGACCTGGAACAGCCCGATACGCTCAAACGTGCCGTAGACGAACGGATCCGCCAGGACGCCGACGATTATGAACTCTATTGATCTGCTGGAAATTCCCGCCGCCGTACTCGCCCTTCTGATCGCGATCATCGGGCATGAAATCATGCACGGATGGGTCGCCTACAAATACGGCGACCGTACGGCCAAAGATAGCGGCCGCCTCAGCATCAACCCCCTTATCCACATCGATCCCTTCGGTTCGATCCTCGTACCGCTCATGACCTATTTTCTCCCGATGCTGCTGGGGGCTTCGAGCGGATTTTTATTCGGATGGGCCAAGCCGGTTCCGGTCAATACCCATACCGTCATCCGCAACGGCGGCTACAATGCCGCAATGCAGGTAAGCCTGGCGGGGATCGTCTACAACTTTTTCATGGCGACGATGGCTTCGGTTCTTCTGGTCTCGTTGCCCCAGCCTTCCGAGGGCGACACGATCCTCTACGCGTTCGGCTATCTCTTTGTAATCAAGCTGCTGCTCATCAACGTCGTGCTGGCGGTTTTCAACCTCCTTCCCATACCGGGATTCGACGGTGCCCACTTCGTCAGCTACCTGACCCTCAAACACAAGATCCGTGCCGTTGCCGAATTTTTCGCCAAAGCCGAACCTTATGGAATCATTGCTATCATCATCATATTGGTTACGCCGCTGAAAATTCCGTTGGTCATCTGGCCGATCGAAATCGTTTTAAATCTGTTGCTAAAATAGGGAGTATCATGAAATTCTACGTCGCTACCGACCATGCCGGAATCGATCTGAAAAATTTTACCGTCGAGAATCTCCGTTCCAAAGGACACGAGGTAATCGATCTTGGGCCTTTCGACAAAGAACGGGTCGACTATCCCGACTACGCCGTCAAAGTATGCGAAAGCGTCCTTGCCGACGCCGCATCCCAGGGGATTTTGATCTGCGGTTCGGGAATCGGGATGAGCATGGCCGCCAACCGTTTCCACGGCATCCGCGCCGCCTTGTGCCATGACGCCTATACCGCTACCGTCGCCCGCGGCCACAACGACGCCAACGTCCTGTGCTTCGGCGAGCGGATCGTGGGACAGGGGGTCGCCGAATCGATCCTGGATGCGTGGTGTGCCGGAAAATTCGAAGGGGGCCGCCATTGCGGCCGGGTTGAAAAAATCGAGGCCATCAAAGGATAACCGATGTTTTGGGAATGGTCACTACTGACGATCGTTACGCTGGGAGCGCTGTTTTTCCTCGTAAAAATGTTTTATTTTCGCAGTATCACCGTCAAAGAGCAGCGCAGCAGCGAAATGATGAAACTTACCCTCAAAGAAGCCGAACTGCTCATCCGCAAGTACCAGATCCAGCTGCAGCGCGCGCTGGGGAACGTCGATATTCTCAGCGAAGAGCTCAGCAACCTGCGCAACGAGCTCAAAACGCTCAAATCGCGCAACTCCAAGCACCGGGCCGAGACCGACCGTCTCCAGAACAAGATCAAAGAACTCGAAGGGCGTATCGACGCGCTGATCTAAGCACGCGCAAACGACCGAACCATTTCACCAAGAAGGAACCGCTATGACACTGACGACACAGGAAAGAGCTTTTTTGATGGCATCGATCCGCGATATCCCCGATTTTCCGAAGCCCGGGATCGTTTTCAAAGACATCACCACCCTGCTGGCGAACAAAGATGCTTTTGCCCTGCTGATGCGCCACCTGAGCGAGCGCTACAGCGCCTACAATCTCAGCCACGTCGCGGGGATCGATGCGCGCGGATTCATTTTCGGTGCCGCGCTGGCGCAAATGCTGGGGGTCGGTTTCGTCCCCATCCGTAAAAAAGGGAAGCTTCCCTACACGACCGTTTCGGAAAAATACTCCCTCGAATACGGCGTGGACGAAGTGGAGATCCACATCGACGCGTTTTCGGGCGTCGAAGCCCCGAAAGTTCTTCTCATAGACGACCTGATCGCAACCGGCGGAACGGCCTACGCGGCCGCCAGCCTGATCAACAAAGTGGGTGCCGAATGCGTCGAAGCGTGTTTCATCATGGGTCTTGATTTCCTCGGCGGTCAGAACCGCCTGGGTGAGCTCGTCGAAGTTTATACCGTTATCGGAGTCGATTGATGTATATTCCCTCACCTTCCAAATTCGATCCCGTAGAAGGCCATTTCGGTATCTTCGGCGGGCGCTACGTCCCCGAAACCCTGATGCCGGTTTTGCTGGAGCTCGAAGAGGCGTACCGGCAGATCCGCTTCGATCAAACGTTCTGGAGCGAAGTGGACGGTTATCTCAAAGACTACGTCGGGCGTCCAAGCCCGCTGTACTACGCCGCCAACCTCTCCGAAGAGCTCGGAGCCAAAATCTATCTCAAGCGCGAAGACCTCAACCACACGGGTGCCCATAAGGTCAACAACGTCATCGCACAGGGGCTGATGGCCAAACGCCTGGGCAAGAAGAAAGTTATCGCCGAAACGGGTGCCGGCCAGCACGGGGTCGCCACGGCGACCATCGCCGCACTCCTGGGACTCGAATGCGAAATCTTCATGGGAGCCAAAGACGTCGCGCGCCAGGAGCTCAACGTCTTCCGGATGAAACTTCTCGGGGCCAAAGTCCACGCGGTCGAAAGCGGCAGCAAAACCCTCAAGGACGCCATGAACGACGCGATCCGCCACTGGGTTACCCACGCGCGCGACACCTTCTATATCATCGGGACGGTCGCGGGTCCGCACCCCTACCCGATGATGGTACGCGACTTCCAGGCGATCATCGGCTGGGAAGCGCGCGCACAGATTCTTGAAAAAGAGGGTCGCCTTCCCGATCACGTCATCGCCTGCATCGGCGGCGGGTCAAACGCGATCGGCACATTCCAGCATTTCCTCGAAGACAAAGAGGTACAGTGCATCGGCATCGAAGCCGGAGGCCTGGGCATTGAGACCGACAAACACGGTTGTTCGCTCGAAAAAGGGCGCCCCGGCGTCCTGCACGGCCAGATGAGCTACCTGCTCCAAGACGAAGACGGCCAGATTCTCGAAGCCCACTCGATCTCGGCGGGACTCGATTACCCCGGTATCGGTCCCGAACACGCGTTTCACAAAGATAACGGCACCGTCGTCTACGACCACGTCACCGATGCCGAAGCGCTCGAAGCGTTCGTATGGCTCAGCCGCGCCGAGGGGATCATACCCGCATTTGAAACGGCCCACGCCGTCGCCTATCTCAAAAAGATGCCCGACATCAAAAACAAACTGGTCATCGTCAACCTCTCCGGCCGCGGCGACAAAGACATGATTCAGGCCAAATCCCTGCTGAATTTCGATGCGTAAAGAGGATTGATGGAAGCACTGTTACTCGATCTTCTCAAAGAATACGGATACGTCATCCTCTTTTTATGGAGTATCCTGGAAGGGGAAATGGGACTCATCATGGGCGGTATCATGTCCCACACGGGGGATATGTGGCTCCCCATGGCCATTTTCGTCGCCGGGATCGGCGGCTTCGTCGGAGACCAGATTTATTTCTACATCGGCCGCTTCAACAAAAGCTACATTCACGAAAAGCTCCGCTCGCAGCGCCGCAAATTCGCGATTGCCCACCTTCTGCTCAAAAAATACGGCTGGCCGATCATTTTCGTCCAGCGCTATCTGTACGGGTTGCGCACCGTCATCCCGATGTCGATCGGGCTGACGAAATACTCCTCGCGCAAATTCGCCTTTATCAACCTTATCAGCGCATGGATGTGGGCGGCACTGACCATTATCCCCGCCTACTATTACGGCGAAGAACTGCTCAATCTGATCCACTGGATGAAGGCGCACTGGTATATTGCTCTGCCGATGCTGCTGAGTATCGCCGGAGGTATTCTCTATTACCTCAACCGGCTCGAAAAAAAACTTCTGGAGAAACGCCATGACCGTCAGACTCGCTAATCAACCCCTCGACCTGATCGAGGCGGATCTGCGTCTGGAATTCCTGACGCAGCCGCAACTCGAAAACCATCCGCACCGCGCCTTACTTGAGCAGGCGGGATTCAAGGCCGAAGCCGAACAGCTCTGCACCCTGCACGAACGCCGTGTGATGGTGTGCGGCATTGCCGACACCTCCTCCGAAACGCTCCGCTCGGCGATGGCCTCGGCGGTCAAAACAGCCATGGGATACAACTACGCTTCGCTCAAACTCGCCCAATACGGCGAAGAGGCGTTTTCAGCCCTGATCGAGGGGACCGTGCTTGGAAGCTACCGCTTTGATGCATACAAGTCCGATCCAAAACCCTCAGCGCTGGCCGAAGTGGTCTTCTCGAACGTCAACAGCGACGGTTCGGCCCTCGATGCCGACGCACTCGAAAAAACGCTGCGCGACACCCTCATCATCGCCGAGGCGACGAACTTCGTCCGCGACCTCGTCAACCAGACCCCCTACGACATGACCCCGCAGGGGATGGCCGTCGCGGCCGAAACACTGGCAAAAAACAACGGCCTCGAGTGCACGATTCTCGATCCGAACGGCCTCGAAGACGAAAAAATGTTCGCGATGCTCAGTGTCGGACGCGCCTCGGTCAACCCTCCCCGCCTGATCCATCTCGCCTACAAACCCAAAAATCCGAAAAAAAAGATCACCCTCGTGGGCAAAGGGCTCACCTACGACAGCGGGGGCCTCAGCCTCAAAGCGGCGACGTCGATGGTGACGATGAAAATGGATAAAGCGGGTGCCTGCGCCGTGATGGGAATGATCAAAGCGATCAGCGAACTGGGTCTTGAGATCGAGGTGCACGGTTTCATCGGCGCGGTCGAAAACATGATCGGCGGAAACGCTTATAAGCCCGATGACGTACTGCGCGCCAAAAACGGCAAGACGATCGAAGTGCGTAACACCGACGCCGAAGGGCGTCTCGTCCTCGCCGACGTGCTGGGATACGCACAGGCCAACGTCAACGCCGACTATCTCTTCGACTACGCGACCCTCACGGGGGCGTGTATGGTGGCGCTGGGACCCTACACGACAGGGGTTATGGGGCACAACGAAGAGCTCAAACGCTCTTTCGTCGACGCGGGAAGCGCCGCGGGCGAATACTGCGGCATTCTCCCCTTCAACCGCCATCTCAAAAAACTGATCAAGAGCGACATCGCCGACGTGTGCAACGTCTCCTCAAAACCCTACGGCGGAGCGATCACAGCGGCGCTGTTTCTCGATCATTTCATCGATGAAAACATGAAAGACAAATGGGTCCACTTCGACATCGCCGGCTCGGCCTACACCGAAAGCGCATGGGACGTCCATACCTACGGCGGAACGGGTGCCGGGGTGCGCATGACACTCCAGTGGGTACTTAACAACCTCGCTTAATTACCTTTTCGCTCCCGCTGCGGCGGGAAACTTCTTTCTTCTCAGTCCCCACTCAACAACAATAGTTTATAATCGCGCAACGAAAACAGACTCACTTTAATACCAATCAAGGAAACTATCCATGGGACTTAGCATCGGACTCGTAGGACTCCCCAACGTCGGAAAATCGACCACCTTCAACGCGCTGACCAAAGCGCAGAACGCCGAAGCGGCGAACTATCCGTTCTGTACGATCGAACCGAACAAAGCGACCGTCCCCGTTCCCGATGCGCGCCTCGACGCACTGGCCGCCATCGTCAACCCCGAGCGGATTCAGCACTCTACCCTCGATTTCGTCGATATCGCCGGGCTCGTCAAAGGGGCGAGCAAAGGCGAGGGACTGGGAAACAAGTTCCTCTCCAACATCCGCGAAACCGAAGTGATCTTGCAGATCGTTCGTTGTTTCGACGATGAAAACATCGTCCATACCGAAGGGCGGATCGATCCCCTCTCTGACGTCGAGATCATCGAGAACGAACTGATCTTCGCCGATATCGAAGTGCTCACCAACCGGATCGAGCGGCTCAAAAAACAGGCGAAAAACGATAAAGACGCCGCCGCCATGGTGGAGTTTGCCGAAGAACTCGCCGAATTCCTCGCCGAAGGGAATCTCGCCCGCAATTTCCCCAAAGCCGACAGCGAACTGTTTGAAAAGCTGAATTCCGAAGTGCGCATGCTCAGCGCCAAAGAGATCATGTACGGCGCCAACGTCGATGAAGACGGCCTCACAGAAGACAACGACTACGTCGTACGACTCCGCGAACACGCCGCGAAAAACGGATGCGAAGTGATTAAACTCTGCGCCAAGATCGAAGAAGAACTCGTCGGAATGGAAGACGACGAACGCAACGAATTCCTTCGCGACATGGGTGTCGAGGAATCGGGTCTCGAGCAGATCATCCGCAAAGGCTTCGACAAACTGGGTCTGATGAGTTACTTCACCGCCGGGGTTAAAGAGGTGCGTGCCTGGACGATCCGCAAAAACACCACCGCCCCCAAAGCGGCCGCCGTCATCCACAACGACTTCGAAAAAGGGTTTATCCGTGCCGAAGTGATCGGTTATGACGATTTCGTCGCCTGCGGCGGCGAGGCAAAAGCCAAAGAAGCGGGAAAAATGCGCCTGGAAGGGAAAGAGTACATTGTGCAAGACGGTGATGTCATGCACTTCCGTTTCAATGTCTAATTGGATACAATAATCGCATTATTGTACAAAAAATCATAGACAGGAACCGCTTCATGCGCCTTCAGTATACGGGGCCAAAGCCCCTAATCTCCTCCCACGGGATCAATTTCGATCTCAATAAAGAAGACAAATTCGTCTATCTCAGCATCGTCGCCGAACTCATACGCGCCCTTGACCACGAATACGAAGAAGACAAGCGCTACGTCTACATGACCTCGGGGCGCCCTTTGGATAACGATCTGATCCTCTCCATCATACAGGCCAAAAACCCTTTGCTCGAAGAAGAGGTACTCCGGCGCCGGCAGATCGTCAACGACGAAATCGACGAAGAGCTCGAGCGGGCCCGTTCAAACAAGCTGTTGTGCGAGGAAGAACGCGACGTGCTGCTCAAAAACATCGAGATGCTCCGAAGCTACCGCATCTCGCGATCGCTCAACAAAACGGTCTACTACAGCGGCATCACGTCGATCGCACAGATTGTCAAAAACGGCCACATCGACCATATCTCTTCGCCGATGTACCCCAAGTTCATGCACGTTTTTCATTCATTACAGGGGGTGCTCGGCAAGCTTCACCCCCCTATCGACAGTTCCATCGATATTTTCCAGGAAGACGGCCACCTGCAGATCCGCCTCAATATCCTCTTCAGGAAATAACGCGGGCGATCGTCTGCGCGAAACGGACGTTTTCGGACGCACTGACTTTCAGCTCGAGCATCTCTTTTTCACACAACATGACGATAGTGGAACCCATCTGGAAACATCCGAAATCCTCCCCTTTTTTCAGGTAGAGGTTCTCATACCCGTAGCGGCTCGGTTCTAAGACGGTATTGGTCTGGATACGCGGTTCAAACGACACTTCCATCTTGCCGACGTTAAGTGCCCCGACAAGAATCAGGAAAAACCGTTTCCCCGCCGAACTCAGACATTCCAGCACGACCCGTTCGTTTTCGACGAAGAGATCGACCTGTTTTTTGAGCGAAGGGATGTTCACGGGATAGAGTTTCCCGGGGATATGGACGGCACTGAGCACCTGCATGTCCAGAGGGGCGTGATAACGGTGATAATCGCGCGGAGAGAGGTAAAAATTGAGAAATAACCCATCATGCACCGCTTCTTTCGCTTCGTCGGAAATAAAGCCGCCCAGTACGTCGTCGACCGAATAGCTCATCCCCTTGATCTGAAGCGCGAGGTCGTTGTGAATCGTCCCGCATTCGGTAATCAGCGAGTCACACGGGCTGATCATGTCCGCCGGATCGGCTGAAAAAGGACGCATCCGCTTGAACCGGCGGGTAAAGAGGGCATTGAGGGTCGGATAACTCTGGGGGGCGTCGAATTCGCTCATATCCAGCCCCATCATCCGGACATAGGCGGCGTTGATGATATTCTGGACTTTGGGGGAATGGGCTTTGGACGCAAGCTTTCCGAAAGCCTGAGACAATGCCGATGTGTAGTGTCGTTTCACGTTTACTCCTGGTATTCGTCGGTTTGGATTGTTCTTTTGGCGATCTCTTCGATCAGTACGGTGGCGTAACACCCTTTAGGCAGGGTGAAATGGAGCTCATACCACGCTTCTTGTTCTTTGTATTCCCCTTCGATCTCTTCGGGGAAAATCCATCCGTAACGCCGGGCGCCGTCGATGCCGCTTTCAATCCGGTCGTACTCTTTTTCGATATCGCCGGCAAAGCTTTCGGCACGGGTCGCCCGCTTACCGCTAAGCAGCCCGCTTACCGATATATCGCGGGCGTTGAACCGCTCGGGCTCGGCATCGTCGACGTAATGGAAAATCCGTCCGTAGGGGTAGTGCATCATCACATCGCCGCGGATCAGTTTAAAAGGGTGTTTTTGCGCTTTCATCGCCGCACACTCCTCTTTGGGCAGTGAGAGGATGGAGGGGAGTTCATCGACCCCGAATCCATCGACGAGCTTTGAAATTTCAATCCGACGGCTCAACCAGCCGTTGAAGAGATAGCTCTGGTAGGCGTTGACGTAAAACTGGGCGAGCTTTTTGTTTCGTTCCTTGAGGCTCCCTTCCAGAATCGCCTTCCCTTTTTTGTAGTTTTCACCGTCGAGCCCGAAACGCTGAAAGCCGAAATAGTTTGGCATCCCGTAGAGTTTGATCATTTTCAGCGCTTCGCCGATTTTTGCCGCAGCGACGGGGGTTACTTTCTTGAGCCGGATAAAGAAGCGGTTTCCCTTGAGATGGCCGACACGGATTTTATTGTTGTGATAGGTTTTGGAGAGGATTTTGATCCCCTCGTGCTCGAAATTCTCAAGCAACGGTTCGTATTTTCGCGGAACCGAAATGTACTGTTTGGTCTGGGCATTTTTGTCCTTGAGCCCGGCGTAACCGATGTCACGTCCCTTGATCCCCAGACGGTTGCTGAAAACATCGACCATCTGCCAGGTCGAGAGATTTTTTTTGCGGACGTGGAGCACAAGATGTTCCCCTTCGCCGCTAAAGGGGTACAAAGGGATTTCGTCGACGACAAAATCGCGCGGCGACTGGCGAAAATGAAATTCGATCGCGCTGTGGGGGAGGTAATACTGACGTTCCATGAAACTCCTAGAAATGGTGCGCTTTGCAGCGGTTGACGAACACGCCCCTCTTTGCACGCCCGATGATGGTGATCGGGGTACGCGTCCGGGCCGCGATGCGGCGGATCGTTTCGGCTTTGCGGGGCGAAAAAGCGACGAGCATTTCGTACTCTTCGCCGCTGCATCCTGTCCGTTTGCCTATTTTTCGGCTAAAGGCGATCCCCTTTGCGTTGGCTTTGGAAAGTTTCCCCAAATCGCTGAAAAGTCCGTCGGAAATATCCATCCCGCACCGCAGGTGGCGGCTTGCTTCGCGCACGAAGTTCCAGCGAAGTTTCGGTGCGACGAAACGGGACGCACGGTGCACCTTACCCCCCGCCATCAGGTAGCGCAGATGTTTGGCCGAGTCTCCCAGCCGTCCCGTATGGGCGATCAGATCCCCCGTTTTGAGGCCGGTGCGCATCAGGGGTTTTCCTGCGGCTTCGGAAACGATCGTCACGGAAAGGTCAAGTTTGACGTTGCCGATCGTATCGCCGCCGATTATGTCGACACCGTACGTGCGTGCCGCATCCCGCAGCCCGGCGGAGAGTTCGTCCATCGCGTGCAGGCTCATCGACTTGGGCATCGCTACCCCCAACAGCGCATACCGGGGAACGGCATTCATTGCAATCGCGTCCGAAATGTTCACGATCATCGCTTTATAGCCGATTTGATACGGTGTGAGCCAGCGACGGCGAAAATGGACGTTTTCAAAAAACAGGTCTTTACTGTAGACTTGTTTCCCGATCAGCGCGCCGTCGTCGCCGATCGGGCTTCTCGGGGATCGGAAGGTGTCGATAAAATAATATTCCGCGTTCACCGCTCGTCGCCGCCTTTGTCACGCTGTTACGATTTTTGAAAGCGATTATAGTCGAAAAGAGTTTACGGAACCGTTAAGCGGTAAAAGCGCCGCGGATTATGCTAGAATAACCCTTAAGTTTTTGTTCTAATTATTTATTATTATTATAAAACAAAAAGGAACCGATTATGTTGATATCGATACGCAAGGTTTTTTCCGGGCTCCAGAACACGCTGCTGGTTCTTGGGATCGGGGTCAGCATCCTCGCCGTACAGCTTTTTCATATTTCGCAATACGGCGGACGCCTCGATGCCCTGCGAAACCAGCATTTACTGATCGAAAAGTCGGTCTCTGCCGATCTGAGCGATCCGAGCATGGCGGCGATTGTGCTCAATACCGCAGTCGCCGAGCTCGCCCTTTCGGTTAAACTCTCTGGCGAAGCGACCCTGCTAGACGCCCTTTTCGCTTCACAGGAGGAACACGACGCCATCCTCGGTTCGCTCCAAGCCACGTCGAAAGAATTTCAAGAAAACGTCCTGGCATGGTCAAACGCCAAGGAAAGCGTCCGCGAAGCGCACCGTGCCGCCATGATGGAAGCCCGCACCGCGTATCTGGCCGATATCAGCCGGATGCTTGATTACCAGATCGGGGTGACCCATAAAGCGATCGCGGCGGCCAACATCAGTGCCGCCCTTGTGGTATTGCTTGGGCTGGCAGCGTTTTTGGTCTATCGCAAACGCCTCAACCTCGTCTACGATGACATCCACCACGCCTGCGCGGTCGACGTCGACGGAAGCCGTCACGAGCCCAAAACCCATGAACTTGATTTTATCGTCAAACAGCTTGCGCGCCGAAATGTTCAGCAACCCTCCGCCGCGCCGGCCCCCTGCCTGACCCACCCAAGCAGCGGCCTGCACAACGACCGCGGCCTTTTCAACGCCTTCAACGCGAAACGGGCGGGCAAAGCGGGGAACTCGATTTTCCTGAGCGTTTTCGAAATCGACCAATACGGAGTACTGGTATCGGAGTACACGAAAGAAGATCTTAAATCGATCTATCGCAAACTCGGCGAAATGATTTCACTCTACGAACAGCCTCTCGACGTCATCGCCCATACCGAAGACGACCGCCTCGTCTTCGTCATGTCCCGTCCGACGAAAAAAGCGGCTCTGGACGAATGCGAACACATTGTCAAAGCGGTGCAGGATTCGAGTTTCCTTACTTCCAAAGGCTCCATCCGCATCACGGTGAGTGCCGGTTTTATGCTCAAAACGCCGATTAAACCGCTCGACGAGTCGATCAACGATGCCGTAAAATTAATCGCGAAAGCCAAAGAAAACGGGGGGAACCGCGTCGCTCAACTGCGTGAATCGTCCGGATCGTTTTAAAAAAATGTAACCTTTTCACCCATACATACCTTCTTCATTTGTAACTATGTTACCAAATTAAACATTTTTCGCCTCTTTCCGCCTCCGGAGGGCTTCACCCCCTTTTTTAATCTTGCCCAAGGAGCGGCGCGCTATAATCTCCACAGATTTTATGAACGAAGGAAGGCGTATGAGTATTCCCATTTATACTTATGATGCGGTAGTCGTCGGAGCCGGTCTGGCCGGATGTGCCGCGGCACGCGAGTTGCAAAAGAACGGCAAAAAAGTAGCCGTCATCACCAAACTCCATCCTCTGCGGAGCCACTCGGGCGCCGCTCAGGGGGGGATCAATGCAGCATTCAGCGACCAGGACAGCGTCGAACTCCACGAATTCGACACCGTCAAAGGTTCTGACTACCTCGCCGACCAGGACGTCGTCCAGTTTATGTGTGAAAAAGCCCCCGAAACGATCCGTTGGGCGGAGCGCATGGGTGCGGCGTTCAGCCGTAACGAAGACGGTACGATCGCGCAACGCCCGTTCGGAGGACAATCCTCGCCCCGCGCCTGCTTCGCCAAAGACCGCACCGGCCTTACCCTGCTACAGACGATTTACGAGCAGGCCTACCGCGAAGGTGTCGAGTTCTGGGACGAGTGGTACGTCGCTGATCTTCTCTACCGTGACGGCAAAGCGTACGGCGTCGCCGCTTACAACATCCGCAACAGCGAAAAAGCGATTTTCAACGCCAAAGCGGTCATGTTCGCGACCGGCGGTTACGCGCGCGCTTTCAAAATCAACTCAAACGCCCACGCCAATACCGGTGACGGCCTCTCGCTCGTCGCCCGCCACGGTCTTCCCCTTGAAGACATGGAGTTCGTACAGTTCCACCCCTCAGGGCTTTCGGGTAACGGCGTCCTGATTTCCGAAGCGGCCCGCGGCGAAGGGGGAAAACTCCTCAACTCGCTGGGTGAACGTTTTATGGAGAAATACGCCCCCAACGCGATGGAACTCGCTTCTCGCGACGTCGTCGCGCGCGCCATCATCCAGGAAATTCGCGAAGGGCGCGGTGTGGGACCGCGTAAAGACGCCGTGTACATCGACCTGACCCATCTGGGAAAAGAAAAAATCATGGAGCGCCTCCCAGAGTTGCGCGATCTTGCGATCACCTTCCTGGGTCTTGACATGATCAAAGAACCGATTCTGATCTCCGCCACCGCCCACTACTCGATGGGTGGTATCCCCGTCGATAAAGACGGGCACGTCCGCAAAAACAATGCCGAATTTGTCGAAGGGTTCTACGCGGCGGGAGAATGTTCGTGTTCAAGCGTCCACGGCGCGAACCGCCTGGGAGCCAACTCGGTTCTCGAAGCGCTTCTGTTCGGTCGCTTCGTCGGTAAAACGATGGTACAGGAAGTTGATTCTCTCGAACTTCTACCTGCAACCGAAGCCGACGCGCAGCGGATGATCGATGAAATGAACTGGGCCCTGACCAACAACGGTCAGGAGTCGGTGGCCGCGCTGCGCGAGGAATTGCAGCAGTCGATGACCGACAACGCCGGAGTCTTCCGTTCCGCGGAAACTCTCAGCCGCCAGGTCGAAATTCTCAAAGACCTGCGCAAACGCTATAAAAACATTCGGATCGCCGACAAATCGAAAATCTTCAACACCGACCTGCAAGAAGCTATCGAGCTTGGGCACATGCTCGATTATTCGGCATTCATCGTCGAAAGCGCCCTGGCCCGCCAGGAGAGCCGCGGTGCGCACTACCGTGAAGATTTCCCGGCCCGTGACGACGAAAAATTCCTGAAACACACCATGGCGATCATGGATGCGGAAGGCAATATCACCCTTGATTATATGGATGTCACTCTCGGCCGCCATGAAGTCAAAGCACGATCGTACTAAGGAGAGCGACATTATGGATACACTTAAAACGCAACAGGTGACGTTCAAGGTTTTCCGTTTCAACGAAGAGACCGATTACCTCCCCTATTACAACACCTACACCCTCGACGTAACCCACGAAGAGGTCGTGCTCGACATCCTCAACCGTATCAAATGGGAACACGACGGTAGTCTCTCCTACCGCCGAAGCTGCCGCCACGGTATCTGCGGCGTGTGCGCGATCAAAGTGAGCGGCAAAGCGGTCCTGGCCTGTAAAACCCGTCTGTTCGACATGATCGACGTTTTCGGAAACGAACTCGTCATCGAGCCGCTCAGTACGAAACGGGCATTCAAAGACCTCGTCGTCGACAAAAAAGATTTCTGGGACAAACACGCCCAGATCAAACCTTATCTCGAAGCCGAAATCGACGAGCATCCGGTCACCGAAAACCTTGTCAGCCCCCACGATGCCGAAAAGCTTCTCGAAGCCGATTACTGCATCCAGTGCGGCGCGTGCCACTATTCGTGCCCATCGCTCGAGATCAACGAACAATACATCGGGCCTGCGGCATTTGCCGCCGCATACCGTTTCAGTGCCGATGTCCGCGACGACGCTTCGGTAGAGCGTCTGCACATCGTCAACGAAGAAGCCCAGGGAGTCTGGGACTGTGTCAAATGTATGGAGTGTGCCGAAGTTTGTCCCAAAGAGGTCAATCCGATCGAAAAAATCACTAAACTGCATAACATGGTGTTTGAGGCGGGAATCGCGAAAAACAACGTCGCTACCCGTCACGCCGTCGGGTTCGCCCACTCAATCGAAAAACACGGTCTGCTCGACGAAGGCGAGCTCGTCCGTTATTCCGAAGGGAACATCGGCGTACTCAAACACGTTCCGGTAGCCCTCAAAATGTTTGCCAAAGGCAAGATCGTATTGCCGTGGAATATGCCCAAATCCGACAAACTCGATGAGATCAAAAAACTGGTCAAATCTTCATCAACCGTAAAATTCTAGGGAGTACACAATGGAAAAATTAAAATACGCACTTTTTACCGGTTGTACTGCCAAAGAGAGTACGCCCGAACAAATGATGTCGACGCTGGCTGTGGCGAACAAGCTGGGGATTGAGTTGGTAGAACTCACCGAAGCTTCCTGCTGCGGTGCTTCGCATCTCCAGGACTACGATGATTTCCTCTCCCTCGTCCTGAATGCACGCAATATCGCTTATGCCGAAAAACACGGCCTGACGATGGTGACGATCTGCAACACGTGCCAGCTCAATACGGCGATGACTAAACACCGTCTCGATCACAATGCGGAACTCAAAGCGAAAGTAAACGCAAAACTCGCCGAAGTGGGACTGGAGTACAAAGGGACTTCCCAGATCACCCACTTTTTGTACGCCATTATCGATGATTTCGGCCTCGACAAAATCAAAGAGATGGTGGTCACACCTCTCAGCCAATTCAACATCGCACCGTTTTACGGCTGTCACAATATCCGTCCGTCCGAGCTTCAGAACGAGACGCACAAAAGCCCTGAAAACGCTTACAAACCTACTTCGCTCGATGATCTGATCGTCGCGTGCGGCGGTGTAAACGTCGACTACGAAGAGAAAAACAAATGCTGCGGCTTCCATGCCGAGCTTCAATCACCACGTACGGCTGCGGTTTTAACCGGTAATGCCGTAGCCGGTGCGATGGATGCGAATGCGGACTGGATGGTAACGCCGTGTCCTCTTTGTCATCTCAAACTCGATACCCAGACGCACCACGCCTCCGTTGCAATCGGTCGCGACGTTTCCCTCCCGGTCTTGCACATGCAGCAAATGGTGGGACTCGCGCTCGGATGTACGCCGGCGGAACTGGGCCTTAACCACCACGTTACGAAAGTCGATTTCGTCTAAATCTTCCGGTCGGACTCTTCCGGCCCTCCTACTCCGATAACGGAGTGAGCGAATACCCCTCTTTTTCCAATGCCGACAGCAATCCCTCATCGCCCACAAGGTGCATCGTCCCGACAAGTACAAACAGCGTTTTTCCTTCGTTGGACCATTCCATAAGCTTCGGAAGCCATGTGCGATTCCGTTTTTGGAGTATCTCGCGATACATATTGGGCGATTGCGATTTCATCGTATCGACCAGTTCCCTCTCGATCCGAACGGTTTTTCCTTCGCGCCATTCGCGAATCAGCCACTCCACACTCTGCGAAAGGGTCTGCATCTCGCGTATCGTCTGAAGAATCAGTTCATCCTCTTCCCCCTCTCCCATCCGGACGATCACGGCAAGCTGCTCGGCGGGGGTTTCGAGAAAACGGGTCTCTTTTCGTTCGTCCAGAGCGCGACGCGCGTAGTAGGCATCTACACCGCTTTCGTCGATCCCCTCGCGTGCCAGCCGTTTTTGGGCCATCATCGTTGCCGCAGCCCACGGGCGAAGGCGCTCATAAGGTAAAATCGATTCCCCCTGCGATGAGAGGTATTCCTTCATGGCCCTGTAGGTGGCAGGCTTAAGCACTTCCGAAAGGCTGCTTGTGGGCGGCAGGAACATATGGCGCGCCATCTCGGCGGCAAACGGCGCACTGAGGGTCGATTGCAGGTCGGTTTCGAAAACGACCGCATCACTGTATGCGAAAGCACGGTCGAATTCCCTCGGAAGGGGAAAATCACCGGAGCGGAGAATGTGGATGGTCCCTCCGAGATAGAGGATTCGATCCCCTTTCGTCGCTTTCCATACGCTCGATGCGCCGTAAAGGGAGAGATGAAAGAGAAAAAGGAGCGAAGCGAATGCGATCAGCGCCTTCATAACCGTCATTCCCTAGGATTTAGGGCGGAACGCCTTGATCACGTCCTCGTTGCACTCCATGTACGGCCCCTCGATCAGATCGATGCAGTACGGAACGGCGGGAAAAACGGCGTCGAGGCATTCGCGAATCGATTTTGGCTTTCCGGGAAGATTGATGATGAGGCTTTTCCCGCGGATTCCCGCGGTCTGACGGGACAAAATCGCCGTCGGGACGTATTTGAGGCTCACCTGGCGCATCAGCTCTCCAAAGCCTGGCATCATCTTTTCACAGACGTTTTCGGTCGCTTCGGGGGTGACGTCGCGCCGCGCGGGGCCCGTCCCGCCCGTAGTCACCACGAGGCAGCACTTTTCCTGATCACACAATTCGATCATCGTCTCCTCGATCGTATTCTGATCGTCGGGAATGCAGCGGTAGACGATCTCGTGGGGACTTTTGAGATAATCCCTCATCGTCTCCTGGATCGCAACCCCTGAAATATCCTCGTAAATCCCCGCGCTCGCACGGTCGGATGCGGTAATAACGCCGATTTTAATCGTATTCATAAACACTCCTGCAAAAAATGGTTGGCTCCCCGGATCGATGTCACCGTCGCGTAGGGGAGGAAAAAGTCCCGTGCTCCGGCCACGTCGATGATCCTATCCTCAAGCCCCAGATAGACCTCGATTCGGGTCCCTTTGGCACGGATCTTCTCCATCAATTCGGCATCCCAGACGAAATAGAGCAGCTCTTCGAGCGCCTCGGCGCTGTGATCCCCCTCCCCGACGCTTTGGATGGGACAGGGTTCAAAACAGCTTGCGCGGAATTTTTCGAGGTAGCCTTGGGGATCTTTGAGATACCCCGCCAGCTGAAGACGTTTGAACGACTCCTTGCGGGTCTGAAAGAAGGCGGGGGAAAAAAGCTGGAGGGTGTCGATCCGTTCGTCCGCCTGTGCGGCGTAACGGGCCGCTTTTATCGCGCCGTAGCTGAACCCTCCGAGGGTGTAATCGCCGCCCCTCTCGTAGGATTCGAAAAAACGGCGATCGTCGCAGAGGGAGAATCCGCTAAAGAATCTCATTCATCGTCGCCTTGGCGAGAGCTTTGGATATCTGCTCGTACTCTTCGAGGATCGATTCGAATTTGGCAACGATCTTTTCATTGCGTTCCAAAAGGGACGAAATCTCCTGATAAAGCCGCTCCATCAGTTTCGATTCGTCTTCGGCTCCGGGGAGGATCGAGCCGCCCATGCCGTATTCGTAGACCATCGCGTGTACAAGTTCTTCGGCCGCCTTTACGTCGTGCGATGCGTTGCTGGCGTGTTCCCCGAACCGGAGATTCGAAGCCGCGATACCTGCCAGATGGACCCGAACGTGTGCTTCGATCTCGTGTTTGAGGAGCGGTTCGGCGGTCGGAGGGGTGATCGTGTCGTTGCTGAGGCTGATTTTTTCGTACGGCAGATCGAACCACGTCGCGGCGAACACTTTTCCCGCCTGGTAACGGGCGTGGTAACGCCGCTGTTCCTCGTTGAGCATCGCCACTTTCTTTTTCCCGAACATCACCTTGTCTTTGACCGCCAGAAAATGTTCCATCCGCACCTGGATCTCTTTTTGGCGCAGGCACAACAAAGCCGCTTCATTCACCAGTGCCGCGAGTGACGCACCGTTAAACCCGACCGTCATGCGCGCCACTTCCGCCACCGAAAGGTCATGCGGAATGTTGCGAAGGTATTTATTCAGAATCGCCTCACGCTCGCTTGCGGTAGGCAGCTCCACAAAAATTCGACGGTCGAAACGCCCCGCACGGAGCAGCGCCGCGTCCATCACATCGATGTTGTTCGTCGCGGCGATGACGACGATGCCACTTGTGTCTTCAAACCCGTCCATTTCGGTTAACAGCTGATTGAGGGTCCCTTCACGTTCGTCGTTGCGTTCCCCGCCCCGTTTTTTCCCGACGGCGTCGATTTCGTCGATGAAAATGATCGCCGGGGCGTTTTTCTTGGCAGCAGAGAAAAGCTCGCTCACCCGCTTGGCCCCCATCCCGACGTATATCTGGACGAACGAAGCCCCGCTTTGATAGAAAAACGGCACATCCGCTTCAGCGGCGACCGCTTTGGCGATCATCGTCTTCCCTACCCCAGGAGGGCCTACGAGCAATACGCCGCGCGGCATCCGCGCCCCGAAACTGTAATAGCGTTTAGGGTTGCGGAGAAAATCGATGATCTCCTCGAGTTCTTCTTTGACGTCGCCGATCCCGCCGATATCACTGAAGCGGACCGTCGATTTGACCGGCTGGATTGTCGAGGGTGCGCTCTCGGGCGTCTCGGCCGCCACGGCGGCATGTGTCGTCGTCTGGGTCGGGACCTCGTCGTCTTCGAAACCAAGCCGGTTTTTCCACGCCCAGTATCCGGCTCCCCCGATCAGCGCGAAAAAGAGGAAAAACCATCCCCATCCGCTTCCCCCTTTGGGTTCGATGACGAGATGGGCGGTCAATTCGGAAGGCAGCTGCGACGTAGGGATCCGCACGACACCTTCTTCTTTGGTCGAGAGGTAGGTGTATCCCTCGTCCGTGTAGGCTTTTTCGACCTGTTCACTCTCGATCAGGCGGCTCGCTTCATCGAGTGTGATCGTATCGGCACCGTCGCGAAGCAGCGCGTAAAGCAACAGCAGCAGTATGATCCCCCCCGATACCAGAAGAATCAGCTGGTTTCGGTTAAACGCGGGCCAGGTTATGTTCATCGTGCACCTCGTAATGTTCTAACGTGATCCAGTCGCCGGAAATGTCTTCGGCCGATTCGATCACCGTTTTGTTGAAATACTGGTCATACCCGCTGTAGATGCCGTTCTCGCCGCTCTCAACCAGCACTTCGAGCGGGGTCGTCACCCGTTCACGAAACGCGCGGTTGTTTTGGGCGACCAAGGCGTTCAATTCGGCCATCCGCGCGGCGGCTACGGCTCCGTTGACTTCGGGCTTCATCGACGCGCTGGGGGTGCCGTCGCGCTTGGAATAGGTAAAAGGGTGGATGTGGGTGAGCCCGAGTAACCGCAGGTTCCCCATCGCCTCTTCCCAAAGCGCATCACTTTCCCCCGGATGCCCGACGATGAAATCGGTCCCCAGGGCGAATCCTTTTTCGCGCAGCATCGCAAAGAGCTCGATGTCACTGCGGGTGCGGTTGCGACGGTTCATGAGACGAAGCATCTCATCCGACGCATGCTGAATCGCGATATGCAGATGACGCTCGAGCCACGGTTCGTCCAGGATCTCGCGAAACGATTCGTTGATCTGGATCGGTTCGAGCGATCCTACGCGGATGCGGCGAACGCCGCGGATCAACGCCATCTTTTTCATCAGTTCGGCGATGTTGCGCCCTTCCCCCTGCCCGTAGCTGCCGACGTTGGTCCCGGTGAGAATAAACTCCCCGAAACCGTTGGCCGCCAGACGCGAAACCTGTTCGAGGATGCGGGCTTCGTCCAGACTGCGCGCATCACCGCGTACGTAGGGGATGATACAGTAGCTGCAGCGGAAGTTGCATCCCTCCTGGATTTTGATGAATGCCCGCGATTTACCGACGAACTCTTCGACGATCGCATCGTCGACGTAGTTGAGATCGCCGATTTGATAAAAACGGCTTTCGCTGGACAAAAGGGTATTGATCCTGGTCTTCTCCGACTGTCCGAATACCCCCTGCACTTTTCCCGCATTAAAAAGGCTCTCCCCTTTGGTATGGGCGCCGCATCCGGTCAGAAAAAGCTTTTTCCCCTGTTTGTCCATCTGGTTGATGTAGCCGCGCACACTGACATCCGCACCGTTGGTCACGGTGCAGGAGTTGACGATGACGATGTCGGCTTCGGCTTCGTTTTCGGTGATGTCGTAGTCGCGGAGGGCACCCATCATTACCTGCGAATCAAACAGGTTGGTACGGCACCCGAAGGTTTTGAAAAAGACTTTCGGCTTCACGCCCCGTTCTCCGGCATGGGGGCTTTGGGAGGGATCGGCCCGGTGTAGAACGTCTGGGTCGGATAAGCGATCGTGATGTCGGGCTCGGCGTTGAACGCGTCGATCACATCGGCCGTAATCGTCGAACGCAGCGTCAGCGTCGCGTAGGCGTTGGTGAGATACCAGCCGCTGATACGGATTCCGTAAGGGGCAGTCAGGGTAAAGATACGGGGCTCGACGTTGCTGTTTTTGAGGCTGTAACGGTCGCGCAGCTTGTTGATCTGCTTACGGGTGATGTCGGTGTAGCCTTTCGAATACTTGCGGGTGATCTCTTTGACGATGTGGGCCGCTTTTTTGTGGTTCGAGTCGAACGTGATGACGATGTCGATCCCGTCCCAGACCGTTTTAAGTGAGCCGTGCGAATAGTTCGAAATCAGCGTCGTGAAAATGTAGTTGTTCGGGATAAAAACGATACGGCCCGCCCGCCGGTTGACTTCTACGGTAGTGAGGGTGACGTCCTCCATGATCGTGATCCGCTGCAGCGATACGTCCAGAACGTCCCCGACGTACTCGACCCCGTCTTTGACCACACGGATGCGGTCGCCGACGTGGATCGCCCCGCCGACGACGATCACCAGCCATCCCAGCAGGCTCATAAACCAGTCGCGCATGGCGATCGCAAGACCCGCCGAGGCGAACCCGAGCACCGTCGCCAGGTAGCCGACGTTGTCGATGTAACTGAACATCAGGATCAAGACAACGAGGGTGACGTTGACGAAGGTGAGGATTTTGTTCGCCATGTAGAGGCGTTCGTTATCGACGATGTAACGTTTGAGGATCCGTTTGACCAGAAACGATACGAGGAACAAAACGACGACGATCAAAACGATGTTAAGCAGTTTGCTGATCTGTTCTTTGATCTCTTCGTTGATCTTGGCTTCGGTCGATTCGATCCGTTTTTCGTACACTTCGGCGGTCGAGACAAGCGTTTCGAGGGCGAGTTTGAACTTTTCTACCTGAAGCATCGTCGCTTCGAGTTCCACCTCGTAGTCCCCTTTGGGATCGAGACGCATCAGGTCTTTGTAAAGTCCTACCTGCCGTTCGAGCAGCGAAATCAGTTCCTGAAGCTCCTCTTCGCGCAGGAGGTAGTCTTTGTACTGGCTGTTGAGGCGCTTGATATAGGAGAGGCCCGTCACGATCTCGAACGGGTTGGTGATGGTGGGCTGTTCCCCCGCTTCGTCGGGTTTGAGGAGCGATACGAACGGACTGGTCCCCTGTGCCTTGAGGAGTTCGACCTGATCGGTGAGAATTTTCTCTTTGGCCTGCAACGCCTCGATCTCGAGTTTACGTTCGACCGTCTGACGGCGATTCTGAAGCTCTTCGATCCGCCATTTGATTTGGCGGAGGTTTTTGCGCGCCTCCTGGTAGGCCATGTAGGAGTTGTAGCTTTTGATCCACACGCTGCTCGCCTTGGAAAGCTCTTTTTGGATCTTTGCCACTTCGTCGCGGGCCTGCTGCACCTGTACGTCTTTCGAGATTTCCACAGGCGGAGTATCGTTCTTGTCCGAAGCGGCAAAAGCCCATGTACCGGCGATCACGGCCGCAAGGGCCAAACGGACGATACGTTTCACGACGCGTCTCCCGCGAATCGGGCGAGGATTTTCTTGACGGTCCGTGCATCGACCTTATCGGTGATTTCCACCCCTCCGATCCCTTTTGGGAGGATAAAGGTGATCGCGCTGTCGGCACTTTTTTTATCGAGGAAAAATGCCGCGTAAAACTTTTCGATGTCGGCGATCGGATACGACAGCGGAAGGCCGTAGCGTTCCAGCACCGCTTTCACGCGCGCCGCTTCGGCGGGCTGCATCAATCCGACCTCGCACGCGAGGTCGTTGGCCATCACCATCCCGATCGCTACCGTTTCGCCGTGCAGATAGGTTTCGTATTTCGTCTCGTTTTCGATAACGTGCCCGAACGTGTGACCGTAGTTGAGCGCGGCGCGCAGCCCCTGCTCTTTTTCATCCTCTTCGACGACGCCCGCTTTCGTTTCGACCGCTTTTTGCAGTGCGTAGACGAGGTTGTCCCCTTCTCTGAGATCGTTACGCTCCAGCCATTCAAAAAACGGTGCATTGAAGGTGACCGCCATTTTCACGATCTCGGCGACACCCGCGCCGAACTCGCGTGCGGGAAGGGTCGAGAGGAAAGAGGGATCGATGTAAACCGCTTTGGGCTGGTGGAATGCACCGATGAGATTTTTGCCGAAACGGTTGTTGACTCCCGTTTTGCCTCCCACGCTCGCATCCACCTGGCTGAGCAGCGTGGTGGGAACCTGGACGAAATCGATACCCCGGTTGTACAGGCTCGCCGCGAATCCGCCCATATCGCCGATAACCCCTCCGCCGAACGCTACGAGAAGCGATTTGCGGTTGAGGCGGTGGTCGAACATACGGTCCAGAATCGACTCGACCGTCTGAAGAGTTTTGTAATGCTCGCCGTCGGGAATTGTTATGACGTAGACCTCTTTGGCTTTGAGACAAGAAAGGAGACGCTGTAGATGCAGCCCCGCCACTTTCGGATTCGTGAGGACTGCGACTTTTCCGTCGTATGCGATCTGGGGCAATTCCCCGATATGGATGGGATACGAGTCGTCGACAACGCGTTTAAGGTTGATATTGATCGTCATGCACTGGCCTGTCACAAAAATAGGGGTAAATAACCTCTAGTTTACTCGAAACAGCCTTAAAAACGGGTGAGTTTCTAGATCTGCGTCGGGATAAAGAGCTGGTGATAACGTCCCAGTTTGCGGTACAGAACCTCGGGATCGGTTGAAAAACAGGCGCGCAGGGGATTGATGAACATTTTCTCGGTGAAGGGGAGAATGTGAAGGAAATTCTCCCTCTCGCGCAGCGTCTGGATCGGGTTTTCTTCCTGCGAAACGACCTGAATCGATTTGGAAAAAATGGCCGATAGGTTGTTGAAATGTTCGATCACTTCCCCTTTACGTCCCTCTTCTTCATGGGTGTAATCCATCAGTTCGAGATTGAATCCGAACTGCGACGAAACGTCGAAAATCGTCGTCGAAATGTTCTCGATATATCCTTCCTCGCTGAGGACAACGACGCTTTCGCGCACCGACGAAAACGACCGTTCGGCCAGTTTGAGTACCGGAACATTCCCCGCGTAGAGCTTTTTACGCATCGATTTGCGTTCGAACGCGCGGTACGAAACAAGAAACAGCCCGATATGATATGTTTTGATATCATCGAGGATCATCCCCTCGTCGCAGTCGGTTTCGTAACGGATTTCAACCGTGACGTTCCCTTCCGCCGACGCCTTGATCATCCGTAGAGTGTCGATGTCCCCGGGATTGATCACCTTGATGATGAGAGGCTGACGCAGTTTTTTCTGGATGAAAACGCTCCGCCGCACCAGCGCCATGATCGAGCTTTTGGGTTCGTTCTTCATGTCGATGTAGAGGTACAGACGGCTCCCGAACGGTGCGGGAAACTGCCCGAGTTCGCGTTTGATCGCCCGGTAAATCGAGCGCAACACCCCGGGGTCCCCGACGAGGACGAGGGTGTCGTTGGGCTGGATCATACGGTTGTCGGCGGGGAGAATCAGCTGGCGGTTGCGGTAGATGGCGGCGATTTTCCAGTTTTTCTGCTCGATCGAGCCGATGTGGCGGTAGACGAACGAACTTCCGAACGGGACAAGCACTTCCATGATCTCTCCCGATCCCAGACCGATGTTTTTGGCCAGAACCGGAATATTCGGAAGGTAATCGATGAGATTGGCGGCGATCAGCTCCTGGGTGTTGACCCACTCGATGTCGTCATCGGGGCTCTTGGCGTGCCACAGATCGAGCGCGATGATCCTCAGTGAGGGTTTGTATATGCGGATGTTTTTGATGGTCTGTTCCAGGTCGTTTTGGTCTTCCATCACCAAAACTACCTGCCAGAAATCGTTATCAAGAAGGGCGTTGATCTTATAGGCACTGGTGGGGTCGAAACGGAAAAACTTGAACCGTTCGGGGTTGTACCCCTGAAACGTGTTTTCATAGGTCTGAACGACGTAGTAGACGTTTTCGCTGGTGTAGGCGCCCATCACCCGTTCGATAAAATGGCGCCCTATTGCCCCGTCGCTGACGATCAGAATTCGCTTCATCCGATAACTACCCTCTTACTTGGTGACGTGATTGTACCATATTTGCTTTCCCGTCCTCTTTTACGAGCATCTTCTCCTGCCCGATACGGTAGAGGGCAAAGTCGTATTTCAGGGGATCTTCGGGGTCAAAAAGGCGAAGATTTTCAGTCAGCTCGACCGCCGCGCGCAAATCGCATTGCCCCCTCTTCAAAAGTCCGAGGGAACGCGAAACGTTGAACGTATGGGTATCAAGGGGCATGATAAGTTCCGAACGCTTCACCCCGCTCCACAGCCCCATGTCGAGTACGTCCCGGCGTACCATCCAGCGCAGGTACATCATCCACCGTTTCATCGCCGAGGCTTTTGCCGGGGATAGAATCGGTTTGCCGATCAGAAACTCATACCCCCGGGAGCGATAGGGGTTCAGACGATAGAGCGCTTCGATCAGGGCAGAGAGACCTCCGATCACCCCGTCTTTGCGGTAGCCGTGCATGAATGCCGTTTCCGCACCCCCCGCATCCCGGAGCCTCCCCAGCGTCACGAACCATTGCACAAGGTCCTCGGCGTTTTGGAAACGGTAATATTTTCCCCGCAGTTTTTCACGCAAAAGCCCCTCTTCCATCCCAATGTACGACGGTTCGAGCGACGCGGTGAAAGTGACGATCGCTTTGGCGTTGCCGTAGGCGAACAGGGCGCAGGTAAGGGCATGGAGTTCGTCGGGATAACGGCGGGCGACCATCAGCGGATCGGGGCGCGATTCGCACAGTTCCCCTTCACAGTTCCGCGCCGCCGCCTCGTACTCCAAAAGTTCCTTCAGCCTTCCATGCTCCATCGGGTCACGATCCGCCGAGCAGATAGAGCTGCTTGCGTTCGCTCGATCCGGGGATATCGAGCTGTTTGCGATATTTGGCAATCGTACGGCGCACCATCGTGATATTGAACTTTTTCTGCACCAGTTCGAGCAGTTTCATATCGCTGAGGGGTTTTTTGGGAGATTCGTTTTTGACCAGTTCACTGACGTATTCCTTTATCGCGGCATTGGAAACATCCTCGTCGATTGCGGTCGTGAAGAAGTCTTTCATGGCATAAACCCCGCGGTCACAGGCGATGTATTTGTTGGCGATGGCGCGCGAAATCGTCGAAGGGTTGTGACCGAACTCGTCGGCGAGGGTTTTGAGGGTCAGCGGCCGGATCGCCCCGCCGGTAAAAAAGTCGTACTGGTATTCGACGATCATCAGTCCCACTTTATAGAGCGTCGCTTTACGCATCTCAAGCGCATCGACGAGGCTTTTGGCCTCTTTGATTTTCTCCTTGACGAACGCATGGTCGACCCCGTAGGCGTTGTCGATCGCGATGGAGGGATAATAGCGGTCGTTGAGCTTTACCTCGATCCCCTCTTCGGGATCGGTATAGATCATCAGGTCCGGAACGATCTGCGCCGAGTCTTCGAGATATTCGATGGCGGGAGGGTTTTTGAAGCTTGCGATCACTTTCATCACTTCGCCGAACGCTTTTTCCTTGCGGTATCGGCTTAATTCGTCGAGGTGGGTAATCATCTCCCGAGCCAGAGGATAGGCTTCGTCGCTGATCTGGGAGGATTCGAGCTGGAACAAAAACGATTCGGAGACGCTGCGCGCCCCGATTCCGACAGGTTCGACGTGGACGAAGCGCCCCCGGATTTTCTCAAACTGTTCGATCGAAACGGCGTGTTCGGCACAAAAGGCCTCCGTATCCCCTTCGTAATATCCCCCCTCGTCGAGATTTTCGATCACGTGCCGTCCGATCAGCTGCGACAACGGGGTCGGAAAAAGCGGTGCATCGATCTGTTCTTCGAGCACTTCGTAGAGGCTTTTGTGCCGGACGGTCAGCGCTTCGATCGCCTCGGATTGGGAATTCTGAACGTAGCCGTACTGGATTTTTTTGGGGATGCGGGATTCGAAGTTCTCTTCAAACCCCGACTTGACCTCGATGAGGGGATTGTTTTCGACAAACGGCGCCATCGCTTCGCCCAGGTCGCTGAGGCTCGAATGAAGAATCGGGAGCCAGTTGCGAAGCGTATTGGAAAGCTTGTTTTTAAGCTCGACGTTTGTTTTTACCCGTAACATGCGCGGTTAGAACTTGAACGATTCACCGAGATAGTGTTGACGCACGTCGCTGTTATGGGCGATTTCGTCGCTGGTACCCGACGCCAGAAGGGTCCCGTTTTTGATGACGTAGGCGCGGTCGCAGACCGCGAGGGTCTCACGGACGTTATGGTCGGTGATCAACACCCCGATCCCGAATTCGACAAGCTGGGAAATAACGCTCTGAATATCCATCACCGCGATCGGGTCGACCCCCGCAAACGGTTCGTCCAGAAGCAGAAATCGGGGTTTATTGACCAGTGCGCGGGCGATCTCTGCCCGTCGGCGCTCGCCGCCTGAGAGGTTGATCCCCCGGCGGTTTCGGATCGGCTCGATGTTGAACATCTCCAGCAGCTCTTCGATCCGCTTTTCCTGCGTCTGAGGATCGAGTTTCCCCGCCTGGGCCGCAATAATCAGATTTTCCTCAACGGTAAGGTCCTTGAATATAGAGGCTTCCTGCGGCAGATAGCCGATTCCCATTTTGGAACGCTGGTGGAGCGGAAGGTCCGAGACGTCGGCACCGTCGATGAATACTTTCCCTTCCGTCGCTTCGACGAGGCCGCAGATCATGTAAAACGTCGTCGTTTTTCCGGCGCCGTTGGGCCCCAGCAGTCCGACGACCTCGCCTGTGCGCAGCTCCATGCTGATCCCCCGGACGATTTCGTGTTTTTTGATCGTTTTGACCAGACGGTCGACTTTTAATTCATGCACGGTACACCTCATAACATCGCGACGTTTCGCCGCATTTAGTAATTTTGACGATCACGGTATCCAAACCGCTCCGTTTAAGCCATCCGACCAACGTATCATCACCCCATTCGACGAGATGATACCCCGGTTTTTCGAGCTCTTCCATCATTCCAAGGCTCAAAAATTTTTCAAACCCGTAGTTGTACAGATCGTAATGGTACAGTTTGTCCCCGTACATCTGCTGCAGCGAAAACGTCGGCGACGTAACCGCATCTTCCATCCCCAAATAGCGGGCAAACGCCTGCGTCAGGGTCGTTTTTCCGCTCGAGAGGTCGCCGCGCAGGATCACGATCCCGCCGCCCGGGAGTTCACCCGCGATCTGAGCGCACAATTCTTCCAGCCGGTCCAGAGGGTATTCGTTCATAGCTTTGAGGATACGTCCGCGATCTGGGCCAGTTTGGCCGCCGCTTTTCCGCTGAATAGCGCGTCACGGGCGATTTCAAGCCCCTCTTGCGCGTCACGTGCCATCCCCTCGGCGATAAGGGCGTAGGCGGCGTTGATCAGCACCATATCGCGCTGCGCATCGGTAGCACGGTTATGGAGAATATCGGTCAAAATCTTCGCATTGAGTGCCGCGTCGCCGCCTAAAATAGCTTCAAAAGGGGCTTTTTTGATCCCCAGCGCTTCGGGATCGATTTCGAAATAATCGATTTTTCCGCCGCGAAGGTGCGCGGCGTAGGTGATATCGCTGATGCTCACCTCGTCCATCCGCTCGCGCGAGCTCACCACGATCGCCGATTTCATCCCCAGTTCGCGTGCCGCTTCGGCCATTTTGGGGACGAATACCTCATCGAAAACACCCAGCAGGATTTTCGAGAGGCCGACGGGATTGGTGAGGGGACCGAGAATGTTAAAAACCGTCTTCTCCGGGATCGAACGGCGGATCGGCATGATAAATTTCATGGCGGGATGGTGATACTGGGCGAACAGGAACGTAAACCCGGTCTCTTCAAGAAGCTCGGCACTTTTCTCCAGGCTAAGGTCGAGTTTGACACCCAGTGTTTCGAGGACGTCGGCGCTTCCCGATTTGGAAGTGATCGAACGGTTCCCGTGTTTGGCGACAAACGCCCCGCATGCGGCGAGAAGGATCGAAACGGTGGAGCTGACGTTAAAACTTCCGCTTTTATCACCTCCCGTTCCGACGACGTCGATCAGTTTCTCTTTGAGCTCGGCCGAAACGTCCAGCGCGAGGGCGTGGCGCTTCATCACTTCCGCAGCCGTCGCGATCATAGCGGGCGATGTCGCGTCGTTCAGCGTCAGCGAAAGGAGGAAATCGCGCATCTCCTCGTCGCTGAGGCGGTGTTCGAAGAGCGCTTCGAAATCGCTTTTCATGGGGTTCATGAGAGTTCCTTGACATAGAGGTTTTGAGCCGATTTCGGCGTCGATTTGACCGTCGGTATCGCGAGGACTTCATAACGCATCTGTTTGTCGAGGTAGACCAGCGTGATAATATCGCCGACGATCACGTTTTTGGACGCTTTGACCGCTTTGGAGTTGATGTAGACTACCCCTTCGGCGATCATGTCCTGTGCTACGGCGCGGCGTTTGGTCAGATTGACCGCATTTAAAAATTTGTCAATTCGCAAAAGAGTGATCCGTATGCTTGTATTTGAAGCGTTTATTGTAGGAGATTCAAACTAAAAGGGAGGTAAGAGCGCAAAAAATGTTCCACTTCCTCCCCCGAGGGGTCGCGCCATTATTCCACGTTGGGAAGATAGAGCCCGTCGATATGCTCGGCGCCCCCTTCGACGTTTTCGAACCACTCCAGAAAAGCCGCGGCGTTCCCGCCCCGAAAAAGCGAACCGTGCTGGGGAGCGATCGTATCGACCTCATAACGTCTCACTTCGCGGACCCACGCCCGGCAAAAAACGTTCGACGCCATGTAACGGCGATGGAAGCTCTCCAGGAACGGACGGTGGCTTTCGAAATCGTCCACCCGCTTGTTCAGGTTCTGAGGCGAAAGGATCGCAGCACCGATGTCCCCCGAAAAGAGGATTTTCGAACGGCTGTCGTAAAGCGAAAAGTTACCCGGGCTGTGAAGGAAATGGGCCGGGATAAACTGAATGAAACCGTCCTTGAACGGGACCCGTCCTCCGTGGTCTGGCAGTGCGATGATCCGTGAGGAATCGGTCAGCCCGTAATGGCTCATGAAACGGCTCCAAAGCCCCGAAATAACGAGTTGTGCGCTCGTAGCGACGCTCCATTCCGCAATTGCCCCCGCAACGTCGGGGTCCTGGTGCGAAAAGAAAATGTATTTAATCTTCCTGGGATCGATGTGGCGGGCAACGGCGTCGTAGAGTTCGGTGAAAATCGCCCCGCTCCCCGGATCGATCAATACCGCGCTATCCCCCTGGACGATCAGAAACTGGTTGACCGACAGTGAGTTTTCTTCCTGCTCTTCGTCTTCGAGGCTGAACATAACGCATTTGTGCGTCCCCTCTTCGAATAATACGGTTTCTTTATTCATTTTGTCTCTCCTTGAATTCCCGAATTAACTGCATCTGCCGTTTGGCGATATAGTCGATGAGTTCTTTATGGTGGCGGCCCCGAAGCTCATAGGTAAAAACCGCTTCGTACTGATGGTAGAGTTCCCCGATCCGGTAGACTTCCGCTTCGGTGTTGATGATGATCGGTTTGAGCGGCGGTGCCCCAAGGACGAAATCGAGGATCACTTTCGATCCGGCCTGAAACCCCGCCGGGAGAGAGGCCAGGATCAAACGCATCGCTTTGATCGAAATATCGGCGATCTGGATCTCCGTTTCGAATTTTCGCCCCTGGAACAGCAGCGTCGCTTTCGCCTCCGCATCGGGGGGGACGCGGATATACTGCCGCCGGGTCGGGCTGGTGGTCGTCATCCGGCATTCGCCCAGCTTGACCGTCATCCGGTCGAAATTAAACCGCAGCAGATCGGTCGACACGATGAACATCGGGAAAATGTCCGAAACGAGGACCACGCGGCGCTCAAACTGCATCGCCTTGAGCTGCATGAAGGTGGTTTTGATCCAGACGTAATTGTCATCAAGTCCGTCGATCACGCCGTCGTTGGTAATGCTGAGCCCTTTGTAAAGGTTGTGGATCTTGATTTTGGCGTTATTGCGTTTGGCCATTTCCAGCAAACCGTGCAAAATCCGTTTGTCTTTTTGGATCGACTCTTTTTCTGCGGCGCTCGGATCGAAGAGTTTGAGCAAATTGAGTTCGGTCACGTCGTTGAGCGAAAGAATATAGTAGTCCTCTTTGTCGGGGATCGCCTGCATGTTTAGGACGAAGTGGTGGCTGTTCCCCTCGGCGTCGGCGATTTTGACGTTAAAGAGTTTGCCCGGGCGGTTTTTGGCCTCTTTGAGCCATTCGATCTTGTCGTGGTTGTACAAAAAACCGCTGTGTTCGAGCAACAGATCCCCGAAATTGAGAAAACGCCGGCCGAACTCCTCGACGCTCGAGGCTCCGAAAAAATCCAGGCAGGGCTGGTTGGCCATCACGACCGTTTCGCGGTGCAGCAGCAAAATCAGGTTGTGCTGGTAGTTGAAGATGTTTTGCAGGTAGGTGTTGAAAAGACGCTGGTGCATCTGAAGCCGCAGTTCCCGAGCACACCGCACCAGTACATCGACGAGGCTCTGCACCGTGATCGGTTTGACGATGTAATCGAACGCCCCCAGCCGGATCGCTTCGTGAAGAAGGGCTTTGTCGTCATGCGAAGAGGTAAAGATGATCTTGACCGAAGGATCGATCGCCGTAATATTTTTGGCGAGTTTGAGTCCCTCAAGAAGCGGCGTTTTGATGTCGGCGACAACGATGGCCGGGCGGTAGCGTTCGTAGAGGTCCAGAGCCTCGGTCGCATCGCACGTCGCGTAGACGGTGTCGAAGATGTTTTTGAACAAGGCGGAAGCCTGCGCGTTCAGCGCGGAATTTTCCTCGACGTAGAGCAGAGGGTAGTTGTGCAGCGCTTTGCGGAGTTTTTTCAATACGTCCGGATCTACCATCGCTCCCTTTCGCCCCTTGCCGTTCTAATAGCAGATTTTCGCTTCTAACTCGCAAAACCGCTTTTGAAGGTATCTTTCGCGACAACGATCTGTTTTTGTTTCTCTTTGCGCGTCGTATCTTTTTCGACGAAGATTTTTTGACGCGTTTGAGGGTCCATCTCGGTGTAATACATCACCGCCGAATAGGTTCCGGGAGTCGGAGTGAACACCTGCGCCTGTTCGGGGTTCATCTTCAATTCCTGCGTCGTGAAACGCTTGAGGTCGTGCATGTCTTTTTCGGTACATCCGGGGTGTGCCGCGATCAGGTAATAGGTCAAAAACTGGTTTTTCCCCTCTTCGCGGTTGAGGCGCTCGTAGAGTTTTTTGAAATCGACGAGGGTCTGTTTACCCGGTTTGTTCATCAGGTGCAGCACGTGGGGCGACGTGTGCTCGGGAGCCACTTTCATCTGCCCCGAAATATGGTGGCGCACCATCTCTTTGAGGTACTCGTACCCCTGGCGTTTGTCCTCGTTGATCAGATCGTAACGTACCCCCGAGGCGACGAACGCTTTTTTGATCCCCCGAACTTCCCTCAGACGGCGCAGGAGGTTGATGACCCGGGTGTGGTCGACCTTCATTTTCTTGCACAGGTGGGTGTCGTCGACGCAGCGCTGATGATCGCAGGTGCCGTGTTTGAGCTTTTTGGAACACTCGTAGCCGTACATATTCGCAGTCGGTCCCCCGACGTCGCTGATGATCCCTTTGAAATCCTTATACTCGGTGAACTGCTTCGCCTCGGAGAGGATCGATTCTTCGCTGCGGGTACGGATGGTACGCCCCTGATGGACCCCGATCGCGCAGAAGTTGCACTCCCCCCAACACCCCTGATGGGTCATGATGGAGAACTTGATCGTTTCAAGACACTTCACGCCCCCCTGTGGGCGGTGATAGGGATGGAGCTCGCGGGTAAAAGGGAGTGCGGAGACGGCATCCATCTCGCTCTCATCAAGATAATCGGCGGGAGGGTTCTGGATCGCGTAGCGGCCGTCCACCTCCTGACACAGCCCCTTGGCCGAAATGGGGTCGTTGTTGTCGTAAAACAGATCAAACAGATCGATATAGCGCTCTTTGTTATCGAGGCATTCCTGGTGTGAGGGAAGCGTCAGATACCCTTCGACGGGGGTTTTTGCGATATAGCACAATCCACGTATATCGTGTGGCGACTCGCCGCGCTCGAGCCGTTTGGGCAGCTCGATGATGGCCCCCTCCCCCATCCCGTAAATCAGGTAATCGGCTTTGGAATCAAACAGGATCGGCTTACGGAGTTTGTTGGACCAGTAATCGTAATGGGTGACGCGGCGCAGGCTCGCCTCGATCCCCCCCAGCACGATGGGAACGGTGTTTTTGAAATGTTTTCGGATCAGGTTGGTGTAGACCAGTGTCGCGCGGTCGGGACGGGCGTTATTGACCCCGCCGGGGGTGTAATCGTCGCTTTTGCGGAATTTTTTGGTGGCGGTGTAGTTAGCCACCATCGAATCGACGCTCCCGCCGCTCACCCCCCAAAAAAGGCGCGGCTCTCCCAGCCGCATAATGTCGTCGGTCGCGATGTCGGGCTGTCCGATGATCCCGACGCGATACCCTTCCCTCTCCAGTATCCGTCCGACCACCGCGACGCCGATAAACGGCGAATCAATGTAGGCGTCGCCGCTGATGAGGATGACGTCGCACTGCTCCCAGCCGCGCGCATCCATTTCGGCACGGGTGGTGGGGAGATAACGGAGGGTTTCGGGGGTTACTTTCATAACGCGATTGTACGGCGCATACTCTTACAAAGAGGTTCAAGCTACGTTATAATCTTCGAATGGAAAATAATCTGAACCAAGAGATCATCGAGCATCTCATGCACCCCCGCAATTACGGCCCGCTCGAAAATCCCACCGGAGTGGGCGTCGGACACTCCGAGCAAAGCGGCGAATTCGTTATTCTCTACCTTGACTGCGAGGGGGAAATCATCCGAAATATCGGCTATGCGACCAACGGCTGCCACGACACGGTCGTACTGGGATCGATGTTTACCGAAATGGTCAAAGGCGAAAGTCTTGAATACGCCGCCAAGGCCGCCGAAAAACTGCGCGAAAAGGTCGCACAGGGGCCTCTCAAACAACAATCGTGCGCCCATATGGTCCTCACGGCGTTCGACGCCGCGCAAATCCATCAACGGCACAGACGCGAAGGGTCGAGCGAAGAACTCCACGCGATCGAGATCGCTATGGAATGCGAGGTGGAACCGTGATGGACGCCGAACTCTTCCGCGCTAAACACCAGCTGTGGCTGCGCCTGGCATTTCTCTCGTTCGCCGCACCCGATCCGCAGATCAAAAGCCGCCTTTATGAATTTTCCCAAATCGAGTTCCGCCACCTCAAATGGCTCTCTCAACACCTCTACGATGCCTCAGCCCCTTACGATTACGGCCGTGACAAAACATTCGGGATCGAATTTAGTACCCTCCGCGATGGAGTGGATGCCTCACTGGCCGAGCTCCAAACGCTCGACACCCTCTACGACGGTTCCCTGCTCTGCGAGCGGATGCGCCGGGATGAACGCTATTTTCAGGGCGTTATCGAGGGATACCGCCCTCTTTCCCTCGATATCGCCGGGGCATTCGACCGCCGCCGTGTCTGGAGCGATGCACCGCTGGATCGGGCACAAACCGACGCCCTGAGCCTTTTTTTGTTCGAAGAGCTGTACAAGGAATACGAGCTGATCCTGATCTATCTCTATCGTCTCGTACGGGCGGGGAGCGCGATACAGAGCTCTTCGTTCACCGATCTCATCGACGAATCCCATTTCCACCTCCGATCGTTCGGCGAAATAATGGCGAAAATGGGGATTCTGGCGTTACCGAGGGAACTGCATCCACGCACATATGTGATCGAGGACATGGAGAAGTTCCTCCGCAACGGGATCGTCGAAGAAGAAAACGCCAAAGAAGAGTGCCGCCGCCTCTCCGAAGCGGTAACGGATGAAAAACTCTCGGCGTTCTTCGAGTTCATCAATTACCAGGAGAGCTACCACATTGAGATCATGAAAAAACTGTTAGAGGAGAGATTATGGAACAATTAAATACGACGGGAATGGACCTCGTGCTGATGGTCGCGATGATCGCGATCATGGGATTCGTCCTCACGCGCAAAAAAAAATAGCGCGAACGTTTAAAAATAGGTTTCGCCGAGCTCTTTGAGCCGGGCGTATATCCGGTCGAAATCGGTTGAATAGACCCGCGTATGCGCGGTCGAAGTGATAAAATTCGTATCCCTCTCCCAACGCGGAACGAGGTGCAGATGGATGTGTTCGGCGATCCCGGCACCTCCCGCCTTCCCCAGGTTCATTCCCAGATTAACCCCGTGTGCCCCGAACCCTTCCTTGAGCATCCGAACCCCTTTTTGGGCCAGCGCCGTGATGTGAAGCCATGCCTGCGGGTCAAGTGCTTCGAGGGCGTCGGTGTGGATGTGGGGGATGATCATGAAATGGCCCGGAGTATAGGGGTAGCGGTTCATCACCACAAAACAGTGCTCGTCACGGTGCAGGACATGCAGCTGCGCGTCATCGTCCGGGTGGGCGCTGATGTGACAGAAAACGCACCCCTCGATCTTTTCGCCCGAAACGTATTCGGTCCGCCACGGGGCGTACAAAATCTCTTGCATGGTTTCCCTTTCGCCCCGAGAGCGGGTCAGATAAAATTCGGCGCGTCGTTGGCGAAGAGGATGATATCGCCCGCGCGGGTCACTTCACCCAGCGTTTTGACCATCTGCGATTTGTCGGCAAGCATGATTTTCTGCGGCACTCTCAGCTCTTTGTCAAACTGGGCGGCATTAAGCTGGCCGGTGATAATCGCAATATCGAACACGCCGTTGATCGCGCCGATGAGCTGCGAATTCAGCTCCTCGGTGCTCTCCACCAGCCCCGGCGTCACGATCACCTTGCGCCCGGTATGGAGCGAACACAGCCGGATCCCCTCAAGCATCCCGTCAATATTGCCGTTATACCCGTCGTCAAGGATGATTTTGCCGCCCGCATCGATCCGTTCGAGGCGGTGTTCTACACTTTTGAGGGCATTGACCGCCGAAACGATCTCCTGCGCGCTCATCCCGAGTTCTTGCGCAATCAGAATCGCCGCATTGATATTGATCGTCTGGAATCCCCCCAGCACCGATGTATGAAAATGGACCGTTTCGCCACCCAGTTCCATATCGAATGCGGTCCCCTCGAGCGTGGCGTTAAGGTTTTGGATTTCATTGCCGAAAAACGTCACTTTTTCATGCGGCTCGTCGGTCACCGAAGTGTGGACAAAAGCCCGTTTGAGCCGATCGGAATGGATAATCTCGAGTTTGGTCCGTTTGATCCGTTCGAGGGTTTTGAAATACTCCAGGTGCTGCGGCCCCACCTTTCCGACCACGACGATCTGGGGATGCAGCAGCTGCGCGATCGCGTAGATATCGCCCACTTCCCGTGCTCCCGCTTCGCACACGTACACCTGCGTGTCGGAAGGGAGCGACTCGTTGACGTCACGGATGATCCCGCCGAGGGTATTGACGCTGCGCGGCGTCGCGTAAACGTTGAACTTCGTCCCCAAAACCTGCGCAATGAAGTTTTTCATCGACGTTTTCCCGTAACTCCCCGTTACGCAGACGATGGTGAGATCCTTCATCGAGGCGATTTTCTGCTTGGCCTGTTTTTTGTACGCCAGGAAAAGGAACTTTTCAGCCCCGCCGGAAAGGAGGTATGCCGCAACCAGCGGCATCAGAACGCTGTAGGTCTCTCCCCATCCCTTGAGCGCGATCATCAGGTTCACCAGCAGGGTCAACGACCCCAGCAGGATCAAAAACCGTTTGACGCGCCAGGTAAGGACGAGCTTTTTATCCAGCTTGCGGTGCCAGAGGATCAGCGAAGGGAGGACGATCAGGAAGAAAATCGCACTGAAATACTCCGACGCGACGTAATACAGAACAAACGGCACAAAGAAATAAAGAGCGTGCCACCAGCTCTTGTGATGGCGGAAAACCACCCGTTCGATTTTGTAGTCGTACCACTGGAGATTGGTAATGAGATACCATCCCAGTGCCATGACGAAGAAAAAATTGGTGACGAAGTCCAGAAGATGCAGGATATCCATTGTACGTCAGTGCTCCAGTGTTTTGAGGAATGTGATTTCGATCTCTTTGGAGACCGTCGCGCTCTGTTCCAGGAAGAAATAGTGATCGCCGTCGAACTCGACGACTTTCGATCCGGGGATCAATTCGGCAATTTTATGGGCCGTCCACAACGGGGTCGCGGTGTCCTGACGGCCGAAGCACAGGAGCGCTTTGCCGCTAAAGGAGCGGAACGCGTCGGTGAAGTCTTCGTTGACAACCCGCTTGAAGGTCTCGTACATCGGTTCAGAGAGCCCCTGCGCGTCGGGTGCGACGAAGAAACGGCGCAGACCCGCAAGCCCGCTGAATTTGAGCAGTTTGAACAGGGCGATTTTGGCCCGTACTTTAAACGGTTTGGGGACGGGAATCCCCGCCGACGCGACGAGAACGAGCATGTCGGGGTTAAGAAGCGTCGCCACTTTCCCGCCGAACGAATGGCCGACGATGATCGTTTTGGAGACGTTGATCTGTGAAATGAACGACTCGAGGATGTTGGCGTAGTCTTCGGTATCAAGGGACATGTTGCAGGTGCTGTTCCCGAATCCGGGCATGTCGATGTAGACATGCCGGAACTGCCGCAAATGGTTCCCGAAAGCGTGCTTCATCAGATTTTTATGCGATCCCCACCCGTGAAGAAAGATAATGTCGTAGTGGGCTGAGGGATTGAGTATCTCGTAACTGATCGAAAACGTGTGATTCTTATACTGGACCGACTTGAGTGCCACTTATTTCCCTTTGGCCTGAGAAATCGAGTGGATGTAATCGTATTTTACGCGGATGGCGCGTTTATCGGGAAGCGATCCGAGGAGTTTCTGCACCGCACCCTGGAAATCGTCGAACAGGTAGTTGGCCATCGATCCGGGGATCGGATTGATCTCGTTGAGATAAACTTCCCCTTCGATCTCGAAGAAATCGCAGCGGATCAACGCCCCTTCGAACAAAGGGAGATAGATGGCCGCAAACGCTTCACGCAGATGTGCGACCAGTTTTTCGTGGACGTCCGCTTCGGCTACCGTACCGCTGCGCGAGAAATCGAGGTATTTTTTCTCAAAATCGAGGAAATCGGCCTTTTGGGGTTCTTCGACGATCGAATAGGTAATCTCGCCCCGGGCGGCAAAACCGGCGAGGTTGTACTCTTTGACTCCTGCGATGAACGGCTCGATCAAAACGGTATCGTCGAATTCGAACGCGACGTCGAGGGCATAATCGAGCTCGCCCGCTTCGCGTACGACGCTCACCCCGATCGAACTGCCCAAACGGGCCGGTTTGACGATGAAAGGATACGCCGTCGAGACGCTGCGCGCGCCGTCCTTCCGGAGGATTTCGTAGGGGAGCGTTTTGACACCCAGCGACGCGGCCAGCCATTTTGTGTAGACCTTGTCGAAACTGAGCATCGAAGCCTCTTTACGCGGACCGATGAAAGGGATTCCGTAGAAATCGAGCATCGCCGCGAGAGTGCCGTCTTCGCCGTCCCCGCCGTGGATCAGGTTGAGCACCGGCATGTCATGCTTGGTCGATCCGAACAGCGAGCGTTGTTCAAATCCGCCGTTGGTCATACTCAGTTTGGGCATTTTGCGGTGCTCGCCGCGCGAAAACGTAACCGCTTTCATTTTGGACGGTTCGATCAGGTAGAACGTATGATCCTGATCGCAAAAAATGAACCGCAAATCGAACGCCCCGAGTTTCTCTTTGACCGTTATGGCACTGACGATACTGATTTCATGTTCAAAACTGGCTCCGCCGAAAAGAATGGCTAATTTCAATGGATATTCCTTTTTGTGTTAAAGTTTTTGAAGCTGTTTCAACGCCTCTTTGACCAGCGTTGCGGTATCGTTCGCTAACGATCCGCTCAATGCTTTGGCGATTTGTTCTTTTTTGAAGCCCAAAGACTCCAATGCCATCGTCGCCTCGCTCACCGCCGTATTGGCCGTCGTTGTGTTTCCCAGCAATACGGCGTCGAAACCGGCCAGCTCCACCATAATCCGTCCCGCACTTTTGGGACCGATGCCGGGAACTTTTTTGAGCGCGTTGATATCTTTGGATGAAATAATACCCGCAAACTGCTCCGGCGTAAAGGTCGAACAGATGGCAAGAGACGCTTTCGGACCGATTCCGTTGATTTTTAGCATCCCTTCGAACAGGATTTTTTCGCTTTTTTGGGTGAAACCGTAAAGCTGCTGAGCGTCTTCGCGGATAATGTGGCTGATGTGCAATCGCGCCCGGTCGTGGCTGATCGAGCTGAACGTATGGAGCGAGATGAAAACCTCGTAAATCACGCTGTTGACGTTCAGATGCACCAGCGAGGGTTCTTTGTGTTCAATAATTCCTTCCAATCCGACAATCATTCGGGCATCACCTTAATACTGAATTCTCCGTCCGCGTCCTGGTAGAGTCCCAGGATATTTTCGTCATCTTCGTCATGGGGAACGTAATTGACGTTCATCTGCGGATTGATGAGTTTGAAAATAATCTCGTTGTGGTTGTGCCACCCGTCGTGGTTGATGATACGGGCGTCAAAAATCTCGCTTTGCAGCGCGATATGTTTTTGCGCCAGCCAGTCGTACTGGTCTTCTTTGGTTTTGAGCTCTTCGCGCAGCGCGTCGATTTTCTCTTTCAAATGGACGAATTGCTGGTATTTCTGCACGAATGCGGTCGGAAGTTTCACCCCGTTGCTGCGGTAATGGGCGAGTTTGCGTTTGAGGTCCTCCATCGATGCGGCGTTTTCCTGCCAGATCTGCTCGTACTCCGCCAGCTCTTTTTTGACCTCCTGGATGGTACGTTTGGCCTGTTCCATTTTCTCGTAACGTTCCGAAAGGTTTTCGACCGATTCGTTGATCAGGGGATCGATGACGAACTGATTCTCCCCGCCGACGAGTTTTTTGACCTCGATTTTGCGTGAAGCGGTCATTTTCACATGCGAACCGAGCATTTCGATCGTAATCTCTTTGGCTTTGATTTTCCCCCCGATCGCCTGCGTTATGAAGACTTCGTCGGCTTCGACCGTGCCGTGTTCGAGACGGGTGATGTGTACCGTTTTGCCGTAAGCGGTCCCTTTGTGGATGTTGATGTTGAGCTCTTCGGCACGGATCAGCGCGCTTTGATGCACCTGCCCTTCGACGTCGGCCTTGTTCGCGGTGACTTTGGCGTTGGCACCGACGCTTCCGTCGATGTGGATGACGTTGACCGTTACCTCCATCCCCTGACCGATGGCGTCTTTGAGCGAATCTTTTTCTTTGACGCTGATCGAGACATCCGCATCGAGTTCGGTGTTGATCGAACCGGTCGTTTTAAAACTGATTTCGGTCACTTCCACTTCGGTCTTGATGTCGTACATTCCCCCCTCGAACGTGACGTATCCCCCCGTTTTCGCGCGATATTCGATGCTGTTTGGGGTGTCGACGACCGCGATGTGTTCACCGACCGTAAACGTCGGCTCGTTTTTGACCGTCGGCTCGGGAGGGGTCAGGAACTCGCCCCGGCAATTCCGCCCGTTCTCGCCGATTTTGGGCTTAACGTATTCGATCAAAAGTTCATCGGCCACGGCACTGATGACGTATCCGCGCTTGGCGTAATCGATCCGCCCGTGCTCATCCTGATTTTTCCGTTTGGCTTCGTAGTGAAGGACAAGGGCATCGTTGACCGTCGGAACCGGTTCGTACGCCTGCGCGATCAGATACCGCTCGGGCTTCTCGAACGTATAGGTCCCCTGCACCCGGATTCTGGCGATCAGCTCTTTGAGGTTTTCGGCCATCATCGAATCGAAAACGTTAATCATAAGATGGGCGCGCAGCATTTTTTTCCGTACCGCCTGCAGGAAATCCTGACGGAATCCGTCGTAATATCGGGCGACGCTGCCGGGTTTGATCGTAAGATAGACTTTGCACAGCGTCGGATTCCCGCCGATCGTCATATCGATGGAATCCAGCGGCCCTTTTTCAACGGACTGGAATATCTCGATCTCATGGACCTGTTTGAGTTCGAAGCCCGGATCGAGAAAAAGTTCTTCGGCGATGTCGCGCACCTCGTCGTCGCTCATCTCGTTCCATCCCTCGTGTTCCTTGGCGTCCTTGCGACTGAACGTCTGGGTTTCGAGCAGGTTGAAATCGAGCGTCTGTACGAGACACTGGGCGTTTGCGGCCGTCTGGAGGAGTTCCTTGGCGACGTTCGACGTCCGCACGATAATCGGCTTGAGCTGTGTATCGGAAGGCTGTTCGCCCCCCTCTTTGCTGAACAATGCCATTGCACCGCCTTTTCTAATGTGGCCCTATTTTAATCACATATCGGTTAAAATTGTGTAAAAGTTAAAAAAGGCGCTTCCCGATCCGATGTTCAAATCGATTTTTTCCAATTCGTTCGGCATCCTCATTTCCCGTGTGACCGGGCTCGGACGCGACATCATGATGACTTCGGCGCTGGGTGCCAGCGTCTGGAGCGACGTCTTTTTGATGGCGTTCAAATTCCCCAATCTCTTCCGCCGTATTTTCGCCGAAGGCTCTTTTACCCAGAGTTTCATGCCCTCTTACATCGCATCGAATCAAAAAAGCGTCTTTGCGGTGGCGATCTTCATCCGGTTCATGGCGTTTATCGTCGCACTGTCATTCCTCGTCACCATTTTTCCCGGATTTTTCACCAAACTCCTCGCATGGGACTGGGGAAAAGAGCTGATCGCCCAGACGGCACCGCTCACCGCGATCAATTTCTGGTACCTCGACCTCATCTTCATCGTGACCTTCCTGGGGACGCTGCTGCAGCACAAAGAGCACTTTTTTACGACCGCGTTCTCGACGGTATGGCTCAACATCGCGATGATCGTCGCCCTGATCCTCTTCACCAACTCCGATCCCGCCACCATCGTCTACGCCCTGAGCTTCTCGATCCTCATCGGAGGGCTGCTGCAGGTGGCGACCCATCTCTACGCCATCCGTAAACAGGGGCTGATGAAAATTCTGATCGGGGGGTGGAAATACCGCCGTACCAAAGACGTCAAAGCCGAAGAAAAAAAGTTCAGCTCCCTCTTTTTCCCCTCGGTACTGGGAAACTCCACCGCCCAGATCGCATCGTTCATCGACACGAGCCTCGCGTCGTTCCTCGCCGCCGGGTCGGTATCGTATCTTTTTTACGCCAACCGTATCTTCCAGCTGCCGTTTGCGATCATCGCGCTGGCGATCACGACCGCCCTTTTCCCAAAAATCGCCAAAGCGATCAAAAACGACAACCATACCCTCGCCTATGAGAATCTCCACAAGTCGTTCTGGCTCCTCAGCGCACTGCTCGGGCTCTCGGTACTGGGTGGAATGCTGCTGGCCGAACCGATCATCTGGCTGCTGTTCGAACGGGGGGCCTTCGACATCGAGGACACACGCAACACCGCGGATGTCTTGATGATGTACATGGTGGGGCTTATCCCCTTTGGGCTGGCCAAACTTTTTTCGATGTACCTCTACGCGATGCACAAACATCTGATGGCCGCCAAGATTGCCGTTATCTCGCTCGTGGTCAACGTCATTTTCTCGGTTATACTGATGCAGTCGATGGGAGCGGCGGGACTCGCTCTGGCCGGAAGCATCGGCGGTGCGGTGCAGATGATCCTCACCGTCCGCGAAGTCGGATGGAAACTCTTTTTCGACCTCCTCAAAAGCCGTTACAGCCTCTATTTTGTTGCGGGAACGGCGGCATTCGGAGCGGCATTCTACGCCTTAAACGACTTTTTGATACACTTGATCCGATAAAACGACAGGATTTTCATGACTATCTACGACAGCGTTCAGAAAACAAAACTTCGATTTGAACCCCAAGTAGAGGGAAAAGTTTCCCTCTACGTCTGCGGCCCCACCGTTTATGACGACGCCCACCTTGGGCATGCGAAAAGCGCCCTCGTCTTTGACCTGCTGCGCCGCGTCCTGGAGGCCGAAGGGTACGAGGTGACATTCGCCCGCAACATCACCGACATCGACGATAAAATCATCAACAAGGCGATCGAATCGGGGCTCTCCACCGCCGAAATCGCCGAGCGCTACACCCAAGCGTACCATCGTGATATGGCTTCTATCGGCGTGCGTCCCCCTACCCTCGAACCCAAAGCGACCGAATCGATCGGTGCGATGAGCGCGATGATCCAAAAACTGCTCGACACCGGCCACGCCTACCGGATCGCCAACGGCGACATCTACTTCGACACTCAAAGCGACGGGGGCTATCTTTCCCTCTCCAACCGCCAAAGCAGCGAGAACGTCAGTCGCGTCGAAAAAGTAAGCGAAAAGCGCCACGAAGCCGATTTTGCCCTCTGGAAAGCGGTAAACGACGGAGGCGTCGCGTTCGATTCCCCTTTCGGTCCCGGACGCCCCGGATGGCACCTGGAGTGTTCGGCGATGATCGAATCCTACCTTGCCCGCGAAGGGACCCCCTACGCGATCGACATCCACGGCGGCGGGGCGGATCTCCTCTTTCCCCACCATGAGAACGAAGCGGCGCAAACCCGCTGCGCCACCAACCGCGAGCTCGCCCGCTACTGGATGCACAACGGCTTTGTGACGATCGGCGGGGAAAAAATGTCCAAAAGCCTCGGAAACAGCTTTTTCCTCAAAGATGCGCTACGCGCCTATAACGGGGAAGTGATCCGTTTTTATCTCCTCAGCACCCACTACCGCGGCGATTTCAACTTCAACGAAGAGGACCTTATCGCGGCGAAAAAACGGCTCGACCGTCTCTACCGTCTCAAAAAGCGGCTCTTCGGGATGAGCGGCGCGGCATCGAACGCCGCGTTCAAATCCGCCCTGCTCGAAGCGCTGGGAGACGATCTCAACGTTTCAAAGGCTTACGCCCTCATCGACGAGCTGATCGCCGCGGCAAACGAAAAGCTCGACACCGATCCAAAAGACAAAGCCTACCGGCAGAACCTCCTGGGATCGCTTGCGGTGATCGAAGAGGTGATGGGGTTCGGGGCTCAGAATCCGTACGAGTATTTCCAGTTCGGCCTTGACGAAGCGACGAAAGCGAAAATAGACGCACTGATCGAGCGGCGCGGCGAAGCCAAAAAAATCAAGGATTTTACCGCTTCCGACGCGATCCGCGACGAGCTGGTCGCGATGGGGGTGATGATCATGGATACCCCCTCGGGGACCTTCTGGGAGATGCAGGGGTGAAATTCAACGAAATCTATAAACGGTACTGGCCCTACATCAAAGGGTACAAATTCCAGTACGCGATGGTCCTCATCGGTATTTTGCTCACGGTCACCGCGACCGCGGGGACGGCCCACATCATGCAGCCGTTGATGGACAACATGTTCATCAAAAAAGAACCCCACATGCTCTACGTCATTCCTGCCCTGCTGGTCGGAATCTACGTCATCAAATCGATCGGCCGCTATCTGCAGTCGGTCTACAATACCCATATCGGTCTTCACATCGTCTCGCGGCTGCGCGAAGACCTGCTGGACAAAATGGTGCGGATGGACATGCAGTTTCTTTACACGAACCGCAGCGGGGAGCTGATCTCGCGCATCACCAACGACATCTCCCGCATCCAGTATTTCGTCTCGACGATGATGCCCGAACTGATCCGCGAAAGCCTCACCGTCGTCGCGCTGGTGGTCTACGTCGTCTATCTCAACGCGACGCTGGCGTTTTGGGCGCTGTTCGTCATGCCCCTCATCATCGTCCCGCTGCTGAAAATCACCAAACGGCTCAAACGCCTCTCCCACCGTTCCCAGGAGAAAAACGCCGACGTCATCACCCGGCTGACCGAAGTGTTCAACAACAGCGAAATCATCAAGGCCAACGCGACCGAAGAGTACGAAATGGGGCGTTTCCGCGATGAGAACGACCGCTTTTTCAAACTGAACATGAAAGCCGTCTACACCGGAGAACTCGTCTCTCCCTTGATGGAGATGATCGCCGCGACCGGTCTGGCGTGCGTCATCTTCGTCGGGGGGCAGCAGGTCTATTCGGGGGCGATGAGCGTCGGAGAGTTTACCGCGTTCCTGACGGCGGTGGGGCTGGTATTTCAGCCGCTTCGCCGGGTCAGCGCGATCTATAGCCGTATCCAGGATGCCCAGGCCGCGAGCGAGCGGGTTTTTGCGGTTTTCGATCTTGACAATGCAATCAAGGACGGGGATACGGAACTTCGCGAACCGATCCGCGACATCCGCTTCGAGAACGTGACGCTCCGCTTCGGTGAGAAAACGGCCCTCAGCGGCTTGAACCTCGACGTCCGCTCCGGAGAAAACATCGCACTTGTGGGTCAGAGCGGAGGGGGAAAAAGTTCGCTTGTCAACCTCCTGCTGCGATTTTACGATCCGGACGAGGGGAACGTTTACCTCAACGGCCGGAACCTGCGCGACTACACCCAGCATTCCCTGCGTTCGCAGATCGCGTCGGTATCGCAGCGGGTCTATATTTTCCAGGACACCCTCGCCGCAAACGTCGCCTACGGCAGCGAAATAGACGAAACACGTGTCCGGGAGGCGCTGCGAACGGCGGACGCCCTCGAATTTGCCGAATCACTTCCCGAGGGGATCCATACGATGATGATGGAGTTCGGTTCCAACCTCTCGGGCGGACAGCGTCAGCGGATCGCGATCGCACGGGCCGTTTACAAGCATGCCTCGCTGCTGATCCTCGACGAGGCGACGAGTGCGCTGGACAACGAAAGCGAAAAACGGATCCAAAAAGCGCTTGCGAACTATACGAAAGACAAGATCACGATAACGATCGCCCACCGGCTCAGCACCGTCGAAGACGCCGACGCGATCCTCTATTTCGAAGAGGGACGGATCATAGCACGCGGTACCCATGCAGAGCTTCTGGAAAGCTCCGAAAACTACCGCCGGCTTGCGGGAAAAATGGAAGAATAAACACGGGTTAACACGAGTTTGTGTATAATCCCGATAACTTTAAATCGGCGGAGACGGCATGTTTGATTACGAATCTTTGAAACCCTGGCTTTTTAAACTTCAACCCGAAAGCGCCCATACTCTTGCGGCCGTCGTACTCCGCGGAGCAAGTTTCTGCCCTCCTCTTTTCAACGGGTGGACCGCCAAACATTTTATCACCCACCCTTCCTTGAAACAGGAACTCTTCGGCCGTACGTTTCTCAATCCCGTAGGCCTCGCAGCGGGATTCGACAAAAACGCGACGATGTTCCACGGCGTCCAGGCGATGGGATTCGGTTTCACCGAAATCGGCACCCTCACCCCCAAACCGCAGGAAGGGAACCCGCGCCCGCGGCTGTGGCGCCACATCGAAGAAGAGTCGCTCCAAAACGCGATGGGATTTAACAACGACGGTCTCTTCCGCATCAGCCACCGCCTCAAAAACATTTATCCCTTCAGCACCCCCATCGGGGTCAACATCGGGAAAAACAAAATCACCCCCGAAGAGAATGCCCTGCGCGACTATACGACCCTGATCAAAGCGTTGCACCCCTACGCCGATTACATGGTCATCAACATCTCCTCGCCGAACACCCCGGGGCTCCGCGACCTCCAAAACGAGGAGTTCATTACCCGCCTCTTCGCCGAAGCCAAATCGCTCACGTCCAAGCCGATCCTTCTCAAAATCGCCCCCGACATGTCCGAAGACCAGGCCGTTTCGCTGTGCGCACACGCGGTCGAGAGCGGGGCTGACGGGATCATCGCCACGAACACGACGATCGACTATTCCCTCGTCGCCGAACCCGAAGAGATCGGCGGTCTGAGCGGTGAAGTGCTCCGCGAACGGAGCTTTTACATTTTCGACGCGATCGCGCGCGAACTCTTCGGCAAAACGACCCTCATCAGCGTCGGCGGCATCAGCACTCCCGAAGAGGCGTACCGCCGCATCCGCGCCGGGGCGTCTTTGGTCCAACTCTACAGCGCCCTCGTTTTCAAAGGACCCGAAGTGGTCGAAGAGATCAACAGCGGCCTGATCGATCTGATCGCAAGCGACGGCTACGCCTCGATCACCGAAGCAATCGGTGCGGATCGGCGATGAGACTTCTCGTCGCGACACTTTTCACGATAGGAACCCTAATGGCATCATCCCTTCCCCGCTACGAAACGCGGACGCTTCCCAACGGACTACAGGTCGTCGCCATCCCGATGGACAACGGCACCAACGTCATCTCGACCGATATTTTTTACAAAGTCGGAAGCCGTAACGAAGTGATGGGGAAGAGCGGGATAGCCCACATGCTCGAACACATGAACTTCAAATCGACGAAAAACCTCAAAGCCGGGGAATTCGACGAAGAGGTTAAAAGCATCGGGGGGCTCAACAACGCCTCGACGGGGTTTGATTTCACCCACTATTACATCAAGTCCAGTTCAGATAACCTTCCCAAGTCGTTGTCCCTTTTCGCCGAACTGATGCAGAACCTCAACCTCAAAGACGACGAGTTCCAGCCTGAACGCAACGTCGTCGCCGAAGAACGGCGCTGGCGCACCGACAACAACCCGATGGGGTATCTGTATTTCCGGCTGTTCAATACCGCTTACGTGTACCACCCCTACCATTGGACGCCGATCGGCTTCATGAACGACATCCAGACGTGGAGCCTCGAAGACATTAAAAATTTTCACGAGACCTATTACCAGCCCTCGAATGCGATTCTTCTCGTCACGGGCGATATCGAGCCTGCCAAAGTCTTCGCGGAGGCCGAAAAACATTTCGGTTCCATCACCAACGCCCGCACCGTCCCTTCGGTCAAGACGGTCGAACCCGTCCAGGACGGGGCGCGCCGCGTCGAGGTGCACAAGGAGAGCGAAGTGGAGATGCTCGCCCTCTCCTTTCCGATCCCCGACTTCCGCCATGCCGACCAGCCCAAACTTTCGGCGCTCAGCGAACTGCTCAGTTCGGGGAAAAGTTCGCGTCTCAACCGTATCCTCGTCGACGAAAAACGGCTCGTCAACCAGATCTACGCCTATAACATGGAGACGATCGATCCGGGTGTTTTTCTCTTCCTCGCCGTCTGCAACAACGGCGTCAAAGCCGAAAGCGTCGAAAAAGAGATATGGACGATCATCAAAGAGCTCCAAAAAACTCCTGTCGCCAAAGCCGAACTCGACAAGATCAAAATCAACACCAAAGCCGACTTCATCTATTCCCTCGAGAGTTCGACGTCGGTCGCGGACCTTTTCGGAAGCTATCTCGCCCGAGGCGACCTCGCGCCGCTGGAACGCTACGAAGCGACGATCGAATCACTCGAACCGTCCGACATCCAGTCGGTTGCCAAAACCTATCTTATACCTGAAAAATCAACCACACTTATTTTGAGAAAAGGGCAGAAATGAACATCGTAACCGGAAGCACTACCGCACTGATCACACCGTTTAAAAACGGAAGACTTGACGAGCAAAAATATGCGGAACTGATCCGAAGGCAGATACAAAACGGCATCGACGCCGTCTGCCCGGTCGGAACGACGGGAGAGAGTGCGATGCTCTCCTACGATGAAGACCGCCGCTGTATGGAGATTGCCGTCGAAGTATGCCGCGGAACCGGTGCGAAAGTTCTCGCCGGGGCGGGCAGCAACTCGACCGCCGAAGCGGTCGAGGCGGCTAAAATGGCCCGCGACTGCGGTGTGGACGCATTTTTTTCCGTTGCCCCCTACTACGTAAAACCTTCGCAGGAAGGGCTGTACCAGCACTACAGAACCATCGCCGAAGCGGTCCCGGAGCTTCCGATGATGCTCTACAACGTTCCAGGACGCACCGTCGTCGACATCAGTGCCGATACCGTGATCCGTCTTTTCGACGACGTCCCCAACATCTACGGTATCAAAGAGGCGACGGGGAGCATCGAACGAAGTATCGAGCTGCTCTCCCGCCGCCCCGATCTCAAAGTGTTCAGCGGTGACGACGCGATCGACTACGCCATTCTTGCCTGCGGTGGGGCGGGAATCACTTCGGTCACCTCCAACCTGCTGCCCGACATGAAAGCGCAGCTCGTTTCCAAAGCTCTCTCCGGCGATTTTGCAGGTGCCAAAGCCCTCAACGATGCTCTTTACCCGATCAACAAAGCCCTCTTTCTGGAATCAAACCCGATCATGATAAAGGCGGCGATGTACGTCGCGGGACTCATCGACACCCTCGAATATCGCCTCCCTCTCGTGCCGCCGGCCAAAGAAAACCTCAAACGCCTCGAAGAGGTAATGAAAAACTACACCATCAAAGGAGCCTAATTTGTCATTTCAAGGAAAAACTCTACTCATCAGCGGCGGAACCCGCGGTATCGGTAAAGCAATCGTCTATGCTTTCGCCAAAGAAGGGTGCAACGTCGCCTTTACCTATAACTCCAATGCTGAAATCGCGAAAGAGATCGCCGACGACGTCGAAAAAACCTACGGCGTCAAATGTCGCGGATACGCTCTCAACATCCTCGAACCCGACGAGTACAAACAGGTTTTCGAACAGTTTGACGCCGATTATGAGCGCCTCGACTTTTTCATCTCGAATGCGATCATCTCCGGGCGCGCCGTCGTCGGCGGATTCGGTCCCTTCATGCGCCTCAAGCCCAAAGGGCTTAACAACATCTACACCGCAACCGTCAACGCCTTCGTCGTAGGGGCTCAGGAAGCGGCAAAACGGATGGAAAAAACGGGCGGCGGCTCGATCATTTCGATGAGTTCGACCGGAAACCTCGTCTACACCCCCAACTACGCCGGACACGGTACGAACAAAGCGGCCGTCGAAGCGATGGTGCGCTACGCGGCGGCCGAGCTTGGTGAAAAAGGGATCCGCGTCAACGCCGTCAGCGGCGGACCGATCGATACCGACGCGCTCCGCGCCTTCCCCAACTACGAAGAAGTAAAAGCCGAAGTCGTCGCCCGCTCGCCCCTCTCGCGCATGGGAGAAGCCGAAGATCTCACGGGTGCGTGTCTCTTCCTTTGCGGTCCCGGCGCTTCGTGGGTGACCGGACAGACCATCGTCGTCGACGGCGGGACCACTTTCCAGTGATCAACCTTCCCAACATCCTGGCGTTTATCCGCCTCCTCATTGCCCCTGTGATGTTTTGGATCATCCTGAACCCGCAGATTTTTACCGATGCGGGCTGGCACGTGAGCTGGAACTATTACGCCGCGGCGCTGCTGTTCGTCATCGCCAGCGTCACCGACTTTTTCGACGGCTACATCGCCCGTGAACTCGACCAGATCACGATTGTGGGACAGATCCTCGATCCCCTTGCCGATAAAATGCTCACACTTGCCGCATTTTTGGGGCTGATGATGAGCGGTGCGGCTTCGGCATGGGCCATCTACATCATCATCGTCCGCGAACTTTTCATCACCGGGCTCCGAACCCTTTCAATCTCCGAGGGGATCGACGTCAGCGCTTCACTGGCCGGAAAGGTCAAAACGGTAGCGCAGATGATCGCCATCGGCTTTTTACTGATGCACTGGCCTTTTGCCGACGCACTGCTGTGGATCGCGGTGGCCCTCACCGTCTATTCGGGTGCGGAGTACCTCGTCGGATTCGCCAGAGCCTACAAAGGGAAAATGTAATTCATGTCGTGGATTGTCGCGCTCCTCGTCCTCTCGGCCCTGATTTTTTTCCATGAACTGGGCCATTACGTCGCCGCACGCTATTTCGGCGTCTATGTCGAGGTTTTCAGCATCGGATTCGGTAAAAAGATCGCTTCGTTTACCTGGCTGAATACCCGCTGGCAGCTCTCCGCGATCCCGCTGGGAGGATACGTCAAGATGAAAGGCCAGGACGATGCCGATCCCACGGCACGCAGCGGCGACGACGACAGCTACAACACCAAAAAACCCTGGCAGCGCATTGTGATCCTACTCGCAGGACCGTTGGCCAATTTCGCCCTCGCCTGGGTATTTTACTTCGCGATCGCCCTGGGAGGGCCGCAAGCCCTCTCTCCCGTGATCGGCAAAGTGGTCGCCGATTCTCCCGCCCAAACGGCGGGGTTGCGGCAGGGTGACCGCGTACTGAGTGTCAACGGCGAACCGATCGCGACATGGAACGAGCTCTCCGACATCATCAAAAGTTCCGAAGCCCCCCTGAGCCTTCAGGTCGAACGGGGCAACGCGATCTACTTCCTGAGCGTCACCCCGCGCATCAGCGAAAGCAAAAACATCTTCAAAGAGACGATCCGCCAGCCGATGGTGGGAATCGCCCCGTCCGGGGAAGTTCATACGATGCGGCTTTCGACCGTCGAAGCACTCGCCTATGCCGGCGAGGAGACCTATGCCGCATCACTGCTGATTTTCCAAAGCGTGCAGAAACTGATCACCGGAGTTGTCCCCGCAGAAGAGATCGGAGGGGTGGTAAGCATCGTTTCCATCACAGCCGACGCGATGGCGTATGGCTGGATGAGCCTGTGTTTTTTCGCGGCGCTTATATCGGTCAACCTGGGAGTGCTCAATCTCCTTCCGATCCCCGCGCTCGACGGCGGTCATATCATGTTCAACCTTTACGAAATGATCGTCCGAAAAGCCCCGAGCGACGAGGCTGTTTACCGCCTCACCCTTGGTGGGTGGATCTTTTTACTCGGGCTGATGGGCCTTGGTCTCTACAACGACATTACAAGGATGATGCAATGACCTCTTTGGAATACAAACTCCATTTCGACCGGATCATCGAGCGGATCGAAAAAGCCCGGCTCCGCGTTAACGACCACCATATCGTCAAGATCGTCGCCGCGAGCAAATACGTCGACGCAAACGCCGTTCGCGACCTATACGCAATCGGACAGCGCGCGTTCGGCGAAAACCGCGTGCAGGATCTGCTCTCCAAAGCCGAAGCGCTCGAAGACCTCCCGATCGAGTGGCATTTCATCGGCACGTTGCAGAAAAATAAGATCAACCATCTCCTTTCCCTGAACCCCTATCTGATGCATTCGATCGATTCGCTCGAACTGGCCCGCGCCCTCGACGAGCGGCTTGAACGCGAAGGGAAAACCCTACGGGCGCTGGTGCAGGTCAATTCAGCTCGCGAAGAGAGCAAGGCGGGCTTTGCGCCCGAAGAGTTCCTGGAACGTTACGACCAGATCGCCCGTGAGTGCCCCCGTTTGAAACTCCAGGGAATTATGAGCATCGGGGCGCACGTCGACGATCCCGCCCTGATCCGCAAAAGTTTTGAAACGACCCGCTCCCTTTTCGACCGTCTGGACGGCGCATCCGTCTGCTCGATGGGGATGAGCGGCGATTTTGAACTGGCGATCGAATGCGGCTCGAACATGGTTCGATTGGGATCAATTCTCTTTCCCCGATAACATTTTATTATCCGCTCTCCCGTAATCGGGATGGGTTGTGCTATAATCATCTGCTTAGGCATATGCCAACAACGATGTAAGGGTCACGGATGGACAGAATCAGAACCAGGGCAATGTTGATCGCGATGGGCCTGGTCCTCGTCATCATCGCCATGTTTACCTTTGCCATCGTGCAGGACAAACAAGACGTCCTCGAAGAAAAAACCCTTGCTCACCGTCAGCTTCTCAAAAACTCGTTTGATCTCGCCATGGCCGATACGTATGCGGGGCTTAACACGCTTGCCTACAAACTTGCCGGCGACCGCAACGTCGTCGACGCCTTCGCAGCACGCGACCGCGAAGCTCTCTACCGCTACAGCCTCCCTTATTTCCAGGAAGCGAAAAAACACGGTGACGCAGACCTCACCGGATTCATCGGTGCGGACGGAATTCACTTTTTACGGGTTCAGGACCCTGCCAAATACGGCGACAACATTGTTCATAAACGTCCCATCCTCGCCCGCGCCATCGAATCGAAAAAACCGATCATGTCGCTCGACGTCACGATTTACGACGTAGCGGTCGTGGCGATCATCCCCGTATTCAAAGACGAAACATTCATCGGCATCGTCCAGACCGTCGCCAAAATCAACCGGGTCCAGAAACGGCTTGACGTCAATTCGGGTGTCAAAAGCGCCATCGTATTCGATACGGCGCGTCTGAAGCAGGTTCTCCCCGATTCGGACGCGATTGACTACCGCGGCTATTCGCTCGTCTCTTCGAACGATCCTCTCTTCGAACATCTGCCCGATCATTTCACGTTTGCCAAAAGCGACCAGTACCACATCAACGATGCCGATTATGTCATCGCTTCGCGCCCGCTGAAAAATTACGAAAATGAAACCATTGCGATGATGACGTGCGCCTTCGATATCACCCAAGACGTCCAGTATTACCGTGAGGAATTCCGCAATCTGCTCATTGCCAGCGCCCTGCTGCTCATCGGTATGGGGATTGCCCTGCATTACGGATTTTCGGCGCTGATCCGCCGCATCAACCGCGATGCCGAAATCACCAAAGCCCTGAATCACCGGCTCGAACAGCAGCTCTATGTCGATCACCTGACTTCCCTGCCGAACCGTCAGGCTCTCTTGCGCGACATCCACGAAGAGCGTTTCTACGCCCTGATGCTCCTCAACATCGACAACTTCAAAGAGATCAACGATTTCTACGGCCACGCAATGGGCGACAAAACCCTTTTGCGCCTTGCCGATTCGATTGCGGACGTCATCCGCCATTTTCCGATAAAACTGTACAAAATGCCCTCGGACGAATTCGCGCTCGTCGTAACCGAACCGCTGAGCCGCGCGAAGCTCGAGCAGGCGCGCAGCACCATCGTCAACCACCTCGAAGAAAGAAACTACGACCTCGACGGCGCAACCATCTACATTTCACTGACCGTCGGAATGGACATTGCCGAAAGCAGCCGCAACACCAATCGCATCGCGTTGCTGGTCAATGCCGACATGGCACTCAAGTCGGCCAAAAAACGCCACCTCAGCTATCTTCTCTACGACGAGACGATGCAGATCAAAAAAGAGTACGAGCAAAATATCCTGTGGAACAAAAAAGTCAAAGAGGCGATTGAAGACCGCCGCTTTACCCTCCACTACCAGCCCGTTGTCGATTATAAGGGCGGAACCGTCGTCGAGTACGAAGCGCTGATCCGGATGATCGACCATGACGGCTCGGTCATCTCGCCGGCCTATTTCCTCTCGGCCGCCAAAAAATCGCGCCTTTATCCCCTGATTTCGCGTTTCGTGATCGATGAAGTGTTCAAAATGCTCGAAACGACCTCGTACAGTTACGCGATCAACCTCTCCGTCGACGACATTATCGATCCGCACACCCGCGAATACCTGATGAAAAAACTGAGCTATTCAATCCATTCGGATCGGTTGATCTTCGAACTCCTCGAGATCGAGGGGATCGAGAATTACCAGGAGGTTTCGGCGTTCATCACCGAAGCCAAGCGGTTCGGATGCAAAATCGCCATCGACGATTTCGGAACGGGGTATTCGAATTTCGCCCACATCATCAAACTCGACGTCGACATTCTCAAAATCGACGGCAGCCTGATCCGCAACGTCGACACCGACCCCAACGCCCAGACGATCCTTAACGCGGTTGCGGAGTTCTCCAAGCACCTCGGGTTTAAAACCGTCGCCGAATTCGTCCATAACGAAGCGGTCTACGACAAATGCCGCGAACTGGGGGTCGATTATCTCCAGGGCTACTACATCGCCCCTCCCCATCCCCTAGCGTAAGAGGTTGATCCGGAACCCTTTGCGTTCCCCTTCGCACAAAGCGATCTCGCCGCCGTGCGATTCGGCGATGTTTTTGGAGAGGACGAGTCCCAGTCCGTTCCCTTTGAGCTTGGTACTGCGAAACGCTTCAAAAAGCCATTTTTTGTTTTCGATCGGAATCCCGCTGTCGTAAATCTCGAAGAGGTGAAACACCCCCTCTTCGGAATGGACGATCTCGACGTGCCCCTCTTCTTCCTCATCCAGCTCGATCGCGTCGATCGCGTTGAAAACGAAATTGCTAAACAGCATCACCAGCAGGTCCAGATCCCCCTGCAGCTCGAAGTCCTCATGCGGAAAAGAAAACGTGATCTTTTTCCCGTAGCTGTAATAGCCGATGGCGTTTTCGAGCGATTCGCGGATCTGAAGCCACCGCAAAGGGGTTTTCTGTGCGCTGACCCCTTTTGAAAACATCAACGTCGCTTTGATGATCCGCTCGATCCGGTAAAGCGATTTTTGGATCTCTTCAACGATAGGGCGGTTCTCTTCCTTGACCCGTTTGAGCAGCGTCGAGGTGAGCAGTGCGATCGAACCGATGGGGTTTCGTATCTCGTGCGAGAGGTGCGCCGCCATCTGCCCCATCGTGGCCAGGTTCTCTTTGCGTTTTTGTTCGGTGATGTCGGTCGCGCTGAGGAGCCGCTTGTCGTTGTGGAGCGCCGATTTTATCAGGTAGGAGCGATCATGGAAGGTAATCTCGTAATCCTCTTCATCCAGCCGCAGAATTCCGAAAAGGTCTTCCAGTGCGTTGGCCTGCGAATTCTGAAGAAAAATCCGCCCGTCGGGGTCAACGATCCAGATCGCGTTGGGGAGAAACTCGATCACCTGTTCGATGGTGCTCTGCAGGTGCTCGTACGAACGGCGCAGCGCGACGTATTCCTCTTCGACACGGTAGGTTTGGTCGATCAGCGCCCTGAGTTCGTCGGCCGAAATGATCTCCGCCATCTCCTAAAAATCCCCCAGTTGCATCAGGACACGGTAAAGCCCGTAGGCATCGCGCGTCCCCGCCAGTTCACGGATCGAGTGCATCCCTAGCTGCGGGATCCCCACGTCGATCGTCTCGACCCCCAAACGCGCCGAGCTGATCGGCCCGATCGTCGATCCGCACCCCAGGTCGCTGCGGGTCACGAACGTCTGTAAAGGAACGTGCAACGCCCGTGCGCACTGCACGAAGCGCCCCTGCGTCCGCGAATTGGTGGCATATCGCTGGTTCGAGTTGATTTTGACCACGACCCCGCCGTTGAGTCGCGGCGCGTGTTCGCTCTCATGTTTGGCCGGAAAATTGGGGTGTTGGGCGTGGGCGTTGTCGCACGAGATCATCAGGCTACGGCGCATCAAAACGGAATATTGATCCCCACCGATACGCTGTAATACCTGTTGTGCGAACGTCCCGGCAGCACCGGCATGGGTTTCGCTCCCCACCTCCTCATGATCCATGCACACCAGCATCATCGGATAGGTCGAATCAAGCAGCGCGTGAAGCCCGACGAAACAACTCATCAGGTTGTCAAGTCTCGCCGATGCGATGAAATCGTCGTTGACGCCGACAAACGAACCTTTTTGCAGGTCGTAGAGGCTCAGTTCATGGGCCAGAAGACTCAGATGAGAGGTATCCTCGGCAACCTGAGAGAGGATGAATCTTTCGAAATCGACCTCTCCGGTCGCAATGATCGGGACGATATCGGTCTGGGCGTTGATCGAGCGGGAAGTGTTGGCTTCTTTGTCCAGATGGATCGCCAGCGAGGGGATCATGGCAACGGGGCGGGAGATGTTGATCAGTGCCTCTTTGCGCACTTCCCCCTCCAGATAGACGATGCGTCCGGCGATCCCAAGATCGCGGTCAAACCACGGGTTGAGCAATACCCCGCCGTAGGGTTCGACCCCCAGCCGTTTGACCCCCGCCGACTCGGTCAGGGGATGGGGCTTGAGACGCAGATGGGGAGAATCGGTATGGGCCCCTACGATCATGTACCCTTTTTCGGCACAGGGAGGGTAGGTAAAAGCGACGATCGAGGAGTCGTTACGGGTGACGTAGTAATCCTGACCCTCAAGAAGCGTCCACTCCTCATCCTCTTCAAGGCGGTGAAATCCGCGACACTCCAACGTTTTTGCCATCCATTCGACCGCATGAAACGGCGTCGGGGAAGCGTCGATAAAGCTTAAAAGTTCTTCGTTAAATTCGCGCATGATGACCTACTTTCAATCAATGGTTATATTAGACCGAGACGACACAGTTGCGTCCGGATTTTTTTGCACGGTAAAGCGCTTCGTCCAAACGTTTGAACAGCATCTCCGTGGTATCGTGATGGCGGTAACTCGCCACACCGAAACTGCATGTCAAATGCCCTACCACACTAAAATATTCCGCGGCAACGGCATCTTTGAGATTTTCCGCCACCCTGTTTGCTTCATCCAATGCCGTCATCGGCATCAAAATGACAAACTCTTCACCTCCCCATCGGCAAAGGATATCCGAGAGGCGGATATGATTGCGGATGATCCCGGCCAACGCCACCAAAACTTTGTCTCCCTGATCATGCCCGAAGGTATCGTTGATCTGTTTGAAGAAATCGATATCCAAGAGTATAAGAGAAAACTCTTTTTTATATCTTTGCGATGTTTTGTAATACTGATTGAAGTGGACGTTAAATTTCAGCCTGTTTCCGATCCCTGTGAGCGTATCGGTCAACGAAGCTTCTTCTAGCGTTTCAATTCTATGCTGGCGTTGGGTAATATCGCTCATAACGATCAGAATATGCTCTTTGTCCGAATGTTCTATCTTGCGGACCATCAGTTCGAAAATGTATTCACCGTCGTCCCGGTTCAGACGAACATTTCGGCGTTGATCGGCGTGTTCGAGCATGTATCCGATCAACTGCTCTCCTTTGAGTCCGGAGAGATCGGCATCCTCACTCTCATACGGGGCGAAATAATCGCACAGGCACGCATGTTCTTGACGCAGTTTTTCGATGGTTTCCACACCGAAAAACGTTTCGCAGGCACGGTTGCAATCGATCAGATTCCCTTCGTGGTCCATGGTAAAGATAATATTCTGTTCCAGATTAAAGATCGTTTGAAGATAGCTGTTTTTCAGCTTCAGTTCCTGCGTACGGGCTTTGACTTCTTCTTCGAGAACCCGGTTCAAAGTAGCCATGCGGTTTTTTTGCCGTTCCTGAATCCAAAAGAAACTTCCCAGCAAAAGATGGATTGTCCATATCAACGCCACTAGAAAATCTCTCTTTTGCCGTATCGATCGGTTGAACGCCTCCATATCTTCCGTCGAAAGGGTTATGCTGATTCCCCCCCCGCAGATCCCCTATGGAGTACTGGGGACGGTCATGACATTTCAGGCAGGAAGACTCGATGTACAATCCCCCAAGATAACGGAGCTTTTTCTCATTTTCGTTAAAACGGTAATAGGTTGTCTCATCGGGATTTTGGCGCAAATACGCGAACGCTTCCAGTTCAAAATCGCCGGAACGATTGATCGGGTTGATCGGGTTGTCGCTTGTGATACGGTAGCTGAACGCTTGGCTTTTCATCATCTCCGAAAGCTGGCGGGTCATCCATGCCGGATTGATTTTTACAAGCGTTTCACCGGTTTGTGTTTTGAGCGAGGCTTCATTGACCATCTCTTTGAGATAGGGGTTTGGGCGAAGACCATCCACAGGCCGGACGAACACGCCTCCATAATGGGAGGCCCATGCGCGCACCGTCATAATATTGACATAATGCATCTGCGCTTCTTGAATCATGTATTCATTCGCCCGTTTGATGTCATCGTCGGCATTTTTGAGCGCTATGAGGCTCATCAGCGAAGCTGAAGCAAGCAAGACCGCACCAAATCCGACCAGACGGCTGCTGAAGAAAAAATTCATCCGCATCTCTTTCAAAAAATTACTCATGGTACTGCTCTTGTGTTTTTTTGGGTCGGACGCTCACGTGTGGCAATATTATACAAAGGCTCACTTGTGAATCTCTTTTCGTTTGACTTTACCCCACCCCTTGCGCCAGAACTGAAACGTCGCGCTGAAGCGTTCGACCGTTATCATCTGACGGTAACCGAAAGACTCGATCACTCCGAACAGCGACAGGCGCAGCAGGTCTTTGAGAGAGGAATAACGGCGATAGAGAAAATTGTCCAGAATTATCGCACTGAGGGTAATATAACTGCCCCACAGAAAGGTGAACAAAAAAAACAGCAGCATGTTCTCGCGGTCGATCAAGGCGAACGCATAAAAAACGATCAATGCGATGTACCCGAACATTTCGATAAGCGGGCCGAGTGCTTCGACAAATAAAAAATAGCTCATCCCGAACAAACCGACATTTTTATATTTGGGGTTGAAGAGCATTGTTTTGTTGTGCCATAGCACGTCGATCAGCCCCCTATGCCATCGGTTGCGCTGTTTGAAGAGGGATTTCCAGTCGTGCGGCACCTGCGTCCAGCAAATCGGATCGGGTATCGAAAGGATTTTATAGGATATCTTATGGTCGATGCAATAACGGTGCATCCGCACGACGAGGTCCATGTCTTCACCGACCGTACGTCGATATCCTCCGATTTTGATCACGATATCCTTGCGAAAAATGCCGAACGCCCCCGAAATAATCAGAAGCGATCTGAACAGGTTCCATGCCGAACGTCCCGCGAGGAATCCGCGCGTGTATTCGACGCACTGGAACATTTCGATCCATGTTGCAGGAGTTGCGACACGGCTCACCTGCCCGTTGACGACTTCGCATCCGTTCAAAGGACGCACCGTTCCTCCGACGGCAACCACTTCTTTATCCTGCGAAAAGAGCGAACCCGCCCGCACGAGACTGTCGTATTCAAGCAAAGAATCGGCGTCCACAACACAAAAGAGGGGATAAGAAGAGACGTTGATACCGCAATTGATCGCATCGTATTTACCGCCGTTTTCTTTGTCCACCAAGACCAGATTCGGATACAAAAGCGACAGGTACATCGTCCGTATCGGTCGGTGAAACACATCCAGTTTGACCGGTTTGTCGACTTCCACCAGTTCGAACGCGCGGATCAGCCGCTCAAGGGTTGCATCCGTAGAGCCGTCGTTAACGATGATGATTTCATACTCGGGATAATGCAATGCAAGCTGCGAACGGATACTGCTTACGATCGTAGCTTCTTCGTTGTACGCGGGAACGATCATGGATATCGGCCGGTAAAAAGAGGTCGTCAGGGTTTGGTTTAGGCGAAAACGGCTTCCGAAAATCTTGCGTCTGAGAATATCACGAAACGAAATGACGGTAAAAAAGGTATAGGTTCCGTTCAGTAATAAAAAATAGACGAAGATGACGATCTGCGTCATCAGGACAAACAATAACACCGTATCAAGCATGGGACGTTTCCAGAAGACGCAATGCGTACGCGGCACTCTGTCGTGCATAGCGGTCCGAAGAGGACTCAGCGATTCTTCGAAGATGCTCAATCCCCTCCGGAAGACGGAGCAAAGAGCGTGCGATATTGTAGCGGACGCGGTATGAAGGATCGAACAAAGCACGTGCCGCAACCAGCGCGGCGTCCCCGGCACGGCAGTTTCCGATACTCTTCGATGCCACTATCCGCAATGTCGCATTGTCGCTTTGAAGCGCGTCGGCGATGAGGCGGCACCCCTCTTTGGACTCGCTCAGATTCCCCAAGGCGCGGATAACCGATATTTTAAGATCGGCGCGCTCGGTTTTATCATACAGTGCTTCCAAACGCTCCGATATCGGAGCGTAGTGTGTCGCTGAAACCGCTTCGATAAACGCTTTTAGCGACAGGATCTTATCCCTTTCTTGCAGACGATCGAACATCGCTTCGACGCTTGTTTCAAGATGAAGCGCAAGCAGTCTTTCGATAGCGTTGTAAAACAAAAATTCCGAAAATTTCCCTGAGGTATCGATCCGCTCGAGCGTTGTTAAAAACAAGTCGACGTCTTCGGCGTGCAGGATATAGCTCAATCCGACCAAACCCCCGACCACTATCTCTTCGTTGCTTTTCGAATCCTTCAACAGCTCCGTAAAAAAAATGCGGCTTCGATCATCGCGAAACATCGCGAGCCGCTCCAGTGCATCCACCCGTTTCAGCGATGTTCCTGAAGCGATGCGTATGTAATGATCGATGATCCCCTGATCGTGGAGATAGCGGTGTAAAAGGCGTTCATAGGAAACTTCTTTGACCATCTCCATCAACTCAATCACGACATCGCTCGCCGCTTCGAATTCCAACCGGCTCCGCACGGGAGACAGTACAACCGTATCCGGTTCGAAAAGAAGTTCCGTAATCTGTACACGGTAACTCTCTTTCAGGCGTTCAAACCGTGTACTGCGGAGTTCTACGATGGTCTTTTGAACAATAACGGTCACCATGGCCAATAAAGACATCCCGGCAAAAAAAACGATCCCGCCCATCAAAAAGCTGTGAATCGAATCAGAAAAACCCGACAGGATGTGAACAGGTTGCTGCGAGTACCCTTCAAAAGCATGCGACGTAGCCGCAAAAAGCGTCATTACAGCCAATAAACAAGAACCCCTCATCCCCACGACAGCGGTCTACCAAAAGTATTTCAGAAGGATTTTGCCGCCGCTGCGACGGTACATCTGGCTTCTGAACCTATCGGTAATCTCTGCGGCAACCGCCCATGAAGGATCAAAACGCCAGGTACCTCCCACGGCATGTGAAAGCGTCCTTACCCGTCTGATATCGGTTTCATCCCTGAACTCTTCGGCGCTGTTTCCGATCGTGAACGTATAGTAGCCGTGAAAACGGTACGAAGGATCATACGACAACGTCCCGACCGATGAATACGAACGGGTATCGGGAACCCAGTGAAACTCTTCGCTGAAACGCAAGGGAACCCATGGCAAAGGAAAAGAGATCCCCGGCTTGATGATATCCACCTCATCGTTGGCAAAACTCATGTGCCGATAGACGAGTGATATCTCCACATCCTCCAAAATTCCCTGATAGATTCCGGCGGAAGCATCCCATGAGGCAAGAAAATGGGGGCTGGGCGTTTTGTAGTACGAAACGTACCCCCATCGGCGTTCTTCTTTTGCCCCCAGATTGGAGTAAAGCTCGATTCCCGCCTGCTTGTCGGTCAAATTGTACCGTTCGATCGATGCGCCGCTGACAATCCATGTAAGTCCGCCCGTCGTCATCCCCAGCTGAAGGGTCGTATCTTTTTCATCCGGTTGCTTGTCCTGATACGAATACCTTTCCTTTTGAACGGCCGCAAAATTCTTTTTTTCCCGACTAAGAGCCTCTTGACGGGCCTTGGAGACTTTCTCGATTTCATCCAGATACACGGGGTCTTTGGTCAGGGTATAGAGTGTGTCGTAATCACTGATCGCAGAGTCGTACGAATGGGTCCAGTAGTAAAGTGCCGCTCGTCTGGAGAGGATGTCGGCATTCCCGGGATAACGGCGCTCCATATCGTTTAGAAGCGTTAAAGCCCCTTGAAAATCGTTGCGGGCTATCTGCCCGGAGACGGTTTTCATATTTTCCTCATACGTTGCGGGAGCGGTTTGGGCCGAGGATGTATCGGCTGAGAGGAGGATCGGTGTACACGCACCGAGGATAAATAACGGTATCACCTTACAACAATATTTACGTATCATGGCTGAACTCTTTTGAGATTTTTTTGGATCGTTTCGACCAAACGGGCCGGGTCGACGGGCTTGGTCAAGTAATCACAAACGTTGCGAAGCTCCGAGCGCTCTTTATTGTGAGATTGCGAGAGAGACGTCAGGACGACGATCGGTATTTGTTCCAGGAAAGGGTCGTTGGCAGCGGACAAAGCGACGTCAAATCCCGAAAGCTTCGGCATGTTTAAGTCCAACAATACGATATCGGGGTGTACAGAACGCATTTTTTTCAGCCCTTCTTCTCCGTCAAAGGCCGTTTCTACACAGAAACCGCTCCGTTTCAGATACGCCGAAAGAAAGGAGATGACGGTTTTGCTGTCGTCGATACACAATACTACAGGAGAATTTTCCATCACACCAACCGCTTTCAATTCTAAATAATAAAATTTAATTATTTAATTTTATCACTATTTGCCTGATTGGTCAATATAACGGAAAAAAATTATTCTACCTAGATCACGTCCACATCATCTAAAGCGCTTAACTCTTCCATCACCTTTTCATCGACCCGGATCGCCGAATCGATGACGACGTCGACGAGTTTGGAGACGATCGTGAGGCGGATCGGACGGTGGCCGGGGTGGCGGCGGATAAGGGTGTATAGTTTCTGGAGACTCTCCAGATCGTCGCTGAGGCGGATGCGAAGGTTCAGCGGTTCGGGGGGAGGGAGGTTTTCGACGATTTTCGTCTCCACCTTTTTCGCCTCTTTTTTCGCTTCGTTCAACGTCATAATTTTCGTGACGCTGATGCGGGTGAACATCTCGGTGTGGGTCACCTTGACTTTGAACGCGATCGGCTCGTCGAGGTCCATACCCTCAAGCTGTTCAAGCTTGTCGGAGAAGAGCATCATTTCAATGTTGCCGTGGAAGTCCATGAGGTTGACAAGGCCGAACATGGACCCTTTTTTCGACATCTTTTTGGTAATTTCTTCGACTTTTCCGATGAAAATCGCGCTGGAGCCGTCGGCAATGTTCTCGATCTCGCTGGAGAGGGTGTAGTTGATTGCGTCGATCTGCTCTCTGAAGCCGTCCAGCGGGTGGCCCGAGACGTAGAATCCGAGCGTCTCCTTTTCGAAATCCAGGATCGCTTTGAGGTCGTATTCGTCGTAGTTTTTGATGCTGAAATCGACCGTCGTCACCTCGGCATCGTCTCCGAAAAGGCTGAACTGCGACTCTTTTTTCAGTGTCGATCCCTGCTTGGCCGCCTCGACGAGGATTTCGACCTGCTCGAGCAGCGCGCGGCGCGAGTAGCCGAAGCGGTCGAAGCCTCCGGCCTTGATGATGCACTCGATCACCTTTTTGTTCACCTTCTGAGGCTCGATCCGGTTGATGAAGTCCTTGATGTCTTTGAACTCCCCCTCCGCTCTCGCTTCCAGGATCGATTCGACCGCCGCTTCGCCTACCCCTTTGATCGCCCCCAGACCGAAGAGGATCTGATCGGCCCCGTCTTTGGTGATCGCCGAGAATTCTAGCTGCGAATCGTTGATATCCGGGGCGCCGAGGGTGATTTTCATCCGCTTGGCTTCGTCGATGTATTTGACGACCTTGTCGGTATTGTCCTTCTCCGATGTCAGAAGTGCGGCCATGAACTCCTGCGGGTAGTAGGTCTTGAGCCACGCCGTCTGGAACGTGACCATCGCGTAGGCCGCCGAGTGCGATTTATTGAACCCGTAACCGGCGAATTTTTCGATCAGGTCGAACAGTTCCGATGCCTTTTGATAATCAAGCCCCTGCTTTGCCGCCCCTTCGCTGAACTCCTTATTGTACTTTTGCATCTCCTCGATCTTCTTTTTCCCCATCGCGCGGCGTACGATATCCGCGCCGCCGAGCGAAAAGCCCCCGACCGTCTGGACGATCTGCATGACCTGCTCCTGGTAGACGATGACCCCGTAAGTGGGCTTGAGAATCGGCTCCATGGAGGGGAACGTGTAGGTGATCGCCTGACGGCCGTGTTTACGTTCGATGAAGTCATCGAGCATTCCAGACTCCATCGGCCCCGGGCGATAAAGGGCCAAAACCGCGATCAAGTCCTCGAAGGAGCTGGGTTTGAGGCGGCGGTTGAGATCCTGCATCCCCGAACTCTCGATCTGGAACATCCCGATCGTTTCCCCGCTCTGGATCGTTTCGTACACTTTGGGGTCGTTTTCGTCGATCTCGTGCCAGTTGATAACTTTGCCGTAGCGTTTCTGGATCAGCTTGATCGCGTTGTCGATGACGTCGAGCGTTTTGAGGCCGAGGAAGTCGAACTTGATCAGGTCGACGTCTTCAAGGTAGTTGAGCGAATACTGGGTGACGAACGTCTCCTCCCCCGAGGGTTTGTAGATCGGGGTTTTTTTCCAGAGCGGTTCATTGGAGATGACGACCCCCGCCGCATGCATCCCGGCGTTTCGTTTGAGTCCTTCGAGTTTTTTGGAGAATTCCCATACGCGCGCCGCCTGCGTATCGTTTTCGATCAGTTCCTTGATCTTGGGTTCTTTCTGAAATGCTCCGGGTTTGAATTCTCCCCCTTTGGTTTTGCCGTTGAGGGTAATCCCAAGCTCATCGGGAATCAGCTTGGCCATCATGTCCGCCTGCGAGAGGGGCATATCCAGGACACGGGCGACGTCGCGGATGACCCCCTTGGCCAACAGCGAACCGAACGTGATGATCTGCGCCACCTGTTCGCGTCCGTATTTGCGGACGACGTAATCGATGATCTCCCCGCGTCGCGCCTGCATGAAGTCCATATCGATATCGGGCATCGATACCCGCTCCGGGTTCAAGAAACGCTCGAAAAGAAGGTCGTATTTCATCGGGTCGATGTCGGTGATCTCGAGGGCGAACGCAACGAGGCTCCCCGCCGCCGATCCCCGCCCGGGGCCCACGGCAATACCCATGTTTTTCGCTTCGCGGACGAAATCCCAGACGATGAGCATATAACCGGGGAACTTCATCTGGTTGATGACGTCCATCTCGAATTCGAGGCGCTCGCGGTATTCGGTATGACGGGCTTCGGGGACGTGTTCGAGCCGTTTTTCCAGACCCTTTCGGCAGCAGTGGATGAAGTACTCCGCGTCGTTTTTATCGGCGGCGGTAAGCCGTTTTTTGGGTTCGACGCTCTCGTCGTCGCCTTGGTTATCGATACTCAATCCCTCGGCTGCGGCATATTCCCGGGTAAATTTGAAATTCGGCGGTGTCGGGTTGCCGAGTTTGAGTTCAAGCTGGCATTTGTCGACGATCTCCTGGGTATGGTGCAGCGCTTCGGGGATGTCGGCGAAAAGTTTCGCCATCTGTTCGGGGGATTTGATGTAGAACTCATGGACCGAGTGGCGCAGGCGGTTGGGATCGTCGTAGAGTTTATTCATCCCGATACACATGAACGCCTCGTGGTACTGGGCGTCGTCGGCGTAGGTGTAGTGGGTGTCGTTCGTCGCAACGAGCTTGATCCCCGTTTCGCGCGAGAGGCGGATCACCGGTTCGTCGATGAAGAGCTGGTCGCCGATCCCGTGGCGCATGATCTCCATGTAAAAATCGTCCCCGAAAATCTCGCGGTACTCGAGGGCGACCCGTTTAGCCTCCTCGTATCCCCCTGCCCCGTTACGGACATTCCGTTCGTTGTTGGTGTTCAGATGCCAGTTCACCTCTCCCTGAAGACACGCCGAGGTGCAGATGAGCCCCTCGGAGTGCTCCCGCAAGAGCTGCTTGTTGATCCGGGGAAAGTAGTAGAAGCCGTCAATGTAGGCTTTCGAGGAGAGGTACATGAGATTTTTGTAGCCTATCTCGTTTTTGGCAAACAAGCAGAGGTGGAAACGCTGCTTGACACTCTTATCCGAGAGGTCGTCGCTGTTGTGGATGTAGGCTTCCATTCCGATGATGGGCTTGAGGCCGGCCCCCCGCATCTGGTGGTAAAAATCGATCGCACCGAACATGTTGCCATGATCGGTCATCGCCACAGCGCTCATCCCAAGCTCTTTTACCCGGCTCGCCAGCGCGGAGATTTTGTTCGCACCGTCAAGAAGCGAGTACTCGGTGTGGAGGTGCAGGTGGGTAAAGGGGGGGATGCTCATCAAAAAAACCTTCCAGTCAAATCTAAAAGGATTATAGTCACCCCAGGGTTAAGAACTCATTTAAAAGGGTCATGGGGTGACGGTTAAGCCCATGCGGCTGCACCCCTTGGCTTCTCCTTCCCGGCATGCCTGTGCGTAGAGGCTCGAAGCCTTATAGGGGTTCTGGGCCACCCCCACCCCCTGTTCATACAGCGCTCCCAGCTCTAAACACCCTTGGGCGTTTCCCCCGGTGCACGAGCGTTCGAATGCTTCTGCGGCCTTGACGTAATCGTTGAATTCCAACGCCGTTTTTCCTTCTCCCAATCCGTCGGCGAAACACGGGATTGCGACCACCGCGATGGCGATCAGGTTCAGTAGCTTTTTCATGGATATCTCCTTGGTATGATTATAGGTTTGAGAAAGAGCGTTTGTCGTTTGTAATTCATCGCGCTCCTTGGTCAGGATTGATCCGGACCGAGCAGGTCATCCCGGCGGCGAGAGTAAACCCTTGCGGAATCTCATCGATTTTGATCCGCACGGGGATCCGCTGCGCAAGGCGCACCCACGTAAACGTCGGGTTAACGTTGGCCAGCAGCCGCTCTCCGGTCGCATTGTCGCGGTCGGTGATCCCCCGCGCGATGCTCTCGACGTGTCCCCGGAGCCACACTTTTGTCCCCAGCGGGTTCATCACCGCCACGTCGCCGACACCGATTTTCGAGAGCTTGTGCTCCTCGAAATAACCGTACACCCAGAACGTCCCGCTCTCGATGAGACTGAGGCGGTTCTCCCCCGCCCTTACGTAATCTCCCCGGCGCAGCAGGAGGTTCGACACCCACCCCTCGCACGGGGCGCGGACATAAGAGCGCTCCAGCTCCAGCCGCGCCGTTTCAACGCGGGCGTGCGCCTCTTCGACGTCGGCACGGGCAATCACGGCCTCATACGCCGCATCCTCGGCGCTTTCGCGCGAGACGACCTCGTCACCCGCCGCAGCCCGGCGGGAGGCCTGATGCGCTCTCATCGCCAGTACCGCTTTTTTCGCCTCCAGTGTCGCTTCGGCTTCGCTGAGGGCATGGCGGAACCGCTCGGAGTCGATTTCAAAGAGCACCTCCCCTGCCTTGACGTGCTGGTTGTCCCGCACCGCAACGCGGCTCACCAGCCCGCTGACGTCAGAAGCGACCATCGTCACGTCGGCCCGCACCCGTCCGTCGCGCGTCCAGGGGGAGTTCATGTACGACTCCCACAGCATCAGCCCCAGAAACAGGGCCAGCGAGACCACGGCAAACGTGATCGCGAAACGGAAAAATTTGCTCAATCGGGTATTTTTATTCATAACGGGTTCCTTAACGGTAAATGGCGATACAGGGGATCGCGAACAAACAGACGAACACCGCCGTCCGAAACAGCCCGGGATGCCAGACGTGGCGGTAGACCCCCGCATCGGCGAAAGCGCGGTCGATGAGGATCTGAAACAGCGCCGTGACGAAAAATACGGGAAGCAGTGTCGGCATCTGAATCCCGAACAGCGTGATATCCAGCGGCATCATGACTCCTTGAGGATCGGTAGAGCTTCTTTCTCCGACACCAGAATGCGGATCAGGGAGAGTTCATCGCGTAGCTTTCGCCCCTTCTCCGGAGCCGTATCGCTCTCCAATGCTTCGTGAAGCTCGCGCAGAGCCACCTCCAGACGTCGTGTGAGAACCGCGTATTCGGCCTCCGATGCGGCCGAAAAATAGGCGCGGAGCGCTTCGAGTGCCCTCTGCGCCGAATCATTGGGAACTCTCCCCCGCTCGAGCTGCCTGCGGATCGCGATCACGGCGCGGCCGATCTCGAGTGTTGAGAGAAGCCATTCGAACACCCGTGCACCTGAGCGTTCATTGAGCCGTCCATGGGTCGAAAACTGCTGCACCATGTCCCTGGCTGTGCTCTCAAGCGTTGAGCGCTGAACGTTCAGCGGGCCGTCGCACAGCAAGACGATCTGGCGGCGCAGTGCCGAGGCGACCCGCCGCTGCGTCCAGGCAAACGACCAGAAATTGATCAGATAGTACGCCGACCCGGCCAGAATGATCCCGATCAGGTTGGCCAACGCATTCTCGAGAAAAAAAGTCGCCGTCATCTTATAGTGAGGGTCCAGGGCGGTCTGGTACATAAACATGAAAATAAATCCGAGCGAAAAACCGCCCCACTTCGGACGCGTCGTCCACCACGCCAGCATAGCGAGAAGCGGAAACAGGATCAGGCACAAACTGAAAAGGTCCGATGCAAACCGCGGTATCAGGTAAAAATCGTACAACGCCGCAAACGCGATCGCTGCGATCCCCCCTTTGAAAAAGTTGATAACCGTGTCGAGGGGGTTGGGAAGCGTCGCGATCAGCAGCGTGATGACGACCGAGAGCATGATGCTCTGCGGAGCCAGCGCCCATCCGCTCAAAATCCACAGTGCCATTCCGGCCAGCAGCACCGACGCCCCGCGGAGTGCGGCAAGAGCGACGAGGAGCGGATCGGTGTGGCTCTTGAAACGGACACTCCGGCTCAGTTCCTCAGAACTGTCCCCGAATCGGCGGTGACGCAGCAGCGAGAGGTAAGTGACGCAATAGTGGTGCAGTTCGCTCAATAGCCGTCGCAGCAGGTGCGAGGCCGCATCGAAACGCTCCAGTTCCCCGGCATCCATCGTCTCGCGCTGTGTTTCGATCAGCCCCTCCTGGGAGCGTTTGAGCGCTTCGAGGGTCTCTACCGCTGCGGCGAGTTCTTCGCTCTCGAGAGCCATTTGGGGAAGCTCCGCCAGTGCCGCGGCAACGGGTACGTAGACTCTCCCTATCCCCTCCGCAAACGCATCAGAGCCGCTATGCCGTGAAAGGAGCGTCCGGAGCGAATGGTACGTCGTGGAGAGGTTCATGTAGGACATATTGAGATGCTGGTAGAGCTGGCGCATCCTGCGGTCGTTTTTCCCCTCGAACGCGGTGTTCACCTGCGTCGCGTTCAGCCCAACGACCCCGCTGGCAAAACGTCCCGTGGCGGCTTCGCCGCAGTACAGCGCATTGGGGTTCGAAAGGCTTTTGAGCACCCCGCCGAACCGCTCCCGCTCCGCGGCGAGGAGCGAATCGGAAAGGTGGCGGGGAAAGATCAGGTCGCTGATGAGCGTCGCGCACATGATCCCCACCAACACCTCCGAAAACCGCGACGTCGCGATCTCGAACACCTGCAGCGGCATCTCGATAACCGGTAACGCGACGATGCACACCGTGTATCCGGCGAGGACGAATCCGTACGACTGAAAATTGCGGTATTTAAGCCCCGCGGCGGTCGTGATCGCGATCCACAGGGCAAACAGCGCGATGAACCACTCCCGCTCCTGCGCGAACATCCCCATCAGCGCGAGCGAGACGACCACCCCCGCCACCGTCCCCAGAATCCGGTAATAGCTTTTCGAAAACACAAGCCCGCTCTGGGGCTGCATGACGATAAACGACGTAAATATCGCCGTTCGGGGATCAGGGAGATTCAGGATCATCGAGACCGACAGCGCCAGCAGCCCCGCCATGGCCGCCTTGACCATGTAGATCAGGACGGGAGCATCCTGTGTGCGCCATTCGGCGAACGTACGCCAAAAAAGGCGATAGGAGGCCGTGGTGCGTGCTAACGTTGCCATAGTCTACTCTTTGCCCTCTCTGTAGCCGCCACCGAGGGAGCGTACGAGCCCGATCTGCAGCGACACTTTGACGTTCTCGAGTTCCAGTGCCCCCAGTTCCCCTTCCAGCACCTCGCTTTTGCGGGCCAGATAGGGAAGTTTGTCGCTGAGTCCCAGACGGTGTTTTTTCCGTGCATTCTCTTCATTCATCCCGCGTGAGGCAAGCTCCTCGCGATGAAACCGGAGCTGCTCTTCCAGCCACACCGACTGCTTGAGGAGCCCCACCACTTCGTTTGCGGCACGGGTCACCGCTTCGTTGTACTCGTAGACCGATGCGTTGTAGTCGCTCGCGGCGTTTTGGAGGTTCGCTTCCCGCTCCCCCCCATCAAACAGCGGCAACGATACGGCAATCCCGATTCCCGGGGTGGCTGAGGCGTATTCCAGCAATGACGAGCGCCCGAACGACGTGAATCCCAGATTGCCCGAGAGGACGATGTTGGGATAAAACTGCGCCTTGGCGTGTTCGATTCCGTACCCTTTGAAGAGAAGAGTGTATTTCGCCACGGCGATGTCGGGGCGGCGTGAGAGGAGGTTCAGTACGATCTCTTTGGGGATCGGAGTGCGGAAGGTCTCCGAAACGCGAGGCTCCCGAAGCTGCGAAGCACGCGAGGGGAGGAACCCGGCGAGGACGCAGAGGCTTTTTTTCCGCCCTTCGATGAGCACCCTCTGTGCGGCAATGCGCTGCTGAATGCGGGCGTGTTTTTGCTCGCTTTCACGAACCTCCGTTTTGCTGCACAGCCCCAAAGCATACCGGCGGCGTACGATGGAATATTCTTCGAGAGCGCTCTGTTCCAGCGTACCGAGCACCCGACGCTTCTCTTCGTCGTAGTGCCATGCGAGGTAGGTCTCGCAGATCGCGCTTGAGAGTGTGAGCCGTGCGGCCGAAAGATACGCCCTCCGGGCATACGCGCCGTTTTTGGCCGCATTGATCCGCGACTCGCGAGCATTCCAGAAATCAAAATCGTACCGCATCCCCAGCGAGGGGTGATAGAGAGTGTTCACACTCCCCCCCAAAGGGGCGGGGAAAATATGGTTTTCGCTGAACCGCTCCCGCAAAACCGAGGCGTCGGCCGAAACACTCGGCAGATTGCGCGACTGCGCGGAGCGGATGATACTCTCGGCCTGAGCGTAGCGCGCCTGAATGCTATTGAGGCTCGGGGCGTGCTCTTGCGCTTCAGCCATGATCGCGTTGAGTTGCGGATCGCCGAATCCCTTCCACCACTCCTCATCCAGGGTTTGTTTGTCGAAGTCAGCGAGTTCGCGTTCGAGATCGGCATTGACTTCCGCGAGTGAAAGCGGCGTGGCCGTATCGGTTTTGGGGACGCACCCGCCGAGGAACACGAGGGCGGCAAAAAGCCCCGCAAGAGATAAGGGATTCATGATTTTGGGCTTTGAAGATTCTCGTAAATGGTCTGGAGGACGCGGGAAAGTTCCTCTTTCTGGCTATGGCTGATCCCGCAGAAGGCTTTTCGATCATGGCGTCGCCGAGAGCGACGAGGTCCTCATAGAGTTCGCGCCCTTTGGGGGTGATCCGCACGAGATAGGCGCGGCGGTCGTTCTCCTTCGGCTCACGGACGATCAGCCCTTTGAGTTCGAGTTTATCGAGCATCAGCGTCATGTTCGACTGCTCGAAATAGGTGTCCTGCGCCAGCTCTTTCTGTGTCAGGCCGTCTTTTTCGCACAACCGGATCAGAATGACCCGCTGGGCATAAGTGAGGCCGTAGGGCTTGAGCCCTTTTTCGAGTTCGTTTTTGAGAATGTTGCGTGTTTTGGCGATCAAAAACGCGACCGAATTGTCCGATTCGAAACTCATCGTATCCCTCCTCCGTAAAAATTGGCGGAAGTGTAGAGCGATACGCCTTAAATACTTATTATAATAACTATTATGTTTATAATATTATTTTCACCCTGTTCAAACAACGCTCAAAAGGTTTCAAAACGGCATCGGCAAGGGATTGGCGGAGAAAAAGGTTTAAAGGAGGGACGGCTCAGAGGACGCGGATCGGCAGATAGAACTCCAGATCGAACTCCTCCGACTCGTCCAGAAAATGGTTTTTGCGGTAGATCGCGTAGGGGGGGAGCGTTTTCGTCTCAAACCCGCTCTCGGGGAGCCATATCTGATAGACGTAGCGCATGAAATGCAGAACGTCGCCGTATTTGCCCTGTATGTGAAATACCGCACACAGCGACGCGGGGATCTCGAAATAGGCGACCGATCCGTGGGGACGGCTCCCCTTGGGGACCTCGATGGCGGCGATATAGGCGCACTCTTCCAGCGGGGTGATCGTCGGGTTGTCGTGGTGGAACCCGATCTGGCGGGCACTCTCGCCCAGGCCGTTTTCGATGCTCCAGCCCCTCAGGCGGTTCCAGCTGTTCTTGATCGAAATGTTGTAGCCACGATGGCGGATGTAGGCGGCGTAGATGGGGGGAGCTTTCACGATGCGGGGGATCGTCCCGGAAAAATTGCGCTCCTGCGCGCCGTAGGGGGAACCGGCGAGAATTTTTTTGGAATATTCCAGGTACGCGCCGCTTTTCCACACCTTCGGCGTCGTATGGAACCGCTCCCGAAACGCCTTGATGAACGAGGTCTGGGAACTGTAGCCGCACATCCGGGCGATCTCGGAGACGGTCGCGTACTTGTTGGTCAGCAAGAGGCTGGCCGCCTTTTGGAGCCGTATCGATTTGACCGTCTCGTAGAGGTTTTTTCCCGTCTCTTCTTTGAATATCCGCTGCAGGTGATAGACGCTCAGACTCTCGCGGCGCGCCAGCTCGGCGGCGTTCAGTTCCGTGTCGATGTGCAGATAGATGTACGACAACACACTGTTGACAATGTCAGAATGAAGATGTTTTGTTTCCCGCTTCATATTATTTCATTCATCCCAACCGGCAAAGCCGGTTGGGATGGCAGGGACAGGTTTGTCCCTTGCAACCCCCTAAAGCTACCTGCATCTTTCGGATGCAGGAGAGATAAACAATATTAGCATATTTAAATAAAAATAATGACTATTTTGGATAATTTTTATGTACCTTTGGATAAAGAATAAAACAGCCGATTCCCCTACAATGGCGGAAAAAAAGGATCACCTATGAAACGCTCATTCATCCGGGAAATTCTCGAAGTAATCGGAAGCGATACGGTATCGTTTGCCGGGGGGCTCCCCGATGAGAGCCTCTTTCCTCTCGAAGCAATGCAAAAGGCTGCGGCCGATGTGTTCGCCACCCCCGGCGCGCTACAGTATTCGGTGAGCGCTGGGATCCCGGCGCTGCGCGAAAAACTGGCTTCGTATTACACCGCAATGGGGTTGGAGACCAAGCCCGAAGAGATCCTGATCACGACGGGGGCTCAGCAGGCGCTCGATCTGATCAGCCGTGTTTATTTCCGCTTCGGCACGCTCGTCGAGTCTCCCGCCTATCTTGGGGCTCTCAACGCCTTCAGTGCCAACGGGTGTTCTCTTACCCCGGTACGACTCGGAGAAAAGGGTATCGATCTAGAGGCCTTCGAACGCCGTTTCGCCATTACCAAGCGGGCCTATGTAATGTGCGATTTCCAAAATCCCACGGGTTTCAGCTATTCCACCTCGCAGCGCGAGGAGCTGGCCCGGATCGCGATCCGACACGAGGGAATCATCGTCGAGGACGGCGCCTACATGGAGCTCTTTTTCGAGGAGCGCCTCGCGCCGATGGCGCTGTACGCCCCCCATCGCACCCTTCATGTCGGATCGTTCTCGAAAACGCTCGCTCCGGGATTGCGTCTGGGGTGGATCCGCGGCGACGCGGCGCTCCTCGCACCGATCCTGGCCCTCAAAGAGCGCTCCGACCTGCACACCTCGACGCTCTCGCAGCTGCTGGCGGAGCGCTTCTGGGAGAGCGGGCTGTTCGGCAAACACCTGCGCCGGGTCCGCGCGACCTACAAAGCCAAATGCGACGCCCTCGCACATGAACTCGAAACGCAACTGGGCGATTTTCGCTTCACGAAACCCCAAGGAGGGATGTTCATTTACGGCTCCTTCCCTGATGGGGTCGATGCGAAGGAACTGGCGATGGAGTGTCTGAGAGAGGGGGCAGTATTCGTCCCCGGGGGTGAGTTCTATCCCGGCACGCCCATCAGTCCGGAGGCACGGTTCAATTTCTCAGGCTCAACCCCCGAACAGATGCGCCGGGGAATCGCCATCATCGCCAAAACCTACGAAACGTACAAGCAACGTTCTGCCAGAGCAACGATTGTAGCTTAAGGAACGACATTCGCAACAGAAGGAGAGGTTTTCGAAAGCAGTTTGTTCAGTCCGTCCGCGAACGCCCTCACCGTTTTTTCCCCGATGGCACTCGGTCCGCCCGTGATCTCCCCCGCATTGCGGAGTTCCTCCATCAGGTTCCGCATCGCTAACAGGTGTTTGACGTTGTTCTCATCGTAGATCGTCCCGCGCGGATCGAGGGCCACGGCGCCCTTGGTCACGACACGGTCGGCCAGAGGGATGTCGGCGGTGATGACGAGATCGCTTTTTTCGCACAATTCGGCGATGCGGTGATCGGCTTCGTCCGGCCCCTGCGCGACGATCTCCATCGAGACGTGGTGCACATCGGGAACGCTGATTTTCTTATTGGCGATAAAAACGGTCGTAATCTGACGCTTAAGTACCGCCCGCAATAAAATCTCTTTGAGGGCGTTGGGGAACGCGTCGGCGTCGACGAGGATTTTCACCGTTTAGCGTCCCCGACGGCTTTCGCCGTGGTGGGTGCGGTTTTCCCGTTTCTGCGGTTCCCTGCGCCCGCCTTGCGGCTTCTCCCCCTGCGGCTTGGAGCGAGGGGCGTTGCCGCGCCCTCCCCCGCCGCCGCGTCCGCCGCGTCCTTGCTGTATCGGTTCGGCTTTGATGGAGGGATCAGGTTCGAACCCTTCGATGATGTTCCGGTCGAGCTTGCGGTTGATCAGCTTCTCGATCCCCTTGAGGTAGTCGTATTCGTCCACGCACACCAGCGATACCGCTTCTCCGGCATTTCCCGCCCGTCCGGTACGTCCGATGCGGTGGACGTAGTCCTCGGCGATGTTGGGAAGTTCAAGATTGACAACATGCGGGAGCTGGTCGATGTCCAGGCCCCGCGCGGCGATATCGGTCGCAACGAGAATTTTCACCGCACCGCTCTTGAAATCGGCCAGTGCCTTGGTACGGGCATTCTGGCTTTTATTCCCGTGGATCGCCGCGGCACTGATCCCGATTTTACCCAGATAGTCGGAGAGCTTGTTCGCCTGGTGCTTGGTGCGGGTAAATACGAGTACCTGTTCCCATTTGTTGTCGGCGATCAGTTTCCCCAGCAGCGCGCTTTTGCGCTTGCAATCGACAAGGATCACACTTTGGCGGACCAGTTCGCTGGAGGTGTTGCGGCGGGCCACCTCGACAACGGCGGGGTTACGGAGGATCGATTCGCACAGTTTCTTGATCTCATCTGAGTAGGTCGCCGAAAAAAGGAGGTTTTGCTTTTTGGGCGGCAAAATGGCGATGACGCGGCGGATGTCGCGGATAAATCCCATATCGAGCATCCGGTCGGCTTCGTCGAGGACGAACATCTCGACGTGGCGCAGATCGACCGTTCCCTGCGAGACATGATCGAGCAGCCGTCCGGGAGTGGCGACAAGGATGTCGACGCCGTTGCGTAGCGTCGTGATCTGCGGCTGCATCCCGACGCCGCCGAAAATGACGGCACTTTTAAAGGGAAGGTATTTCCCGTATGTTTTGACGCTCTCCCCCACCTGCGCGGCGAGTTCACGCGTCGGGGTGAGGATCAGAACCCGTACGTGGCGTGGCCCTTTGGCAGGTTTGTTGCGGGCCAGAAGTTCAAGCATCGGAAGGGTAAACCCCGCCGTTTTCCCGGTCCCCGTCTGGGCGCCGGCGAGCATATCCCGTCCTTCGAGAATATAGGGAATCGCCTGGGCCTGTACGGGGGTCGGTGTTGTGTAGCCCTCTTCGGCAACCGCTTTAAGTATCGGTGCGGAAAGGTTAAGTTTGGTAAATGACATTGGGTTTTGAGTTCCTTTAGGTGTTGGAAAGCGGAGAACAAGTGCAGAGATCAGAGAGCTTTACGGATTTTCCGTTTATTAAGCGTATTATAGCCGAATTCAATCGAATTTCGGGGCGATTCTGCCGATACCCCCGTCGTAGTAGCGTTCAAATTCGTCAAATTTCATCGGCTTGGCAAAATAATATCCTTGCACCTCATCACAACCGTGCGTTTCAAGAACTTTCAAAATTTCGTCACTTTCAACCCCTTCGGCAACGGTTTTGAGATTTAGACTTTTAGCCATTTGAATAATCGTTTTGACAATAACCGCATCTTCATGATCTTGGCAGATATCGCGCACAAAAGATTGATCGATTTTCAGCTTATCGACATCAAATCGTTTAAGATAAGCCAGACTTGAGTATCCGGTTCCGAAATCATCGATCGATAGACGGACGCCGATCTCTTTAAGACGGCAAACGGTTTTGAGGGTATTTTCGGTATCATGCATCATCGTCGATTCGGTGAGTTCGAGTTCCAGATATCGGGCAGGCAAACCTGTTTGAGCCAACGACTTTTCAACAACCGAAACCAGGTCTCCCCGTTTGAACTGAATCGCCGAAATATTCACCGCGATCGAAAGAGGCATCCCGTTTCGAAGCCAATGCGCCGCTTTTGTACAGGCTTCCTGAATAACCCATTCTCCAATCGGAACGATCAGTCCGCTTGCTTCTGCCAAAGGTATAAACGTTGCGGGAGAAATGATTCCGCTTTCAGGGTGGTTCCATCGAACCAATGCTTCCACTCCTGTGATCCGTTTTTCCCTGAGATCGATCTGAGGCTGGTAATACAGAAGAAAGTCGCGTTTTTCGACCGCCCTTGCAAGTTCGCTTTGCATTTTCAGCTGTTCAAGCATGTCCCGGTTCATCCGGTCGGTATAAAAACAATAGGTATTGCGTCCCAGCTCTTTTGCTCTATACATTGCGGTATCGGCTTTTTGCAATAGAAGCTCGAACGTTTCCCCATCATCCGGCGCAAGCGCTATCCCCATCGAAACCGATGTGGAAAGAAGCCTTTTTTCGATGGCAAAAGGCGTTTTGAATACGTCCAGTATTTTCTTGACAATCGGTATGACGACAGCCTTGGCATCCGAAACATCCGGCAGTACCAATACAAATTCATCGCCTCCCTGCCGACTGATAGTATCGGTTTTACGCAAACATTCCCGAAGCCTCAACGCAACGTCTTTGAGCATTTCATCCCCTACCGAATGTCCCAGTGAATCGTTGATCGTTTTAAATCCGTCCAAATCGATCGATACCAATGCCACTTTTGACCCGTTCCTCAGTGCATGGGCCACCGCATGATCGACGCGGTCTTGAAGCAATATACGATTCGGAAGCCCCGTCAAATAATCATGATGGGCCATGAAATCAATCTTTTTTTCGATCTCTTTACGTTGGCTGATGTCCGTAAGATTCGCAATCCGATAGCGAATATTTCCGCCCTGATCCTTTATGACCGCAATATACACCTCAACGTCTACAGGGGTGCCGTCTTTTTTGATGTGCACCGTTTCGAATACGGCATTGTCGCAAACCGAAAAATACGCATCACACTGATCTCGGCCGCATGACGAATCGGGGCACAGCACATTTTCCGGAGAAACGCCGATCAGTTCTTCGGCCTCATAGCCGTGTATACGGGCAAATGCCGGATTGACGAGTTCAAAGCGATTGTGGCGCGCGTCGCACAAGGCGATCCCGATAGTAGCGTGTTCAAATAAGTCCCGATAACGGTTCATGATCTCGTTCTCTGCCAATATGATGCACTAGCCGATTCTCGCGTATTTAGCCGGTACCCTATCCCCCGAACCGTAACAATGATTTCCGCACCCAGTTTTTTACGTATCCGCAAAATCAAATTTTTGATCGCCGAATCGCAAATAGGGTCCAAAGGCCAAAGAACCCTCGAAATTTCGTCTTTCGTAACGGTTTTGGAGCGTTGTTTAATCAATAAAACCAACAGATCAAGCTCTTTGGTTCCCAATGGAATAATAACCCCGTTATGATACAGTTCCTGCGTTGTCATATCAAACCAAAGATCCTGTCCGAGCTTTACGGTTCCCGTGATGCCATAAGCCCGTTTCATGGATTTGCAGATGGTGTCGGTCAGCGTCTCCAGGCCGACGGGTTTGACCAAATAGCCGTCTACCGACAAATTCGCCGCATCCATCAACATCTCGTATTCGGCAAATTTACTCAACAATATTATCGGTATGTGGTAATCGCATCGGCGAATCTGCCCGACAAGTTTCAAACCGTCTTTTTTCGGCATTTTGATATCAGTGATGATGATATCTGGGGATTCATCCTCGTATAAACGGTATGCCTCTTCACCGTCTTGTGCAGGGTAAACTTTTCCGAAAAGCAATTCAAGGACTTCGGTTGTCTGCATCCGCATAATGACGTCATCTTCGGCAAAAAGGACACTTTTGTTTTTCAACCACGACAGATTATCCATCACTCATTCAATCCCGTCCAGTTCTTTTACATTCAAGTCTACTCATTTTTATTGATTAGCGTTACTTTATCATCAAAATGGTCATAAATCAGTCATTTCCCGTTATGAATTGCCAATTATTCGGAAAACGACTATTGTCAGAAGAACAGGGGAGGAAGGAAAATCAGTACGGATCGCTCACGCAGCGGACGTGGGCTTCTTCGCTTTTGGGGACGGTGGCGACCGAGCCGAGCTTGAAACCGACCACATACGCTTCCTGGGAATTAAGCGTATCGGATGTCCAGTAATACCGATGCATCATCGGCCCGAAAAATTTCATGTCGACGGTAGGGCGGAAGCGGGAGTAATCGACGATTCCGTAAAGTTCGTCCAGGGTCGGAAGACGCCAGCTGCGATTGTGCAACGAGAGGTTCGAACACATCTCTTCGGCTTTTTCGAACGTATATTTGAGTCGTTTGTCGGTCGCATCGAACGCATGCCACAGCAAAGCGTTTTCCCGATCAAGGGTCCCTTCGGCAGTCAGGACGTAATCACGTTGGCGCAGCTTCTTCGGAACGTCGGTGCATGCCGCGGCAATCCGTTTTCCAGGAGGGGAGAGGGTGATGTTGCGCTCTTTGGGATAGAAGGCATATCCCACCGTCGCGATGATCCCGCCGTCCCCTTCGCTGCCGCTGCCGATGACGGTATTGTCCGAAGGACCCTGGTTTGCCGACCAATAGCTGAAATTTTCTCTAAACGCACCCCCGCGCGGCATGGCGAAGAGTTCGCCGATCTCCATCGCCCTCCAGCCGGGCCCGAGTTCCCGGCAATATTTGATCGCCTCTTCCTGCGTCAGGGTTTCGGTAGCGGAAAAACGGTTTTCGGCCTGGGCACACAGGGCGATGCCGAGCACCCAGCCAAGATTAACAATCCGCACAATAACCCGCCAGCAGGCCGTTACGCAATTTTTCGCACGCCTCGCGTCCGACCAGTTGTTTGACGATGGCCAGACCGAAGCAGATCGCCGTTCCCGGGCCGCGGGAGGTCATAACGTTACCGCTCGTCACGACGTCGTTTTGCGGAGTAAATCCGCCCGTCTTGATTTCGGATTCGATCCCGGGATAACAGGTGTAGCCCTCTTTGAGCACGCCCGCCGCTTCAAGGGCAAACGGAGCGGCACAGATCGCCCCTATCCTTTTTCCTTTCGCATCCATCGCTTTGAGCAGCGCCTGAACCCGTTCATCGGCCGCAAGAGCTTTCGTACCGCCCCATCCTCCGGGAAGTACGATCATGTCGAGATCGTCCGCATCGATCCCCTGGATACTCCGATCGGCCTGAATCTGAATACCGTGGGCTCCTCTCACGTTCATCCGTTCATCCAGGGAAGCCAAAACGACCTCGATGCCCGCACGTCGCATCACGTCGATAACGCTGACCGCTTCAATCTCTTCGAATCCTTCGGCAAGGGGAACTAAAACTTTGGGCATGGGAGGTCCTTTGTCGGCTGAAATGACTTATCTCTCAGATATAGGGTGAATGATACAAAAAGAAAGTTACGGGGTCAAGCCCCGCCGTAAAGAAGGAAAAGAAGAAATTATTTCACTTTTTCGAGGTATTCGCCCTCGACGGTGTTGACTTTGATGATATCGCCTTCCAGAACGTGGTAAGGGACCTGAACGACCGCACCGGTTTCAAGGGTAGCCGGTTTTTTGGAGGCACTTGACGTATCCCCTTTGAAGTTCGGCGGAGTTTCGACGATTTTGAGTTCCATGATCTCGGGAGCATCGACGCTGATCGCTTCGTTATTGTGGAAAACCATCTGGACGTTCGTACCGTCTTTGATCCACTTCATCGCCTCTTCGCACTGATCGTAGGTCAGACCGAGCTGCTCGTAGCTTTCGTTGTCCATGAACTGAAGCATTTCGCCGTCGTCGTAGAGGAACTGCATCGTTTTGTGCGCCATGTTCGGCACTTCGAATTTATCCCCGGCATGAACCGTTTTTTCGATTACTTTGCCGTTTTTGAAGTTTTTGATTTTCATCCGGACGAACGCCGCCCCTTTTCCCGGTTTAACGTGTTGGAACTCCACAACTTTAAACGGGTTGCCGTCGATTTCCAGACGTACGCCCTTTTTGATATCACCCATACCGATTGTTGCCATTTTCTGATTCCTTGCGATTCTTTTATGGGCGAATTTTACCCGAAACGGCGACGAATTTCAAACCGGGTGTAACTTATGGTACACTATTCATCCGTTTGAGCGGTTTGTTCCGCCTTCATTTTAGTTTCGTCCAATACGCAAACGTGTATAATAATACTTATACATTTGATTATTAACACAAATAGTTACAAGGATAACCTTCATGTCAGCACTATCCCGTATCCTGTCCGCATCGCTGCTGCTTACCTCCTGCCACCTGCAGGCGGCGGGGCTGAGCTTGGGCGAAGCACTCGATATTCTGCACAAACAAAACCTCGAAATCAAAACGGCCGACCTCGATGCCAAGACGGCCGGAACCGACGTCGACATCGCCCGGGGTTACCACTTCGGTTCGCTGGACCTGACCCAGACGTTCAGCCGTTCCAACGACCCGAGCAACGTTTTCGGTTTCAAACTCAGCTCCCGGGAAGCGACATTCGGCGATTTCAGCGCCGACGAGTTCGTCGCCAACCAGATGGCGGGTGCGCCCGACCTTTACACCAAGCCCCCCAAACACCTCAACTATCCGGGCTACCATAACTATTTCCAGACAAAACTCACCTACATGCTCCCCGTTTATACCGGAGGCAAACTGAGCGCGTACGGCGACATCGCCGAAAAAATGGAAAAAATCAAAAAACTCGACGCTGAGCAGGTGAAAACCGAAAAAAGTTACGAACTGCGCAAAAGCTATTACGATATGGCCCTGCTCCAAAACAGCATCGACCACATGAGCATCATCCGTGACAACATCGCCACCCTTGAGCGGACGACACAGATGATGATCACCGAAGGGTATGCCAAAAAAGTGGACCTTCTCGAAGTGCAGGCGAAAAAAGCGAACGTCGAGCGGAGCCTGAGCGAAATGGAAGCGAACAAAAAGCTGCTGTACCATTACATCAGTTTTCTTCTCAACCGCGACGTGGCCGAAATCGAGCTTCCCCGCAGCGACTACCCCGCTTCGGCCGTCGGCGAAGACGATGTTCTCGCCCATAACATCGACCTTCAAAAAGCTTCCAAAGGGCTTGAAGTACGTGAAAGCATGGTCGATCTGGCCTATGCCCCTTTCCTCCCCCAGATCGGCGCATTCGCCGAAACCAGCACCGCGGACGACACCTTCGGCGGCGATTTCGGAGACCATAAGGGGTACACGTTCGGGGCCCGCCTGACCTGGAACCTCTTTAACGGGGGCGTCGACGGCGCATCGCTGGAAAAAGCGCGTATCGAGCGCCTCAAAACAAAAACGCAGGTCGAACTCGCCCGCAAGGGGATCGCTTTGCAATACGACAAGATCCGCACCGAAATCGAAAGCCTCAACGCGCAGGTGAGAAGCCTTGAAAAAGAGCTCGAACTCGCCAGCCAGATTTACCGAAATTACGAAGGTCGCTACCACGAACACCTTGCCTCGATGAGCGACGTCATCGTCAAACAGTCCCAGCAGATTGAAAAGGTATTGAACCTTCAAATGGTCAAAAACCAGCGCAACGAGCGTATTTTCGCCCTCGAAAAACTTAGCAACGGAGTCAAATAATGAAATTTCTCATCACTACGATCGCCCTCGCCTCTTCCCTCGCCGCAGCGGGACTGAACCTCTCTGGAAGCGTCATCAGCGACAACCAGAAAATGATCACAAGCCGTAACATGGGCTTCGTCACCAGCGTCAACGTCTCCGAAGGTTCCCGCGTCTCCAAAGGACAGCTGCTGTACACGATCGACTCGCGCGAAATCGATTCGGCCAAAACGCAGGTCGAGCTGGGGATCGCCCAGGCCGAACTCTCTTTGCAGATGTACCAAAACCAATACGCCAACCTGGAGTTGAACCTGGAGCGTAACCGCCGACTGTTGCAGCAGGACATGGTGAGTAAATACGAAGTGGAAAACCTCGAACTCTCCAAGAAAAACCTCCAGAACATGATCGCAATCGCCGAACGGCAGGTCAATCAGGCCAAGGCTCGCCTCAAAGAAGTCAATAACCAGTACAATTACCTCCGCATCACCGCCCCCAACAGCGGCGTGGTGATCTCCAAGAACATCAAAGTCGGCGAAATGGCGATGCCGGGGATGCCCGCGATCGTTCTGGCCGATCTGAACTCGCTCAAAATCGAAGTTGAAGTGGCCGAAAACAACCTCAAGCTCGTTCCCGTAGGGAAGCGGGTCAAAGTATCGATCCCCTCGGTCGGATACAGCGGTATCGGAAAAGTAAGCGCCATCATCCCCAGTTCCAACCCGATGACCCATACGTTCCGCATCAAGGTATCGTTTTCGGCCAAACAAACCGTCTATCCGGGTATGTACGCTACCGTCGAGATCCAGTAAGGGGTAGCCGATGCAACCGAACGCCTACCAGCCCAAAGATATTGCCGGAAAACTCGCCAAAGGGTTTATCCGCAATCCTCTCACCCCGATCCTAGGGGTATTTCTCCTCGTGATCGGCTACATCGCCCTCATCATGATGCCGCGCGAAGAGAACCCGCAGATGGTCGTGAGCGGTTCTACGGTCATCATCGCCCTTCCCGGCGCGACCGCCAGCGAAGTCGAGAACGTCATCGTCAAACCGCTCGAGCGCAAACTCAAAGAGGTCAAAGGGATCGAGCACATCCACGGGATGGCGATGGACAACGTCGCGGTGATCAACGCGGCCTTCTACATCGGTGAGGAAAAAGAGGACTCAAACCTCAAAATCTACGACAAGATCATGCAGAACATGAGTATCCTCCCCAAGGGGGCAATGCAGCCGATCATCAAACCGCTCGACATCGACGTCGACATCCCCGTCCTCTCGGTCGCGTTTTACGCCAACGATCCGAAAATGGACCCGACCGTCCTCTACGACCACGTCAAGGCGATCCAGCACCATATCAACGGCCTTCCAAACGTCGCCGTCACCGATATCAAAGGGGCCAAAAAACACCAGTTCAACGTCCTCGTCGACATGAACCGCCTCGCGGGCTACAACCTCTCGCTCGGACAGATCGTCATGGCGACCCAGTCTCTGGCCTACAACGTTCCCGAAATCAAGGGTAAAACCGAGAAAAACGAAATCGTCATGATCGGTGTGCGTAACGCGATCGAAAACGTCGAAGACGTCGGAAACATCATCGTCGCCCAATACGGCGGATCGGCCATCTACCTGCGTGACGTCGCCACCGTCACCGCCGGAAGCGATATCCAGAACTTCAAATCGGCCCTCGTGACCGTACGCGGCGAAGACGGGAAATTCTCACCGCTCAAAGACCAGGTCACCCTCACCGTTTCGAAGCTCCAGGGGACCAATGCGGTCGTCATCGCCGATTCGGTCAAAGAAGAACTCGAAAAGTACAAAGAACAGATGAAAAAAGAGGGGATCAGCTACGTCATCACCCGCAACGACGGCGAACGGGCGAACGAAGCGGTCAATGAACTCGTCTTTCACCTGATCCTCTCGATCGTCATCATCGCCGTTTTGCTGATTTTCGTGCTGGGGTGGCGCGAATCGCTCATCGTCACCTTCACCGTTCCGGCGATCCTGGCGATCACGCTGTTCATCGCCTACATCACCGGACAGACGGTCAACCGGATTACCCTGTTCGCCTTTTTGCTGAGTCTGGGGCTGCTGGTGGATGCGGCGATCATCGTCATCGAAAACATCCATCGCCATTTCCACTCCGCCCACGCGGCCGACCAGGATGCCGACGAACTGATGATCGAGGCGACCGACGAGATCGGTGCGCCGACGAACATCGCCACGCTGGCGATTATTCTCACCATGGTTCCGATGGCGTTTGTCGGGCAGATGATGGGGCAGTTCATGAAGCCGATCCCCGCCAACGTCCCCGTCGCGCTGATCGCTTCGCTCTTCGTAGCCTATATTTTCACCCCGTACCTTGCCGTGCGGCTTCTTAAAAAACCCGACCATCACGCAGAGGTTCACTGATGTATAAAAAATTTGAAAATTATCTGCTCTCTATCCTCAACGACCCCGTCAAAAAGAAAAAGGTGCTGTGGGGAACCCTCGGGGCGTTCGTCTTTTCGGTCGCGCTGATCCCCACGGAACTCGTTCTGGCAAAAATGCTTCCGGGGAAAAACAACGACACCTACAGCGTCTACATCGACCTGCCCGGCGGAAGTTCGATCGAGCAGACCCGCGAAGTGAGCGAATGCGTCGTGGGCGTATTGCAAAACGAACCCGAGGCATTGGATGCCGAAGTATTCCTCGGAACGGGTTCGCCGCTTGATTTCGCGGGACTCATCAAAGGTTCACATTTCAAAAACAGCGAAAACGTCTCCGAAATCGTCGTCAACCTCACCAAAAAACACGATCGCGACGAGCCCTCCTACATGATGGTGCAGCGCCTGCGCCCGGTGATCGTCAAAGAGTGCGAGAACCTCTATCCCGGAACCAGCATCAAATTCATCGAGCCTCCCGCAGGCCCTCCGACCATGGCCGCCGTCGTGGCCGAAATCTACGGAAACGACGCCCAGGGGATTCGCCACCTCGCCGAACGGGTCAAAGGGGTTTTCAAACAGACCGAAGGGCTCGTCGACATCGACATCATGCAAGACGAGATCTACGACAAGTTCGAAGTGCGGGTCAACACCGACAAAATCAGCCTCTCAGGCCTCGACGTCAAACACGTCAACGACGTCTTGTACCTCGCGTTCGAGGGGATGGGGGTCGCCGTCAAGAATTCGCAGAAAGCGACCGACCAGATCCCTATTTTCCTCACATTGACCCCCGAAGGGAAAAAATTCGCGTCACGCGACAAAACGGCGATCGAATACAAACTCGCCGGGCTCAAGCTGATGAACCAGATGGGAATGATGGTCCCGATCACCGAAGTGGTGGAGATCGTACCGGTCAAATCCAACCCGATGATCATGTCCAAGAACCTGCACCAGATGACCAATGTCCTCGCCGAAACCGACATGGTTTCGCAGGTCTACCCGCTCATGGATGCCCGCAACGTTATCCTCGATACGTTTGGGGACGAGTACGAAATCCGTAAAATCGGCCTTTTCAATCTCGAACTGACCGACAAAAAAACGGGGAAAATCTACGAACTGCTCTGGGACGGCGAAATGGAAGTCACTCTCGACACCTTCGTCGATCTCGGAGGCGCCTTTATCGCCGCGCTGGTGCTGATCTTCTTGCTGATGGTTGTTTATTACAAAAGCTTCGTACTCAGCGGCATCGTGCTCCTGGGCAGTTTTCTCTCGATCATCGGGGTCATCGTGGGACACGGTATCGTCGATCTCTTCACCGCCGATACCTTCTTCCTCACCGCGACGTCGCTGATCGGTTTCATCGCCCTCATCGGAATCAGCTCGCGCAATTCGCTTCTGCTGATCGATTTTACCAAATCGCTTATGGTCGATAAAGGGATGCACAAAAAAGAGGCGATCGCCTATGCGACGGCAACGCGTGCCAAACCGATTTTCCTGACCGCAGCGGCGATCATTCTCGCATCGACGCTTCTGGCCAGCGACGCAGTATTCGGAGGGCTTGGCGTTTCACTTATTTTTGGTACAATAGCGGCAGTCATCGCATCCTTGGTCGTCGTACCCGTCCTGATCGACAATTCCGATCTTGAACGCCATTTCGATTTCAAGGAGCGCAAAGCAGTTTCGATTATGGAGCCATGATTGTCCACCATTTCACCGGTCGTCAAACTTACCGATAACGTCATGAATACGCTGCTGGAAGTAGCGAACGAACAGGGGATTTCGGCCGATGCTTTCGACTTCGACCTCCTGTCGTATACGACCTATTATCAGGGGACGGTCGACGAGGAGTGGCAGCTTCTCAAAGGCAAAGACCTCCTGACCGAAACGACCGAAATAGAGATCCGTTCGAGCACCTTTTTACTCCGTCAGGAGTATCAGATCCGTATCCGCGAAGCCAGACCCCACCCCTTGCTCAACCTTCGCTTCAGCCTTGCAAGCGACAAATACAAAAGCAAAGTCGTCGCCATCATCGATCCCAAATCGGTCATTCCTCTCAAAAAAGGGGTCCAGGACTGGATCAAGGAAGCGTTCCGAAACCGTCAGCTCCGGCACGGCTTCCTCATCGGACTGTACGAGCAAAATCTTGACAAAGAGATCAACCGGCTCCTCCTCAAACTTCAGAAAGAAGGGGGGCTCAATGCCCCCTACCGTCTCCCCGTCGGCGAGTTTTATCCTCCCGTACCTCCGGTGGACGACAAAGTGATCCTCCATTACAAAAACCTCAAAAAGAACAACAGCATGATCGAGGGGATTCATCCCGGCGATTTGCTGCTCGAATACATCCTCCCGAAAAACGGCCTCGACGGCAGGGGATGCGACGGGCAGCATATCGCTATGCCCGAGCCCCTCATACGCCACGCGGGCCTCATCATGATCGATGATAACACCATCGTGACCGAACAAGATGAAAGAAGCGTCCGTTTCTACGCCAGCGTTTCGGGATACCTCCAGCGCAAGCAGGGGGTTTTCAGCATCTCCCAGGAGTTGCAGATCGAAGCGGCCTCGATGCGCAAAACGGGTTCCATCGAAGCGGGAACGGACAAAGAGATCTCGCTGAGCATCAAAAAGAAAGAGGCGACCGAAGATTCGGTCGGTACGGGGGTCAACATCGACGTCCAGAAGCTCAAAGTGAGCGGTACCGTCGGTGCCAACGCCAAAATCCAGGCATGCGAGCTCCATATCGGTGCGCAAACCCACAAAAAATCGGAGATCCAGGCAACCGAAACGGCCAATATCCATCTCCATCGGGGCAATCTCAAGGCCAAAGAGGCGATCATCGAAATTCTTGAAATCGGAAAAGTCGAAGCCGACATCGTCCGGGTCAAAAAAATGGTGGGGGGAGAAATAATCGGCCGCATCGTCGAAGTCGAAACCCTCTATTCGAATGCGAAAATCACCGCGCTCGAATCGATTACGGTCGAAACGATCGAAGGGGACGGGAATAACCTGATCATAAATCCGCACGCGATCGAAACCTACCACAATAAGATTGAATCTCTCGAACTCGATATCCGCACCAAAACTTCCCGACTCCAACAGCAAAGTAAAGAGCTGATCGCCAAAGAGGTCGCCTTTAAAGAGAAAAGCAACCGAATCACAGTATTCCAGCAACGGATCAAAAATGCCGTCCAAAGCGGTACGGCACCGATGCGTGCCGATATCGTGCGGCTTCAACAGTACCGTGTCGAAGCCGAAAACCTCAAGCACGAGGAAGAGAGGCTGAACAAAGACAACGAGCATCTCCATGCCCTGCGTGAAGAGCTCGAAAAACTCTACGAAGCGGACCTGCACGCGACCATCACCCACCACGGAGTCTACGACGGCCATACACGAGTCAGTTTTATCGATTCCAAAACCTCCGAGGAATACGCGCTTACCCCGCAGGGTAAAGCGACCCACATCCGTTTGCGGCTCGAAGGGGACGAAAAACAGCTCCTCGTAGAATCCTAAAACGATTCATCTCGTTTAAACAGCGTCTCGTAGTTTTATCTTTTTGGGGTAAAACTCTTGCATGAAATTATCCGACCTCACTTTTACCACCCCCTATCTGGATCTCGATCCGATTTTTTACCATGAGACACCCCCCTCTCCGCTCAAAAATCCGAGACTCGTCAGCTGCAATCCCGACGCGGCACGTCTTTTAGGACTCTCGCCCGATACCCTGGAAGCGGCAGAACTCGTGTCGCTCCTTAACGGTCGGTTCCTCCCGGATGGAGCCCGTTATTACGCGATGTGTTACGCGGGGCACCAGTTCAGCCACTACGTCCCGCGCCTGGGCGACGGGCGCGCGATCAACCTGGGCAAAACAAAAGGGTGGAACCTTCAGCTCAAAGGTTCAGGGCAAACCCTCTATTCCAGACAGGGGGACGGAAGGGCCGTGTTGCGCTCTTCGATCCGGGAATATCTCATAAGCGAGGCGATGGCGGGTCTTGGGATTCCCACCTCGCGGGCTCTGGCCATCATCACCTCCGATGAGCCGGTGGCGAGGGAGCGGTGGGAAAAAGGGGCAATCGTTCTGAGGATGGCCCCCTCGTGGATACGCTTCGGAAGCTTCGAGTATTTTTTTCATTCGAACCGTCACGCCGAGCTCGAAAAGCTCGCCGATTTTTTGCTGAACGAATCGTTCCCCGAACTCGCACACGGCGAAGAGCCTTACGTCGCGATGTTCGGCGAAATCGTCCGGCGTACCGCCGAACTCATCGCACAGTGGCAATCGGTGGGGTTCAACCACGGCGTCATGAACACCGACAATATGTCCTCCGCGGGGATCACGATCGATTATGGCCCCTTCGCGTTTATGGATACGTTCGAGAGCGGCTATGTCTGCAACCACACCGATACCTACGGCCGCTACAGCTATGACAGCCAGCCCGGGATCGGCTTGTGGAATCTCCAGCGCCTCGCCCACGCCCTCTCTCCCCTCATACCGCAGGCGAAACTCGAAGAATCTCTGCAACATTACGGGACATGGTTCACTGCGAAGCTTATGAAACTCTTACGCGCCAAGCTGGGGCTTGAAGAGCCCCGTGAAGACGATCCCGAACTCTTCCGATCGCTGTTTCGCATCCTCGAAAGCGGTCGGGTGGATATGACTCCATTTTTTCGCATCCTCAGCCGTTTTGACGGTGAGCGCGAAACACTCCTTGCCCTCACTCTCACCCCCGACGAACTCAACGTCTGGCTCGATGCCTACGAAGCAAGACTCGCCGATAACAGCGGCACGACGGCGCAGCGGCACCGGGAGATGCTCCGCACCAACCCCAAATACGTTCTGAAAAACCATATCCTCCAAGAAGCGATAGAAAAAGCCGAGGAAGAGGATTTTACGCTCGTAGAGAGCTTGCTTCAGCTCGCCCGCGACCCGTACGGGGAACATCCGGGATTCGAACGTTTCGCGCGCCCGACGCCCCATAGCCTGACGAATCTCAAACTGAGTTGTTCGTCGTAATCGTTCACGCCAAAACTGATTATTTTCTCATCATATTGCTTTAACTTTGCCCCGCATCGTCGAATCGACCCGATTCGGCATCTCTAGTTATAACGGTTTTGTCCGTAACCGCGGTGTAATAATCATGAAACTGTTTAATAATTAATCAACCAAGTCGCTTATTCATCCTGATTGGCTTTTATACTGTCGCAGCAAAATAACGAGGAGTTTTGATGCACCGCGACCACCTCATCGGCTATATGTCCGATGTACAGAATTTTGAAAAAAACATGAGTTCCCTTTCCGACAAATGGGACCTGCTGACCCTGCTTGGCAGTATGTCCAACATCGGGATGGACACCAGCGAAACGCGCAAAGCGTTTGAAGACCTGCTTGACGAGCCGCTGGTACGATTGATCCAGGAGACGTTTAACAAGAGCCTTGACGAGCTCTCGTCGAAAGCCCAATCGGCGATCGACATCCTGATCCGCAACCTCTTCGAGAGAACCGCCGATATCGGTTTTCTCTCAACCGACGACGACATCCGCCATTACCTCCAGTTCCTGAAAATGGCGGAGCTTTCAATCTCCGACGAACTGCGTCAGCTGAAAATGGAGAAAAAAGAGGCGCTGACGCAGCGCTTCGCCGAATACGTTGCCAAATACAGCGTCTATGAGAACATCATCCTGCTCGATACCAAAGGACGCGTACTGGTGCAGCTCGATCACGAAAACCCTATAAGTGCGACCAAAGATCCGCTGCTGGGTGAATCGCTCCAGACCCACCAGGGCTACGTCGAGACCTTCCGTCCCAGCGACCTGACCCACAACCGACCTTCGCTGATCTATTCCTACCGCGTCAGCGACCCCTCGACCGACGAAGCGCTGGGCGTCTTATGCCTCGTTTTCCGATTCGAGGACGAGCTTCGGAGCATTTTCCGCAAACTGACTCAGGAAAACCCCTACATCGCACTCGAACTGCTCGATCAGGACGGACAGGTCATCGCATCCTCCTCCCCCTATCACGTTCCGGTGGGTTCAATCCTCGAAGCGCGCAATTCCCCGACACATCAAACCTACTACGCCGGTTTCGAATACCTCTACAAAGCGGTTAAAACGACCGGATACCAGGGATATACAGGCCCCGGCTGGATCGGCCACGCGATGGTTCCGATGCATCTTGCGTTCCGTTCATCATCGCACTCGTCTCTCTCGAACGACCCGATGTTCGACAAAGTCGCCAATACAACCGAATATTTCCCGCAGGAACTCAAAGATATCCTCGACAAAGCCAAAAAGATCCAGACCGAACTCGACATTACCGTCTGGAACGGCAACGTACAGATCGCCAATGCATCGAACAAGGAAAACCCTTTTACCAAAGCGCTGCTGGGCGAAATTTCCAAAACGGGCGAAGAGACCAAAAAGGTGTTCGAACAAACCGTCACCAACCTCAACACCGCGATGCTCGAACGCTATCTCGAAGACCTCCGGTTCCAGTCGTCCCTGGCGATCGACATCATGGACCGCAACCTCTACGAACGGGCCAACGACTGCCGCTGGTGGGCGTTGACGACGACGTTCCGCGAATATTTGGCGCAACGCGAACTCGCTCCCGAAGAACGCTCGAAGATGGGATCGATCCTCGAGTACATCAATTCGCTCTACACGGTCTATGCAACGATGTTCGTATACGACCGAGACGGAACGATCCAGGCTGTTTCCAACGGTGCGCACGAGCATTACGTCGGAAGAAAAGTGGGACATTCATGGGCCGCCGACGCCCTTCGCCTGCAGACGACGCAGGAATATATCGTCTCGGAATTCGAACCGAGCCCCTTTTACGACAATGACCACACCTACGTTTACAACGCCTGCATCCGCGATTTTGCCGGAGAGAGCGTCGGCGGGATCGGGATCGTTTTCGATTCGAGACCGCAATTTCAGGCAATGCTCGACGATATCCTCCCCAAAAACGAAGAAGGGGAAATCAAAGAGGGGATGTTCGCCCTCTTCGTCGACCGGCGCGGACGTGTCCTCTCTTCGACCGACGAGTCGATCGAGGTGGGAAGCACGATCGCGTTGGGGGAATCGGTCCTCAACCTCCCCTGCGGCCGCAGCCATGCCCAGATGATCGCCTATAACGGCTTGTATTATGCACTGGGGGCGACGTGTTCGAGCGGTTACCGCGAGTACAAACACAGCGACGGATACCGCAACGACATCATCGCCGTCTTGTTCCGCCCGATCGGGGAATGTACAATGGCCCAAGAAGAAACGCAGCTGCGCCGGGAATACGTCTACCCCAAACCCAGCGGACTTGAGGAGACGTGCGAAATTTCAACGTTCTTTATCGGGAATACCCTCTTTGCGGTCGAATCCAAAGAGGTGGTCTGTTCGCTGATGCACCAGGAACTGACCCCGATCCTCCACGCCAGCGAGTACAATCTCGGCGTCATCGGTTTCGATAAACGGATGGTGAGCGTCATTTCCCTCGCAAAATTGATGGGAATGGAGAAAAAGTACGACAAAGAGCGCGATACGATCATCGTCGTCAAAGCCGACATCGACGGTCAGTTGCTTCATCTGGGGCTCGCGGTGGATGCGATCTTCAGCAGCCCCGAGATCCCGCTGCGGTCGATCAGCCACTACAGCAACGTCCTCAAAAACGAGAACTCGCTGACCAAAGCGGTCATCATCCCCGACCGCGCCGAGGATTTCGGCAACGAAATGATCTCAATCATCGACGTCCCGAAAATCTACGGCCAGCTCGTACAGCCCTACTCCCGTCCGCTCAGCCGCGTAATGGCCTGATCAGTGCCGCACCTCGCGGCCGATCTTCTCTTCGACCGATGCGATTTTCCCCTTCAGCCGTCCGAGCTCCCCCTTGCGGATATCGAGCTTGATCGTCGAATAAACCCTCTCGCACTCCTCGAGCCGTTCGTACGCCTTTTCGACGATTCCCAGCGCCTCTTTGACGCTCGCGCACTCGACGATCGTCCCCATCGGCGTGAGCTGATACGCCAACCCGGAGCGGTCGATCATATCGATAATCCTGGCCACCTGATGGGACACCGAAGCACCTTTGCGGCATTCGTCGCTCGTGGGAAACATCGCGAATTCGAGTAATACGCTCATAGATCATCCTTTAACGTGTTTTCGCTGTAGCTCAGGCGCAGCCCCTCCTCGCTCATGACAAACCCGTGAACGGCGATTTTCCCCTCATGAACGAGGCGGTGATGCTTGGCACACAGCGGGATCAGGTTGTAGCGATGGTTAACGCCAAAATGTCCCACCCCGCCGCCGTCGTCGGCGTTCGCCTGCGGAATGATATGGTGTACCTCGTCAACCGCCTCGTCGCACAATGCGCATTTGGTAAGGTAGAGCTTCGTATTGTAGCGGCTCTTTTTCTCCCGTTTGAGCATCGAGGCCTCGTGGGTCTTGTCGGTGATCCGGCCGCGGATTTCGTACGCTTTTTTCAGGAAAGTCTCGTCCATATGAAGCGATTTGGCGAATTCCAGACCGTACAGCGTCGAACCGCTCCCGCTTTTGAGCTTGCGGTCATACACAAGACGGTCGGCCGCTTCGTCGTAATAGACCCCCAGGTGCAGCAGTATGATCCCCTTGGCCTTCTGGATCTCGTTCAAGCTTGAGAGCTGGTGCAGATGCGTTGCGTAGATGAAGAGGCTCCCGATCTCGCGGAGTTTGAGGATCGCGCTGGCGACGATGGCCAGCGCCGATTCGGTTTCGGTGCCGTGGCTGATCTCGTCTCCGAGTATGAGGGTGTTGGGGGTCGCACGGTTAAAGATGTTGCGCAGCTCCAGCATCTCGACCGCAAACGTAGAGAGCCCTTTGTAGAGATTGTCCTTGGAGACGATACGGGTGAGGAGCTTGTCGATCGGGGCAAAACGCAACGCGGCGCACGGGACGAAAAATCCCGCCTGCGCCATCACGACCGAGAGGCCGATACTCTTCATCAGCGAGGATTTCCCGCTGGAATTGATCCCGTACAGCAGTACCCCTTTGACGTCCTCGCCTCCGCTGGCCTCGAGTGTCGTGTGCTCTTCGAAACTCTGCAGCCCCGTCTTTCCCAGATACAGATCGTTGGGGACGAATATCCCGTTCTCCTCGCGCGACTCGATCAGCGGATGGCGCAAACCTACCGCCTCGATGAACGCCTCTTTCGCGTCCGTTACGATCTCGGGGCGGACGTAGCGGTATTGCTGCGCGCATTTGGCACCGCTGAGCGCGACGTCAAGCACCGCCAGAAAACCGATCAGATGCTCGATCGCGTGCGAAAAACGGCGTTCGATCTGTTCGAGCTGTTCGCGGTAACGCTCCCGCACCTGCGAAAGCATCCGCGATTTGGCCCCCGCGTTCTCGATGGAGAGTTCATCGAGAAGGGTCGAGGTGAGTTTGACGGTCGTCTTAAGCTTTCGGACCTGAAAATCGCGAAAGAAATGGTGTTCTCCTCCGACCGTAAAAAAGCTGTTATGGAGTTTCTCCTCGACGCTCACATAGCGGTTGCGGGTCATCAGCAGATGGTACCCTTCGCTCTCCAGCCACCCGATAGAGGCGTACGGTCCCCCCTCCCCTTCGAAAAAGGTGCCGATGTGTTCGACGATCCCACCGATCTTGGCTTCGTTGGAGCGCTGAAGCGCTTCGAGCGCATCGATCTGCGGATCGATCCCTTCATGAAAAATATTTTCATCAACCTGATCGCGGCGAAACTTCGCGCACCGCTCGATGACGAAAATCCGGTTGAGTTCCTGCGCACACTGGGCGCATTCAACGGCGCTGGAACGATCATAGGAGATCCCCAGTTTCTTCGCCTCGTCAAAAAGGTTCTCCGCGGCCCGCAGCGACGTATGGAAATAGGCCAGTTCGAACGGGTGGAGTTTCCCCAGCTTCAACCGCCGAAGGATCCGTTCGAGATCGTACACCTCTTTGAGGCGCGTTTCAAAAGGGGCGATATGGCGCTGCATCTTTTCGATCAGGTCATAACGCTCTTCGAGGAGCTTCGGATCGCAGATCGGGTTGAGAAGCCGCTCCCGCAACAGCCGTTTTCCCATTGCCGTGGAGGTCTTGTCGATGAGTTTGAGCAGCGTCATCTCATCGCTGTCGCGCGAGATGATCCCCAGCTGTTCGGCGGCATTGTTCCCCAGGTACATGTAGCGCGCCGTCCCCAGGAACGTCGGGCGGTTCATCTTCTCGATGATCGCGCTGTCGTGGTCGATGATGACGTTGATGAGCACCCCCAGCGATTCGGAGGCATAGGGATAACGCTCCAGATCGAGATACTCGACGGGGCTGAGAAGGGATCGGATCTGGTACACCCGAGCGAAAAGCTCGTTCTGGTAATCGATCCGAAGCCGCTTCTCGTTTGTACTGCTGCGGTGGTGGGATCGCAGCTCGAGGTAACGCGACACCTCTTCGGTATCGATGGAAGCGTCGCAAAACGTCACCACTACCTCGGAGGTCTGATAGCTCTGCAACAGCGTAAACACTTCATCGAGCGCAAACGTTTTGTCCTCGCGCGTGCCGTGGATCTCGTTGATGAGCGTTTTGCCCGTACCGACGTCGATGGCGGCATACCCGACCGAATAGACGCCGTTGTTCTGGTCGATCAGCAATGACGCGATATAGTTTTCGCTCGACTCGGCGATGTAATCGAAATTGGTCCCCGGAGAGATGATGTTGGAGATATAGCGGCGGATATGGGGAGGTTCCCCCTGCTGGCGCACCAGTACAATCGTGTATTTTTTCGACTGTACCAGCCGCGCGAGATAGCGTTCGATCGAGACGGTCGGCACCCCCGCCAAAAGAGGGTTTTGAATCGAGTTTTCGAGGATTGTCTTGTTCTTGCGGGTGAGCTGAATGTTCAGGAATTCAGCGACCTCCTTGGCCTTGCCGATCTGCATCTCTTCGTTGTTGACTTCGTACACTTCGAAAAACGAGCCGACCTCGATGATGACGAGGGTGTCGGGGCCGTATTTTGCTTCGCACGCCGCCTGGAGCTCGAAATAGATTTCGGAGAGGAGCTTTTTTTTGTCGTTCAGTATTGCCCCGATCTCTTCGATACTCATAGCTTCTCCGCGTGAAAATGAAAGTATTTTATTATAACTCAGGGGGGCTAAAAGAAAGACTATAAGGAAAATATTTACAGGAGGATGCCTACCTCGAAGAGGCAAGCTTTGCTACCATAGCGATAAGCGTGGCTAAAGAAGCTTTGCCTCTTTAGCCGTTCAAATCAGATTCTTGCGTACGAAACGCTGATGCAGGCGTTAAGGGCAGAGAGTTCTTTGAGGGTTTTGTCGCTGACGGCGGAATCGACGATGATGACCGCAAGCGCTTCGCCGCTCTTGTTGCGTCCGAGGCGGAAGTCGGCGATGTTGACGTTGTGGGCGCCCAGCAGTGTGCCGACCTGTCCGATCACGCCGGGAACATCGGTGTTTTTGAAGAGGATCAGATTACCCGTAGGCTCGACGTCGACGCCGAAGCCGTTGATGTCGACGATACGCTGTACGTCTTCGTTGAACATCGTCGCGCTGATCTCGAACGCCTCTTTGTCGGTGGTGAGTTTCACGGTAACGAGATTTTTATACACAGGGCTTTCAGGGAGCTCTTCCGTTTCGATTTTGATGCCGCGCTCTTTGGCGACGAAATCGGCGTTGACGTAGTTGATCGTCTCACCCGACATCTCCGCCAGCGCACCGACGGTTGCAAACGTTGCGAGTGATGCGAGATACTCGGCGATCTCGCCGCGGCCGCTCACCTTGATCGATACGATGGGTGCTTTGTTGATCTGGGCGCTGAGGAACCCGATTTTCTGCACCATTTCAAGGAACGGTTTGACGAACGGAGGGATCTTCGTCTCGTCGATCGGGAGGTTCAGGGCGTGCGGATACGCGATCCCTTTGGCCGCTTCGATCGCCTGCTGTGCCGCTTCGACGGCGATGTTGTACTGCGATTCGAACGTGTTCGCCCCCAGGTGCGGAGAGACGGTGACGTTGTCGAGGTCGAGAAGCTTGTGATCGGTTGCGGGTTCTTTGTTGAACACGTCGATTCCGGCGAAACGGATTTTGCCCGATTTGAGGCCGTCGTAGAGGGCTTCTTCGTCATACAATCCGCCGCGTGCGCAGTTGATGAGGACGACGCCGTCTTTCATTTTGGCGATTTCATCCGCACCGATCATCCCGACCGTCTCTTTGTTTTTGGGAGTATGGATCGTGATAATGTCGCAGGCAAGGATATCCTCGAAATTCGTCGTGTATTTGACGCCCACATCGGTCGCTTTGGAAGGATGGATATAAGGATCGTATGCGATAACATCCATTTCGAACGCTTTGGAGCGGATACCTACACGGCTTCCGATGTTACCGAAACCGATGATCCCCAGTTTTTTCCCTTTGAGTTCGTAACCGTACCATTTTTCCCGTTTCCAGATACGCTGGTTTTTGAGATGGTCGTGAGAATAGGGAAACATACGCATGCACGAAAGCATGTGGGTCATGGTAAGCTCGACTGCCGCGATCGTGTTCGCCGTCGGGACGTTCATGACGATAATCCCCTCTTTAGAACATCCGGGGATATCGACGTTATCGACACCCACGCCCGCACGGACGATCGCTTTCATTCTGCCTTTTGCGGCATTGATAAATTTGTCGTCGACATCGGTCGAACTGCGGGTAATTGCGACATCCGCGTCCTTGATGACGTCAAGCAGAGCCGTTTTGTCCATGTCCGCGGCAAAAATCATATCGATTTTATCGTCGCGGCGCAGAATGTTCAGCCCCTCTTCATGGATATGGTCACATACGACAATTTTATATTTTTCCATTACTTTTCCTCTGTATAAGGCGACACCGTCGCCGTGATTTGGTAGGTTTTTAGTTTAGTTACAAGAGATGCGAGCACGTTTCGGTCGTTCGAGTCGACCAGGAGGGTCATCGCGTCACCCTCTTTTTGCAGAAAATACGGGAGCGCTTTATTGTAAAGCTCCTGTTTCACGCAAAAAAGTTCGTACGAATCTTTCAGCGGTACCGTCATCCGGTACGCCGGCACTTCGGGATGTTCTCCCGCGTCGAGTACCATATGGACCTCGTTGACGGGATAATGGTAGTCTTTTTCTTCGCTTCGGGAGAAACGTTCCAGCCAACCCTCTTCCTCGGAAGAAGCGCTGAAAGAGGATTTTTCATCTCCCTCCGCCGTAAAACGTTCCGAGAGGGGAACCGACGGATTGATCTGAATCATGAAAATGACGATGAACGCGGCTACAGCAGCTGCTATAAGAGGAAACAGCCAGTAGGCAACCCGTCGCATCGGTCTTATTTCAATTGGTCTTTAATAAGGTCGCCCAGGCTGTTCGACTCGTCGTCGTTGATTTCGTTGAGCATTTCCTGATCTTTGATCCGCTCGAGTTTTTTCACCGAGAGGCGGATACGGTCGCGTTTGGCATCGATCACGAGAATCGCCGCTTCGATCGTCTGTCCGATCTGAAGCTCCTCGGCAACGAGGGGGTAAAGGTCTTCGTTACGGATCAGGGCGTCGACTCCCCCTTCGAGCGAAACGAACACGCCGAAATCTTTGACGTCACGGACGGTTGCTTTGACGACGTCGTTCATTTTGTGGCTTGTCGCGAACTGATCGATCGGAGACTCTTCGAGCGATTTGCGGTTCAACGAGATTTTTTCGTCTTCGGCGTTGATCTTAGCGATTTTCACTTCGATCTCGTCGCCTACTTTGAGCGTATCTTTGCATTTGACGTTTTTATCCCATGACAGGTCCTGGTTGTGCAGGAGCCCTTCGACGCCGCCTACTTTGACGAATGCGCCGAAATCGGTCAGAGAGGTGACGGTCCCTTTGACCACGTCGCCTTCTTTGCATTTTTTCATGAATTCTTCGAACGGTTTAGGCTGAAGACGTTTGTACGAAACGCGCAGTTTGTGCGTTTTCGAATTGATTTCGATCACTTCGACGTCGATTTCCTGACCGACGGTGAGGTAGTCTTTTGGGTGCTTGATGTTTTTGTCCCACGTGATTTCGGAGATGTGCAAGAACCCTTCGATATCGTTCCCAAGATCGACGAATACGCCGTAAGGCTCGATGTTGCTGACGGTAACGGTGATGGTATCACCCTCGTCCAGAGCCTCTTCGACCTCTTTCCACGGATCGGGCTGAACCGCTTTGATCGAGAGGGAGAGGTGGCGTTTGTCTTTGTCGTACGCGATCGCTTTGACCGTTACTTCGTCACCCTCTTTGTAAAGTTTGGAAGGGTTGACCGGCCCTTTGTAGCTGATTTCGTTGTAGTGAACGAGACCGTCGATTCCGCCCACGTCTACGAACATACCGTAGCTGGTGATCTTTTTGACGGTTCCCTGGATGATTTTACCCTCTTCCATCAGGGCGTCGATCACCTCTTTTTTCCGTTTGCGCTCATCATTGAAAAGCTTGCGGCGCGATACGACGATCGAAGCTTCCGCCGGGTCGATTTTGACGACCTGAGCCTTGACCGTTTTGCCGATGACGTTGTCGCTCTCTTTGAACGCCGCGAGCGAGCGGGGGAGGAAGAAGTGGACGTCGTCCGCTTCGAGGAGGTATCCCCCTTTGTTTTTCTTGGTCACGACCGCATCGACGATGACCGATTCGAAATCGTCTTTGTGGGCATTGATAAACGCAAGCGTTTTCTCCTGCTCCAGCACTTTTTTATACGAGATTTTCGGACGCTCGTTGTAGTGTCCCGTAATCATTACCGTAATTTTGTCGCCGACGTTGAAAAGAAGTTTGCCGCTCGCATCGCGGATCTCGTCGAGTGAAATGATCCCTTCGAGTTTCTCGCCGACGCCTACCAACGCGCGGTTGTCACCCTCCTGGATTTCTACGATTTCACCTTCGGTGATGCGAGTAGATTCTTGCTCTTTGAAAGACGCCTCTAACATCTCGGCAAAATTTTCTTCTTCGAACGCTTCGTTATCGAAAGCCATACCTAATCCCTTGTAACTAAAAATTGGCTGATTATAGCGCAAAAATGCTTGGATTCGGTTTTATTTGCATGAAATATCGCGTAAATGGAAAAATCAAAGGGGGTGAAAAGGAGGAGGTAATGAGAGGCGGACGGGAAGAAAATTTCTTCTTCCCTCCGGATTAGAACCGCATCATTCCCTGCAGGAGGAATTTGTTGGAGTTGGTGTGGAATTCCGCTTCGCTCTGGGGGCGGCGCTCCTCGCCGAACCCGTGCGCAAGGGTTGCTTTGAGGTCAAAATTGCCGTAATTCATGGCATACCCTACCCCGACGGCATTGAGCGTGCGGATATTATCGTCACTGTTAAACGTCGTATCGTTTTTCCATACTTTGGCATGGTCCAAAAAGATGCTGGTGCTATGGCTGATCTGCCGCAGCGACGGGAGAGCGTAGATCAAATCGAGGCTGATCGCATACCCCTGGTCGCCGCTGAGTTCACTGTCTTCGTAAGCCCGAACGCCGTTGGTTCCGCCTACCGAGAGATCTTCGGAAGAATCGAGGTTGTTACCGAAGCTTTTTTGAGCTTTGAAAGTGCTCTGGAGGGTCATTCCGTCCCTGAGGTACTGGCTGTGCAATGCGTTCAGGGCCAGTTTGGTGTAGTTGCCTCCCGAATTGAGCCCCGCATCGTTGGTGATGGCCGTACCGTTTTTAAGTCCCAGATGACCGATCGTGTATCCCGCCGAAGCATACAGGCTTCCGGGAAGGCCGGCGAGCGAGGTATTACGTTTATCGCTTGCCTTGAGCGTCAGGGCGTCGAGCTGTTTTTTCGCTTCATCGACGCTGCCGGGGGTTCCGCTGCTGTCCTTCATCTCCTTGTGGTCATACGATGCCTCGAGGGTCTGCGTATGGGCGCGGGTCTTGATTGTCGGGTAACTGACGTAGGCGCTGTAACTGTCGGTCCGTCCGTACGCGTCGTAGTTCTCGATCTCATCAAGGGTATAGTCGGTCATACTGAAGCTCACCCCGCCTTTGAGTCCCGAATATCCCAGCGGGCGATCATACCCCAGGCGGATGTTTTTGAGATCGGCGGTGTTGGAGACGAGCCCGGTTATACTCAGGGTATCGCCGATTCCGGTGAGGCTGTTGATGTAACCACCCGCACTCAGACGGTTCTCTCCGGTGTAGCGGCTTCCGTAATTATCGACTATGGCATAGCCGTTGTATTTGGGCGTCGGGGAGACGGTGATGCGAAAGTCGCTGGTTCCGACTGCCTCTCCCGGGTAAACTTCGGCGTTGGTCACCTGCGCACCCGAGAGATCGTTGATGAGGAGCATCTGGCGCTCAAGGCTCATCGTGGAGACGATCTGACCTTGCTTGAGATGGTCCATGAATCCCTGTACTTCGGCGGTATCGACCAGAGAGCTGTTTTTCATGTCGAACGATCCGTACGTCCCTTCGATGATCGCAATCTCGACGATGCCGTTCTCCATGCTTTGCGCGGGGATGTAGGCACGGGCGACGAAATAGCCCCGGTCTCGGTAGTATTTGGTGATTACCGATGCGACCTCTTTGAGAGCGTTGATTCCCAGTTCTTTTCCCTCGTAGGGTTTGACCAGTTCAGCCAGAACGTCCGATCCGAAAACGGTGTTTCCGCTGAATTTGAACGATTTTACAAAGACTTTTACCGTGTCTTTGGCTTCAAGCGGCGCTTTGTATTCCCCCGCTCCGACACTTGGTAGCGCTTTGGGTGTCTCAGGAAGCTTCGGCTGTTCCACCTGGCGGAGGATGTCTCCGGTCGTGGGTGCGGCGGCCATCAAAGAGACCGATGCCAGCAGGGAAAGGGTAATGGTTCGTTTCATCATCGCAGATCCTTATCTTTTCTCATTTTCATTGTTCGGTTCAACGTTCATTCCGTTGTTCCCGCTTCCGCTCACAGCGTTGTCCGCAACGACGTAAAACTCCTGGCTGACCCCTTTGGGAAGGTTCAGTCCCCCGTTTACCAATTCGACCAGGCTGTCGTTGGCCAGCGGTACGCGGATATCGCCGGCTCCCTGTACCGTAGCGGCCGTCTGAAGCTGTTCCATCGATACGGTTTGTACGGGAACATTGCCATCGGCAACCCCTACAAGGTTCAACGTTCCGCCGCCGGTCGTCCCCTGGGGAAGAATGCTTTGCAACAGAGTGTTGTTTTTGGCTTGGGTCTGTATCTGCTGCGGTTTTGGCGCATGCGGTGGAACCGTTAGCGGTGCAGGCGGCGTTACGATTGTCGAGTTGACAATGGTCGTGACGACGTCAGAAACCTCTTTTTCCTGCTGCGCAGTGCTCGTTACAGGCGTGGTGGCCGCCGGCGCGGGTGCGGGAGCGGGTGTTAGATTTGAATAAACGACATTCCATTTCGTCGAGTTATCAGTGAAATAAAGGCTCGGATCATAATTTGAACGCGTTTTGGAGATCACTTCCGTTCCCGGGGTAAATCCTAAAACCGCAGAATCTTTGTATCCCGTATAAACGACGATGCGGTTGGTCGCCGTAGGAGCGGAAATCGTGCCATTGTTCACGAAATTGTTTTCAGCCGTGAAAATCATGCCATTTCCCAAGCCTGTCGAGCTTGCCACGGTAACACCGCTGTCAATGGTCATGGTTCCTTGCGTTCTGAATTCATACGGGTTGGCCAACGATATGTCTCCAACGAATTGAACATTACCGGTTTGAGAAGCCGAGCCGACGGTAATTTTTTCAAATCCGCTTTGAATATTCGAAATTTCGGCCGCTGTAATATCCACGATTCCCGCTGCCGCGTTAGCGCTGCCGCCACCGATTTCAATCGCCTTGGTCGCGTCCCGTGCCTGCAATGCGAGACGGTTGTTTCCAGACACCGCACCGCCCAGATCGATTTTGTTGGCGGTAACCGTTACGTTCGAACTACCTGCACTGAGGGTATTTTTAAAATCGACTTTTGATCCCGTAAATGCTTTGGAATCGAATACGTTGATATCATCCAGATACAGATTCGCACCGAGTGCTCGCCCTCCGCTTGCATCCCATGAACCTGAAATAAATACGAACTTATAGTTTCCATCGGCCAACGCCGTAGCCGAAGAAGTCGTCCAAGGCTGTGCCGTAGCCGAGTTTTTCCCGGTTTTATCAAGAATGACCTGGGTAGCACCCGTCGCCGTATTGACCATGTACCCAAACACGTCATAGGCGTCGCTTCCGCCCGTAGCGGACCATTTAAATGAAATTCCCTCACCTGCTTTGAGGCTGACTTCGGAATCACTGACCACATAAGGACCACGAATGACTCCATAACCCGCCGAGATACTTCCGCCGTTCGATGTCATCTGTAACGAATTGTTTCCACTGCCCGTATCAACGTTTGAACTGACTTGAGTGGTATAGCTACCCGGATACGGGTAATTATCATACGGGGCGCTGCCTCCGGAAGGAACGATAGGAGGAGCCGCCGTGTCATTAGGCGTTGCATATCCGGCAATGGTGCTGCCACCGTTGAGTTGAACCCCGGCATTCGTAACCGTCCATCCTGTAATCGTTGTCGATCCTTGCCCATCCGTTTCAAAGCTTGGATTGTTAAAACCTGACAACGCCGTCAGCAAAGAAACTGCACCGTCATAGATTTGATCGTTGGCAGTTGTAACGGACGTACCGTAGATATTGATGGCATTTCCTTTGACATTCAATGAGTCCAGAGCGGTAGTCGCTCCCACATTTCCGCTGAATCTAACCGTCCCCGCAAGTGCGTCAAGCGTTAAGGCACCGGCACCGTCAATGGTTTCGTTGAAGGTAATATTGCCTCCGTTCGTTTTAACCGAATTAGACGAACCGTTTAGAACCACATTACCGTCAAACACTACTCCCAGAGTATGGGCATTGCTATTTTGCGTGGCATCGATATCCACTCCGTTTTGCAGAATGATGGAGTTGTCGGCAGACAATGTCAACGTCGCATCCCCAGCCATACTTCCGGTGATGATGTCTTCATTCACATTGATGTTATTGTCCGCTTCCAAAAGAACACTCGTGCCTAAATCAAGTGCAGTTACAATTGACGAAGCAGCCACGGTCACATCTCCGCTTGTACCTGTCGTAGCGGGAGTTCCGGAAAGCGGTTCACTTCCGCCCGAAGCGATTGTTATATTGGTCGGATCGAGCAACCACGTTTTCGCTTTGATTGTTGTATCGCTTCCAATGCCGAGTTCTTGTCCCGACGTCTCAACAAACCCTCCTGCGGCATCGATGGTTCCGGATACGGTTGTTTTCCCTCCGTGAGCGAAAAGAACGACCTTGCCCGTCACGTCATCGAGTGTCTGCGCTTCGATGATCCCGGTATTGTTCACCATACCGTCCATGATGGTGTTGAGCGCCTGGGTGGTCAGGTAGACTTGACCTCCGTCGGCTTTGATAAGCCCTTTGTTCTCTACCAGGGCATCGAAGGTTCCCTGATCGATGGTCAGCTTTACGAGAGAGTTGCCGTTGAGATTGAGACTGATCTTTTCGCCTGACGCCATCTGTACGTTCCCCATCGTCGCAACGATGGTCCCTTCATTGGCTACGGTTTTACCCATCATTGCCACGTAACCGCCGTTGCCAGCTGTAATCGTTCCCATGTTGAGGACGGAATTCTGGCTGTTACCTTCGAAGACATAGTTGCCTGATTGGAAGTTCGCATCGGTAATATTGAGCGTAGAGGCTACGATCCCTCCCACATTGATTTGTGCGCCGTTGGCGAATAAAATCCCGTTAGGGTTGATGAGGAATACCTGTCCGTTCGCGTTCATTGCCCCTTCGATCAAAGAACGGTTGGTCCCGATGACACGGTTGAGAGTAACCGAGGCGGCGGAAGGCTGTACGAAGTTGACCGTTTCACTCTTGCCGATGCTGAAATCCTGCCAGTTGATCGAGGCCTTGTTGGTAGACTGGCTGATGGTGGTAACGCTGCCGTTTTGGCTGATGGTTGCGCTGCCTGTCGTTACGGTACCTCCGCTTGGTGCGGCGTACGCGATGCTCGATCCTGCAAGCAATGCCGACACGACAAGCGATATTTTTCCACCTTTGAGAATACGAAAACGCGAACTGTAATCCGAATTGCCCTTCATCATTGAACCCTCTTATTTGATTGTTCGGGTATTACCCTGTAGTGGAATTATCCGACGATAGAGTTGCAATTGTGTTGCAGTTTTGTTGTACGGACGTTGCAGCGGTACGTGTATCGACACTCAGACAATGAAGTACGGATAGGTTTTTAGTGAAGGGAAAAAGAGGAAAAAAGAAATCTAGTCGCGAATATTATCGATCGCTTCGACCACTTCGTCGATAATCCAGTCGGGTGTCGAAGCTCCCGCGCTGATCCCGCAGAACTCTTTTCCGCTGAACCAGCCGGGCTCGAGATCGTCTTTGCTCTCGATATGATAACTGTCAGGGCAGAATTCTTTGGAAATGGCGTAGAGCTGTTTGGTGTTCGAAGAGTTTTTGCCGCCGATGATCACCATCACGTCGGCTTTTTGGGCCAATGCGCGTACGGCATCCTGGTTGTCGAACGTCGCGTTGCAGATCGTGTTGAATACCCGCACCTCCTTGTGCGTTTCCATCAGCTTTCCGACGATTTGACGGTAATCTTCGATCTTGCGGGTCGTCTGTGCGACGGTGGCCACTTTTTCGCGCAGTTTAAGCGCATCGATCTCCTCGGGAGCGTTGATGACGAATACGTTGCCCACACCATAGCTTTTGACCCCTTTGATCTCGGGGTGGGCTTCGTCTCCGAAAATGACGATATCGTACCCCTGAGTACTCATCTCCTCGACGATTTGCTGGGGCTTGGTAACGTAAGGACACGTCGCATCGACGACGTTCACGTTGCGGCGGTTCAGGAGGGCAAGTTCTTCTTTGGGAATACCGTGGGTTCGAATGACGGCAGTATCTCCGGCTTTGAAGGTATCGAGATTTTCGCTCAACGCGACGTTAAAATCGTTTTTGAGTCGCGCGATCTCGTTGGCATTATGAATAAGCGGGCCATAGGTGGAAGAGTTGCGGTTTTCTTCGGCAATTTTGATCGCCCGTTTCACACCGAAACAGAATCCGTAACTTTCGGCCAGCTCGATTTTCATCGTTCTACCTTCGCAAAAGTGCCGAGGAGCTCAAAGAAGTTAGGGAAGGAAGTATTGATGCATTCGACGTCTTCGACCTCCATCCCGCATCTCAGCCCCGCAATCAGGAAACTCATGGCGATCCGATGGTCGCCGTAACTGTTCACGGTGGCGGATTTGAGCTCTCCGCCGATCACCGCATAGCCGTCGGGATACTCTTCGGTTTCGATGCCGCAGAGGTTCAGGTTATCAACCACCGTTTTAATCCGGTCGGACTCTTTGACCCGAAGTTCTTCGGCATTTTTGACGACGCTTTTCCCTTCCGCGCACGCCATGGCCACAGAAAGAGCCGGGAGCTCGTCGATGAGCCACGCAATGTTTTCCTCGACGGTAACGGCTTTAAGAGGGGCGTACTCGACGCGAATGTTGCCGATCGGCTCGTACCGCTCGTCGGTGAGGGTATAGGTGATCTTGGCCCCCATTTTTTCCAATACTTTAAACGCTTCGATACGGGTCGGGTTGAGGGTGACCCCTTCGATCAGGGCCGATGCCCCGGGGACGATCGCCGCCGCTACGGCGAAGAAAAAAGCGCTGGAAGGATCGGCAGGCACACGGATATCCAGCGGCGAAAGCGGTTTTTCCAAAGGCCATATTTTGGTCTCAAGGCCGTTTACCTCGATGCGTGCCCCCATCCCCCGCAACATCCGTTCGGTGTGGTCACGGCTCAGTTCCGGCTCACGGAATGTGCAGACGCCGTCTGAACGGAGCGCTGCGAGCATCATGGCGCTTTTGACCTGCGCCGATGCGACCGGAGACGTATAATCGAACGATTTGAGCGACGCGCCCCGGATCGAAAGGGGAGCCAGGTCACCGTTGTTGCGTCCGTCGAGCTTCGCGCCGATGGAGCGCAGCGGCTGGGTCACCCGTTTCATCGGGCGGCGTTTGAGATACTCGTCACCGGTGAGGACAAAATGCCCCTCCGCCGAAGAGAGGAGGCCGCAAAACAGCCGCATCCCCGTCCCGGAGTTCCCGCAGTCGAGGATTTCGCTCGTCTCTTTTATCCCGTTGGAGCGGATCGTGATGGTCTCTCCCTCATCCAGGATATCCGCCCCCAGATGACCGACGATTTTGAGGGTATTGAGGGTGTCCTCGGCACGGAGAAAATTGCGGACCTTACTCTCCCCTTCGGCCAAAACGGCGAACATGGCGCATCGGTGCGAAATCGATTTGTCGGGCGCGATCGCGTTGCTCTTGAACGCGAAGGAGTGGACCGGATGGACTTTCGCTTTCGTCATCGCAAGCTTACCCCGAGTTCGTTTTTCAAACCGTCCAGCACCCATTCCATCGCGGCGGTGATATCTTCCTCTTCCAGCGTCTTTTCCTCCGACTGCAGAACAAACCGCAGCGTCAGGCTCATCTGGTCACCCAGCGCTTCGGAGACGTAGCGGTCGACGGGATAGAACCGACGGACCTGAGGGGAGACGTGTTTTTCAATGACGTTTTTGATCGTTTCGTACGCCGTCTCTTTCGAAACGACGATGCTCAAATCGCGATACGACGCCTGGTACTTCGAGTACGGCTGCGCCTGGATCAAGCCGTATGGGAGAAGATCGGTTTTGAGCTCGCACATAAACGTCTGCGGAAGGTCGAACGCTTCCTCCACACTGGGGTGAACGCGGAAAAGTTCCCCCGCCTCGACCCCGGCGATCATCACTTTCGCACAAACGTAAGGGTGTGCGAGGGAATGGGAGGGAACGTGCGAAACGAGTTCAAACGAACCCGCCACGTCCGATATCATCTGGACGAACGACGCGAAATCGATGGAGGCGGGCTTGCCGGCATTGGCAACTTTTTCACCCTGCACCGCACCCGAAACGATAAACCCTAGACGCTTGGATTCTTTACGATCCGCATCGAACACCATCCCCGCTTCGAACAGGGCAATTTTTTTCTGATTCACTTTGACGTTCGCCGATGCGGAGTTCAAAAGCCCCATCAGAAGGGTCGGCCGAAGCGTATCGAAATTGGCGGTAATCGGGTTGAGCAGTTCTTTGGATTCGTCGGTGCAGACGAACCCGTATTTTTCAAGCTGTGTGCGTTCGTTAAAAACGAAATGGACCGATTCGTAAAACCCGCTCTGCGCGGCGCGATGGCGATACATCCGCGTTTTGCGGTATTCGTTCAGGTCATCGCCCACACGGTTCGCTTCGGCGAAATAAAGCGGCTTGGAGGGGATGTTGTCGATGCCGACGATGCGGACGATCTCTTCGACGATGTCTTGCTTGTTCACGATGTCGTGGCGAAACTGCGGAATCGAAATCGCAAACGTCGATCCTTTGGGCTTGCCGATCTCCATCCCCAGGTTTTTGAAAATCTGGGTAATCGTCGTTTTATCGACGCGCATCCCGATAAACGAGGCGATCTCTTCTTCGCTCATGCTGACGATGCGCGGCTCGTACGAAGAGAGCAGCTCGATATTCCCACCGTACACCTGGGACGACGAAAATTTTTCGAACAGACGCATCGCATACGCGATCCCCATGTCGATTTTGGGTTCGCTGCCCCGGGATGTACGGTAATAGTGCGCGCAGCTGGGAACTTTCTTCTCCCCCATCTTTTTGGAGATGATATCGGGAGCGATATAACTGGCTTCGATGATTGCCAGCCCCTCTTTGGCACTGAAGCGGGCTTCTTTCTCCTGCGAAACGCCGATCACCGAGACTTTTTCCTTGCCATAAAGCGCCGTGTAGCCGTTTTCGTCCGTATCAAGGGTGATGATTCCCTTGGTATCGTGGTCGCCGAATTTTTCAAACGGGTACGCCCTGAGGATTACCCCAGTGCTGTGGGTCGAATAGAGCAGCACCGCTTCAACCGGAGTCGAATGTTCCCCCTCGATCAGTGCCAGACGCAACACGATCATGAAAGGGACGTCGAACTCCTTGACCTCGACGGCCCCGAAGAGCAAATCGGCATCAAACGTTTCGTTGTGATGGAGCTGCAAAATGCGGCCGATTCCCAGGCGTTCCTGACTCTCGTTTTTGGCGCATTCGCGCAACGGGCGGTTCAAAGCGGCGCGCAGATCGCGGGCGATACCCCGGATGCTCAGACAGTCGCCTCGGTTGGCGGTCAACTCGATTTCGATCAGATCGTCGTTGAAAAGCGGGTACTCGTTGAGATTTTTCCCCAGAACCAGTTCCCCGATGCTGTCATCAAGGATCATAATCCCCTCGCCGGTCGAAGGGAGGCCGATCTCTTTACTCGAACAGATCATTCCGTCCGAGGGGACGCCGCGAAGTTTGGCCGCTTTGATTTTCAGCCCGCCGGGAAGTTCGGACCCGACGGTTGCGAGCGCGATATGGATTCCCGCGCGGACGTTCGAAGCGCCGCAGACGATCTGCCGGACGCCCGAGCCGATGTTGACCTGGCAAACGCTCAGTTTGTCGGCATCGGGATGGCGTTCGCACTGTTCGACGTATCCGATAACGACGCCGTCAGGGACGCGGATCGTTTCGTGGCGGTCGACTTCCAGCCCGATGGCATTGAACGTTTTGAGGAGGTGTTCGGTACTGATACCCCCAAGATCAATCCATTCGTTTAACCAATTCTTCGTAACGATCATCTAAACTGCTCCAATAGTCTCGTATCTCCTTCAAAAAGGGACCGCAAATCGCCGATCCGGTGGATCAGCATCGCGAACCGCTCGACCCCGAGGCCGAAGGCGTATCCGCTGACGTTTTCGTAACCGACCGCCTTAAAGACGTTCGGGTCAACGATACCGCATCCGAGGACTTCAAGCCATCCTGTTTTCGAACAGACGCGGCACCCTTCCCCGCCGCAGAAAATACAGCTGATATCCACTTCGGCGGAAGGCTCGGTGAACGGAAAAAAGCTCGGACGGAAACGGACCTCGACGTCTCCGAACATCGTTTTGAGAAAGTCTTCGAGGATGAATTTGAGGTTCGCAAACGACACTTTCCCCGCTTCCTCGACGACCAGCCCTTCGACCTGGTGGAACATCGGTGTGTGGGTCAAATCGTAGTCGCGGCGGAAAACGGCGCCCGGGGCAATCATCCGGATAGGCGGTTTTTGCGAGAGCATCGTCCGAATCTGTACCGGAGAGGTATGGGTACGCAGCAGCATCGAATCCTTGAAGTAAAACGTATCCTGCATGTCGCGCGCGGGGTGGTATTTGGGAAGATTCAGGGCTTCGAAATTGTGGAAGTCGTCTTCCACCATCGGCCCGGTCTGAACCGCAAAGTTCATCGACAAAAAATACTCGACAATCCGGTCCATCGTCTCCATAACGGGGTGAAGCGAACCGCGCTCGCTCGAAGGCGAGTAGAGGCTTACGTCGACCGCTTCGGCTTTCATCGTCGCTTCGAGGTGTTCCATCGCCAAAAAGAGTTTGCGATCCAGCAACAGCGCGTTCAGCGCTTCTTTATGAACGTTCAGTTCTTTGGCGAAAGCGCCTTTTTCCGCATCGCTCAGGTCTTTCATCCGGGCGAACTCGGCGTTCATTACCCCTTTTTTACCGAAAACGGCAATCCGAATCTCTTCGATTTTGTCAATCGTATCGGCCGATTTTATCGCGTCGTACCACTCTTGCAAAGCAGTGTCTCCATCCTACATGAAATTCTAAAAATTGTTGATCGTATCCGTTTTCGAAAAAACGGGCAATATTTTGGGATATTCTATTCTAAACTCTTTTATAAACAGCTTCAAGGCTCGATCCATCTCGTCAACTTGTGCTACAATGGGGAGAAAAAAAGAGGTTAACCTATGTGCATTTTTTGCAAAATCGTGGCAAAAGAGATCCCTTCGAATGCCGTCGCCGAAAACGAAGAGTTCTATGCGTTTCACGATATCAATCCCAAAGCGCCGGTCCATGTACTGGTGATCCCCAAGGCCCACTTTGACAGTTTCAAAGAGATCCCCGGCGACGTGATGGGACGGATGAGCACGTTTATGCAAGAAACCGCCAAAACACTCGGCATCGACGAAAGCGGTTACCGCATCATCAGTAACATCGGCGAGGACGGCGGACAGGAAGTCAAACACCTCCATTTCCATCTCCTCGGCGGCGCCAAGCTCAAATGGGGCCATTTCGCCGACGCCGACCCCAAAGATTTTATCTGACCCTCACTCGGGGTAGACCATTTTTTTGGTCACCCCTCCATCAACGACGAAATTCTGTCCCGTAATAAACCCCGATTGCTGATTTCCCAAAAACCAGGCCATTTCGGCAATGTCTTCCGCACGTCCGACCCGCCCGGAGGGATGAAAATCGTGATCGATCTGGCGAAGAGAACCCGGGTGGGCATGTTCGATCCAGCCCGGGCTGATCGCATTCACCCGAACCGGGGAGATACTCATGGCGAGCGCATGGGTGAGACTGAGCAATCCCCCCTTGCTCGCGCTGTAGGCTTCGGTAAACGGTTCGCTCATCAATGCCCGCGTGGAAGCGATGTTGACGATCGATCCTTTTTTCAGGGTCAGTTTATCGGCCAATAGACGGGAGAGCAAAAACGGGGCGCTCAGATTGACCGCGAGGACACGGTTCCATTCGGCCAACGGAAGTATCCTTGGATCGCCCTGCGCACTGTAGGCGGCGTTGTTTACGAGTAAATCAAGCGATACGATTCCTTCGGCAGCTTTTTCGACCGCTTCGGGATCGGCCAGATCGCAGACGATCGGTTCAAACCCCTCCGCCGAGGCGGCAGATGCGAGATTTTCGGCATCGAAGTCAAGACCGAATACTTCCCATCCGCGCTGGACAAACAAACGTGCGATGACGCGCCCGATCCCCTGAGCGGCACCGGTGACCAGCGCGGTTTTCGTCCGTTCCACGACCGGGCCTTATCAGGCGTTGCACCCTTGAAGGGTACCGAAATCGACGCTGCTTCCGCCGCCGCTGATCATTTTCTCGTGTTCACGGACGGTTTTGCCGTTATGGACGATCGTATAGGTAATCGCCACGCTGTCGCGGATCGTATTGATCGTCGAACAATAGGTCTCAAGACTCGCCATCACCCAGCGAGCCGCCGTGGTATCGTCCGCATCCGAATCGAAACGGTATTCGAGGTGCAGCGTATTGAACTTTCTGGGTGCGCTCTCGTTGCGGACAACTTCACCCGAAACGGCCAGGTTTTTCACCTCATGACCCTGTTTTTGGGGGAGCATCACGATATCGGTGGCACTGCAGGCAATGATTCCACTCAGAAAATATTCGATCGGGGAAATCTGCGGGCAGTCGATGATAAAACTCCCTTTTTCAGTCTGCGCTTCAAAACGCATCGCGTCTTGATGGGAAACGGTAACTTTCATAAAAAAATCTCCTTTTATACGTCGGGAAGGGAATTGTATCCCTTCGCCCTGAGATACTCATCGAAAAACATGATCTGCTCGAGGGTACGCACTTCGGCAGTCCCTCCCGCAGAGGTGCGGGCATTCATCGAATGCTCGATTGAGAGATAGCCGCAGACATCTTCTTTGATCCGCGCATCGATCGCATAAAGTTCCGCGTAGGGGATATCGCTCAAATCGCACCCAAGCTGTTCCGCGCGTGCAACGGCCCGCCCGGTGATATGATGCGCTTCGCGAAACGGCACACCGCAGTGTTCGACGAGGTAGTCGGCCAGATCGGTCGCCGAAAGGTGCCCGAGTTTGCATGCGCGGGCCATATTGTCAGGCTTAACCGTCATCGTTCGAAGCGCCTCGCGAAGGATTTCGAGCGAAATTTCGATTGTTTCGACGCTGTCGAAAACCCCCTCTTTGTCTTCCTGGGTATCTTTGTTGTAGGCCAGCGGAAGCCCTTTCATCACCGTCAGAAGCCCCATCAGGTTACCGTAGACCCGGCCCGTTTTGCCACGCAGCAACTCGGGGACGTCGGGATTTTTCTTCTGCGGCATGATCGAGCTTCCGGTCGAATACTCATCGGAAAGTTCAACGAAACGGAATTCGTAACTCGACCAGAGAATGATCTCTTCGGCCAGACGTGAAACGTGCATCATCAGCGTCGAAATGTTGAAAAGGATTTCAAGGGCGAAATCGCGGTCACTGACGGTGTCGAGGCAGTTGATGCTGACCGAATGAAATCCTAGGCTCTGCGCGGTCATTTCGCGGTTGATGTTGTGCGGCGTTCCGGCAAGTGCGGCACATCCGATCGGAGAGATATTATTGCGTTCCACCGAACTTTCGAAACGTTCACAGTCGCGTTTGAACATCGAAACGTAAGCCAGAAGATGGAACGCGAAATTGATCGGCTGGGCGTGCTGAAGATGCGTCATCCCCGGCAGAAGGGTCGATGTGTGATTCCGTGCGATGTCGACGAGGACTCCCATCACCTCTTTGATCTGTTCGACGATCTCGCCGTTTTTTCTCAGGACGTAACGGCGGAAATCAAGCGCAACCTGGTCGTTACGGCTGCGGGCGGTGTGAAGCTTTTTACCCGCTTCTCCGATAATCTCGGTCAACCGCTTCTCTATCGCCATATGAAGATCTTCGTCGGCGATTTTCCATTCGAAAACGCCCGATTCGATCTCTTCGAGCACCTGAGCCATCCCTTTTTCGATGGACGTAAGCTCCGCCTGGCTCAAAATACCCTGATGGGCCAGCATCTGCGCGTGCGCGACGGAACCTTCGATGTCTTCGCGGTACAGCTTGCGGTCGAACATGATCGAGGCGTTGAACTGTTCGAGAAGCTTTGACGCATCCTGTGCGAAGCGTCCGGACCACATTTTTTTCATAGTATCTCCGAATCGTAATAAATGGGGATATTTTAGCGCAGTTTGGTTTAGAAGAAAGTTTGAAAACGGCTCCGCCCCGAAAGGGTATCAGTTACAGGCGGGGACGTTTCCGCTGTCGGCGGCGTATTCGACGAGGAAATCCTCAAGATGCTTCGCGTTTTTCGTGAAGGCGCGGCTTCCGAAATACTCCCACGAAGCCTTGGCTTTTTTGGAGCCCAGATGGATGTCGGCGAGTTTTTGCCCTTTCGCGTTCATCAGCTTTTCCCACGCGCGCTGTTTTTTGGAAGCCGCGAGTTCCTGGCCGCCGCCGTGGCATTCTTTGCACGATTCGATATAAATCTTCTGACCCTTGTAGGTCGCTGCGCTGAGGAGGGTAGAACCGGCTAAAAGCGTAAGGGCTACGGTAGCGTATAATGTGCGCATCGGAATCGCTCTTCCTGTTAAAAAAAATTTAAATTAATCTTACATTACTAAATCTAATAGAATGCTTAATCATTTTTCAGGCCGAAAAGGCGCTTAAAGTCGCCCTTTTTACCTCAGAGCTGGTACTTCTTCTCGAGAGCTTCTTCCAGATCCCAGACACCCATCCCCTTAAGCCGTTCGACGACCTCCGGGGTACACTCGACGTCGCCTGGCCATTCGCGTTCAAAGCCGTCCGCGGCGGTTTTGGCCGTTCCGTCCAGTGCCACGACGACATTGCCGCGATAGAGATCGCGCATCGCGTCGAGGTTGTTGCTCACCCGCCAGATCAGCATGTACGGATTGTAAAGGTCGTTTTTGGCTTCATCGACGAAAACGACGATCCGCAGATAGCGCTCCAGCGTCTCAAGCGACGCGAAACGCTCACGGATGGAACGCTCCCCTTTTCGGACGCTGACCACCGTTACGGGATTTGCCGTATGGCGCATATACTGCGCGACGTTGAGTGTTTCGGGAATCAACGCGGCGATTTTTTCAAGCAATGCGGCCGTTTCGATCGATTCGGGCTGCTGCGGCGCAAGCGACGCGGTAAGGTCGATTCCCAGTTTTCCGCCGATCAGGGCTTCGGGACTGGAATGATCCAGCGCATCGGTGATCCCTTCGGAGAGGAAAAGGCATTTGGGCTGGAAGCGGTTGAGCGCATACGTTGCCAGCGCTTCGTAATTGGAGAGTTTGGGTGCGTCTTCTCCGAAAAAGAGGGCATGCTTGACGAAACTCATCTGGCCCGATCCCCAGAAAATGTGCATGAACTGTTTCGCGTGCCCTTTGTAGAGGGTTTTCATTTTGGCGAGGATCAGGTTATGGAAGACCCCGTTTTCGGGCATGTGGTAATCGATCAGATCGGCCGCATTCGTTTTAAGCAGCGGCAGGAAGATCCGCTCGGTCGCCCATCCCATGTATTTATCCTCGAGCGGCGGTTTTCCGACGACGGTCGCAAGATAATAGGGATCTTTACGGTGCGTGATTGCACTCACTTCCAAAACGGGATAATACTCCTGCAGCGTATAATAGCCGGTATGGTCACCGAAAGGTCCTTCGAGTTCCATTTTTTCGGGGTCCACCCATCCTTCGATGACAAAATCGACATCCTCGGGGATATAGAGAGGGGTGGTGATCGATTTGACCAGTTTGGGCGCCTCTTTTTTGATTAGACCGTAAAGGAGCAGTTCATTGACCCCATACGGCAGCGGCGCGGTCGCACACCAGGTATAGAGCGGATCCCCGCCGATTGCTACCGAGACGGGCATCTTTTTGCCCGCACGCTGATACTGGTCGAAAAAATGGGACGAGTCTTTGTGAATCTGCCAATGCATCCCCAGCCGGTGCTTGTCATAGACCTGAAGACGATACATCCCCAGGTTCACAACGTCGCCGTCGAGACTTTGGGTATAGACCTGCCCCATCGTAATGAACGGGCCGCCGTCTTCTGACCACGTGGTCAGAACCGGGATATCGTGCAAAGAAGCATCTTCCCCCTCTTTGACGATCTCCTGGCAGCTTCCCCGTTTGGGAAGTTTTTTCGGGAAAATGTCTTTCATCGAGAACAGGTCACCGAGCATTCCGATTTTTTCCTTGAAACTCTGCGGCGGCTTCATGTGAAGCAGTTTCTCGATCTCTTCGGCTACCCCTTCGATCTCCCGCCCGAACAGCAGTTCGGTTCGACGGAACGACCCGAACAGGTTCATCACTACAGGGACATCGAACCGTTTTCCGCTTTTGCGGTCGATCGGGTGGGTGAACAGCAGCGCTTTGCCCCCGTCTTCTTTTTTTACTTCGGCATACGCCAGGTGTGGAATTTCGAGATAGATGTCCAAAGGCTCACTGATGATGCGCAGTTCACCCTGCGACTGGAGCAGATCGATCGTCTTTTGAAGGGTCATTGCGCGGCCCCGTTTGCCATCGCTTCGGCACGTTGCAGCAGCTCCATCGCACCCTGCGAAATAAGACGCTTCGCCATCGCTTCGCCCACGCCGTCCGTCTGATCGCGGGAGACGACGATCTCATCCCCCATCGTTTCGCTCGCATCGGGCATTCCCAACGTCGAACGGACCACTACCTTTCCGTCTTCGCCTACGCGCGCGCTCACCCCGATGGGAACCTGGCATCCCCCCTGAAGGGTATCGACGAATCCGCGTTCGATGGAGGTTTCGATACGGCTGTTTTCATCATCGAGAAAACGGGCGATTTCGAGTACCCACGGCTCGTTGACCGTTTCGATGCCCAATGCCCCCTGCCCCATTGCCGGAAGCATTTCATCCAGCGGGATCGGGTAGAAATACGTCACCGCGTCACGGAGCCCGAGACGGTTGATCCCGGCGGCCGCGAGGATAATCGCGTCGAACTCTCCCTCTTTGAGTTTGCGGATGCGGGTATCGACGTTTCCGCGAAGGTCTTTGATCACGAGATCGGGCCGCTGAAGCGCTAGCTGCATCCGACGCCGGAGTGAAGAGGTCCCGACAACGGCGCCTTGGGGCAACGACGAAATATCGGGATATTTTTCGCTGAGCATCGCGTCACGAACGTCTTCACGCGTCGTGATCGCCGAAAGGAGCAACCCCTCGGGCATCACCGTCGGAACGTCTTTGAGCGAATGAACGGCCATCTGCGCCTCTCCGCGAAGCATCGACTCTTCGATCTCTTTGAGGAACAGCCCTTTCCCGCCGATTTTGGCGAGCGGAACATCAAGAATCTTATCACCGGAAGTGATGATGATTTTCAGTTCGACCGAAACTTCGGGAAAATTGGTCTCGATGAGCGATTTGATGTGGTTGGACTGCCACAGGGCCAGTTTGCTTCCGCGGGTTGCGATGGTCAGTTTTTTCATCGATTATTTAACCTTTACGTCTTTGTATTTCATTTTTTTGGGATCTTTTTCGCCGTTAAAAAAGACCGTCGGGGTTCCCGAGACGATCATCTCATCGGCTACTTTACGGTCGAATTCGAACTGTTTGAGGACGGAAGGGCGACGGATATCGGCCGGCGTCACTTTTGCCCCGGTCGCTTTGTTGAACGCATCGAGTATCTTCTGTTCGTTTTTCTCGTTGGCATCGATATCGACGGTGTAGAGTTTCATCACCGCATTACCCATCCCCTCTTCTTCGGCCGCGATCGCGGCTTTGGTGAGGGTCACCGCCGCGGGGTGAAGCCCCGCAAGCGGGAGATGGTAGTAATAAACGGCGAACGTTTTGGGATACTTGGCCATGTACGAGATGGCTTCGGGAACGTAACGGCGGCAGAACGGACACAGCGGATCGGAAAAAATCGCCACTTTATGCGTCGCGTTGGCATCCCCGCTGATACGGTTGGCTTTCGTGTAATACGAAGCGTTGAAATCGGGAGTGATCGTATCATTGTAGCGAACCCCGGTTTTCAAATTGACCAGTTCGGGTGCGATCACGTCTCCGCTGACGAAGTAGATGCCGTTTTGGTTGATCCGGCGTTTTTCGTTCCCCTGCTTGACGTCCGCACCGATACTGACGAAATACGCCTGCCATCCGCTCATGGACGGAACCGGCTTTTTGCCGTTGATCTCGATGTTCAGATTGCTGATGGCGGGATTGTTTCCGATCCCTTTTTTCAAAAACGAAACCACTTCGGCATCACTTGCCGCGAACAGGCTAGCGGAGAGAAGGAGTATCGTCGATAATTTCGGCATCAATGACATATTCATCCTTTTGTGTTGGGGTTGGCGATTCGTATTTTCGCCCAAAACGGTTAACAAGAAACGAACCGACCACGGAAAGCTGCAGCGCAATCCCTGCCAAATCGCTCAGAAAACCCGGGACGATCAGTAGCAATGCCCCCGCAAGTCCCATCAGGTTGCGGTTTGCGAATCCCTGAACGTCGATCCGGCGGATTTGGAGCGCATACAGGTTTTCCGCCAGGGTATGACGGAAGTTGAGGAGAATGAAAATCCCCAGAAAAGCGCTCCCGACGATTTCGAGAAACGTGGCGATTCCGCCGATCCGCGACGCGATCTCGACGGTGACGATCACCTCGGCGAAGAGGTAGATCAGAAAATAGATCATCCCCGCAGTTCCTCAAGCGTTTGAAGCACTTTGTCGGCGTCGACGGTGAGCATTTCGCGGGTGGCGCGAACCATGATCTGCACCGAACCGTTATCGAGTTCTTTCCCCACGATGACGGTGAACGGAAAACCGATCAGTTCGGCATCGGACATCTTGAACCCGAAGCGCTCTTTCCGGTCGTCGAGAATCGTTTCTATCCCTTTGGCCTGGAGCTCGCCGTAGAGTTTTTCGGCGTAGGAGAGATGCGCCTCCTCTTTGACGTTTGAAACCATGACGTTGACGAGGTAAGGAGCGGTTGCCGGAGTCCAGATACATCCGCGCTCGTCGTGGTGCTGTTCGATGACGGCTGCGACGAGACGGCTGACGCCCATCCCGTAGGTTCCCATGATAAAGGGCTGCGACCGACCGTTTTCGTCCAGGAACTCAGCCTTCAACGGCGCGGAATACACGGTTCCGAGCTTGAAGATATGCCCCACTTCGATCCCTTTGGTATGGAGAATCTTCCCTCCGCAGTGAGGGCATCCGTCTCCCTCCTGAACGCTGGCCAGATCGGCAAAATGGGCTTCGCCCATCACGCTCAGATCGACGCCCACGAAATGATAGTCCGCTTCGTTCGCTCCGCAGATCATGGCCGTTGCATTACGGGTGTCGTTGTCCATCACGATACGGATTTTATCCTGATCCAGCGGCCCGATGAATCCGGGAACAAGACCGATGGAGCGGAGTTCGTCTTCGCCGGCATCGACAAGATCGATGGCCCCCACGCTGTTGCGTGCTTTGACTTCCTGAAGTTCGTCACATCCGCGAAGGAAGAAACAGACCAGCTCGCTCCCTTCGGTGTAAACAGCACGCTGCACGACCGCTTTGAGCGTATAGTAAGGATCGACTTTGAAAAAGCTTGAAAGATCCCCGATCGATTTGACACCCGGTGTTTTAAACCGCATGAAATCGGCTTGAGGCGCTTCAGGGATGACCGAACGCGGTGCACGGCGGGCCGCTTCGACGTTCGCACCGTATTCGCAGGTATCGCACACGGCGAGGGTGTCTTCGCCGCTTTGGGCGAGAACCATCAGTTCTTTCGAGCCGGTCCCGCCGATCGCCCCGCTGTCGGCCTCGACGATGCGAAACGTCAACCCAAGCCGCTCCAGCACCCGTTTGTACGCCGCTTCCATCGCATCGAATTCACGGTCGAGGTCCTCGGTCGTCGCATGAAAGCTGTAACCGTCTTTCATCACGAATTCGCGCGCGCGCATCAGGCCGAAACGGGGACGCGCTTCGTCGCGGAATTTCGTTTTGATCTGGTAGACGTTCAGTGGAAGCTGTTTGTAACTCGTGACGCGGTTGCGGACGATATTGACCATCATCTCCTCGTGCGTCGGCCCCAGGACGAAAAGGTTCTCTTTCCGGTCGCGGAAACGGAGAAGCTCTTTGCCGAATTTTTCGATACGGCCGCTCTCTTCCCACAGCTCGGCGGGGGTCACGAAACTCAGGTCGACTTCCAACGCGCCGCATGCGGCCATCTCTTCGTTGATGATGTTTTCGATCTTACGCAACACCCGCTTGCCCAGCGGCAGAAAGTTGTACAGACCGCTCGCGACCTGCGCTATAAAACCGGCGCGGGAGAGATAGATGTGGCTCGGGAGCTGGGCGTCTTTGGGAGACTCTTTGGTAGTGGGGATATAGGCTTTGCTAAAACGCATCATTTTCCTTTCGTATGATAGGTACAGGCTTTTTGGGAGAGGTCGGATCCGTCCTCGCTGTCGAGTAAAAAATTCATCGCTTCGATCAGCGCATCCACTTTGAGAGGATCCGATCCGTCGCGCATCCGTTCGGCGAAGGGGTGCAAAAACCGCTTCAGCGTCTGGATGGCCGCTTTGCGGACGGCATATTCGTATTCTTCGGGGATATAGCCGTTACGGATAACGCGGAACGCCTCCTCATCGGCCGCTTCTTCGGCACGAAGATAAAGGGTCTTGATCAGCGGTTCGATCGAGAGGGTTTTAAGCCATTCGAAAAACTGCACGACATGCCGGCGGACGATCACATAGGAGACTTTCGCCTCGTCTTCGCGCAGGGCAATGTTTTCGCTCACGATCTCCTGCAAATCATCGACGTAATAAAGCGATATTCCCCACTTCGCCCCATCGCAATCGATATCGCGCGGGACGGCCATGTCGAACCAGTACCGCTTATACGGCGTCTGGGAAATCATCTCCTCGGTGATGATGGGATGGATCGACCCTGTCGACGTAAAGAGCAGCTCGTAATCGTTGATGGCGTAAGCAATCTCTTCGAACGACCGGACCCGGGCGTCGCATTCGCGCGCGATCTCTTCGGCTTTCTCGAAGGTGCGGTTCATCATCGTCACCTCCGCACCCTGAGCGCTCAGGTGCTTGCAGGTGATGACCGACATCTCCCCTGAGCCGATGACAAGGGCTTTTTTCCCCTCAAGGCTACCGACACTTTCTTTGGCTTTGGATACCGCCACGCTCGCCACCGAAACCGGTTTGGAGGAGATATTGGTTGCGTTTCGGACCTCTGCGGCGCATTTGAACGCAAATCCCATTGCCCGCGAAATTTTCTGAGCCGAATAGCCGTTTTCCTGCGAAAGGCGGAACGCGTCTTTGAGCTGCCCCGCGATCTGAGTCTCACCCACAACCATCGAATCGAGCGAACTGGCAACGCTGAAAAGGTGGTGGATGCACCCTTCGTCATCGAAAATATCGCCCCGCTCGTGCAACTCTTCGTGTCCGATCCCCGAACGCTTCGAAAGAAGAGCGAAAATCGCTTCTGTCGCCGCTTCGGTATCGTTGCAGCTGCAAAAAATTTCGACCCGGTTGCAGGTGGAGAGGAGCATCGACTCGCCGATGGCGCTACAGCGTCTCAGCGCCGCCAGGGCTTCGAGCTGTTCGGATTCGTTTACAAATGCCAGCTTTTCGCGGATGGCAAGCGTCGAGTTGCGGTGTGAAAAGCTGACGATGAGATAGTGCATCAGTTACTTCTTTTCAAAACGGATTCGATGATGGCGTGGAGAGGAAGATCATTCCCTACCGCCGCAGTCGCTTCGTCGCAAAGGGAGCGCGCGAAGGCGTATGAACGCTCGATCACCCCGTGTTCATCCATTCGCGAACGGATCCACCTTTTCTCCGCCTCGTCGATCGGACGGGCATGGGAATTCCGGAGCCTTTCACGACCCGGAACGTCTAGCGCATCGTACAGATCAATGTAGGGAAGCGTCGTTTTCCCCTCTACAAAATCGTTCAATGAGGGCTTACCGAGCGTCGCTTCGTCGGCAGTGATATCGAGGATGTCATCGACGATCTGAAACGCCAGACCGAGATTTTTTCCGTACGTTGCGTACGACTGTGCATCCTTGCCTGCCAGAAGAGCGGCCGAAAAGGCGGCGGCTTCGATCAACGTCGCCGTTTTGAGATAGAGCATTTTAAGATACAGTTCCCGATCGGTATTGAACGTTTCGGCCATCTCGACATCCATCATCTCCCCGATCGAGAGACGGGTGACCGATTCGGCAACGGCACGGGAAATGGCGGGGTCAAAAGCCGTAAGAGAGCTGAACGCTTTGGAGTAGAGGATATCGCCGAGCATAATGGCGACTTTGCTGCCGTGGGTCGCATTCACCGAAGGGACGCCGCGCCGGAGCATCGCTTCGTCGATTACGTCGTCGTGCAGGAGGCTGGCCGCATGGATCAGTTCGACGATGGCCCCTAGAAGAGGCGCTTCAGGGGCTTCGGGGGCGATCGTGAGGATCAGCCGCGCGCGGAGCCGTTTTCCCCCCGAAAGCTTTGCAAAAAGCTCTGCCGCTTTGGGATAATCGACCTCTTCGACGAGTTTGGCAATGAGTGTTTCTACCTTTTCTTGCATCCTCTTTATCACTTCTCCGTTAAATACTCGAGCATGATCCGCTGCTCTTTGTCGAACAACAGCAGGTCAAGCTGCGCGGTTTTCGCCCCTTCGTCGAATTTTTTGAATACGACGACAATGTAGGGAACGTCTTTTTCGCTCTTTTTCGCCGGAAGCAGCCGCTTTCGAAAACTTTGGTTAGTATGTGACGCGTACAAAACATGCTGTCCCACAAACCGATCAAAATTTTCGTGCACGACGAGCCCTTTATCAGCATACAGCGTCCATCGAAAAGAGAGAAGACGTTCGAGCCCTTCGCTTTTTACCAGCACCTTCACGGTACGGTCCTTCGGCAAAACAAAGCTTTTCGATTCCCTCCACGGAGCCGCCTGAAGCATCGCCGCCGTCATCGCTAAAACGAAAAAAAGCTTTTTCATCCGACATCCTGACCGTTTCGGACCCAACTTGATCCAAACATTAGGATCGCGATTATACCACCACAATTCTTAGTTGATGCGATAGAGAATCGTTCGCTCAAAAATCAAAACTGGGTATCGAGGATTTCGTTTTTGTATTTGAGGGCTTCCACTTTGGCCTTGATCAGGCGGTTCTCTTCCATCAGGGCATCGTGTTCATGCGTCAGGGTCGAAATTTCACGGCTTTTGAAATAGATCTGCGTATTGATGAAAATTTTCGGAAAAACGACGATCAAAACCAGAAAAACCCCGACAAAAACGTTGCGTAAAAAGACCGGCCCCATCGACTCATCAGGGGCGATAATCTCTCTCGTTTCTTCCAGGATATCGTGTTTGTCGTTCATCGTCGAATCTCGAATACGCGAAGTTTCGCACTCCGGCTGCGCGGGTTGGAACGCAATTCGTCCTCCTGCGCACTCAGCGGCTTTTTGGTGAGGGTCTTGCCGATCGCATGGTTGTTGCCGCAGGTACAGCGCATCGCTTCGGCTGGGCAGATACAGTTTTTCGACCATTTCGCGAAGCGGTTTTTGACGATTCTGTCTTCGAGGGAATGAAATGTTATGATCGCCACCCTCATCTGCTTGACGTCCGATTGTTCAACCGCATCCAGCAGCCTCTCGAGTTCCCCGAGTTCGTCGTTTACCTCGATCCGGATCGCCTGCATCACCAGCGTGGAGGGGTGTATTTTTTTCCCCTTGGGCATCAGATGGAAAATGGCACCGGAAAGTTCTTTGGCCGAATAGAAAGGTCGACGCTGTACGATCGTTTCGGCAACGCGGCGGGCATTGGTCACTTCGCCGTATTCGCGCAGGATCGTCTCCAATTCGCTTTGCCCATAGGTATTGACCACGTCCGCCGCACTCAGCGCCGCATCGGGATTCATCCGCATGTCGAGGGTGTCGCTTTCGTACGAGAAGCCCCGCTCGCGCCGGTCAAGCTGAAGAGACGACACCCCGATGTCGGCCAGTATGCCGCAGATCGCATCCCCTTTTTCGGCGATGGCCTCACGTGCAACGTCGGAAAAACGCCCCTGTCGGATTTCGACCCGTTTGCCGAACGGTTCAAGTCTGCGCGAAGAAAACGCAATCGCCTCCGGGTCCTGGTCGATCCCGATCAGCGAAACGTCAGGATAGTGTTCGAGCAGCATCGACGAATGCCCGGCGTACCCCATCGTGCAGTCGATGACGATCCCGTCGGTACACGGCGAAAACGCTTCGATCACTTCGCGGTACAAAACGGGAATATGGGGGGCTTCCTGCACTGGGGTTCCTTGCATGTTTTTATCGCCCTATACTATCCTAAGCTCACTAACATAACGTTTAAAATCGCGCATCACCCGTGTCAGCGTCTTCTCTTTTCTCCATATCAGACGAAATTCCCTCTCGAACCGATGACCGATGATCCGGGCCTCGAACATCTTTTTCGAATCCAGCTCTTCGGCAACGCTGAGTCTGGGAAGGCACGAGAGGGCTTCTTTGTCGTGCATCAGGTAGCGCTTGATCGCTTCGTTGTGCTGGAATTCCATATCGATTTGCAGTTCCTTGTCGACCGGGGCAATCTGCGAAAGGAAGATTTCGCGCGTCCCCGAACCCCGCTCGCGCAGGATCCAGCGTCTGGCAACCAGTTCGTCGATGAAATACTCCCGCTCCGCTAACGACGGATCGCTTCCGATGACGACGAGTTCGTCGCTCATGAGCCGCAGGGATTCCATGTCGTTTTCGTCGAATTTGCCTTCGACGAATCCCAGATCGCACCCCCCGTTGCGGACCATTTCGATCACCTCGGTACTGTTGGCGGTTTTGAGCGATACCTTGACCGTCTCATTCCCGGAACGGTAATCCCCGATCCATTCGGGCAAAAGATAGTTGCTGATCGTTACGCTGGCGGCGAGGTAGAGATGTCCGCCCATCGAATCGGCCTGAAAGGTTTCGAACAATCGGTGCGATTTGTCGACGATTCGGGCCGCATGTTCGTAAAAATAACGTCCCCTTTCATTGAGAACCAGCCGTTTGCCGATCCTCTCGAACAGCTCTTCGCCGCAATCTTTCTCCAGCTCCCGTACCGCCATCGAAACGGCCGAAGGACTCATGGAGAGGGTTTCGGCGACGTCGATAACGCGGGACGAGGCGGCCAGGGCCGTAAAAATTTCAAGTTGACGCAGCGTAAACATCTTTTCACCCCTCATTTGTGCACTATTATATGCTAAAATCCTTTTCATGGACAAACAAAACGTAAAACGTCAGCTCGCCGCATTCGCCCTGTCGATGTTCCGGAAAGATTTTTTCGGAATCTATCACGGTTCGCTCTCGGCCAAACTCGATACCAATCTTTTCACGATCAATACGAAAAACGCCATTTTCGATTCGATCGGCGAAAACAGCCTCATCGATCTTTTTTACAATAAAGATTACCGTTGGAAGGAGGCAAGCATCGACGCCTCGATCCACCACGGGATTTACCGTCAGATATCGGACGCCAAATTCATCACCTTTACGATGCCCCCCTTTACGACCGCCTTTTCGTTGAACCACAGCATCATCATCCCCAACGACTATTTCGGCTTCAAGGAATTTGGCAAAATCGCCATCTACGACCCGAAAAAATTCGACGACTGGTACGAACGGGCGGTGAGTGAAATCCCTCAGTATTTCCAGCAGAACAACACCTCGATCATGGTCATCCGCGGATACGGCGTTTACGCTTTCAGCCGCGACATCCACTCGATGGTGCGCCAGCTCTCGATCCTCGAACGCAGCTGCCGGATCCTGATGCTCGATCACTCCCAGGCACGTTTAGACATCGACTGAAATCGCCGCGACCGCACTCTCGATCGCATCGAATACCCGCACCAGTTCATCAGGGGTTATCACGTAGGGCGTCATCACGTACACGACGCTCCCCAGCGGACGGATAAGCACCCCTTTTTCCATGCACCGCCGGTGGATTTCGAGTCCGATCCGCGCTTTGGGATCGAACCCGTCAAGCTCGATGGCGGCGATCATCCCGCACTGGCGTGTCTCCTTGACCTTTTCATAACGTTCAAACCGTTTAAGTTCCCGTTCGATCACCCCGATGAGGCGGCGGTTCGATTCAATAACACATTCCGATTCGAACAGGTCCAAAGTCGCGTTGGCAGCGGCGCAGGCAAGAGCGTTTCCGGTATAACTGTGTGAGTGGAGAAACGATTTTGCAGGGTTGTAATCACAGTAAAACGCACCGTACACTTCTTCGGTCGTTAGAACCACAGAAAGAGGAAGATACCCCCCGGTAAGCCCCTTGGATAAAGCCATAAAATCAGGTGAAATCCCGGCTTGTTCGCAGGCAAACAACGTCCCCGTACGACCGAATCCGACCGCGATTTCATCGGCGATAAAATGGATGCCGTATTCTTCGCACAACCGCTTGGCTTCGCTGAGAAAACGGGGATGGTACATTCTCATTCCTCCCGCGCACTGCACTAGCGGTTCCACGATCAGCGCCGATATCTCTTTGCCCCGTTCCCTCAAAAGTCTTCCGAATGTTTCCGAGGCTTCGAGCGCCGCTTCAAGGCTCTGATCCCGGGGCGAAGGGGTAACCAGTGAACGGATCAAAAGTGGCTCATAAGTCTCTTTGTAAAGCGAAACGTCCCCAACCGCGAGGGCTCCGAGCGTTTCGCCGTGATAACTCTCCGACAAAGAGACGAAAAGAGGGCGTTCCTCCCCACGGTTACGATGAAAATGGTAGCTCATCTTGAGCGCCACTTCGATGGCGCTCGAACCGTTGTCGGCATAAAAACAGCGCGTTAGCCCCTCGGGTGAAAGGGCGACGAGCCGTTCGGAGAGGCGCACGACCCCCTCGTGGGTAAATCCTGCAAGAATGACGTGTTCGAGGGTTTCGAGCTGTTCTTTGATTTTGCCGTTGATGTAGGGGTTCGAATGACCGAAAAGATTGACCCACCAGCTGCTGATCGCATCGATGAAGCGATGCCCTTCAAAATCTTCGAGCCAGACCCCTTCACCGCGTGAAATCGGCGTCATCGGAAGAGTCTCGTGATCCTTCATCTGTGTGCACGGATGCCACACAACGTTCAAATCGCGCCGCGCCATCTCCGAATTGTTCATGAAAACCTCCCTTTTTTGGGTTATAATGTGATAACACGCGTTAGCCAAGGGTTCTTTTCATCCAAGTTTAATGCTAAACGCAATAAAATATCTGAATTCTACAACAGGACGCTTTAATGATCACATGGATGCAGCGCCATCGCAAATACCTGGTCGTAACGATCTGGATCTCCACGATCGCTTTTATCGGTGCGGGATTCGTCGGATGGGGACAATACAGCTACGGGGACAAAGCGGGTGCCGTCGCCAAAGTGGGCGATATTTCGATCACCGCCGAAGAGCTCCAGAAAAGCTACACTTCTCTTTTCAACCAGTACAATCAGATGTTTCAGGGAAAAATGGATGAAAAAATGGCCCAGCAACTGGGCTTGCAGCGCCAGGCCCTCCGCCAGCTGGTCAATCAGGCTCTCGTACTGAACCTCGCCCAAAGTTACGGAATGGTCGTCAGCGACAAGGAACTCGCCGAGGTGATCCAGTCTCAGCCGATGTTTTTCAAGGGGGGAGCTTTCGACAAAACCGTTTACGAAAAAGCGCTTGCCGATAACCGCCTCACGAAAAAAGAGTACGAAGAGTCGTTGCGCAAAGAGCTGCTGATCCAAAAAACCCTCTACATGCTCGCTTCCAACGCCCGTCCTTTCGAAACCCGTGCACTGGGCAGCGCGCTGGGTGTTTCCGACAAAATCACCTACAAGCTCCTGACACCCGCGATGATCGACGTTTCCGCCGACGAAGCGGGACTCAAGGCGTTCTGGGAAAAACACAAAAAAGAATTTAAAACCGAACCCGGCTATGAAATCTCCTTCGTTCGCCAGGCACCGGTTGCCGAACTTCCTTCGGAACGCGAAATTGCCGAATATTACGAAGCCAACCGCCTGACGCTCAAAGACGCGTCGGGAAAAATCCTCCCTCCGGCCGACGCCCGTGAGGCCGTCGTTGCCGCTTTGCAGGAAAAAGCAACTGAAAAAGAAGCGCTTCGCCTCTACGTCGATTACAAAAAAGGGCAGCTCCAAAACATCCCGGTCGAAAAAGCCGCTTTCAGCGCTTCCGCGTCACCGTTCGATCCCGCGCTGACCAAAGAGATCGCCGCGCTGAATCCGAACAAGCCCTATCTCAAACCCCGCAAAGCGGGAAGCGATTTCGTTGTCATCAAACTCGATAAATCGATCCCCTCACGGACCAAAACGTACGAAGAGGCGAAAAACGAAGCTAACGTTCTGTATACCACTCAGCTCAAAACGCAAAAACTCGAAGAGCTGGCTAAAAACAGCTATCGCTCGTTCACGGGTACGACCACCGACTTCATCAGCCGCACCGAAACTCCCGAACTGGCCGGTTTAACTCCTACGGAAACGTCCGAATTCCTTTCCAAACTCTTCACCTCCAAACAAAAACAGGGTTTTATCGCTTTGGAAAGCGGAAATGTTATAATCTATAACGTTTTGGAACAAAAGTTGCTTCAAACAAAAGCAATTGCGAACGAAGCAGCCGTTGCGAAGCTGAAGGGCAATGTATTGGATCAGGGACTGATCAAAGTCCTTGAAAACAAATACCCTGTTGAAATCTATGTGGAAGGGATCTGATTTGAAACGAACCGTTTTAGCCATCGATATCGGCTCGACAAAAGTTTGCGCCATCATCGCCGAAATCGACGATGACAACAGTGCGCAGATCATCGGAGCCGGAATCTCAAAAGCGCAGGGGCTTCGCAAAGGGAGCATTACCAACATCGAGCTCGCCAGCAAATCGATCAAAAGCGCCCTGAACGACGCGAAACGCGTTGCGGGTACGGAACTGCGCAGCGCCGTGGTATCGATTTCGGGAGCGTATACCAAAAGCCTCAATTCCAGCGGTATCGTCAATATCCCGAATAAAGAGATCACCCTCAAAGAGATCAACCGCGTCATGCATACCTCGCTTTACAACGCGAATATCCCTAATGAATTCGAAGTGCTCCACGCCCTCCCCTACAATTTCAAAGTGGACGATCAGGATTTCATCGAAGACCCGCTGGGGATGAACGCCGCGCGCCTCGAGGTCGAGACCCACATCATCACTACCCAGAAAAGCAATCTCAACAACCTCCGCAAAGCGGTCAAAGCCGCCGGTGTCGAAGTTGAAAGCGTCGTATTGAGCGGATACGCCTCGGCAATCGCCGTCCTCAACCAAGACGAAAAAGAACTGGGAGCGGCCGTCGTCGATATGGGTGGAAACACCAGCAACATCGTGATCCACTCCGGGCACGCCATCCGCTACAACGATTTTCTCGGAGTCGGTTCTAACCATATAACGAACGATCTCTCCATGGCGCTGCATACGCCGCTTCAGACCGCCGACAACGTCAAAATCAACTACGGTTCCCTCTACGCACCGAGCAACGACCTGATCGAGCTCCCCGTCATCGGAGACGAAAACGCAACCCACGAAGTCTCACTCGAAGTAGTGCATAACGTCATCTACGCCCGGGTGGAAGAGACGCTGATGATTATCGCCCAGTCGCTTGAAAAAAGCGGCCTTAGAGAACACATGGGAGCGGGAGTCGTCCTGACCGGCGGATTTACCAAAATCGAAGGGCTGCGCGAACTGGCGGTCGCAATTTTCGACAACATGCCAGTGCGCCTCGCAAAACCAAGCGACATGGGAGGTCTTTTCGATACGCTCAGAGATCCTTCCTATTCAGGGGCGGTCGGATTGGTCAAATACATGGCCGGCGGCTATACCCCCTATGAAATCGACGTGAACAAACACATGCGTCACGCGAGCGAAGAACCGGCAACCCAGCCGCAGGTTCAATTCCACGAAGAGGTACCGGAATTCGACATTCCAAACGCCGCCCCTACTCCTACCCAGCCCGAACCGGTCAAGGAAGAGAAGAAGGCGGATGTGTCGAAGATGGTCAACATCGGGTCGAATAAGCCGGTACAGGACGACCAGCCTAACCCGATCACCAAATTCTGGAATTGGGCAACTCAACTTTTTTAATTACGTCAAGGAGCAAGCATGGAACCATTTTCAATTGAAGAATCAACCTCTCTAACGGGGGCCCGTATCGTAGCGGTCGGCGTCGGCGGCGGCGGCGGCAACATGATCGGCTATATGCTCAAAGAGCAGATCCCCGGCATCGAGCTGATTATGGCCAACACCGATGCACAGGTACTTGAGCAGGGAAGCGCGGCGAGCAAAATCCAGCTCGGGGCCAAACTGACCAAAGGACTCGGCGCGGGGATGAAACCCGAAGTGGGCAAAGAGTCGGCACTGGAAAGCTACGAAGATATCGCCCGTGCACTCGAAGGGGCCGATATCGTTTTCGTTGCGGCAGGCCTGGGGGGAGGCACCGGAACCGGTGCGGCTCCGATCATCGCCAAAATTGCCAAAGAGGTAGGCGCCCTGACGATTTCGGTCGTTACCAAGCCGTTCTCGTTCGAAGGGAAAAAACGTCTTAAACTTGCCGAAGAAGGCCTGGAAGAACTCAAAAAAGAGTCCGATTCGATCGTCGTCATCCCTAACGACAAACTCCTCTCGATCATCGATCCCAAACTGGGGATCAAAGAGAGTTTTAAAATCGTTGACAGCGTCCTGGCCCGCGCGGTAAGCGGAACTTCGGGCGTCATCCTCGCCAGCGGGGACAACGACATCAACCTCGACTTCGCCGACCTTCAGACGGTCATGAGCCATCGCGGCCTCGCGCTGATGGGTGTAGGCGAATACAAAGGGGAGAACGCGGCGTACGAAGCGATCAAAAACGCGATCGAATCTCCTCTTCTGGATAATATGTCGATTACCGGTGCGCTTGGAGTGCTCGTCCACTTCAGCATGCATCCCGAGTTCCCGTTCATGGAACTCTCGGCGGCGATGGACGTCGTCCACAACAGCGTTGACGACGGTGCCGACGTTATTTTCGGAACAACCACCGATGCCAATCTGCCGCAAGATTACATCCGCATTACGCTTGTTGCCACAGGCTTCGAGAAAAAAGCGACGATGGGGATCAACAACTGCGAATTCGAGAACAAAGAAGCGGTTGCCGCAGCCGCTACCGCTGCCGTTGCCAAACCGCGCGTCGTTGCCCGCCCCGCGATGGTAGCCAACGGCGATTACAGTGAAGATTTCCTTGACGTTCCGACGTTTATGCGTCAGCAAAGAGATTAATCCGCCCTTTTTCCATGCTCTCTTTTGACAAACTCATGAAGGCCAAAACGCTCCTTGGCCTTCACGACAAAGCCACCCTTTCCGAAATCAAGACCCGCTACAAAAACATGATGCACCAGTGGCATCCCGACAAACACCCCGAAGATCCGGAGGGTGCGCACGCCATGAGCGCACAAATCAACGAGGCCTACGCTACCCTCCTCGAATACTGTTCGGCCTATGAGTACAACTTCGACGAAGCCTTTTTAAAAGAACAGACCCTCACCCCCCAGGAATGGTGGACCAAAAAATTCGGCGGACGCTGATCCGGAAGCCTTCCCCGCCTTTGCCGCTTCATAATATATTTATTTTATTTTTGTTTATTGTTGTTTCATTATAATGGCATAAATTCTCAACGGGAGAAAACCATTATGGATCTTTTTAATGAAGCTAAAAAACGTTTTCAAACCGTTCATGCCATCCTGAGCTATCCGGAAATCTTCGCGCATGACTATATCAAACAGTTGAGCACCGCCACCGAAGAGGCATATGCCCTGATGGATGCGGGGTTATGCGCAAACGCGGCGATCGACCACAACTGCATCGATCACCGCAATTTCATCCGCTCGGTCATGGAAACGTTAAAGATGTTGGAAGCCGGTGTGGGGGAGAGGGAAAACCATCAGGCGGTATTCGCCGAATACTCGGTGAGGGTTAATCTGATACTGGAGAGGATTTCGACGGTTTTGGGCTCACGCACGGGCTCGAGAGTGTGGTACGGCATACCGCTCTGAAGCGGCATGCGGTCGTTTAGTGAAAAGCGATCGGCCCTTCGGAACGGGCATGGATGAATTGCTGAACGACGGGGTTGGAAGAATTTTGAAACGACGTTTTGTCGCCCGCTTCCACTATAACCCCCTCAAACAGCATCGCGTAACGATCGCCCGCTTTGAAACTCTCGTTAACATCATGGCTGATCAGGATCGACGTCATGCCGATCTCATCGCGCAGACGACAGATCATCTGGGTAATGAAATCGCTGGTAACCGGGTCAAGTCCGGAAGTAGGTTCATCGTACAAAATGACCTCCGGTTCAAGTGCCAGCGTACGCGCAAGTCCGACCCGTTTGCGCATCCCGCCGCTGAGTTCTTCGGGATAAAGCGGTTTGACGATGTCGGGTTTGAGCCCGACCATCGATAATTTTTCATCGATTTTGTATTCCAGCTCTTTTGGGGTCAGTTTTTGGTGCTCGATCATCGGGAATGCAACGTTATCGCGGATGTTCATACTGTCGAACAACGCGCCGTTTTGAAACAGGAATCCCACCTTTGTCCGAATGTCGCGCAACGTCGCTTCATCCGCGTTGTCGACCCGTATTCCCCCCACCGTAATCGAACCGCCATCAGGCTTGAGCAAGCCGACGATGTGTTTGATGATCGTCGATTTTCCGCCTCCGGATACGCCGAAAATGACCGTCGTTTTCCCTTTTTCGATCTCGAGATCGACACCGCGCAGAATCTGGCGCGAACCGAAGCTTTTGGTCACGTTTTCAAACCGGATCATCGTTTTACCGCCATCAGATACGCACGGCGCACAAACAGTACGCTCAGGGTAATCAAGAGAATTTTGAAATCAATCTCGCTTGCTTTGTGAAGCGCTTCGAACCCTTCGTCGATCCCGCTTTCCCCAAGCGCCTGGTAGGCCAGGATTTTCGGAGTGTACACCGCGCTGAAAAGAAGCAGCGTCGCGACCGAACCCAATGCGCTCAGAATCGCGATTTTGTCGATTTGCATCACCTTGTAACGGGAAACTTCATACAGAACGATAACGGCCGCCATCACGTATCCCCAGTAGCTGAAGCGGCGAAACACCTCTCCCATGATTTTCCCCTCTTCGAAACGGGACAGAAGCGGTACGCTCAAGAAAAGTTCGGAGTGGAAAACAACCGCCGCGACGAAAACGCCCAGAACCAGAACGGCGCCGGCCGTCATCCCGACCAGTAGCAGATAGAGTGCGTCGACCGCTGCTTTTTTATTCATGTACCGCCTTTAAAACGAACCCCCGGTCGAATCCCGCGAGATCGGTATAAAATTCCAATGATTGTACCGCAAATGGCGTAAGATATTCCTGCACTTTCGTACGTTGGTCGTATCCCATTTCACAAACAAAACAACCGATTCGACGCGCATATACTTCACCGATGAGGCGCCGGATGATCTCATCCCCGATCTCCCCTCCGAAAAGGGCGTTTTGGGGTTCAAACGAGAGGTTGCTCTCCAGCGGGGCATCCAGTGCGATATAGGGGGGATTGGATACCAGCAGATCAATCGTCTCGTCCACGCAGGAGAGAAGATCCCCCTCCCGCAGCTCGATCCGCTCGCTGAGGCCGAACGCTTCGATGTTACGTCGCGCTACCGCCAGTGCCGCCGGAGAGATATCCACGGCAATGAAACGGGCGTTGGGCAGGTGCAGGGCCAGCATGATCGAAATGATCCCGCTACCCACTCCTACTTCCGCAACACTGATCGATTCGCGCGGGTCTACACGTTTGAGGACCTCATCGATCAGGTGCTCCGTTTCGGGGCGGGGAATCAACGCCCCTTCGTCGACGTAGAACTCCCGACTGTAAAAGCTGACACGCCGGGTAAGGTATTCAAGGGGAACGTTACGGGAACGTTTTTCGATCCATTCACACAGTTTCGGGTCACTGTCGTCTATCAGGTCGTCTTGATGGGTTATGAAATAAAGCTGATCTTTTCCCAGATACGCCATCAGAAGCAATTCGGCTTCACGGCGGGGAGATTCGACGACTCCCGACAGTTTTTGCGTCAGTGCTTCGTGCAGACTGCTTAGTCGTTGGGACACGGATCACCGTACCCTTCCTCCGCATCGATACGGATCTCGTAACCCAGCGCCCGCAGCCGTTCGACGACCGGCGGGTGAGTCGTGTGGAAAAAGCGGTAGAGCGGATGGGATAGCGGGAAGCTTTTGTTTTCGCTCACCAGTTTTTTGAGCGCGTCGGCCAGATGCCCGGCCCCTCCGAGCTCGGCACCGCTTCGGTCGGCTTCATACTCGTTATGACGACTCATGAGACCAAAGAGCGGCATGATGAAAAAGCTCACCATCGGGAGCATCAGAAGAAACAGCATCATGACAACGTGCGGGCTTTGGGCTACGCCGAGTTCAAGATACAGCGTTTGGGGGAGATTGCCGAAAAAGGCGAACATTCCAAACAGCATCGCACCCACCATCGCGATATTTTTGTACAGATCGCCGTGGGCGAAATGTCCCAGTTCATGCCCCAGCACCGCGATCAGTTCGGCAGGAGTAAGTTTCTGGATGAGGGTATCGAACAAAATCACCCGTTTGGCTTTCCCGAGCCCTCCGAAATAAGCGTTGAGCCGCGCATCGCGCTTGCTCGCGTCGCTGACGAATACGCCGCTTGAGACAAAACCGGTTTTTTGCATCAGCTCTTCGATCTTCGATTTGAGTTCGGGGTCTTCGAGCGGTGTCACTTTATCGAAAAACAGGGCACGGACCGTGGGGAAAAACATATTGATCGCCACGACGACGGTCATGATGAACGCGAAGCTCCATAACCACCATTCCTCGCTCGAAGCGATGATCGAAGCGACGCCCCACACGACGAGGCTTCCGAACAGAACACTCAAGAAGGTTGTGATCAACGTATCTTTGACGTATTGAGCCGTGCTCGAACGGTTGAAGCCGAAACGCGCGTCGATTTTAAACTTGGCATACCATCCCAGAGGAAGCGTCACAAAAGCGTTAATAAGCACCAGGCCCATCACGGCGCCGATCGTTTGGGTCAATCCGCCCTCTTCCATCAATGCGCCATCAAGCCATGCGATCATTCCTCCCATCCATGCGAGGAATAGAAAATATTCCACCATCCCTTCGATGATCGAAAGCCTCTCTTTGGCGATCGCATACGCTGCGGCATCGCGATAATCGGCTTCGCCCATCAACACCGCACCCTTGCATTTGAGGCGGTTGACGTAACCGATCTGCATCACGCTGACGTATGTCCGGATGAAAATATAAAATGTGTACACGCCTATGATCGTGGCTATCATTCACTGTCCCGTTTTTTTGAAAGGGATTTTACCATTATTTGACCGGAACTTTACCGATCGTATCTTCGACGGGAATCGAATCGTTTGCATCGCCGTAATAGTATTTGGCACCGACAAACACCGCTCCGATGAGTAATCCGATCACGATAACGGTCCAGACGATCCGTTTTTTCTCCCCTTTGAGCGTATCGTAGTCCTCAATCGAGCTGAGAGTAGGTTCATTGTCTTTCATGGGTGGTTCCTTTTTATGCAGATAATGCGATAATATTAGCCATCTTACCCTACATCGAGTTAACGAATCTCCCCTACTCTGACGGTTTAAGTTTGTTTATTGGTTCTTTTTATCGTCACGATGAACGCATTTTCAGCGTATAGTTGAGCGGAACCGTAATCCGCACGGGTTTGGGAGGTTTTGGAAAATATTCGGCTGTTTTGCGTATCAGCGCGATCGCGTCCTCATCGAGTATCGGAAATCCCGACCCGTCCACAATCCTGATGTCATCGACCTCGCCGTCATGTTTTAAACGAAACGAAATTCTGACGCTCCCTTCCTGTCTCAGGCGTACGGCCTGCGAGGGATATTTACGGTATTTCACCAACAATTCCCGAATCGTCGAAAGATGGTCGTCCAAATATTCCTTTTCCGCATCGATTACAGGGACGGCCGGAACGGGTTTCGGAGCGGCTATGGATTCGGGTTGTGCCGTCTGCACCGCGCGGACAGGTTCGGAAGGGACGGCAACCGTTTTCGCTACGACCGGTTCGGGATCCTCTTTATCGATCGTCGGGGTTTCGGGTAGCGGATCGGGCCTCTTTTCGGTCAGCGGTTTGGCTTCAGGGGATTTCGGCACGGCCGTTTGCACGACCGGCGCAGTTGGCCCGGGGGACACGGCAGGAGTCAGCGCCAGTTCCAGAACAATCTCTTCTTCGGTCTCCTCCACGGGAAGGGAAGCAACCGCAACGGCAATGATCAGCGCATGCAGTAATACCGAAAATATGAACGAGCCGCGCGTTTTCATGCGTCTCTCTTCGTCACGATCGAGATTTTTTCGATTCCTTGAAGTTTCAAGCGGTCGAGAATAAAGATGAAATCGTTGAAAAACGCTTTTTTATCCCCCAATACACTCACGCTTGCGTCGCTTTTCAATGTCGAAATCGCCTGAATCAGTTCAACACGCTGCATCGCTTTGCCGTTCCAGAACATCTCGCCGCTTTCATTGACCGCGATTTCGATTTTTTGTGCAGAAGTCTCTTTCGCACTGGCGGCTTTGGGAAGATCAAGCTTGATCGCTCCCGACGCGACGAACGTCGAAATGGTCAATACGATTGCCAGCAAAACAAGGACGACGTCGATAAGGGGAACGACGTTGATCCCCTCTACCCGTTTAAGCGCGCGCATCTTCCCATGCCCCCATCAGCAGATCCATCTTCCGAAGGCACGCACTGTAGATCATCATCGACGGGATCGCGACGAGCAGTCCCAGCGCGGTTGCTTTAAGTGCCAACGACAGACCGATAACCACCGCCGAGGGTTCCATCCCACCGCTCTGGCCGATCTCGTAAAACACCACCATGATCCCCGCAACCGTACCGAGCAGGCCTACATAGGGGGCATTCGACCCGATTACCGAGATGGCCGTGAGGTTTTTCGACAGCTCCGCCTCCGCCTTGTTTTTCGTTTCGTAACTGCTGACATCCACCGAACGATAATAGAAATAACGCTCTATTCCATAGGCGAAAGCGATCACGCTCATAATTCCCAAAATTCCCAAGGTCGCATAATCGACCGCCAGTTTCAATTCTTCCATTTTTGTCTCCTGTTTGTTATGATGTATTAAGTGTCCGCCCAGGTACGGAGCAGATTGTGGTAAATGCTCGTCAGCTTGACCGTATCCTCATCGTCGCCCAGCCGCTCTCGAAACGCCATGATGCTCATGTCCAGGTCGAAGAGCAATCGGCGTCTGTCCGTCTCGCGGATCATGCTCTCCAGCCAGGTAAAACACGAGATACGCGCGCCGCGCGTTACCGGTTCGACGCGATGGACGCTCGATGAAGGATACAGAACCATATCTCCGGCGGGAAGTTTCACGATTTGCGATCCGAACGTGTCTTCAATCACCAGTTCCCCCCCGTCGTATTCTTCCGGATCGGAAAAAAAGAGGGTGAACGACAGATCGCTGCGTACCCTTTTCCCCCCACCGCGCATCGTACGGATCGCGTTGTCCACATGATTTCCGAAAGTGTTGAATTCACCCGTATAACAGTTGAATAACGGCGGAAAAATCTTTTTGGGGAGTGCCGCGGTAAAAAACAGCGCGTTGTTGCTAAGCGCATCCAGTACGATTTTCTGCAATGCGACCGCCGCTTCGGAATCTTCGGGAAGCTGAAGATTGTTTTTAGCTTTTGCCGCCTGGGTACCGCTGGTGACGTTGCCGTCCACCCACGTCGATGACGTCAATATCCGGCGACATTCCGCCACCTGTTCGGGAGTAAGTACGTTGGGTATATGGAGTAACACGGTGTTTTCCTTTGCCTGAGTTTTGATACGGTCCCACGCACCGCATGGAGCCGTATCAGAACTCCCCGGAGGGAGCCACGGATTAAAAGAATTTGTAATCGAGCGTCACCTGGGCCGTCCGTCCCGTTCCGGGTACGGCGAATCCGCCGTTGATGTAAGCCGATTCGTAATAGGTGGTGTCAAAAAGGTTTTTGACGTTCAGCTGTACCGCATAGTTTTTCTGCGTATAGCCGATCATCGCGTCGTAACGGACGTAATGGGGCGCTACGTTCGGGTTGAATGACGTTGCTCCGGAATTGGGATAGCTATAGACCGCACGGTCCCCTTTCCCCTCGATACCGCCGCCAACTTTCCATCCGCCGCCGAGTTTGTAGGTTGTCCATACGTTAAACGTGTAATCGGTTGAGTTGGGCGGTTTTTGCCCCACCACGATGTCCGATTTTCCCGGTGCGACCGCATCGACTTCGGGGTCCATCAGCGCGAGGCCGGCGAAGACGTCCCAGTTGTCGGTGATCCGGCCGGCCGCTTCGAGCTCAATACCGTCGGTATGGCGCTCTTTGGAAAGAATCGGGTTGGACGAGGCGCTCATTACGTCGGTATTGCGTTCCCACTCTTTGATGGTACGATAAACCGCGGTACGCAGCGACAAATCCCCTTCAAAAAGTTCCCATTTCGCCCCCAGCTCGTACGTTACGCTCCGCTCGGGATCGTATCGGTTTGAAAACGAATACAGATCTCCGGTCGTGTTGAACGAATTGTTCCATGCCAGATAGTAGTGCTGACGACTGCTGGGCTGATAGGACAATCCCGCACGGTAGCTCATCTCGTTATAACGGAGGTCTCCGTTTTGCGTCAGCGAAGCACCGGTGTAGTAATCCATTTTCAACCAGTCTTTGCGAAATCCAGCCATCACTTTCCAGTTGGGGACGAATTCCACGACGTCCTGGGCGTAGAGGGCCCACGTATGCCCTTTGTATCCGCCGTTGATGTTGCGTTCCTTGTTACCGTAAACCGCTTTATAGGCTTCTGGGATCGACGACCCTGATTCCAGGGAATTGGGCAGTTGCGCTACCCAGGACCCGGTGGCGCTGGTACGGGAATAAATAATGCCGTTACTGGCCACATGGCGTCCCGTTGCGGTATCGGGTAATCCGTTGGCCGGACCGTTCGCATCGCTGATGTTCGGAAAATATGACGAAAGGCCGTCATGCCCCCAACGGACCTGTTCTTCCCGCAGAAACTCGGTCCCCACGAGCGCTTCGTGTTTCATTCCGAGCGCTTCGAATTTCGTCGTAAAATCGTTTTGCCATGTATCGGTTTTCTCTTTCGCCCCGTTTCCTTTGGAACTCCGGTTCACCGACCCCGTCACCGGATCGTATCCCCCCGGGGCGATCGCCCAGTTGTCGCGCAGGTAATCGGCATGACGGATCACCGAACGCAGCTGTGTCTCTTTGGAAAACTTATGGGTATAACTGGCGGTCGTGATGTTGACGCGGTTATCCTCAAAATCGTCCGTAAATCCGTAAAACGTACTTTTATCGACATCGATGGGACGTTTGGTGGCACTGTCGAAAGGAACACCGTAATCCGGGGTAATATGGGTGTTGAGATACAAGTGCGACAGGCTGAACTCATTGTCCGTCCCCAATCCGAAAGTAATTGTAGGGGCAATGCCGTACGATTCGTTGTAAACGTCGTTTCGGGTGCTCCCCGCGTCCATCCCCATAGCATTCAGACGAAACGCCGTCGTATCGTTGAGCATCACGTTGATATCGGTCGAAGCGCGTTTATACTCATCTGTACCGAGTGTCATCGACAGTTTCCCGAAATTTTCCGCTTCGGCGTCTTTGCTCACCTGGTTGATGACACCACCCGCCTGCCCGCGGCCGAACAACATGGCCGCGCCGCCGCGCAGAACGTCGACTTGTTCCAGGTTGAACGTATCGCGGTTGTATTGCGCAACGTCACGGATGCCGTCGAGGTATAGATCCCCGAAGGTATAAAAACCGCGCAAATTCATGTTGTCCCCGATACGCCCCCCCTCGGCAGCGTTAAAAGTGAGCCCCGACACGTTGCTTAGCGCCTCTTTGAGGGTAAATTCCGATTTATCGTGCAGCAGTTCTTTGGTAACGACGGTAATCGCCTGCGGAACGTCATGCGCAAGCTGCCCGGTTTTGGCGGTTTTTGAAATACCAGGCTGATAACGCGGAAGTTCGATCTCGACGGTGTCTTGAATGTCGATCGCCTTGATCGTTGCGTTCGAATCGGCGGAATCCGCCAATACCGAACTTGCCCCGATGCTCAAAAGCATCGCACCAATTGGAAGCATCTGAGAGTTGAGAAAACGGTTGTGGTAGGCCATAAGCACTCCTTAAAAGATGAAGTGGCTGGCTACCGGCTCGAAGAGCGTTTGCTGGCTAGTTTCTATAAAAGCAATTGATAATTGATTTCAATTTATGGAACTATAGCGCATTCGGATTATTATGTCAATAGTGATAAGCATTATTAAATAAATAAACTGCCGGGATTTACCCCGGCTTAAGCAGCGTGAAGATTACCAACGCCCTTCGAGCGTCATGAGGATATAGGGGCGGGTATTTTCCCGATAAGCCTGCGTTTCGACGAGGTTTCCCGACGCATAGCGGCGGGTCGTGGTCGTAATCGTTTCACCGGTGAGATTTTTGAGGTTGATTCCGGCCCTAAACGTCGAATCAATCCGCTTTTTGGCGTACAGGTCGAGCGTTCCGTACCCTTTTTGCGATTCGGCGATCCCGTTTTCGTCGGTCGGATCGTCGTAACCTCCGACGTAGCGATAGGCCGCGCCGTACGTCAGGCGGTAGGCGCTGAGCGTATGGTCAAGACCGATATTGTAAAGATAATCGTTGGTCGCTTTGATGGGGCGTTTAAAACCGTTGACGCTCAGCGAGGAGTTCTGAACCGTCGCGTTCGCGAAGATTCCCAAACCGCCCACATACGCATCAAGTGATTTTTTCAGCTCAAATTCAACGCTCCACAATCTCCCCTCACCCGCATTATAGGGTCGTTCGACGTAACGTCCCCCCTCGTAGGTGGTCAGTTTTTCAATCTTGTCGTCGATTTCGCGGTAGAATCCGCCCACACTAATGATCCCTTTGTCGGCGAAATAATGTTCCAGGCGCAATTCGTAACTCAGCGCTTTTTCTTCTTTCAGGGACGGATTACCTCTCACGTCGGGACGGGTGAGGTCGTTGAGCTCGAGCGAGCTGTCAACGGTGTCAGTCAGCTCGTCGAGACGGGGCAACCGGACTGTTTTCGATACGCTTGCGCGGAGATTATCGTCGGGGCTGAGGCGATAGAGCAGATGCAGCGAAGGGGCGAAATAATCGATATTCGACGATCCGGCGAAATCGCGTGAAACGGTTTCGTACCGTATCCCGGGAGTCACAAGGAGATCTTCTCCGATCCCCACTTCGTCCTGGAGGTAGAGCGAGCCTTTATCCTGACGCAGGCTCTGATGTACATTTGAAGTCTCGACGCCGCCGCTGAGTACCCGGATGCTTTCATCCTGCATGAGACGCTTGACCTCGGCCCCCGTTTTCACAAAGTGTTCTCCGACTACACGCGAGTAACTTCCATCCGCTCCGAACACACGGAACAGCGAATCGTCATACTGCAGCTTCGTCCCCGAACGGTTTTCCCCTTCCGAATCGTTTTGATGGAATTTCAGTTTCCAGTCAACGAGTTCCGTCCCCGAGAGATGATGTTCTCCCGAGAGTTTTGTCCAGAGCATCATCGCGTCGCTTTCGTCACGGTTGTAGAGGGTTGTACTTAACGCACCGTTCGTATAGGTCCGCTCGTCCGCGGTAGCGCGGTTGGCGTTAAGCCCCATCGAGGCGTCGAAAGCGTATTTGTTTTTTGTATCGGGCGCATAGATCAGTTTTCCGTTGAGGCTCAATGCACGGTAACGTCCCTGCGAATCGCGCAGTTTTTCGGTCATGTTCACCGTGTCGTCGATCCGGTTTGACGCGTCGTCTTTGTGCGTATTATCGGCATATGTCGCGTTGAAGAGGTACGAATACTCTCCCGCTTTCCCCTCTCGCTGCGCAAAAACCGATCCCATCGCCTGGGCGTTGTATACGCCTCCGGTCAGTTTGGCGATCGTTTTTCCTTCCGATGACGGTTTTTTCAGGACGATGTTGACGATTCCCCCCATCGCTTCGGCGCTATATTCGGCCGATCCGTTGGTCATCACTTCGATCCGTTCGATCATTTCGGGCGAAATCTGCTCGAGCGGGTTTCCCCGTTTCGTAGACGAAACTTCTTCGCCGTCGATCAGCACTTTCGTGTATCCCTTGCCGGGAGCGCCTTTTTTCCCTTTTCCTTCGGGAACCGTGACACCGGGGGTACGTTTGAGCACTTCAAGCGCGTTCAGATCGCCGTACTGGCTCAATTCTTCGCCTTTGATGATCCGTTTGGCGATCGACTGGTCTTTACGTTCCTCGAGGACGGTATATTCTTCTTCGACTTCGATTTTATCAAGTTGGATAATCTCCTGCGCGCAAACGACAGAGAGTGAAAAAGCGGCTAGAAACAACGGACGCAGCAAAAAAATTCCTTCGGCTTACGGCGCTTTAGGCGCCGCTTATTTGGTGAGAATCAGTTTATTGCCTTTGGTAATACGGAGGATGTAAACATCGTTGCCGTGGACAATCCTGATCGAACTGTCGTTTTTGAACAGTTCCTTGGATTCAATAACGATGCCATTATACTCTTTCAATGATGAGCTTTCGGTTTCCATACGTTCTCCTAGCAAGCGCATCCGCGCCGCAGCAGTCGGTGTAACGGAGGGAGCGTGGTATCGGGTTTGGGTTCACACGGAAGGTTCATAATATGTAATTCCTTTCATCGCATTAACGGCTGCAGGTGCCGCGGCAAAAACGGTCGGTTTGATCCGCATAACGGATCCCGTCGACCATTTGGCGGATTTGGCATTCGCTGCATCCGCTCAGTCCCTTGACGCACAAAAAAGGGATATCGCTTTTTTTCGCTTCCCGCTTGAAATGGTTCATCGAGTTGTGTTTCAAAAAATCGGTCAGCATAATGATCATGTCGGTATTATGCGGAATGGTTTTATGGGACGTCGAATTGCGGCGGCTGTCCCAGTGACGCGTTTCGGTCGCACCCAGCGATTGCAACAGCGACTGAAGGCGCGTGACTTTATCTCCGCCGATGATGAGAACGGACATGTTGCACTCCTTTATTTGATAATAGATATCAAATAATACGGGTTTATCCCTTAAAATAAAATAATATTGATAATAGATATCATATTATTCTTTTTCGGCTATTTGCGTTATGATACAGACATAGCCTTCGAAATAGGAGTTATGATGCGTCAATACGAAACCTATCGGTGTAATGTCTGCGGCAACGAAGTCGAAATCCAGAAAGTAGGCGGGGGAACGTTGGTGTGCTGCGGTGAAGAGATGGAAATGACCACCGAAGACCTCACGGCGGTGAACCTGATAAAAGCGTTCGGGGGCGAGAGCATGGCCCGGAACAAATATGAGCTGTTCGCCGACATCGCACGCGATGAAGGGTGGCATGCGGTCGAACGCCATTTCCGCGAAGCGGCGTTCAACGAAATGTATCACGCTCGCGCACAATACAAAGCGTACCACAAACTGATTTACGGCCACGAGATCGATGCAACGCCCGAAAATCTCGATACGGCGATGCACGGCGAAAATTACGAGCACACGGTGATGTATCCTTCCTTCGCCGAAATCGCGACGGCAGAAGGCCACAAAGAACTTGCGCGTCTTTTCACGGCGATCGGAAAGGTCGAAGTGGAACACGAACGTGAATACGCGGCTCTCAAAGAAGCCCTGATCGCTGACGGCTTTTTCTCAAGCCCTGATGAAGAAATCTGGGTTTGTGAAGTGTGCGGACACGTTCACAGAGGGAAAAAGCCTCCTGTCGCCTGTCCGCTGTGCAAAGTAGGGCGTGAATATTTCAAACGTGAGCACCTGCACTAAGCCCCCTCCTCCGGGGGGACAAGGAGTACCCCGTGAAAGAACTCTGCAAACTGGGAAAATCCGATCTGAAATCGGATTTCAAAAAAATCGTTAAAATCGTCAAAAATCCGAAATATATCTGTATCAAATGCGCGCGCGTGGCAATAGAGAAAAAATACCTGTGTGAACCGGAGAAAATGCAGTAGGGAAAGATGCGCCCACACGAACTTTTAAGTGTGAAAAAAAAGAAGGAGTGGACACAAGCGGAATTATACAGGATAAAACTTATCTTGCGGATAAGTTTTATCGCTAATCATAACGGTTACTCGGAAAACGTTTCGTAGCGGTATTGCGCTATCGGAGTATCCTCACGGTTCCCCCACTCTTTCATCGAGGCATCGTACAGACGGACGTTCTTGTATCCCAATACGCCGCTGAGGATAAAATAGTTGAATGACGTTTCAAGCCCTCCCGTACAATACACCAGGACTTCTTTGTTCTTGTCAAGTTTGTACCCCTCTTTGAATACGTTTTCAAGCATCGCTTTGGGCTTGAGGATATAATCTTTATCTACCGAATAATTCCACGAATAGCTCATGGCTCCCCGGATATGACCGTTACGCTTCACTGTCGGGGTGGGGGTTACCCCCAGATACATGTCCCCGGGTCTGGCATCGATCATCGGCAATTTTCCGAGATGGTTTTTGACATAGCCGATATCGGCGATTTTGGCCGGATCGATTTTGGCCTTATAGGCAGTCGGTTTAAGGACCGGTTCCTCCTGGGTGAGAGGCAAAGAGGCGTTCGTCCACCCTTTCATCCCGCCGTCGAGCAGTGCTACGTTTTTGATCCCGTGGTAGTTGAGAGCCCAGTAAATATAGCTCGTTTTAAGCAGGTCTTTCGGATCGTTGATGGGGGCATAGAGTACGACATCGCTTTTAGCATCGATCCCCAGCCGGGAGATTTCCGCTTCGATCTGGGCAACCGGACGTACCGAGAGGAACGTACCGTTATCAAAACGCCATTTGGCGATTGATGTATGGGCCGCACCGGGTATGTGCCCGAGCGCGTACGAATCCCCTTCGGAAACTTCGACGATCCGGAGATGGGCATCGTTTTTGTGTTCATTGAGCCATTGCGGGGTGACGACGGGCTCGATTGCCATCAACGAGACAACCGCTGCCGCTAAAGCCGTTACAATTTTCATGCGTTTCCTTTAAAACAATTTCGCCTATGGTAGAGGGTTTTCACTTAAAGGATAATTTTTTTCCTTTATTAACTTTCCATTTATACGTTTTGCTTTTTTGTTAGCAAAAAACGGTGTATGATGGCGGTATGAAATACCCGGTATTGTTAATCCTTTTTTTGTTGTCGGACGTTTGCCGTGCCGACGAGCCCTACACACTCCTTTCCCCGGAGAAACAGGAAATGCTGCGCCTGGAACGCGAAGCGTACGAAGCCGAACATGAAAAGCTGCGAACCAACTGGATCGCCCCGCTCAACCTGAGCGGCACGTACGATTACGACCGTAGCGCACAAGGAGAGTTTTTCAGCACGACCGAAACCGTTTCGGGATCGATCACACAGGACATTTTCCGCTCCGGGGGAATTACCTATCAGATTGCCTATGCCGACGCAAAAAAAGAGCGTGAATCCCTTTCGCGACAGAAAGAGATTGCGCTACTCAACCGACAGCTCTTTATTTCGATCCTCGAATACCGCAAAGCCCTCTTCGAAAAAGAGCAAACCGCTCTCAAACTCAAAAATAAAGAGATCGAAGTTGCGATCAAACGCCATCTTTTCGACGCTGGCAAAGCCGACATCACCGAGCTCAACAACGCTTTGATGGAAAAAAGTGCCGAACTCAAATCGCTCGCCGCTATAGAGTATTCGATCGCCGAACAGCGCTACGAAATTGCCAAAATCAGCGATGTTGCCGCCGATTCCTTTGAGCTTCCGCGATTCGAGCTCATCGATCGCAAAGCCTACCTCGACGAGGAACTCGACCTCCGCTACACCCGCGCCAACACCCAGACGCAACGTTACGCTTATGAAGTGACCGCATCCGACTACCTTCCCTCAATTGCCCTCAACGCCGCGCTGGGATACCGCCGTTACGATCCCAAAGAGCGTACGGGCGACTACGACGGACACTATTACAATACCGGCATCTCGCTCACGCTGCCGTTGAGCTATAACGCTTCGTCGACGGTGCAGGAAGCCAGAGCCCTCTATCTCAAAGAAGCGGCCTCTGTCGCCGACAAACGGCGGTCTCTTGAGGGATCATACGCACAGGCGGTCGAAAAAATCAAAAGTTTCGAGGAGACGATCGCCCTCATCCGGCGCAATCTATCCCTTTACGATGACCTGATCGGTGCGATACGCTCTGGGGTAGAGGCCGGAACGAAAACCGGCTACGATCTTCAGACGCTTCAAAATTCCCGCTCAATCGAGGAATTTGATATTCGTATCTACGAAATCGATATCCAAATCGAATTGGCCAAACTCCATTTTGCACTCAATCCCTCCAAGGAACTGCCATGAATTCCGATCCGATCCGACAAACTTTGGGACTTGACACCCCCCCGGAGCGCACACGTAAAAAACGGATTGCCTGGATTGCCGCGGCGGCCGTATTGGCCGTCGGATCGGGCATATGGTATCAAAATACCAAAGTGACACCCCTAGAATATATGACCGAACCGGTTACCATCAAGACCCTCACCACCAGCGTCTCGGCAACGGGGAACCTCGAACCCACCAACACCGTCGAAGTGGGCATCGAAGTTTCCGGGACGATCGAAGCGGTGAACGTCGACTATAACGACCGCGTCAAAAAAGGGGAAGTGATGGCACGGCTGGATACGACGAAACTCCTCGCCCAGGCCGTCGGTTCCAAAGCCTCCCTCGAACGTTTCCGTGCCAACATCGCCGAAGCCGAAGCCGCGTACCGAAATGCCCGCACCGAATTGGATAGGGTGATGAAGATGGCGGCGGCAACCCGCGGGAACTACCCCTCTGCGCAGGAAATCGATGATGCCCGCACTGCCGTCGAAAAAGCCCATGCCCAGGTCGCAGCCGCAAAAGCGCAGGCGGAGCAGGCCCGCGCCCAGCTCCAGACCGATGAAGAGAACATCCGCAAAGCGACTGTCGTCTCTCCCGTAGAAGGGATCGTCCTCGAACGCAAAGTCGAGCCGGGGCAAACGGTCGTCGCATCAATGCAGACCCCGGTCCTCTTTACGATGGCCGAAGACCTCAGCGTCATGAAAGCGATCGTCAGCGTCGACGAAGCCGATATCGGGGAGGTCAAAGAGAATCAAAAAGTAGAATTCACTGTCGATGCGTATCCCAACCGGATCTTTGAAGGGATCATCACGCAGCTACGCCTGAACTCCCAGATCGTCAACGGCGTCGTTACCTACGACGCCGTGGTAAAAATCGATAACAAAAAACTGCTTTTGCGGCCGGGAATGACCGTTTCGGCCCGCATCGTCACCGGAACCTATCCCGCTCAGCTTACCATCCCCAACGCGGCGCTGCGGTTTACCCCCGATTCGGAAAAAGGGGACGGGGTCAAAAAAGCAAAACCCCTCTCCTCGGGGAATCTCCGATACGTCTGGACGCTGCGCGATGGGAATCCGCTCAAAACAGCCGTAAAGATTATCCGTACCGACGGTTCGTCGACTGCAGTCACCTCGACGTCACTCAAAAAAGGGGACGCCGTTATCGTCGGCACCCGGGAAAAACACTGATGGCACCCTCCTCCCAAACGCTCATCGAACTGCGAAGCGCGGTCAAGTCCTACGGCGAGGGGGAGGCCGCGGCCTATGCCCTGCGCGGGGTCGACCTCCGGATCGGGGCGGGAGAATTCGTCGCCATCATGGGGCCCAGCGGTTCGGGCAAATCGACCGCCATGAACATCATCGGATGCCTCGACACCCCTAGCGACGGACACTACCTCTTCGAAGGGGTCGACGTCGGGGCACTGACGCGCGATCAGAGGGCGCTGCTGCGGCGCAACTACATCGGGTTCATTTTTCAGGGGTTCAACCTGCTGGGAAAAACTTCTGCGGTCGAAAACGTCGAGCTTCCCCTCCTCTACCGCGGATTCGCGGCGGAAGCGCGGCGGGAAAAAGCGCTCGAAGCACTCCGCAGCGTCGGGCTTGAACACGTCGCCCACCATACCCCTGCCGAACTCTCCGGAGGCCAACAGCAACGGGTCGCCATAGCCCGGGCCATCGTCACCGACCCGCTCATCCTACTGGCCGACGAACCCACCGGGAACCTCGACTCGGCCAAAAGCATCGAGGTTATGGAGCTTCTGGCCTCTTTTAACCGTGAGCGGGGGATCACGATCATCATGGTGACCCACGAAAGCGATATGGCCGCATACGCCTCGCGCACCGTCCGCTTCCGCGACGGGTTGATCGACGGAGCCGGCGCATGATCTGGAACGCTTTTTTGCTGGCTTTGCGTGAAATACGCCGCAGCGCCATGCGCTCGATCCTCACCACCCTTGGGATCGTGATCGGGGTTGCGTCCGTCATCGCGATGGTAATGCTCGGCGACGCCACGACCGCCTACGTCACGAACAGTATTTCCAAACTGGGGACGAACATGCTCGTCGTCATCCCGGGGCAGGAACGTCGCGGCCCCCCCAGCAGCGACCTGACCGCCAAACGTTTCACCCACAACGACGTCGAAGCTCTCAAGCACGAAATCGACCGCATCCGCGGCGCCGCCCCGGTGGGGTCGATTTCGATGCATGCGGTGTACGGCAACCAGAATTATTCCACGACGGTCGAGGGGAGTGACAACGACTACTTTACGATCAAAGACTGGGTGTTTGCTTCCGGACGGCCCTTTTCGGACGCGGAGCTTCAGGGGGGAAAAGCGGTCTGCGTCATCGGCGAAACGGTTCGGCGCGAACTCTTCGGCAACCAGCCTCCCCTCGGCGAATCGATCCGGCTGGAGAATTTTTCCTGCGAGGTGATCGGCGTCCTCGAACCAAAAGGGGCAGCAATGTTCGGGATGGACCAAGACGATATCGTCGTGGTGCCGATCCGTATGTTTCAGCGCCGTATCAGCGGGAACCAGGATATTTCCCGCATCATGATCTCCGCCGAATCGGCATCGGCGATCGAAGCGGTCAAAAGTTCCGTTACCCTTTTAATGCAGGAGCGACGCCGCATCCAGCAGGGGGAAGAAGACGACTTCAACGTACGCAACATGCGTGAAATGGTTCAGACCCTTTCCTCGACGACGCAGATGCTCACCATCTTGTTGGGAGCCGTAGCGGCCATCAGCCTCCTTGTGGGGGGGATCGGGATCATGAACATCATGCTCGTCTCCGTCACCGAGCGGACCCGCGAAATCGGCATACGCCTCGCGATCGGGGCATTGGAGCGCGAAGTGCTGCTTCAGTTTCTCGTCGAAGCGATCGTCCTCTCATCGCTGGGCGGTATCATCGGGGTCGTGCTGGGCGTCGGGGCAGGGATCGCGATCAGCCTGTTTTTCGACCTGCCGCTCATTTTCAACACTTTCATCATCCTCGTCGCTTTTTTGTTTTCGGCCCTCGTGGGGATCGTGTTCGGATATTTCCCCGCGCGCAAAGCGGCACGGCTCAATCCGATCGACGCTTTACGTCACGAATAAATCGGACGATATTATAATATTCAGACAAAGGAGCGCATCATGAAAATCGGTTCCGAACACCCCTCGGCGAATCCCTACGTCCAAAAAGGGATTTCAGCGGATGAAACCAAACGTGAAGAGTTCAAAGAAAAGGTCAAAAGCGGTGAGATCAGCGGTAAAAAACTGACCGAAGCGTATCTTGTCGAATACACCCAAAAAGCGCAACAAAACAGTGCGGACAATTTTGCCGCGCAAGGCGGCGTGTTCGATTTGAAAAAAGTGCGTGATCTGCTCGAGACGGTCGATTTCGAAGCGATCGGATACGATGGCAAGCCGATTGCCGACATGACCCCCGAAGAAGCGGCCGCACTGGTTTCCGAAGACGGGTTTTTCGGGATCAAGCAGACTTCCGAGCGGGTAGCCGGTTTCGTCATTTCGGGAGCGGGAGAAGATCTGGAACGCCTCAAAGCCGGACGAGAAGGCGTTGTCCGCGGCTTCGAGGAAGCCGAGGCGATGTGGGGAGGAAAACTGCCCGACATCTCCTATCAAACGCAGGAGCGGACCCTTGCCCTTATCGACGAAAGGATCGCCGCACTCGGCGGCAACCTCCTCGATACGAGCATCTGACCCCCCTTACTGCGGAGTCCGGCAATACGGACAGCTTTTCGCGGCGACAGGAATTTCCATCCCGCACTCCCCGCACGTTTTGCCCGTCGGTGCAGCCGGTTCAGGGGCTGGTTCGGCCGCTTTGAGCCGGTTGTATGCTTTGACCATCATAAACATCACAAACCCCAGAATCGTAAACGAAATCACGTCGTTGAGAAACACCCCCACTTTGATGGCGGGTGCCCCTGCCGCATCCAGCGCTGCGAGGGAAGTATATTCCTTCCCGTCAAGCGCGATAAAAAGGGACGAAAAATCGACCCCGCCCATCAGCAGCCCGATCGGCGGCATAATCACGTTGGCAACCAGCGATTTGACCACCGTCGCAAACGCCGCACCGAAGATAAATCCGACCGCCATGTCGACGACATTCCCCGTAATGAGAAACTTTTTGAACTCCTGAAGCATCGGCAACTCCTTGAAATATGGGATCAATCCGCGCTAACGTCCCTGAGGCGTTCGCGGATCGCCAGAAATTCATCCAGATGGGCGAAAAAGATATCGATCAGTCCGGGGTCGAAATGTTTACCCCTCTCTTCTTTGAACAGGGCGAAAATCTTTTCGTCCGTCCACGCTTTTTTGTATACCCGGTCGCTTCCGAGGGCATCAAACACATCCGCCAGTGCGGTGATACGACCGTAGATATGGATCTGTTCTTCTTTCAAACCTCTGGGATAGCCGCTGCCGTCCCATTTTTCGTGATGTTCATAAGCGACGATCGCGGCAGTCTGCAAAAGAGGACGCTGCGAGTGCTTGAGCATATCGTACCCCAATTCCGCATGCGTATCCATAATACGCCGCTCTTCGTCGTCGAAACGCCCCGGCTTGTTCAAGATCGCGTCGGGGATCGCCACTTTTCCGATATCGTGCATCGGCGACGCCTGCTTGAGCATCTCGGCTTCCTCTTCCGCCAGTCCGTAATAAAGGGCCAGCAGTTTGGAGTACTCCGCGACACGCCGGACGTGGTTTCCCGTCTCCTTGGAGCGGCTTTCCCCGATCGATCCCATTGTAAAAACGACTTCGCGCTGGGTATCTTCGATCTCTTTGTTCAGCGCGGTAATCTCGCCCAGTGCGCTGTCCATCCCCCGGATCATCGTATTGAAGGCATCGGAGAGCTGTCCGATCTCATCTTCACGATCAACCCTGACCTGCTGCGTATAATCACGGGTACGGGTGATCTGTTTTGCGGTTGCGGAGAGGGCGATAACGGGACGGATAAGCCCCTTGGCGATAAAATACGCCGCAGTCGCGATAAAAAGGGCTCCAAGAACCAACAGTACAAGGAACCACCGTTCGTACTTGTATAACAGACGATAGGCAAACGCTTTTTCCTCTTCGAGAACTACCGTAAGTTCAGGTTTTCCGCTCAGCTTTCGGGCCACCTGCAGCGACTCGCCGAATTCGGAGGGACGCAGATCGATTGTGCCGTCTTGATGGCGGAGATAATAATGGCGCTGCGGCGTATTCGAAAAAAAGCGGCTGAAATTTTCCATCCGGTAATCCACCTTCAGCCACCCGATTCGTTCTCCCGTAAACGCCGACGTGATGGGTACGGAATAAAACGGGGATGCTTCAATGCTTTTCCCGATCATCCCAAAATCGCTCGAAGCGATCACGCGGTTGTTCAGATCGACCGCGTAAAAATCTCCCTTTAGCTTGATGTCGTTCTTCTTCGCTAAAAGAGTATTCCCGATCCGGCGGTCGAGATCCAGCGTATACATGTCGTTCATCAAATCGGATTTGGCGATGAACGCCATATCTTTTTGCATGGTTGCCAGATGCTGGTCGATCCGCTCGACCGTCAGACGCAGCTGGGTGTTCATCTCTTCCGTTACCGCGTTGTACTGCTCCTCACGAAAAGAATTCCCCAGCAAAAACATCGTAGCGATGTAGGGGACAAGGCTGACGCCGAGAAAAAAGAGGATCGTTTTGATTTTAAAACTCATACACGGCCTTTACTTTGGCGTCCACCATCGATCCGGGCAGATAGCCGATCGCCCCCTCCACATTTTCGACAAACGCTTTCACCGATTCGAAAGACGGCTGTGTCAGGGGAGGAGTAACCCCCTGGAAATGCTGCTTGACCCAATAAGCGTTCAAGCGGTTACGATCCATCCCGAGCACTCTGGATTCGAAAGCGGCGCGCACCTCATCGTGCCCCAGTACGTTGATGGGGATCGTTTTTTGTTCGCCGAGGCTTCGACGTTTCTGCAAAAAAACATCGCGGATCTGTGAAACGCTCAACGCGCCGAAGGATGATTTTTTTGAAACGACCACCACGTATTCCGCCCCGTTCGACATACAGACCAGACAAGCCGCCAGCACGATCGCTTTCATCAGAACAACACCGCAAACGAAAATAAAAACCGGTTTTCGTCGTTTTGGGAGTGCCACTGGTACTCCCCCTTGAGCGAAACCGGATAGATCGGACGGTAACTGTACCCGATGATCCCGATATGATCACGATAATCGTCGTGACGACGGTCATAATACTCGTATCGGGCAACTGCGGCGTGTTGCGGCGTAAACCGATAAAGCCCCTGTAGATAGCCCGCATAGGTGTCGTCGTCTCCGCCTACGCGATACGCTGTTCGCGCGGCAATCGCTTCGGCCGTAACGACGCACGCTTCATTTTCGTATTTCAGATTCGCCTGAACGAACCGCGTACGTTCGCCGCCGGCCGACGCGATATATTCCCCGACGCTTCCCCCTCCGTTCCATTCCCAGGAAAACTCTTTCTCCAGAGCCAAGCCGTAAAAATGGGTATTGGGGATATTGATGTACTCTTCGTCCATGTCATGGGTGCTTTGAGCGAAAAAATGGTAATTGAGGTTGTCTGCACCCGGAACGTATCCGTTGACGTCGATCCCGGTCAAAAACTTCGGAAACAACAGTTTGCTGTAGAGAGGGTTTGAAGTCGTGTCGCGCAACACATTGATCGGTTCACGGTTCCAGTATCCGATGGGAGTGATCTGTTTCCCGAATCGGACGTTAAAAGCATCGTTAACCCACAAATCGCCGTAAAGGCGTTCGATATGGAACTTACGGTCGCTGTTCTCATTGCCGTCGGTGAAATCTTTTTGATAAAACCCAACGGCTTCGAGTTCGGCAAGATACGACAGCGCCGGAGTAAGATCCCCGTACGCCATCACCGCGACATCGTCCGCGGTAAACCGGTCGCGCGTCCGGCTCGATTCGAATTCGGTCGAAAAATAACCGCCCACATTGAGCGAATCGCCAAGGCTAAATCCGCGTCCGAGTTCGTAAGACTCCCCATACAGCGAGGCTGCCACCATCGGGATACACCATAACCAGCGGGGATATCTACGCACTTTCCTACCTGCTTTCACCGTTTTTTTCCTGCTTACACGCCCTAGGGATCAATGTTTGTGTTTATGCTTGTGTTTGTGGTGTCCCTTATGCAGGCCGTTATCGCGATGTCCCCGATCATCATCCACCGCAACGGCCGATGTTCCTACCCGCACCTGGGCAGAAGGCTGAACTGAGGATTTGCTGCTTCCGGCCGCAGCGCCGACGGCACCGCCGAGCCCTCCGCCGATCACCGCACCCTCTTTGCCTCCGACCGCCGATCCCACAGCCGATCCCGCTGCTGCTCCGATCGCGCTGCCCAACACGGCCGAACCGTCAATCTGAGCGGCATGAGCCTGCATGCTCAGCAGCAGAGCCGATACTCCGAGAATGGCTTTAGTACGGCTTTTTTTCATTCTGTAATCCTTGTATTCCATAATTTTACAAAAATTTTACACTAAAAAGAGACAATATCCCCACGATGCAAAAGTTATTTTTTATTATTAAAATAACACTCATGCCGTTTGGTTAATAAAACTTTCAAGCTATTCTGAATTATAATGACCGCTTAGCAATCCATAAGGATAATTAATGCAAAACCCTTTTCCTGCCGATCGGGTTCATGTTCACGACATACTCAAGCATATGCCCGATGGGATGTTTACCCTCGATACGAACCTCATCATCCGGTATGCCAATCCCGCATTTTGCAAACTGCTCGGATTTGAGGCAGGGGAACTAATCGGTTCATCCGTAACCGAACATCTGGAAAATCTCGACATTCTCAGCAGCTGTATCGACAGTATCAATGCTCACGGTCATTGCAACGACCAGGAAACGGTCTTTAAACGCAAAGACGGAACAAACGTCCATATTTCCAAAAACGTCCAGGCGTTGTATGATGATCAGGGGACCATCCGTACCATCGTCGTCAGCATACGGGATCTGACGCACCTGCATGAACTCAACAAAGAGCTCTCCCTTTCAAAAGCAGAATTACAGCGCTACACTGATGATCTGAAAGGGATCGTGGACAACCGGACCCGCGAACTCACCTACCGCCTTTTTTACGATTCCCTCACCCGTCTTCCCAACCGCACCAAACTCATCCACGACACCGAGAATCTTGAACAGCCTTATGCGATCGTCGTTTTAAACATTGACCGTTTCGGGGAAATCAACGGCTTTTACGGCCATGAGATCGGTGACGAGCTTCTCGAAAGCGTTGCCGAACTGCTGGGCGAGCTTTCCAAGCAGATGAGCGGCAGCACCCTCTATAAACTCCCCGTGGACGAATACGCGCTGCTGATCACCGCGCCCCCCTCGCGCGAAGAACTCGAAGCGTTCACCGCTTATGTGGTCGAACAGATCGCCCAAAGCAACTTCCGCATCCAAGATCACGACATGAACCTCAACGCAACGGCGGGGATCGCGTGTTCGAACGATCTGACCGACACGCGCCAAAGTGTACTTTTGCGTGCCGGAATGGCCCTCAAACTGGCCAAAAAAAGACGGCGCAACTACATCGTCTACGACCCGTCCCTGCACATCAAAAAAGACTACGAAAAAAATATACGCTGGATCAAACGGCTGCGCGAAGCGATCGAAGAAGACCGCATCGTCCCCTACTATCAGCCCATCGTAAACGCCCGAACGCTCGAAATCGAAAAATACGAAGCGCTGGTGCGGATCATCGAAGATGACGGTTCGGTCGTCACGCCGTTTCATTTTCTCGAAATTTCGAAAAAAGTGAAACTCTATTATCATGTCACACGGATCATGATCGACAAGGTGTTCGAAGCGCTTCGGCAGAATCCGGGAAAAATCTGTTCGATCAACCTCTCGATCGAAGACATCCACAACCAGTCGATGTACGCCTACATCATCGATAAAGTCCGCAACTGCGCCTATTCCCCGCAGCTCATCTTCGAGATTCTCGAATCCGAGGGGATCGAGAACTACGACGTCGTCAATGCTTTCATTACGGAAGTCAAAAAATACGGGGTTAAAATCGCCCTGGACGATTTCGGGGCGGGATATTCGAATTTCGCCTACATCAGCCGGCTCGACATCGACTACGTCAAAATCGACGGTTCCATCATCCGTGACGTCGATACGAACCGAACCTCGCAGATAATCCTCGATACGATCCTCGATTTCGCCTCCAAACTCGGCGTCGAAACCGTGGCTGAATTCGTCAGTTCAGAAACAATCTGCCACTACCTTCAGACGCTGCCGATCAATGCGATGCAGGGGTATTATTTCGCAGAGCCAGCCCCATCTATGGAGGGTTAGTTCAAAGGAGCCTTGGTGATCCGCGAGAGCGGTTCGTTTACGGCGAACACCCTGGAGCGGATCCCCTGAACCCCGAAGCTCTCAAGACGCGCAGTGTGCATCGCCAGATACGCTTGGGCCGATGCGGTGTCTTCAAACAGGTAAATCCCCCCCGCTTCGCCGGTCTCGCGGTTTTCGGTCCACATTTTCCAGATCAGCCCCTTTTCTTGCGCAATCGATTCGGCCAGCCCCGCAAACGCCTGTGCCATCTCTTCGCCGTAGGGTCCCGAATAGGGAAAATCGATCTGCAATAATACGTTCATTCGTCATCCTTGTGATTTTTCGAACAGTATAGCAAAAGAATCATAACCCCCGTTAAACTCCCTTCCGCTATAATTCGCCCCATGAACAGCGAGCAAGCACTTTTCACGATCGATCCCACACCTGCCCTTCCGACCCGCCGATGCCGTCTTTTGGCCCGTGCGTTGGGATACGGCCTCAGTTACGGGAACTATCTCGTTGCCGGACTCGTGTGGACGCAAAGCGACTGGTTTATCGCCATCGGTTCCCTGCTGCTGGGGTTCATCGTGTTCGGGATCGTTCGCAGTAAACTGCGTGCCGATTCCATCCCGATCGCACAGCGTGAAATGTCCTACACCGACTACGCCATCGCGTCGTGGTATCTCTCGCGCCATACCTGTTTTAGTCTCCCTAAGGAATAATCTTCATGGCATTAGTCGATCTGCTAGGTGTCTCCAAACACTACGAAGCCCAGAAAATCTTAGAGAACGTCAACTTCCACATCGACGAAGGGGAACGGGTCGTCATCGTCGGCAAAAACGGCAGCGGCAAATCGACCCTGATGAAAATCGTCGCGGGAGTTCTCGACGCCGATGAGGGGGAGCGGATCACCCGTCAGGGGATCCAGATTAAAATGCTCTCGCAGATACCCGTTTTCGATCCGGAGCATACGGTACGCGAAGCGATCGAAGCGGGGCTTGGGGAACTCAGAACGGCCAAAATCCGTTTTGACGAGATCTCCCTATTGCTGGCCGAACGCTTCGACGATACCGCACTGCTCGAAGAGCAGTCGCGCCTGACCAATTTTCTCGATCACCACAACGCATGGAACCTCGACGACAAAATCGAACGGGTGATGCAGCATTTCATGCTCAAAGAGTACGAAACGAAAAAGGTGAACCTCCTCAGCGGGGGAGAACAGCGACGGGTCGCACTGGCCTCACTGCTGCTCCAAAAACCCGATATTCTCCTTCTTGACGAGCCGACCAACCATCTCGACGTCTACATGGTCGAGTTTCTCGAAGAGCTGATCCTCAAAGAGCGTTTCACCCTCCTCTTCATCTCGCACGACCGTTATTTCATCGATCAGGTCGCGACAAAGACGATCGAGGTCGAAGAGTGCGTCCTGCGCGAATTCAACGGAGGATACAGCCATTATCTCGAGCAAAAACAAGAGCTCCTGCGGACGATGGCGCAGCAGCATGAAAACCTACTCAAACTGCTCAAAGCCGAAAACGAATGGCTCCGCCGAGGGGTCAAGGCGCGATTGAAACGGAACGAAGGGAGAAAGCAGCGGGTGCTGGAACTGCGCGAACAGGCCAAGCACAACCCTTCCAAAATCCGTAAAATGAAACTCGAACTCGAACGCGAGGCCAAACACTTCAACCGCGCCGACGGGGTAAACCGCCAGAAGATGCTTTTCGAGATCGATCACCTGGGGCTGAAACTGGGCGATAAAACGCTGATCCGCGATTTTTCGACCCGGATCCTTCAAAAAGACGTTATCGCCGTCGTCGGCCCCAACGGCAGCGGAAAATCGACGCTTCTCAAAGCGTTGTTGGGACGGCTCAAACCCACATCCGGTGCCATCAAGCAGGGGGAGTTTTCGATCGGCTATTTCGACCAGCACCGCGAGATGCTTGATGATTCCAAAAACCTGATCGAAACCTTCTGCCCCAACGGCGGAGACCGTGTACAGGCCCAGGGACAGGATTTCCACGTCTACGGCTATCTCAAAAACTTTCTCTTTCCCCGCGAGTTTCTCGATAAAAAAATCGGCATCCTCAGCGGCGGGGAGAAGAACCGCGTCGCCCTGGCACTGCTCTTTACCAAAAAAGTGGACTGTCTGATTTTGGACGAACCGACCAACGACCTCGATATCCCGACGATCAATATCCTCGAAGAGAAGCTCCAGAACTTCCCCGGAGCGGTCATCCTGGTCAGCCACGACCGCTATTTCGTCGACAAAATCGCGAAGAAACTCTTCATCTTCAAAGGGGACGGGACCATCGAGGAGAGCTACAAGCCCTACAGCGAATACCTCGAAGACGAAAAAGAGCTACAAGAAATCGATGCGATGGAAGCGGAATTTTCCAAACCCGGCGCGGCGGCGTCCAAACCCGCTTCCGATAAACCCAAAGCGCTCAAACTAAGCTACAACGAACAAAAAGCGCTTGAACGGCTCCCCGCCCTGATCGAGGCGCTGGAGGCGAAGATTGACGAGCTAAACGCCGCACTGGCCGACCCGAAACAATACGAAAAAATCGGGATCACGGTTTTGGCGGCCGAGCTTGAAAAAATCAAAGCGGAATACGAAGAAAAAGTAGATGAACTGCTGAGTATCGAAGAAAAAATCGAGGAGATCGAAGCGCTGAAAAACCTCTAGCGCTTCGACGGTCCGAAAAGGGGTCAACGCCCCCCTTTTCCTTTCATCATGCCGCCTCCCATGCCTCCGCCGGAGCCTTGCATCATCCCTTTGCCTTTTTGCATTCCCTGCATATTCTGACCTTGTCCCTGCATCATTCCCTGCCCCTGGCCGTAACCCATACCTTTACCCTGGCTACCCATTTGCTGGGAAGTTTTCCCCGGAACATTTGCGAATTTTTCTTTCTGCTCGGCAGTCATCGTCTGCTGACGGTTCATCAGTTCGTTATGAAGCTGCTCGCGTTCTTGCTGGTTGTGCAAATGGCCCCGCTGTCCAAGCAGTTCGTCGGTACTCATGTTTTTGAAACGGTTCTGGTTCTCGTTCTGGATCTGTGCCTTCACCGGCTCTTCGGCCCACCCCGCGCTGCACAGCAAAAGAGACGCCGTGACGATCGATACCAATGTTTTCATGCTAAACTCCTTTTGAGTATATCACCTCATTGTAATAGAGTTTTGTTAAATTATGGTTAAGAAAATTAATCCGCCTCGACGTCGATGACGAATTTGTCCTCCATGAACGCTTTGGCCTCTTTTTCGCCCATCGTCGCCGACTGGAGCAGAAAATTCTGAACCTGCCCCATCGTATGGGCGTTTTTGTTTTCTCCGCGCAAAACGATCTCGTCGGCTTCTCCGCGAAGCATTGCGACCATTGCCCGGATCAGCTCTTTTTCAACCATTCCCGAAGCAACCGCCAGATCGGCTTCAAAACGTTTGGCGATGGTGCGGTTGATCGCTTCGGACGCTTTGGTTTTATCCCCCATATCCGACACTTTGAGGCCGAATTCTTTCAAAAATGCGGCCTGTTCGGCAGGACTGAGAAGAGTCATAAAACTTTTGACCGATTCGTAGGTGACATCCGATACCGCCCGATTTTCTACGCTCAGCGAGAAGTTCTCCAGGATCATGGAATCGGGTTTCCCCGAGACGATGTCGCGCGCTTCCATCGAAAATTCGATCGGCATGATCGCGTTGTCGATCGCAAAACGTTCGATCTCGATCTCTTTGATCAGTGCGGAGTTCCCTTCGATTTCCCCTTCGATGGAGATGTTCATCGTACTGAGTTTCTCAAGAGTGCTTTGCTGGAAAGCGTTGCTGACGTTTTCGGCAACCATCTGCGCGAGCATCGGTTTGGGAAGAGCGATCTCTTCGATTTCGATATCGACCGACGCATCGACGCTTCCCCCTTCCGAAAACGCTTTCAGCGCTTCGAACTCCTCGACATCCCCCAGACGGAGTTTCTTGATCGAGAGCTGCTCCTGTCCGAGCATTGAGAGGCGGATCCCTTCGATTTCGCAATCGGTCCAGATGACCCCGCTGCATTCGAGAGAATCGTAGCGCATCTCCCCGCCGACGAGCAAAAGGTTTTGCTGGTATTCGCCGATCGCTTTTTCAAGTTCGGCTTTGACCCGTTCGTTTTTGTAATGGGACAAAGCCCCTATTCCGGCGACAAGGATCGCGGCGGCCACCGAAAGATGGATTTTGTATTTTTTGTAAAATGGCTCCTCCGGGATCAGAGCTGTAGGTTGGCTTTCAACGGCGGTTTCTTCGGCCGGCAATGGTTCGTTCACAAATATCCTTAGACGGTTAATGGCTTTTGGCGAGTTGGGAAAAATCGATCTCTTCGGAACGATTTTCGGCCTTTTGTTTGTCCTGTTCGTAACTTCCGGTCGTAAAAACGACTTCGGCCCCTTTATTGAGCGTGCACCCTTTGATGCCGGGTAAGCAGGGGACGTTTAGCAGTTTGCAAAAACCTTTGGCGTCATGCTGGCAGGTCCATCCCATCCCCTAAACCCCTATTTTTCGTAATCGACCACTTTGGAGAGAAGGGTCACCTCTTTGATCACGCCGACCACTTCCTGATGGGCCGGATGGGGAGCGTACGCATCCAATCCCGCCTGATCGTCGAACGTGGAAACCAGCACCATGTCAAACGAACGCTCGCTGCGGCTGACGTCGATCCCGACTTCCATGCTCTTGAGCGTCGCGATTTTCGCGGGCAGTGCTTCGAGCATCGTTTTCACCCGGGCCATATTGGCCTCTTTGTTTTCCTCTTTGAACTGGAACATGACGATGTGTACCAACATAATTCTACTACCTCTCTATCAAATCTTTTAAACTCTGGCGGGGGGATTTGCCTTCCAAAATCGCATACACTTCTCCGGCGATCGGGAGATAAATGCCACGGGCCAGGGCGATTTCGTGCAGTGCGTAAGCGGTTCCGATCCCCTCGCTCACCTCTCCGATGGCGGTACAGACGGCCTCTTTGCTTTTCCCTTCGGCCAATCCCAGACCGACCCGGTAATTACGCGACATCGGCGAACTGGCGGTAAGAAACAGATCCCCCGCCCCGCTGAGCCCGAGAAAACTCTCTTCGCGGGCGCCGTAAGCACGGCCGAACCGTTCCATCTCGACGAGTCCGCGCGCGATCAGGCTCGCGGCGGCGTTGTGCCCCAGTCCCAACCCTTCGCAGATTCCCGCCGCGATGGCGATCACGTTCTTGTACGCCCCGGCGACTTCGGCCCCGATCACGTCATCGCTCGTATAGGTACGAATGAACCCAGGGAAAAGTGAAGCGAACGCGTCCGCCGTCTGCGGCGAGCGCGAATTAACGACGAGCGCGGTGGGGAGCTTGCGCAATACTTCCGAAGCGAACGAAGGGCCTGAGAGAAACGCCAGGTTCTCCTCGGGGACGTATTCGGAATAGATTTCGTTCAGGAAACGGCCGCTGGAGGCTTCGATCCCTTTGGCCGCGACCAGTACCTTTTGTCCCGAATAGACGAAATGTTCCTTTAACCACTGCGCCACCTGCTGAGCCGGAACGGTGACGATCAGGTAAGGGCGTTCGAGCACTTCACAAAGGGGGCGGAAATTGCTCATCTGGCGGGGAGTGCGCGACGTGATGATGACGTCGTTTTTTTCGCCCATCGCGAAGCTGAGGGCTTCCCCCCATTTCCCCGCTCCGATTACCCCCACTTTTGTCATCTCTTCTCTCCCATCGCGTCGCTCAATGCCGCAATTTTATCTTCATATCCCGCGACAATCAAGAGGTCGTGGGGATCAATGTGGTGATTATGCCCTTTGGAGGTGAAACTAAACGTGGCGGAAAGTTCCTGATCGACGATCGCCAGTACCAGAACGTCGTATTCGCCCGCCCAATCGATGTCATAGAGATGCTTCCCGACCAGGAACGATCCCTCGGGAACCGCCAGCTGAACGATTTTGAGGGCGCTGTTTTCGTAAAGGATATCGTGCAGCACTTCGCGCACCGTCGGTTTTTCGAGCATCTCGTCGATGATCCCGGCGGTGATCTGCTGGGTTGCGAGTACTTTGTTCGCCCCCGCGCTTTTAAGTTTGGCGGCGCTTTCGTTGTCCTGGGCCAGTGCGATGATGGTCAGATCCTCGAAGACCGAGCGGAGCGAAATGGTCAAAAAGACGTTTTCCGCGTCGTTATCCAATGCGCAGAACACGATCAGGCTGTCGGGGTCAAAACGCTCTTCGATACTCCGCCACTCTTCGCTCAAATCGAAAATTTCGGTTTCGAATCCCCTCGTTTCGGCGGAGGCTTTTTCGGTGTCGTTCATGACGTACACGACGAAAGAGGAGTATTCGGGTGCGATCTGCATCGCGATCTCTTTGGCGTATTCGTTGAATCCGAAAACGATCGCGCCTTTTTTTCTCATCGGTTCCCCTTGTGATAGAGTGCCGTTTTGAATTCATCAATCAGCATCCGGCTGCCGATGACGATGGCAACGTCCCCCTGAGCGATCGGGGTGTTGAGCGAAGGGTTGAACACGAACGCTTTTTCCGCAGTCGCGTAGATCCCCAGGACAATCAGCCGCGTATGAAAAAGTTTCTGCCGCGACGTTTCGAAAAAACGCGCCGCCCCGACCGGATCGAGCGCGATCTCTTCGATCACAACACCGTTGTTTTCACTCCGCAACGCATGAATCACCTCAAACGCGACGGGACTGCCGCTCATCTCCTTGCTCACCAGCCCGATCAGCTCCTGGGTATAGACTATCTCGTTGATCCCCGCAAGAGCAAGCTTACGCCGGTTTTCGCGGTGTACGAGAATCGACAGAAGCGGTACGGAGGCGGAGAGTTCGCGTATCGTCAGCGCCGTATAGACGTTGAGGACGTCGCTGGGCTGCAGCAAAATGGCCGCGATCACCTGACGGTCGAAATCGACCCGCAGCATCCGGTAGGAGTGCAGGCTCGCCGGGTCGCAGGCAAGTGCGAGGAATCCTTCTCTGAGCGCCGCCGCGGTTTTCTCCGGATCGTTGTCGAGGATGAGGACCTTTGAGCCTTTTTTAAGAAAATTGCGGGCAATCTGAACCGCCAGCGGCGTATAGCCGCAGATCAGGTAAAAACGGCCGATTTTCGAGACGTCCTCGATCAGTTTTTCCTCTTTGATGACGTCGAGCTTTTCGGTGAACGCCGAAACAACGATCGACGTCGCGAATGAAATCACCGCGATACCCGCGACGATGATCGCCATCGCCACGGTGCGTCCCTCGTCGGTGACGGGGACCATATCCCCATAACCGACGGTGAAAATCGTCACAACCGACCAATAGACCGCGTCAAAAAGGGTATTGATCGGCGATTCGGGATTGTTCGCCTCCATCACGTATATCAGCACCGACGACACGACGATGATGACCGTTGCAAACAGGCTGAGGGTGAAAATTTCGAATTTTTTGGACGAGAGGATCGATACGAACTGCGTCAGGCTTTTCGTATAGCGAAACAGTTTGAATACCCGAAACAGGATAAAAATCCTCAGCATCCGCAACTCGTGAAAAAACGGCATGATCGCGAACAGATCGATCAGCGCGGAGGGAGAAACGACGTATTCGCCTTTTTTCGCCGCAATCGCCCGTACCGCCTCGATCCAGCGAAACGGGCGTTGCAAAAAAAGGTCGTGTTCGTAGCGGTCGATGATCACTTTCGATCCGTCGCTGTAAACCCACATCCGAAGAAGGTATTCGCACAGGAAAATGATCGAGATGACGTAGTTGTTAAAAAAGAGCATCTGCGGGCTGACGTCGTGTTTGACGTGCCGGATCAGAATATAGACGCTGATCGCGATCAGCCCGATCATCAGGTAATCGAAAAACTTTTTGTAGGGGTAAGCGGGATTTTCGAGGAGATTGTAAAAAAACTTTTTGGCGCGGCGGTAACGGATCGAACCGTGGAGGTAAAACGCGATCCCGACCAGCGCCCGGCCTATCATCGGCTGCAGCCCGCTACTGCGCCAGTTTGGCTTGGAGAATTTCGTTGAGGGTTTGCGGGTTGGCGGAGCCTTTGGACGCTTTCATCGCCTGCCCGACGAAAAAGCCGAACAGCTTGTCTTTCCCCGATTTGTACTCCGCCACCTTATCGGCATTGGCGTTCAAAATCTCATCGATCAGCGCTTCCAGAGCCCCAGTATCGCTCACCTGTTTGAGTCCCAGCTTTTCGATCACGTCATCGATATCGCCGCCGTTTTCAAGGAGGTAATCGAGAACCTCTTTAGCCGCCTTACCGCTGATAACGCTCTCTTCGATCCGTTTGACGAGGGTTCCGAGCATCACGGCGCTAATCGACGAAGTCGCAGGGGTCACACCGCCGCTGAGACGCCCCTGCAGCTCGACCGTGAGCCATGTGACCGCATTTTTGGGAGTGATCCCCTGCTCCAGCATCGCTTCGAAATAGTGCGCCGTCTCCAGATCGGCCGTAATGACCGAGGCATGATACTCGCTGATCCCGAACGCCTGGACGAAACGCTCTTTTTTCGCGTCGGGGAGTTCGGGAATCGCTTTCATCGTGGCGTACATTTCATCATCGACCACGACTTTGAGGAGGTCCGGCTCGGGGAAATAGCGGTAGTCGGCCGCCTCTTCCTTGCCGCGCATCGATCTTGTCTCCTGTTTGACCTGATCGAACAGACGGGTCTCCTGAACAATCTCCTCTTCGTAGGTGCCGTCTTCCCACGCTTCGATCTGGCGGGCTACCTCAAGCTCGATCGCGCGCTGGATGAAGCGGAAGCTGTTGATGTTTTTGATCTCGACGCGGGTATAGAGTTTCTCGTCCCCTTTGGGGCGGATCGAGACGTTGACGTCGACGCGGAAGGATCCCTCCTGCATGTTCGCATCGCTGATGTCGAGGTAGCGGACGATCGAGTGAAGTTTTTTGAGGTAAAGCACCGCTTCCTCGGCATTGCGCATATCAGGCTCGGAGACGATCTCGATCAGCGGGGTGCCCGCGCGGTTGAGGTCGACTTTGCTGATAGGACCTTCATGGATGTTTTTCCCCGCGTCGGCTTCAATGTGGGCGCGGTTGATCCGGATCGTTTTATGGCTGCCGTCTTCGAAATCGATGACGAGTTTACCGTGCTCGACGATCGGGGTGTAGAGCTGGGTGATCTGGTAGGCGCTGGGGCTGTCGGGGTAGAAATAGCTCTTGCGGTCGAAGAAGCTCGTGCGGTTGATCGTCGCATCGACCGCCGTGCCGAACATCCCGGCTTTGCGGAGCGCTTCGCGGTTGAGTACCGGCAGCGCACCGGGAAGTGCGAGACACGTCGGGCAGGTATTCGTGTTTTGTTCGTGGTTGAAGCTGGTGGGGCAGGAGCAAAAAAGTTTGGACTGGGTATTGAGCTGGACGTGGACTTCCAAACCGATAATGGTTTCAAACATACAAAAAATCCTTATGGGACAAAATATCGTATCGATGCGAATCCGTACGCACCGCTTTTTTCGACGGCGTCAATCTGCGCTTCGGTGACGATTCCGCCGAGGGCGAAAACAGGTATATCTATTTTAGCCACTATTTCTTTTAAATCCTCTAAACCCTTGGGGTCCCCTTTCCCCGGAGATGGGAAAATCGGGCTGTAAGTGATCGCGTCCGCGCCCAGTTTTTGAGCCATCGATGCTTCGTCATGGGTGTGGGTGCTGATGATGACGTAGAGGCCGAGTTTTTTGGCTTCTGTGATGGCGTCAAACTGTGCAGAGGTCAGATGGACCCCGTCGGCTTTCAGCTCATGAGCCAAAGCATAATCGCCGTGCAGCAAAACCGTCGGGACGGCGTGATCACGGCATACGGCAATGAACGTGAGGGCGAGCGAGCGATAATCGGAGGTTTGTTTGTCTCGAAAAAGGGCGAAATCGGGAAAGGACTTGGAAAAAGCGGTTTCAAGAGAGCGTTCAAGAGCCTCGGGGAGACTCCCGTACGCCGAAGGATCGGTGATCAGGTACTGTTTCACTCGTCCTCTGAGGATTCGGGTTCCTTCGATCGGAGGCGTTCACGGATCTCTTCGAGCAATGCCGTCTGTTTGAGCACCGCGTCGTGGCGGTCACGCTGCATCCCCATCACTTCGAGGATCAGGATCAAAAACAGAGCCAGAAAGAGGAAAATGAAAGAGAACATCAAGGCGGGAACCACCCCGAGAAAAACGAAAGACTGGAAAGTAACCCAGACACCCACGATAACGAATGCCCAGGAGACGCCTCCCAGGAAGCTCAACAGTGCGTCGAACGTACTCCGCTTCATGGACGCGTCTTAGTGTTCGTCGTGAAGGAGAACCGCACCGCCGAGGTAAACGTAGGTGAGCATCATGAAAATGAACGCTTGCAGGAACGCCATGAACGTCAGCAACGCAAACGGGATCATCGGCAGCAACCACGGAGCGAGCATCAGGATAACCATGAGGAACATGTCATCCCCTTTGACGTTACCGAACAACCGGAAGCTGAGTGAAATGATACGGGAGATGTGCGATACGATTTCGATCGGGAACATCAACCATGCCAGCCACCATACGGGCCCCATGAAATGTTTGAAATAGCTGATCAGCCCGTTGCGGCGGATCCCTTCGAAGTTATAATAAACGAAAACGACCAATGCCAGGGCAAGGGTGAAATCCAAAAACGCACTCGGCGCTTCGAAACCGGGGATAACCCCGATGATGTTCGCGATACCGACGAAAAGACCGATGGTCGCAACCAGAGGAAGGTAACGGCGGGCTTCCGCTTTACCCATAACGTCCGCACCCATGGCCAGAACGCCGCTCAGATAAGCTTCCATAACGTTTTGAGCGCCGCTGGGTACCAGACGGAGATTCGAAGTAGCCATTTTCGCGATCACGAGGACAATCGCCGCGGTGAGCAGCATGTGCGTGAGGAAAATGAAGCTATGATCGTGGCTGATAAGGCCGAAGAAGGTAAACAACTCACCCATACGTAGTGTTCCTTTGCGTAGAAAATTAGCGGGATTTTACCGCTTTTGAAATTAAATTCCTATAAACTGAGGTGGAGCAGCTCGCTCCGTGCGGCCAAAATATCATCATGAATCGCCTTTTTGAGCGCATCCAGACTCTCGAATTTTCGGTTTTTGCGTAAAAATTTGACAAAACTGACCGACGCGCGGCGGCATTCGGGGATATTTTCCCCGAGGATATGACTCTCCACCGCGTAACTGCCGTCCGTACTCACCCGATGGCCCACGAAGACGACGCTTGGGTGAAAATGTTCCTCGTCATCGATCCGCGTCAGCGCGGCATAGACTCCCTCGTAGGGGAGCAGGTATCCGGGACATTCGAGATTGATCGTAGGGACAAGGTCGGTTTTGCCGATCCCCTGCCCCCGCACGACCGTCCCGTTAATCCGGTAGTTGTGCCCCAGAAAACGGTTCGCCCCTTCGATGTCCCCGATCTGGATCTTGGCGCGGATTTTATGGGAGTGGACCGAGTCCCCCCCGATGCACACCTGCTCGACCACCACCACTTCGCCGCCGAAGAGTTGCCCCAGATCGGCGTGCGAATAACGTCGGTTCTTGCCGAAATGAAAATCGTACCCGACGACGATTTTACGCAAACGGGGAAACTTCTTTCCAAGCATGTCGACGAATTCCGCCCCTTCGAGATGGCGGATCTCCTCTAGCGAATAATAGACGATCGGGTAATGGGAATAGCGTTCGCGCTCGCAGCCTGGGGTTAGGTTGGCGTATCCCGTTTCGATGACGACGATCGCGCCGTTTTCCCCCAGCTCTTCGAAAAGGTGCTGATGTCCGACGTGCATTCCGTCGAATCCGCCGACGGCGATCGCGTCAACTTTTGACAAAGCCATAACACGTCTCCTGATTGCCATCTTTGCCGCTGATGTGGGCCGCTTCTTTGGCGATCCGTTTCCACCCTTTGAGGGTACACATATCCTCGAAGCGGATCTGCGCTTTGGCGATCGCCCTGTCGTCTTTCACCACGCCGTTTTTGTCCCGTTTGACTTCCCGTCCCACTTCGAACTGCGGCTTGAAGAGTACGACGATGTAGCGTCCCCCTAGGCGGTCTATCGCGTCGATAATGTGCTCGAGCGAGATAAACGCGACGTCGCACGTCACGATGTCAAAGGGCGTTTCCGATTCGAATGCGCGGATGTCGGTATCCTCATGCACCCGCACGCGCGGATCGCCTCGCAGGGAGGGATGAAGCTGGCCGTTCCCGACGTCGACGCACGTCACCGCCGATACCCCCTCTTCGAGAAGCACCTGTGTGAACCCGCCCGTGGAGGAGCCGATGTCGAGCGCGTTGAGTCCCCGCAAATCCCATCCCGTATACGGGAGAAACCCTTTGAGTTTGATCGCCGCGCGGCTGACGTAGAGGTGTGTATCGCTTAGCGTTACCGCCATCCCCTCTTCCACTTCGAACGATACCTTGTCGACGATTTTGCCATCCACGCTGACGGCGTGTTCCTTGATGAGCTGCTGCGCCTTGTTACGGCTCTCTACGAGTCCGCGTTCTACCAAACAACTGTCTAATCTCATTCATTGCGTCCTTATTTGTAAGCAAATTATACCGCAACGGTTGAGAATGGCTCCGAAATCCGCTACCATTCCACAAATATTTCAGGGGGGCTGAGTGCAAAAAGTTCATGTCGCGGTGATCGGCGGCGGATACGGCGGTATCCGCGCCGTCGAACGCCTCTGCAAACATCCCGAAATCACCATCACCCTGATCGACCAGAACGCCTACCACTATATGCAGGCCGAGGTCTACGATTTCATCGCCAACAAAGTCGACATGTCCCACGTCATGATCGACCTCCCCTCCCTGATGAAGAGCTTCGCCAACGTCGACTTCGTCTGCGAAGAGGTCCAAAGCGTCGACGCGCCGCAGCGCTCGATACGCACCGCGACCCGTACGATCGATTATGACTACCTCATCATCGCGACCGGAAGCCGTACCTATTTTCCGGCCTTCATCCCCGGCCTGCGCGAACACACCCACGGGGTCAAAAGCATCCCCAGCGCGCTCGATTTCAAACAGCAGTTCGAACGGGCCCTCCTTGATCGTATCGAAGCGCAACGGCAGGGATGCGACGTCAAGGCGTTCAATATCGTCATCGGCGGCGCAGGGCTCTCAGGCGTCGAGATCGCCGCGGAGATGGCGGCCTACGCCAACCACTTTTACCAAAACGGCAATTTCGGCTGCCGGGGGGTGGACGTCTATCTCATCGACGCGTACGAGAGCATCCTCTTCGGGATGGACCCGTTTTTGATCCGCAGTGCGCACGAGCGGCTCGAGAAGCTGGGGGTGCACGTATGGCACAACAACCGGATCGGCGAAGTGCGTGAAAAACAGATCGTCCTCGATAACGGAAAAATCCTCGATTTCGAGTTTATGATCTTCACGGGGGGGGTCTGCGCCTCGACCCTGACCGAGCGGCTGGCGTTTGACGTCAACGCCAAGGGGCACCTCATCGTCAAGCCCGACCTCAGCCTCGCCGAACATCCCGAAATCTTCGCCATCGGGGACGTCGCCCACCTCGCCGACGCGGAGGGGAAACTCTATCCCCCTACCGCCCAGCTCGCCGAGCGGAGCGCCGAACACGCGGTCCGCAACATCCTAGCGCGTCTGCGCGGCAAACCCACGGCACCGTTTTCCTACCAAAACGGCGGCGTGATGATCGCTCTGGGGGGCGAATACGGCGCGGGGCTCCTCCCCGGCGGCATCCGCGTCAAAGGGTACCTCGCCTACCTAATCAAAAAGGCTATATTTTGGCTTTACACCGCTCCCCTGCGGCGCCGTAGCCTCATCGGCAAGCGGCGCTGAAGCGTCCGCTTCGCACATTTCCCTGAATGCGCTCTCGGTGAGCAAAGCGACTCCCAGTTCCACCGCCTTGTCGTATTTGCTCCCCGCATCTTCGCCGTACACGACGTAATCGGTCTTTTTCGATACCGACGAGGCGACTTTCGCCCCCAGCGATTCAAGGAGATTTTTAATGACGTCGCGCGGCACGCTCATCGTCCCCGTGATGACGACGCTTTTTCCCTTAAACGGGTTCTCGGCCGCCTCGATCTTAACCGGGGCCACGGGGCTCAGGATACTTCGCAGCGTTTCGATTTTCCCACCGTTGACGCGGACGAATTCAAGGATCGACTCGACCATCTCGCCGCCGAACCCTTCCAGCGCCAGAATCTCTTCGCGGCTTGCCGTATCGAACGCCGTCCCGAACGCGCCGCACAATGTTTTGGAGGCCACCTCCCCGATGTGTTCGATCCCAAGCGCGTTGATGAACCGCCAGCACTCGCACCCTCTGGCCGCCGCGATTGCGTCGATCAGGTTGCGGCTTTTTTTCTCCTTGAACCCCTCCAGCGACAGCAATTGCTCCATCGTGAGACTAAAGAGATCACTCACGTCGTGCACCAGTCCCGCCTTGTGGAGCGCTTCGACGATCTTGTCCCCCAGCCCGTCGATATTGAGGCACTGCTTGGAGGCGAAATAGATGATCGAGTTCACGACACGTGCTTCACATGAGAGGTTCTGGCATTTGATCAGCGCCCCCTCATCGAGCAGTTCGCTGCCGCAGACGGGACAGTGCGTCGGACGGGGCACGACCGCCTCGCCTCCGGTGCGCTCGCTCGCAATCACCTTGACGATTTTGGGGATCACGTCGCCGCTGCGCAATATGATCACCTTGTCCCCGATCCGGATATCCTTGCGCTGTATCTCATCAAAGTTGTGCAGGGTCGAGCGCTCGACGGTGACCCCCTCGATATCGACCGGCTCGACGATGGCGACGGGGGTAACGACGCCGCTGCGCCCCACCTGCAAGATCACGTCGCGCAATACGGTCAGCTTCTCGATGGCGGGAAACTTGTACGCCGCCGCCCAGCGGGGGTTTTTGACGGTATAGCCCAGTTCGTCCTGCACGCTGATGGAGTCGACTTTGATCACCATCCCGTCCAGCAGCATCTCGAACGTGTCGCGTACCCCCAGCATCTCCTGATAGAACCCCTCGATCTCCTCAGCACTGCGGCAGACGTGGCGCATCGCGGGACGGCGGAACCCCAGCGCATAAACCCACTCCATCCGCTCGGAGAGGTTGGGGATATCCAGACTGTTTTCCCCGATCCCGTAAGGCATGAACACCAGACGCCGCGACGCCGTGATACGGGTATCGAGCTGGCGCAGGCTTCCCGCCGCCGCGTTACGCGGGTTGGCGAAGAGCGACTCGCCGTTTTTGAGCCGTTCTTCGTTAATCTGCTCGAAATCGTCCTTGAAAATCACCACCTCGCCCCGGATCTCGATCCGTCCGGCGTAGTCGATAGAAAGCGGGATCGACTGGATCGTCTTGGCGTTTTGGGTGACGTCCTCCCCTTCCACGCCGTCCCCGCGCGTAATCGCCTGCGAAAGTCTGCCCCCCTCGTAGATCAGGTTCAGGCTCGCCCCGTCGAATTTGGGCTCGCACCCGAACGTCACGTTGCCGTATACCTTCGTGATCCGGTTGACCCACGTGTCGAGTTCGTCGCGGCTGAAGAGGTCTTCGAGGCTCCACATCCGCGACAGATGGCGCGCCTTGTCGAACTTCTCCTGCGGCTGGTCCCCTACCCGCTGCGTCGGCGAATCGGCAAGGATATGAGAAGGGTTTTCGTGCTCGTACGCCACGACCTTGTGGTAGAGGATGTCGTACTCCTCGTCCGTCGTGATCGGGTCATCAAGGACATAGTAGTGGTAGGAATATTTTTTCAGCAGTTCTACGGCGTTTTGGTATTCGGTGTGGGTCATAGTTCGATACTTCCGGAGTTAAAGTTTTGATGGTTGATAAGCGAAAGAATAACGATTTCATCTTCACGTATTACATAAACAACGGTATAACCTTTATAGATCATGTCACGGACATTGTTATCGTCGTAATAAATAGATTTACGGCATCGATACGGCATTTCACCCAGTGAACGGCATTTTTCGAAAAATTCTTGTTTAAACGCTTTTGCCGCCTTGGGTTTGTCCAACGCAATAACTTCGATCTGTTCTGTCAGTAGATACAAAAATTCCGGATCAAATTTAATCTTCATAGCGTGCTAACACATCATCGAGAATTTTTTCCGCCTCTTCGATCGTATAGGGTTTCACTTTACCGCTGTTGAGCGCTTTCATTTGACGTTCTACTGTCTGTCTGTCTGCTTCAAATTTTCGGCGTCGGATCTCTTCATCGATCAATGCTTCGAGTTCATCGTTACGCATAAGTACAAAATCAAGCTTATTGTTTTTGAGAACGCCGATTTTATCCACTTCGTGGTTAGCAAGTTTGGAGAGGACCGCTCCGAAGTTTTTGGCGACGTCGGTCGAACTCATCAGTTCGTTGGGTTTGTAGGCGACCATCGTATTCTCCCGTATAATCTTACGGAATATTATACACGAAAATTTAAAGCCAAGTGTCCTTTTCTTTTTAGTGAAAGAACTTAGTGCCGTTCATACTTTTCTGTTTAGCCAGAAAAGTATGCAAAAGAGCATACCGCGATCCAAGAACGCTCGTTCCTCCCGGCACTTCTGCCTCCGGAACGGCTCTAGGTATTGGATCGCGGGGATTTTTTTATGTAAATATTTTCGCGTTCCGCGAAAACAATGGGCAATCGGTCTTTCGAGCATCCTTGAAAGCCGTATGCGAAGGCAGCAGTGCCGGGAGCATGCGAGCGATTTGCTCGAAAGACGAGGTTTTTTTGGTTACTTTTTTTGCCGGCACAAAAAAAGCAACAATGCTTTTAATGAGATAAGGATATGCATTCCCACGTTCCAAATGGGAATGTGGGATAGTTATAGCTATCACTTGATCCCTGTTTTTTGGTTTGTTAGATAACTATTTGAAAAATTCAATAGCGCCAACAATAGCATCTCTTTTCACTGAATCATTTTCCAATACTGCCTGATGTAATAAACCAGATAGTATTGCATTCCTTGTTGTCTTGGGAATTACACATGGACTTAAAATACCCCGTGACTGTGGATAGTCACCCCAGTGCACTCCTAAAGCTTTTTCCCCCCCGTTATATTGATTTTTATGATCGTACCATCCGATGATAAGCACTAAACCATCGTCAATATATATTTCTTTTGGATTTTTCCAGTAAGAAATCATTTGCATTGTCATATTCCCTTTTTCTATCTGATATCTAACGTTTAAAATGAGCAATTAAAAAGCCGTCCGCGGGTTTTTGATTGGTCTCCTTTGATTTGTTAAATGCAGCTGTCAACGATGTGCTCCACTAGAATCTTGAGCTTATCAAAGTTGTATTCTTTATCCACAGAACCTACCTTCTTAAACTGCTTTGTGTAGAACTCTTTTTCTTCTAAAGCTCCTTGATAGCTATCCAAAGAACTTTTGTAAGAGGACCACCGAATTATTGGTTCATTTTTTGTTTTGAACGACAGATCTAGAAAACACTCAATGGCGACTGCTTTTCCGTTAGTATTTGCTCTTTGCTTACCATTAGGACCTACTGTGAGAAAATTCGAGAATTCTTCCAAGTCGGGGAGTTTTGTTACTTTTAAGTTACTTGGAGCATTTATGGTTTTTGCCTTTTCGTATTTCTCAATTCCTTCCGCATCGTTATCAAACACAAATAGACACTTATTAAGCATCTTGATGCTAACGAGGCCTTGAAAGAACTTGTATAGGTTTCCAGTTCCTGAAAAAGGATAATGCTCTTCCATATCAATAAAAGTAAAGAAGTCATAAATATCTGGACGCAACAGTTCTATGGCTCGTCGTATAATAAATGCGTCAGAAGATCCTTCTGTTACGATTAAAAATTTTTGTTCATCAGGCAATTCTTCAAAAAGCTCATCTTCCGTGACCCATCCACCTTCTACAATATCGTTAGTTCTCCATTCTAGTAGTAAATTATGATTGTCCGTATTTTCAGCTAGTAATCTTAGTTGGACATATGGATGTAGGTTCTCAAAAAATGTAGTAATATCATTATCATCTGTATTTATATGCTCTCTCAGTTCATCAAATTCCTTTTGAGAAAGAATCACTTTTGAGACATATTCTCCTAGATCATAATCAGGGTAATCTTTATTTAGATTAATATTGCCGATATCAATTTTCGAGATGATTTTTGAGAAGACTTCAAAAGGCAAGTTAAAGTCTGGGTAATAATCTGGATATGCTTTCAGAGAATCATTGTAAATTTTTTCAACATCCTGCAAAGAGTAGCCAAGAAGATCTAGCCTGAGCTTTACATCTTTTAAAGGGCTTGAAAATCCAGTTTCCTCGTACGTTTTACCTTCGTAAGTATGGTAATTGATAATTTTTTTGTCGCTTAGACGAAATAGACAAGAATGATTGATGAAATGATTATTCTTTCCCCAGTCAATCTCAAGATTTCCAATACCTAAACTTACTATAGATCCCATTCAAATTTCTTCTTGCATGAATTTTGTATATTTAACTATTTATTCTTTCCCAAAATGTACCTTTTCACCCAATTCCTAACAGATCATCCAACACACAGAATATCTGAATATCAAAATTCACCCATCAAAATTAAACAAAATGACATATTTTTAAAGATTTTACTGTGAAACTAGAAAGTTTGCAAGAAAAATGTTGGAGAAAAGAAGATGGATCCTCGGGTCAAGCCCGAGGATGACGGGGACTCTTAGAGTCTCACCACTTTCGCCCCAAATCCCCCCATATGCGCCGGAGCATCGGAAAAACTCTTGACACTCGGATGAGCTTTCAGAAACTCTTTGACCGCGTAGGCCAGTTTTCCCGTCCCGATCCCGTGATAGATCAGCACCTCGTCAAACCCCTGCAAGAGCGCGTCGGAGAGGAATTTGTCCATCCGCTCGCACGCCTCTTCTCCCCGCAGTCCGTGGAGGTCGAGCTTGAGGCCGCTTTTTTGCTCGACCTGCGAGGTGACGGTAACCTTGGGCTTTTTGGGGAGATTGCCGCTGGGTTTGAGGTCGGCGAGCTTGACCCGCAGGCGCATCCCCTCGACCTCGATCATCGCATCTTTCGCCCCGACGCTCACGACCGTGCCGCGCTGGGAGCGGTATTTGACCGTCTGCCCTACTTCGTAGACGATTTTTTCGGGTTCTGCGATCTTGGGGACTTCGACTTTGGGGAGTTTCGCCTGCGCACGGTTCAGCTGGCGGTGGATGGCCGCCTGGTCGTGCTCTTTGGCGGCGGCTTTCGCCTCGCGGATCGCGGCATCGTATTCGGCGCGGAGGCGGTTTCTCTCCCGTTCCAGGTCGGATCGGAGGTTTTCCCGCGCCTCTTTGAGCGCGTTTTGTTCGGTGCGGATCGCTTCGAGCCGTTCGTCTGCTTCTTTGTTCTTGCGTTTGAGGTCGCGTTCGAGCTCGCTGCCGCGTTCGATGAGGACACTCAGTTTCTCGTGGTTTTCACCATACAGCGCGCGGGCGCGGGTGAGGATGGCGGGGTTGATCCCGTATCGGGCGGCGGTCTCGAAGGCGTAGCTTTTGCCGATGACACCGTGGAGGAACTCGTAGGTGGGAACGCGCCGCTCCTCGTCGTAGAGGGCGGCGAGGAGCTCGACGTCGTCGCGGTCGGCCATCAGGGCGGCGAGGCGCTTGTGGTGGGTGGTGACGACGATCTTCTGCCCCCGTTTGATAAGCTCGTCCAGGACAATGGCAAAGAGTGCCGCCGCCTCGTCGCTGTCGGTCCCAAGCTCGATCTCGTCCACCCCGATCAGGGCGCTTTTGTGCTCGAAGAGGTGGGCGAACTGCACCATCCGCCCCGCAAAGGTCGAAATGTCGTTGCCGACGTTTTGGGGGTCGTCGATTACGGCCTCGATGCGCTTGAAACTGCCGATGCGCGATTTGTGGGCGTTGAGCCGCATCGGGATCAGGTATTTGGCCATCGCGCACGCGCTAAGGATCGATTTGAGCAGCATCGTTTTCCCCCCGGCGTTAACCCCGGTGATGAGGAGGAGGTTCCCTTTGAACGCGAGGGAGACGGGTTTGGGATTGTGGAGGGCGGGATGGGCGAACTCCTCGAGGACGATCGCGTCGTCGCCGGAGGGTTTTACGATTGCGTAATCGTGGGCGCGGGCGAAGAGAACGCGGGCCTGATAGTGGTCGTAGCGGTCGAATTCCCGGTCGATAAAGCCGATAAAGGGAACGAACCCCGAAAGCTTCGCCGAAAAGCGCTTGGCGTACTCGTAGAGTGCGGCGTCGCGCTCCTGCAGGACGTAGCGCAGCTGTTCCTTGCTTTTGAGGACCGCGTCGGGGGCGACGTAGAAATAGCCCGCCCCCGTCCGTCCGACGACGGAACCTTTGAGGACGTGGTTGAACCCACCGCGCACCAGCAGACACTCCTCGTCGCCCACGTAGTGGATCTGTGTGTCGACGAGGTAGGAGGAGAGTTTCTGGGTGTGCAGGAGCCGTTTGATCGCGTCGTTGATCTCGGTTTTGATCGCCTTGATCCGCTGGGAGATCCGATAAAGCTCCTCGTCGCGGCTTTCGATGAATTTCCCCTCGACGTCGAAATACTCGTCGATCTCCTCGAACCCCTCCGGGATCACGATCGTCCCCATCCATTCGCCGATCAGGCCGCCGTAGCCCTGATTGCGCAGAAAGCGGAAATAACGGACGACTTTGAGCACTTCGAATATCTCCTCGAACCGCAAGACCCCCTGTTTTTTGAGGTGGTTGAGGATCGCTTCGAACGGAACGCTTTTGGGCGGAGCCTTGAACTCCAGCGCGTCAAGGGCCTCGATGTAGCGGTAATGCCGTTCCTGGTCCCCCTGCATCGCGATGTTCTGCTCGCGCGAGAAGAAGTGCTCCAGTGCCCCGACGTGGTGAAGGAGATCGAGTTTTCCGAAGAGTTCGGAGAGGGAGTGGGAGAGACGGCTCATTCGCACTCGCGGGCGTTAAAAATCCGCTGATAGTGGGGCGTCCCTTTGAGGCCGATGAAACTCTGCGTCCCGACGCTGTAATCGAACGTCGTCGCGTTCACCTCTACCCCGCCGCAGACGAGCGTCTGGCCGCTGCGGTATTTGAGCTCGATCGCGGTGATGTGCTCACGTTCTCGGTCACTGCGGACGTTGTAGGCGATCGCTCCGGCGATGAGCAGGGTCACGACGGCCGAGATGGTCCCTTTTTGTCGGGCACTCAGTTCCGTGAAATAGTGCATCCACGCGAATGCCAGAACGACGATCCCGAACCACAGCAGGTAGCCCATGGGTTATTTGACTCCCCGCAGCTGATAGGTGAGATCCCCCGCGCCGAATCCGACGATCAACCCTTTATCAAACGTCGCCGCCACGGCGTCGCCCACGATCGCGTCGATCGTGTCCCCGGATCGGATGAGTTTGTCGCACATCATCGGGTTGTAACGTTTGAAACGCCCTTCGAAATCGATTTCGCGGGGTTCTTCGCTCGCCGCCCAAACGGGGAGGATAACGAGGTCGTCGCACCCTTCGAAACACTCGACGAATGCGTCGAGATTGTCAATGGTGCGGGAATATTTATGGGGCTGCCAGATCGCGACGATGCGGTCGAATCCTTTGAGCGCAGCGTACGTCTTGAGCGATTCCATCGTCGCTTTGATCTCGGTGGGATGGTGGGCGTAGTCGTCGATAATGACGCGCTCAGTCCCTTTGAAAATAACGTCGAACCGTTTTTTGATCCCCTTGAAATGGAGCAGGTTGGCGCGGATGGCGGCAATGCTCATCGTCTGGGCCGCCGCGAGGATGGCCAGCGACGCATCCATCGCGATGTGTTCGCCGAATCCCCACACCTCGAATTCTCCCATGTTTTTGAGGGTGAAACGGGTGTAGGGCTCGTCGTCGAGGAGGATGTAGGTGATGTTGGTGATATCCGTGCTGGGGTAGAGGCGGATCGCGTCGCACTCGAGCGTCGCCATAAACGGATCTTCGGCGTTGATGACCCGCAGGGGGGCCATCTCGACGAAACGGCGGTAGGCATTGTGGAACTCGTCGATGTTGTAGTTGTAGTACTCCATGTGTTCGGGTTCGGCGTTGGTCACGATCGAACAGTAGGGGTTGGAGTTCAAAAAGCTGCCGTCGGATTCGTCGGCTTCAAAGAGCATCACGTCGGTACTGCCATCATATCGGACGTTGGAACCGAACCCTTTGGATTCGGCCCCGATGATCGCGCTGCCGCTCATGATCGAGGCGAGGATCGCCGTCGTCGTGCTTTTCCCGTGGGCGCCGCAGACGGCGTAAACTTTTTTCTCTTTGAGGATGCGCAGCAGCGCGTCACGGCGGTGAAGCACCTCGATACCCCGGGCACGCGCCTCGACGATCTCGGAGTTTGTCGGTTTGATGATGGCCGAGTGGATCACCAGATCGCACCCCTCGGGGATGTTGGCGGCATTGTGGCCGATGTGGACCGTGATGCCGCGGTCGATCAGACGCTGCGTGATGTGGGTCGCTTTCATGTCCGATCCGCTCACTTCATGACCGCTGAAACGCATGTATTTGGCCAGTCCTGAAATACCGATTCCGCCGATTCCGATAAAATGGATTTTCATTCTCCGATTCCCTTTGTAAAATAACTGATATAAAATTTCCCGCCGTTCTGGGTCGCGTTCATGTCGACGTAGCTCTCGATGAAATCGTCAAACGGGATTTGCGCGTCGCACGCCGCACGGTGCACTTTCATCGCCTCGGAGAACGCCTCGTCGTTGCTGATCCCGCCGAGCACTTCGAAAAGGGCGCTCGCATCGTGGACGCTCCCCGCGCTGTAATGTTCGATGGCGTACTCGTAGAGGGCGCGCAGCGTGGCGAAGTCCTGAACCTGCGTCATGTCGAGCTGCTCGAGATTTTCGAGGGCGTTGGTGAGCCGCTCGAGCGCCAGGTCGAGGATATTGGCATAATAGGCCATCAGGGTGTCTTCGTCGAACTTCTCGTGCGCTTCGCTCTCCAAAACGTACAGCGAAGCGATATCCCCTTCGCTTTGGGCATTGAAAATTTTCTCTTTCAGTTTGTCGCTCATGCGAGTGCCTCCTTCAGGCGATGTAGTGCTTCGATGGTACGGCCCCGCTCTTCGACGAGGGCGATGCGGATATAGCCGGTACCGGGGTTTTCCCCCGCGGCGTCGGTACGGGCGAGGAACTCCCCGGGGAGGACCTTGACGTTGTAATCGCGGTAAAGGCGCTGCGTGAGCTCGAGGGCGTCGTTCACCTTCAGCCAGAGGTAAAACGTCGCATCAGACGTTTCGACCCCCAGTATCTCCCGTGCCGCCTTGAAATTGTCGGCATACACCGCACGGGCCTCTTCGACGTGTTTTTCATCGTTCCACGCCATCGCGGCGGCCATCTGAAGGGGGAGCGGAGAAGCGCACCCGACGTAGGTACGGTACTGGGCATAGGCTTTGAGAATCTGCGCGTCCCCGGCGATGAACCCGCTGCGCAGCCCCGGTGCCGATGAGCGCTTGGAAATCGAATTGATAACAAGGACGTTTTTAAACGCCGTGTTCCCGACGTGCACGGAAGCTTCGAGAAGCGACGGAACTTTTTCTTTCGTGTAGATCTCGCTGTAGCATTCGTCATTGATGAGGCAAAAATCGTGTTTGAGGGCGAGTTTCACCCACTCGCCCAGCTCGTCCAGGCTGAGCACCGATGCGGTGGGGTTGTTGGGGAAATTGAGGATGACGAGGTCGCATCCGGCCACCTCCGTTTCGTCGATACGGGGTTTAAAGCCGTTGGCTTCGGTAAGGTTGAGATGGATGACCCGTGCGCGCGACGCGATCGCGGCACCTTCGTAAATCTGGTAAAACGGGTTGGTGTAGGCCATAACGGGATGCGGTTTGTCGAACAGGAAAAACTGCGGAAAGTTGAACAGCACTTCGCGGGTTCCGAACGCGCTGACGAGCTGATCGGGCTGGAGTTTTACCCCGAAACGGCGCTCGACGAAGCCGCGCATGGCACCGTTGAGTTCCGCTTCTCCGGCGGTTTTAGGGTAATAGCGGAGTTTTTCGGAGTGTTTGGAGAGCGACTTTTGGATGAATGCCGGCGTCTCGAACTGCGGTTCGCCGATGGTAAGGACGATCGGGGAATAGGCCGGGTTCGGCGTAATTCCGCTTAGGAGGGCATTGAGTTTTTCAAACGGATAGGGTTCAAAATGCAAAGGACGGTCTTTATAATGAAATAGTGGGGGTTATTATACCTTCCCCCGGCTGTAATTTAGTACGCTACGACCTCTTTTTTCGAGGGGGGCATACGGTCTTCGGTTCCGTCAACCATCCGCGCGAACGCTTTGAGATCGTGTTTGCTCACGATCATGTAGCGCGGCTGGGAAGTCATTTTTTTGCCTGCGGAGGCATGGGCGCGGTCGATGGTGAGGGCAGCCGCGTAACCTGATTGAGCCGCTTTTTTTTCGAGTTCGTCGTCGTAGATCCCGAACACCCACGCAAGATATTTCACCTCGTGTCCCATCTTTTCTTCGAGTTTTTTCTTCGCCCCCGCGAGCTGTTTGTCGACGAATTTGTCGTATTCGGCGGCCGGGAGTTTTTTCTTTTCGTGTTTAAAGTTGGGGTGCCAGTAGGTGTGCGATTCGACCCGGAAGAGCTTGCTTTGTTCAAGTTCACGGAGCTGTTCCCAGTTCATCGCGTACTTCGCGTTGGAGATCGCGCTGGGGTAGATAAAGAGGGTTACGGGGACCTTGTAGCGCTTTACCAGCGGAGCCATCTCCGAATAAACGCTTTTGTGCCCGTCGTCGACGGTGATAACGACCGGTTTGGCCGGCAGGGCGACGCGTTCTCCCTTGACATGGCGCATCGCCGTATCAAGGGGGATCACGGTATAACCGTTTTGTTTGAGCCACGCGAGCTGTTCGCCGAAAGCGGACGTTTTGATCGTCATCGAATCGGCCACTTCGGGACCGAAACGGTGATAGCACAGTACGGGGATTTTAACGGGAAGCGCCGCTCCCCACAATGAAGCGAGGCTTAAAAGAATCGGCAGTACGAACCGGAGCATTGTTGTTTCAACCTTTATCGATAAAAATGGGGGGATTATAGCGCATTCATTCATACGGTTAACACAATTTTTCTTGACATTGTTGCCCGTTTGTCCTAGAATTCGTCCGATTAGTTGAATATGCAACTAAATAGATTTCCGAAGGAGGACGCTTTGAACCGCTGCGAATGCCCTATCGACGAATCGCTCGGCTGCCTCACCAACCACGCGGCGCATGCGGCCCGCAACTACCTGACACGACGGCTCGAAGAACACGGGATCGATATAACGATCGAACAGTTCAAGGTGATGGTCGTATTGTGGAAAGAGAAAGTTTCGACCCAGCAGGCGATCGCCGATTTCGTCGGAAAAGACAAAACCAGCATCACGCGCCTGATCGCGGGACTCGAAAAACGCTCCCTCATCACCCGTGCGACCGACGAAAATGATAAACGGTGCAACCTCGTGACCCTGACGCCGCAGGGAATCGCCCTCGAAAAACCGACGATGGAGATTCTCAACGCCGCCAACGAAGCGATCCACCGCGAATTCGACCCCGAAGAACTCGCCGCGACACTGCGAGTCCTCAAAAAAATGTGCCACCTACTCCATTATCCGTCAAAGGAATCCGAATGAAACGCCTGACACTCATGACTCTATCCCTGGCCGCCGTTTTGGCCATCAGCGGGTGCGAACGCCCCAAAGCCGCTGGGATGCAGCCCCCTCCGCAAGGACCCGTTCCCGTGACCACCACCCAGGTCAAAACGGGCAATTTCCCCGCCGTTCTCGAAGCGACCGGAAAAACCGAAGCGTACAACACCGTCCAGATCTACGCCCGCGTCAACGGCTACCTCGCCAAACGCCACTATGACGAAGGCGCTTACGTCGCCAAAGGGACGACCCTCTTCACGATCGACCCCAGCGACCTCAAAAACGCTCTGGACAGCGCGAAAGCCTCCTACGATCTCGCTGTCGCGAACCATACGAACGCCAAAGCGGTGCTGAACCGGATCAAGCCTCTTGCCGAAGCCAATGCCGCCAGCCGCCAGGAACTCGACACCGCGACCGCCAACGAGCGCAACACCGCCGCGGCCGTAGCGGCTGCGAAAGCCTCTTTGGAACAGGCCCGCCTGAACCTGAGCTACACTACCGTCAAAGCCCCTATCAGCGGTTTTGTCGACAAACGCAAAGTTGACGTCGGTACCTACGTCGCGGCGGGGGCGAACGGGCTGCTGACGACGATGTACCAAAACGATCCCATCTACGTCAATTTCACCTTCAGCGAAAACCAGAAAATCACCCACCAAAATGCCATCGCTTCGGGGAAACTGATCCCTCCCCAAGACGGCAAATACCAAATCGAACTCGTTCTCGCCGACGGCTCGACCCTCTCGCGAACGGGGACCATCGATTTCGTCGCGCCGTTTGTCGATTCGACGACGGGAAGCATTCTCTACCGGGCCGTCGTCGACAACGGCGATCATAAATTGCTCCCCGGACAGTTCGTCAAGGTCAAAGTCAAAGGGATGGAGTGGAAAGATGCCCATTACCTCCCCCAAAAAACGGTCCTGACCGGGGAAAAAGGGAAATTCGTCTACGTCGTCGAAGCCAACAACACGGTTTCTCCGCGCCCCGTCACCGTCGGTGCGTGGATCGGCGAAAACATCGTCATCCAGGGAGGCCTCCGGGGCAATGAGAAAATTGCCGCCGACGCCCTCCCCAAACTCAAACCGGGGGCGGAAGTGATTCCGAACGGTAAATAAATATGTTTTCCAAATACTTTATCAACCGGCCGGTCCTCTCCGTCGTCATCGGTATCATCATCATGCTGCTGGGATTTGCGGCGATCAAGAGCCTGCCGATCTCGCAGCTGCCCAATCTAACCCCTCCGACCGTCGTCGTTACGGCCAAATACCCCGGGGCCGACGCCGAAACGATCGCAAACAACATCCTCACCCCCCTCGAATCACAGATCGCCGGGGCTGACGGGCTTATGTACATGTCCTCCAAAGCCGCGGCATTGCCCGGAACGGGGACCATTACGTGTACGTTCAACATCGGCGTCAACCAGGACATGGCGGCCGTCGACGTCCAAAACCGGATTAACTCCGTCCTCGCCCAGCTGCCGCAAACCACCCGCGACCTGGGTGTAACCGTCGAAAAACGGACGTCCGATATTCTGCTGATCGTGGCGATCACTTCGCCCGACGGCAGCTACGATTCGACCCAGATCAGCAACTACATCTCCTCCAATCTCCTCGACGAGATCAAAAAGATCCCCGGTGCGGGACGCAGCCAGATCTTCGGACAGCGCGATTACGCCATGCGCATCTGGCTCAATCCCGACAAAATGGCTTCTTTGGGGGTCAGCGCCGCCGAAATCGCCGCCGCGATCCGTGACCAGAACCTCCAGGTCTCTCCGGGGCGGCTGGGGCAGTCGCCCACGGCGGACGAGCAGATGTGGACGATGCAGCTCACCTCAAAAGGGCGGTTCTCTACCCCCGAAGAGTTTGCCAATATCATCATACGGGCCAAAAACGACGGGTCGATGATCCGGCTGCGTGACGTCGCACGGGTCGAACTCGGAGCGCAGAATTACGAATTTTTCGGACGGGTGAACGGCAAACCGGCCGCCATGATCGGGATTTTCGCCGACGTCAACGCCAATGCCCTCGACACCTCCGCGGCGGTCGAAGCGAAAATGGAAAAACTGGCCAAAAAATTCCCCGCCGGCATCACCTACGACATCCCCTACAATACGACCGATTTCGTTCAGATTTCGATCGACGAGGTAGTCAAAACGCTGATCGAGGGGATCATCCTCGTCAGCCTCGTCATCTACCTGTTCTTGCAAAGCACCCGTGCGGCGATGATCCCGATCCTTTCGATCCCGATCTCGCTGACGGGAGCTTTCATCGGGATGTACCTGCTGGGCTATTCGATCAATACCCTCACCCTGTTCGGGCTGGTACTGGCGATCGGGATCGTCGTCGACGATGCCATCGTCGTTGTCGAGAATATGGAACGGATACTCCAGACCGAAAAAATATCCCCGCGCGAAGCGGCGATCAAGGCGATGATGCAGATTTCCGGACCCGTCATCGCGATCGTTCTGGTTATGTGTGCGGTGTTTATCCCTGCGACCTTCCTGGGAGGGATGACCGGACAGCTCTACAAACAGTTTGCCGCGACCATCGCGATCTCGGTCGTTTTCTCGGGCTTCATGGCGCTGACCTTTGCTCCGGCGATCGGGGCGCAGATCCTGAAATACCATGACAAGGAACCGGCCGCTTTCTTCCGCTGGTTTAACCGCGCGTTCGGACGCATGACCGAAGGGTACGTCCGCCGTTCGGCGTTCATGATCCGCAAAGCGGCGATTTTCGGGGTGATTTACCTCACCACGTACGGGTTCATCGCCTATTTCCATAAAACCCTTCCGACCGCCTTTTTGCCGATGGAAGACCAGGGGTACTTCATTACCAGCGTCAATCTTCCCGAAGGGGCGACGGCCAACCGTACCCTCGAAGTGGTCAAACAGGTCGAAGGGATTTTGGCGCAGCAAGAGGGGGTCTACAAATACACGGCCATCACGGGGCTCAACATCCTCACCTTTTCGCAGGAGCCCAATTCGGCCGTCGTCTTTACCCGGCTCAAATCGTGGGATGAGCGTCCGGGTAAAGAGCTCTCGGTTTTCGGCATTCTCAACGCGCTGGGACCCAAGCTGGGTGCCATTCAGGAGGCCAAAGTGTTCGCGATGCCCCCTCCGCCGATTCGGGGGATGGGAGCGTCGGATATGTTCAGCCTCCGGCTGCTGCAGCCGGGCGACAACAACGTCAGCCGCCATGCCGCCGCAACCAACGAATTCGTCAATACCCTGAGGGCCGAACCGGGGATCAAGATGCCCTTTACGACGATGAACGTCAACACCCCCACCCTCTCGGTCGAAGTGGACCGCGAAAAAGCCAAATCGCTTGGGCTCTCGATCAATGACGTCTTCGGAACGCTTCAGGCGACGATCGGAACGATGTACGTCAACCAGTTCGACCGTAACGGCAAAACCTACTGGGTACAGATGCAATCAGACAGTTCCTATCGGGCCACCCCCGAAGACATCGGTCGCGCATGGGTCCGCTCGAGCAGCGGGATGCTCGTCCCGCTCTCGAGCGTCGTGACGGTCAAAATGTCGAGCGCGCCTTCGTCGATCGAACACTTTAACGGTGTACTCAGTACCACCATCATGGGCTCACCCTCACCGGGCTACAGTTCCGGGGACATCATCAAAACGATCGAGCACAAAGCCGACACCGTGTTGCCCGTAACCGCCAGCTACGACTGGGAAGGGCTGTATCTACAGGAAAAACTGGTCGGTTCCAAGGCCTTCATCATTGTCGCGTTCGCACTGGTGATGGTCTACCTGATCCTCGCGGCACTCTACGAGCGCTGGGTTCTGCCGATCTCGATCATGCTCGCCGTTCCCTACGGAATCATGGGGGCGTACGCGGTCGTCTGGGTCATTCCGTGGCTGAACAACAACGTCTATTTCCAGATCGGACTGCTCACCCTGATTGCCCTCTCGGCGAAAAACGCGATCCTCGTCGTCGAATTCGCCGAAGAGCAGCGCCAGATGGGCAAAAGCATTTACGACGCCACGATGGAAGCGGCACGCCTGCGTTACCGTCCGATGATGATGACCTCCTTTGCGTTCCTCGCCGGGATGCTTCCGCTCATCTTCAGCTCCGGTGCGGGTGCCGCGGGACGGTTCTCGATCGGGGTGGCGATGTTCGGCGGTATGATGGCCGCGACGTTCATTGAACGTTACTTCATCCCGTTCCTCTATTACTGGGTGGCGACGGCACACGAAAAATTCAATGCGCGCAAAGGGGTATCCCATGAATAAACAGATCGCCTACGGCTCGCTGGCCCTCTCCTTGCTGCTGGGAGGGTGCACCATCGGTCCCGATTACGTCAAACCTCCCATGTCCGCTCCCGAAGCATTCCGCGATACCAACGGCACCGCATCCGTGCAGACGCAATGGTGGAAGGGTTTCAACGACCCCAAACTCAGCGAAGCGGTCGAAACCTCCCTGCGGGCCAACTACGACCTGCACGCATCCCAGGCACGCGTCGATGCGCTGCTGGGAAAATTCGATCAGGCCAAGTCGTACCTCTACCCGCAAATCAACGGCAACGGTTCGCTAACCCGCAAAGGGGTCTACGACGCTACGGGGCCAAACCTGCGCGAAGGGGTAAGCTCTACCTATGCCGCGTCGCTCTCGCTGGCGAGCTACGAAATCGACCTTTTCGGCAAAGTCCGGCGCGCCAACGAAGCGGCACGGGCCCTTTTGCTCTCCAGCGTTTACGCCAAGGAAACGCTGAGCCTCTCGGTCGCCACCGCCGTCGCGGCGTCGTATTTCAAACTTGCGTCGCTGCGCAGCCAGATCGAGCTGGCGAAGGAAAACCTCTCGATCAGCCGCGAGCTTTACGACATGACGGGGCTCAAATACCGCCACGGCGTGATCGATGAAAGCAGCTATCTGCAGGCCGAATCGGAATACGAAAGCGCCAAGGCGACTCTTTCGCAGCTTGAAGCCTCTAAAATCGCCGAAGAAGCGGTATTCAACGTTTTGCTGGGGCGCAATCCCCAGGGGGTCCAAACCGCGGCATTGGAATCGATCGCCCTCCCCTCCGTTCCCGCCGCGATCCCGAGCACTCTCCTTGCACGGCGCCCCGACGTCGCCTCGGCCGAACAGGACCTCGTCGCCGCCAATGCCCAGATCGGCATTGCCAAAGCAGCCTATTTCCCCAGTTTCAAACTGACGGGAATGCTGGGAGTACAGAGCCTGGAACTGAGCGATTTCGTCGCCAATCCCACCAAACTGTGGGAAATCGCCCCGTCGGTATCGGTACCGCTCTTTAGCGCCGGCCGTATCGCCGGAGAGATCAAAACCGCCGAAGCCGAATACAATGCCACGCTCTCAACGTATCGCAAGACGGTGATCAGCGCGTTCAACGACACCGACAGCGCCCTGGGGCAAAACGCCAAGGCGGCCGAACAGATCGCCTACCAGCACAAACGCTCCGAGGCGATCGCACGCGCGCTCAAACAGGCCAAACTCCGTTATCAGGTAGGAAGCATTTCCTACTCGGAAATGTTGATCGTCCAGCAGCAGTGGCTGAGCGCACGCCAAAGTTATCTGGTCGCCAAACAAAACGGCCTGACCGCCGCCGCCAATCTCTATAAAACCCTGGGAGGCGGATGGGATGAAAAAATCTCTCCGCTCACCCTCGACTACTACCCTTCGGGACGATAATATTTCATCCCTTTTGCACCCTTCGGGGTGCGGATCTGCGCTATTTTTCTCTTCCCGAAATGCCATCGAAAAGATAATAAAAAGTAAACAAAAGCCGAAAAAGGGCAAAAAAACGGTTTTTTTCCCTCTCTGGAAGTTCACGTTTTGAACCGGTCAACCCTTTTTTTGAAAAAAATGTGATGCCTTGAAAAGCCCTATTTCAGGGAGTTCAAAAAAGAAATTTCAAAAAATTGTCAAAACCTCTTGACAAGCATGGGGGAGGTAGTGATATACTTCCGCCATAAATTTTTAAGGAGCCTTACCATGTTGAAATTCTTTTCTGCTTTGTTGCTTGCTGCTATGTTCATCGGATGTAGCGAATCTGCCCCTGTTGAAGAGGCAAACGCTACTGTTGAAGCTAACGTTACTGAAGAAGCACCAGTAATGGAAGAAGCTAACGCTACTGAAGCTAACGCTACAGAAGCTAACGCTACTGCTGCTCAGTAAGTTTTTACTTACTCGCTTATTTCGCACTTCGGTGCGAAATTCTCTCCTCTTCTTTCTTTGTTTAAACTTCATTCAAACTAAACACCGTACAATATCCTAATACTTTACCGTTAGGAGATCCGTTATGAAATACCTTGCCGCCATTGCCTGTTCCCTGTTGTTGATCGGATGCGGTGATTCAGCCCAGACCGAAAATGCTTCTGCCGTACCCGGCGAAACCAACGTAACGACGGAAGCAAACGTCTCCGAAACCAATCAGAGCTCTGTCGGCCAAACGGCTGCCGAGGTTGCGAGCCCGGTTGCCGTTCCGGCACCGGCAAGCAAACCGCAACCTGAGCCGAAAGCCGCGGAACCCGTTGCCAAAGCGCCTGCTCCTGCAAAAACGGCCGCGCCCGCGCCAGCAAAAGCTCCAACTTCCGTAGCCGTGGACGGCGGTGCGCTGTTCGGCCAGAAATGCGCTACGTGCCACGGCACAAAAGCCGAAAAACCGGCACTGGGAAAATCGCAGGTAATCGCGGGATGGAGTGCACAGCAGGTCAAAGAGGCACTCAAAGGGTATCAGGCGGGGACGTACGGTAAAGAGATGAAAGCATTGATGCAAGGACAGGTCAAAGGGCTTGACGACGCACAGATCGATGCGCTCGGCAAACACATCTCAAGCCTTTGATGACGACCTATTCCGAGGGTATAACCTCGGGATATACGAACAAAAGCGCAAATTCTTATAGACTCTTCGGCAACGCAAATTTCTGCGTTACCAGTTCTCCTTCCTCATTAAAAAAGAGGTAATAAAGAAAATCTTTTTTGACACTCAGCCCGGCAAGATAACGCAGCGCCAGATTCGCCTGCAGCGATGCGATGTGCATCACAATCGGGGCGGCGATCCCCGCAGGGGTCTTCTGGGTGATTTTAAACAGTTCATTGAAAGAGGCCTGGTCGAAAAAACAGACCTGCCCGTTAAACGCTTCTACCGAACCGTAAACCCACGGCAGCCCTTTGGCCTTCGCGTAGGTATTGATCATTCCCCGTGTCGGCAGATTGTCGGTCGCATCGACGATGAGATCCACCTCGATCCCTTTTTCCGCAAACTCTTCGAAACGGCAGGAATGGGGAACCGCTTTGACGTAGGGGCAACGCGATTCGATGAGGGCACACGCCACCTCGGCCTTGTTCTTCCCTTCATCACCCGTTTTAAAAGCGATCTGACGATGGATGTTGTGAAGGCTGACCGTATCGAAATCGATCATGTGGATTTCCCCGATCCCCGAGGCCCCCAGTGCAAACGCCAGCGATGACCCGAGCCCTCCGCTTCCGATCACGGCAATCCGTTTGCTCTGAAGGCTGCGCTGCGTCTCTTCGCCCCAGAGCTGTACCTGGCGGTGGAAATAGTGCATCATATGAAACTCCTCTGCTACGCTGGTTGGATTACTGTACCATCGTTTACGTTAAAAGCCTCCCAATTCGTATCGGTCGGCTCGGGAATCAGATGCGGGCGTTTCGTTTTCGGAGCGCTTCTTTGAAACCCCACCCTTTACGCGCTTCGCTCAGCGCTTTGCGGTCCAGATCGACGATGAGGAGCTCTTCGGTATTCCCCAGATCCGCTTCGATCTCCCCTTCGGGAGAGACGACCATCGAATCCCCGTAAAATTTCCAGGCGTGTTTTTCGTCGAAATACTCCCCGACGCGATTGGCGCGGAGAATGTAGCAGTTATGGGTGAACGCCCGCATTTTGAGCAGTTCGCGCCAGCGGTTGTGCGATTCGAACGTCGACGCGCTGGGTACGAGGACGACATCGATATTTTTGGTCTCGACGGCTTCCCACATCGGGTCGAAATGGGTCTCGAATCCTCCCATCACGGCAAATTTGAATCCGGCCACCGCAAAAATCATCGGCGGTTTGACCGCTTCGAGAGGATTGTTATAGAATTTTTCCTCGTTCCAGTGAGGATAGTTGATCAAAAACTGCTGCGGGTAATAGGTGACGCTTCGGGGACCTACTTTAACGATCGTTTTCGTGCACTCTTTCTTCTTCACGGTGACGATCGGGGCGACAAAAACGAGATCGTATTTTTCGGCCAGCGATTTGAGGGTCTCGATCTGATGGGCACTTTGTTCTGCGATCATCGAGACAGGTGTCTGAATCAGTTCTTTGAAAAACGGGTTGAGCAGGTATTCCCCCATCAAAACGAGTTTGACCCCTTTTTGATGCGCTACCCGCGCGTAGTTTTCGAGTTTGTTGCTCCCCATTCCGATCGAGGGGAGTTGCAAAAGGGCACAGCGCATCATTGCTCCTGGTTCTTGATGATTTGGATCTGCAATTCGGCTTCTTCGAGCATCTTCTGGGCCGACTGGAGCTCTTTCATCCCCTCTTCGTATGCCTTGATGCTCTCGTTCATAGGCAATGCGGGGTCCATCAGCTTCTCAAGGATCTCTTTGGCCTTGGTGATCTTGGTTTCGAAACCGGCTTCTTCGTTCATAGTGCCTCCCTGACGTAAGTGTCGATTTTATCGATCTCGACCAAAAACGCGTCATGGCCGTAATCGCTATCGACCGCATAATAATCGACGTTCGTTTTACCCTGTTTCTTCATTGCCGTATAGATCGCTTCCATTTCATCAGGGAGGAACAACAGGTCTTTGGCGAAGCTCACCAGATAAAGTTCCGCATTGATCTTCGACAACGCCTGTTCCATCGAATCAAACCCGCGCGAAAGGTCGTAAATGTTGATCGCTTTGGTGATGTAGAGATACGAAAGCGGATCGAACCATTTCGTAAAATTGTAGCCGTTGTACTCGAGGTACGACTCGATCTGAAATTTCCCGAAAAGCTCGAACAATCCGTCGTTACGGCGGTATTCGCGCCCGAATTTTTTGGTCATCGACTGATGCGACAGAAAACTGATATGCCCCGCCATACGACCGATCGCCATTCCGGAAAGACCGTTTTCGCGTACCGTTTCGGGATCGTAATAACCGTTCTTGAAATCGGGATCCTTGAGAATCGCTTCCTGAGCCACCTTGTTAAACGCGATCGCCCAGGGCTGGGTCGCCGCGGTGGTCGCCATCGCGATGATCTTTTTAGCGAAGTTGGGGAAAAAGACACCGAACGCAAGCGCCTGCATCCCCCCCATCGATCCGCCGATGATCGCATGGACCCGATGGATACCCAGACGGTCGAAGAGTATCCGCTGCGCTTTGACCATATCCAAGATTGTAATGACGGGAAATTTGTAACGGTAAGGTTCATTATAAGGGTAGCGCAGTGACATTGGGCCCGTCGAGCCGAAGCAGCTGCCGATGACGTTGGTACAGATCACGAAAAAACGGTCGGTATCGACCGCTTTGCCGGGGCCTATGAGTCCGTCCCACCACCCGGGTTTGTTATCCCCTTCGTAAGTACCAGCCGCATGGTGCGATCCGGTAAGGGCATGCGTTATCACAACGACATTGTCTTTCGCGTCGTTCAGTTCTCCGTACGTTTCGTAAACGATGTCGTAAGGTTCGAGAATCCTTCCGCTCTCCAGATAAAGAGGGTTGGTAAAATGCTCGCTGTGAATCTGCAGGTTTAACATAACTTCCTTTACGCGTCCAATGCCTGTTTGAGGTCGTTGATCAAATCCCGGCTGTCTTCAAGGCCGATGCTCAGGCGAATCAACCCCGAGGGGACGCCGCAGGCGATCAATTCTTCGTTCGAGAGCTGCTGATGGGTCGTCGATGCCGGATGGGTGATGATCGACTTGGAATCGCCGATATTGACGACAAGCGAGAACAGCGCCGTCGCATCCACGATTTTTTTGGCTTCCTCGAAACTCTCCACCTCGAAGCTCAGCAGCCCGCTTGCCATTCCGCCATCGAAATAACGCTGCGCGTTGGCATAGTTGGCGTTGCTTTTGAGCCCCGGATAGTTCACCTTTTTCACTTTCGGATGAGCTTCGAGGAATTCCGCAACGGCCAGCGCGTTGCGCGAATGTTCGCGCATCCGAAGGCTGAGCGTTTCGATCCCCTGGATAAAAAGCCACGAGTTGAACGGAGAGACTACCGCGCCGAGATCGCGCAGCAGGGAGAGACGCGCACGCAATGTAAAAAGGGGCAGCGGAACGTCGACGTAGACGAGGCCGTGGTAACTCTCATCCGGCTCGTTAAACTGCGGATAGCGAGCGTTCCCTTTGATCAGATCCAGCAGACCGTGGCGTTCAACCATAATACCGCCGATGGCAAGCCCCTGCCCCGTCGTATATTTGCTGGCACTGTGGACGACGACGTCGACCCCGTGTTCCAGCGGACGGCACAGTACCGGGGTAGCAACGGTATTGTCGACGATCGTGAGGATCCCGTGTTTTTTCGCAATGGCCGTGATCGCGCCGATATCGGCGACGTCGATACTGGGGTTGGTGAGGGTCTCAAAGAAGATCGCCTTGGTTTTGCCATCGACGAGCGCCTCGATCTCTTCGGGGTTATGGACATTGAAAAATCGTGCCTGGATGCCGAAACGTTTAAGGGTATGGGCCGCCTGGGTCAGAGTTCCGCCGTAGAGCTGCTTGGCGCAGACGATGTTATCCCCTGCCTCGGCGGCGTTGGCGATCGCGTAAAAAATGGCGGCCATTCCGCTCGATGCGGCCAGACCTGCCGCTCCTCCCTCGAGGGCGGCAAAACGTTTTTCAAAAACGTCGGTCGTCGGATTGTTCAACCGAGTATAAATGTTCCCCAGTTCTTTGAGGGCAAAAAGATTGGCTGCGTGCTCGACGTCACGAAATTCGTACGCCGTCGTCTGGTAAATGGGGACGGCCATCGTGCTCTGCGTATCTTTGTCGTATCCGGCGTGGATGGCATCGGTTTGAAGTTGCATATTCATCCTTTAGTGGTTGTTTGGCGCAATTGTATCCACAACCCGTCTTTTTTCCCGTGTTTCCCAAACGGTTTAATTACCATTAAACCGATAGGAATTACTTATACGTGGTAGTTCGGCGCTTCCTGCGTGATGATAACGTCGTGAACGTGCGATTCTTTAAGCCCGGCGCTCGTGATCTCGACGAATTCGGCTTTTTCCCAGAATACAGGGATGCTTTCGCTTCCGCAGTATCCCATCGACGAACGCAGACCGCCCATCATCTGGTGGACGACAGCGGCGATTGTCCCGCGATAGGGAACACGTCCTTCGATCCCTTCGGGGACGAGTTTATCGGCTGCGGTCCCTTCCTGGAAATAACGGTCGGTCGAACCTTTGGTCATTGCGCCGATGGAACCCATACCGCGGTACGCTTTGTACTGGCGACCCTGATACATGATCGTATTTCCCGGAGATTCCTCGGTTCCGGCCAGAAGCGATCCGGCCATGATGGCGCTTGCACCCACAGCGAGGGCTTTGGCGATATCACCCGAATAACGGATACCGCCGTCGGCGATGACGGGGACGCCGTGTTTGCGTGCGGCGCTCGCGCACTCATCAATTGCCGAAATCTGCGGTACGCCGACGCCGGCGACGATACGGGTCGTACAGATCGATCCGGGCCCGATGCCGACTTTGACGCCGTCAACTCCCGCTTCGATCAGTGCTTCGGTCGCTTCGGCCGTCGCGACGTTGCCCGCGATGATGTCGATCACCATCTCTTTTTTGATCGCTTTGACCGTATCGATAATCCCTTTGGAATGGCCGTGCGCCGAATCCAGAACCAACACGTCGACTCCCGCATCGACGAGGGCGCGTGCACGGTCGAGCTGACCGACACCGATGGCCGCACCGACACGGAGGCGTCCGAAATCGTCTTTGTTGGCGTGAGGGTATTCGATCCGTTTCTTGATATCCTTGATCGTGATCAGCCCTTTGAGGCACCCCTCGTCATCGATGATCGGGAGCTTTTCGATCTTGTTTTTGTGCATGATCTGCTCGGCCTCTTCGAGGGTGATCCCCGCTTTGGCGGTCACCAGCGGCATCGGGGTCATCACCATATGGGCCTGCTTTTTGAGGTCTTTTTCAAAACGCATGTCCCGATTGGTCAAAATACCGAGCAGTTTGTTGTGGGCGTCGACGACGGGAACGCCGGAAATACGGAATTCGCTCATCAACTGTTCCGCATCGGCGAGAGTCGCATCGGGAAGAACATAGATCGGGTCAATGATGATTCCGCTTTCGGATTTTTTCACTTTTTTGACCTGTTTGACCTGTGTTTCGATATCCATGTTTTTGTGGATGATCCCGATTCCGCCCAGGTGCGCCATCGCGATTGCCGCGCGATACTCGGTAACCGTATCCATCGCCGCGGAAACCATCGGGATGTTCAAGGGGATGTTGCGTGTCAGCATCGTTTTGAGACTCACCTCTTTGGGGAGAACCTCGGAGTATTTCGGAATAAGAAGTACATCTTCAAATGTGAGGGCACGTTTACGAATATTCATATGGTTTATCCTTTAAGCTTTGTTTCGAGGCTCAATGCCCCGTTGAACAGGGTTTGCTCCGCATACGGAGCGGCTATCAGCTGCAATCCGACCGGCATCCCGTCCCCGGCGGTATCGACCGGAAGGGAGATGGCCGGTAGCCCGGCAAGGTTGACCGAAATGGTGTAAATATCGCTCAGATACATCTCGAGCGGATCGCTTAAGCTCCCGAACTCGTACGCCGTCCGTGGCGCGACGGGAGTAAGGATCAGATCGACCTCTTCGAAAAGCTTATTATACTCTTCTTGGATCAGAGTCCGCACTTTTTGCGCCTTGACGTAATAAGCGTCGTAGTATCCCGAAGAGAGGACGAAGTTTCCGAGCATGATCCGTCGCTGTACTTCGGGCCCGAAGCCGCGCGAGCGGGTTTGGAGGAAGGTGTCTTTGAGGTTCTCCCCTTCCACGCGGTTACCGTAGCGGATCCCGTCGTAACGGGCCAGGTTGGTCGTCGCTTCGGCAGTCGCCGTGATGTAGTAGGCCGAGATGTCGTACTTGGGGTCCATCAGGCTTTTTTCGACAACGGTATGCCCCGCGTTTTTGAGCGCTTCGACCGCTTTGGCATACGCTTTGCGGACATCAGGGGATGCATCTTTGACGTAATCGGGGACGATCGCAACCGTCAGTTTGACGCTGGCGTCAAGTTTGTCGCTCACTTTGCCGTCGTTACGCTCGGCACTGGTCGAGTCTTTGGGATCATACCCCTGGATGATATCGTACAAAATCGCGGCGTCTTCGACGTTCTGCGTCATCGGCCCGATCTGGTCGAGCGAACTCGCATACGCCCCCAGGCCGTAACGGCTGACCCGCCCGTAGGTGGGTTTCATCCCTACGATACCGCAAAAAGCCGCAGGCTGGCGGATCGATCCGCCCGTATCGCTCCCCAGCGCGGCCACGGCCAAACCTGCGGCAACCGCCGCCGCCGAACCGCCCGAACTTCCGCCCGGCACCCGGCTGGGATTGAGGGGATTAAGGGTTTTGCCGTAACAGCTGCTCTCCGTGGTCGATCCCATCGCGAATTCGTCCATATTGGTCCGCCCGAACGGGCTGAGCCCCGCGTCGAGCATTTTCTCGACCACGGTAGCGTTATAGGGGGCGACGTATCCTTTGAGGATGTTCGAGCCGCTTGTCACCGACCACCCTTTGACCTGGATATTGTCCTTGATCGCGATCGGGATCCCCTCTCCGACGTTAAGGACGTCGATGTAGGCATTGAGGTCACTGTTGGCCTCGATTTTCGCTTTAAGCTCCGACTTTAGCTGCGCTATCTCCTCTTTGGAGAGTTTTAACGCCTCTTTGAGTGTGATCATTCACCTTCCTTTGTTCGTTTTGCTTTTCGTACCATATAGATCCCCGCCCCGATGACGGCGAAAATAACCGCTACCGTTTCCGCGATAAAAGCCGTCGGAACCGGCTGTGTCACGTCGATCATTCGGCGACCATCCAGCCTGAAACCACCTGTGTACACCGCGGACAAAGCGTCTCTTCGTTCTGGCTGTGGTATTTCCAGCAGCGGGGGCATTTGGCTTTGGTCGCCAACGCTACGTTATACAGTTCCCCTTCGACTTCAAAGGTCGCTTTGACGTCATCGAGGACGCACGCGCACCATTTGGAGATGACAAGGTACTCTTCCGCATCGCTTTTCTTGATCGTTTTGGCTTTCGGATCGACACTTGAAACAACCAGTTCGAGGGTATTTTTGATCACCTTCTCTTTTTTGAGGGCGTCAACGATCTCGTTGAGTTTTTCACGGACCGTTTTCATGTACGTTTCGTCCCACGTGCTTTCCACCGGGTCGATCGAAACGTATACGATGTCGAAAATATCTTTTGCTTCCCCTTTGATTACCGAGGGGGCATGCTCGAAGATCTCGTCGGCCGTATAGGTGAGGATCGGCGCAATCAGCCCCAGCATGGAGCGGGCGATGATCGCCATCGCGCTTTGCGATGAACGGCGTTCGGCAGAATCGGCGTTGTCACAGTACATCCGGTCTTTGGTGATGTCGATGTAGATGCCGCTGAGCTCGTTGACGATAAAATAGTTCAGTCCGCTCATCCCGTGGACGAAATTGTACTCGCCGAACAAACGGTGCGTTTCGTCGAATACCGCTTTTGCTTTCGCGACGATCCACTTGTCGATTTCGCCCATGTCGCTGTAGGGGACGATTGCCTCAAGTCCATCGAGGTTGGCCAGCATAATCCGGAAGGTATTGCGCAGTTTCCGGTACTGTTCCGCCGTCTGCTTGAGGATGTTGTCGGAAATCTTCAGATCCCCCTGGTAGTCGCTCATCGCGACCCACAGGCGGAGGATTTCGCTCCCGTACTGGCTAAGGACCTTCTCGGGGGCGACGACGTTGCCTTTGGATTTGGACATCTTCTCCCCCTTCTCATCGACCGTGAAACCGTGGGTGAGAAGCGCTTTGTAGGGAGCGACATGCTCGACCGACGCGCTCAGGAAGAGCGAACTCTGGAACCATCCGCGGTGCTGGTCGCTTCCTTCGATGTAAAGGTCTGCCGGATACGTTCCCGCATCGTAGTTGCGCGATTTGAGCACCGCGTTCCACGTCGAGCCGCTGTCAAACCAGACATCGAGGATATCGGACACTTTTTCAAGCTCTTCGGGCTTGTACGGAGCACCCGGGTAGAGGAGTTCTTCGATGCTCATCGAATACCACGCGTCGGTGCTGTGCATCTCGAAAATCATCGCGATAAAGTTCAATACTTTTTCGTCCAGGATCACCTCTCCCGTGGCCTTGACGCGGAAGAACGCGATGGGGACCCCCCAGTCTCGCTGACGGGAGATACACCAGTCGGGACGGTTTTCGACCATCGAGCCCAAACGGTTGCGTCCGGATTCGGGATAAAAGGCCGTTTTGCCCACTTCGTCTTTGGCAATTTCGCGGAGCGTTTTAGACTCGCCATCAGGAGTGCCGTCGACGCTGATGAACCACTGCTTCGTCGCGCGGTAAATGAGCGGCGTGTGCGAACGCCAGCAGTGCGGATAGGAGTGGCGGAATTTGCTAACTTTGAGCGCTTTGTCGCCGAGCAGCTCGATGATCGGTTCGTTCGCTTTGAAAATGTGCATCCCGACGAACGTTTCGGGATTCGGAAGAAGCTTTTCGCGAACGACGGTCTGATCGTAGCATCCCGTCTCATCGACCGGCATCACGACTTCGAGGTTGTAGCGAAGCCCTACGCGATAGTCGTCCTCCCCGTGCCCGGGTGCGGTGTGGACGCATCCCGAACCGTTGTCCATCAATACGTGCTCGCCGAGGACCACATGCGATCCGCGGCCGTTGAGCGGATTGATCGCATAAAGGTTTTCAAACTTTTTCGCCTCGATCTTCTGCATGACGGTTCCGGTGAAAACACCCTCTTCGATAAGTGCTTCGTAGCGTTTCTCGGCCACGATGTAACCGTCGGAAGTGCGGACGTATGTTTCATCAGGGTTCAAAGAGATCCCCGTATTGGCCGGCAGGGTCCATGGCGTCGTCGTCCAGATGACGATCGCGGCGCTGCCTTCAATCCCTACGCGCACTTTGGCTTCATCGGAAAGTTCAAACGCAACGTAAATCGAATAGTCCTCTTTCTCCTCGTACTCCACTTCGGCTTCGGCCAGAGCGGTACGCTCCGCCCAGCTCCAGTAGACCGGTTTGGAACGCTCGATCAGCAACCCTTTCTTCGCTACCGCGCACAGGGTTCGGTAGATGTTGGCTTCGAATTTGTAATCCATCGTCAGGTAAGGGTTGTCCCAGTCGGCGACGACGCCGAGCTTCTTGAATTCCTCGCGCTGGATATCGATAAATTCGCTCGCGTGCTCACGGCACAGACGACGCACTTCGGCGGTGCTGAGCTGTTCTTTTTTCTGTTTTCCGCCCAGTTTTTTCTCGACCTGCTGTTCAATCGGCAGCCCGTGGCAATCCCAGCCCGGCGTAAAACGGACCGATTTGCCGTTGAAATAATGGTATTTGACGATAATGTCTTTGAGAATTTTGTTCAGCGCGTGTCCGATGTGGGTATGGCCGTTGGCATAGGGGGGGCCGTCGTGCAGCGTAAAGCTCTGGGCACCCGCTCGGTTGGCTTTCATCCGGTTGTAGACGTCTTGGGCGATCCATGCGGCATAGCGCGCAGGTTCGTTTTGGACCAGGTTTCCGCGCATCGGAAACTCGGTCTGCGGCAGTAGGAGGGTATCTTTATAATCCATTCGGATCCCTTAATAATGAGCATATAAAAAGTGGTGCATTATAGCTTTTAGGTGATTAAATTTTGCTGTCACTATGCTATACTACCCCAATTTTATACAGGGTTGGACTATGAAACGCGACGTAATTTTTGTCGGAAACCGCCTGATTCTCAACGAGGCATACGAGCGCTACATTCTCCGAAACATCAAAAGCCGCTTCTCCTCGATCGACTCGATCAGTTATTTCGAAGAATCGGACAAAGACCTCTTTTTGCATCTCGACGCGCTCCTTAAACACGAATCCAAACTGGTCATCGTCACCACCAAAACCACCTTTACGATCGTCGGCAAACTTCTCAGCACGGTTACCGCCGACAACCAAATCCTCAAAAATAATATGCTCATCCCCTCACGCGCCGATATCCTCGAAAACGGCAGCTACCTTCTGAACCATAACAGCTCCGAAATCAACGTCATCCTGGCAACAGAGGGTAAAGCCCTCCCCCCGATACTTATCGGCGACGAATCACGCCAGGCAATCATCCACCTCTTCAACGAAGATCTAGCCAGTGCCCAGACTCTCCTTGAGCCGCTGGCGCAAAACTTCGACGTACGGCTCGAATTCAGCCTTCTCGTCGAGGGGTGGCTTAAAATCCGGATTCATGCCCGCCGCCACGGCAACCTTTCGCAGTTCATCGCTTCGGCCAAGGGGCTGATGCACCACAAGGTGATCGCCGCGGCGAACGTAGCCGCCTTTATCATCGAGCGGCTGGGGGCACACAACAAAAAGCTCTCGTTCGCCGAAAGCTGCAGCGGCGGGTCGCTGGCCCATTTCTTTACCTCCCAAAGCGGTGCATCGGCCGTTTTCGACGGTTCGCTTATCACCTATTCCAACGTCCTCAAAGCCAACTGGCTTGCCGTGGACGACGAATCTCTTGATGCTTTCGGGGCCGTCAGCGCCGAAGTCGTCATGCAGATGTCGGAAGGGGCGATGAACGTCAGCTTTTCCGATTATGCACTCTCTATCAGCGGCGTGGCCGGCCCCAGCGGCGGGAGCGATGCCAAGCCCGTCGGGACCGTCTACATCAGCGCCCGTTCCAAAACCGCCGTCCATACCGAGCGTTTCCATTTCGAAGGGGATCGTAACTATATCCAGGAACAAAGCGTCCTGATGGCCGTCAAAATGCTCCTCAACGTCGACCGCGAACTCTTTTTTGCCTAATCACGTTTTTTTTCTTGACAAAGCGGGACATTTCCCCTATAATTTCGCCCTCACAATCACCGAATTCGGTCGGTTGAAGAGGTCTCGTTAGCTCAGCCGGTAGAGCATCTCACTTTTAATGAGGGGGTCGATGGTTCGAATCCATCACGAGACACCATGGTTGGTTCAGTGACCCTTTCGTCTAGTGGCCAAGGACACTATCACTTCATGGTAGGAACAGAGGTTCAAATCCTTTAGGGGTCGCCATTGTTCGATGTTCGGTAAGGGCGTTTAGCTCAGTTGGTAGAGCGCTACCCTTACAAGGTAGATGTCACAAGTTCGAGTCTTGTAATGCCCACCATTTTTGTGCAGCCATAGTTCAGTTGGTTAGAATGCCTGCCTGTCACGCAGGAGGTCGCGAGTTCGAGTCTCGTTGGCTGCGCCATGTTTTTTGAATCGTTCCGGGAGTTTAGCTCAGTTGGTAGAGCGCTACCCTTACAAGGTAGATGTCACAAGTTCGAGTCTTGTAATTCCCACCACTTTTATGCAGCCATAGTTCAGTTGGTTAGAATGCCTGCCTGTCACGCAGGAGGTCGCGAGTTCGAGTCTCGTTGGCTGCGCCACCCTTCTTTTTCCCCCTTTTCGTATTTGTGTTATGATTATCCGATGAAACTCAAACCTCTTTTGTTTATCGCGTATGTTACGGTCTGGTTAGTTCTGGCGATCGATCCGTGGTATCGTGAAGACTGGCTGCTGGAAAATATTCTGGTATTCGTTGCCCTTCCCGTGGTGATATGGGGAGAACGCCGTTTCGGTTTTTCGCCTGCCGCCGCGTGGATGCTGTTTGTGTTTTTCGTTCTGCATGCCATCGGAGCGCACTACACCTACAGCGAGATGCCCTGGTTTGATCTTTTCACCCGTACTTTCGGTTTTGAACGCAATCATTACGACCGCGTTGCCCATTTTCTGTTCGGGTTTTTGCTGTTAGTACCGTTTGCCGAGCTCTTCGCCGTTTCCGCCAAACCCGGTAAAACGGTTTTTGCTTTCGCGTTTGTCTTTATGATTGCGGCTTCGGGTTTTTACGAGGTACTCGAATGGCTCGCCACCGAAGTGACCCATGCCGAACTCGGAACCGCGTTTCTGGGAACGCAGGGAGACGAGTGGGACGCACAGAAAGACATGCTGATGTGTTATCTTGGCATTATCGCGGGGGCGTTGATTTGGCGGAGACGGATACTCTAAAAGCCTCCGGCGCGTTTTAACCGCAACAGCTCCCGCCCGAACAGCTTTTTTTGTCCGAAGCGCTCAAACGGTTTCGGACGAGGTGATAAGCGATCAACCCCCACAAAAGAGCCGCGGCTCCTTGTTCCAGCCACCCCTGCTCCTCTTTGTGCCCCATCGCCATGCGAAATTCCAGCGCATCGAATACGATGTCGATCAGGACGCCGGAGAGAAGGCTTCCCGCTACGATGACCGAGAGATAGACAACCAATGCACGCATACCGAGCATGGATTTGACGACCCCCATTGTTACGGTGTTGGTCGCGGGGCCCGCGGTGAGAAAGACGAACGCCGCCCCCGGCGAGACGCCGGCCATGATGAGCGATGCCGCGATCGGAAGCGAAGCGGTGGCGCACACGTACATCGGGGCGGCTACCGCGACGGCGATCAGGTATCCCAGCCATCGGTTATCCTCAAACAGCTGGTGGAGGTTCTGCGGAAGGGCCGCGGCGATGAACGCACCGATCACCAACCCCCAGAACAGTGGCTTGCTGAAACTTCCCAGCAACGTACCGAATCCATAGATGAAAACTTTCCCCAGCGAAAACGGCTCAGAAGGAGCCGGCGCGGAAGGCTGCACCACCGACATCCTCCCCTCGGGCACGACGGCCGAAAATCGGGCGGGCTGAAACGGCACATCGGATTCAATACGATTCATCAACAGGCCCGCCGCGATCGCGATCAATACGGAACTGGCAACCCGGTATAACGTGAATGCCCATCCGAACATCCCGAACGTGGCAAGAATCGAATCGATCCCCGTAATCGGCGTCGATATCAGAAACGAAAGGGTAGCCCCCCTGGACGCCCCGCTTTTACGCAGGGAAGCGGCAAAGGGGATGACGCTGCATGAGCACAGCGGGAGCGGCGTTCCGATAAGCGCCGCTTTATAAACGGCGCCGTGCGTCGAGGGACCCAGATGTTTCCGAACCGCTTCTTCCCGTACGAACTGGTGTAAAACACCTGCTGCCAGAAGTCCGAAAAGAATATAAACCCCCATATCGACACTTAGATCCCATAAGGCAATCCCTAATGCTTCCATTTGAAGATCCTTAAAATGATAACTATTATCGTATTATCGTTTTTTCCCCTTAATCTTTCCTATAATTTGCGTGCTACGCTTCCAACGGGGTGTTCAAACCATCCCGGATCGGCATAATCTCCTTCGGCCTGATCTTTACGTACTTTGACGACGGTAAACATACCCCCCATTTCGATCGGCCCGAACGGCCCTTTCCCGGTCATCATCGGCAACGTATTTTCAGGCAGCGCCATCCCCATTTCGGCCATATCCTGCATCTCCGCCATCCCGGTTCGCCCCATGGGCATGTACATGTAATCGGGGAAAAGGTCGCTTATTTTCTCGGTCAGATCGTCTTGTTTGACGCCGAGCATGTTCGGAACGCCGTGTCCCATGGGACCCATCGTATGGTGCGATTTGTGACAGTGGAATGCCCAATCCCCTTCTTCGGTGGCGGTAAACTCGATGCACCGGACCGACCCGACGGGGATATCGGCCGTCACTTCTGGCCATCGCGCACTTTTTGGAACCCAACCTCCGTCGGTTCCGGTCACTTCGAATATATGGCCGTGCATATGGATCGGATGGTTCGTCATCGTCAAATTGCCTACCCGGATCCTCACCCGGTCTCCTTTGCGCACGACCATCGGATCGATTCCCGGAAAAACGCGGCTATTGAAGCTCCAAAGGTTGAATTCGCTCATCGTGCCAGGATCGGGCGTATAGGTGCCGGGTGCAACGTCGTAACTGGCGAGAAGAAAACAAAAATCACGGTCAACGCGATGCAATTTTGGATTTTTGGGGTGAACGATAAACATCCCCATCATCCCCATCGCCATCTGAACCATCTCGTCGGCATGGGGATGGTACATAAACGTTCCGCTCTGGCGAAGGGTAAATTCGTAAACGTACGTTTCTCCCGGCTTGATCTGCGGCTGGGTCAGTCCCCCCACACCGTCCATGCCGTTGGGAAGAATCAGACCGTGCCAATGGATCGTCGTATGTTCGGGGAGATTGTTCGTGACCACCAGACGGATGCGGTCCCCTTCGACCGCTTCGATCGTCGGCCCGGGCGACGTACCGTTGTACCCCCAGCAGTTGACCACCATACCGGGGGCAAACTCCCGGATGACGGGTTCGGCAACCAGCCGAAACTCTTTTACCCCCTCTTTCATTTCGTACGGAAGGCTCCAACCGTTAAGGGTAACGACGGGATTGTAATTTTTCCCTTTCTTGGGCGTTATGATCGTCGAAGGGGAGAGAACTTTTTGCGGGTTCTCCACCCGGCTCAGCTGCCGTTTCGGAGCCGCGTGAACACTATGGTCGTGTTCTGAAGCCCCCGATTCTTTCGGAAGTGCGGCGGCGGCAAGAACCGCCGATGCCAACCCCAGGAAATTGCGTCTATTGTGCTCCATTAGCATCCTCCATTCGCGTACCGACAGCGTAATCCAGATCGATTCGCGCTTTTTCGTATTCTGCGACGGCTTCGGCAGCGGCGATTTTCATCTCGCCGAAGCGGCGGCGTTCTTCAAGCAATTCGTGGATCCCTTCGAGCATGCCGTTATAATAAAGCCCCGTTTCTTCAAGCATATCACGGTGGATACCCGACAATGCGTCCCGATACTCTGCGGCGATATCGTAACGATACCGTAAAGCCGCATACGCGCGACGCACGTCGCTTCGCACATTGACCGAAAGGGCATACAGGGCATGATGCGCCTGATTGTACTGCGCACGCGCGCTTTCGACGCGCCCCTGTCCAAGGTCAAAGAGAGGCAGCGGGATTTTAACCCCTACCGTATTGAACCGGGCTTCTCCGGTCGTTCTTTCGTTTTCATATTCCAGGGAAAGTTCGTCCAGCAAACGGGTGTTTTCGACAATCCCAGCCGCTCTGGCGGCATATTCCAGTTTTTTTCGGGCGGCGGCGATATCGAAGCGGCTTCGGATCGATTCGCGCTCCAACCCCTCCGGCGAAGAGGGAGGCATAAGGAGCGAACTCTCTGCAGAAGCCATACGATAATCGGTAAACCGGCCGTAAAGACCCATCAGTTTGTTGAGTTCCTCTCTCGCATCCGAGGCATTTTTCCGCGCTTCGAGCGCATCGATGCGGGCACGCGAATACTCCGCACGGATTCTCAGCATATCCCGTTTGGCGAGATTTCCGGCAGTATACTGCCGGATTGCCAATTGTGCCGACGCCGAGGCGGATGCCAGCTGTTCGTCCTGAAGCTGCGCTATCGCTTCGGCAGTATTCGCATCCACATACGCTTTACGGGTTTCACGTACGGTTTTGAGAACCTCATCGGCGATCCGTGCTTTGGCTTCTTCGAGTGCTATCCCGGCCAGGTCCCTGCGTAAAGGGATCCACAAAAGGTCCAAAAACGCCAGTTCGATGCTCAGTTTGTTCGTCGTCACGCCGCCGCCTCGGCCGACCGAATACCCCAAAACGGGATTGCTCATCAGCCCCGCCTGGACCAGATCGGCGTGCGCGATGCCGAGTTCTTCGTAGCTTTGCTGCAGCGAACGGTTGTTGATCAGGGCGATACGGACGGCATCTTCACCCTTTAAGGGTCGGGCGAGGATGGCGGTAATGTTTTTCTCTACGGCTGCGGCTTCCCTCTCACTCTTGATCCACACGAGATCGGTCCCCATCGTTTCGTTCAACGACCGGAACACCCCCTCTTTTCCGGGTACGGAACATCCGCCCAGCACCAATACCGCGGCAACGCAGATCACCGGCCATGTTTTCATGGCTTTACGTCCGCTTCCGGTTTTTCTGCAACCGGCAAACCGTAACTGTGCATCCCTTCGCCTCTTCCTCCGGGGATCGCTTTTTCTTGCTGAATACGTTTTTCTGCGGCTTCGTTCACGGTGTCGGGCACAGAGATGTAGCGCTCTTTTCCCGTTTGTGCATCCGGCTGATGCGGTGGAAGACTTGAGGGTTCGGGAACACCGCCCCATACTGCGGCGACCGATGCTGCCGTCATTATCAACGTTCTCATTTGGAAATCTTGATGATGATGTAACGGCCCTCTTTTTCGATGAAATCGAAACGGACGGCTTCTTCTTTTGTAAACGAACGCTCTGTTACGCTTTCTGAAAATTCGAATTTCATGTTCATTGCAGGCCATTTGAGCGCGGGAACCGGATCATGAAATATACGTACCGACTCACCGTTTTCGGAAATCGATTTGATCTTGCCAGATGCCGAATAAATCTGCTGAACGGACGATTCTTCCGAATGGTCATGCTGATGGACTTCATCCCCCATCCCCATCAATTCCAATGAGGCGGCAGAGAGGGCCAATGCTATCAAAACGCTTTTCATGCAAACTCCTTTTCGGATAAGTCTAACAAAGCTCTATTGACCCTCTATAAATGCACTGTTAACAGGATTAACGTTCGCTCTCTCCTTGTGCATAGACTTTGACGTAATTCCCCTGGTTGGTTTTTAACGAAGCATCAGATAACTGTTCCACCTGTTCGGCGCTTAACGCGAAACCTTCATCCGCGGCATACGCGGCAGCGGTTTTGATTTTCAGGCCGTTTTCCCGGTAAGCCGAATAATCTTCCGACAATTTGCGGCTGTTTTCATCTATCTGTTTCTGCTCTTCTTTGGCTTCGTCTTCTTGTGCTTTGAGCATGGCAGGATCGGGTCGCCCCACCTGGAAAGGCTGGGAATGGGGGCTTTGAAAAAGATAGGAACTGATCGTCATCGCGTCCTCCTTTTCGTGATTGATCTATACAATAAATGTACTCCCATAAAACTCAAAAAATGATTAAGTAACAAAACTATACGCTACAATAATTCAAATCCATACCAAGGAACGTTATGCAGGTTTTTCTGATTATTCTCGCCGTGGTATCACTGAGTCTGATACTGATGTACAACTCGCTGATCGGCAAAAAAAATCAGGTCGATAACATCTTCGCCGGAGTCGATGCCGTCCTCAAAAAACGGTTCGACCTCATCCCCAACCTCGTCGCCTCCGTAGAACGTTACATGGAACACGAAAAATCGACGCTGGAAAAAGTGACGCAATTGCGGAGCGAAGGGATGAAAAGCGGAATAAGCGATGAGCAGAAAATCGCTCTTGACGCCAAACTGACCGCCGCCCTGGGATCCATTACGGTGGCAATGGAGGCATATCCCGACCTCAAAGCCAACGAAAACGTGATGCACCTGCAACGCTCGCTGGCCGAAATCGAAGAGCAGATTTCCGCCGCGCGGCGCGCCTACAATCAGGCCGTCACCGACCTGAACAATGCCATCGAAATGTTCCCGACCAACCTGGTGGCGGGGTGGATGAAACTGCAACGCCGGGCCGTGTTTGAAATCACTCTCAATGAACGCCAAAACGTTAACGTCGGTGATCTCTTCAACCGTTCATGAAAAGCGCCTCGGAACTCACCGATTTTTATTACCGAGAGCTCTATCCCTCACTCAGTGAACTGGAAAAGACCCGAAAGGAGATCCTCTCGCGGCTCAAACTCTACGCCGGGATGGGGATCGTCGCATTGCTGCTCACTATAGCATGGATAGGAAAGAAGTTCGGTCTCTTCCATCCGGCGATGATGGCGGTGCTCATCGGATTTATCGCCTTAAGCTCCATCATCTACCGGTGGACGGTATCGGGGTATGCCAAAGATTTCAAAGAGCGTATCATCACACCGCTGATCCATGCGATCGATCCCCATCTCCTCTACAACCCCGGCTTCACCGTTTCGCAGCACCTGTTCGAGCGCAGCGATCTCTTCAAACGCTCTATCGACCGCTACGGCGGCAACGACTACGTCAAAGGCTCCATCGAGGGGGTTCCTCTGGAATTTTCAGACGTTCACGCCGAATACCAGACACGCGACTCGAAAGGGAGGACGCAGTGGCACACCCTTTTTCGGGGGCTCTTCCTCGTCGCCGAATTCAACAAACACTTCAGCGCCAAGACGGTGATCCTCCCCGACCACGCCGAAAAAACGTTCGGTTCCCTGATCGGAGGGTGGTTCCAGTCGAAAAATTTCAGCCGCGACGGCCTGATCCGCATGGACGACCCCGAATTCGAAAAGACGTTCGTCGTCTACGGAAACGACCCCATCGAAGCGCGCTATATACTCACACACTCAATGATGAAGCGGCTCCTCGATTTCCAGCGTCGCCTTCCCCACCCGTTGTTCGTCTCGTTCGTGCACAACCATATCCATATCGCCGTAGCGACGGGAAAAGACCTCTTCGAACCCGCTTTGTTCACCTCGCTTTTTGACTACAAACAGGCGATGGAATACGTCAATACCCTGCGCAATACGATCGGGTTGGTGGAAGAGTTGAAACTGAACGAAAAGTTGTGGAGCAAACGCTAAGAGATCAGCCGTCCCAAAGCCGAGTAGAGCTTTTCAAGCCGTTCGGCGGTCGCTTCCACCGTAAATTCGGCACCCGTCGCGCCGAACTCCTTGGAAATGCATCCGACGCCGTTTTGCGTCAGTTCGTATTCGACGATCGAAACGTTTTTGTATTCCGTGGCAAAAGTTTGACGGTACGTTTTTTCGTATTCGCTTAATTCGGCGGCTCCCACCGCGGCATTCGCCGAATCGGCATATGCCCGGACCAGCCCCCCCGGACCCAGTTTCGTGCCCCCGAAATAGCGTACCGTGATGATGGCGGCATTGATAAGCTCGTGCCCCTGCAAAACCGCCAACGTCGGTTTTCCCGACGTCCCTTTGGGTTCTCCGTCGTCATGTGCGGATTCGACGATCTGATCGAACTCGTTGAGACTGCGGGAGGCACTCACCCAATGGACCGCCTTGGGATGTTCCAGGCGCAAACGTGCCATTTCGCTCTCGTACATCGCGATCGGCATCAAATGGGCGATAAACTTCGATCCTTTGACTTCGATCGAATCGCTATAGAGGGAATATACCGTTTTCATGACGCGATTATAGCATTTGCTATAATGGCGCATTTTATTTTCGGAGTCGTTATGATCGATTTTTTGATGAGCGGATACGGTTTGAGTTCGATAGGATTAATCGGGATCATCGTATTCCTGATGTATCTCAAACTCATGAAATGGGTTTTCAAAGTTGCCTTTTTCGGTATCCTCGCCCTTGGCGCCTTCTGGTATTTCAACCCGCCCTCACTGGGCTAAAGTATGCCAACCCCAAAGTCAGCACTTCTTCACTGGTACGAAGTCCACGGCCGCCACAGCCTCCCCTGGCGCAACACTGATGATCCGTACAAAATCTACCTCAGCGAGATCATGCTCCAGCAAACCCAGGTCAAAACGGTTCTGGAACGGTTTTATTTCCCGTTTCTCGAACGCTTCCCGACGTTTGCCGACGTGGCGGAGGCCCAACTCGATGACGTGCTCAAGATGTGGGAGGGGCTGGGATATTACACGCGGGCCAAAAATCTCCATCAGGCGGCGCGCCAGTGTCGGGGGCTCCTACCGGGGAACGCCGAGGGTCTCATGAAACTCAGCGGCATCGGCCGTTCCACCGCCCATGCTGTTGCTGCATTTGCGTACGGCGAACCGCTTCCGATCCTTGATGCCAACGTCAAACGGATTCTCCACCGCTATTACGCCCTGAAAGAACGGAACGAAAAAAAATTGTGGGAATGCGCCTACCGGCTTTTCGATCCTCTCCATCCGTTTGAATACAACCAGGCGATGATGGATCTTGGATCAATGGTATGCCTGCACAAAGATCCCCTTTGCGACCGATGCCCTCTGGGGCAACAATGCATGGGACGAAACGATCCCCTTGCCTACCCGGAGGTAAAAATCAGAACACCCAAACCGGTCCGGCGGCTCAACGTCATCGTTTATGAACGCAACGGGAAGTATGCCTTACGGCAGCGCATTTCCCGTTTTCTTCACGGACTTTGGGGGTTTTTCGAAACCGATGAAGCGGCCGTGAAACCTTCACGTTTGCTCGGGCATATCACCCAGCACTATTCCCACTTTACCCTTGAAGCCGACGTTTACCGCTGCGATGAAGCTTTTGATGAGGAAGGATTTGAATGGTTCGCCCCCGAAGAGATAGAGGCCCTTTCCCTCAGCCGCGCCGATCACAAAGCGTTGGCCTTATTACGCTATAATTCGTAAAAAAGGAGCGGCGATGCGAACCGTATTACGAAAAATACGCAACCATTTTTTCAGTGCGTTCCGTGAAATATTCGTTTACCATCACACGTCGCTCGAATTTCGTGCGAAAACATACGCGGTGATGATCGCAGGTGCCGAAGAGCCGATACACCGTTATCTTGACGTTCTCGAAGAAATCGCGGGAGAAATTTATGCCGAATCGGACCGTGCCGCGGCATTGGTCATGACGGTTCAGGAATACGTCAGCGCTTCTGGTACCAAAAAAACCCGCAACGACCAGACGCTCATCTACGATATCGTCGAAGAGCTTCGTCTGATGCCCCGATACGCCCAAAAGATCGAACCCGCCCACCTGCGCAGACTCCAGGACTGTACTTCCGAAGAAGAAAGTAAGATTTACCAGGAACGGATTATCGCATTTCTGAGCCGCAAACGGCTCGATTACGAAGAAGCTAAACGTTAAAACGCTCAGGGTCGAAGAAAGCGTCGTCACTGATATGACCGAACGCCGAATTAATCGAAACAAACAGATCGGGGTATTTTCCTTCCATTTCGTGAAGCATGGTTTTCATCGAAGCGCGTGCGTGCGGCATCTTGACATCAAACCGCATCGAAGGACACGCTTCATCCCCGATAGTGGGCATTTCGTTCTCCAGCGCACAGGCTGCAAGCTGACGTTCCCGCAGCTGGATCAACGGACGGATGACGACCAGACCGTTTTCGGCCCGGTACTTTGGGGCGAGCGAACGCAAATGGCCGTTGTAGATCAGGTTCATGAAAAAACTCTCCGCCGCGTCGTCGAGGTGATGCCCCAATGCAACTTTATTGCATCCGAATTCTTTAGCCGCCGTGTAAAGAGCTCCCCGCCGCATCCGCGAAAAGAAACTGCAAAACGAAGAGTTGTGGCGGATCTTGTCGGCGGCGATTTCGTAGGTATTAGTCTCGTACACCCGATGGGGAATCCCATGCTCGGCACAATGCGCCACCAGTGCGGAGAGGTCTTCTCCCATGCCGTACGTGACGGTGACGGCCAGGATTTCGAACCGGAACGGGGCGCGCCGCTGCTGCTCCATGAGGGCATGCACCATTGTCAGGGAATCTTTCCCGCCGCTGAGACCGACAAGGATTCTATCCCCTTCTTCGATCAGGCCGAACGCCGCATTCGTGCGGCCGATCTGGCGCATGATTTTTTTACTGAGTTTAATTCCCAAGGCGCTTGACCATCTCAAGGATAAAACGGGCGCTCACTTTGGCCGAGCTTTGCAGGAACGTATCGAAATCCATTCCTGCATCCCCGTCGGCACTGTCGCTGATCGCGCGCAGAATGAAAAACGGAACCCCGAAATTGGCGCATACGCACGCGACGCTCGCCCCTTCCATTTCCAGGGCATCGGCTTTAAAGGTGGCCTCGATCCAGTGTTTGCGCTCAGCGGAAGCGACGAACTGATCCCCCGTCGCGATGATCCCCTCTTTGACTTCTACTCCCATACTCCGCGCAACTTCTTTGGCCAGATCAATGAGGGAGCGGTCGGCATCCACCATGACCGATCCCTCCGGGATGAAGCCGTAGGGATGACCGAAAGCGGTGATATCGACGTCGTGCTGGCAAAGGGCGCTTGCCATAACCAGATCGCCGATTTTAAGCTCTTTGCTGATCCCTCCCGCTACACCGCTGAAGAGGAGTTTTTCGGCTCCGAAACGCTCGATCATCACCGATGCGGTGATCGCCGAAAAGACTTTACCGATTTTCGAATAGGCGATAATGAGATCGTGCCCCTCATAACGGCATTCGTAGAACGTGTTCCCTGCGTGGTCGGAAGAAGTGTAGCTGCCAACCGACTCGAGGATAGGTTCAATCTCTTCGCGCATTGCGCCCATAATTGCGATTTTCATGTAGTTCCTTGTCTGTATTAAAAATTCTTGGCGAGGTAGCGGCCCAGTTTCTGGAGGCTGTGATTCAATTCGACCTTCAAAGCCGCACTTTTGAACAGTTCGAGCCGGTGTTCGACTTCCCCTGATGGAGTAATCACGCGGCTGCCGCCCCAAAAGCCCAACCCGTCTTCGAAGCCGACACGGTTGACGAAAACAACGTAATTGTGGCTCAGAAGTGCGGTTGCTTTGAGAAGCGCGTCCCATTGCGCTTCAATAGCGATCCCCTCGTCGCTAAAAACACGGGTAGGCGACGCGGCAAGAACGTATACGATCTGTGCGTCGCTTTTGGCAATGGCATCGATCGTGGCCGCATGCCAAAGGTCTTCGCACACGATCATAACCGCCGGACCATGGGGGGTATCGAACGAACGGATGCTGCTGCCCGCCGCAAAATACCGCCCCTCTTCGAACATTCCGTAGGTGGGAAGATGGTTCTTGTGATGAAGGTGCACCAACGCCCCGCGTGAAAAATACAGGGCGCTGTTGTAGACTTTTCCCCCGTCCCATATCGCGGCGCCGACGACGATATCGCACGCCGTGCTCGCCTGCGCCAACGGCTCGAGTTCGTCAATGTTCCAGGCGTCTTCGAAAAGTTTGTCCTGCAGCAGATAGCCGCTGAGCGAGAGCTCGGGAAAAACCACGACGTCCGCATCGGAATTTTGCTCGATCAGTTCCAGGACCTCCGATAGGTTGGAACGGTTCAATCGCGGCGATGACTGGACGAGAGCGATTTTCATGCGAGCGCTTCGCAAACCTTTGCGAGGCTGTCCATGTCGGAAATGCCGTACGTTTCGATATCCGGCGCATTGCGTTTGTTCAGCCCTTTGAGGACCGCGCCGTTTCCGAATTCGATCATCATGTCGATTTCACCCGCGATCGCTTCGATCGACTGTTTGTATTTGACCGGCTTGACAAGCTGATCTTTGAGCAGCGCCACCGCGTCGGCTTTATTCGAATATTTACCCGTCGTGACGTTCGAAACAACCGGTGCGGCAAACGTGTCGAGCAGCATTTTTTCCATCACTTCGGCCAGCGGGGCCTGAGCGCTTTCAAGCAGCGGACAGTGGCTGGCAATCGACATGTTCAGGAGTAAAGCCCGTTTGGCTCCCGCTTCTTTGAAAACGCTTTCCATCGACTGCAGGTCGGCTTTGAGACCGGCGACAACCAGCTGTCCGGCCTGATTGTAATTGGCGGGCCATACTTTTTTGCCCTCATCCTGGGCTTTTGCGCAGAGTTCTTCGACAACCGCGTCGTCAAGGCCGAGGATGGCCATCATCCCCGCATCGATCGATTCGCACGCACTTTGCATCAGGGCCCCGCGTTTATGTACCAGTTCCACGGCATCGACGTAATCGATTGCTCCGGCTGCCGCAAGGGCGCTGAATTCACCCAGAGAGTGTCCCAAAAACATCACCGCATCGCTCGGACGAGCTTCCTGGAAAAGGCGGTAAGCGATCAACGATACCAGCAAGATGGCAGGCTGCGTATAGGCGGTCTGGTCGAGCTGCTCGTTCGGTTCGAAAAGGAGCTTCGCGAAATCGACACCGATCCGTTCCCCTGCTTTTTCGAACATTTCGCGGGCAAGCGGAGAGTTTTCGTAGAAGGATTTCCCCATTCCTACGCTTTGGCTCCCTTGACCGGGAAATATCATCGCAATTTTTTTGGACATTAATGCTCCTTTGTTTCGAGTTGATAATCAGAATGGTCTGCGATTTTCTTGCGCAGGGTATTTCGGTTGAGTCCTAACCGCTCGGCGAGCTGCAGTTGCGATTTGAACCGTTTGATCCCGGCACGGATGAGCGGCACTTCGTACAGGTGCAAAAACGCGCGGTAGTCATTGTTGCTGCCGAGCTTGTCGCTGAGATAATGCTCCATAATCCCCATCAGATCGTTTTCGCCGATGCTGTCGAAAAGATAATGCAAGTAAACCTGTCGTCGGAGCGAAATCGCGTTTTCACTCAGGTCGGGAACGAAACCGTTACGCTCGAACGGCTCGGTTTTACCGAGCGTATGACGTGCTTCCTGCACGAACGCATCGATCAGCGCGGCAACGTCTTCACTCCGTTCAGCCAACGGGGGCAATGCGAGACGAATCGTAAAAATTTCGTCAAGCTGGTCTTGCGAATAACGCCCTCCCGCCGTTGCGACGACGCGGGTACGGGTTTTTTGCAACGCTTCGATCAATCGCTTGAGATTGGCGACGTTGTCCAGCCGGTAAATGATTACTTCACTGTGAGACTCGATCGCATCGAGCAATTCATCGAAACGGCTTGCATCGATTACGGGTGCATGGGGCAGGATATAACGGGCGAGGGTCAGTTTACCTGTCCCCCGTTCTCCGAAAATAACGGCATTAACCCCTAAACCTTTGAGGAGGTTGGCCGTCTTGAACGCTTCGATCGAAGCGTTCGAGGCCGTCAGAAAATTAGTGGCATCCACAGCCGTGGTTACCGCCGCTTCCGCAACATCCGCTGCTCTCAACGCGATTTTCGGAAGGAATCCCCGTCATCGCTTCTTCGGGTGATGCGTCACGTACATTATGGATGGTAACCGTGAACATCAGATCCTTGCCCGCGAGAGGGTGGTTGAAATCGATCAGAACGGAATCGTCTTTGATCTCTTTAACGACAACCTGCACGGTACCGCCGTCTTCGCCTTGGCCGTAAAGTGTCATTCCGACGTTGAGATCGATGCCGGCGAATTGTTCGCGCGGAAGTTCCTGCTGAGCTTCGGCATTGTATTCGCCGTAAGCGTCCGCCGCTTTGACCAATACGTCACCTTTGTCTCCGATATTCATGTGGGCGATCCCTGCTTCAAGACCGGGAATGATCTGCCCTTTGCCGAACATGAATACCAGGGGGTGCCCGCCGACGTTGCTGTCTACGACGGTTCCGCCGTCGCGTACTTCGTATTCAAGAGATACGATTTGATTCGTTTCAATTGCCATAATATAGCCTTCTTTTAAGATGGTGCGATTTTAGCACATTTACCTATAGCGACGCTGAAAGCGCACCGGTAGCTATTTAAGCTTAGAGATCCTCTCCTGCGCTTCCCTGGCGGCACCACTGCCCGCATACTTGGAGATGGTCGCCTGATAAAAAGCTTTGGCCATCGCGTGATCACCCGTTTTTTCCATCGAAATTCCGGAGTGGAGCAGAAGTGTGGGCATGTAAAGGGCTTTTTCGTTGCGGGAGGCGCTCTCTTTGTAGCTCGCTACCGCCTCTTTATAAGCTTTTCGTTCATACAGGCACTCCCCGATCATGTAGTGCGCCTCGGCCGTTTTATGTTTTTTCTGCACCATCTGCTCAAACATCGACTGGGCTTCGGCGTACTTTTTTTCGCCGAAAAGCCGAAACGCCTCTTTTTCAATTGCCGTCGCACTCATTTTTGCCGGCGTTTCCCCGTTTTTTGCGGCGATCGGCTTGAGTTTGAGCTGGGAAATCAGCTGGGCGAACTGCTCTTTCGTGACATAATCGGCATTGATGCCGTCGACGACCAGCGAAAGTTCTTCCAGTAACGACTTGAACTGGGCGATGTTTTCGGTATTGGCATCAACCTGTTTTTTGAGTTCGGAAACGCTTTGAGATGCGTTGTCGTCTCCCAGTCGCTGAAGCTTTTGACGATGCTCGTTCGTCGTCTGTGCCAGCCCTTCGACAATCGTCTGCAGGCCGTCAAGCCGCTCGGTAACCGTTTCAACTTTGGCATTTTGAACGTTATGCTTCTGAAGCACCGTTTGAATCTCTTTTTTGTTTTCGAGAATCAATTTCTCTTCGTTGGTAAGACCGTAAGGGTTGGGGGCGTTCAGATTGCCCGCACCGAACACCGACGGTTCGGATGCGGAAAGGGAGAGGGAAAATAGAGTTAAAAACGCGACGGACGTACGCATTTAGGGAAGTTTAAATTCTACGCGGCGGTTTTTTTGCCAGCATTCGGGAGTTTTCTCCAGACATACGGGGTTGCCCTCACCGAAACTGACCATGCTGATCGAATCTGGGTTCATACCGTCGTTGACAAGTGCGGCTTTAACCGCATTGGCACGTTTGAGGCCGAGGGCATAGTTGTACTCGTCGCTTCCGAATTCGTCACAGTTTCCTTCGAGTTTGACGTTTTTGCCTTTCACGAGTGCACTGTTGTTTTTCATCGCGTCTTGCATGTCTTCGCGGATATCGAATTTATCGTAGTCGAACAGGATGTTAGTCAATCCGCCTTCCGAACCGTTCGTCCCGACCGCAGCAGAAGCCGTCGTATCCGTCGTGTTAGCGTTTGTGATCGGAGCGATGACGGCATTCGTGTCGGTTCCGGACGTTCCCGCCGTAGTCGATGCGTTAGCCGAACCTGTTGCGGATGCCGAAGAAGCGGTTGCGTCGATCGCAGGCTCTTTGCTGCTGCATCCGCTCAAAACTAAAAGTGCTACCGTGGCACTGATCAAAGCTGCATTTTTCATCATGCTGTCACCTCATACTTGTGATATGCGTTATGGTACCCAAAAACGGTAAACATTACCAGTCGATGGACTGGATTCGCCCAATTTTCAACGGAAAGGCAAAACTTTTGTTAACGGTAGGCCGGATTACGCCGACCGAACTTCGGCTCCCCTCTTGTTTAATGAACAAAATCGCTTCCCCGTCGGGCGAGAAGCGGGGAAAATCGTTTTCACCGCTGGCGGTAAGACGCTTGACACTGCCCGAATTGAGCGAAAGAAGATGGAGATTGAACGAATTTCCTCCGTACGTCGCGGGATTTTCCCGAGCTTTGTAAACCAGCAGATTTTTGTACGCGCTGAGCGAGGAATTGTTCTTACCCTGATAGACCAGCTGGCTGATCGCCGTGGAATTGAAATTTTTCGCAAACACGTTCGGATATCCCATGCGGTTCGAGACAAATGCGATACCGTCGTTTCCAAGAAACTGGCCGTTAACGTCGATTCCCGAATAGTCGGTCAGGCGGGTCTTATTGCCGCTTTGCGTATCGTAAAGAAAAATATCGGGCTGCCCTCCCGGGGCCAAAGTCAGCAGCAGCCGTTTCCCGTCTTCGCTGACATCGGAGCATACCGCCATACCGTCCGAGGAGATCAGTTTTTCCCGTTTACCGCTGGAGAGGTTCATTTTGTAAATCGTCGGCTTGAAATCGCTCAGCGACGTATAATACAAATCGGTTTGTTCACGGTTGGCCCATTTGGCAAAACCGTACATGCCTCCGCTGAGAATAACTTTTTGATACGAAAGGGTATAGTCCGCCGCGACGATGTCAGCCCGTCGCGGTGAGGTCAGGCGGGTCAGAAGAACCTTGCGTTTCATCCACTCCATCGGCGCGCCCCCCATTTTCGCATTGATGTCGTAAGCGATCGAATGGGCCAGGAATACCATCATCTCGCTTTGTTTGAGAACGTATGATTTGGCAAACAACTCCTGGGCGTTCCGGATCAGACGGACATCCGCTTTCATCCCCCCGTTGGCGTCGTCGTGAAGCCGGTAACGAAGCAGATACTGCGCCTCTTTGTGTGCGGGTGCGGGCGATGCGGAATCAAAAGAAGCCGTCGCATACGACTCGTCCACATCAAACAGCGATACGACCTGCATATCGGCGATAAGCATTTTGGACATTCGAACCGTCGCATCGCTTTTAAACGCCGAAGCGTCTTCCACCGCCAGTTTAGGCAATGATTCGACCCCCTTGACAACTTCGATCGTCGCATCGGCCGCCCGCAGGAAACATACCGCACTCAACAAAACAAATAAAAGTTTCAAATGGCTACTCCTTGGCCGTTAAAATACATTCGATTACCGCGTCCCGTCCTTCGGGGTGAGAAGGGAAGGAAACCGCTTCAAGCCGTTCGCCGAGCCAGTCGACTTCGCCGTTGAGCGAAGAGCTCCGCGAATAAGCGAGCACCTTGTACGAAACAAGCCGGCCCGCCGCATCGATCGTGATACGAACGCGTGCGGCTTGCCCCTGTGTTCCCGATGGAGGATGGAAACGGGCATAAATGAGTCCCTGAATCTTAGCATGGTATTCGTTAACGATCGGCCCCGAGGAGGCCCCCTGCACCACCATTTTCATTCCGGGTTTGGAAAGCTCCACTTTTTTGACCTTGTCGCTGATCCGCGATGTCTCTTTGGGTTTGAGAAGTTCTTGTTCGAGAGCATTGAGCTGTTCGCTTCGTTTTTGCGCTTCAGCATTTTTTTTAGACTCGTTTTTGGGCTTCACCTGTGCAAAGAGGTCGGAAATTTCAGGTACCGGTTCCGCAGGGCTTTTCGCTTCGGCCGGCGTTTCTTCTTCAACGACGGGAAGATCCTCGGCGGGCTCGCTTTGTTCGAGGGGTTCGGAACGGGTAATCTCTACGGCGTCGGCAATCGATACGGAGACGACGTCACTGTGCGTCATCGCGAACTGTTCGATTTTAGTGGCCGCTACAAGGCTGTAGCCGATCAGTAATACGAGCACCCCGAAAAAGGAGAAAGAGATCAACCCGCTGATGAAAAAATAACGTTCGTTATGTGAATTCACTGGCAAAGCCTTTTGATCAAAAATGCATTGACAATCAATTCGTCGTGGGAAGGGATATTTCTTGGAATCCCGCACGTTTGACGGCGGTGAGAACGTACATTACGTCATTGTAGCTGAGCCGTCCGTCCGCACTGATTCGAACAGGGGAATCTTTGGGAAGCGATGAAGAGAAAAGGACGAAGTCGTCATTGAACGTCTCGTACGGATAAGGCTTGCCGTTCAGGGTTATTTTTTTGTCCGAGGAGAGAGAAATCTCGATTTTCTCTTTCTGCGTCACCTCTTTTTGCGCCGAACCTTTAGGGAGACGGATCAACTCTTCGTAAACGATATTGGGGGATATCACCATCAATATCGCCAACAAAACCAACATCACGTCTACAAGGGGCGTGATGTTAAGTTCCGGTTTCTCTTCCCAGTCGTACATCAGGACTCTTTCGCCAAAAGTGCATCGCCCTGCATCCGGATAAGACCTGAAAGCTCGAACGACTTACGTTTGAGAATCTGGTGGTAGGTATAGGCGAAAATCGCTACGAATATCCCCGATGCAGTTGCCACCAGCGCATCCGAGACTCCTGCGGCGATAATACTCATCGTCCCGCTTGAATGTCCGATATGGTCGAACGTATCAAGGATCGATATGACCGTCCCGAACAAACCGATGAACGGCGTTGTCGACGCCACGACCGACAAGAACATCAACCCTTTGGTCGCTTCTTTGGTCGAAGCGTACGACGCCAAGTCAAAAAGCGCTTTCGACAGAGAAGAGGAGTTTGTAAAATGGCTAAGATAAGCGTATTCGGGAACTTTCTGCTGCCCCATCAAAAGCGATTCAAGCGATTGATTTTCGGTGAAGATCCATTGATTCAATGAAAAAAAACGGTAAAAAAAGACCCAGTTGATTGCGATGAAGTAAACGGAGAGGACCAGTAACACCAGAAGTGTTACCGGGTGGCTTTTGTCGTAAAATTCGGCAAACGTCTGAAACATGGTTTAGACGAGGTTGTGGGCAGCGGATTCGATACGTGCAGAGACCGATGCGATCATCGTGTTCGAATCTGCGACGCTGTTGATGAGCGATTTGGCTTCATCGAGCGCCTTGGCGATATCCCCTTCGCTGTCACCGCGAATCGCTACGGCACCGTCGACCAGTACGACAACTTTGTTATGGGTGATCTGAACCACACCCCAGTTGACGACGATCGATTCGGTTTTGCCGTTCTCTTTCTGAATATCGACGACTCCGGCCTGGAGCAACGTCGTCAGAGAGACGTGTGCGGGGAGAACGCCAAATTCCCCTTCTTCACCCGGGAGGGTGACGCTTTTTGCCGGACCGTTATAGATCGGACCGCTGGGCGTAAGCACTTCTAATTGGAGTGTTTCCATCGTGTTTCCTTATAAGGCGAGAAGCAATTACTTGCTTTTCATTTTAGCCGCTTTTTCAATCGCCTCGTTCATATCGCCGACCATATAGAAAGCACTTTCTGGCATGTGGTCGTATTCACCCTCAAGAATCCCTTTGAATCCTTTGATAGTGTCTTCAAGTTTGACGTATTTACCCGGAGCGCCGGTGAAGACTTCCGCAACGTGGAAAGGCTGAGAAAGGAATTTCTCGATTTTACGTGCACGTTCAACCGTCGCTTTATCGTCTTCAGAAAGCTCGTCCATACCAAGAATCGCGATGATATCCTGAAGGTCTTTGTACTTCTGAAGCGTTTTTTGTACGCCGCGCGCTACGCTGTAGTGCTCTTCGCCGATAATTTGCGGGTCGAGCAGGCGTGATGTCGAATCGAGCGGGTCAACCGCAGGATAGATCCCTTTCTCTGCGATTTTACGGTTCAGAACCGTTGTCGCATCAAGGTGTGCGAAAACCGAAGCCGGAGCCGGGTCAGTCAAGTCGTCCGCAGGAACGTAAACCGCCTGAACTGAAGTGATCGAACCTTTTTTGGTCGATGTAATACGGTCTTGAAGGGCACCCATCTCACGTGCAAGCGTCGGCTGGTAACCGACAGCTGATGGGATACGTCCAAGAAGTGCCGACATCTCTGCACCTGACTGGGCGAAACGGAAGATGTTGTCGATGAACATCAGAACGTCGAGCCCTTTTACATCACGGAAATATTCCGCCATCGTCAAACCGGTGAGGGCGATACGGTTACGTGCTCCCGGTGGTTCAGACATTTGCCCGTAGCACAGAGCTACTTTGTCCAAAACGTTCGATTCTTTCATCTCGTGGTAAAGGTCATTACCTTCACGTGTACGTTCACCGACACCCGCGAATACAGAGTAACCGCTGTGCGCCATAGCAACGTTATTGATAAGTTCCATGATGATAACGGTTTTACCGACACCGGCACCACCGAACAGACCGACTTTACCACCTTTACCGTACGGAGCAAGGAGGTCAACGACTTTGATCCCTGTTTCGAACATTTCGGTTTTCGTGCTCTGGTCAACCAGTGCGGGAGGATCACGGTGGATCGACCACTGATCGCTTCCTTTAACCGCTTCGCCGCCGTCGATCGGATCACCGACAACGTTGAAGATACGTCCGAGGACTTCTTCACCTACGGGAACTTTAATAGGTGCGCCTGTCGCTTTCGCAGCCATACCGCGGACAAGACCTTCTGACATGTCCATCGCGATAGTGCGGACACGTCCGTTGCCGAGGTGTGCGGCAACTTCCAGCACGAGACGGAATTCCGTCCCTTCAACATTTACATTTACTTCGATCGCTTCGTTGATCGTAGGAAGATATCCTTCGAAATCAACGTCAACAACCGGTCCCATTACTTGAGCAATTTTACCAATCATTCTTTCCTCCATAATTACTTCATCGACTCGACGCCGCTGATAATCTCGATAAGTTCAGTCGTAATCGCTTCCTGACGTGCTTTGTTATATTTGACCGTCAGGTTTTTAACCATCTGTTTTGCGTTGTTGGTTGCCGCATCCATGGCTTGCATACGGGCGCTGTGCTCGGCCGCAAGCGAATCGATCAACGCATAATACATGTTGTATTCAGCGTATTTGGTTACCAACGAATCGAGCATTTTCTCTTCGTCCTGAGCTTCGAGTTCAAGCATAGAGTCGCTTTCGACGTCGCACTGATAGTCTTCGACGTTAACCGGCAGTACGCGGTTGACGTGCAGTTCCTGGGTAATGACGTTTTTATATCCGTTATAAACGATGTAAACGGCATCAACTTTACCCTCTTTGAAATCGTTGATCGAACGGGTCATAAACTCGCTTGAACGCTGCATGTCGGGTGCGGAACTGAGGTTTTTCACTTCGTCGAGCATTTCTACTTCGTTGTAGTTGAAAAATTCAATCCCTTTTTTCCCGATACCGCGCAGGCGGATTTTGACTTTGTTACTTTTGAACTCGCTCATCAGGCGTCTGACCGCTTTGATGGTCTGCATGTTAAAACCGCCGCACAAACCTTTGTCGGCAGTGACAAAAATAATGTCGATCATTTCGGGCGCATCGTTCTCCAAGAAGCAGCGGTTTTCGATTCCACCGACTTTATTGCATTGGATGCGTGCCGCGATTTCAGCTATCACTTGATTCGTTTTTTGGGCGAACAGACGTGAACGTTTCGCAAGCTCTTCCGCGCGGCGAAGTTTCGCCGTCGAAACAAGCTTCATCGCACGCGTTGTTTTCTGCGTGTTCGAAACGCTCTTTATCTGTCTTTGAATCTCTTTCAAGTTAGCCATAAAGATCCTTATTCAGCAACGAAAGTAGATTTAAACTCTTCGAGTGCTTTTTTCATCAGAGCCATAGTCTCATCGTCGATTTTTTGTGAACTACGGATGTTTTCAAGAATTTGAGGGAATGACGCCTCAACGAACGGATAAAGATCCGCTTCGAATTTGACAACCGATTTAGCCGGAATGTCGTCGAGGTAACCTTCGTTTCCTGCGAAAATGACCAGAGCCTGCTTTTCGGCAGAAAGCGGAGAATAAGGAGGCTGCTTGAGAACCTCTACCATTCTCTGTCCGCGCTCGAGCTGTTTGCGGCTTACTTCGTCAAGGTCAGACGCGAACTGGGCGAATGCCTGAAGTTCACGGTACTGGGCAAGGTCAAGACGGAGTGTACCGGCAACTTGCTTGGTCGCTTTGATCTGAGCTGCACCGCCGACGCGTGAAACCGAAAGACCGACGTTGATCGCCGGGCGGATGCCCGAGTTGAACAGATCGGTTTCGAGGAAGATCTGTCCGTCCGTGATCGAAATAACGTTGGTCGGAATGTACGCCGCAACGTCACCCGCCTGAGTTTCGATGATTGGAAGAGCGGTCAATGAGCCCGCGCCCATTTCGTCGTTGAGTTTCGCTGCACGCTCGAGCAGGCGAGAGTGTAGGTAGAAAACGTCACCCGGATACGCTTCACGGCCCGGAGGACGGCGAAGGATCAAAGACATTTCACGGTAAGCTACCGCGTGTTTGGAGAGGTCATCGTAAATGATCAGACCGTGGCGTGCGTTGTCACGGAAATATTCACCCATCGTTACACCGGTGTACGGTGCAAGGAACTGGAGTGCTGCCGCTTCAGAAGCCGTAGCCGAAACGATGATCGTGTATTCAAGAGCGCCGTGCTCTTCGAGGCGGCGGATAACCTGAGCAACGGTTGATTCTTTTTGACCTACCGCAACGTAGATACAAACTACGCCGTTCCCTTTTTGGTTGATGATCGTGTCAAGCGCAACGGTTGTTTTACCTGTCTGGCGGTCACCGATGATAAGCTCACGCTGTCCGCGTCCGATCGGAACGAGGGCGTCGATCGCCTTGATACCGGTTGCCATCGGTTCGTGAACCGATTTACGCGCCATGATACCGGGTGCTTTCTCTTCAACGAAGCGGACTTCTGTTGTTTCGATTGGACCTTTACCGTCGATAGGCTCACCGAGGGCATTGACGACACGCCCGAGAAGAGCGTCGCCGACAGGAACGCGCAGAAGGCGGCCGAGACGTTTGACCGACATACCTTCGCGGAGTTCTTTACCTTTACCGAGAACAACAACCCCTACGCTGCTCTCTTCGAGGTTCATTGCAAGACCGCGTGTGCCGTCTTCGAATTCGACCATTTCACCGGCCATGATGTTGTTCAAACCGTATACTTGCGCAATCCCGTCTCCGTATGAGACGATTTTACCGGTTTCATTAATATCTACGTTAAGTTCGAAATTTTCAATCCGCTCTTTAATAATCGAACTGATTTCGTCTGCTTGTACTTTTGCTACCACTAGTTTCTCCTTTCGCGAGGGTTAAATTGCTTTTAAAATGTGCTCAACCAATTGAGCGTTAAGGCGGCTTTTTGAAAAATTGATCTCGATGTTAAGCTCGTCGACTTCGACACGGATGCCGTCGTACTGAGCCGGAACGAATTCCAAAGCGATGGTCGCACCGACTTTGTTTCCGAGATCACGTGCGATCGAATCTACAGATGCCTGATCGATCACATTGTTACTGTAGATGCGCCCCTGGTACATCCGTTTGGAACGGGCGATCTCGCGTTTTAATTCGCACGCCAAAGCGGGAATCAAAGGAAGGCGACCGTTTTCGGCCAGCAGTTTGACCAGATTGTTGACCACCTCGCTTTTCGCAGGGGCAACCATATCCAGGACAAGTGCCGTTTTCGCTTCACTTTTTACATTGTTGCTGTTCATGATCTGAATGAATTTCTCATTCTTGAACGATTCGGCAACGCCGTTCAAAAGTTCGGAAAGATTTTCAAGAGCGTTTTGATCGCACATGTCGATCAAAGGCTTGGTGTAGCGTTTCGCAATAAGTTCGTACTGCATTTAGGCCACCTTCTTCTTCAAGATTTCGGTCATGGCCTCTTTGCCCAGAGCTTCGCCGCTGCTGTTCATGACGTCGTTCATCACTTCGCTGACGACTTCACGGACCATTTTGCGTTTTTCAAGATCCATCAGCACTTCATTTTGTTTTTGAATTACTTCAAGATCCTGCTCGCACTGAGCCAAAATTTTGTCGCTCAAAATTTTGTTCTCTTTTTTGGCGCTTTCGCTCAGCTCGTTCGCAAAGCGAACTGCTTCGTCGACTTTATGTTCCGCGGCTTCTTTAAGACGTTTCGATTCGCGCAGACGCTCCTGTACTTTGTCCAGTTCTTCTGCGATTGCCGCACTGCGACCCGAAAAATAATTTTTTACCGGTTCAGCCAGAATGTAATAAAGAATTCCGGCGAAAATCAGGAAGTTAACCGTTCGCTGAACGATATCCGTAGAACCCTCCGCCGCAGCTTCCGATCCAAAAAGATAGGCGCCCAGCATCAGTACCGTTACGATAATTTTACTCATGGCGTCCCTCAAATTTGATTTAGTTTTGCTGATACAGCGGATTGGAAAGCAGGAACTTCGTTTTTCAACGATTCCGTCAATCGCGCACGCTCTTGCGAGAGTGCTTCTTCGAACTTCGTGTACTCAAGTGCCAGTTCAGCACGCTTTGCCTCAATTTTGCTATTTGCCAGCGCTTTGGCCTCAGCAATAACTTTTTCTCTTAATGCCGCAGCTTCCAGTTTGGCATCACTCATAATCTTTTCCGCTTTGGCGTGGAATGCGGCGATTTCGGAATCGTTGCTGCCAACTTGTTCCAAATCGTGTTTAATATCCGCATCCCGTTTTTCCATATAATTGAAAAGAGGATTGTAAAGCAAACTGTTTAGTACGGCAATAAGGACAAGGAAGACAATCAGTGTGCTGCCAAGCAGCATCGGACTTATATCTAACATACCACCTCCTAAAAGTTGCGTGATTATACAACTACTAAATTGAAGGGACAGTTAAACGCCGGCTGATATTAGGAAAGTAGGTCTAAAAATGATTCAATTTGGGCATTATTTTCAAATTCGATGGTCAATTTGTCACCTTTGGTGCCACATTTATAACCAAACTCGCCCAAACGCTTTTTGAGGGCTGAAAAATCAAGCGCCGAAGTTGATGGCACGGCCGCCGGCGCAGAGGGGCCTTTGATTTTTTTGACCATCGTTTCGACATCGCGTACACTGAGTTTCTGCCCGATGATCGAATCGATCATCATCGCCTGTTCCGCAGGTTCCAGCCCGACAATCACTTTGGCGTGTCCCGCCGTGATTTTTCCCTCCGCAAGCGCTTTGCGCCCTTTTTCTCCGAGTTGAAGCAGACGAAGGGTATTGGTTATCTGTGCGCGGCTTTTATGCACCGTCTGGGAAAGCTGATCGTGGGTGAGCTCATGAATTTCGATCAGTTCCTGGTATGCCTGCGCCAGATCGATCGGGTTGAGCTCGTCACGCTGGATGTTTTCGATCAGCGCATGCTGGCGCATCTGTTCGTCGCTAACCGAGACAACGATGGCCTTGATCGTTTTGGTCTTGGCGAGTTTACTGGCGCGCAACCGGCGTTCGCCGGCAATCAGTACGTACCCGTCCAGGTCTTCTTTGACAACAATGGGCTGCAGCAGGCCGTGGGTTTTGATCGACTCGGAGAGTTCGGAGAGCGATTCGGCATCGAAGTGTTTTCGGGGCTGATACGGGTTCGGACGGATTTTAACGATCGGGAGTTCTTCGACTCCCCCTTTTTTCGGCAGTTCGTTTTCGTACGCTTCTTCGATTTCGCTGAGCAGCGCTCCAAGACCCCGACCGAGTGCAGATGCTTTCGCCATGATGCTCCTTTTAAGCGATAATGGCGTGCGCCAACTCTTGATACGCTACCGAACCGCTCGATTTTACGTCGTATAGAATGGCCGGTTTCCCGAAACTCGGAGACTCCGCCAGTTTGACGTTACGCGGGATAACGATAAAATCGTCGCTCGGCGATTTAAAGAGTTTCCCCTGAAAATGCTGTCGAAGATCGGCAAACACCTGCCGGGAAAGGTTATTCTGCGCGCTGTACATCGTCGGCAAAAACCCTTTGATCGTCAGTTTCGGATTGATCGTCTTGCGCACCAGCTTGACCGTGTTAAGCAGCTGTGCCAGTCCTTCGAGCGCAAAAAACTCGCACTGGATCGGGATAATTACCGAATTGGACGCCGAAAGGGCGTTGATCGTCATCGGCCCAAGAGCCGGCGGAGAATCGATAATGATATAGTCGTAGTCGTCTTTGACCTGCGCAATGGCACGTTTGAGAATCAACTCACGCCCTTTGGCGTTTCCGGCATCGTAATACTCTTTTTCGACCCCGACAAGCCCGATATTCGAAGGGGCCAGGAAAAGTTTGGGCAACGACGTTTTCAGGATGATTTCCCGAAGCTTTTTCGCCCCGATGAGTACATGATAGATGTTAAACTCGTAATTGTTGCGATGATATCCGAGCGACGTGGTGGCGTTGGCCTGCGGATCGGCATCGATCAAAAGAACTTTTTTTTCGGCAACCGCCAAGGATGCGGCGAGATTGACCGCGGTCGTCGTTTTTCCGACGCCCCCTTTTTGATTAGCAATGACAATAACTTCACTCATCGTAAACTGAATATCCTTTGACCTTTGCACATTAATGAGCCGTCGTCCAGCAACACCGCCTCATCCAACGCCATTCTACCCTCTTCATAATGGGTAAAAAACTCTCTACTATGCTCAAATTCTAACTGGTATTTACTAAAAATCTGCTTCCATGAAGGCAAATTTTCAAACATTTCGCAATACATTTTTGTTAAATTGTATGGTAAGACGGTAATATCGATTGTTCCGAACCCCTCAGGCGCAGAGACGAGATTCATCCCGATTCCGCAGACAATGTCCTCTCCCACGATGTTCGTTATCACCCCGCCTATTTTGTGCCGGTCCAGATAAAAATCGTTCGGCCACTTCAGCCATACGCCCGATCCCATCCCCGCCAGGACCTCTTTCATCAAAAAAGCCATATAAATCGAAGCCGATTCGATTTTCAGATCCGACGGCAGCTGCGCGCGCGCAACGGCAAGCGAAATGAAAAGGTTCCCCTTTTCTCCTATCCATCGATTGCCGCGCGATCCGCTGCCGTCGCTTTGAAACGATGCCCCGACGCAAACCGGAGCGGCCGCCCTCCCCGCCTTGAGCTCTTCGACGAGGTAAACCTGGGTCGATCCGAGTGATTCAAACCAGCGTATTTCCACGCGCGATCCGTTTTCCGTTGAGATAATCGACGGCGGAAGCTTCCTGTTTCGAAGGGGCCTGAACCGTAAAAATCCGTAATTTCCCTTTCCGGCACGCCACGACTATGCTCTCTTTATCGACCGCGACGATTTCTCCGGGCGTTCCGGACCCTTCAGCCGCCTCAAGCGCCATCTTCTTGATCTTCAACCCCGACTCGAGATAAATTCCCGGCCACGGGGTGAACGCACGATAACGGTTATAGATCTCTTCCGCATCGGTAAAATCGATCAGCCCTTCGGCTTTGGTGATTTTGCGGCAATGGGTCGCTTCCGCATCGTTTTGGGGCAACGCCGTGTGGCGGTCCCATCGGCGGACAACGTCCAATGTCAGTTCAACGGCCGTATCGGTCAGTCTCGCATACAGCGATTCGACCATCTCGTCGGGGCCGATGGGGATTTTACGGACATCGATGATCGATCCGGTATCGAGCCCCTCGTCCATCCACATTGCCGTAATCCCCGTTTGGGCATCGTTGTTGAGCAGACTCTGCTGTATCGGACTCGCCCCCCGGTATGCGGGGAGAATCGAAGCGTGGAGATTAATGCAGGGGACGTATTCAAGAATCTCTTTGGGGAGAATCTGCCCGTAAGCTGCGACCACGATCAGGTCGCATGGAATCGTCCTAAGTTCCGCGACCGTTTGCGGGTCTCTAAGACGTCCGGGCTGAATGACCCGTATGCCGGCTTCCTCTGCCAGCACCTTGACCGGAGGGGCGGTCAATACCGCTTTTCGCCCGACAGGCTTATCAGGCTGGGTATAAACGGCCTGTACCTCGATATCGGAAGCATCGAGAAGTCCCTTGAGGATTTCCGCCGCGTAATCGGGCGTCCCCATAAAGACGATACGGATCATGCGTCCCCTTCGTAGGCTTTAAAAAGGCTCCCCCCTTTGTGGGTCCCCTCCATCAGGAAGCTGCGGACGTCGCCAAGTTCGAAGCCGCTGGCGAGAAACATTGCCCCACCCCGTTTCAACAGGAAATCGGCCGCTTTGAGTTTCGTGACGATTCCACCGGTTGCGAAATTGTGGTTCGGGTTAACCTCCATCGCCAGTTCATGGGGAGTGATAAATTCGATCCGCGAGCGCACTTTCGCGTCGGGATTGCCGCGCGGGTCTTTGTCGTAATAAGCATCGATGTCAGAGAGGATCACGAGCAGATCCGCCCCGAAATGGTAGGCCGCGTAGGCCGAAAGCTGATCGTTGTCTCCGAGGACGAGTTCTTCGGTGGCCGTCGCGTCGTTTTCGTTAATGACGGGAATGACGTTGTGCTTCAGCAGCGTTTCGATCGTGTCTTTGGCTTTTTGGGACTCTTCGCGGGTATTGAAATTTGCCGCGGTCACCAGAACCTGGGAGGGGAGTATCCCGTGCGGATCGAAAAGTTTGCGATATTTGTTCATCAGAATCGGCTGTCCGATCGAAGCGAGGGCCTGCTTGTTGGCAAGCACTTTTTTATCGAGTTTGAGCTCGGTATACCCTGCGGCCACGGCGCCCGAAGAGACGAGAATGACTTCGTATTTCGTTTTGAGCTCGGCAATCAGATCAACGAGATTTTGCATCCGGTCTTTCGCGAGGCGGTTTTGTTCGGTGAGAACCGCACTGCCGACTTTGACGACAATCCGCTTCATGTTTAGCGCTCCGTTACGATCAGATGATAAAGGGCGTAGGTCAACGGCTTGATGTTCAAATGAACGGCCGAGGAAATGGGAGCGACAAAAGCCGGCTTCGAAGGATCGTAAAACTCTTTTTCGAAGTGTTCTTGTTCGAAGACGGGATACCCTTTGTCAAATCCGAAACGGCTTTTCTGAACCGGAGAGAGGCCTAGCATAGCAAGAAAGGCGCTGCTCTTTTCTACCGCTTCTTCAGGGCTCATGGCATCGGCGCGTGTCAACGCGATCGCGTAGTTGCGTTCGGCCAGCAGGGGAGAAAACTTCTCGAGCTCTTCTTTGAGCGTCTGGTACTGATACTCCATTTCGAGGTAGGAAGCCAGGTCGATCATGAACAAAAGGGTTTTGGTCCGCTCGATGTGGCGCAAAAACTTCAGTCCGAGCCCTTTTCCTTCGGAAGCACCGCCGATAATACCGGGAATATCGGCCATGATGTACGAATCGAAATCACCGACGTTGATTTGGCCCAGTTTCGGGGTGAGCGTCGTAAACTCGTAATTGGCAACTTCGGGACGCGCGTTCGAGACCGTGGAAATAAGGGTCGATTTTCCGACGTTCGGAAACCCGACGAGCCCCACGTCCGCGATAAGTTTGAGATCAAGTTTCACGATCCGCGTCACCCCCGGCTCGCCGGGCTGAGCGTACATCGGACGCTGGTTGGTGGAGGATTTGAAATGGACGTTCCCCAATCCCCCTTTTCCCCCCTGAAGGAAAAGGACTTCCTTTCCGTCTTCGAGCAGGTCTAATACTACTTCGCCCGTTTCGACATCCACGACCTGGGTACCGGGAGGTACCGTAATAACGAGTTTCTGTCCCGATTTACCGGCCATATTCGATCCCATCCCGGGCCGCCCGTTTTCGGCTTTTAGGTTCTTGTTCCCCTGGAAATGGGCAAGTGTGTGGGTATTGTTGTCGACTTTAAAATAGACATCCCCGCCGCGACCGCCGTCACCGCCGTTCGGACCGCCCTGAATGACGAATTTTTCCCGACGGAAGGCAACACACCCTGCTCCCCCTTTTCCGGATGAGACGGTAAGTTCTACGCTATCGCTAAACATCGATGTTCCTTTTGAGTAATCAGCCCCTAACGTTGCGGGGCTCACGGTTTCTAATCATTCGCTTAATATTGGACTTTTCTTTTTCTACCGTTTACGCGTTACATCGCATTAGGCCAAAGTACACCGTTAAGAAAATAGATTTTACAGGATTTGGGAAAAAACTACCAGGGACATCGGGCCGAAGCCCGACATTTTAAAGAAATTTATGCAGCGGGGATAACAGAAACCTGTTTGCGTTTTTTGTCTTTGCGTTCGAACGCTACGACACCGTCTACCAACGCGTACAGAGTGTGGTCTTTACCCATACCGATGTTTTTGCCGGGGTGTACTTTCGTACCACGCTGACGGATAATGATGTTACCCGCTCTTACGAATTCTCCGCCGTATTTTTTGACACCAAGTCTGCGACCAGCTGAGTCACGGTTATTCTGGGTACTACCCATCCCTTTCTTGTGAGCCATTGTGTTCTCCTCTTAATTTTCTGAAATTAAATGAAATTTACGCGGCGATCTTCGTGATACGAACGCGTGTGTGATCTCTACGGAAACCACGTTTGAGTTTGCTGTCTTTACGGCGGCGTTTTTTGTAGATCACGACTTTGCGGTCACGACCTTCATTGATAACTTCTGCAGTGACGACAGCACCCGCGACAAATGGAGTACCGGTTTTGAGTTCGCCGTTGTTGACGGCAAGAACTTCTGTGATTTCGACGGTGGCTTTAGGTTCAAGACCCATTTTGTCGAACAAAAGGATATCACCCTCTTGAACTTTGTACTGTTTTCCGCCGTTTTTGATAATTGCGTACATTACTGTTCCTTACTTTACAAGTCTACAAAAAGTGGCGAATTGTAGCCGAACTTTATTTAAGCTTAGATTAAAGCGATCGCATCGATCTCTACAAGCGCGTTTTTCGGTAGCGTTTTGACCGCAACGGTGGAACGTGCGGGCTTGTGATTCCCGAAAGCCGCCGCATAAAGTTCGTTTACCGCAACAAAATCATCCATATTGTCCAAAAAAATGGTCGTTTTGACGACTTTATCCAGCGAACTGCCCGCCGCTTCGAGAACCGCTTTGAGATTGGCAAGGACCTGCGTACACTGCGCTTTCACGTCTCCTTCCACCATCTCTCCGCTGGGTTTGAGGGCGATTTGCCCCGACGTGAAGACCATGCCGTTGGCGATCATCGCCTGGGAATACGGCCCGATTGCCGCGGGAGCGTTCGGTGTCTGAACTATTTGCATCGTTTTCCTTTTATTTCTTGTATTTTCGTAGAGCGTCGTTCAAAATCGACTGGTAGTCCTCGGTCGGCCAATACCCCGGCATCGAGTGAAGGACTTTCCCGTTAGGATCGAGAAAATAGCTCATCGGGACCATTTTGGCGGTCAGATTTTTGGGGTAAATGCTTTTGTCGCGCGTAACGTGTACCGCGGCGAATTTACCGTTGATCGTCGAAATAATCCCATCGTCTTCCAGCGTCGTCGCCTCGAGTTTACGGCACCAGCGGCACTGTTCGGTCGTGATGATGACCAGCATCGGTTTGGACTCTTTTTTCGCCTTTGCCTGAGCTTCGGCGTAGTTTGCGCTCCAGTTGATCTCGGCCCCCATCAGACAAAGCGGGAGTGCGAGCCATAAGGCAATTTTTTTCATGGCCTTTTCCTTTTGGATTTTAAAGCGCCATTGTAGCAAAAAACTGTGTTATACTCGATAGCATGAAAGCGTTACGTCATTCTTTGTTTGAAGCGATCGGCGATCTCGAAACACGGACGGTTACCATACGTCACGAACTCCATTCTCACCCGGAGCTGTCGGGAAAAGAGGAAAAGACCAAATATTTTCTCAAAGGGATTCTCGAGGCCGAAGGTATCGATGTATTCGGCTTCGAAGGCCATCACGGGCTCGTCGCCCAGATTACCGTCAATCCCGCGAAACCGTACGTGGCATTGCGCGCGGACATGGACGCGCTCCCGATCGAGGAACGCAATGCGCTCCCTTACGCATCGCGTGAAAAAGGGGTGATGCACGCATGCGGGCACGACGCCCACACGGCGATCGTACTGGGAACGGCACTGGCGCTGAACCGAATGCGGGACAAACTGAGCGGGAACGTACGGTTTATTTTTCAACCCGCAGAAGAGGTCATGGAAGGAGGAAGTTCCCAGATGATCGAGGACGGATGCCTGGATAACGTCAGTGCGATCTTCGGTCTCCATGCCTATCCCTATCTGCCGACGGGAAAGATAGGATATAAAAAAGGGGTGATGCTCGCCTCCGCCGATACCTTCGAAATCGAGATCTTCGGCCGAAGTTCACATGCCGCCCGCCCCCATGAAGGAGTTGATGCGATTCTTGTTACATCGATGGCCGTCAACTCCCTCAACCATATCGTCTCCCGTCAAATCGACCCGCTCCATCCAGCCGTCATTTCACTGGGAACGATCGAAGGGGGACGCGCGCCCAACGTCATCTGCGACCACGTCCGACTTCGCGGGACAGTCCGTACCGTCAACCACGACGTACGGCGACGTATTCCCGAAATGATGGAGATCTCCGTGAAAGGAATCTGCCAGTCGATGCACGCCGACTACCGCTTCCGTTACGATTTCGGTACTCCCGAAGTGCGAAACGACGACGCGATGGTCGATTTTCTCGTACGGGAAGCCTCATCGCTCCTGGGAAGCGAAAACTGCATCGACCTCGTCGATCCCGTCATGGGAGGGGAAGATTTCGGACGTTACCTCGAAAAAGTTCCGGGCGCTTTTTTCCGCCTCGGGACCTGCAATGAGATTAAAGGGACCTGTGTGGCGCAGCACAACAGCCGCTTTAACGTTGACGACGACGCCCTTGCGGTCGGAATGAAAGTGCTGGGGTTGCTGGCGCTGGGGAGCATGTAATGGCCTCCTCTCACCCCGAAGATACGGTAGAAATCGCCGTACGGGCGTTCATCCCTTCGGATGCGGAGGGGATTTCGCAGCTTATCCGGCGCAATTACGGCGACACCTACCACAAACGTTTTGCATACGATCCCGATGCGATACGGCAAATGAACGAATCGGGCCGTATCGCATCGGTCGTGGCCCATTACTACGAAACCGTCATCGGCCATTTCGCGCTGATCCCCTCAGCAAGCTCTTCGATTGCCGAAATCGGGATCGCCGCCGTCGATCCGGCGTTCAAACATCTGGGGGTGATGAACCGGATGTTCGATCTGCTCTGCTCGCTTGCCGGGTCCATGCGGCTCAACGCCCTCTACGGCGAAGCGATCATGCTCCACCCTTTCAGCCAGAGGGCCAATCTCCATCACGGGATGACCGAAACCGCCGTACTCCTGGGAGAAGTCCCCTCGACCATCGAAATCGAGCACCGCTACAAAGACGCTCAACGCAGCGGAGCAATGGTTTCGTATCTGTTTTTCGACCGCGACGAACGTTCACTGGTACTTCCCGAACGGTATCGCGCAATCATCGCCGCTACTTATGAACGCGCGAAGCTCCCCTTCAAGGAGACACCGATCCTTCCGACCGGGGGCTCACCTGCCGCGTACCGTTACAACAGGGCATTGGAAATCGGATCGCTCCTCATCGATACCCCCCTCTGTGCGGAAGATTTAGAGAGTGCCCTCGACGCACTCTTGTCTGAAGGCTGTGCGATGATCTATGCCGACGTCAATCTTCAACGGTTTGGGAACATCGATGAAACGGTAGAGCTGCTTAACCGCAGCGGATTTTTTTATGCGGGGGTGATGTATTCGCTGCACCGGGGTCAGGATTATCTGCGCCTCCAGCGGAAAAATACGCGTAACGTCGACGAAGAACGGCTTCATTGCTATTCGGCATTCGGAAAATATCTGCTGGAGTTCATCCTGGAGGACGAACGGCGTATCAGTACGTCCGGATAACTTCGGAGAAAACCTCGCAAAGTTTCACGACCTCATCGATCGACGTCCGTTCGTTCGGGGCGTGAATCGTATCGTTCTTCACACCGAATTCGATGACATCGATCCCGTAATCGGCAATGAAACGGGCATCGGAAGTCCCTCCCGCGGTTGAATGTTTGGGTCGGATTCCCGTCACTTTTTCGATCGATGCGTCGAGGGTACGAACGATCCGGGTATCGGCGTTGGTGACAAAAGGCTTCGCCGACTGGTCGAGCTTGAGAGTATAGTTCATCTCTTTGAAATAGCGGTGGACAAAGTTCTCGACATCTTCCATCGTCGTTTTGGTCGAATTGCGGATATTGAACATCAGCTTGAGCTTTCCGGGCGTGACGTTGGTCACCTCCATTCCGGCACGGATATCGGTAACGACGAATTTGCTGGGAGCAAAATACTCGTCCCCCTCATCCAGATCGACCCCAGCGATATGGGGGAGAACGTGGGCAACTTTATGGATCGGGTTGGTCGCTTTTTCGGGATACGCCGCATGCCCCTGTTTCCCGTGTTTTTCGATGACGCCGTTGATCGAACCGCGACGGCCCACCTTGATCGCGTCACCGAAGCGTTCTTCGCAGGTCGGTTCGGCGACAATCGCCGCATCGGGAAGCATGTCATGGGCCTGAAGGTATTTGAGCACTTCGAGGGTTCCGTACTTGGCCGGCCCCTCTTCATCCGAAGTGAGAAGCACGGAGAGGGTGCCGTTGAACGTCCGGGTCTCTTTGAGCGCCTGTACGAACGCGGCGACCCCGCTTTTCATGTCCTGAGCCCCGCGCGCGTAGATATACCCCTCTTTTTCGGTCGCGACGAAAGGATCACTCTCCCATCCTTCTCCCGGAGGGACCACGTCGACATGCCCCGCAAAGCACAAATGGGGACCTTCTCCGAAACGGCGATAGGCAAAAAGGTTCTTAACCTCTTCGCGGTCGATCCGGACGAAGGTGAACCCCTCAAGATACCCTTCGAGAAAATTGAAAATTCCTCCGTCTTCGGGGGTGACGCTGCGCGATTCGAGCAGTTTTTTAAAGAGTTTGATGACGTCCAATGCTATCCCTTACAACTGCGTCTCGTATTCCAGACGCAAACCTTGAGGCGTCATTATAAGTCCTCTTGGTTTGATTTTGCCTTCAGCGATCCGCGCACGGTCTTTTTCACAAAGCGGTATCAGGTTGTGATGCGCCCCTCCCGTTCCGACCGTTTTGGCATTTCGGATCAATGCCCCGCAAATGACGCATTCGCAAGCACTTACCTCGCGATAACGCTTGATGTACTCTTTTTGATGGGCCAGTTCGAGGACATCGTACTCTTTGGCCAGGTGTTCCCTCAGGCGCTTGGCATTGTCGAGAAAACGGCGGTCCATGTGCAACGATTCGGCGAATTCGAGTCCGTAGACGCTGCTTCCCCTCCCCGGTTTGAGAATGCGGTCGTATACCAGCCGGTCAGCGGTTTCATCGTAATGAACGCTCAGGTGAAGGCTCACCACTTCCCTCAAACGGCTAAGTTCGGGGATCATGGAGAGCTGGTGCAGATGGGTCGTCATCAGGAAAAGGGCACCCCTGCTCTGAAGCTCGATAATCGTGGATGCGACGATCGCCACCGCCGAGAGCGTCTCGGTGCCGTGGCTGATTTCATCTCCCAAAACCAGTGAGCGGGAAGTGGAGCGGCTGAAAATCGTATTAAGCTCGAGCATCTCCACCCCGAACGTCGAAAGTGATTTGGCGACGTTGTCGCGCGACATGATACGGGTATAAACGCCATCGAAGAGTGCAAATTTCATCGACCTCGCCGGCACGAAAAAACCCGCCTGCGCAAGGACTGCCGAGATACCGATGCTTTTCATCAGTGACGATTTGCCGCTGGAATTGATTCCGTACAGCAAAACGCCCCGCACAGTCGCCCCGTCATGCACGCGGGAGTCGAGCATAACGGTCTGCGGATAGGGCAAATCGAGATAGTCCCGTTCTCCCATCACGATGTCGTTGGGAACGTAGGCAATCCCCTGCAGTTCGACCAGCAGATGCCGCAGCCCCATCGCCTGGAAAAACGCTTCGTTCGCATCCGGCACGATCGTGGGCCGAGTCAGACCGTAGTTTTGGGCGTTGTGCGCCGACTCGACCGCGACGTCAAGCTGGGCAATCCACCCGCTGAGCGCATGCATACGGGGTATCCGTTCGCCGATCCACTCGCGCTTGGCGTACGAGTGCATGGCCTCTTCCCAGCCTTCAAACCAAATCTCTTCGGGCAACAGCAACACGACTTTATGGCGCACCAGATAATCGCGGATGGCCCTGAGCCGGGCAATCGCATCAAGCAGCTGCACAACGTTTTGATCCGACGCTTTGCGATTCTGGCAATGCCACCAGAGCAATTCGATATCCCCGATCTCCCGCAGACGCTCCCGCAACCATGCCGCATGAGGGCGCGCCGCCTCGATCCAATCGTACCGCCGCCCCAGCTCGACCGCATCGCGGATGGGCAAAAACAGCCTGAATCGCCCCAGCCTCTTTCCCATCGGAGTGCTCATCGTCAACATCACTTTCGAAATACTGGGCATCTTGGAATCGGGAGAAATCATTTCAAGCTGTTCGAGGGCATTATTCCCCAATTCCATCAATACCGAAGTATCGAGAATCGAGGGAACCGCATACGGAACGCCTTCTTGTGATGAGAGCATTTCCTGCGAAAGCAGCGACAATGCCTGGGCGCACAGAGGCCTCTGCTCCAGCGACAGATGTTCAATGGGGGTCAGAAGCGATTCGATCGCAAACGCTTCCCGGAAGAGCCTGTTTTGCTCTTCGCTATCAAAACATGCCGTGACGTACCGGCTTTCGAACATCGAAAAATTAGGTTTGATCTCTTCGAAATAGCGCGCTTCGCTCGCTCCGATGATGACACGGCCGCATCCGATCACAAACAGCAGGTGGAGTGCCCGGTCGATCACCGCATAGGGATGAGCCGGGTCCGAGGGGATTTCACACAGCCATCCTTTCATACCATAGGGTTCGCTCATGGCGATTCCGACGGCATAGCCGCCGACGTTCCTGTCGATGTAGAGCGAGGCGTAAGGTTCTGAAATCATTGCGTTATCCCTTCACAATAAAGAATGGTACGTGTTTAACTTTAGTTTTAGTAAGAATGGGGTTATAATCGCACATTTATACTCCATTCTAATCATTAGGATAATCTTAACATGAAACGCCCAACACCGGTCAACGAAGAAGTATTATTTGACGGACGCAGCCTGATTTCCGAAACCGATACCAGAGGGGTCATCACCTACGTCAACCGAAAATTTACCGAAATGACCGGGTATACGGCCGTCGAAGCGGTGGGACAACCCCACAGCCTGCTCCGCCATCCCGACATGCCCAAAGCGGCGTTCGAAGGGATGTGGAAAATCATCCAAAGCGGAAAAATCTGGGAGGGGTATGTTAAAAATCTCCGCAAAGACGGAAAATTTTACTGGGTCGTCGTCCATATCGTCCCGAAACTGGACGCCGAAGGAAGCGTGATCGGCTATATCGCCTCACGCAAAATGCCCGACCGCAGCCGCCTCAAAATCATCGAAGCGCAATACAAAGAGATGCTCGAAACCGAGAAGGCTTAAGATCGGATTTTCGTCTCGAGCCATCCCCGCGCACGGTAAACCCGCCAGAACCACCATCCCTTGATAAATGTCTCCACCGTCATCGCGACATAAACCCAGAAGATTCCCAGCCCCCCCTTCATCACAAGATACGAGGGGATGATCCTGAACAGCCACAGCGAAAGAATCGATATCCTCATCGTCGTTTTCGTCGCTCCCGAACCACGCAACGCCCCGCTGAGAACGAACGTCAGTGCGAGCGGAACCTGTGAAATCCCTACGAGTCTCAAATAGATGGACGCATACTCGATCGTTGCGGCGTCATCGGTAAAAATCGCGGCAAGGTATTCAGGGAGACCGACCAGAACAACCCCCACCGTTCCCATGAACACCATCGCGATTTTCGCACTGATCACTCCCGAAGCGTAAGCATCGTCGTATCGACGAGCGCCGATGAACTGACCGGCCAGCACCATGGCGGCTACCGAGAATCCGAATCCCGGCATAAACGCCAGCGCTTCGATCCGCAATCCGATCTGATACCCCGCCAGCGCCTGCGTTCCGTACGAGGCGATGATGACCACAAACAGCAAAAACGACGAGACGCCGACAACCCGTTCAAACGCCGCGGGCAGCCCGATTGAGAATATCCGGCGTACATCCGCCCATACGAAAAGGAGGTAAACGTCCAGAACACCGCCCTTTCGAAACAACAGCCATCCGTATGCCGCGATACCGAACCCGTATGCGCATACGGTGGCGTATGCGGCCCCCGCGACCCCCATCGGCTCGAAACCGCCGTGACCGAAAATAAAGAGATAATTCAGCCCCGCGTTCAACAAGGCCGAAAATATTTTGATGACCAGAGAACTTTTAGTGTCCCCGGCGGCAGAAAGAGCGTTGTATGCCAGCGTATCGAGAAAAATCAGCCCCATCCCAAGACACAATATCTGAAAGTAGTCACTGCCCAGGGCGATGACGTCGCCGTCCGAACCCATCCAGCGAAAGAAATCGGCCGCATAAAACCATCCGATGCTTCCGATCCCCACCGAACCGGCAAGGGCTATCCAGCCTCCGGCATAAACGACGGCCGACGCCCTGTTACGCCGGCCGCTCCCGATGTAACGCGCGATCAGGGCGCTTGATCCGACCCCAAAAAGAGTCATCATCGCCTGTATCACCATCATAAACTGCATCGACAGCCCGACCGCCGCGAGGGCCGCAGCCCCCAATACCCCTACCATCATCATGTCGATGAGGATCTGGATAATATCAAGAAGATGCTTCAACGCCGCCGGAACGGCAAGGCGCAAAACATGGCGCTTCATCGCGTTTGCGCCGCCCCCTGCAAGATCTGCGATACTTTTTCCATCGCCGTAAACAGTTCCTCTTTCGTTCCGTATCGCAGTTCCACACGGTTAAGAGGCACCTCCCCGACCGGATCAAAATCGCACACCAGCACGTATGACTCGACCCGGACGACGTCTGATTTCATCTCGGCCCATTCGAGCGATACCGATGCCGTTTCTCCCGCGGCATGGACCACTGCGGCCGGGTAAAGCCGCGTCACCCGGGAGAGATCGATTTTTTTCTCTCCCTCTTCGAACCACAATTCACCGTTCATTCGATCTCCTTTAGCCTGTAATGACGTCGTAACCAGCCGTAGTAAACGGCAGCCGCGAGAAAAACGCTCCCTAAAACCAGGGTGATCGTTTCGAGTGAAACGCCCCGCTGCGCGAGGCTCCCTATCAAGATCGACGCCAAAGCGCCGACTCCCAGGAAAATCATGTCGTTGTAAGCAACGACCCGCCCGTAGAAATCACGGTGCGTATGATGCTGCAGCAACGTATAGGTATACGACCACAACGTTGTCGTCACGAATCCGACCAGTACCGCAGCGGCCAGGGATGCGTAAAAATTCTCCATAACCGCCGACCAAAGGGCGATTGCCGCCGCTTCGGCGACGAACAGCCATCCCAGCCGGGCGTTGTTAATCCAGTGTCCCAGCACCATCGGACCGATCACCAGCCCCAGTGCGCGCGCGGCGTTTTGGAGCCCGATCCCCAAGGAAACGGCGACGATGTCGGCATAATAGTGTTTCGCCGTCAGCGCTACCAGCGCGTCGAATGCCGTAAACCCCAGCACCGCGTGCAGAAGCATCAGGTGAACGACGACCCGGTTTCGGCCGATGTAGCGCATCGCCTCGCTCATCATCGCGGTGAATCGGGGGGGGTGGGCCGTTGTCTTTTTTTCCAGCTTCAGCCCCCAGGCCAACACCAAAACAACCCCGAACAATCCCGCATCGAGCAAAAAGGCGGGAACGACCCCGATCCAGTAAACGACAACCCCGCTGAGGGCCATCCCCAGAGTGTAGGACAGCGACCAGATGATCGAATGGATTTCGTTGGCCGTTTGCAGCGCCTTTCCTTCGAGTATGCGGGGGAGAAGCGACATCTCCACGGTAAAATGAAAACTTGCGGCCCCCATCCGGATAAATACCAGCAGATACAACAAAGGGAGCATCGAAACCGAATCCACACCGATCAAGGAGAGGGTACAGACGATTTCGATAATGGTGAGAATAATCATCAGCCGTCGGGGGTCGATCCGGTCCACCAGAACCCCGCTCAGCGGAGCCTGGAATACGCCGGGAAGAAAATGGAGCGCCGCCACCAGCGCGATCGTCGCCGCATCCGCTCCCATCTGGATCAGCAGCGTGTAGATGGCGACGTTGCTGAACCACGCCCCGAAATAGGCGATCAGCTGGATCGCCGAAAGACGCCGCAGCAGCGGTTCGTTTCGTAAAAGAGCCCAGTATCGTTTCATGAACGCAAGTGTAGCACATATAATCGAAGAAGCGCCCTAAAGTTTTTTTTCCGATAGACGATTTAGGGGTATCAAATGTTCCAACCTATCAGTAGGAGAAAAAAATGGAAGTTCTACAATCAACCGCAAAGATGCAGCAAAGCCAGATGGCGATGCCCAAAAGCGGCGGAGTCGAGGCACCCAGTACACAAAACGTACAGCAGATGCAGCAAAATCAGATGAATGAGAACAAAGCGTCTGAAAAAAGTAACGAGCCAAAAATCGCAAGTGGCGACTATCAAAAAGAGATGGAAAAACTGGTACTCGAGCTGAACCGCTCCCTCAATCCGTTCAATACGTCTCTTCGTTTCGGATTTGACAGCTCGTCGGAAGATTTTTACGTATCGGTGATCGATACAAAAACCAATAACATGATCCGTCGCTTCCCGGCGGAAGAAGCGCAAGTGATTCTTCCCAAGATCCAAGAGATAAACGGCCTGCTTTTTGATGAAAGCGTCTGAAGCCGGTCCCACGCCTTCCGAACCAGAAAAAGAACAAGAACAAGAAAAAGGATTTTCGATGTACAACAACAATCTTGCCTACAATACTTATATTCAAAACGACATCGTCGTTGAATCGCCGGCCAAACTCGTCCAGATGATGTATGAGGGGATTTTGCGTTTCAACATGCAGGCAAAACGGTGCATCGAAACCGGCGATATCGAGAAACGGACCTACTGGATCAACCGTTCTTCCGCCGTCATCAATGAATTGATCCATATTCTCGACTATTCCCACGGAGACGTCGCCTATTACCTGGCGGGCCTGTACAACTACCAGCTTCAACTGCTGATGGAAGCCGCGCTTTATAAAGACACGGCTAAAATCGACGAAGTAAACAATGTTATGAAAGGGCTCCTCGAAGCATGGAAAGAGAGCACAAATGTGGGTTGAACGCTTTAAAGCGGCCCTGGTGCTCGAAGAGCCCGACACGATCGCAGCACTTCTCGATGAAATGCCCCGGTTTGAAACCCGTCAGGAAGTAGAAGAAGCCGCTTATCTTCTGCTGCAGGCTTCTGAAATGATCGAACAGCAAAAACGCCTTACCGCTCATACACTCCAACATCTCAAGAGCACCATCGATTTTCTCAAATCATCCCAAACTCCCGCTGACTCCTCTTTAAATATCAAACTTTAACGCCATTCTCATTCTTTTTTTGATAGAATCGCGGTATTCACTCCATTCCATTTCCGATGTATGAAGTCCGGGGATCAATTAAGAAGGATACTGATTATGAAAAAAGAGGTCAAAAAAGTCGTTCTCGCCTATTCCGGCGGATTGGACACCAGCGTTATTTTAAAATGGCTCCAAGATGAATACAAATGCGAAGTCGTTACGTTCACCGCCGATATCGGCCAGGGTGAAGAGGTGGAGCCGGCCCGTGCGAAAGCGCTGAGCCTTGGGATCAAACCTGAAAACATCTATATCGAAGACCTGCGCGAGGAATTCGTTCGCGATTACGTATTCCCCATGTTCCGCGCCAACGCGATCTACGAAGGGGAATATCTCCTGGGAACATCGATCGCACGCCCGCTCATTGCCAAACGTCAGGCCGAAATTGCCCGTATTACCGGTGCGGATGCCGTCAGCCACGGAGCCACCGGTAAAGGAAACGACCAGGTACGTTTTGAAATGGGGTATCTGGGACAAAACAGTTCACTGACCATCATCGCCCCTTGGCGCGAGTGGGATTTGAACTCCCGTGAAAAACTCCTCGCCTATGCCGCCGAGCACGGGATCAAAATCGAAATGAGCGGAAAAAAATCGCCGTATTCGATGGACGCCAACCTGCTTCACATCTCCTATGAGGGGGGAATCCTCGAAGATCCCGCTGCAGAGCCGGAAGAGAGCATGTGGCGCTGGACGGTCTCTCCCGAAAACGCACCGGATGAACCCGAGTACATCGAAATCGGGTACGAAAAAGGAGACCCGGTCAGTCTCAACGGCAAAACCCTCTCGCCTGCGGTTATGCTCGAACAGCTCAATATCATCGCCGGACGTCACGGAATCGGCCGTGCCGACATCGTCGAAAACCGCTACGTCGGTATGAAAAGCCGCGGATGCTACGAAACGCCGGGTGGAACGATCATGCTTCGCGCCCACCGCGCCATCGAATCGATTACCCTCGACCGCGAAGCGGCTCACCTCAAAGACGAGCTGATGCCCCGCTACGCCAAACTGATTTACAACGGTTTCTGGTTCTCACCGGAACGTGAAATGCTCCAGGCCGCCATTGACAAAACCCAGGAAAACGTGCGCGGTACGGTACGTCTTAAACTTTACAAAGGCAATGTCATGGTCGTCGGACGCAGTTCGGACGTATCGCTTTTCAATGCCGATTACTGTACATTTGAAGAAGACGCCGTCTACGATCAAAAAGACGCGGCAGGTTTCATCAAACTCAATGCATTGCGCTTTATCATCGCCGGCAAGGCCCGTAAAAACAAATAAGGAACATCCATGAGCGGAACGATCAAAAAAATCGACCCCGAATCGGTCGAATTTAAAGAAGAACTCGAAAAAACGATTAAATTTACCGACAAGGTATGTGCGCAGTTCGGGTTTGTCTACAATCCCGATCCCGAAATCAACCAGGGAATCCAGTTCGGGTTGACCCGGAACAAACTGATCCACGGAAAGCGTTATTGTCCCTGTTTCTTTGTCACCGGGAACAAAGAAGAAGATCGCATCTGCCCCTGTAAACCGGCGCTGGAACACGAAATCCCCACAGACGGCGTATGCCACTGCCAGATTTTCTGTACTCCCGCCTACGCGGCTTCGCAGCTTAAAAACGAAGAGATCGAAGCGGTCGTGCACCAGCATTCACGCGGTCTAAGCGCCGAAGAGTGCCAAATCCTGCTGAACAAAAGCGATATCGACAGCGACGAACTTACCGCTCTCATCGAAGCGCGTACACTGGGCATGGTCGATTTTAAAATCGTCGACGTTCGCGAATGGATGGAATGGAAAATGGGCCGTATCGCGGGTGCAGACCACCTGGTTCCGACCAGCAGCTTTTTTCAAACCCTCAACGAAGCCGCGATCGGTAAAGACGAACACATCATCGTCTACTGCCACGTCGGAAGCCGCAGTGCACATTGCCAGCGGATATTGACCGACATGGGATACACCAACGTATCCAACCTTGCCCACGGAATCGTCTCGTACGGCGGCGAAATCGTCCGGGGCTGATCGAAGGGACCTGTATGAAAGTATTATTGACCAAAGACGTCAAAGGGGTCGGAAAAGCGGGCGAGATCAAAGAAGTCGCCGACGGCTACGGAAAAAACTTCCTCATCGGTAAAGGGCTCGCGCTTGCCGCGACCAATGAAGTACTCAAGAAGTACGAAGCGGAACAACGGAAAAAAGCAGCTGACGAAGCGGCCGAAATCGAGCGCCTCAATGCCCTGAAAAGCCGTCTTGGGGACCTCAAGGTCGTCATTACCAAAAAGCTCGGTAATACCGGTCACCTTTTTGGCGCCGTGACAAAAGACGAAATTGCCGATGCGCTCAAAGCCCAGCACGGGATAGAAATCGATAAAAAAGAACTCGATGCCAAGCACGGGATCAAAACAACCGGCCTTCACGACCTGGATCTCAAACTCGGGCACGGTATCCACGCCACCCTTCATCTCGAAATCAAAGGGGAATAAGCATGTTCGACGCCACCACCATACTCGCCTATAAAGGACGCAACAAAGCCGTTATCGGCGGTGACGGGCAGGTGACGTTCGGCCATACCGTTCTCAAAAACAACGCTACCAAAATCCGCACCCTGCACAACGGAGAGATCCTCGCCGGTTTTGCGGGTTCGACCGCGGATGCGTTTAACCTTTTTGATATGTTCGAAGAACACCTGGCCCATCGTAAAGGCGAACTTATCAAAGCGGTTATCGACTTTTCCAAAGCGTGGCGAAAGGACAAAATCCTCCGCCGCCTCGAAGCGATGATGATCGTCCTCAACACCGAGCATATATTCATCCTGACAGGGAACGGAGACGTCGTCGAACCCGAAGACGGCGAGCTGGCCGCAATCGGCAGCGGCGGAAGCTATGCCATCGCCGCCGCACGAGCACTGAAGCACCATTCCGCCCTGGACGAAGAAGCGCTCGTCAAAGAGTCCCTCTCCATCGCTGCGGATTTGTGCATCTATACGAATCACAACATCAAAACTCTCACCCTCGGATAAGACGCATGAACATGACCCCCCAAGAGATCGTCGATTATCTCGACCAGCACATCATCGGACAAAGAGATGCGAAAAAAACGATCGCCCTGGCGCTTCGGACCCGGTATCGCCGATTGCTTCTCGATCCGGCGCTGCGCGAGGAGATCATGCCCAAAAACATCCTGATGATCGGTTCGACCGGGGTCGGAAAAACCGAAATATCCCGCCGGCTGGCAAAACTCATGCAGCTTCCCTTCATCAAAGTCGAGGCGAGCAAATACACCGAGGTCGGATTCGTCGGGCGGGACGTCGAGTCAATGGTCAGAGACCTGGTCATGACCGCCCTTGCGATGGTCAAAGCCGAGCATACCGAAAACAATGCCGAAGCGATCGAACAGTACGTGATGGACACGATCCTCAAAAAACTTCTCCCCGAACCTTCCCATTTTGCATCGGATACCAAACGGGAAGAATACACCGCATCCAAAGAGCGGATGAAAGAGCGTATCGCGAACGGCGAAATGGACGAGCGGACGATCGAAATCGACCTCCCGAAAGGAAACGTCGAATTCAACGATACCAACATGCCGCCTGAAATCGCGCGGGTTCAGGAATCTTTTTCCCGGATGTTTTCGGTTATGGGCAAAGAGGACTCCAAAAAAGAGGTAACGGTCAAAGAGGCCAAAGAAATCCTTCGCCAGGAAGCGTCCGAAACCCTTCTAAACCAGGAACAGATCAAGCGCGAAGCGCTCCGCCGCGTCGAAGAGGGGGGAATTATTTTCCTCGATGAGATCGATAAAATCGCCGTAAGCGCCCGAAGCGACGGACGAAACGATCCCAGCAAGGAAGGAGTGCAGCGAGACCTGCTCCCGATTGTGGAGGGGAGTATCGTTTCGACCAAATTCGGACCCGTCAAAACCGATCATATCCTTTTCATCGCGGCCGGTGCGTTTCACCTGACCAAGCCCAGCGACCTGATACCCGAACTACAGGGACGTTTTCCCCTGCGTGTCGAACTCGAACCGCTCGACGAAGAAGCGCTTTATCAAATTCTGACCAAACCGAAAAACTCGTTGCTCGAGCAATACAAAGCGCTGCTCGCAACCGAAAACGTAACCCTCGAATTCGATGATGCGGCGATACGCGCCATGGCAAGCTATTCGCAAAAAGCCAACGACAAAACCGAAGACATCGGTGCCAGACGCCTTCATACCGTCGTCGAAAAAGTTCTGGAAGAGATCAGTTTCAACGCGGTTCTGCACCGAAACACCACGGTCACCGTCACCGCCGAAACGGTCAATGCCATTCTTTCACCCGTCGTCGAGAACGAAGATCTCGCACGCTACATTCTCTAAAGGATTTCAATGAGCAAAGCCGGATTCGTAGCTCTAGTAGGCCGTCCGAACGCGGGAAAAAGCACCATGATGAACTGGCTTTTGGGCGAAAAGATCGCCCTGGTAAGCCAAAAAGCCAATGCGACCCGAAAACGCTCGAACGCGATTGTCATGCACCACGACGACCAGATCATTTTCGTCGACACTCCCGGACTGCACCAGGCCGAAAAACTACTCAACCAATACATGCTCGAAGAAGCGCTCAAAGCGATCGGTGACTGCGATCTGATCGTCTATCTGGCCCCCGCTTCGGATAAAACGAGCCATTACGAAAAATTTCTCGAACTCAATGCGCAAAAACGTAAACACATCATCGTCCTGAGCAAAATCGATCAGGTGCCTCAGGCCGAACTCCTCAAAAAAATCGGCGAATACAACCGTTTCAGCGACCGTTTCGAAGCGCTGATTCCGATGTCGGTAACCAAAAACGTGGGCAAAAACGATCTGCTCGACACCATCGTCAAACACCTCGAAGAATCTCCCTACCTCTACGATCCTGATAACCTCACAACGGAGATGATGCGGGATATCTACAAAGAGTTCGTCCGCGAAGCGATCTTCGACAATATCAGTGACGAAATCCCTTACGAATCGGACGTCATGATCGACAAGATCGACGAAGAAGGTCCGATCGAACACATCCGCGCGACCATCATCGTCGAAAAAGAGACCCAAAAAGGGATCATCATCGGCAAAGGGGGAAGCGCCATCAAACGGATCGGCCGCAGTGCCCGTGAAAAAATCGAACGCCTCGCCGGACGGCCCGTCTATCTCGATCTCTTCGTATCGGTAAAAAAGGGATGGAGTTCGGATAAAAAAACTTTGAGTGATTTGGGATACGAATGGTAAAAATTCTTGCATCGGTTATAGTATCGTCGGGGTTGCTGTTCTCTGCCGAAGTGATTACGCTCTACAAAAGCGGCGGTAAAAAACTGATCGAAAAAGAGACCCTGAGCACCTCGTACTGGTCGGGAGACGTCAACCGTAAAGACCTCCGTTTCGGCTATTTCGAGCGGGCTTTTTCCCTCCTCTCGTGCAACAAGGAAAAAGGGGTGCTCGAACTCTACGCCCCCGATGCCCAGAAACGTTTTTCCCTTAAAAAACGTTACGGTGCCCTTACCGGCAAATACGCGGGGGACAAAATGGTCGAAGGAGACCTTCGGACCCCCATCGGGATTTATAACCTCGTCCAGAAGAAAAAAACGGTCGATCCGTTTTACGGACCGATGGCGTTTGTCACATCCTATCCAAATCTCTACGACCGTATCCGCGGCAAAAACGGTTCGGGGATCTGGGTCCACGGCGTTCCCCTCAGCGGCACCCGCGAATCGTTTACCCGTGGGTGTATCGCGATCAACAACAACGACCTGATTCAGCTCGACCGCAGCATCAATCCCGCCGACACCCTGCTCATTATCGATTCGGCACCCAAAAAGCCTGTCGAACCCGCGGCATATTCGGCGATACTCGCGGGACTGCACCAGTGGAAATACGCCTGGACCTACAATGATCTCGAAAGCTATCTCTCTTTTTACGACCCTTCATTCAAACGTTTTGACGGAATGGGGCTATCGCAGTTCAAATCATTTAAAGAACGGATTTTTGCGAAAAACGAAGTCAAAACGATCACGTTCAACAACATCAATATCATCCCCTACCCAGGGGAAAAACGGAATCTCTTCCTTGTCACGTTCGATCAGGTTTACGTCAGCGACAGCCACCGTTTTGAGGGGGAAAAATCGTTGCTGGTCGCCCTTAAAGGAGATAAAACCATCTCTATCCTGACCGAAGAATAATCGATGCGACTTCTCGCCTTCGCATTTTTGGTCTCCCTCGGATTGCATGCGTCTCCATTCTCTCTCATCAAAAAAGAAACCCGAACGCCGAATACCCAGACGCTACTGGTCATCGGGGGGATTCACGGGAACGAACCCGGAAGTTATTTCGCCGGCGCAATCCTTTCCGAACACTATCGGATCACCAAAGGGAATCTGTGGATTATTCCGGATTTAAACCGACAAAGCATCCAGGAAAACAATCGCGGAATCAACGGCGATCTTAACCGTAAGTTTGCCGACATCTCTCCCGACGATCCGGACTATGAAATCGTCAGAGAAGTCCAGAAAATCATCGTCAGCCCCGAAGTGGGACTGATTCTCAACCTTCACGACGGACACGGCTTTTACCGGAAAAAATACCTCAATACGATTTTCAATCCCAATGCATGGGGGCAGACGTGCGTCATCGACCAGCAATCGCTCGACCACGACCATCCTTTCGGCCATCTCGACCACATCGCGACCCAAGTGAGCCGAACCCTCAACGGAGGGCTGATCGAGGACCACCATTTTTTCGATGTTCGCAACACAAATACCCGCTTTGACGACGAAGCGATGCGCCATTCGCTAACCTATTACGCCGTTACGAACCACAAACCGGCGTTTGCTATCGAAACAAGCAAACATCTCCCTACCCTTCACCACAAAGTTTTTTATCAGCTCCGGGCCATCGAATGTTATATGGAGCTGATGGGGATCGAATTCGAGCGATCATTCAGTCTTGAACCCGAAGCCATCCGGAATCTACTCGAATTGCGTGGAAATTTAACTATTAATAACAATTTTTATCTAAAAATGGAAAATTTAAGAAACAGTTTAAGTTTCATTCCGCTAAAATCAGGACGAAACGATTTTAAATTTTCCCATCCGTTGGGAAGTGTACGAAAAAACAAGAGTCACTACGATCTTTTTATCGGGAACCGGAAAATCGCTTCTCTGCTCCCGAACTATGCGGCAAACGACGACTGTATCAACGAAGTGAGCGTACAAGCTGACGGACAACAAAAAACATTATCTGTTGCTACAGATTTTTTTGTAACGGACGATTTTAAGGTCGTCAACCATAATCCCGGCATACGGCTTAACGTCATCGGTTTTACCGCGCGTGGGGTGAGAGACGAAAGCAACCTGCGCATACGGCGGGAAGATTTGGATACTAATTATTCCGTCGATACTTCCAAAAAGAGCTATCGGCTGGAGTTTTATCGGGAAAACCGTTTTTGCGGGATGGTCCTTGTACATTTTAAATAGGATAAACAGAGGATGAGTAAAAGCAAGCAGCAGACTTATTCGACCATCGTTTCGGCCAACCCCTACAAGGGCGACTGGTACGTTGGTACGTTCAACACGATCTCGAAAACGACTTCACCCTCTTTTTCAAAAGAACAGTATGCCGTCTCCTTTCTGAACACCAAAGGGTTTATCTATACCCTCGTGGGTATCAGCAAAAATATCCCCGACGAGGACATCTATGATGCCCTGGAGACGAAAGTCTACGAAGACCTGGCGCTGGACATGGCGATCGAATACCATATCAAGCACATCGAAGCGCCGCAACGCGGGAGTGAATCGGAACGTTTTTTTCACACGTTCGTCGTCGATCCTCTGACTCTGGAACAGGAATTCGCGGGTGTCGTCGGCGAAATCAAATACGTTGACCAGATCGTCCCCGTTCCGTTGCTGCTCAAATCGCTCTACGTCAAAGACCTGATCGAAACTTCCGACATCCACTGTTTTATCTATTTTCAGGAAAATGACGCCTTTTTCTGTATCTACAACGAGCAGCAGTTCGTCTATGCCAAATCGTTGAAGTATTCGCTCAAACAGATGCACGAACGCTTCTGCGAACTTCTCGGTGAACAGATCGACTTGATGCAGTTTGAGCGGATGCTTGTCGAAGAGGGACTTAACGCCTCCCATCCCGAATATCAGAAAAATCTGATCAAACTCTTCGGAGAAATTTTCCTGCACGTCAGCGACGTCATGACCTACGCCAAACGGGCTTACGACATCCAAAAATTCGATCAGATTTTCATCGGTACTGGGGCCGGAAGCGTCAGCGGCCTCGACGAATACGCACAAACCTATCTTGGGATCCGGACCTCGCCTTTCGATTTCAATTACGGCTTCAACACGGGCGGATCGCGGGTCGATCAGATTCACCAGCTGATGCACCTCTACGGACGAATGGATGCCGATGAACGCTACGAGTGTAACTTCACCATTTTCCACCGTCCTCCCCCCTTCACACAGCGAGACAGCGGAAAAATGATTCTCGTCACCGCGGCTTCCCTCACCGCCGCACTCCTTTACCCCGGCGTGTATTGGGGGCTTTCGTACGTCGAAGAGTTCCGGCATGCCTTCCTCAGTAAAGAATACGAACAGGTCCATATCGAGAAAATGACCCGGGAAGCGACAATCAATTTGAAAATGGCCAACCGCAACGCGGCCGAAACGCTTCTCAACGAACAAAAAACGGCATATCAGCAAAAGCAGGACACCTTGGTGCAGGTCCACGACAAAAAAGTCAATTACCCGATGAAAGCCAAGATTATGGCCGACTTCACCCGCAGCTTCAACCAGTATCGCGTACAGCTCAAAAACGCTTCCTACACCGAAGATCAAAACGGAACGCAGAAAGTCTTTACGTTCGGCTTGGTTTCACCCTCGACCCAAAATATCACGGCGCTCCTCAAACATCTCACCGATGCCAAACGGGACAAATACGACTTCGAGCTGAAACTGATCTCGTTTAACGAGGAAGAAAAGTCCTATCTCGGCGAACTCAAGGCGGTAATCAAATGAAGTTCAATATCGAAGACTACCTCTACGCGCTCGACCACTCCCTGGCGCGAAAAAGCGAACGCGACAAGATGATGCTTTTCATCATGATTTTCGCATCGCTGTTCGCATTTTCGTATCTCTTTTTGTGGGAAAGTTCCGAGGCAAGCTTCAACGTTTCCCACGAAAAAGCGGTCAAGGTCGAAAATGATCTGAACGTCGACAAACAATACCTCGCGGCGAATCCTCCCGAGCGGATCAAACAAATCGAGCAGGAAACGATCGAAATCGAACGCCAGCACGCGCTCTATATCCAGTACAATGATTACATCAAGCAGCAGCTTGAACAAATTTCTTCCCTCTACTACGATGAAAAAGTATGGGGGGGCGTATCTTGATTCCGTATCGCGATACGCCAGAGCCTACAATGTAAAACTGGCCAAATTCGGCAATACGCTCCAGACCGACAAAAGTTCGTTCGGGCATGTTCTTGACATCAACATCTCTTCCGAAGGGCCTTATAAAAACACCCTTAAATTCGTCAACGCACTCGAACAGAGCTTTCTCGTCGTCGACCTCCACGATTTCAACCTGAGTGCCGAAGAGAAGCTCAAAGGGAATCTGAATATCTCGGTATGGGGGATTGTACGCCAATGAGACCGTTTATCTTCTTGGGATTACTAAGCGCCCTGACGCTGCAGGCAGCCCTCACGACCGCCTCCCCTGCAGCCGCCTCACCCCTCGTGCCGGCACCGCAACAAGACAAGGAGCTGGCGTGGGTTGACGAGCAGATCCGCTCGATCCTCCCCGCAAGGGTCGGAATCTCGGACAGCTTCATCAATTCCCTGCGTGATCCGGTCAAACTTAAAAAACCGGCAGCTACGGCAACCCCTTTACAAGGCGGCAACAAGCTCCTGCCTCCTCCGAAACTGGGAAGTACCCTTACTCCGCCGCCGCCGCAAATCGTCGAAGAACCGCTGCGGTTGATGGCGCTGATGAACCAATCGGCCCTGATCAGCGGAAAATGGTATCGCGCCGGTGAAAGCGTACGCGGATACACTCTCAGCGAGATCAAACCCTCTTCGGTACTGCTGACAGGGAAAAAAGCCCAAAAGCTGATCTTGTTTTTGACAAAACAAAACAACAATATTAAAATTAACACCAAATAGGAAAGTATCATGACATCCGTAATCAAACACCATGCACGCGCGTTAATGTTATCCGGTCTTGCGGCTGCCCTCCTCTCCTCCACCGCATTACAGGCGGACTGTACCTATGAACTTTTCAATATCTCTTCGGTCAAAGGGACGACCGTCGGCGAATTCGTCGATCAACTGAGCGAAGAGTGCGGGATGAGCGTCATCGTCGCCGATCCCGAAGCGGAAAAAGTCCTTGCCAAGGCGATGAACAAAACCTTCCTGAAAAACCTCACCATCAATGAAGTGCTTGATCTTATCATCAAGGAAAACGATCTGCAGTACACCCTCCAAAACAACGTCCTGAAAATTTCGTACCTGCAGACGAAAACCTATGCGATCGACTACATCATCTCCGAACGCCGAGGAACCGGCAGCGCCAACATTACCCTCAGCTCCAATACCGGATCAGCCCAAAGTACAACAGGAACGTCATCCGCTTCGTCTTCATCTTCGTCCGGCGGAAGCACGAATCAGTCAAAAAGCAGCACATCGTCCGAATCGGGAATAAAAATCACGTCTAACGACGAAGTTCTGTTCTGGGAAACGCTTGACAAAGAGCTTGAAAGCATTTTGAACCGCCCTGAAGACACTTATACCGCCAAAACACCGATGATCAACAAAAATGCGGGACTTATCACCGTTACCGCCACCGGGGCACAGCATAAACGCCTTGACGCGTATTTGAACGATCTTGAAAAAAAGATGCAGACACAGGTCCTCATTGACGTCAAAATGTACAGTGTCGTTTTCAGTGACGCCTCGTCGACCGGTATCGACTGGTCCCAGCTATACGCGTTGCAGAATATCAAACTCGGGTTCGATTACGTCAGCAAAAACAACCTGGTCGAATATACCAACGACGGGGATCTGCTCGGAACGACCTCCTTTACCATGATGGGCCAGCAGGCGGTAAACAACGCCCACGCGTTTCAATTATCCGCTAAAGGGAGTCTGAACGAAGTGATCAAATTCCTCAAAACGCAAGGCGATGTCTACGCCATTTCAAACCCGAAAGTGATGACCTTCAACAATCAGCCGGCGCTGATTACGGCGGGAACCGAACTGTTTTATAAAACATCGCAATCCAATACTCTTGCCGGAGGTTCAACCGGAACAACATCCCAAACCGAAATCGTCAGTTCGGTTTTCTCCGGCGTTTTGCTCGATATTACCCCCGAAATTGCCAAAGACGGTACCATCACCCTACGGATCAACCCTTCTATTTCGGAAGTGGCAAGCGATATTTCAGCAAACAATGCCGATCGTAAAATGCCGCCCGACCTGAGCCGCCGCCAGCTCTCGTCGGTCATTTCGGTCAAAGACGGCAACCGGGTCATCCTAGGAGGACTCATCAATACCAAAAACGTCAACGATACCAACAAAGTTCCGCTGCTGGGCGACATTCCCGTCCTCGGTCATCTGTTCAAACGCGAGGGAATCACGAAGCAGACCGAAGAGATCGTTATCATCATCGAACCGCACATCGTCAAAAAAGAGTCCGACAAACTGAGCCTGAGCGATTTGGGCTACACCCGTCTGGGGAATAAAATCGAAGAAGAAGCGAAGCAGGACACCAAATAAGGAAATGGTAGAAAACTCCCTTTTCTCAAAACCGCGCGATCTGTTTCTCGACGTCGTCAACGCCAGGGACTACGTCCAGATCGACAGCGTCTCGCATATGTACCAATCCCTCAAAAACTCGGTCGAAAAACCGCTCAAGATGATTCTCCTGTACGGAAAACCGGGGACGGGGAAAAGTATGCTCCTGCACAAGCTCCATTACGATCTTTCCAAACATCAGAAAGTATTCATGGTCGAGACCCCGATTATCGAAGAAGAAGATTTTTTGCGCGTTCTCGCACAACAGATTTTCGGACATTCTCCCAGAGAAGGGATCTCCCTGAACCGTTTCCTTGAAATCGCCAGCGCCCTTTCGCTGCCGAACGTCCCGATCGTATTACTGGACGAAGCGCAGCTGTATTCGGCTTCGCTGATGGAGAAGATCCGTCTCATTTCCGACGCCCGCGCCGTGAAATTTGTCATCACCCTCCACAAAACGGACAAAGAGGACGTCATCGCCAAAGAGCATTTCCAGACCCGTATTTGGGAGAGCATCGAACTCAAAAACGCGACTCCCGAAGAGCTGAAAGTGTACGTCCAGAAAAAACTTCTCAAAGCCAACTGCTTCGATGTCGCCAACATGTTCAACGACAAAAACATGAAGCTTATCGCTTCACTGACGCGGGGGAACTACCGGGAGACGAACAAACTCCTGTTTTCCCTCTTCGGCCTGTATTGCTGGTACGAAGAAAATCACCCTTCCGCCATCGGCTACAATGCACTCAAACCCAAATGGATCGAAATGGCCGCGATCCACACAGGACTGATCCGTGCTTGATATCCGCGATCTCGAACGGCGCTGGCTGAAATACAAACTCAAACGCTATCTCCCCTATACGGCGGCGGCATTGGTCGTTCTGGGAGGAGTCGTCATGTTCCTCCTCCCCACCCGCGAGGATTCCCTCTCTTCTGTCGCAGAATCGAACGGTTCTGAGCGATCGTTATCGCCTTCCTCTTCAAGAGCAGACCTCAACACCACCGTGCTCGAACCTTCCATGGAATTCGTCGAAACGTTTCAGGGACCGCTTGCCGCACACCCCGCACAAGCCGCCGCAGCTCCGCGACTTCCGGCTCAGTCATCCCTTCCTCCGCCGAAAATCCTTGAAATGCCCGAACCGCCGCAAACCGTTGGTTCGAGCCCGAAACCGGCCGTAGCGGGCGCTCAGGGCGAGCGGGGACTGCTCATCAACCGTAATGAGAATAAAACCGATATCGAAGAACTCCAAAATCGCTTCAAGGAGACGTCCAACGCCAATCTCGGCCTCTACATAGCCAAATACCATTACGATCGGGGCAACTATGCCGAAGCGTATAACTATGCGCTCAAAACGAATGCGATCAACAGCCGGATCGAGGAGAGCTGGCTGCTGTTTTCAAAGGCGCTTGTCAAACTCGGGCGAACCGAACAGGCGAAAAAGACCCTCCAGCTGTATGTCCAGCAATCCGATTCGGATGCGGCCAAAGCGTTGCTCAATTCCATCGAGAAAGGGGCTTTTAAATGAGAAGGATCGTGACGGCTGCCCTGCTTTTTCTGGGTACGGTATCGCTCGCGGATGCGGGAGCCCAGCTCTATTCGCTCTATCAACGGGGACTCTACGCGCAAGGGTGCGATTTCGGCTACCGTTTCTTTACCCCGAACAAACGCAATGAAGCGTTCGTCTCGCTGGTGGGTTTTTCATGCCTCAAAGCCGATCAGATCGATCGTCTGGCCCCCGTCATCCCCGCTTTGCACGCAACCCCCGAATCCCGGGCCAACAGCGCCTATTTCTCGATGCTGCTGATGCAAAAAAAACTCCTCGCCCAGGCCCTGTACGACAACAAGCCTCTTAACGGCCTCAAATTTCCGACCAGCAGCCATCCTCTCTCCAGGGTGTTCGATTTCTACCTGCGCGATTCCAAACCGGCCGAAGCGGTCAAAGAGTATGCCGATCCCCAGGATCCGCGGCGATTCTACAAGCTCTACACCGCCGAAAACAACGGGCGCAAGAGCATAGCGATCGATGAGTATTATGATAGAATATTAACTTTTCATCACGTGTATTGATAAAGGACGGATATGGATCGTATCACCCATGACTTACTCGAAAAACGCCATATCACCCAACAGCAGATCGAGCGACTGACGACGCGGGGGGTTCAGGACGATACGATCCTCGAAACCCTCAGCAAAGTCGGAGCCGTATCGGTCAACTTTATCAAACGCTTCATCGTCGAGCAGATCCGTCTCGGCCGATACGAGCTCTCGATCATCAAAAATTACCATTTTCTCGACGAAGCCTCCATCCTCGCCCATCTCGCCGAAGTGATGGAGATCCCTTTTGTCGATCTCGATTCGATCGACATGGATTACCGTCTGGTCGAAAAGATACCTACCGTTCAGCTCAAACGCTACAACGTCCTGCCCATTTCGCAGGATGACATGTACGTCACGGTCGTTTTTTCCGATCCGCTCAACATCGAAGCCCAGGAGTCGGTTCAGCGTCTTTTCCCCCGTAAATCGCTCAAAGTGGCCGTTGCCACCGAAAAACAGATCCAGGCCTACCTGTTTAAAATCGAGCTCAAAGACAGCGTCAAGGAACTGGTTACCAACATCCGTAACGAATTGCGCAATATCGGTACGATCGAAGAGCAGCAGGAAGCTTCGTCGATCCTCCAGCTTATCGACGTTATCCTCAAAGCGTGTATCAAAGGACGGGCCAGTGACATCCACATCGAACCGACCGAAAAAAACTGCGTGGTTCGGGGACGGATCGACGGGAAACTGGCGGAAATTTTCATCTTCGACCGCGACATCTACCCTCCCCTGGCATCCCGAATCAAACTGTTGGCCAACCTCGATATCGCCGAACGCCGGAAGCCCCAGGACGGCCGTTTCTCCGCCGTCGTGATGGAAGCCGAATTCGATTTCCGTCTTTCCACGCTGCCGACGATCTACGGCGAATCGATCGTCATGCGTATCCTGGACAAAACCAAAGCCCTCGTGAAACTCGAAGACTCGGGGATGGACTCGGTCAGTTACCAGAAACTGATCAAAGCCCTTCACGCACCGTTTGGGATCATCCTCGTCACGGGTCCGACGGGAAGCGGTAAAACGACGACCCTGTACGGAGCGCTGAACGAACTGCGTAACGTCGAAGACAAAGTGATCACCGTCGAAGATCCGGTCGAATACCGGATGAACCTGATCCAGCAGGTACAGGTCAATCCCAAAGTGGGGCTGTCGTTTGCCGACGCGCTGCGTTCCATTCTCCGTCAAGACCCCGACAAGATCATGATCGGGGAGATCCGTGACCACGAAACGCTCGAAATCGCGGTAAAAGCGGCGCTGACGGGGCACCTTGTAATCTCGACGCTGCACACCAACGATGCCATCAGCGCCATCGCCCGGATGGCCGACATGGGGATCGAACCCTACCTCATCAGCGGTGCGCTCGTTGCGGTTCAGGCACAGCGGCTGGTACGAAAAATCTGCAAATTTTGCAAACAGGAGATCGAGATTCCCCAGACGCTCCTGCAGGAATATTCCGCCTACATACCGCAGGGAACGGTTTTTTATCACGGTGCGGGATGCAAAGAGTGTAACACGACAGGCTATATGGGGCGCGAAATGATCTGTGAAGTGCTCCCCATGAGCGAAGATCTCTCCAGCATGATCGCGCGGGGTTCTTCGAAAGAGGAGCTCACCAAGCAGGCCAAAAAAGAGGGTTTTGTCGGAATGTTCGAAAACGGCATGGCCAAAGCGGTCGCCGGCGTGACGACGCTCGATGAAATTTTGAGGGTGGCGAAAGTATGAAATATTTTGTAGCGACAGTCCTGTCCAAAGGGAAAAAAACCGAACACGGTTTTTATGCGGAAAGCAAAAAAGAGGCCCATTACCTCGCCAAAATCAAATTCACGGGTATGGTGATCAAAGTCGTGGAGGCCGCGCCTCCCCTGGAAGATCAGCTGCGGCGTTTCAAGGAAAACCTCTTTTCCAACGTCCGTAAGCGCAAACTCAAACAAGACGCCCTCATCGCCGCCGTCCGCCAGATGGCCGTCATGACGAACGCGGGGATTTCGATCCACGATTCGCTCCGTGAAATCGCCGACGCGACGACTGACAAGGTCCTTCAAAACGTTCTAGGGACAATGGCCGAAGACATCAATGCCGGGCACAGCCTCTCCAACTCCGCCAAAAAATTCGGGTATGAACTGGGTACCCTGACACTGGCGATGATCGAGCTGGGAGAGAAAACGGGGAACATGGCCGAAGCGCTCCACAAACTTGCCGACATGCTCGAAGAGATCCGCCGGAATATCATCAAATTCAAAAAGGCGATGGCGTATCCCCGAAACGTCATGATCGCGATGGCCATCGCCTTTACCGTCCTTATTTCCTACGTCGTTCCGCAGTTCAAAGCGATTTTCGAACAGCTGCAGGCGGAGCTTCCCCTGCCGACGAAGATCCTCCTTTTCCTCGAGCACCTTTTCAATACCTACGGCCCCTACGTGCTCGCCGCCCTGATCGTCTTTTTCTTCGTATTCCGCTACATGCTCAACCACAACCGCGAATTCCGTTACAAGTGGCATCAGCTCCTGCTCAAGCTTTACCTGATCAAAAACATCATCATGTTTGCGACGCTCAACCGTTTTACCCTGGTTTTTTCCGAACTCGTCCGTGCCGGTATTCCCATCTCGGATGCGCTCGATACCTCCATCGGGATGATCGAAACCCTCCCGCTGCAAGAAAAGCTCCTCACCGTCCGCCAAACCGTCGAAAAGGGGGGAACCCTCTATTCGGGGCTGGCGGAGACAAAACTGTTTGAGAACATGATTATCCAGATGATTTCGGCAGGGGAATCGAGCGGACAGCTTGACGCCATGATGCAAAAGGTTATGGAATATTACAAGATGCGCTTTGATGCCATCATTGACGGTCTTTCCGAAGCGATCGAGCCGATCATGCTGCTGCTCATCGCCGCGATGGTGGTACTGCTTGCGCTGGGGATCTTTTTACCGATGTGGGAGATGGGGAACGCCGTTCAGGGACGCCGTTAAGCGCGATCATTCCTCTTCGACCGCCCCTTTTGCGACCAGGGCGTTGTAGGTTTCGTCCTTGGGGATCAGTCCCGCTTCGTAAAGGAACTGGGAAGGGACGAAATTGCTCTTTTTGATTTTGTCGTATTTGGCAAAACTCAGATACAGCCGGTCTTTGGCCCGTGTGACGGCGACGTAGAACAGCCGTCTTTCCTCGTCGATGCTGCCGCTGCGGCTCATCAGTTTACGGTTGGGGAATCGTCCGTCCATCAGATCGATGACGTAGACTTCCTGATATTCAAGCCCCTTGGACGCGTGAATGCTCAGCAGGTGGACCCCTTCACCCTGCGTCAGATCCTGCGACCCCAATACCATCGCGTTCAAAAACCTCTCATGCTCTTTGTAGGGGCGGGAGAGTTCAAACAGCAGCGTCGCCTTGCGCAAAATCCGTTCTTTCGCTTCCTGCTTCGCCCGTTCATCGACAGCACCGTTTTCGTTCATCGCACGGCGGTGCGAAAGCTGCTCGACGGTGTGGGCGTACAACGCCGAAACGGCGATTTTCTGCACCGCCGCCTTAGGTTCGGAGAGATTGCGCAGCTGCCGGAAAAGAGCGTACATGTCATTGAGAAAAATGGCACTCTCTTTGGTCAGTTTCGGGTGTTTGAAAATCGGGTTGGTCAGAAAGGTCGAGTCGATGGAGAGCTTGGCAAATCGCCCGGCGCTTCCCATTTCGGCATAATCGTCAAACAGCCCCAGCTGATGGTTGAGCTTGCGTTTTTCAAACGGATTGCTGATCTGGGTGTCAGGCGAATAAAGCCCCCGGAAAAACGACCCGTGCCCGAGCTTTTGAAGCGCGACGAAGAGCTCTTTGGCGACCGCGCTCCCCACCCCTTTGGCATAATCGAACAGATGGATAAACGCCATCATGTCCGATTCGTTGACCAACAGGGTATAGATGTCCAGCAGCGCCTTGACCTCTTTGGAATCGAAAAAGCTCACGCCCCCCCGACGGCGGCAGGGTATCCCCAGCTCGCGCAACGCCGCCTCGATCCCGTCCGCCGAAGCGTTGTTCCGGAAAATCACCGCAATCTCGTCGCGCTGCGTTCCCGAATCGCCGATCATCTGCGCGATCCCGTGATACTGATCGAAGAGCTCGTCGTAAATCAGCAGCGTCGGGTTCTGCGCTTCGCCGGTACGGGTCACCTCGAGGGCTTTGGGGTAAATCCGTTCGTTGTAGGAGATCACCGTATTGGCCAACGAGAGGATCGGAACGGTGGAACGGTAGTTTTTGTTGAGCGTATAGACCTGGGCGTTGGGATAGTTTTTGCTGAACGATCCGATGATCGAAATGTCGGCCCCGTTAAAGGCATAAATGCTCTGGTCGTAATCCCCGACGCAGAAAAGCGAGGGGGGTTTCATCGCGTTGATCAGCGTCCCCTGCAGCGCATTGGTATCCTGATACTCATCGATCAGCACCTCTTTATACCCAAGGTCGCTCCGCTGCGCCAGATCGCGCATCAACAAGAGCAGGTCATTGAAATTGACGAACCCGTACTCTTTTTTCAGCCCCTCGAATTCGTCGACAATGTCGGCATAAATCGCCGCATAGAGGGCGTGCTCATCCTGGCGCGTCGTGATCCACTCTTCGAACGTGACGGAAAGTTCGGTATTCTGGTAAAATGAATAAACATCATACAGATAATTCGCACCGTATGCGGGTGTGGCACAGTCGATGTGGCTGAACGTCCGTTTTTCGTAAACGCTGCGAAAGAGGGTTTTGAGCTCACGCTGCTGCTTGAGAACCACTTTCCCCTCTTTGCGTTTGAGCCAGCGGTAACTGACGGCGTGAAACGTCCCCGCATCGATTTTCGACGCGATTTCCCGCCCGAAAAAAGCGGCGACCCGCTCGACCATCTCCTGCGCCGCTTTGTTGGTAAACGTCAACAATAAAATTTCATCGGGCCGGACCCCCTGCGAAAGTAGGTAGGCAATGCGCCCGACAATCGTCGACGTTTTACCCGTCCCTGCCGAAGCGATGATCAGATTGTGACCGAACGGCGCGGTAGCGGCGGTGTATTGCTGGGGGTTTAGACGAGAAAGAGGCAAATCGTTCCTTGGGAAAGTCGGTAGATGAATCGAATTATACCCATGCGAGTTGAATTTTCCAATTCAGAGGCGTTGCGCTATAATTCGCGAATATTTTCCATGAAGGCTTATTTATGTCCGCTACCCATTATGATCCTAAAAATATTGAATCGACGTATTACCCCATTTGGGAGCAGCGGGGGTATTTTGAGGTTGACGGCAACCGTGCGATCCAAAAACCCAACAAACATTTTGCAATCATGCTCCCTCCCCCAAACGTCACGGGATCGCTCCATATCGGGCATGCGCTAAACCACACCCTCATCGACATCATCACCCGCTACAAGCGGATGGACGGTTACGCAGCCCTCTGGCAACCGGGGACCGACCACGCCGGGATAGCGACCCAAAACGTCGTCGAAAAACAGCTTCTCGCCGAAGGTAAAACCAAAGAAGAACTCGGGCGCGACGCGTTCTTGGAACGGGTCTGGAAATGGAAAGAACACAGCGGCGGAACCATCGTCGGCCAGATGCGCAAACTGGGCGTCTCCCCCGCATGGAGCCGCGAACGCTTCACGATGGACGAGGGGCTCAAGCAATCGGTCAAAGAGGCGTTCGTCCACCTCTACAACCAAAACCTGATCGTACGCGGCAACTACATGGTCAACTGGTGTACCCACGACGGGGCACTCAGCGACATCGAAGTTGAACACGAAGAACATCAGGGGAATTTTTACCATATCCGCTATCCCTTCTCTGATGGCAGCGGCCACATCACGGTCGCGACGACGCGTCCTGAAACCTATTTCGGCGATACCGCGGTCATGGTGCATCCCGATGACGAACGCTACCTCCACCTGATCGGGAAAAGCATCACCCTCCCCCTCATCAACCGCGAAATCAAAATCATCGCCGACAGCCACGTCGACCGCGAATTCGGAACCGGCGTCGTCAAAGTCACCCCCGCACACGATACGAACGACTACGAAGTGGGCAAACGGCACGATCTCGAGTTCATCACCGTCTTCGACGAAAAAGGGATCCTCAACGACCATGCCGGCGAGTTCAAAGGGCTCGAGCGGCTCGAAGCGCGCTCGGCGATCGTCAAACGCCTCGAAGAAGAGGGTTTCATCGAAAAAATCGAAGAGCACACCCACCAGGTCGGCCATTGCTACCGCTGTAAAAACGTCGTCGAACCCTACATCTCCAAGCAATGGTTCGTCCGCAAAGAGGTCGCCAAAGGCTCGATCGACAAGACCAACGCCGGGTTGGCGCAGTTTTTCCCGCCCCACTGGATCAACAGTTACAACGCATGGATGAACGACCTGCGCGACTGGTGTATCTCACGCCAGCTGTGGTGGGGGCACCGTATCCCGGTATTCTACTGCGACGACTGCGCTCATGAATGGGCCAGCCTCGACGACGAGCCTGCATCGTGCCCCCACTGTTCGGGGAAAAATTTCACGCAGGATCCCGACGTCCTCGATACGTGGTTCAGTTCGGCTCTGTGGCCGTTTTCGACGCTGGGATGGGGGAACGGCGACACCGCTTCCGATCGCCTCTTCCAGAGCGACGACATGGCCCGTTTTTATCCTAACACCCTCCTCATCACCGGGTTCGATATCCTCTTTTTCTGGGTCGCGCGGATGATGATGATGGGGGAAAACTTCACCGGCGAGCTGCCGTTCAAGCATATTTATCTCCACGCCCTCGTGCGCGACGAACACGGGCAGAAAATGTCGAAATCCAAGGGCAACGTCATCGATCCGCTCGACATGGTCGAGAAATACAGCGCCGACGCTCTTCGCTTTACCCTCGCCGTTTTGGCCGTTCAGGGACGCGACATCCGCCTGAGCACCGACAAACTCGAGCAAAGCCGCAACTTCACGAACAAGCTCTTCAACGCGGCCCGTTTCTTGCAAATGAACGTTTCGACGTTTGCCGACCTGAGCGATCAGGAGATCACGACACCGCTGGGGCGCTACATGCTCAGCCGCTTCCGCCGCGCGACGTCGGAGACAAGAGCGTTCATGGACGAATACCGTTTCAACGACGCCGCTACCGTCCTCTACCGCTTTATGTGGAACGAATTCTGCGACTGGGGGATCGAACTCTCCAAGGCGAGCAAAGAGAGCATCGCGGAGCTGGGAAGCATCTACAAAGAGTCGATGAAACTTCTCCACCCGTTCATGCCGTTCATCACCGAATACCTCTACCACGAACTCTCCGGCACGACGCTCGAGGAGGGTGAATCGATCATGGTGATGGAATACCCCGACAACACCGTCGTAGACGAAACGATCGAAAACGAGTTCGCCGCAATCATGGATGCTATCGTCACGATCCGCCGCGCCAAAGCCCTTATCGACCTCGGGAACCAGAAAATCGATCTGGCCTACGTCAAATGCAGCGGCGACGAGGCGATGATGAAGCCTTTTATCACACGCCTCGCCAAAGTCGAAGAGGTCCGTTTTACCGATACGAAAATCGATCAGGCCGTTAGCGATCTGGGCGAAAGCGTCGAAGTGTACCTTCCGACCGATGCGATCGATCTTTCCCCGATCATCGACCGTTTGAGCAAACAGCGCGAAAAACTTCAAAAAGAGGCCGACAAACTCTCCACCATGCTCTCCAACGAGCGCTTCGTCGCCAACGCCCCCGAAGCGGTCATCGCAACTAACCGCGAAGGGCTTGCCGACGCGCAGGACAAAATTTCCAAAATCGATGCGCAGCTCGCTTCTCTGGGCCGCTGATCGTGCAGTTCCGGGAACTCTCCAGCGACGAATTCGCCGAAGGGTACGCACTGTTGTGCACGCTGCGCCCTGACCTCGACGTCGAGGCCTTCGACAATTTCATGGCCGCACATTACCCCGCCGAATACCGACCCCTCGGAGCATATCAGCGCGGCGAACTGTGCATCTACGCGGGAGTTTCCATCCGTGAAAATTTCGAGCTCGGACGCCATCTCATCGTCGACGATTTCGCCGCCCACGAAGGATACGAGCGCTTTAGCCGCGAGATGATCGATTTTTTGGGCGACTACGCGAAGATGTATCAATGCAAGACAATTCTTTTTTCGGGGAAACAAAGGGGAATCAGTCTGGACGACCTGCAGGGATTCCGCCCCAAGCGGGACGGCTTTATCAAAACGTTGTAGGTTACTCTTCGATCCCTTCGACCTCCACGATCAGCTTCACTTCGTCTCCTACGACGACGCCGCCCGCTTCGATCGCCTTGTTCCAGTTAAGCCCGAAATCTTTTCGGTTGATCTGGCCGGTGAGAACGAAGCCCGAGCGCTGGTTCCCCCACGGATCGGTCACCACACCTCCCATGTCGATATCCAGCGTCACTTTTTTGGTGACGCCGCGGATGGTAAGATTACCCGTCATTTTCTCTTTGGTCGCACCGGTCATCACGAACGAAATATCGCCGAACTTCGCCACATCGAAAAAATCGGCACTGCGGAGGTGATCGTCGCGTTTTGCGATCCCCGTATCGATCGAAGCGGCCTTGATGTGCCCGCTCAGCGATTTGAAATGTCCTTTGTCCAGTTCGTACGTTCCGCTGAAGTTGCCGAATTTCCCGGTCACCGTACTGATCATCATGTGCTTGACCTTGAAGCCGACGTTGGAATGGGAGACATCCACTTTGTATACCGCCGCTGAGAGAGCGGACGAGCCGATCATCAAACCTGCCAAAACCGTTACGAAGAGACTTTTGTTCATTTCAATATCCTTTTTGGGTTGATATCCGATTATTGTAGGGTGTTTTTCTCAATGAATTATTAACGCAATGCTAACGGACGATACATTTAAGACTTTCATCAGTAACCCTTTCTAAACCCTTTTACAACTACCCTAGGCTATACTTTCGCATTTCAACCAAAGGTTATGTATGCAGCTATGCGTCGCCCTCGATCTCTCCAGCATGGAAGAAAACCTCGCCCTCGTCGAAAAGATCAAAGCCTATCCGATATGGCTCAAGGTGGGGCTGCGTTCCTACATCCGCGACGGAAAGCCCTTCATCGACGCGATCAAAGCGATCAACCCCGAGTTTAAAATCTTCCTCGACCTCAAACTCTACGATATCCCCAACACGATGGCCGATGCCGCCGAATCGATCATGTCGCTGGGCGTCGATATGTTCAATGTCCACGCCTCCGCGGGGCGCAAAGCGATGCGTGAGGTGATGAAACGGCTCGAGCCCTACGAAAAACGTCCTCTCGTTCTTGCCGTCACCGCACTCACCTCCTTCGACGAAAACGAGTTCGGACACGTCTACGGAGAAGGGATCGCGGCAAAAGCCGACCGGTTTGCCCGTGACGCCCATGAATCGGGGCTTGACGGTGTCGTGTGCAGCGCCTATGAGAGCGCCTCGATCAAGTCGCTCACTGCCGAGAACTTCGTCACCCTCACCCCGGGTATCCGCCCTTTCGGCGAAGATGCCGGAGACCAGGAACGGGTGGCGACGATCGACGTCGCGCACAACGAAAAAGTCGATTTCATCGTCGTCGGGCGCCCCATCTACAAAGCCCCAAACCCCGCCGAAGTCGTCGAAAGGATTCTCGAGCGCCTCTAAACTGGAATGCTCCTTGCTTGAATTTCGCAAATTTACTGCGAGGAGTCCGCATGAAGTTTATGGATAAAATCGAACTGGTTGTCAAACTCAAAGAGAAAATCGCCGAAGCCAAAGCGACCAACGAAGCGCTTGCCGCACAACTCCAGACCCTCCTGGATCAGATCCTCACCAATCCGAAAAATTCCCCCGCGATTTAACGGTTTGCAAGCACCGCTTTAAGGTGCTTGTTATCTACACATCCGTATAATTACGCCCTCTCAACTAATGGACAGATGGGTGAGTGGCTGAAACCACACCCCTGCTAAGGGTGCGTCCTGGAAACGGGACCGAGGGTTCAAATCCCTCTCTGTCCGCCACCTTCATTAAAACTTCCCGATTAAAGAAACTTCCAAGATACGAAAATCTGATTGTAACCGCACAGAGATCGCACGGTTTGTATTTACACCCTTGCTTTATCGACGTGTATGCCGCTGTATTCGAGTGCGTAGATTAGCTCGACGGGGTCGATGCGGTCGAAGTTGTCGAAAACGATTTTGCGCAGGTAATCGCGCTCTTCTTTTTCGGCTTTCAGAAGGCTGTGGGCGAATTTCCCTTTTTTCTCGACGACGAGGCGCGTGATTTCGCTGTCCATTTTGACGAGGTTCATCAACTCTTTGATGTTGGTGTCAAAAACGGCGCCCAGCAACGAGAACATCCCCGCCAAATACGCTTTTTCCTTGTCGCGGTGATGGGCATCGTCTTCCATCCGTTCGGCACGGTTGAGGGCAAACTGCAAAATGGTCTGCGAGGCGGGATTGGTCGAAATCTCGGCGTACAGATACACGAGCAGCCAGCGCAGGAGCTTGTCGCGGCCCAGCAGGGTAATAACCTGCGTGATCGATTCGACGGGGGTACTGAACGACTCCTGGTTGTTGAGGAATTTGATCAGTTTGTACGAGAGGTCGGCACGCTGTTTGATGAACATCTCGATCTGGTTCGTTTCGGCATCGTCTTTGATGAGACGGATCAGCTGCAAGATGATGAGATGGGTCACCTCTTTGTAGCCGTCAACCTCGATCACCTCGGGCTTGTGCAGATGGTAGCCCTGAAAATAATCAAACCGGATCTGGCGGCATTTGTCGTGTTCTTCTTTAGTCTCGATCTTTTCGGCGAGGAACTGGATTCCGCTGCTGCGGAGTTTGGCCATCACCGTTTCGATGTTGGGAGTTTCGGCGGCGATGACGTCGATTTTGATGATATGGACGTATTTCATGAGAGGGGCGAATTTTTTGATCATCCCGACGCTGCAGTCGAAATCGTCGATCGCGATGGTATACCCTTTGCGATGGTACGCTTTGATCCTGTCGATCACTTTGTCGTTCAGTTCGATCGTCTCGAGCAGTTCGAGTACGAACCGTTTCTTATCCAAAACGTCGACAACCCCGGACGTCAGCATCTGCTCGTCGACATTGATAAACGCGATGCCGGTTTTTCCCAGCAGCTGGTCGATATCGAGATTGGTGAGGGTGTTGATGATGATTTGCGAGGTCGCTTTCATGTTACCGGGAAATTCCGCAATTCCGTGGGCGGAATCGCGAAACAGCAGCTCATAAGCGAATACATTTCCCTCGTTGCTGAAAATCTTTTGTTTGGCCAGATACAATTTACCCAAAAACGGTTCCTTTTCCGTCTGCCGGACGGTCGATCGGTATACTCATAAACGTATATCGGCATTGTGCCTGAAAAAGGTTGAATTCTTTAACGGATTCTATTGCTTACCGTAGATTTTTAAACCTTCTTTATCCGCTGCCGATCGCTTATCGGTCGTTCCCCTTGCCGTTTCCGTGACCTTTTCCGCCCCGCTCATGGGGAGGCTTTCCCCCTTTGCGCTCGTCATTCCCTCTCCCTTCGTAACGCTGTCCCCCTTTTTTGCCGCGGTAGTGTTCGTCGATGTTCATGTATCTCTCCCCTCCGCGGCGGCGGTCGATGACGTCATCGACACTCACCCCGTGATAACGCGAGAGAAAACGGACATTGGCGAGTTCGACGATTTCATCGTCGCGCAGACGGTGTTTTTTCCCCTCTTTATGGTATCCGTAGGCTTTCCCGTAGGGAGGGCCGGAGTGACGGTGTGAATCGACGACGTACAGAGTATGCGGATCCAGCCCGAGGCGCAGCGTGATGTCCCACCAGCTGAGTCCCCGCAGCCGAAGATCGGCGATAAACTGCGCATTGCGGTGCGCGCGGTGGGAGAGGAGATAGACGACGCTCATCTCCTCTCTTGGAATGGAGCGTTCGATCATGACGATTTCACGGTGCGGAACCCGGTAATACTCCCCGATCGAAAGAGAAAGGCCCGTAATCCCCTGGTCCGATCCCGAAATACCGATATCGAAATCGGCGGCAAGCACCCCGCTATAGAGAGTTCCGGCAATCAATGCCGTAGCGGCCAAACGTTTCATGAACATCCTCCTTTTGGATAAAAAAACATTATACTCCGCTTTTTGTTTCCGGACGGTAAACGATTGTTCCCCCCTGCCGCCGCGAAGATCGACATGGCGCAATAACCCACCGGTGTGATACAATAGCGCCCATAATTCAACGACGCGGAGCGAGTATGATCAAAAAATGCCTTTTCCCCGCGGCAGGATACGGAACCCGTTTTTTGCCGGCCACCAAAGCGATGCCCAAAGAGATGCTTCCGGTGCTCACCAAACCCCTCATCCAGTATGGCGTCGAGGAAGCGGTCGAAGCGGGTATGCATACGATGGCGATCGTCACCGGGCGCGGGAAACGGGCGCTGGAAGATCATTTTGACGTCAGTTACGAGCTCGAGCACCAGATCGCGGGAACCGATAAGGAACATTACCTTACCGAAATCCGCGCGCTGATCGATCAATGCACTTTTTCCTACACCCGTCAAAACGAAATGAAAGGGCTCGGCCATGCGATTCTCACCGGCGAAACGCTGATCGGAAACGAACCGTTCGCCGTCATTCTCGCCGACGACCTGTGCGACGGCAACGGCGAGGGGGGAGTCCTTTCGCAGATGGCAAAGCTTTATCAGCGCTACCGATGTTCGATCGTCGCGATCGAAGAGATCGATCCGAGCCAGACCAACCGCTACGGCATCATCGAGGGCGAAGAGATCGAAGATGGGGTTTATCGGATCACGAACATGGTCGAAAAGCCCGATCCCTCGGTTGCCCCGAGCAATCTGGCGATCATCGGGCGATACATCCTCACCCCCGATATTTTTTCGATCATCGAAAGCACTCCTCCGGGCAAGGGGGGAGAGATCCAGATCACCGACGCGCTGATGACCCAGGCACAGAACGGGACCGTGCTGGCGTATAAATTCAAAGGGAAACGGTTCGACTGCGGAAGCGTGGAGGGGTTCGTCGAGGCGACGAACTATTTCTACGAAAAAACAAAATAAGCTACATTACCCGTTATTGGCGAAATAGCGGGCCACCCCTTCAACCAGCCCTTCTACCATCCATTTCTGGTATTTTTCATCGGCGATGCGGGCCGATTCGTCCGGATGGCTTATGTATCCCACCTCAAGCAATACCGCGGGCATCTGTGCTCCGACAAGAACCCAGAAAGGCCCTTCCCGCACGCCGTTGTCCCGGACGTTCGGAAACTGTTTACGGAGGTTTGAGAGCATCCCTTTTTGCAGGTCGATCGCCAGTTTGTTCGAGGCGATAATCTTTTCGGTATTCAGAAAGCTCAGGAAACTGAGTTTCCCGTACTGCCCCATCTCGTTCATATCCTCGGAGTTTTCTAGCGCCGCGACCCGCATCGCCCTCTCGCTCCGTCCGGGAGAGAGAAAATAGGTTTCGATCCCTTGCGCCAACATCGGATCGGACGTTTTGGGAATCGCGTTGGCATGGACCGAAATAAACAGATCGGCCTCTTTGTCGTTCGCGAATTTCGTACGGTCTTTAAGTTCGATAAACGTGTCGTTGCTGCGTGTCATGTACACGGTATACCCCATCCCCCGGAGTTTTTCGGCAAACTGCATCGAAATTTCCAGAACAATGTTCTTTTCCATAAACCCGTTACCGACGGCACCGCTGTCCTTCCCGCCGTGACCCGGATCGATCACGATGGTTTTTTTGCTGCGGTCTTTTGGGGTCACGCTCACCAACGGGGGAAGCGTCGCCATCAACGGGGGCTCGACGACAGGGGGTTGTGTAACCGGAGTCGTCGCCAGCGGCGGGGTAATTTTGGGGGCGTCCAGGTTGAGGTCGATGTAAACCGATTTCCCCTGCGCGGAGGGTTTGATCTGGATCGCCTTGGTGTGTTCGATGACGAGGCGCAGCGTCTTGGCATCGAACTGCGCGATCTTGATCCGATTGATCTCTTTGTGTTCCAAAGTCTGCGTTTTAGAAAGAGTGGCCGAATCGATGTCGATAATGTAACGGAAGCGCTGTTTATCCGCCTCGATAATCTTCGACATCCGGATCTGGCTTTGCTGTATCGGGGTGTCAAAAAGGAGTTCGAGCCCTTTTTCTTTCCAGCGCGCGTCTTCGAGGCGATGGCGCATCACGACCGAAACGCTTTCGGGACGAACGGGGGGCTCGACTTTCAGTCTGACCGGTTCGGGAGTGGTAAACTTGCCGGCAATGGCCGCGGGTTTGAGCGTTTTATCGTAAATGACGGAGGGGATATTTGTTTCGGCCGATTTGTCGAAAAGTTTTTGGACCGGTTCAGCCGTTTTTACCGCCGAAGGGCGTGTAGTCGCTGCGGCAGGGAGCTTGGAAAGATCCGCTTCGTATTTGGAAACGTCGATACCCAGTTTGTGCCCGCCGCGGACAATACCCTCGAGCGCTTCGCGCGCGGTGGCCGTATTTTTGTCGAGCATGGCACGAAGGTAGATCGTTTTGTACTCGTTGTACCCCCGGAACTGTTCGACCTCGTCCCCGCTTTCAAGGGCCTTTCTGGCCGATTCAAGCCGATTGTCCACCGTAGCGGCATACGAAGCCAAAACAAAAAACGCCAGTAAAAAAAGACGGGCCAGCACGTAAGGTTATTCCCCGTGCGTGAGTTTGTCCATCAGCTCTTTGACGGAGATGATCTCATCGATTTTGTAGCCATTGCTGCCTGAAAAATAGAGCCCCAGTTCCATGTCGCCAAAATAAGCGTCGCTCAGACGGTCGGCGATACAAAAGCCCACTTCTTTCGCCTCGACCCCGCGGTTACAGGGGGCGACGCAGTTGGAGATACATTTGATCGCAGGCCCCGTTCGTGTATCGATCAGGTCGCGAAGGTTCGTCCGCACTCCCCGTGCGGGATACCCGACGGGAGATTTCATGAGGGTGATGTCCTCTTCTTTGGCGTTCAGGAGCACTTTTTTGAAGTTTTCATGGGCATCGCATTCGTGCGTTCCGATAAAACGGGTCCCCATTTGAACCCCCGAAGCCCCGAGCGCCATCATCGCATCGATGTCGTTTTTATCCCAGATCCCCCCGGCCGCGATGACGGGGATGTTCCCCCATGCCGCCGCTTCTTCGACGACGGGAGCGACAAGGTTTTCGAGCTGGTATTCATCCATAAAACACTGCTCGTACGTAAACCCCTGGTGTCCGCCGCTTTTTGGCCCTTCAAGAACAACGGCGTCCGGGAGGCGGTTGTACCGTTTTTCCCACCGTTTGCAAATGATCGAGAGCGCCTTTGGGGAAGAGACGATGGGAACCAGTGCCACGTCGGGGAAGTCGGCGGTGAATTCGGGCATGTTGGTCGGCAGCCCCGCACCGGTGATGATGATGTCAATCCCCGCTTCGCACGCGTCGCGGACAACGCGGCCGTAGTCGTTGATCGCGTAGAGGATATTCGCCGCCAGCGGAGCGTCGCCGCAGATTTTACGGGCGTTTTCGACGATGGCCGCCAGCCCTTTTTTAGAATAGAAATTCTCCGCATCCAGCGGCCGCCCGGCAACGAGTTTGTCGGCATAGGCCTTGTCACCGTAATATCCGGTTCCTACGGCGCTGATAACCCCAAGCCCCCCTTCGGCGGAGACGGTTCCGGCCAGACGGTCCCAGCTGATACCGACGCCCATGCCGCCCTGTACAATGGGTTTTGGGATCGTATATTTCCCGATTGTAAGTGGCGGAAGACTCATTTGATAACCTTTAATCGCGCAAATTTACGTTTACCGACCTGAAGAACGTATTCGCCCTCTTCCAGCTGGTATTGCTCATCGCTTAGTTTGTTTTGATCGATTTTAACAGAGCCTTGCTTAATCTCCCGCCGTGCCTGCGAAGTAGATGGGCTTAAGCCGCAGTCGACCAGCGCCTTGGCGATCCAAAGCGGTCCGGAGACGGTAAACTCTTCCATATCGCTGGGGATTTCGCTCTGGGCGTGAACCCGTTCAAATTCGGCGTGCGCCGCTTCGGCCGCGTCGCTCGAATGGAAGCGGGCCGTAATTTCGATCGCAAGGGCCTCTTTGACCTTTTTGGGATGCAGCGTCCCTTCCTCCACCCCTTTTTTGAGGGTGTCGATCTCGTCAAGCGTTTTGGAGCTGAGCAGCTCGTAATAACGCCACATCAGTGTATCGCTGATACTGAGTACCTTGCCGTACATGTCACCCGGCGCATCGGCGACCGCAATGTAATTGCCGAGGCTTTTAGACATTTTCTGGACGCCGTCAAGCCCCTCGAGGATCGGCATCATCAATACCGCCTGCTCTTTGCCCGTTTCGTAGACGCGCTGCAGGTGCCGCCCCATCAGGAGGTTGAATTTCTGATCCGTCCCGCCGATCTCGATATCGCTGCGCAGGTGGACGCTGTCGTATCCCTGCAGCAGCGGGTAGAGGAATTCGCTGATCGAAATGGAGATCCCCGCTTTGTGACGTTTGTCGAAATCGTCGCGTTCGAGCATCCGTGCGACGTTGTAGGTGGTAGTGAGTTCGAGCATCCCTGCCGCGCCGAGAGCGTTAAGCCAGTCGGCGTTGAAAACGACGGTCGTTTTTTCCGGATCAAGGATCTTGAAAACCTGGTTTTTGTACGTCTGGGCGTTTTCCTGTACCTGCGCGGGGAGGAGTTTTTTGCGGGTTTCACTTTTGCCGGTCGGGTCCCCGATCTGGGCGGTGAAATCTCCGATCAGAAACTGTACGCGCGCGCCGTATTTCTGAAAAATCGCCAGTTTTTGGAGCAGCACGGTGTGTCCCAGGTGCAAATCGGGGGCGGTCGGGTCGAACCCCGCTTTCACGGTGTACGTTTCCCCTTTTTCAAAGTAGTTTTTCACAAGGGCGACGATACGTTCGTCGTCGATGATTTCGGCGGTGCCGCGTCTGATTTCTCGTAATGCTTCGTTGATCATGTTTTATCCTTGGCTTCGGTACGCGTCGTCGGTCCGAAAAAATTGTATGATTTTCCCTTTTTTCTCGAGTTTTGAACGAAGACGGTTGATGTCGGCTTCGAGGGTTTGAAACTCCATTTCGCAGTACTGGGTGTGTTCGGTCCGCTCTTTTCCAAGCTCGATGGAGTTGATGTCGGCACCCATTTTCGCCATGTAAGTAAGCAGGTCGGCGAGCGACCCCTGGGCGCTTTGCATACTGATGATAAGATGGTAGCGGAAATAGTGCTGCTGTTTCCACCGTACGAACACCATCGGTTCGTGCTTTTCCATCATCGATGCGGCGTGTTTGCACATTTTGTGATGAACGTGGGCTTTGCCGTCTTGGAGAAACGCGACAATTTCATCCCCCGTTTTGGGATGACAGCAGTAGTCGAATACGACGTCTCCCACGCTCCGGCTCGCATACACTTCGAGCGAGGGGAATTCATAGAGTTTGGGTTTCACGCGGCTGCGGCTCCAGAAACTGATACGGCTCGTTCCCCGCATCTCGCCAGAGAAACGGTTGACCGTCTCTTTGAGAAGGTCGAGTTCCCTGGGGATACGGTGACGCTGATCGTCGAGATGGGTCTGCTCGAACAGCGCTTCGGCCCTTTCCCGCGAAATACCCAGAATGGTGGTGATAATATTGATGCCGCTCTGGGCATCGATCATCCGGATCCGCTGGTTGCAGTTAGCCCGCATGCTGGCCTTGGCACGCGACGTCTTAACCGCATCCAGCCAGCTGCAACGGAGGATCTTTTTCGGCGCAGTGGTAATCTTGACGATATCGCCGTTGTGCAATTCGGTCAGAAGGCTCGCTTTTTCCTTGTTGATGTAGCACCCTTCCGCCGTATCCCCCACTTCGGTGTGAACCGCGTAGGCGAAATCAAGAGCAACCGCTCCGCGCGGAAGGGTAAACGATTTCCCTTTGGGCGAAAAGACGCTGATGTCGTCGCTGAAAAGGTCGTTTTTGATCAGCTCGTAAAACGCTTCGACCGATTCGTTCTGGTACTGGAGATTGTGGAGCCATTCAAGGCTGATGGGGTTGTTGCCCCCGTTTTTGTATTTCCAGTGGGCCGCGACTCCAAGCTCCGCCGTTTTGTGCATCTCGTAGGTGCGGATCTGCACCTCGAAAATAGCGCTGTCGTGGAAAACTGTCGTGTGCAGCGTTTGGTAGCCGTTTTCCTTGGGGATCGAAATGTAATCCTTGAAGCGCGAGCTAAGCGGCTGAAAGTTCAAATGGACCAGCCCGAAAACGCGATAGCAGTCGATCGGTTTTTTTACCAGGATCCGAACGGCCAAAAGGTCGAGAATCTCATCGATGCTGATCCCCTTACGCTGCATTTTGAGGTAAATGGAGTAGTCGTGCTTAACCCGGCTGAGGATTTGAAAATCCTCTTCATTGAAGCCGTTTTCGAGCATCATCTTGGTCAGTTTTTCGCAAAAAATACTCAGACGGGAGTTGATCGAGCGGTAGTTTTCTTCGAGATAAAGGTCAATCGCCTCTTTCTCTTCTTTAAAAAGGTACTGAAAACTGAGATCTTCGAGCTGGTTTTTAAGAAACGAGATCCCCAGGCGGTTTGCGATAGGGGCGTAAACGACCAGCGTCTCTTCGGCGATACGGTGCTGTTTGGCGGGGCTGAGGGCCCCAAGGGTAAGCATGTTGTGAAGGCGGTCACACAGTTTGACGACGAGGACACGGACGTCTTCGATGGAGGCGATCAGCATTTTCCGAAACGACAGCGCGGAGACAACCAGTTTTTCGTCCGAATTCGAAGGGATCAGCTGGGCGTCGCGGATCGTATCGATTTTGGTAAGCCCTTCAACCAGGTTGGCGACGTCTTCACCGTAATCGCGCTCGACGTCTTCGCTCGTGATATGGGTGTCTTCGACGACGTCGTGCAGCAATGCGGCGACGACCATCGCTTCATCCCCCGTGATCGCCGCAACAATCGAGGCGACAAGGACGGGATGGACGATGTAGGGTTCACCGCTTTTACGGCATTGATTTTTATGGGCTTCACGGGCATACTCGAGGGCCGTAGATATACGTTTGGTGGGGGGAATGAGCGAATAGAGGTGCTCTACGGCAGCCTCTACATCATTGATCCGGGTAATGGTCTCGATATCGATGGTGTTCAATGATGGGGCTTTAGCGTAAAATCAGTTACGGTCGATAAAACCTTTGACGCTGATCAGCCCTTCGGCGATCTCCATCAAAGCGATGTCGGCAGGTTTGCTTTTTTTCACATCGACGTTGAGTTTCGATACGGCACCGTTTTGGAGTTCTTCGGAACGTTTGGCGACGGCCAGGGCCAGCTGATAGCGGTCGATGTTCGCTGTTTCCAGCGCTTTCGCGGTAAGTTGTTCAAGTCTCATTCTGTTTTCCTTTTTTGAGATTTTATTTGACGATCGAACAGCGATCGAAATTGCCCTGGATGATTTCCAGGAGGTTCCCCGGCGTGAACATGTCGCACACGATGATCGGAAGGCGGTTCTCTTTGGCCAGTGCGATCGAGGTGTCGTCCATGACCTTGATGTGATCCTGAAGCGCTTCGTCATACCCCAGTGTCGGGAGCTTGACCGCGTCGTCGTATTTTTTCGGGTCTTTGTTGTAGACACCGTCGACTTTCGTCGCTTTGATAATCACTTCGGCGCCGATCTCGATCGCACGCAGCGTTGCGGCGGTGTCGGTCGTAAAAAACGGGTTCCCGGTCCCCGCGGCGAAAATGACGACTCGGCCGCGTTCCAGATGTCGGGTCGCGCGGCGGACGATGAACGCCTCGGCGATCTGCTCCATCTTGATGGCGCTCTGAACCCGCACGTGCATCCCTTCATGTTCGCACGCCTCCTGCATCGCGATGGCGTTGATGACGGTCCCGAGCATTCCCATATAGTCCCCGGAAGTACGGCGGATGATCCCGTCGGCGGCGGCGGTAACGCCCCGGATGATGTTTCCGGCACCGATGACGATCCCTACTTCGATCCCCGCGTCGACGAGCGTTTTGATCTCCGTAGCGATGAATTTGAGGATTTTCGTATCGATTCCGTGGCCGTTTTCACCTGCCAAAGCCTCACCCGAGAACTTTACCAAAACACGCTTGTAACCCATACCGTCTCCTCTTTGAATTGCGCGTATTATACTTTATTGTCGCTTTAAGGTTGCTTTGATTACACTAGGGAGACAACACATAAGGAAAAACAGGGGATGAAACTTTTCGATGCCCTCCGTTCATGGTTTACCCCGCCTGCCGAGGCCGACGCGCCGCGCTACGGCAGGGGGATACACGCGCTTCCCAATCCAAGGGAACGCGAACTCTTCGACGAGGCGTCCGAAGCGTTCGTGCAGCGCGATACGCTGCGGGGATACGAATATTTCCTCGCTTCGCTTCTCCACGAACAGAGCGATCATCCTCTCACTCACCTCGGCATCGAAAAAACGGAGGGGCGGATCGATTTTCTTCTCTACCAGGGAAGCGCCCTTGTCCGGGGAACGATTACTTCCGAGTCGTTCGAAGCGTATGCCGACATCGCCGTGTGCGAAGGGCTTGACGTAGCCGTCAAGCGCCGCTTCCTGGAACGGAATTTCCAGTTAACCTACGGTCGTTTCAGCCGGGAAGAAGGGGTGATACGCCTGCGCATCCGGCTCGACAACGCGACCGTTACCCCTCAGAAAATCTTTTATCCCCTTCGTGAAATCGCCCTCAACGCGGACTTCGAAAAAGAGTTCATCGCCGCGGAATTCGATGAAACGATCCTTCTTGAATACGGCCACGTCTCCCCGCTGCCGCGTGAACGGGCGGAGCGTCTGTACGCACTGATGCGCGAGTGGATCGCCCGAACGCGCCAAAGCCTCGTCGGACTCTTGTCCAACGACAACAGCGGTATGGTGTCGTTTAGCTACCTGGCACTGTTGCTGCAGATCGATTACCTCCTGATGCCGCGCAAAAAACTGGCCAAAGAGATCAATGAAAAAATCAACGGCTATTTCCTCGACGACGAAAAGCTGACCGAAGACAAAAATGCCGAGCTTGAAACCTATCTGGGCGAGCTTGACGCGATTGCTCCCGAAACGTTCGCCACGCAGTTTTACACCGCCCCCTACACTTTCTCGCCGTACGAACACGCCCTTCACGACGAAATCGCCTCCTTCATCGACGAATCGCTCGCAAAAGTGCGGTGGTACAAAAACAACCGTTCCCATTACGTCATCAGCGTCATTTACCGCTACATCGCCCTGTATATCCTCTACAATTACGGGCTGCACCCTTCCCTGCGCAGCCTGATGCATCTGCACGTCGAGATTTACGCGGGTGACTTTTTCGCGGCCGAGGGGGACGTTCCCCTGTACGACAGCGTCGCGAAAAGTTTCGATACCCACCGCATCGCGCAGCGGATCGCGTCGGCGATCGACCCCTATACCGAGCGCTACAAAGGGCTGAGAAACTTTGCGGATGACCTTAACTACAGCGATCTGGACCATTTCAGCCAGAGTTTTTATCTTCAGATCAAAAATCTCGATTTCACGGAGGTGTGAGGATGAACCTCGCCACCCAGAAGATGGTTGAGAGGACCATCGAGAGCATCGTTCAGGTAACTACCCCCTACGGAAGCGGAAGCGGCTTCGTGTGTGAGGGGATCATCGTGACCAATTCACACGTCGTCGGGGGACTCAAGGAGGTGCTCATCAGCACCGAAACCCTCCCCAAGACGATCGGCACCGTCGTTTACGACGACCCCGCATACGACCTGGCTTTTATCCGCTCTCCTCTTCCGCTGGTGTGCGAACACCCCCTGGCCCTCAGCCTGGAACAGGTCCATGACGGCGACAGCGTCATCGCGATCGGCCATCCATACGGTCTGAACTATTCCACGACCGAGGGGATTGTTTCCAAAGCCGCACGATTGCAGGGTGAAGTCGAATACATCCAGTTCGACGCCGCGATCAATCCCGGCAACAGCGGCGGACCGCTGCTGAACGAAAACACCGAGGTAATCGGCGTCAACACCTTCATCATCCAAAATTCGAACAACCTTGGATTCGCACTGCCCGCATACCTGCTGCACGAAGCGCTGGGGCAATTCAAGGCGGAAAGGGCGGAGAACGTCATCCGATGCGTCTCGTGCAAAAACCTGATCCGTGAAGAGACGATCCGCAACGACTACTGTCCCAAATGCGGGACGAAGCTCGAAGTAGCCAAACGGCGCCGCGAAGGGTACAAACCCACGGGCGTGGTCGCACTGGTGGAGACGATCCTCGAAAATCTCGGGATCAACGTAACCCTCTCCCGTCGCAGCCAGCGCAGCTGGCGGAGCGAAACCGGAGCGACCCGGATCGATATCAACTACTACGATAACGGAATCGTCATCGCCGATTCACCGCTCTGCCGCATCCCGCAGGAGAACATCGACGAGCTCTACGATTTCCTCCTCGCCGAAAACGGCCTGCTGCAGCGGCTTCAGTTCTCCATCAACGAAAACACGATTTTCCTCTCCTACATCGTCGTCGATTCGTCACTCACCCTTCGCCACGGAAGCGAAGCACTCGAAAAACTGTACCGCGAAGCGCCCCGTTACCAGAAACTTCTCATCGAACGCTTCAAGGCTCTCGAACCAAAATACGACGAATTCGAATAACCTAGCGGGCGTTGAGTTTTTCGGCGATCTCCTCTTTTTTGGGGAAATCGGCCCCCATGCTGATGATGAACGATGATGCTTCCTGCAGGGTTAGGGTCGTTTTGATCGTCAATTTCTCATCGACGATGACCGTATAACCGCTGGTGGGGTTGGGCGATGTGGGGATAAACAGGACGCAGACGTTCTCCTGGCGGTTTAGCAGATAAGCCGGCACCCATACGTCCTCTTTGGGATATTCCACGAGCACCACTTCTTTTTTCGCCCCGTCCTCACCTCCGGAGAGCATCGTCGCCAGTTTTTTGGAAACCGAGTAGACCGAACGGATCGCCGGGATTCTCTCAAACAGGCTGTCGATGATGGAGACAAACATGGACCGGCCGTATTTTTCGATCGAGTACCCCAAAACGGCGAACAAAACGATCACGATGACGATCAACGCGACCGTCACCCCGAACGAATGGGTGTACTGGTGAAGCGAAGAAAACGCGCTGATCCCCAGATCCTTGATAAAATTGACGACGATCAGCACCAGGATCAGCGGGAACATCGAAAGCCCGCCGACAAAGATGTAGCGAAGAAGCTGCTGGATTTTGGTTCGAAGTGTCGCGCGCATGGTCAGCCTTGATAACAAATTGCCAAATTATAGAATATTTTTTGAAACGCTGCACTACAATAACGTCCTATATTAGGAGAGAATATGACCCCTTTTCACGATTTCGACCTGAACCTGGACACCTTCATCGACGATCTCAACGCCCTGATCGCACACAACCGCCGCACTATCGCGGAGCTGCTCGCCCTCCCGGTCAAAACGTACGCCAATTTCGTGCGCCCGTTCGATTTTATGGACGAGGAGCTTGAGCTTCTCTTCACCCCGCTCTCCCACATCAATGCCGTCAAAAACTCCGAGGCGACCCAAAAAATTTACGCCGACGCCCTGCCGATCCTGACGGAGTATTCGACATTTGTGGGGCAGAACCTGGACCTCTATGAAGCGTTCAAAGAGATCAAAACCGCCGAATACGGCGCGCTCAACCCCGAACAACAGCGGCTCCTCGATCTGAACATCCTCCATTTCGAGCTCGCCGGAGCCCATCTGGACGAGGCGGCCAAAGCCCGTCTCGCGGAAATCAACCTCCGCAAAAGTACCCTTACGAACGACTTTTCGCAAAACCTCCTGGACGCAACCAACGCATACGAGAAAATCATCACCGACGAATCCGACGTCGAGGGGATCCCCCAAAGCGATCTCGACAACGCCCGTTTCGAAGAAGACGGCATCACAAAATACCGTTTTACCCTCCAGATGCCCTCTTACATCGCCTACATGACCTACGGTCCAAACCGCAACGTCCGCGAAGAGCTCTATCGGGCCTACACCACCCGCGCCCCGCAAAACGAAGCGATCATCGACGAATTGCTGCGGCTGCGGCAGGAGAGCGCACGGTTGCTCGGATTCGACAATTACGCCCAGTATTCCCTCGCCTCGAAAATGGCTCCCGGCACCGACGCCGTGTTCAAATTTCTCAACGAACTGATCGACGCATCGCGCCCGCAGGCGGAAAAAGAGATCGCCGAACTGCGCCAAATCGCCGGAGAAATCGAACTGCAAAGCTACGATACCGCCTACTACGGGGAGATCCTCAAAAAGGCGCAGTACGACATTGACGAGGAAGAATATCGCCCCTATTTCGAGCAGCGTTCGGTCATGGAGGGGATGTTCACCTTTTTGCACGAGCTCTTCGGCATCCGTTTCGACCGGATCGACATCCCCCTGTGGGACGACAAAGCGCTGGCCTACGACATGTATGAAAACGACCGTCTTTTCGCACGGGTCTATTTCGATCTCGAAGCCCGCAAACACAAACGCGGCGGTGCCTGGATGCACAATTTTGAAAGCCATTGCGAAGACCCTCATGGCAATACCCGCCTCTCCAGCGCTTTCGTCGTCTGCAACTTTCCCCCCTCGTCCGAAACTTCCCCTTCCCTGCTGCGGCACGACGACGTGGTTACCCTCTTTCATGAAATGGGGCATACTCTCCACCACCTCCTCAGCCGCGTTCGCGAACGCGGGGTGAGCGGGGTAAGCGGCGTCGAATGGGATGCCGTCGAATTTCCTTCGCAGTTTCTAGAAAATTTCGCCTACGAACCCAAAGTCCTCAGACTATTCGCCCGCCACCACGAAAGCGGGGCCGTTCTAAGCGATGAAATGATCGCCAAGCTGATCCGCGCCAAGAACTTCCAAAGCGCGCTCTTCATGCTCCGCCAGCTCGAATTCGCCCTTTTTGATTTCGAGCTCCACTCACGCCTCTACCAAGGAGAAGAGATCCAAAACCTCCTCGACCGGGTCCGCGCAAAGACGTCCCTTATCGCTCCCCCCTCTTACAACAAGTTCCAGAACGGCTTTTCGCACATTTTCAGCGGCGGCTACAGCGCGGGATATTACAGTTACAAATGGGCCGAAGTGCTCAGCGCCGACGCCTATTACGCCATCGTGGACGAAGGGGTTTTCGGGTCTGAACTCGCCCGGCGTTACAAAGAGGTGGTACTTGCCAAGGGAGGAAGCCGGAGCATGCAGGAGCTCTTTGTCGAAATGATGGGGCGCGAGTGTGAGACGAAACATCTGCTGCGGCTCAGCGGGATCGAATGATGAAGCTGCTGGCGCTGTTGCTCTTTTTTTATACCCTGCTGGGAGGTACCGAAGTGAAGATCGCATCTTACAACGTCGAGAACCTGTTCGACATGAACGACGACGGGAACGAATACGAACAATACGTTCCCAATACATCGTGGGGGTGGAACGAAGAGATGTACCGGATCAAACTGCGCAATACCGCGCAGGTGATCCGCGACATCGGCGCCGACGTCATCGGTCTGCAGGAGATCGAATCCGAAACGGCCCTCAAAGCGCTCAAAACCGAACTCAAACGCCAGGGGCTCTACTACCCCTACCACGCGTTTGCGCGGGCCAAAAATACGACCGTAGCCACCGCGATCCTGAGCCGTTATCCCATCAAAAGCGCCCTCAGCCATTCAGTCAGTTCCCACCGCGCCTATCGGGACATCCTCGAAGTCAAACTCGACCTCGAAGGAAAAAGCCTGCGCGTTTTCGTCAACCACTGGAAATCCAAAAGCGGTCCGGAAAGCATGCGTATTCTGAGCGCCAAAGCGCTCAAAAAACGTCTCGCCGCCCTGGACAAAAACGAACCGTTCGTTCTGCTGGGCGATTTCAACTCCGATTACGAGGAATACCGCACCTTCGTCCGCAGCCGCAAACACAACGATACCGGCGGCATCACGGGGATCAACCATATTCTCGGTACGATCGACTCCAACAACAATCCGATCACCTACCAGTCGCTCAAAACGTGCGGCAACTGCCTTTACAACCTCTGGTACGAAGTGGACGGTTCCGAGCGCTGGAGCCATGAATTCCGGGGGAACAACGAAGCGCTCGACAACATGATCATCTCTCCTTCTCTCGCCGACGGCAAGGGTATCGAATACGTTCGGGGCAGTTTTAAACGCTTTGAGAAACCCTACCTCTTTTACAAAGGCAAGCCCTACCGCTGGCAACAGTCGCGCAAAAAACCCCGCCACCACATGGGTGAGGGGTATTCGGACCATCTCCCGATCACGGCGGTCTTTAAACTGTAACCCAAATCGGTTATAATGATCGGATGCGACTGAATGTACTTACCCAGTATCTGACCTATCAGCTCTATCACGCGCTCACGCTCCTTGACGCGCTGATGCAAAGCCGCGGGAGCGGCGACGTACACGATTTCAGGATCGCGATACGCCGCGTCCGTTCGGTAACGGCCCTGTTTCTCAGCGGGAGTGTCCCTTTCCCTTCAGAGCTCAAAGCGGCCGTCAAATCGACCAACCCTATCCGCGAACTCGACGTCCTGATCGAATCCCTCAAACCCAAACGTTACCCCAAAACCTGCCGAACGCTCTCTTTACTGCGGGGAAGACACGCCGATGCCGCGTTTTCACCGGAATTCAAAACGCAGACACTCAACGCAATCCGCAACCATTACGATACACTCTGCGACGCCGATCCCGACATCTCCTCTACGCACCTGATCGACACCGTTGAGCGCTATTACGCTTCGGCGCTCTCCGATTATGGGCGCATTTGCCCCGAAACCTCCCAAAAAGAGCTTCACCGCCTGCGGGTGCGCTTCAAAAACGCCCGCTACGGCCTCGAATTTCTCGCCAGCTCTCAACTCCGGGAAGAACACCGCAAAATAGCCGAATGCAAAAAGATACAAAATCGGCTGGGAAGGGTCCAGGATGCGTACAATCAGGTGGAATGGCTGAAAAAAGTGTATAAACGATCCCCTTCCTCCGAAACCGCCGAACTGCTGCGGGAGCGAAAGAAGGAGCTCAAGGCGCTTAAAGCCGCCAGTCGATCGGCGTAATGCCGTTACGGGTCAGGTAATCGTTGGTGCGGCTAAAGGGCTTGGAGCCGAAAAACCCTCTGTAAGCAGAGAGAGGAGAGGGGTGCGGGGCGCGCAGGATGCAGTGTTTATCCGCATCGATCATCGCCGCTTTTTTCCCGGCAGGAGCGCCCCACAGGATAAACACGATATGCTCGCGTCTTTGGCTGAGGGTCTGTATCACGCGGTCGGTAAAACGTTCCCATCCCCGTTCTTTGTGCGAAAACGCTTCCCCCGCGCGCACGGTAAGCAGCGTATTGAGCAACAGAACACCTTCCTGCGCCCAGTGGGTCAGGTCCCCGCTTTGGGGATAAGGGCAACCGATATCGTCTACGAGCTCTTTGAAAATATTTTGCAACGACGGCGGAAGCGCTACGCCCTGACGCACCGAAAACGAAAGTCCGTGCGCCTGACCGGGCCCATGATAGGGGTCTTGCCCCAAAATGACCGCTTTAACCCGGTCAAACGGGGTGGAATTGAACGCGTTGAAAATCTCGCTGCCGCGCGGATAGACCGTGTGGAACTTTTTCTCTTCGACCAGAAAAGTTTTCAATTCGCCCATATAGCTGTGGGAAAATTCCTCTTTGAGCGCTTCTTTCCAGCTCTCGTGAATCTGCGGATCGAGCACCATTATTTGAGAATATCGTCTTCGAAAATGACCATCTCGTAAATGCTCCGTTTGGCCACCAGCGATTTTTCGGGGGGAACCGTACTGCTGTTGCGCAGACGGGAGAGTTCCATCCGCATCTCCGCCATCTCCTGTTCCATCGCTTCCATTTTGTCTTTCAGACGCATCACGACGTCGACCCCGGCAAGGTTGACGCCCAGTTCCCGCGTCAGGCGCAGGATCGTTTTGATCTTTTCGATGTCGCGCTGGGAATACAGCCGGATACGACCGTCCGAACGCGACGGCGAGATCAGGTTTTCACGCTCGTACTGGCGGAGCGTCTGAGGATGGATGTCGAGGATCTTGGCGACAATGCTGATCATGTATACGGGTTCGTCGTAATGGTGCATCTTCTACTCCTGGGGAAGCGATTTTTTCATCTGTTCGACGAGCTCGGGGTCGATTTTCTCAAGCGGCGGAAGGACGATGTTGGCTTTGAGATACAGATCGCCGCGCATCCCGCTTTGGCGGTTCGTGACCCCCATCTCCTTGAGACGGAAGCGCTGACCGTTTTTGGTGTTTTCGGGGACTTTGAGGGTTACCTCTTTCTCCAGCGTCTGGACGCTCACCTTCCCGCCGAAGAGTGCCGCATAAAGGGGTACGTTGAACGTTTTGACCAGGTTGTCCCCTTCACGCTCGTATTCGGGATTGGGAGCGACGTCGATGCGCAGGTACAGATCGCCGGCCTGCCCTCCCGCCCGTTTCCCTTTGCCGCGGACGCGCAATTTTTCGCCGCTTTTGATCCCGGCGGGTATCTTGATGTCGAAGCTCTCCCCCGAGAGGCTGATCGTGTGCTTGCCGCCCAGTACGGCGACGGCGAACGGAACCGTCACGTTGGCGTCGATGTCGAGGTTCATCCCCCCGAAGCCGCCGCCGAAGCCACCGCCGCCGAAACCGCCGAAGCCACCCCCGAACCCGCCGCCGAAGCCGCCTCCCTGTCCGAAAATGTTGCGCAATATATCGTCCAGATCAACATTGGCCCCCTGGCCTCGCGCGAAATCGTGAAAATTCTGGCCACCGAACATCGCGTCACCGTACTGATCGTATTTGGCCCGTTTTTCTTTATCGCTGAGAACTTCATAGGCGGCATTGATCTCTTTGAATTTTTCTTCGGCCTTGGGATCTTTGTTGACGTCGGGATGGTACTGACGCGCCAGTTTACGGTAGGCTTTTTTGATCTCCGCCTCGCTGGCACCGGGTGAAACTTCGAGCGTGGTATACAAACTTTTTGACATGATCGGTTCCTAAAAATATATCGGTCTGTTTTTCTAAAAAAATTATAGCACTAACATTGAGTCCGTGTCAATCAAGTTAAAAACAGTATGTTCGCAGGATAGGGATTACAGAAGGGGTTGTGTGTTGCGCCCCTGAGGCGCAATGTTTTTTAGTGGAGGAAATGGCGAATGCCGGTGAAATAGAGGGCCATGCCGTGCTCGTCGGCGGCGGCGATTACCTCGTCGTCCCGAACCGAGCCGCCCGGCTGGATAACGGTTTTGACTCCCGCACCAGCGGCCGCGTCGATCGAATCGCGAAACGGGAAAAACGCTTCACTGGCCAGTGCCGAACCGCTGACGTCCAGCCCCATCTCTTCGGCTTTTTTGAGGGCGCAGCGGGCCGCGTCGACGCGTGAGGTCATCCCCATGCCGACCGCCACCATCGCACCGTTTTTGACGTAAACGACGCAGTTTGATTTGGTCAGAGAAGCTACCTTGTAAGCGATTTCGGCGTCTTTAAGCTCCTGCGCGCTTGCCGTGTGCTTGGTCACGAGTTTGGCATTTTTCACCTCATCGTCGGCAACCTTGTCGGCATCCTGGAATACGAATCCGCCGTCGATATGTTTGAAATCGACCGCGTCGTTGCTCAGGACGATACGCTCCGCACCGTATTCGAAAAGTTTGAGACGTTTTTTCGGTTCGAACACTTTTTGGGCCTCTTCGTCGATCCGGCCGGCGATGATCACTTCGAGGAACATCTCGTTCATCTTTTCGGCGAGCTCTTTGGTAACCACGCCGTTCACCGCGACGACGCCGCCGAAAGCGGAGACGGGATCGCATTTGAGCGCTTCGGTATAGGCGTCAAGCAGGTTGTCGCGGATCGCAAAACCGCACGGGTTACCGTGTTTGACGATACAGACGGCGTTTTCATCTCCGAATGCAGCCGCAATCTTCACCGCGCCGCTGATGTCGGTGAGGTTGTTGAAGCTTGCTTCCCCTTTGAGGGTTTTGAAGTTTTGGGTGAAAAACGCGTCGAATTCGTACAACGCCCCTTTCTGGTGCGGATTTTCGCCGTAACGGGTATCCATCACCTTGTTCCCGACGATAAACTGTTTGGCACCCATGCCGTTGTTGAAGCGTTTGTTCATGTAGTTGGCGATCATGCCATCGTACGCGGCGGTATGTTCGTACGCCTTGATCATCAGGTCGCGACGGAATTCGACGCTGTTGAGGCCGTTTTCGATCGCATTGAGGACGAGCGAATAATCGCTTGGATCGGTCACGATCACGACGCTGTCAAAGTTTTTTGCCGCCGAACGGACCATTGCCGGGCCGCCGATGTCGATGTTTTCGATGATCTCTTCGAAATCGTCGGTTTTCTCGATCGTCGCTTTGAACGGATAGAGGTTGACGCACACCAGATCGATCGCCTCGACGCCCAGTTCTTTCGCCTGGTCGAGGTGCGACTGTTTGTCGCGGCGGTGAAGAATCCCCCCGTGGATATAGGGGTTGAGGGTTTTCACCCGTCCCTCGAAACATTCGGGAAATTTGGTCACTTCGTCGATTTCGATCGCATCGATCCCCTCTTCACGGAGAAGTTTGTAGGTTCCTCCCGTCGAAATGATCTGGTACCCCAGGCCGATCAGGGATTTCGCGAACAGAGCGATATTCGTTTTGTCGCTTACACTGAGCAAAGCGCGCTTCATGCAGTTCCTTTGTACGGGTCGTGCGCCCGTGAATTAATGGCGGAATTTTAGCTGAATATGCTTTAAGGTAAGGTAAAGTTTTATCATGAGTCTGTACCGTCACCCATTTGAACCGATCATCGACGAGCACACGCGGGTATTGTTTTTAGGAAGTTTCCCCAGTATCGCGTCGTTCGAACAATCGTTTTATTACGCCCATCCCCGCAATGCGTTCTGGCCGATACTGGAGTCAATTTTCGGCGTCTCGCTCTGCTCCAACGAAGAGAAAAAAATGTTTTGTCTTGAAAAAGGGATCGGATTGTGGGATGTGATCGGCAGCTGTGAGCGGAGCAATTCGAGCGATACGAATCTCAAAAACTGTGTTCCCAACGATTTCGCGGATCTGAGGGAACGATACCCCGGCATCCGCAGAATCGGGTGCACGGGGAAAAAAAGCTTTGATCTGTTTATGAAATATTATGGTCGAAGCGGTATAGAAGCGGTGCAGCTCCCCTCCACCTCGCCGGCTCACGCGTCGATGAAAAGGGAAGAAAAAGAGAGGATTTACAAAGCCTTTCTCAAAGATAACGGGATTCTTTAACTGTTGAGAACCTGTTCGAAAATCGATTTAGCCGTTTTCCAGCGGTCTCCCTTGGCGTTCATCATCACGATCACGCAGTCTTTTCCGTCTTTTTTCGCCCGGGCGATGAGACACGGTCCCGCTTTGGCGGTATAACCCGTTTTGATCCCGACCGCGTACTGGTAGCGGTTGAGGAGGCGGTTGTGCGTATAGGCGTAAAACTCACGGTTCTTATTGAGGGCACGGTATCGATGCTCGTTCATTTTGCTGATTTCGTTGAATTTGCGGTTTTGGATCGCGTATTCCGCCATTTTGAGCAGGTCTTTGGGGGTCGAGTAATGCCCTTTCGTATCGTATCCGCAAGGGTTGGTAAAACGGGTATGGTTCATCCCGATCGCCCTGGCCTTGGCGTTCATCATTTCGACGAACCGTTCCTCGCTCCCCCCCACGGCGATAGCGATCGCCTTGGCCGCATCGTTGTCCGATTTGATCATCGCCGCCTTGATGAGATCCTCCAGTCGGATCACATCGCCTCTCCGGTATCCTGCGATGGTGGGCTCGACCCGAGTCATTTCCCGCGTGATCGTCACCGGCTGCGCGAGGTTTCCGCGCTCGATCGCCAGAATCGCCGTCATTACTTTCGTCAGGCTGGCGGGCTGAACCTCCTTGAACGGTTCCTTGGCGTAGAGGGTCTGCTTGGCGCTGAGATCCTTGACGATGAGGGCTTCGACTTCGAGCTTGCTAAGCTCGGCTTTGTTGATATCGCCGTACAGGCTGAGAGAAAAAGTAAATAAGAGTGCGCTAAAGCGTTTGATGATCATACGATTCCTTTAAAACTTTTTTGATTATGACATACGAAAGCAAACCCTATGCCATCTGTGCTAAAATTCGCGTCAAAAAAAAGGGGGGGAAAGATGCGACGCTTCAAACGTTTATTCGCCGTTTTGTTCGTCGTATCGACTCTTTTGGGCGCGCTGCACGAAGTGATCCACGATCACGACCATCACGCGGACGCGCACATGGAAGAGAGCTGTCCTCTCTACCTGCTGGGGCACACTCCCGTCGTACTCAACGAAGAGGCTCACCTCGAAACCCTCGCCGCTGCGTTCGAACCCTATAAAACCCCTCCTGAGACTCACGCATCCAATATCCCGGTCCTTTTCAAAAACCGCTCGCCTCCCCTCTCTTCTTAAGCACATTAACCCATTTTACTCAGCACGATTGCAAAATTACACGACCAGGAAACCGTTATGATGAATAAACTTGTATTGTCCGCCCTGGCGGCGGCAGCTTTGTCGGCCGACAGCACGGAACTTCAAAACCTCAAAGCGCAAATGGCGCAGATGGAAGCGATGATGAAAACGATGCAGCAGAAAATCGCGACACTCGAAAATGCCGGTACGGCTAAAACAACCCTTAACGAAGAGGCGCATGAACACCCGGCGGATGAGCATCAGGATCATTCCCTCGCACATGAGGTCCACAAAGCCGCTTCAGGCATCGATATCTCACTGGTGCTGGACGCTTCGTACGTCAACCGTTCCAAAAAAGACGAAGAGCTGGCTCACCTCGAGCTCCCCGGCGTCGCGCACGGACTGTTCGCACCGCACAACCATAACGGCTCAAGCCATCCGACCTATAACGCCCAAAACGGCTTCAACCTCAATTACGGAGAACTCGGGCTGCACAGCAGCGTAACACCCAATGTCGAAGCCGAAGCGCTCCTCCATTTTTCCGAAAACGCGGTCGATATCGAGGAAGCCTTTTTCACGTTTTGCAACCTCCCCTACGGCCTCCACCTCAAAGGGGGGAAATTCCTCAGTGATTTCGGCTATCTTAACTCAACCCACCATCATGAATGGAGTTTTTCAGACATGCCGCTGGTGTACGAAGCGTTCCTGGGCAATCACGGCATCGACGAAATCGGGGTGCAGCTACAGTGGGTCGCACCGACGAGCAACTACCTGATGGCCGGCTTCGAAGCGCTTCAGGGGAAAAACGAATCGATGTTCGGGAATGAAGCGCTCTCCGACCCCCGTGATACCGAAGTGACCCTTTCGGGATCGCCGTCGCAGCCTTCTTTACTCATCGGTTACGTCAAAACCGCCGCAGAATTTGCAGACACGACCTTAAGCGCCGGCGTCAGCTGGGCTCGCGGCAAAAGCCGGATCGACCATTTCAGCGACGAGACTCCTTACGGATTCAGCGGTGAAAGCGACCTCTACGGCATCGATTTCACCCTGCACCACCGCTTTTCGGGCGGTGCTTTCCTCACCTGGCAAAACGAATGGCTCCACCGCGATATGGAGGGAACCTATTTCGCCGACGACGGTACGACACTCACCCCCTCGGCAATCCGCAAAAAACAGTCGGGATATTATTCGCAGCTGGTCTATTCTCCCGATGAGTTCTGGGGAATCGGAGCCCGTTACGACATGATCGACCGCAACGACGTTACCGGAACCGACCTTTTCTCCCCCGAGAATATGGACCAATATACCGCGATGATCGAATACCGGGACGGGGAATTCGCCCGCTATCGGCTGCAATACACCCATTCCGACGCCTTTTTCAACGAAGCGCAGCAGCGTCAGAACATCGATTCGCTGATTTTCTCGGTCAACCTTCTACTGGGATCGCATTCGGACCATTCGCACGACTAAGCTTCTCTCGCCGGCGCGGCGTATGATGCTTCGCCGTAAATTAGTGCTATAATCTAGTTCATGCGAAGCACATCCCCGGCAACCGTCACCGTTGTGAGCGAAGGTATCAAAACCCGCCTGGTATGCCGGGGGGATTGGACGCTTCCCAATATTTGCGACGCGGCCCGTACCCTTGAGCAGTTTCGTCCGCTAACGTCCGTCGAATGGGACGTGCGTGAAGTATGCGACGTCGATTCGGCCGGAATGGCCCTGTGGCATCTCTACGACCGTTCGTTTCGGGAGAACGGCATCGAATCGACCCTCATCGGAGCGGACGTTAACCGGACCAAACTTTACCGTCTCCTTTACCCCCATCCGATCCAAGACACCCTTCCTCCCGCCGAGCCGTCATGGCTTTACAGGGTAGGATTCCAAACCCATCGTCACCTCACAGGCGTCATGAATTTTCTCGAGTTTTTAGGAGAGGCTTTCGTATTGCTGTTCTACACATTGCGGTATCCTTCGAAAATCCGCTGGCACGCGATCGGCGCGCACGTTCGGACGACCGGGGCGCAGGCTCTGCCGATCATCGCGATCAGCGCTTTTCTGATCGGGGTGGTCATCGCATACCAAAGCATCGTGCAGCTTCAGAAATTCGGGGCCGACATCTTCATCGTCGATACGATCGGCATTTCCCTCACCCGTGAACTGGCACCCCTTATCACGGCGATCGTCGTCGCCGGGCGCAGCGGTTCGGCCTTTACGGCACAAGTCGGAGCGATGAAAATGACGCAGGAGATCGACGCCATGAGAACGATGGGGTTCAACCCGTTCGTTTTTCTCGTATGGCCCCGCGTGCTTGCCCTCATGATGGTGATGCCCCTGCTGATTTTTTTCGCCGATATCGTCGGTATTTTCGGCGGTATGGTGATCGCCTCGACCCAGTCGCACATCAGTTTCACCGAATTCATCCATCGGCTCCAAAACGCCCTCGCCCTCAAACATTACATTATCGGAATCGTCAAAGGACCGTTTTTTGCCTTTCTGATTGCAATGGTGAGCCTTTACCGGGGATTCCAGGTATCGATGAATACCGAAAGCATCGGCCACTATACGACCAAGAGCGTCGTCAATTCGATTTTTCTTGTTATCGCGTGCGATGCCATTTTCTCGGTACTCCTGACGGAGCTGAGATTATGAAAAAAGCCCTCATTACCGTCCGAGACGTCGTTACGGCATTCGATGACAATCTGGTACACGATCGTGTCAGCTGTACCGTTTACGAAAACGAAATCTATGCTCTGCTTGGGGGAAGCGGGTCAGGTAAATCGACCCTGTTACGGGAGATGATCATGCTAGAACGCCCCCGCAGCGGCCGGATCGAGGTACTCGGGTACGACCTCACGCGCCTCTCGTACGAAGAGGCCCAAAACCTTCGCGGAAAATGGGGGGTTTTGTTTCAGTCCGGAGCCCTCTATTCGTCGTTGACGGTCGGTGAAAATATTGCGCTGCTCTACCATGAATACACCCGACTCCCGCCCAAACTGGTCCGTGAGCTCATCAAGCTCAAAATCGACCTAGTCGGCCTCCCCCCTCACGCCGTCCATCTCTACCCCGCCCAGCTCAGCGGCGGCATGGTCAAGCGGGCCGCGCTCGCACGGGCACTCGCCCTCGACCCCAAACTGCTTTTTCTCGACGAGCCCACATCGGGGCTCGATCCGCTGAGCTCGCGCCAATTCGATACCCTCATCCGCGAACTCCGCGACCTTTTGGGGCTGACAGTGGTTCTGGTTACCCACGATTTGGATACCATACACCACATCGTCGACCGTTTCACCCTCCTGGGGGACAAAAAGGCGATTGCCGAGGGAACACTCTCTGAAGTGCTTGGCGTCTCCCATCCGATCGTGGATTATTTTTTTCAGAAGGGGACACATGGAATCTCGTTATAACTACACCTTCACGGGCCTTTTCGTCGTCGTGTTCGCCATGGGGCTCATCGCGTTCGCGTTCTGGCTGGGGAAATACGGTCAGGACGAACACGATTATCGGCGTTTCCATGTCTACATTACCGAGTCGGTCTCGGGACTCGCCCCCGAAGCGGCGGTCAAATACAACGGTGTCGACGTCGGAAAAGTCGAATCGATCCGGATCAATCCCCGCAATAACGAAGAGGTCGAACTTATCCTGAAAATCAAAAAAGAGACCCCCATCAAAACCGATTCGTACGCGGTGCTGAAATTCTACGGCATCACGGGGCTGGCGTTCATCGAGATCACGGGAGGCTCCAACAACGCCCCCTTGCTGATGGAAAACGGCCAGCGCGCTTCCGTCATCCCCTCGCGCCCCTCTCTCATTACGCGGCTGGACGAATCGCTGAGCAACGTCGCCAACAAACTTTCCCAGACCCTTGACCGCGCCGACCGCCTTTTCGATGACCGCAACATCGAAAACGTCCGGCAAAGCCTCGAACATCTCCGCTCGCTAAGCGCACAGATCGACGGATACCAAAAAGAGATCAAGACGATCCTCGAACGGAGTGCCGCGCTCGAATCAAACGCTTCCGAAGCACTCGGAAGCATGAAAAACGCCGCCGGAAGCGTGAAACAGACCTCGGATAACCTCAATACGCTGGTGCAGACGAAAATGACCGCAACACTCGATTCACTCCACAAAACGTCGATCCGCAGCGACGCGCTGATCCGTAAACTCGAAACGTCGCTGGACCGAGGTGACTACGATCTCAAATCGATTGCTTCCCCTACCGCCGCCGAGCTTAGCGAGCTGATTTCCCAGACCAAAACGCTCACCCAGGAGATGGAGACGACGATCCGGGAGCTGCGCGAAAGTCCTTCGGATCTTCTTTTCAAAAAAACACCCCACAAACCCGGTCCAGGAGAATAACCATGCAACGATCCCTCCTTTTGTTTCTCGGCGCATTGACGTTTGCGGGATGTTCGCTGAACTCCCCCGCAAGCAGTGTCTACACGATTCTGCCCCTGCCGGAGGCTTCCCCCGACATCTCAGCACCGCGCCATGGGGGAACGGTTAAACTCGCCCCGACCCGTACCCTCCCCTCGCTGGGCACGAAGAGCCTTCGCTATCTGCGTCCGCAGGGGGAATCGGGCGAATACCTCTACAGCCGATGGAGCGATGCCCCCGCTTTGCTGATCGAACGGACGCTGGTCTCATCGCTGCAAAACAAAAAACTCTACGCCGCGGTCCTTCCCCCCGGTTCGGCCGCCGCACCTTCGCACCTGCTCGAGTCGGATCTCACTTCCTTTGAGCACCGTTTTCGCCCCACTGGGGGGAGTGAAGGCTACATCGACATGACCTATCGCCTCGTCGATCCGAAAACCAAACAGACGCTTGCTTCCAAACGGTTTCAAATCGTCGCTGCCGCCGCAACCGACGATGCCAAAGGTGGTGTCGACGCCCTCAGCCGCGCCACCCGCGAACTTGCCCGTCAGAGCACCGAATGGCTGGCGGACTATCTACAGGAGAAACCATGAATCAAAACATCGCGATCCTCTGCTCGGGAGGAGACGTTTCGGGGATGAATCCCGCCCTCAAACGCTTCGTCGAGTATGCGTTTGCCAATAATTTAAATCCTTTTTTCGTATACCACGGCTACGAGGGGCTCATCGACGACCGGATCGTTCCGGCCGGATATTCGGACGTATCGGGGATCATCACCCGGGGAGGAACGAAAATCGGTTCGGCCCGTTCCGAACGGTTCAAAGAGAGCAGCTACCGCAGGGTCGCCGCGGAGAACCTCCGCAAACGTGGCATTTCCATGCTCGTCGTACTCGGGGGAGATGGAAGTTTCCGCGGGATGGAACAGTTTTACAAAGAGAGCGGCATCGCTTTTTGCGGGATCCCCTCAACCATCGACAACGACATCAATGGAACCGATTACTGTCTGGGAGTCGATACCGCCCTGGGAGTGATCCGTAACGCGATCGACCAGATCCGCGATACGGCGTCATCATTCCGACGCGCCTTCGTTGTCGAAACGATGGGACGAAACTGCGGCTACCTTGCCCTTGTCTCGGCTCTTACTTCGGGGGCGGAGTTGTGCCTGATTCCCGAAATTCCGGTTGACATAGAGGAGTACAAAGAGTGTTTCGCGTCCCAAACGTCGTCCGGAAGGGATTATTTTATCGCTGTTGTATCCGAAGCGCTGAACGCTTCGTCGACGGTTGCCGAATGGTTTGAGCGTGAGCTCGGCTTCGAAGCCCGGGTGAATGTACTGGGGCATACCCAGCGCGGCGGAAACCCGAGCGTCTATGATCGCTTGATGGCCTACCGTTTTGTTACCTACGCCATCGACGCCCTCCTTGCGGGAAAAACCGATTCGGTCATCTGTTATACCAAAAGCCACTTCGTATTCCGCACGATCGACGAAGTCGCGTTACACCCCTACCGTCTCGACGAGGAGCTGCTTAGTCTCGGGCGCGGGCAATTTCTTCCATCGCGCTGTCAAAGGTAGGGTATAAAAACGTAAACCCCGCTTCCTGCAAACGGCGGGGGTACACCTCTTTGGAATCGAGCATCACGCACGATCCTTCCCCGAAAATGAGTTTCACCAGCCATGCGGGAAGGTCAAAAAAGGCGGGGCGCTGAAGAATACGGCTCATCGCTTTGGTCTGTGCCAGGTTGCTGATGGGCTCGGGCGCGGTAAAATTAACGACCCCTTCAATCTGTGGATGTTCGATCAAGAACTCGCACGCGCGGACGAGATCGGCCAGATGTATCCACGAAATCATCTGGTATCCGTCCCCCATTTTTCCCCCGAGCCCCAAGCGAAACGGAGGAAGCATCTTGGCCATTGCCCCCCCACCGTTGCCGTAAACCACCCCAAAACGCATCAGGCACACCCGTGTTTGCTCCGACTGTGCCTTCATCGCCGCACTTTCCCATCCACGGACAAGATCGGCCAGAAAATCATCCGCCGTATGACGCGAGTTTTCGTCATGCTGATGGAAACTGTCATAGATTCCTACTGCCGAAGCATTCAGGAAAACACGCGGAGGCCGCGCGCACCGTTTGATGCCGCTGACGATCTTTTCGGTCGTTTCCCACCGGCTTTGACGAAGTAGCTGTTTATATTCATGGGTCCATCTCCCGAGGATATTCGCTCCCGCCAAATTGATAAGTACGTCCGATCCTTCCACTCCCGAAGCGATTATATCGGCATCCGTGCAGTCCCGAATGCTCAATGCATGAACTTCATCACCTTTCCCTCGAAAATACTTTTCCAACGCGCTTCCTACAAAGCCGCTCATACCGCAAATGACTATTTTCATGAAATCACAAATCCTTTATTGGCTCTCTGCGACGATTGTAACTTAAAAGGGGTATGGGAGGTTTAAAGTTATAATTGATTCGACACTTTAATCCTGTTCTAAACCAAAGGAATCGCCATGCTGTACCAACTGATCGTCTACGTCCCTACCGGGGATGCTGAAAATCTTAAAGAAGCACTGTTTGCAGCAGGTGCCGGCAAATACGAAAATTATGACCGTTGCAGCTGGGAGTGCGGCGGCAGGGGACAATTCCGGCCGCTTCGGGGAGCGAATCCCGCCATCGGAAGCATCGATACGGTTGAATACGTCGAAGAGATCAAAATCGAAACGCTCTGCTCGGTCGAAAATCTCAAAAAGGTTTTACGGGCATTAAAAGAGAACCATCCCTACGAGGAACCGGCTTACGGGGTTATCGAACTGAAAACGCTGGAAGATTTTAAATAGAGGGGAGAAGATGCCCCCAAAGGGGCAAAAAAGGCGGTATCAGCCGCAAGAAGGAACGTTTCCTGAATCCGAACCGTATTCGAACAGGAAGTCGCGCAGGTCTTGAGCCTGGCTTTTGAACAGATCGCCGTTGAAGTAAGCCGCCGATTTGTCGTTTGCGTGCGCTTTGATGATTTTTGCCGCACCGTTGGCGAAAAGGTCATCCCACTCGTCCTGAGTATGCATCGCAGCACCTTTTGTACCGCTGCCGTGGCAGTTTTTACAGGTTTTCAAATAGGCTTTTTGCCCTTTTTTGACATCCGCAGATGCGGCTGTACTCATCATTCCTACCGCTACAAGTGCAGCAAGAAAGCATGAAGCAGACTTTTTCATGTCGTTCTCCTACGAAATTTAATGGTTTAAGACACCTTCAACGTTTCCGAAAAAACGGTGAAGATGTCTTGATGCCGGACATCATATCCCATAAAGGGTAAATGGAGGTTTAATGTTATGTAAATGTGATAGTTTTTCAGCTTATTTTATCAAAATTGTATCAAAGCTTCACGTTACTGTTCATCACCGTTATCTTCCGGTTCTTCCTGCGGCATTCCGACGTTGACCTCGCGCCGGATTTTTTCCTGCCGGATTTTGCGGTACGCTTTGTACTGGGCCTTCCGCAGGGCTTCTGCGTCCAGCCCCACTTCCTCGGCAATCGCTTCGGGGGCACAGCCCGCTTCGTTCATTATCACCATTTTGAGCTCTTTTTTGGTCAGATGGCGTTTAAGGGCCGCGTAGAGTTGCCGTTCATCCTCGCCGATCTCGACGGCGCTGCATCCGTATACGCGTGCGAGTACTTCGCGGATCGTTGTATCGGGGTTGTACTGGGTCCAGAGTGAATTTTCTAGCATGGTTAAAATACCTTTGTGATGATCTGCGTCAAATCTTTCGTCTCGACGATAACGTTCGCCTCTTTTTTGAGGATCTCCTTGGCACAGAAGGCCACCCGCGTCCCGGCATGGGCGAACATAGAGCGATCGTTCGCACCGTCCCCGACCACCATCGTCTCTTCGGGACTGATCCCGAAAAGTCCCTGCAGCCGCAGCAGCATGTCCCCTTTGGAAAAATCGAACATCATGTCGCCGCCTACAAGCCCCGTAAGACGGCCGTGCTTCTCGTGCAAGACGTTCGAGAAATCGGCGTCGTACCCCAAGATTCCTTTTGCGTGCGACGTCGCGCTGCGGAATCCCCCGCTAAAGCACACCACTTTAATGCCCCGTGCCTTGAGCTCGGCGATGGTATCAGCCGCGCCGGGCATGTAGGGGAGATTATGGCAGATCTTCTCCACTTTGGAAAACTCCAGCCCTTTCAACAGCCCTACCCGCTGCTGCAGGCTTTCGAAAAAATCGAGCTCACCGTTCATAGCCCGTTCGGTGATGGCCGAAACCTCGGCACCGATCCCCAGCGCTTCCGCAAAAAAATCGATCGTTTCCCCGTCCATCAAGGTCGAATCGAAATCAAATACCGCTAACTTAATCAAAAGACTTCATCCTCTTTGTTATAATGGCGCAATTATATCCAAGGGTACCTTTTGTTCGAATCATTCATCCGTAAACTCCGAAACGAGACCTACATCACCCTCGAAACCACACCGTCGCGTTCGGCCCGCTTCGCCCCAACGGTCGATAAAATCGAATCGCTCGGCCTACAGCACCTCGTCGACGGATTCAGTACGACCGACAACCCGCTGGCGAAACTCAAATACAACGCCCTCTTCGCCGCACAGATGCTCCAGAACCGCTTTGGCCTTCCGGTACTGGCCACCATGAGCATGCGCGACCGCAACCGTATCGCGCTGCAGTCTGACCTGCTGGGGGCCAACGAGGCCGACGTCCGTGCGATCCTCGCCCTCACCGGGGACAGCGCCCACTATTCTGACCAGCCTCACGCCAAAGGGGTTTTCGAAGCCAACAGCAAACTCCTCCTCGACATCATCGCCACCCTCAACGCCGGCACCGATATGGCGGGGCAGAAACTCCTTTCCCCCGTACAGGAGATTTACCCCTTTGCCGTCACCGACGCCTACGCCAAAAGCGCCGCGACGCTGCAGAAGAAAATGTCCAAAAAAGTTTCGCACGGCGCGATCGGCGTTATCTCCCAGCCCGTTTACGATCTCGAAAACGCCCGGAAACTGCTCGAAATGATGGAGAATGCCAACGCCGAGCACAGCGCCGCTTCGGTCCTCGTTCTGGGCTACTTCCCGATCACGAAACTTCGGACCGCACGCTTCCTCGACGAGAACGTCCCGGGAATCTTCGTCCCGCAAGGCTGGGTCGAAGCCCTCGAAGCCGCAGCGGCACGCAGTCCCGAAGAGGAGTACCGCGTGGGATTTGACCTCAGCAAAAACCTCTTCGAGGAGCTCAAAGCCCTCCACCCGAAAATCCATATCATGACGGCGAACCAGTTCGAACTGGCCAAGGCGATTTTGAGCTAATTTCAGCCGCTTTTGGCTATAATCGATCACTTTTTAATGCAGGAATAATGCTTTATGATCGATGTAAAACTTCTCCAGAAAAATTTTGACGAAACCGCCTCCGCGCTGATGCGCAAAAAAGTCTCCGCCGAGACGATCGAAGAGCTCAAAATTGCCAACGAAGCGCTTAAAGCGGCAAAAACCGCTTACGAGAATGCCCAGGCGAAGCAGAACGAATTGAGCAAACTTTTCGGCCAGTACAGAAAAGAGGGGAAAAACACCGACGAACTCAAAGAGCAGGTCGACGCCAACAAAACCCTCGTTGCCGAGCTTCTCGAAGTACAACGCCAGGCCGAAGAGGCCCTCGATGCACTCATCATGCGCGTCCCCAACATTCCTGATAGCGACGTCCCTGCGGGCGAGGACGAGAACGAGAACGTCGAAATCCGCAAAGTCCTCACCCCGCCGACGTTTTCATTCCGGCCCAAAGAGCACTGGGAACTGGCCGAGCAAAACGGCTGGATCGATTTCGAACGCGGCGTCAAGCTGGCCAAAAGCCGCTTTAGCGTGGTCAGCGGCATGGGAGCGCGACTGGAGCGGGCGCTGATTAATTTCATGCTCGACTTCAACCGCGAACGCGGATTCGAAGAGGTGAGCGTTCCCTCGCTCGTCAACCGGCGTGCGCTGGAGGGGACGGGACAGCTTCCCAAATTCGAAGAGGATCTTTTCAAAGTCGAGGAGGAAGAACTGTTCCTGATCCCGACCGCCGAAGTCCCTCTCACCAACCTCTATCAGGATGAAATCCTCTCCGCTGCCGAACTCCCGATCAAAATGACCGGTTACACCTCATGCTTCCGCAAAGAAGCCGGAAGCGGCGGACGCGACGTTCGCGGGATGATTCGCCAGCACCAGTTCCATAAGGTCGAGCTGGTCAGTATCACCCGTGCCGACCAGAGCGATGCGGTGTTTGAAGAGATGGTAGCGTGTGCCTCCGATTTGCTCAAAGCCCTTGAGCTACCCCACCGTCTCGTCACCCTTTGTACGGGGGACCTCGGTTTCGGCGCGGCCAAAACGGTCGACCTGGAGGTGTGGCTCCCCGGGCAGAACACCTACCGTGAAATCAGTTCGGTCTCCAATACCCGCGATTTTCAGGCCCGCCGTGCCCGCATCCGCTACAAGGAAGAGGGAAAAAATCTTCTCGCCCATACCCTCAACGGTTCAAGTCTGGCCGTCGGACGGACGATGATAGCCATCATGGAAAATTTCCAGCAAGAAGACGGTTCGATCCGGATTCCACAAGTGTTGCACAAATACCTCTAAAACGAATAAAGAGACCGTATGGCCGATACCCAAGAAGAGATCATCATCATCGAAGAGGGGGAAACCCAGAGCGAAGGGTCCCCGAACGAGCCCAAGCCGGGTGAGGCATCCGACGAAGCTGCCGCCCGCAAGAAAAAACGGATCGTTATCGGTGCCGCCGCTTTGCTCCTTGCCCTCGCCGGAGGGGGCGGGTACGTCCTGTTCTCTTCTCATGAAGCCCCGGCGGCTTCGGGTAAAACGGCCATCAACGAAGCGCACGCAACCCCCAAAGAAGAGATCATCGAGCCCAGCGAACTGGAAAAAATGATCGACAAGGCCAATACCCTCTACGCCAACGGTGAAACCGCCGAAGCCCTCAAGCTCTACCAGAAAATCGCCCTCTATTCCGAAGCGATCTCCCAATACAACCTGGGAGTCATCCAGCTCAAAGAAGGAAAATATTCCCAGGCGCTCGACAACTTCAAACGTTCCATCGCCAGCAGCGAGAACCGCTGCGTCAGCGCGATCAACGCGGCGGTCTGTTCGCTTCATCTCAAACGGGAAAAAGATTTCAATTACTATATCGACCTGGCACTGGCCTATCTGCCCCAGGAGACCAATTCACCGCTCTATTCGTATTACTATACCTTGATCCATTATTACAAAGGGCATTATCCCGAAGCACTCAGCGCACTCAAGCACCCTACATCCGAAGAGTACCTCACAACCCAGAACAAACTGCGCGCAAAAATCAGCGCCCTCTACGGCAACTACCCCGATGCGATCCAGGCACTCGAAAATCCCCTGCAGGAAGAGGACTCGTTTTCGCTCGGCCTTCTTTATGCCAACACGGGCGATCTTCGAAACGCCAAAAAATATCTCTCCGACGCAATGATGCAAAACCCCGAACCTATACAAGAAAGCCTCGCCCTGGCCTTTGTCAACCTGAAAATGGGACTGCAGGAAGAGGCGGCCGGTCTGATCCGCAAAACGACCCAGGCCTATCCCGACAAGGTTTATACCCCCTACCCCATCCGGGTTTTCCTCAAACCGTCGCTGTTCGAGCCCGATGCGGCACAAAGCATCTACCGGAGCCAGAAGCACGGGGCAAAATCCAAAAACTTCCAGACGGTTTTTTATTTCGCCCCCTACAAGATTTTCAATGCCTCTCAGGCCGTCAACTATATTCAAAAAGGGAACGCCAGTATCTACGTCGACAACATGGAAGGGGCAAAATCCTACCTTGAAAACAGTACGCGGCTTTCGATCATCGACCACGGTATCGCCCTGGCCATCCAAAAAGCACTCGACTTTCGGATCCGCGACGCCAACGCGCAGTTCAATGCCCTACTCAAAAACAATCCGAAACATTCGATCCTCCATTACAACCTCGGGTTGACGTATGCCCAAATGGGCGATTTTCCGAAGGCATACGAGCATTTTCTCCGCTCCTATCATCTCGATGCCGACAACTATCTCTCGGGAATCTTTGCGCTTATGAGTTCCGACCTGATCGGACGCCACAACGCCAAGCTCTCCTCCATACTCAAAGAAAACCTCTCGAAAGAACCCGCAACCGAAGAGTTCGAACTCTACCGGACGGTTCTCGAAATCGCGCAGAACAACTTTCCCGGAGCGTCGAAATGGCTCGACAACCGCTATAAGGAACGTCCGTTCTATGTCGGGCTAAAAACCCTTATTGCTCTTGAAAACGCGGATGATGACGAGGCGAAGAAATCTTCCGAAAAACTGATAAAAATGCAGCCTGCGGACATGCTGCCCCACCTGCTTTACATCGACGCCCATTTCAAACGCCAAAAACCCAAAGCATTCGCCTCGTCGGCAATCAATTATCTCAAAACCAAAAACCTCCGCTACGACGATCTTTATTACGGTCCCCAGATCACCCGTGACCGCGCCGTGACGATGAGCGTAATGACAGGTCAGCTTGCTCCGATGATCGAACGGCTCAAACGGCAATTGCAGACCACGGGAGGCAATACGGTCGACATCACCGGCGCGCTCGCGCAGGCCTATCTGTTCAACCGCCAGTTTGAAGAATCCTACGCGCTCTACAACCAGCTCGTCGACACCCATAAAATCAAAGACGGACAAACCCTGTTTCTGGGCGCGTGCGCTTCCATCGGAGCCGAACACTACGAAAACGCGATCGCGCTGCTTGAACTCTCCAAGCTGACCAATCCCGCCTTTGCCGAGACGCGCTACGCGCTTGGACTGCTCTATCTCCAGGCACAGAACAACGCCGCCGGAGCGGGACAGCTCAGCCGGCTAGGGAATAACGGGTTCGTTTCGCGCTATTTCGATTTCGCAATCGATACCGACAAATTAGCGAACGAACCGCATAAATATCACGCTCTGTGAACAAATCGGCGGATAAGGTAAAACGAGGCTCTTAAGGGGCCGTAAACGAGGTACAAAGCGGCAACAAGCGCCATTCCCTCGATCGGATAAATGAAAATCCCCATGGCGAGGACGATCACTCCGACAAGAAAACGGAGGAAATGGAACGATTTGAAGTTGATTTTTTTGAAGCTCGGATAACGGATATTACTGACCATCAATACCGCAAGCACCATTCCCAGAGGCAACATGAGAAATTTCACTTCAGCGTATTGGGGATAACGTTCCAGCAGCAACACGGCGATCGCGATCATGATTGCGGCGGTCGGAATGGGCAAGCCGATAAATACACTGGGCTCTATTCGCGAGGTCGTAACGTTAAACCGCGCCAGTCGCACCGCTCCGAAAATGATAAAAAGGGCACTGGCGACGATGCCGATACGCCCATACTCTTCCCCCACGTACAGGTACATCAAAAACGCCGGCGCGACCCCGAACGCGACGATATCGGCCAGAGAATCGAACTCTACCCCGAAATGGCTTGCCGTATTGGTCATACGGGCGACGCGACCGTCAAGGCCGTCGAAGATAAGTGCCAGGAAAATAAACCATGCCGAAGCTAAAAACGATCCCTCCAGCGCCAGGGCGATCGCGTAAAAACCGGTAAAAATCGACGCGGCGGTAAAAAAGTTGGGGAGAAGATAGGCGATCGGAGGGGGAGGGTCTTTGCGGATCATTTTCCGGCCTTACAAGCGATCGGCTCAGGCAGCGCCGAAGTAGCCGATAACACTTTCACCCGCGCGGAGGCTGTTCCCCGCATTGACCGAAAGACGGACATTGTCCGGGAAATACAGCACGCTGCGCCCCTTGGCCAGGAATCCGTAACGCGCACCCTCTTTGAATCTCTGACCCACTTCGGCGTCGACGCCGATGGGGAAACAGTTCTGTTCGCTGATGTGTTCTACGTACATTTCGTTCCCCTTAGACGAACGAAAGGACAGCACCGCTTTTTCGTTCAGGGTGTCGGCCAACGGATTATACAACGGCAACGAAGCCCCACGGCGAATTTTGTACCCTTCGACCGTCGCGTCGAACGGAGAACGGAGAACCGAAACGTCCCAGAGGGAATTGAGCACCGTCATTTTGACCATTTTCCGCTCCTCCACATTCACCTCTTCCACCGAAAGTACTACGCCGTCGACGCTACTGATGATCGCGTCGGGTTCGTACGCTGCGGTGTTGCGCTCCGGATTGCGGAAAATCGCCAGCAGTGCCAGCAGCAACGCGCCGAAGACAAACTGGAACAGATGAAGCCCCGTCATCGTAAAAAAGAGGAACAGTGCACCCACCACCGCCGCGATCAGCCAACCGCGTTTGGAGAGGATAAAGGTATCGTTTTGAATGTTCATGCAGTGCCCCTTCTTTGGTTGTGGTTATTCGGAAATCGTCGTTTCGCCCACGTGCTCTTTACGCGGTTCAAGCTTGGTTTCGATGCCGTTTTCGATTTCGAACGCCTCGATGATTTCGCGCACCTGGTCTCCGGTAATGTTCTCTTTTTCATAAAGCAGTTCGACGATTTTTTCGATCGCGCCGCGATACTCTTCGAGTCGTGCCTTGACGGCATTGTAGCGCTCGGTGAGCGAATTTTTGATGAACGCATCCATCTCTTCGGCCATTTTATCGCTGTATTCGCGCGACTGGGTCATCCCGCCGCCGAGGAAACTGCTGCGCTGTTTTTCAAGGACCATCAGACCGGCGACATCGCTCATACCGTACATCTGCACCATCGCTTTGATGATGTCGGTAGTGCGTTCGAGGTCGTTCGCCGCTCCGGTACTGATTTCGCCGATGAAAACCTCTTCCGCCGCGCGGCCGCCGAGCAATACGTCCACTTCGGCCCACAATTCGTGCCGCTGCATCAGGTATTTATTCTCTTCGGGGGTATTGAGCGTGTAGCCCAGTGCCGCCAAACCGCGCGGAACGATCGAGACTTTGGAGACTTTTTTGGCTCCCTTCGTCGTCTCGGCCAGCAACGCGTGGCCGCTTTCGTGATAGGCGACGATCTTTTTCTCTTTTTCGTCGATACGGCGGCTTTTTTTCGAAAGCCCGGCGATAGCCCGTTCTACCGCTTCGCGCAAATCGGCCTGCGTGACGGTTTTCTGATTTTTACGTCCGGCGAGAAGCGCCGCTTCGTTGACGATGTTCGCCAAATCGGCCCCCGCCAGCCCCGCAGTCAGGCGGGCGATCTCCTCGATGTCGACATCGAGGTCTTTTTTGATCCCTTTGACATGGACGTTCAGGATATCGATACGTCCCTGGAAATCGGGCTTATCGACGAGGACCTGGCGGTCAAAACGCCCCGGCCGCAACAACGCGGGATCGAGAATCTCCGGGCGGTTGGTAGCGGCCAGGATGATGATCGGGGTATCGGTACCGAACCCGTCCATCTCCGCCAGCAACTGGTTTAGGGTTTGTTCGCGCTCGTCGTTCCCCCCCATCATACCGCCTGCCGCACGGCTCTTACCGATGGCGTCGATTTCGTCGATGAAAATGATCGATGGGGCGTCTTTTTTCGCCTGCTCGAACAGATCGCGTACCCGTGCGGCACCGACCCCGACGAACATTTCGATAAAGCTTGAGCCCGATACCGAGAAAAACGGAACGTCCGCCTCCCCCGCTACCGCTTTGGCAAGCAAGGTTTTACCCGTACCGGGGCTACCGACGAGGAGAACCCCTTTGGGGATCTTGGCTCCCAGTTCGACGTAACGGTCGGGGTAACGAAGAAAATCGACGATTTCAAGCACCTCTTCTTTGGCTTCCTGCGCACCGGCCACATCGTCGAACTTGGTTTTCGGTTTTTCGGAATTGATGAGCCGTTTAGAGGTCCCCATCCCGAGGATTCCGCCCCCCATGTTCCGTTGCATGCGTCCCGCGAAGAACATCCAGATCGCAATGATGATCAGAAACGGGAAGAGCCATCCGAACATTTCGGTAAACCAGTTGCTCTCCGAAAAGCCGTTGTAGTTGATCCCCTGTTTGTCCAGGAGTGCGATGAGAGTCGGATCGTTGCCCACCAGGCGGGTCGTGTAAGCCACTTTGCCGTTTCCGTCGTTTCCGATGGCGCGAATGTAGGTCTGTCCGATCGATACCTTTTCGACCTCTTTGTTTTCGATGAGGCGTTTGAGATCGGCGTAACTGATCTCCTGCGTTCTCGTAACGTTCTGGCCCGAAATTTTTCCCGCCAGCTCGTTCTCGTCTCCGATGAATGCTTTGAACAGCATGATGATGACGATCGAGAAGATGGCAAACGTAATCAGCGGATTCTTGTTGAAAAAATTGCCGTTTTTATCCGGATTCGGATTCGACTCGTTTTGGCTCATAATTATCCATTTCCTTTTTGGGTCATCACGAGGGTTACCCATTCGTTCTCGACGATGCGTTCGGTCAGTTCCATCGCCTTGTATGCGCGCAGCACTTTATCTTCATATTTATCCATGATACCTGAGAGGATCAGCACCCCTCCTTCTTCTAACCGTTTTTTCAGGTCCGAGGCGATGAAAACCAGGACATCCGCGACGATGTTGGCGATTATGACGTTATAACGCTCGGTGCTATCCTGCACCGGGCCTTCCCAGATACGACGGTATCCGAGGCCGTTTTGGGCGGCATTGGCGATCGCGTTTTCGACCGAAAGGGGATCAGTATCGCACGCATCGACAACCGCCCCTTTGCGAAGTGCCGCCATTGCCAATATCCCGCTGCCGCACCCGACGTCCATGACGGTGTCCCCCGAGCGGACGTACTTGGCTACCGCACGCAGGCATGACGCGGTGGTCGGATGATGCCCGGTGCCGAACGCAAGGGCGGGATCGATGGCAATATTGAGCATCCCCTCTTTGGGTTCTTCCCAGGTGGGATGGATATAGAAAGGATCGATTTCGACGGGAGTGACCGCCTCTTGGTAGCGAGCAATCCAATCGTCGTTTTTTTCTTTGGTGAGGGCAAGTTCCACGTCGATTACCTCGCCGGTCGCCCGCTGAAGCGCTTCGGCGAATTGCTCGATCCCCCAACTGACCGTTTCGAGGTTTTCTTCGCTACGGATGATGAATCCTTCCTCGGTCTCTTCGAAACCGACGGGAAGAAGATCGATCAGAAAATCGCTGAAGAGCTCAAGGTGAGATGATGGTTTGACCACCAGCATGTAATAGAAATCTTGCATCAACCCTCAGTACCGAGAACGGCGGCAAGCTTCTCTTTCAGGACCTGCGGAGTGAACGGTTTGACAATATAGTTGTTTACTCCGGCTTTCAGGGCCGTGATAACTTCGGCTTTTCCCCCCTCGGTCGTGACCATAATGATCGGCAGATCGGTAAAACGGGCATCGGCACGCACTTTTTTGACCAGCTCGAGGCCGTTCATTTCGGGCATGTTCCAGTCCGTGATCAGCATCCCCATGTCGGGATTTTCATTCAACGCATTCCATCCCTGCACACCGTCTTCACCTTCCAAAACGTCCTCGTAGCCGAGCCGCGAAAGGGTATTCTTAATAATACGGCGCATTGTCGAACTGTCATCTACTACCAATAATTTCAATGTACGTCCTTTTGTCGATTCAAAATTTTTGCGGATTTAATACCCAATGATAACGCATCCATCTTTGCGGGAAGTTTAAAAAAAGCGTTTGAGGTCGATTGTCCCCTCATAAAACGCTTTTCCGACGATCACCCCTTCGATTTCGCCCGTCGCGCGGAGCGCTTCGATGTCCGATTCGTCGCGGACACCGCCGCTGGCGATCGTAGCCACTCCCGATGCACGTGCAATCTCAAGGGTAAAATCGACATTTACGCCCGAAAGTGTACCGTCACGGCCGACATCGGTGCAAATGATCGCTTCGACCCCCGCATCGGCAAACGCCCGTGCGAGGTCGGTCGCTTTCATGGAACTCACTTCGCCCCACCCTTCGACGGCTACGTACCCGTCTACGGCGTCGATTCCGACGGCGATCGGGTATTTCGCGGCCATAGCCTTCACAAAATCGGGGTCCTTGACGGCGATAGACCCAAGAATCAGGCGGTCGATCCCCAGTTCGAGGTAGCGTTTGATCGTCGCTTCGTCACGGATTCCTCCGCCGAGTTCAAGTTTAACGTTGCAGTTCTGGCGGATCAGCCGGATCTGCTCGAGATTTTTCGGCTCTCCGGCAAACGCGCCGTTGAGATCGACGAGATGGACCCATTCGGCCCCCATTTCTTCGAACGTTTTGACGAGTTCCCATGGGGTGTCGGAATAAATTTTGGCGCTTTCCATAGCCCCTTTCGTCAAACGGACGGCTTTGCCGTCTTTAAGGTCGATCGCGGGAAAAATAGTCATACTGGTCTGTCCTTGTCAGAGGTTGATAAAGTTTTCGAGAATGCTCAATCCGTTCCGGTGGCTTTTCTCGGGGTGAGGCTGAATTCCCATGACGTTTTCGTGGGCTACTGCACTCGTAAAGCGGTACCCGTAAACGCTCTCACCGATGCTGTCGGCATCGTTTTGGCAGAGGGCGTGATAGGAGTGGACGAAATAGAGGTAATGGGCTTCGTCCAGTCCTTCGAACAACGGGTGCTTTTTGGTGAACATACGGTTCCACCCCATGTGCGGAACTTTCAGCGGAGAGTGGAAACGGCTCGTATCGAACGCGACGACCCGCCCGCGGATGAGGCCGAGTCCTTCGTTGATTCCGAACTCTTCGCTCGATTCGAACAACAGCTGCATCCCAAGACAGATTCCGAGCAAATGCTTGCCACTGCGGGCGTATTCTTTGACCGCTTCGTCCATTCCACGGGTTTTGAGGTGTTCCATCGCGTCGGCGAATGCCCCGACTCCCGGCAAAATCACCTTGTCGTACGACGAAAGCTTTTCGGGGTCCGATTCGACGACTACCCGTTCACCCAGCAGGTCAAACGCATTTTTGACGCTGGCAAGGTTTCCCATATTGTAATCGACGATCGCAATCACATTTTCTCCTTTTGATGGGTGAAACGGATATATACCGCCAGTCCGACCAGCAGCATCGATACACCGCCGATGATGTAAATCGCATTAACCAGCATCTCCGGGGCCGTCATCGCGAATTTGAAGACGAGCATCAGCGCCTCGATCGAGAGAGCGATAATGATCGATCCCAGAAAACGGACCATCGTTTTGTGGATATCCGATGAGGGGTCGTGTTTGGGACGTCCGAGGACCTCTTCTTCAAATATCGTTTTGACCAGATCGAACGTTGCCAGCGACAGGGTTAGAAGAATCGTCGCTTCAAAGATGTCCTTGATCTCGATCCGCTCATAGTGTCCGAAACCGTACGAAAGGAAGCTTTCGATCCCCTTGACGAACAGCAGCAGCGCGACGAAGGTCAGCGCCACCGAAAACATCGCGTAGACGATCCGGAAAAATTTCCCCGCATATGTCTCCGCCGCGAGGGGATGGGCGATCCGCAGCACTTCGGCCAGCGGCATGTCCAGGCACGCGACATAGACGATCTCTCCGTGTTCGTCGAAAATCGGCTGCGACGCCGTTACCGTCAGTTCGTCGTTGAGCAACGACGGATAGGGATCGGTAATGGTACAGCGCCGCTCGTGCATCGCCCGGTAGTAGTAGGCCCGCGTCGACCGGCTGGCACCCGCATCCTCTTCCTTTTTCCCCTCTTTGAGATAGGTCGGGCCGACCTGGTTTCCCTTGGCATCGAGCAGATAGGCCGCTTCAAGCCCTTTGAGGTCGCCCCGGATTTTCAGCAGCCGGGCGGTAACCGCTTCGACCGACACCGAGGGGAGATGGTTGGGGAGGTTTTTATGAAACAGATAGCAAAAATAGGCTCGTGCTTTCGGGCGGACTTCCGCGTATTGCTGTATATCCTGTACGACCATCCCTTTCTCCTTTTGGCGGGCGATTATTGATGGGGATTGTAGCTTAGTTGCGCTATAGTTACGCTTATGAAGAGTCCCTGTCCCAAAATTGCGATTGTCCGGCTGAGCGCACTGGGCGATATCGTCAATACCGCCGTCGTATTGCAGATCATCAAAGCGCGTTATCCGGGTGCGCTGATCGACTGGTTTGTCGAAGAGGCATTCGCGCCGCTACTGGAAGGCCATCCGCTTCTGAATGAAACCGTGGCCGTCCCGATCAAACGGATCAAAAAAAACCGGGATTTCGGGTTGCTGCTGCACACCCTCCGCGATCTTAAAAGACGTGCGCCCTACGACCGGATCATCGATGCTCAGGGATTGCTGAAATCGGCTTTTGTCGCTTCGCTGCTCAAAGGCCCGGTCCACGGCTTCGACCGCCTCAGCGCCCGGGAATCGGCGGCGGCATGGTTTTACGACACCGCTTCGTCCATCCCCTACGACGAAAACGTCGTCCGTCGAAACGTCCGGGTTGTCACCGAAGCGCTCGGCATCCCCTTTTCCGAAGCCCAGATCCAAGAAAAAACGCCCCTCTTTCAACCGGGTCCGAAACCAGTTCTTTCCCCCTCCGACCGCCCCGCGGTCGCCTGTGTCATCGGCGCGTCGTGGCCCAGCAAATGTTATCCCAAAGAGCTGTTTGCAAAGGTGTGTTCGGGACTTGAGGGGATGACATGCCACCTCATCTGGGGAAGCGAAACGGAGCGCAGCGATGCCGAATGGATCGCCCGCCATGCCCCCAACGCCCTCATCGCACCGAAAATGTCGCTCAAAGAGCTGACCGGTTTTATCGCGCAGTGCGATCTGACGATCGGCAACGATACCGGACCGACCCACATGGCGTGGGCGATGAACAGAGCCTCAATCACATTGTTCGGGCCGACAAACGAACGGATGATCTATCCCACTGCGATGAACGTCGCGATACAGTCATCCTCAAATGTCAACATTCTCAAAATCGACCGCAACGATTTCTCGATCCGTGAAATCGATCCTGACCTTATCGTACAAAAAGCCAAGGAACTGTTATGACCCGTTTTCGCCTTTTTTTACTGCTGGAGCGTTTGCTGATGACACTCCCCAGATCATGGCGCAAGGCTTTTTTCCTTTTCCTCGCATGGCTGGCCCATCGGCTGGCCCCTTCCCGCAACCGGGTCATTGCCCAAAACCTCGCCTTTGCCTTCGGCGGAACGCTCCCTGAAGCGGAAACAGAGCGAATCGAGCGCTATTGCTATCGGAACCTTCTGCTGAATTTTCTGCAGGTGATGGAAAACCGCCGCAACCGGATCGAAGATTTCCACAAAGCGGTCTGTTTCGAAAACCGCGAAGCGGTGGATGCCCTACTCGCGCAGGGGCGTCCGATCGTTTTCATTTCCGCCCATTTCGGCAACTGGGAACTGGGAGCGACCGCCCTTTCCAAACTCATCGTACCCACCACGTCCATTTACAAAAGTTTTGACCGTCCCGAGTTCAATCCCTACCTGCTCGAAACGCGCACCCGCCACGGGATGGAGATGATCGAAAAAGAAGGGGCCCTCAAACACCTCGCGCGAACGCTCAAAAACGGCGGGTGCGTATCGCTGATGATCGATCAGGCCAGCAACGCGCGCCACGGCGTCGCCGTCGATTTTTTCGGCCACGCCACCTACCACTCCTCGACACCGGCGAGCCTTTCATCCAAATACAAGGCACCTATCGTCCCGCTTTATATCCTGACCGAAGACGACGAACACTACACCATCCGGTTTGAAGATCCGATCGAAGTCGCAGGCGACGATCCCGAAACCATTGTACGCGCGACGCAGATGCTGGTGACGACGCTCGAGCGGATCATCCGAGCGCATCCAAAATTCTGGTTCTGGTGTCACAAACGGTGGAAAGGGGAGTTTCCGGAGATCTACCGGAAATAAGAGAAGGCCCGGCTTTTAGGCCGGATAAGCGGCTTTCAGCGCCGTATAAAGTTCATCGGGGGTCATGTCGGGATTGGCTTCCCAAGAGCGTTTCATTACGCTGTTGTCCTCTTCGCCGTTCCAAACCTTGATGTAATGCCCCTCTTTATAGCCGTGGTCCTGGCGGAACTGGTTGAGGATGTTTTTCCCGACGTAGAGGCGGTAGAGGGTATCGAGGTTAAGTCCTCCCATGGCCGCCAGACGGAAAAAATCGTCGCTCATTCGCTCCAGATCGCCGTCAATCGCGGGTTGAAGCGCGTGGCGCATCAAAATCTCGATTTTCAGCATCAGGGCTTCGTCCGAATCGTATTGCCCTTCCTGCGCCGCACAAAGTTCGGCGTATCCTTTCGTTTCGGCCATCCATTGGGCCATCTGGGCGAAGCTTTCCCCTTCGCGGTAAATACCGTCTTCGAGAACGAGGCTCATGATGAAGTGCCACACATCGACGATTTCAATCTGCAGGTTCGCATAATCGGTCGGTTGCGCGATGCTTTTCCAGTGTTTCCATCCGAACGAATCGATCATCTCGGCACATTCCATGTAGACGCAACGGCGCCAGTTGATCCGCTTTCCGTCTTTCGTCACCCCTTTTTCCCACCCTTTGCCGTTCGTCGAGTCGTTGAGGCGTTGTTGGAGTTCGAGCATACAAAGTAATTTATTCATAGCGTTCCTTTAAAAAGTTTCTAATTATACGGTAAACTTTCGATCATGCAAAAGATCAACTGTCACCGCTGCGCCTATTATTTCGTAACGTGGGAAGCGCACCAGCCGCACGGCTGCAAAGCCTACGGCTTCAAGTCCAAATTTCTCCCTTCGCAGGTGGTCCTCAGCTCCAGCGGCAAACCCTGTACCTATTTCACCCCGAAGGGGAGCGTTTCCAACTGATTTTTTTCCCGAAGCCCAGGGTGTTATCGGTCATTTTGAGCTCATCGAGCTCGATACGCCACAATGTAGGGTGCATCGCCCGGGCGTACGGAAACCGCCCGAAATAAAGACGGCGGGCCTCCTCGTCCGACGCGCGGAGCATTCGCCCGATAAACTGGATTCCCCGTATTTTCCCGACCGTTTTGGTCTCCAGCGCCACCGTTCCGGCCACCGAAGGGTTACGCAGAACATTACTGATATGTTCGGTCGTTTCGTCCGATGCCACAATGAACGAAACACTCACCGGATCGTAGGCGTAAAACGCCGAAGAGCACCACAGCCTCTCTCCCGACGTCGCCAGGGAGAGCAGATGGTGTTGGGCGATAAAGGCGTCGATTTTAGCGCGTTCCATCGATCGCCCTCCCCATGCTCTCGAGCGCTTCCTCCAAAACGCTCCGCGGAACGGCGAAATTGAGCCGCATAAATCCGCTCCCTTCTTTACCGAATCCCAGCCCGGGGCTCAACCCCAATCTGGCCTCACGGACGAAAAAGTCGCGCAGTTCGCGATCCCCCATTCCCAAAGCCCGGCAATCGAGCCATGCCAGATAGGTCCCCTCAGGCTTGCGGTACCCGATTGCGTTCTGAGACGATGCCCATGAGGCAATCGCCTCGGCATTGCCCGCAAGATGATCCATCAGTCCCGCATGCCACGCATCGCCCCGCGCGTAAGCGGCCTCAAACGCGACGTGGGACAAAAGAGCCCCTTCCCCCCAATGAAGACGCTTGCGTTCGGCATCGTAACGTTCACGCAACTCCTCCGAGGGGATACAGACGGTCGAAATCGAAAATCCCGCCATATTGAACGTTTTTCCAGGTCCGATCAGCATGACGGTATTCTCACGAAGCGCGTCTGAAAGCGACGCCGTCGGAAGGTGACGGTTCGGGGCGTAAACGAGGTCACAGTGGATTTCGTCGCTCACGATCCGGATCCCCCGGTCCAGACAAAACGCTCCGAGCGCTTCGAGCTCCTGCCGCGACCAGACCCGCCCCAGCGGATTGTGAGGGGAGCACAGCAACAGCAGCTTCGTTCGGGAGGTGACCTGGGATGCAAGGAGGTCGAGATCGAAGCGGTATACCCCCTCCGCATCACGACGGAGGGGATGGACAAGCAAGGTTCGGCGGTTATGTTTCACCGTCGCGTAAAAGGGAGGATAAACGGGGTCCATCACGATCACCTCGTCCCCTTCCTCACTCAGTGCGCGGATCGTGCACCCAAGCGACGCGACGACCGAGGGGGAATAGCTGAGCCATTGGCGCTTCATGATAAACGCATGGTGACGTGCAAACCATCCGATCTGGGCTTCGTACGCGGCATCGGGCATGATTTCGTATCCCATTACCGGATGGTTCAAGCGCTTTTTTACCGCCTCCAAAACATATTCCGGGGTCGCGATATCCATATCGGCCACCCACATCGGCCGTACCTCATCGGTACCGAACAAATGGGTACGAAGGGCGTATTTTTCGGCATTGGTGCCGCTGCGGTCGATCAGGACGTTATAGGGGTTTATTTCCATACGTTCAGATATCCCTCTACCGTCTCTGTGCCGCGGGTGTAGGCAAAGCGGCGCGCGTCGCGGCGCACCGCGGCATTTGTGAGGGCAATCACCGATCCGCCCGCCTTAAGCCGTTCGCGCATCGCTTCGGCGATCGTTTCGACATCGGAAACCGGCTCGTAGACCGCGTTGATGACAATGCACCCATACCCTTGCAGATGGGGTTTGAGATTACGCATATCGGCCTGATAAAATTCCACTTTCTCCGCTGCAAGCGGAAGATCGAGCGATGCGAGTACCACTTCGCGAACCGACGTTCCGAACCGGTAGCGGATCGTCCCTTCCCGCAACAGTTCGACCCCCGGTGAGATGAAGCGGGCGGAACGGTCAACGCCGACGACCGTATCGAAATACCTGGAGAGTTCAAGGCTCAGCCGCCCCGCTTTGCACCCCAGTTCAAGAACGTTACCGCCATTCGAAAACGGTGCAATCGCCTCGGCTGCGGCAACGGCGAAACCGTTCCCCTCCCCGTACCCAGTTTCACACAACCCCGCAACTTCGGGATCCTCGATGACCGCTGCGCGCTCACGCTCCTCAACCCGGCCTCCGCGAACATACCGGAACCCCGCATGCTGATAAAAATGGCGACGGAACGCATACCGCGAAAAGCTCACGATCTCGTTCCCCGTCGAGATCCACGAACCCCCTTTGATCAGGTTGTGCTTGGTATCGAACGTCGGGGTCGAGAAATCATCATACCACGGATGGGGGGCAAATCCTTCAAACCCCTCTATCGGCGTCTGCGTCCACTGCCAGACATTGCCCAGAACATCGTACACTTCCCCCTGTGCGAACGTATCGACGGGAACCGACGAAGCGTAATGGGCGCAATTGATATTCGCGCGCGTATCGTCGTATATCCGATCTTCCATCCCGCTTTCACGTACCATCAGGTACCATTCCGCCTCTCCGGGAAGACGATACGTACACCCATCGCGATCACTTTTCCAGCGGCAAAATGCCTGCGCTTCGAGAGCATTGACTTCGACCGGCCAGTCCATAGGAAGATCGATTTCTTCAGACAGGGTCCGGAAACGGTATCCTCCCGGTACGGGAATCCAAAACGGCGGACATGTAGCGCCCCGCAGAGCGAGGAACTTCTCCCCTTCCACATCCCACCATCGTCCGTCGGTGTATCCGCCGTCCTCGACGAACGCCAAAAATTCGCCGTTGCTGACGAGATATTTAGAGGCTTCGAATCCTTCAAGCGCATACTCACGGGTACCGTATTCGTTGTCCCAGCCGTAAAGCCCCTGATCGCTGTTCCCTTTTCCCAGCGTGATACTCCCCCCCGCGAAGGGAACCATCGCATTTTCGGGTGCTTCGCCGCTACGCGGGCAGGCGGGAAACGCAGCGAGAGGACGGATGTAGGCAAGCGGCATCTGCCGATGCAGAACGCTGGAAGTTTCAATGTGAATCCGTTCGTGCTCGATCCCCATCCAGATCGCCCAGAAAGGATCTTCCTGGACGATCGGCAACCTCATGGGAAGGGTCATGATCAATTCCCCGACCAGCGTACGGACGGCACGGCGGTAATCACGGACTTCCGAAACTTCGGGCCACGCGAACCGGCTGCTCTGCTCGTCCCACACCATTTCATCGACACCGACGGCAAAAAGCGACTCGAAGCGCGGATTGATCCTTTCGTTCAATACCCCGGCGGCCACCAGTTTGTTGACGTAAAACACCGCCGTATGACCGAAATAGAAAATCATCGGATGGCGTGTGGGCTCGGACTGCCGATAAAACACGTCGTCCGAAGCGAGAAGTTCGAACAGCGATTCGAACAGATCGTAGCTCTGGTAAAAATAATCTCTGAGTTCACGGCGTTTGGCGTCGACGTCCGTCCCGTCCAAACGTACCGATCTCATCTGTCTTTGCACTCAAAGTCCTTTGGATATCTTGCGAAACGATACGCATAAAATTCGGATTAGAAAATAGATTTCGGATAGTATAATGGGAGAATGCTAAAAGAGAGGAAAAATGGTCGGAGCGACCTGACTCGAACAGGCGACCTCTACCACCCCAAGGTAGTGCGCTAGCCAAACTGCGCTACGCCCCGACGTAAAAAAGTGGAATGGAAGGATAATCGAAATTTGATTAATCCCACCTAAAAGTTAATCGGGTTATACTCGTTTGCATGAAAACCTTACCTTCGAGCCTATTGAATTCATCCGACCTTCTTGCCTGTTTCACCACGCGCGGCGGGGGTGTCTCCCCTGCCCCCTACGACAGCGCCAATCTGGCCTTTCACGTCGGAGATGACCCCATCCTGGTGACGCAAAACCATGACCTGCTGGCCCAAAGCCTGGGATACGAACGTTCCTCTCTGGTATACATGCGCCAGATCCATTCGGACAGAGTGGTCATGATCGCCGAGGAGGCGGGGTTCGACACCCCTCCCGAATGCGACGCCCTGATTACCGACCGCATCTTGATTCCCCTCATGGTGATGAGCGCCGACTGTACCCCGATTTTGCTGTATGATCCGGATACACGGGCCATCGGGGCGGTGCACGCCGGGCGCGAAGGGGCGCTAAACGCCATTCTCCCCAAAACAGTTGCGGCAATGGAAAAAGCCTACGGTACCCGTCCCGGAAACCTTCTGGTCAGCATGGGGCCCTCCATCGGCGGATGCTGCTACGAAATCAACCCTCTCATCGCGTCTACGGTTACGGCGCTGGGGTATTCCGGGGCGCTTCGCTACGAAGGCTCAAAGGTATTTTTGGACGTCAATGCGATTTTGCTGCGGCAGCTCGAAGCTGCGGGGGTACCCGCCGAAGCGGTCGAAGTATCGGGAGAATGTACGGCGTGCCGATGCGATACCTATTTTTCCTACCGTGCCGACGCGCGTCAAACGGGGCGGATCGCCGGGGTCATCATGCTTCGCTGACGCGGCGCGCAAGCTGTTCGGGAAGTAATCCGAGCGATTCTTCGACCAGACGGGTATTACCGTGTTTGATAAATGCGTCATCGTATTCGAACGTGACGACCGACACATCCGCTATCTTCTCTTCGGAAAGCCACTCGAGCAGAGCGCTTCCGACTCCCCCCATACGGGCCGAATCGCTGAAAACGTACCAGCGCTTGTATTTTTGGGCCATCCTTCGCAGCATCGCGGCATCAAGAGGTTTGACAAACCGCAAATCAAGGAGGGAAGGTTTTTCGTCCATGTACTCCATCGTCTGTGCCGCGCGCCCGACGCCGTTACCGTAACCGATAAAAAGGGTATCGGTATCGTTTTCGACGAGCATCTGCGCTTTCCCCGTCTTGAAAGGCTCCGATGCGGGAAGATCCGCATCGAAAAAAGCCCCCCTGGGGTAACGGATCGCGCAGGGGCGCTCATAAGCCGCCGCGTAAGCGACTACCTGATGGAATGAACGTTCGTCTCTCGGGGCGCAAAGGGTCATGTTGGGAATCAGCCGCAAAAAGCTGATATCAAAAGCTCCCTGGTGGGTCTCTCCGTCTTCCCCGACGATACCGGCACGGTCCATCGCGAAAACAACCGGCAGATCCATCAGACAGACATCGTGGACGACCTGATCAAACCCGCGTTGCAAAAACGTCGAATAAATCGTACAAAAAGGCTTGAAGCCCTCTTTAGCCAGTGACGCCATTGACGTGACCGCATGCTGCTCGGCGATCGCCACGTCCCAGAAACGGTCGGGATATTTTTCGATCAGTTCGCTCATTCCCGTTCCGCTGGGCATCGCTGCGGTGACGCCGACAATTTTCGGATCGGCATCCGCCGCGGCCATCAACGCTTCGGTATAAATCTGGGTAGCACTTTTGGCCGCGCTTTTCGCGCTGGCGGTACCGCTTTTGAGGTCAAAAGGGGAAACGCCGTGCCATTTTTCGTGTTTTCCCTCGGCGATTTCGTATCCCTTACCCTTGATCGTCTGAACGTGGACCAGAACCGGTTTGCCCATCGATTTTGCCGTCTCAAACGTCTCGATCAGCGATTTGAGGTCGTGCCCGTCAATGGGACCGATGTATTCGATCCCCATCTCCTCGAACATGATCCCCGGCGTGATCAGTTTGAACGACTCCTCGAATCGTTTGGCCAGATAATGGGCCCCCTCCCCGAAATTGTCGACGAACTGTTCGGTCTTACGTTTGAAACGCTGATAAAACGGGCTGGCCATCGCGGAACTGAGCATCCGGCTCAGCGCACCTATCGGTTTTGCGATACTCATCTCATTGTCGTTAAGGATGATGACCATCGGGTATTTACGGTCTCCGAGTTCGTTCAGCGCTTCGTAGACCATCCCCGCCGACATCGCTCCGTCCCCGATCAGTACGACCGGGATACGGCTGGACTGCTCGTTTTTGAGCGCGATCGCTTTGGCCGCTCCGACCCCCAGCGAAATTGACGTCGAACTGTGGCCCGCAACGAAATAGTCCATCGGGGATTCGGAAGGCTTCGTATACCCGCTGAGTCCTCCGAATTTCCGCAGCGTCGAAAAGGCTTCCCACCGCCCGGTGAGAAGTTTATGGGCATAGGACTGATGCGAAACGTCGAAAATAAAAGGGTCTTTGGAGGCGTCGAAAACCCGGTGCATCGCGACGATGATCTCGGTGGCGCCGAGCGTGGAGCTCAGGTGCCCCCCGTTCGAACTGACCACTTCCAAAATCCGTTCGCGGATTTTCTGGGAGAGTTCGGCCAGTTCTTGAAGCGTAAAATGTTTAATGTCCATAAGCAATGATAAATCCTGAAAATCGGTGAAATTAGTCCATTATAGGAGAAACGGTTCGAAAAAGGCTTTACGATTCAAGTAAGACCGATCGTTTAAGCCTCTCGTAACGCTTTTTGATCTCCGAATCGATGTTGCCGACGTCACTGATCGCAACGACGCCTCCGGGGCTGATCGCCCGGTCGGAGAGTACTTCCACGTGAGAAAGCGATCCCACCTTCTCAGAAATGAATCCGTGATCGATCGGGTTGACCCGCAGCGTGATTTTCGAAGCATCCTTGAGGTCTTCGATCAGGTCGCTTGAGAGTTTGGCCGCGATTTTCGCGCTGTTCTCATGCGTTTCGATGCCGATCACTTCTTTGGCGATGTCAAGCGCGGTATGGGTGAGCTCTTTTTGGATCGCATCGAGCGCGGCAACGAACTCTTTAGCCGCATTCTCGAGCGTCTTGACCGACACCGCCAGCTGGTCGTGCGAATGCTCCTGACGCTGGAGACTTTGCGATTTTTCCTGCTCGATTCCCGCAGCCACTCCCTCTTCATAAGCGGTTTTTTTCGCCTCTTCGAGCGCCTGGGCGTGTTCTTCCTGCATCGCTTCGAGGCGCATCTGCATTTTAATGACGTTGGAACTCATTTCGTCCGCTTTTTTGAGAAGCGACTCGATCAGGTCGTCTTTGTTCGAAGGGTGCATTATCCCAGACTGTACCGGAACTGCCGAAGGCACCTCACCTGTGGAACGGGCGATCTCTTCGCTCGCTTCGCCCACGCTGGAGCCAGAAAGCGACGAAAGGATTTTAAACTGGTATTTGCTGATCGTATGGGCGCCGGTACGATCGTTGGGTATAACGACATCCATTCAGATTACTCCACCATCTCTTCAGATTCACCCAGCTGCAAGACACCCTGCTCCGCCAGGTTCTGGACCACTTCGACGACTTTGCGCTGCGCGGCCTCGACCTCTTTGACCTTGACCGCCCCAAGAAACTGCATCTCTTCGACAAATGCGTCTTTGGCCCGCTGTGACATGTTGGCGTAAAATTTCTCTTTGAGCTCGTCGGCGGAGCTTTTGAGCGCCAGCATGAGGTCATTTTTGTCGACCGATTTAAGGATCTCGCGCACGCTTGCGCCGTCAAGGTCGACAATGTCTTCGAAAGTAAACATCATCTCTTTAATCGATGCGGCCAGTTCCTGATCAAGCTGCTCGATCTGCGACAGGGTCGCTTTGGAAGCTTTTGCCCCCAGGCGGTTGAATACGTCGGCAACCGCACGCGGCCCTCCGACCTCGACTTTGTAGCTGGCGAGCGCTTCGAGTTTGCTTTCAAGCACCGCGCTGACCCGCTTGATGATCGAAGGGGAAATATCGCCCAGTTTCGCCATCCGCATCGCCACTTCGGCCCGCAGATCATCAGGGAAGATGTACAGCGTTTCGGCCGCGGCCGAAGCGTCCATATGCGCCAGGATCAGCGCGATCGTCTGCGGGTGCTCGGTCATGATGAAGTCGGCCAGCTGCTGCGGTTTGATTTTTGCCAGATACGAGAAGTTCTGAATGTTCTGCATCGATTTGGAGAGACGTTCGAGAACTTTTTTCGCCTCATCCGGGCCAAGCGCCTTATAAAGAATTTCGCGGGCGTAATCCAGACCGCCGGTATTAAGATACTGATTGGACTGGATGATGGCGTAGAACTCTTCGAGGACGGCGGCGCCGAGATTTTTTTCGATCGAGCGGTTGTTGGCGATGTATTTGGAAACCTCGGTGATCGCTTCGACGCTCATCCGCGAGAAAACGGTCGCGGTGACATCTTCACCCAGCTGTACCAGTAATACGGCCACTTTTTCCGCCATCGACATTTCGTCGAAATGGGCCTGTTGTTGCGGTGTGAGCGTCATGGTCCCTCCTATCGCTTGTGCATGGCACCCTCAGGTGCCGATTCCTCTTCGATCAATGCCTGAATCAAAGAGGCCAGTTCATCGGGATGCTCTTCGGCGACTTCACGAACTTTTTCGAGAAGAACGTCGTATTTGAGCTCGTCCTCGTTGAAATTTTCGCCGATACCGAGCTGGTTTTCCACCTTTTTACGCATCTGCTGTACTTTTTCCGCCAAATCCTCGTCCTCGTCGTCGCTGATCTCGAGATTCGGTTTCTCGAATTCCTCTTCTTCACGGCTGAATTCAAGCATCCGCTCGGCAAACGGAATGATGATCTGACGGTATGCGATGTAGAGAATCAGCGCTACGAGCAGATACTTGAATACCGGGAAGAACGGCTTGAGATAGGTTTCGATAAATTCCGAAGTCTTCGATGCCGTGTCTTTGGGCTGCATCCCCTCTTTCGAAGCCTGGAACTCGAAATTGCGGACCGTCACCTGGTCTCCGCGCTGTTCATCGACTCCGATGGACTGCTTAACCAACGCATCGATCGCCTGAAGCTGCGTCTCATCGAGCGCGATGTATTCGATCTCGTCCGTCGGTTCCCCGTTGGCGTCTTTTTTGGGTTCGTATTTTCCGTCGACGACAACCGCGGCGGTCATCCGCTTGATACGGGCGAACTCCATTTTTTTGGTGGAAACGGTCTTAGAAATCTCGTAATTCGTCGTCCCCTGCGTTTTTTCGTATTTCTCGCCCGTCGTGGTGTTGCCAAGCCCTTCTGCGGGACCGATGTTGCTGACCGCTCCGGGAACGCCGCCGACCTGCGCCGGTGCAGGCCCTTCGCGTTTTTCTTCCAGTGACTGCTCGCTTCGGACAACGTTTTCGGGATCAAACGTCTCGGAGGTGGAACTTTGTTCGGAAAAATCGTATTCGATCGTCACTTTGGCGACGACGCGGTCTTTGCCGCCGATGAAAGGGGCAAGGACGTTGATGATTTTTTCTTCCTGTTTTTTCTCTTCTTTGGTTTTGAACTGCTGCTGCATCTGGGAGAGTTCGCCCATCTGAGCCGCCGCTTCGTCGTCGCCGAGTGTTTCGCCCTCAGAGTTGATCAGGGCAACGTTCTCGGGCTTGAGTTTCGGTACGGCCGAAGCGACAAGCTTTTTGATCCCGGTAATCTGTTTGGGTGTGAGCTTCCGATCGGGGTAGAGCTGCACCATGACCGATGCCGAGGGGGGAACCTCTTCGGAAACGAACAAAGTCTCTTTGGGAAGAGCAAGGCTTACGCTCGATTTTTCGACGGGTGCAAGCGAGTCGATAGACCGGGCTAGTTCCCCTTCCAAAGCACGGCGGAATTTTACTTCCTGATCAAAACTGGTCGCCCCGAATTCTTGTTTGTCGAAGAGTTCAAACCCGACGTGCCCTTCTTTGGGAATCCCCTGTGAAGCGATCGCGATCCGTTCTTTGTACACCACCTCTTTGGGGACTTCGATCACATTCTCGCGGGGAACACGGTAGGGGATCTGATCTTTTTCGAGCTGCTCGATCACTTTCGCGGCATCCTGAGGCGAAAGCTGGTCAAAAAGTACCTGATAGCCGTCTTCACTCTCTTTGGTCCCGCCCGAAGTATAGACGACCAGGAACACCAAAAAAGCGACAATTCCCGCTACCGCCGCCCCGATGATGGTCTTCTGGGTACGGTTAAGCTTTCCGAAAAAAACAACGAGTTGCGAGAAAAGGGCCTTAAAATCCATTTTTACCTATGTCTACTTTTATAGCAAAGAATTCGTGAGTTCAAAAAATCGGTCGTTCTGTGCAGCGGTACCGACGGTAACGCGAATCGCGTTCAAACCGTAACTGCTTAAATCACGTACAATCATACCCTTTTTTAACAGTTCTTGCGCAATTTTCGACGAATTTTTTTCTTCAGGCAGGGATAAAGTGACGAAATTCGTATAACTTTCGATGATATCGATCCCCTTGTGTGCGGCAAAGGCTTCGTAACGCTTCATTTCCCGAAAATTGTCGGCGATACATTCGGTTACGAACGCTTCGTCTTCGAGGGCCACTGACGCCGCCTCGAGCGAAAGAGTCGTGATGTTGAACGGGGGACGCACTTTGTAAAGCGCTTCGATGATCGGAGCACGGGATATGCCGTAACCGACACGCATTCCGCCTAGGCCGTACGCTTTGGAAAACGTCCCAAGAAAAAGCACGTTATCAAAACGCGCAATCAGGTCGCGCGGTTCAACCGCTTTGGCCGGGTTTTTGAACCGGGCGTATTCCATGTATGCACCGTCGACGATGACGAGGGTATCGCTGTCGATTTTCCCGATGAACGAGAGCATCGCGTCGGCGTCGATCGCATCACCGGTCGGATTGTTGGGGGTACAGAGGAAAATGATTTGCGGCTTATGCTCGGTATAGAGAGCATAGAACTCGTCCATATCATGGACCCGCGAAGCGGTCCGGATGATCTGTGCTCCCACCTGTTTGGCATAAATTTCGTACATTGCGAACGTAACGCTGTTCATCAGCACTTTCGCTCCCGGATGCGCTTTGGCATGGATAGCGAATTCGATGACCTGGTCACTCCCCGCACCGATGACCAGTTCTTTGGGATCGATACCGTATTTGGCCGCCAGGGCGGTTTTGAGTTTGAGCATCGAATCGTCGGGGTAAAGAGCCATGTTGTCGATGATCGAGCGCACCGCTTCTTTGACCTTCGGAGAACACCCGAAGGGGTTCTCGTTACTGGCGAGCTTGACGATCTGATCGGGGGCAATGCCGTATTCGCGCACTACCAGTTCGATCGGTTTTCCCGCTTCGTACGTTTTGATACTGTCCAATGTCGTGTTAAAAGTCATAATTCTCCCTTGACGTAGCTTCCCAGCCACGTTACTTCATCTTCGTGTTTTTGAATCACTTCCTGAATGCGCGGTTCGTCGATATGCCCGAAGAAATCGATGAAGAACCAGTACCCGAAACCGTCGTTGTCGCGCGAAGGGCGGCTTTCGATCTTGCTCAGGTTGATCTGGGCGTTATTGAAATCTTCGAGGAAATGGACCAGCGCTCCCGCCCGCTGGGCATCTTTGAGACGGACCAGAATCGAGGTCTTGTCTTCGCCGCTGAGACCGTTTTTGAAATCGCTGAGGATAAAAAAACGGGTCGCATTGTTGTGCGTATCTTCAATGTTCTCGAACAGCGTCGGGACGCGATAGAGTTTCGCCGCGATGTGGGAACAGATCGCGGCCGCCTCGGGATCTTTAGAGGCGAGGATCGCCGCCTTCGCCGTTGATTCGACCGGGATGTGCTCCACCGTATCGAGCCCGTGTTCGAGGAGGAACTCGCGGCATTGGCCGAATCCTTTGTCTTTGGAATAGATCCGTTTGATATGGTGGATCTTTTCGGCTTTTGTCGCGAACGCCATGTGAATCGGCATATAGAGTTCGGCAACGATTTTCACCGTGCTTTTCCCCAGAAGATCGAGGGTCTCCCCGACGACGCCGTCACGGCTGTTTTCGATCGGAACGACGCCGAATTTCGCCCGTCCCGCTTCGAGCGTTTTAAACACCGCGTCGATCGAACCGAGTGAAAGGTAATCGCTCATCGCCCCGAAACGCGATTCGGCCGCCTGGTGGGTAAAACTCCCCTCCGGCCCCAGGTAGGCGATCCGTTCGGGGAGTTCGAGATTGCGAGACACGGCGAAAATCTCGAGAAAAACCGCTTCGATCGCCTGACGATTCAGCAACCCTCCCGACTCTTCGCTCATGCGGGTGAGACGGTCGATGATCGCTTTTTCCCTTTCGGGACGGTAAATCGCCGTATTGCTTTCATGCTTGATCTCCCCGACACGGCAAACGACTTCCATCCGGCGATTGAGCAATTCGACGACGGCGTTATCGATTTCGTCGATTCTCGCTCTGCATTCTTCAAGTGTATTCATAGGTTCTCCAATACTTCCTGCATATCAGAATAGACGGCACCCGGACGTTCGGCGGGGTCGAGCGAGGGCAATATCTCATCCGCGTTGCGGATTTTTCCGCTCAGGACGAACACCCCTTTCATCCCCAGTTTCTGCGCACCGACCAGATCCCCTTTGACGTCGTCGCTGATGATAGTGATATCCTCGTAGCGAGCTTGCGGAGACTGAAGGCGGATACGGCGTAACGCCTCGGCGAAAAACGGTCCGCTCGGTTTTCCGACGACCGTGTAGGGAGTGGAAGTGGCGAATTCGAGCATTTTGAGAATCGCCCCTACCCCCGGATAGCGTTTGTGATTTTTGACGTAAAGCGAGGTTTCGTGCATACCGATCAGACGTGCCCCAGAAAGGAGGAATTCGATCATCTGCGCGTATTCGTCGGCGCTGAAATTTTCTTTGATCGCGATCAAAACGGCATCGGGACGGACGTAATCGAGCGTGTACCCCATCGAACGGACAACATTCAAAAACGGCTCCGAACCGTAGGCCGCAATTTTTTCGCTTTTGTCGATGCAGCCCTCAAGCATCATCAGGGGATCGAGGTATTTTTCAGGGGAAATCGCCAGCCCGATCGAACGGAGGTATCCCAAAAACTCGTCACTGGGGTTTTTCGTACTGTTGGTAATGACCATATACGGGATCCCCTGCGCATTAAGGCGATCGATAAACGCAACGGCACCCCGTACGGGTTGCTTGGTATTGTCCTCGATCAGCGTCCCCTGCACATCGATAAAATACATCGGGCCTTCCTACAGGTAATCGCGCTCGCACGCAATGACGTCATCAAAGGTCTCACGGCGGCGGATCAGTCGTTCTTTGCCTCCCTCGATGGCGACTTCCGCGGAACGTCCGCGGGTGTTATAGTTACTGCCCATTCCGAAACCGTACGCCCCGGCGCTGTGGACCAGCAGCAGATCGTTATGTTCCATCGGGGGAAGCGGATAGTTTTTCGCAAGGAAATCGCCGCTTTCGCATACCGGTCCGACAACATCCGCGGCATTCTCTTCCCCCGTTTTTCCGAGTGCCTCAATGCGATGATACGCTTTATAGAGGCTGGGACGGATCAGGTCGTTCATTGCCCCGTCCACGACGACGAAACGTTTCTCACCATTGCGTTTTTCGTACAAAACCTTGGTCAGGAAATAGCCCGCGTTGGCCGTGAGGAAACGGCCCGGTTCACATACGACGGTGACATCCAGCCCCCGCAGCGCCGAAAGAACCGCCTGGGCGTAATCGTACGGTGCGATCGTCGTTTCGTCGTTGTAGCGAACCCCAAGACCGCCTCCGATATCGAAAAACTTCAATTCGATGTCGATCGCCTGCAGCGAACGGAGCAGATCGGCGACGATAACGGCCGCTTCGTAGATCGGTTCGAGTTCGGTAAGCTGGCTGCCGATATGGAAATGAATCCCGACCGGATCAAGGGAGGGAGCATTTTTGGCCTGGATATACATCCGCTTTGCCGCATCAATCTCAACACCGAACTTGTTGTCGTGCAACCCCGTCGAAATGTAGGGATGGGTTTTGGGATCGATATTGGGATTGACCCGGATGCTGATCCGTGCGGTTGTGCCCAATTCCGCCGCAATCGCTTCGACACGGGAGAGCTCCGCTTCGCTTTCGACGTTGATGTAGAGGATATCGGCTTCGATCGCTTCGCGGATCTCATCGTCGCGTTTCCCAACCCCGCTGAAGAGAATACGGTATTTCGGGACGCCCGCCATCAAAGCGCGGCGAACTTCGCCGATCGATACGCAGTCCGCGCCCGCTCCCAGCTGTGCGAAATGTTTGACGACGCTGAGATTGGAGTTGGCTTTCACCGCGTAAGCCAGAATCGACTTGCGCCCGCGGAACGCCTCTTTCAGAGATTCAAACTGCGCGCTCATCGCGTCGAAATCGTAAACATACAGAGGTGTGCCGTACGTTTGGGCCAAAGCTTTGAAATCGGTCACCGTTATCCTTTTCTCATTTAATTTGGTCGCGATTTTACCCTAACTCTCCTTAGGGGACTTCCAACACGCCAGAGCATAAACGCAAAGAGAAAGGCGACGGGAGCTACGACGCCGATGAGAGGGGGGAGGGTTTTGTTGTTCGAAAGCTCACCCATCATAAACAAAAATCCCCACACCAGCAGCGTTGCGAGGATGGCTCCGAAACTAAATACCGACAGGTTCAGAAACCGGGCGCTGATAGGAGCATAAGAGAAAAAAATCACGATCAGCATCACCGCAAACCACGGCGTCACGAAAATTCGGAACATCGCACTTTCGATTTTGCCGACGTCGACGTTCTGGTTCTCAAGCAGCGCCAGCGCTTCGAACCCGTCGACGATCGTAAAATTGGCTTTTCCTTCGTATACCTGGTCAAGTATTTTCGGTTTGAAATCTTTCAGCGCGCGGACGTTCGTCCGGTCTTCGGTGACGATCCCCGAAGCCTCAAGCGCCAGACTTTCGGGGGGGCGGATGACATGGGCCCTTTTCATATTCCAGTAGCCGTTGTCGTAGACCGCTTCCGAAGCACTGAGAACCTCTTTAAGTCGGCCGTTTTCAAACGTAAAAATACGGATCTTTTCGGCTTTTCGGGTGAGCGGATAGAGGTTACCGAAATAGACATAGTTCCCTTCGTGGGTAAAAAAGAGGTTACTGGTGGGGCGGATAAACTGCGACGTCTCACGCAGGTTGTTCGCAAATTCGTTGGCCCGGGCGAAATTCGTGGCGTGCAGGGCGATGTGAATCCCCACCATCAAAACGGCTACGCTGATAAACGGGGCCAGGATGCGCCGCTTAGAATACCCGATCGCATAATAGGCCGCCAGCGCGTTGGAGCGGACCATTTCCACCGACGTCGCGATCATCGCGAAGACCAAAGAGATCGGCAGCATCATGTCGACGGCGTAAAAAGCCTTGTACATGATATAGATCAATACGAGGTTGGCGGAGTCGGGAAGTTCCGAAGCGTTTTCCATCAGGTCGAATCCGACCATGAAACTCCCCAGAGCGATCAGTATGATAAACAAATAGCGCAGGTACAAAAGCGATAAAGTCGTAAAAGCGAGCATAAAAACCCAATGTCAAAAAGTTAGGCTTTATTGTATCCAAACGAAGCTATAAAACTCACATTCCCTTGAGGGAGCATTTGGAAGCTACCTCGGCACAATCTGTTTTGAGCAGCATTTCAACGGCATCCGCCGCTTTCGCGATCCATTCGGGAAGCGAAACGCTCTCTTCGGCGCTGAACGCATGGAGAACGTAATCGGCTACCTGCGATTTGTGTTCTGGTTTGCCGATTCCCATCCGGACGCGGATATATTCAGGCCCGATCGCCGCATCGGTGGACTTGAGGCCGTTATGCCCTCCGTGGCCGCCCCCTTTTTTGAAACGGAGCGCGCCGAAGGGAAGGTCAAGATCGTCATGAATAACGATCACGTCGTCGATTTTATAAAAATTTTTGACGGCCAGGACCGATTTGCCGGAGAGATTCATGTAGGTAGTGGGTTTGAGGAGAAAATGTTCCCCCATTTTAAACAGCTCCCCTTCGAAGGAGCTCTTTGAAACGGGTTGAACGCTGCGGCGACCGCAAAGCTCATCGATTACCATAAACCCGACGTTGTGACGGGTACGCTCATACGCCGGGCCGGGATTGCCCAGACCGACGATCAGCATGATTATTTCGCTTTGATAACGCTCAGAACCGATACACGGTCTGAATCGGTGAATTTCACGTTTTCCATTACCGGGAGGTCACGTACGAGGACGGAATCGCCCAGGTCAAGAGGAGAAACATCGATTTCGATCGCGTTGGGGAGGTTTTCGATTGCCGCTTTAACGCGAAGGCGTTTTTTAGCAACATAGAGCATCCCTTTGTTTTTCAAACCGACCGGGCTTCCGAACGGTTTAACCGGTACATGATAATGGGTGACGACACCCGGCTGAGCTACCATCAGATCAACGTGCAACAGGTTTCCTGAAACCGGGTGAGACTCATACCCCTGAACGACGACGTTCATCTCTTTTCCGCCGACGTTAACGGGGAACGCTACGGTTTCTTTGTTGCGAACGGTACGGATGAAGTCGTTCATTTTGAACGCGGCGTGAACGTTTTCAAGCCCTTTTCCGTAGATGTTGGCAATGAGATAACCATCACGGCGGTACGCTTTTGTCGCGCTTTTGCCAATACTCTCTCTTACAATGCCTTCTAGCATAATCATGTCCTTCAAAATAAAATGGGACGGATTATACTTAAAAAAAGCTTGTGTTATCCTAAAACTTTTGGCTCGATATCAGCGTTTGAGCCCGATATAGTCTTCTTCGCGGAACTCTTTGGGAGAATCGTCGACGCCCAGCTTATCTTTGTCCACTTTCGAGCTCAGCCCTTCCATTTTGAGCTTGAGATCCGATGACGACGTCGCATACGACAACGCCTCCTCGCGGCTGATACGCCCCGCCTGATACAAGTCAAGAAGTGCCTGGTCGAACGTCTGCGACTTGTAGAGTTCTTTACCCTCCGCGATCGTATCGGGAATTTCGATATCGCGGTTTTCCGCAATCAGCTGCTCGATCCGCGGGGTGCGGACCAAAACTTCCAGGGCGGCTACCCGTTTTCCCTCTACCGTCGGGACCAGCCGCTGCGAGATGACCCCTTTGAGTACCGACGCAAGCGTCATCCTTACCCGATTCTGTTCTTCATGCGGGAATACCGAGATAATACGGTTCACCGTCTCTTTGGCATCAAGGGTATGAAGCGTCGAGAAAACCAGGTGACCCGTATCGGCCGCGTGCAGTGCTATTTCGATTGTTTCGACGTCACGCATTTCGCCGACGAGGATGATATCGGGGTCTTCCCGCAGGGCCGCGCGCAGAGCCGAACTGAAACTCCGGGTATCCTGCCCGACGCTGCGCTGGTTGATAATGCATTTACGGTCTTTATGGACGAATTCGATCGGGTCCTCGATCGTGATAATGTGCTTGCGGCGGTTGTTGTTGATTTCGTCGATAATCGCCGCCAGTGTCGTCGATTTACCGCTCCCGGTAACCCCCGTGACCAGAACCAGTCCCCGTTCGATCTGGGTAAAACTATGCACGACTTCGGGCATATTGAGCTGATCGATAGTCAGAATCTTGACCGGGATCAGACGGAAAACGGCCGAGATCCCCTCCATCTGGAAAAAGATATTGATACGAAAACGGGTGTTTTCGTCAAACGGATACACCAGGTCGAGCTCTTTTTTCTCGACCAGCTCGGGGAAGCGGGTACGAAGGAGTTCTTTGGCAAAAATCAAAGCATCGTCTTTGGAAAGGATTTCGCCTGAAAGCGGCACGATATCGCCGTTGATCCGCGCCCGGACCACCGAATTTGCCTTGACGTGAAGATCGCTTCCTCCCGCTTCAACCATCCGCCGAAGATAGCCGCGGATCTTTTTCAAAACCTCGAAATTGAGCTGATTGACGTCGACTTGATGCAGACGTTGGATCTGTTCGTTCATGTCCGGGTTACTCCAGTGCGCTTAGAATCTCGTTAAATGCGATCTTGAAGGCTTCGAGCCCCTCTCGGATCTGTTCATCGATAATAGTTTCCATCGATATTCCCGCCGCCGCAACGGCGTTCATATGGTCCAGTATCGTCGATTCCGTCAGCGGCAGCTTCATCGTTCGGTCACCTCCACGGACATACGCCTCGATGGTCGCCACGGGGGCAGTGTTGACGCTTCCGGGCGCCAGCAGTTCGTCGACGTAATACGAAGGGCGCATATCCTCCCCTTTGACTCCGGTACTGGCGAACAGTACCCGGCATTTGGGAACGCCGAGCGCTTCGACGCGGTTGTAGATGTCCGCAGCGTTCATGATCCCCGTCAGTCCTTGCGCTACTTCTTTGGAAGCGAGTGTACCGTCGATCGCACGGTCGATCCGGCTCACAAATACGCTGATGACCGTATCAACCGTTTCGGAAGCTTTCGCCGCCGCACGTTCGAACGCACGGACGCAGGCAAGTGCCTGAGCGACCGAAAAAATCAGGGTCGCATTAACGGGGATACCCCGTGATGCCAACGCTTCCATCGCCGCGTATCCCGCTTCCGTCGCCGGGACCTTGATCATCACGTTGGGCCGGCCGATCGTCGTATGCAACCGGATTCCTTCGCTGATCGTCCCCTCCGCATCATCGCACAAAAACGGATCGACCTCGATACTGACGTAACCGTCGTCTCCCGCTTCGTAGAGGGGGCGCAGGATATCGGCCGCTTTTTGGATATCGTACACGGCCAGGGCCTCGTATTTCTCTTTTGCCGAAAGTCCGTTCAGCTCCGACAACTGTTCCTTATACGCCGGAGAAGTCAAAATCGCACTTTTGAAAATCGCGGGGTTCGACGTGGCACCGTTGATAATCCCCCGTGAAATGAGCTCTTTGAACCCTTCATCCAGAAAAGTCCGCTCGATGAAATCGGCCCACAGGGCAAAACGTGATTCGGCAATGTACATAAAAAAGGCTCCCTAACGCAATGTGAAGTTATTATGCCCAAAAAGAGCTAAAAATAGAGGTTCGTCCCGATCCGTATCCGCTTTTCACACGCATGCTGATCGTGTACTTCATAGGCGGCGAACAGATTCCCCCCGGGACTCCACTGCCACAGGTGCGACAGCGAAATCTTCGTCTTCCAGGGAGCTTCGATGTAACCGATCCGGCTAAATTCGAACGACGTTTTCATCCGCCCGATCCAGTTGATGCCGCCCCCCGCACTCAACCCGATCCCCACATCGGCATCGAATCCTAGCCGCACCTCGGGTTCGCTCAGCAAATAACCGTAAAGACGATCATCGCCCAACGCCGCCCCGGCACCGACACGGGTGACGAAACTGAGGCGGTCTCCCCCGTACTCACGATCCCACCCGCTTTTCATCCGCCATGAAAAAGGTTTGAAAAAGCGGCTCACCGGAGCGACCGACGCGAGCGAAAGGAGGGTGAACTTTTCGAGCTCCGCTTTTGAATCCTCGATCCCCACTAGGGTATCGAGAAATTCGATTTGCGCTCCACTCAGATGCCCCGTATCGTCTTCTTCCAGATCGTGGAACGCCGGCCGCCATCCGATCAGCATAGGGGAGCGTTCGTCGCTCCACCCTTTGGCCAGTCGGATGCGGGCGGCATTGTGGGCCGTGTCGGGATTGGCTTTTTCACGGTGTGCCAAAGGTTCCCCTTTCCCTAACAAGGCGCGCTGGGAGAGGAGCCCATGGTAACGTTTGGCATACACTTCTTTAGATATTTTTCCTTCGATGTAACGGTATTCGACGAGTTCGGCCGCCGCTTCGAGAACGTAGCGGCGTTCCTGCATCGGTATACCCGATATTTCAGGATCATCGGGATTCATTGATCCTTCTTGCAACGCATGTACCGCCGCAATTTCCTGTGCGGAAAGGCGACGTTCGTATTCGAGCAGCTTCGTCCGTTTGGAGGGACGGTAGTGTTTGGCTTTCACCAGCCCTTCGGCTTCGAACGCGCGTACCGTCTCAGGGGGGATCACGTAATAAAAGAAATGTTCGCGCAATCGTACGCTCGGTCGGGCCACTTCGGTCAGCCAAAGCATGTGATACGAGCAATTCTCGTCGAAAAAATAGTACCACGAATTGATCCGCTGAAGTTCCCAGATATGGCGAACCATCGCCATTACCTCATCGCGGGTAAGATTCAGATCGTATTCCCACACGTCACGGGTTTCGGTATCCCGGTACTCTTTAAGTTTTTCGTAATAGGGCAACATCGAATAATAGCCGTAGTACCCGCCGAAGAGCCCTTTGTAGGCGAAGAGCAATCCGTTGGTATCCTGGGTGTGGGCCGCATAATTGATGGCGTACGACATCAGTTTGCTTTCCATCGACGAATCGATCCGTAAAAACGTGTGTCCGAACATCGACGCGGGCGAATTGATGTGCGCACTCGGAAAGACCAGGGTCACTGTTTGGGGGTCGAGTTTTTCGAGCAGCGTTTCGTATTCCCCGCATTCCCCCCCGCCGAAAGAAACCCCCAGCTCTTTTTCCAGCCATGCTCTTCGGGCCGGGAATCGGCAAAACGGGCTTTCATCGCTTCGGTTCGCATCTTCGTTGAGATGACGGATGGTTGCTTCTAATTCAGAACGGGGATCGTTTTTTCCAAGAGGCGAGAGGAAGAAAGCCGGATCGTCGATCTCGCTCTCTTCTTGCGGGGCATGCATCAGCAAATGCCAGTAACGCGTTTCGGAAAGATTCATATCACGGGAGAGTGCGATGAGTTTATCGGTCGGCATTCCCCAGACCGCCAAACTCATCGCACACAAAAAGACGAGAAGAGGCAAAAAAAACCTTTACTGTGGACTAACGAACTCCCGCGAATGCGGGAGGATCGGACACTATCAGCCGGCGATCGTCGCGACGTTATCCATCACGGATGCCATATCGGCTTTTTCGCTCGTGTAGATCGCGTTGTAGTTAGCCTGCAACGTCGCCGCGAATGCGGCTTTATCATCGACGTTCAGCAATTCGGCCAGCGTATCGACGCTTTCACCCTGACCGATTGCGATCTCGCGGGAAAGCTGATCCATGTTCGATGCGACGAACTCCGCCGCGCGCTCGTTCATTACCAGTCTGGCACGTTTACATCCAGACGTTCCCGACGTAATCCCGAACGTCTGGTTTCCCAGCGTCGTGTTGGTGGTCGCCTGAAGGGCGAGCATCAGCGCCGAACTGTCGTCTTTGATAATCTGCGATCCCAGACCGCATCCCGTTTGGTTGTTCACCGTCGCGAAACCGGCCGTACTCAATGCCGCAACCGCAACAAACGAAAGAATGATTTTTTTCATTTAAAACCCCTTTTCATAAGAATTAACAACAAGTATAGGCGATCACAGCTTAATCTATTCTGCTTTCACACCAAATGATTCCGACCGATCGCTAATGCCAGCCGTGCCAAAAACTCTTCACGCGATACTTCTTTGGCACCGAGGCTTTTGAGATGCTGTGTAGGAACCTGGCAATCGATGAAATCGATCTCCCACTCTTCGGTTTTCGCGATTAACGCCGCAAGTGCCGCTTTGGACGCATCGCTCACTTTTGCAAACATCGATTCGCCGCAAAACACCTTTCCCACTAATACACCATAAAGCCCCCCTACCAGTTCTCCGTCACGATAGGCTTCGACGCTGTGGGCATATCCGAGTGCAAAAAGTTCTTCGTATGCATCGACCATTTCAGGAACGATCCAGCTCCCTTTTTGTTTTTTTCGCGGAATGCGGGCACATTCGCGAATCACTTCGGAAAAAGCCGTATCGAAACGTATGTCGAAGGAGTGCAGTTTTTTACGCAATGAACGGTGCAGTTTGAATTCGGCCGGAACCAGAATCAGCCTGGGGTCGGGAGACCACCACAAAATCGGGTCGCCGGGACTGTACCATGGAAATATCCCCATCCGATACGCCATCATGAGCCGCGACGGGGAGAGATCGCCGCCGAAAGCGACGATTCCCTCTTCCGAAGCGCTTCGGGGATCGGGGAAAGCAAGGTGATGGGGAAGTTTGGGGATCATCAGGGGAACCGAAACTCCAGTTGATCGGAATAGTCGACAAAAACTTTTCCGCCGCCGGCCAATTTTCCGAACAGCATCTCATCGACCAGAGGGTCTTTGATTTTTTCCTGGATGATGCGGGCGAGCGGCCGTGCACCCATCGCTTTATCGTAACCCGTTTTCGCCAAATAAGCTTTGGCAGCGGGTGCGATTTCAACGGAAACTTTTTTCGGTTTGAGCTGGGCGTTGAGCTGCACGATGAATTTATCCACTATCCCCTCGACGACTGCCGGCGGCAACGCAGCGAATTCGACGACGGCATCCAGACGATTACGGAATTCAGGGGTGAAAAATGATTTGAGCGCCTCATGCCGGGAAATCGAACTGTCTGCATTGAACCCCATGACGTTGCGTTCGTTCGCACCGATGTTGGAGGTCATCACCAACACGACGTTGGCGAAATTAGCTTTGAAACCGGTATTGTCCGTCAGGGTGGCACTGTCCATCACCTGCAGCAGCACGTTCATCAAATCGGGATGGGCTTTTTCAATCTCGTCAAGCAATAAAACCATGTAGGGGTGTTTGCGTACCGCTTCGACAAGCAGCCCCCCCTGTTCGAATCCGACATATCCCGGAGGCGCGCCGATAAGGCGGCTTAACGCATGTTTTTCCATGTATTCGGACATGTCGAACCGTTCAAAATAGATCCCCAGTTTTTCGGCTAGCGACTTGGCAAGCTCGGTCTTCCCTACCCCCGTCGGTCCGGCGAACAAAAATGACGCAATCGGCTTGTTCGGAGCGCTCAACCCGGCATAAGAGCGTTTGATCGATTTGACGACCAGTGCTACCGCGTGATCTTGACCGATGACCGATGTTTGGAGTTCCGCTTCGAGCCCGGAAAGCTTTTCCCGGACGTCCTCGCCCATTTTCGATACGGGGACCCCCGTCATTTTCGAAATAACGGTTTCGATATCGTGCGGGGTGATCGTTCGGCGTTTGTGCTTCGCCAAGTGGAAGGATGCTCCCGCTTCATCGATCAAATCAATCGCCACATCGGGTAAAAAACGGTCGGTGATATACTTTTTGGAGAGTTCCACCGCACTCCGGAGTGCTTTGTCAGTGTACTTCACGCGGTGGTGTTTTTCATACCGTTCTCGTAATCCTTTGAGGATCAGAAAACTCTCCTCCATGCTCGGTTCTCCGACGTCGATCCGGGCAAAGCGGCGGCTCAGTGCGCGGTCTTTCTCAAAAACGTTGCGGTATTCCGCATGGGTCGTGGCCCCCATGCATTTGATCCGCCCCGAAGCGAGCGCGGGTTTGAGCTGATTGGAAGCATCCATACTCCCGCTGCCGACGGATCCGGCACCGACGATCGTATGGATCTCGTCGATGAATAATATGGCGTTGGGGTGTTCCTGAACCTCGTCCATGACCGCTTTGAGACGTTTCTCGAAGTCACCGCGATATTTCGTCCCCGCAAGCATCGCCCCTAAATCAAGGGCAAAAATTTCGGCATCCGCCAGAATATCGGGTACATCCCCCGATACGATTCGCAGCGCCAGTCCTTCGGCGATGGCCGTTTTCCCCACCCCCGGCTCTCCGATCAAAAGGGGATTGTTCTTTTTACGGCGGCACAACGTCTGGATTGAACGTTCGATTTCATTGACGCGGCCGATGACCGGATCAATTTTCCCCTCTCTTGCGTGCACGATAAGATTGAGGGCGTACTGTGCCAACGCGCCTTCGTTCTCATCGTTTGCAGAAGCTTCGCTTTCGATATCCCGATGCGATATTGCTTCAAGGACATCGACCCGTTCAATCCCCTGCTCATGCAAGAGGATGCATGCATAGGTATGGTTTTCCTCGAAAATAGCCGCCAGCAGATCCCCGACGTCCGCGTACTCTTTCTGGGCACTCCGGACATGATGCATCATACCCTCCACCATCCGGGCAAGAGCTACGGTTTCGAAAGGTTCTTGGTTCACGTCATCGGGAAGCGGTTCGATCATCCGGATCAGGTAAGCTCCCAACGCCTCCTTCATGCTCTCGACATCCCCGCCGCATTCGCGGATCACCGTTTCCCCCTCGGAGGAATTGAGAAGCGCAAGCATAACGTGTTCGATCGTAAGGTATTCGTGACGCTGGTGTTTTGCAAACGCCAGGGCTTTTTGGAAAATCGCGTTAAGCTCGCTGCTGACCATTTTTATGCCTCCTCGAGAATCGCTTTTAGGGGAAACCCGTTTTCACGCGCCATCGCCCCGACCTGATAGACTTTCATCTCGGCGATTTCGTACGGATAGACGCCGCACAAACCACGTCCTTTCTGATGCACTTCCATCATAATCGCATGGGCTTCATGAAAATTTTTACGAAAAACGCCGATCAGAATATCGACGACGAAATCCATCGATGTGTAATCATCATTCAGCAAAAACACCTTGTACTGTTTGGGATGGGCGAGCGTCGTACCGCTTTCCAGCTCATGTTTCAGCGCCATATTGAACTATACCCTATTTTTGGAAATTTGCCGCATGAACGAAATCGTCAAGAATCGCTTCGGGGCTCTCAAGACCGATCGAAATGCGTACAAGCCCGGGGGTTATCCCCAAAAACTCGCGGGTCGGTTCGTCAAAATCGCGGTAAATGGTCGATGCCATGTGCAATCCCAACGTTCGGCTGTCTCCGATATTGGCCGTAATCGTCACCAGTTTGGAACGGTTCAGAAACTCGAAGGCCGCTTCTTTGCTCCCGAAATCAAGGGTAAGCAGCGTTCCGCATCCGTTCGCGAACTGACTCCGGTAACGCTCATGGTGCGGGTGATGCGCCAGCGAAGGGTGGTTTACTTTGAATCCTTTGGCATCGAGCTCTCCGGCCACCCTTTCCACCGATGAAACGATTCGATCCAGGCGTAAAGGCAGTGTCTCCAGCCCAAGCATGGTCAAATAGCTCCCAAACCCGTTCGCACTCATCCCGAAATCGCGAAGGGCCCGTTTTTTCGCATTGGCGACGAGCGCCATCGATCCCATTTTCTGGATAAAAGGGTGTACGTCGCGGTAACGAGGGGTCTTAAATTTGTCATCCCCCTCGGCGATCGCGCGGAAAACCACTGCCCCGCCCAATGCCGAAGCGTTCCCGGTGATGATTTTCGTCGTCGAATATACGACGATATCCGCCCCCAACGCCAACGGTGCGATACTAAGGGGAGTGATCGTATTATCGACGATCAACGCAACGCCGTGACGATCGGCGATACCGGCGATGCGTTTGATATCGGGGAGGCGCATATTGGGGTTCCCCACGCTTTCGAGAAAGATAATTTTGGTCGCCGTATTGACCGCTTCGTCGATTGCATCGAACGCATCCACGTCAAAAAAACGGGTTTTGATCCCGAAACGTTCCAGCGTCTCCGAAAAATACGAATAGGTCCCGCCGAAAAGCCCGCCGACACTGATGATCTCGTCCCCGGCACGCAGAAGACTCAAGGTTGCCATCGCGGTTGCGCCCATCCCAGAAGAGGCAGCTACCGCGCCCACTCCGCCGTCCATCGACGCGAGGATCTGCTCGAGCTGTGCCGACGTAGGGTTTCCGACCCTTGCATAGAGGGGCTTTTTAACCGATCCGTCAAATATTCCCTCCCCCGTCTCGCTGTTGCCGTAGCCGAACGATGCGGAATTGACCATGACGGGACTGATAGCTCCCTCTTTTTTCCCGGTCTGCTGTACAAACCGCGTCGTAAATTCTTCAAAACGCATAATGATCTCATCCTTACGGCGCACTAGCCGTCTTTTATCAATTTTATATTACAATTTCGGCAATTATAACGAAAAAGAAATTGCATTGGCCAAACGAATCTTTGTTACCGCCACCAATACCGACATCGGCAAAACCTACACCACCCGGCTTTTAATCGATGCCTACAGCCGTATGGGCCTTCGCGTCGGGGTATTCAAGCCGATCGAAACCGGCGTGTCGGATATTCCCCAAGACGGCAAGGCGCTTTGGGAAGCGGCATGCCTCCACAATCCGGCACTTCGTTCCTTAAGCCTCGAAGAGATTGTTCCGATCCGATTTCCTCTCCCGGCCGCTCCCTACGTTGCCGGCGGCGCACATCCGATCCCGATGGAACGGCTTGACGCCGCATTGGAAAAAATCGAATCCCTCTGTGACGTCGTTCTCATCGAAGGGGCGGGGGGATTGTTCGTCCCGATCGACCGTGAGACGATGATGATCGACCTGCCGCGCCGGTTCGGGGCCGTCACCTTCTTGGTGACCCACTGCCGACTCGGATGCATCAACGACACCCTGCTCAATCTCAAAGCACTCGAAGACACCCGCCTTTCTTACGTTTGGGGATTCAACTGCCGTGATGAAGATCGTTCGTTTGAACAAACATCGCTTCCCTACTTTGCCGATCATTTTGAAAATCTTTACGTCATCGACCGCGACATCGATGCGATAGCCCGCACACTTTTGGATACAATTGCATAAGCCAAAGAGGAGAAAGCATGCGCCATTTGATACGAACCGACGATTTTTCTACCGAACAGATCGAATCCGTCCTGCACGACGCGGAACACTATCTGGGAGGGCGGTTCGATCCGATCCTGCGTGAGAAAATCATCATTACCCTCTTTTTTGAAAACTCTACGCGAACCAAAAGTTCTTTCGAAATAGCCGCCAAACGGTTGGGTGCGGAAGTGGTCCACCTCGACGTCCAGAAAAGTTCAACGAAAAAAGGGGAAACCCTCGTCGATACCGCTATGAACCTCGATGCTATGGGCCCTCATGCTATGATCGTTCGCCATGCGCACGCCGGAGTTCCCAATATCCTTGCGCAGCACACCAAAGCTTCCATCATCAATGCCGGCGACGGCGCACATGCCCATCCTACGCAGGCGCTGCTTGACCTCTTTACCCTGAGACGTCATTTTGGAAATCTAAAGGGGAAAAAGATCGCCATCGTCGGCGATATCAAAAATTCACGCGTTGCCAACAGCAACATCGAGTTACTTACGCGGTTTGGCATGGAGATCACGCTGGTCGCACCGCCGCACTTTCTACCAGAGACAAAATTGCATGCCACTCACGACCTCCGGGAAGTTATCGGTAGCGTCGACGCGATCATGAGCCTGCGTACGCAGACCGAGCGCCATTCTCACCAAACGTACGGATCGCTCAAGGATTATGCCAGCGACTTTTGCATTACCCAAGAGCTGATCGGCGAACGTGATATTATTCTCCTCCATCCAGGGCCGGTCCATCGTAACATCGATATCGACGACGCTATGCTTAAAGATCCGCGCTGCAAAGTCCTTGAACAGGTAAAAAACGGTGTTGCGATCCGCATGGCCGTACTCAAGGCGCTCATAGCCTGATGTATGAACGCTTCACGCAGCTTGTTGCGCAGGGCATCCCCGTTTTTTTCCTTACCGATTTCAAAGGGGAACGGCTAAGCTGTTACCCGCTTGACCGGCTCGCCGAACACGATATCGAATTTAGTTTTTCCCCTTCTGCGGCCCCAGCCGGAAATACACCGCATAAGCCAATATTTTACCCCGTTTCGAAAGAAGAATACAAAATGCGGTTTGAACGGGTTCTCGAACAGATTCGCTCCGGCAATACCTATCTTCTCAATCTCACCCAGCCCACTAAAATCGTGACGCCCCATTCGTTGAAATCGATCTACGCTATGGCACACGCCCCCTACAAGATGCGCTTTGGCGATAGCTTCGTCTGTTTTTCTCCCGAACCGTTTGTAACAATCGATGAAACTTCACGCATCCATACCTTCCCGATGAAAGGAACCATCGATGCTGCGGCACCGAATGCCGTGGAATCGATACTCAACGATCCGAAAGAAACGGCCGAACACACAATGATCGTGGATCTGCTGCGCAATGACATAGGCATCGTAGCGCGCAATGTCAAAGTGGAAAAGTTCCGCTACATCACGACTATCAACACCGGGAACAAGCGCCTGCACCAGGTGAGTTCACACATTAGCGGCCAGCTGGACCAAAACTGGAAAAACGATGCGGGAAAAATCCTCCGGGCTCTTCTACCGGCCGGCAGCATAAGCGGAACACCAAAGAAAAAAACGGTCGAAATTATCGAGGAAACCGAAGGGTACGAGCGGGGATATTTTACCGGCGTTTTCGGTTATTTTGACGGAGAGAAACTCTACAGTGCCGTTACCATCCGGTACATCGAACGTGATCGGCACGGAGAGCTTTTCTACAAAAGCGGAGGCGGAATCACCGCCGAAAGCAACTGGCAGAGCGAATACGACGAGATGATCGACAAAATCTACATCCCCTAGCGCAACGAGACGTCTTTTTTCATTTTTTCAAATGTCTTGGGACCAATCCCTTTGACGTTAACGAGTTCGGAGACATTTTTAAAACCGCCGTGCGATTTTCGGTACTTGATGATTTCCTGGGCTTTGGTCGGGCCGATTCCCTTTAATGTCTGCAACTGAGCCGAATTGGCTTTATTGATATTAATAGCACCGAAGGCTACCGAAACAAAAAGGAATAACAAAAACAACAGCTTTAGCATATTAGACCTTTGTGAAAAGATGCACATACTATAGCACAATTAAACAGTTTTTATTACTTTTGAATAAAATAAAATGAAAATGCAAAAGGATGTATACCGAGAAAATACAACAATTTAAGAGTTTAGAGTCGTGTTTTTAAATTGAGATTGTTTTTAGTAAAGGAAGGTATTAAAAGAAAGAAGAATCTTGCGGCCTGGCGGCGACCTACGTTTCCACACCTGAAAGATGCAGTATTATGAGCGAAGAGGGTCTTAGCTTCCGGGTTCGGAATGGGGCCGGGCGTTTC